>Ga0182736_1000062_pt1 | contig 218847 bp, 218 predicted proteins | sample eDN5th30CKraftBY_FD_128882 | JGI IMG/M metagenome (GOLD analysis project Ga0182736, IMG submission 128882) | Enriched backyard soil microbial communities from Emeryville, California, USA - eDNA 5th pass 30_C Kraft BY (version 2) (version 2) | ecosystem: Environmental > Terrestrial > Soil >...
ACAACGTGTCGATGGAAGTGACGCTGATCGTGCCGATCGCCATGGAAGAGAAGCTGCGCTTCGCTATCCGCGAAGGCGGCCGCACCGTCGGCGCCGGCGTCGTCGCAAGCATCATCAAGTAAGAGTCGAAGCTCCGGACGGGGCACGCGGTAACGCGTGCCCTCGTGACTTAAGGACAGAAATCGATGAACGGTCAGAATATCCGGATCCGGCTCAAAGCGTTCGATCATCGTATCCTCGATGCATCGACGCGAGAGATTGTGAACACGGCGAAGCGCACGGGTGCTCGGGTTGTTGGCCCGGTGCCGCTGCCTACTCAGATCGAGAAGTTCACCGTGAACCGGTCGCCGCATATCGACAAGAAGAGCCGCGAGCAGTTCGAGATGCGCACTCATAAGCGCCTTCTCGACATCGTCGATCCGACCCCGCAGACCGTGGACGCGCTGATGAAGCTCGACCTCGCTGCCGGCGTCGACGTCGAAATCAAGCTCTGAGGCGAGCGAGGACAAGATGCGCTCTGGATTGATCGTACAGAAGGTGGGCATGACCCGCATCTATACGGATGCGGGTGAGCAGGTGCCGGTCACGGTGCTGAAGCTCGACAACTGTCAGGTTGTCGCCCAGCGGACGGAAGATAAGAACGGCTACACCGCGGTGCAGCTCGGCAGTGGCTTGGCCAAGGTCAAGAACACGACCAAGGCGGAGCGCGGACATTTCGCGCAGGCCGAAGTCGAGCCGAAGCGCAAGGTCATCGAGTTCCGCGTGAGCCCGGATAACCTCATCGAGGTTGGCGCCGAGTTGACCGTCGAGCACTTCGTCGTCGGCCAGTTCGTCGACGTGTCGGGCACGTCGATCGGCAAGGGTTTCGCCGGCGTCATGAAGCGGCATAATTTCCGCGGCGGCCGTGCGACTCATGGTAACTCGCTGTCGCACCGCGTGCATGGCTCCACCGGCCAGCGTCAGGATCCCGGCAAGGTCTTCAAGAACAAGAAGATGGCCGGTCACATGGGCGATGCGCGCGTCACCACGCAGAACCTCAAGGTCGTGCGTACCGATGCCGAGCGCGGTCTGATCATGGTCGAGGGTGCCGTTCCCGGTGCCAAGGGCGGCTGGATCGAGGTGCGCGATGCTGTGAAGCGCGCGCTTCCCAAGGAAGTTCCGTTCCCCGGTGCGTTCAAGTCGCGCACCGCGGCTGCGGTCGAAGTGAAGGAGTCCGAGTGATGGACCTCAAGGTCACCACGCTTGACGGCGCTGCGGCTGGCGAGATCTCGCTCTCGGACGAGATCTTCGGTCTGGAGCCGCGCGGCGATATCCTGCAGCGTATGGTGCGCTGGCAGCTGGCCCGTCGCCAGGCAGGCACGCACAAGTCGAAAGGTCGTTCCGAGATCTCGGGCACGACCAAGAAGATGTACAAGCAGAAGGGTACCGGCGGCGCTCGCCACGGTGCCAAGACTGCGCCGCAGTTCCGTGGTGGCGGCAAGGCTTTCGGTCCGGTGGTGCGCAGCCATGCGCATGACCTGACCAAGAAGTTCCGCCAGCTGGCGCTGAAGCATGCGCTGTCGTCCAAGGCCCGCAGCGAGGATCTGGTGATCGTCGCCGACGTCGCTCTGGACGCTGCGAAGACGAAGGTGGTCAAGGAGCGGTTCGCCAAGCTCGGCTGGGCGAATGCGCTGATCATCGACGGTGCGACGGTCGACACGAATTTCGGTCTCGCCGCTCGCAACGTGCCGCATATCGATGTCCTGCCTGTGCAGGGGATCAATGTTTACGACATTCTGCGCCGCGAGAAGCTCGTGCTGACCAAGGCTGCGGTCGAAGCGCTGCAGGAGCGGTTCAAATGAGCAATCCGACCCATTACGACATCATCCGCAGCCCGGTGCTCAGCGAAAAGTCGACGATTGCGACCGAGCAGAGCAAGGTGGTCTTCAACGTCTTGAAGAGCGCGACCAAGCCCGAGATCAAGGCCGCCGTCGAGGCGCTGTTCAAGGTCAAGGTCACCGGCGTCAACACCCTGATCCGCAAGGGCAAGGTCAAGCGCTTCCGCGGCATCGTCGGCAAGCAGAGCGACCTGAAGAAGGCGATTGTGACGCTGGCCGAGGGCCAGTCGATCGACGTCTCGACCGGTCTCTAGAGCAGAAGAATAGGCTGAAGCCATGGCTCTCAAGCATTACAAGCCGACCACGCCGGGACAGCGCCAGCTCGTCCTCGTCGACCGCTCGGAGCTCTATTCCGGCAAGCCGGTCAAGGGTCTGACCGTTGGTCTCCGTCAGAGCGGCGGCCGCAACAATCTTGGTCGCGTCACGGCCTATGGTCGTGGCGGTGGTCACAAGCGCACTTATCGCCTGGTCGATTTCAAGCGCCGCAAGCGTGACATGACGGCCGTCGTCGAGCGGATCGAATATGATCCGAACCGCACGGCTTTCATCGCCCTCATCAAGTATGAGGACGGCGAGCTGAGCTACATCCTGGCGCCGCAGCGCCTGGCCGTCGGCGACAGCGTCGTCTCCGCGGCGCAGGCTGACGTGAAGCCGGGCAACTGCATGCCGCTCGGCGCGATGCCGGTCGGCACGATCGTCCATAACGTCGAGATGAAGCCCGGCAAGGGCGGTCAGATCGCGCGTTCGGCCGGTGCCTATGCGCAGTATGTCGGCCGCGATGGCGGTATGGCGATCCTGCGTCTCAATTCGGGCGAGCAGCGTCTGGTGAGCCAGGCCTGCGTTGCGACGGTTGGTGCGGTTTCGAACCCGGACCACTCGAATATCTCGATCGGCAAGGCTGGCCGCAACCGTTGGCTTGGCAAGCGTCCGAGCGTTCGCGGTGTCGCCATGAACCCGGTCGACCATCCGCACGGCGGCGGCGAGGGCCGGACTTCGGGCGGTCGTCATCCGGTCACCCCGTGGGGCAAGCCGACCAAGGGCAAAAAGACCCGCAACAACAAGTCGACAGACAAGTTCATCGCGCGCAGCCGTCATCTGCGCAAGGGCAAGTAAGAGAGGCTTTTCGTGGCTCGTTCAATCTGGAAAGGCCCGTTTGTTGACGGGTATCTCCTGCGCAAGGCCGAGAAGAGCCGCTCTTCGGGCCGCAGCGAGGTGGTGAAGATCTGGAGCCGTCGCTCCACGATCCTTCCGCAGTTCGTGGGACTGACCTTCGGCGTCTATAACGGCCAGAAGCACATTCCTGTCATCGTCAACGAGGACATGGTCGGTCACAAGTTCGGCGAGTTCTCGCCGACGCGCACCTACTACGGTCACACGGCCGACAAGAAGGCGAAGAGGAAGTAAGATGGGCAAGCCGAAGCGCGAACGCGCGCTGAAGGACACCGAGGCGCGCGCGATCACGCGCATGATCCGTGTCTCTCCGCGCAAGCTCAATCTGGTCGCGGCTCTGATCCGCGGCAAGAAGGCCAGCACCGCGCTTGCGGACCTGACCTTCTCCGAAAAGCGCATTGCCCGCGACGTCAAGAAGACGCTCGAGTCGGCGATCGCCAATGCCGAGAACAACCATGATCTCGACGTCGACGCGCTCGTCGTTGCCGAGGCGTTTGTTGGCAAGGCGTTGGTGATGAAGCGCTGGTCGCCGCGTGCCCGTGGCCGCGTCGGCCGGATCGAGAAGCCGTTTTCGCACCTGACGATTGTCGTGCGTGAAGCTGGGGAGGCCGCTTAATGGGCCAGAAAGTCAATCCGATCGGGCTCCGCCTCGGTATCAACCGGACCTGGGACAGCCGCTGGTTCGCCAACAAGGGCGAATATGGCCGCTTGCTCCATGAGGACCAGAAGATCCGCGAAGTCCTGATGAAGGATCTGAAGCAGGCTGCGGTTTCGAAGATCGTGATCGAGCGTCCGCACAAGAAGTGCCGCGTGACGATCCATTCGGCCCGTCCCGGCATCGTGATCGGCAAGAAGGGCGCTGATATCGAGAAGCTGCGCAAGACGGTTGCGAAGCTGACCGACAGCGAGGTTCACATCAATATCGTCGAAGTCCGCAAGCCGGAAATCGACGCGAACCTGGTGGCCGCCTCGATTGCCCAGCAGCTTGAGCGCCGCGTGGCGTTCCGCCGCGCTATGAAGCGTTCGGTGCAGTCGGCCATGCGCCTTGGCGCAGAGGGCATCCGCATCAACGCGTCGGGCCGCCTCGGCGGTGCCGAGATCGCGCGTCTTGAATGGTACCGCGAAGGCCGCGTGCCGCTGCACACGCTCCGTGCCGATATTGACTATGGCACGGCGACTGCGCACACGGCCTATGGCACGTGCGGCATCAAGGTCTGGATCTTCAAGGGCGAAATCCTTGAGCATGACCCGATGGCGTCCGAGCGTCGCCAGACGGAAGGCAACGAGCAGGGCTCGGGCAGCGGTCGTCGTCGCGATAACGCGGCCTGACAGCAACCGCACCTGAAGCCGAGAGAGAACGAAAATGCTGCAACCGAAGCGCACCAAGTTCCGCAAGCAGTTCAAGGGCAGGATCCACGGCGTCGCCAAGGGCGGCACCGACCTGAACTTCGGCGGTTTCGGGCTGAAGGCGATGGAGCCGGAGCGGGTCACCGCCCGGCAGATCGAGGCGGCTCGCCGCGCGATCACCCGCGCGATGAAGCGTGCCGGCCGTGTCTGGATCCGGGTATTCCCGGATGTTCCGGTCACGTCCAAGCCGACCGAAGTCCGTATGGGCAAGGGCAAGGGCGCACCGGAATACTGGGCGTCGCGGGTCAAGCCGGGACGGATCATGTTCGAGGTGGATGGCGTCGACGAAGAGACCGCGCGCGAAGCGCTGCGTCTCGGCGCGGCGAAGCTGCCGATCAAGACGCGCTTCGTACAGCGCATCGCCGATTGAGCGGCGAACGGACGAGGATAGAGCCATGAAGGCGAAGGACGTTCGGCTGCAGACGGCCGATCAGCTCGACACAGAGCTTGGAAACCTGAAGAAGGAGCAGTTCAACCTGCGCTTTCAGCGGGCGACCGGCCAGCTCGAGAACACCGCGCGGGTCCGGCAGGTTCGCCGCGACATCGCGAGGATCAAGACCATCGCCGCGCAGAAGCGCGGCGCGGACCAGAGCTGAGGAGGCGAAGATGCCAAAACGCGTTCTGCAGGGCAGCGTCGTCAGCGACACGAATGACAAGACCGTCGTCGTGCTGGTCGAGCGCCGCTTCACGCACCCCGTCATGAAGAAGACGGTGCGTCGGTCGAAGAAGTACCAGGCCCATGACGAGGCCAACACCTACAAGGTCGGCGACACGGTCTTCATCGAAGAATCGAAGCCGATCTCGAAAAACAAGCGTTGGGTCGTGCTCGGCACCGAATTGTCGGACGGCAAGTAGCGCACGGAAGAGGTTTGTCGCCGCTCTCACCGGATAGGCGAGGGCAGTGACCAGAAAGCAGGCGGCCAGTCATGATTCAGATGCAGACTAACCTCGACGTGGCGGATAATTCCGGCGCTCGTCGTGTGATGTGCATCAAGGTTCTCGGCGGTTCCAAGCGGAAATACGCCTCGGTCGGCGACATCATTGTCGTCTCGATCAAAGAGGCGATCCCGCGGGGTCGCGTGAAGAAGGGCGACGTCATGAAGGCGGTCGTTGTCCGTACCGCTAAGGACATTCGTCGTCCCGACGGCAGCGTCATCCGCTTCGACAAGAATGCGGCTGTGCTGATCAACAATCAGAAGGAGCCGATCGGGACCCGTATCTTCGGGCCGGTTCCGCGCGAACTCCGCGCGAAGAACCACATGAAGATCATCTCGCTCGCGCCAGAGGTGCTGTGATGGCTGCCAAGATCAAGAAAGGCGACAACGTCGTCGTCCTGACCGGCAAGGACAAGGGCAAGTCCGGCGAAGTGCTGACCGTGTTCCCGACCGAGGAGCGCGCGATCGTGCGCGGCGTCAATATTGCCCGCCGGCACCAGAAGCAGACGGCGAGCGAGCAGGGCGGCATCATCTCCAAGGAGATGCCGATCCACTTGTCGAATATCGCCGTGGCGGACCCGACGGACGGCAAGCCGACCCGGGTTGGTTTCAACGTATCCGAAGACGGGCGCAAGCAACGCGTCGCAAAACGTTCGGGAGAAGTGATCGATGGCTGAGGCAGCTTACGAGCCGCGGCTCAAGAAGTTCTATGAGGACGAGGTTCGCTCGAAGCTCGCAGCCGAATTCGGCTACGGCAATCCGATGCAGATTCCGCGTCTCGACAAGATCGTGCTCAATATGGGCATCGGCGAAGCGGTGAACGACTCCAAGAAGGTCGGTACGGCGCTCGCGGATCTCGCCCAGATTGCTGGCCAGAAGCCGGCTGTCACCAAGGCGCGCAAGTCGATCGCCACCTTCAAGGTGCGCGAGTTCATGCCGATCGGTGGCAAGGTGACGCTGCGCAAGGCGCGGATGTACGAGTTCCTCGATCGCCTGGTCACGATCGCGCTGCCGCGTGTTCGTGACTTCCGGGGTCTCAATCCGAAGAGCTTCGACGGCCGTGGCAACTATGCCATGGGCATCAAGGAGCACATCATTTTCCCGGAGATCAACTACGACAAGGTCGACCAGGTCTGGGGCATGGACGTCATCGTCTGCACCACGGCCAAGACGGATGAGGAAGCCCGCGCCCTGCTGAAGGCGCTCAACTTCCCGTTCCGCCAGTAAGTCGCCGGGAAAGGATAGGACGAGATGGCTAAGAAGAGCTCCATCGAGAAGAACAACCGGCGTCGGGATCTGGCGAAGCAGTATGCCAACCGCCGCAACAGGCTGAAGGCTGTCGCCAACGACGAGAGCCTGCCGCTGGAGGAGCGCTTCCAGGCGCGCCTCAAGCTGGCCGAGCTTCCGCGCAATTCCTCGCCGACCCGCATCCGCAATCGGTGCGCGGTCACGGGGCGCCCGCGCGGCGTCTATCGCAAGCTGATGATGTCGCGTATCGCTTTGCGCGAACTTGGGTCGCTGGGTCTTATCCCGGGCCTGGTCAAGTCGAGCTGGTAGGGAGCACGGTCCGATGACGATGACCGATCCTTTGGGTGATATGCTCACCCGGATTCGTAACGCACAGCTGCGCCGGCAGTCGAAGGTTTCGACGCCGTCCTCGAAGCTGCGTGAGAACGTTCTCGAGGTCTTGCAGCAGGAAGGCTATATCCGTGGCTTCGCCGCCGTGGATCATGGCGACGGCAAGGCTGAGCTCGAGATCGAGCTGAAGTATTTCGATGGCGAGCCGGTGATCCGCACGATCGAGCGTGTCTCGAAGCCGGGCCGCCGCGTCTATGCCTCTGTGAAGAGCATCCCGCGCGTCAAGAATGGCCTCGGTGTTTCCATCCTGTCGACGCCGAAGGGCGTTATGTCGGATGCAGATGCACGCGAACAGAATGTCGGCGGAGAAGTTCTCTGCCAGGTATTCTGATCTGGCCTTGGCGCAACACGAACCGGACGGATTGGTCTGATGTCTCGTATTGGTAAGAAGCCGGTGGCGGTGCCGAAGGGCGTCACGACCACCATCAACGGCCAGACGGTCTCCGTGAAGGGGCCGAAGGGGGAACTCTCCTTCGACTTCACGGACCATGTCTCTGTTGAAATGACGGACGATGGTGTGCAGGTCACGCCGCGTGACGGTTCCAAGCCGGCTCGCGCCGCCTGGGGCATGTCGCGGACGATGATCGCGAACCTGATGAAGGGCGTGACCGACGGCTTCTCCAAGAAGCTCGAGATCAACGGCGTCGGTTATCGCGCGGCGGTTCAGGGGACAAACCTGCAACTGGCGCTTGGATATAGCCACGACGTAGTCTATCCGATCCCGGCGGGGATCACGATTCAGTGCGCCAGGCCGACCGAGATTCTCGTCTCGGGTATGGACCGGCAGCGGGTCGGTCAGGTCGCCGCAGAAATCCGCGAGTTCCGCGGTCCCGAGCCCTACAAGGGCAAGGGCGTGAAATATGCGACCGAAACAATCTTCCGCAAGGAAGGCAAGAAGAAGTAACGGAGACCGTCATGGCCAACACTCAGAAGGACCGGCGCGCAGCGCGTGTCCGCCGTGCGCTCCGCAAGGTCGCATCGGGGCGTCCGCGCCTCAGCGTGCACCGCTCGTCGGAGCATATCTACGCCCAGGTGATCGACGATGCCGAGGGCCGTACGCTCGCGGCGGCTTCGACCCTCGAAAAGGACCTGCGCGGCTCGCTGAAGACCGGAGCCGACAAGGCTGCGGCCGAAGCGGTCGGCAAGCTGGTCGCCGAGCGGGCGAAGGCTGCCGGCGTGACGGCGGTCGTGTTCGATCGCGGGTCATATCTTTTCCACGGCCGCGTCAAGGCGCTGGCTGACGGGGCACGCGAGGGCGGCCTCGATTTCTGATGCGCCCCTGACGCGCGTCTAACGGAACAACAGGACGATTGGGATTTCGATGGCCAGAGAGCAGCGGGAAGAGCGCGACAGCGAATTCGTCGACAAGCTCGTTCACATCAATCGCGTCGCGAAGGTGGTGAAGGGCGGCCGGCGGTTCGGCTTTGCAGCCCTTGTCGTCGTCGGCGACCAGAAGGGCCGCGTCGGCTTCGGACACGGCAAGGCACGCGAGGTGCCGGAAGCGATCCGCAAGGCGACCGAGGCGGCAAAGCGGGCGCTGGTTCGCGTTCCGCTGCGCGACGGCCGCACGCTGCATCATGACGTGTTCGGTCGCCATGGCGCCGGCCGCGTGTTCCTGCGCGCTGCCCCTCCCGGCACCGGCATCATCGCCGGCGGCCCGATGCGTGCGGTGTTCGAGACGCTCGGCGTCCAGGACGTCGTCGCGAAGTCGATGGGTTCGTCGAACCCTTACAACATGGTGCGTGCCACCTTCGCCGCGCTTGCGGCCGAAGACAGCCCGCGCAGCGTGGCATCGCGCCGCGGTATCAAGGTTTCGGTGCTTCAGTCCCGCCGCGGCGGTGACGCCGAAGCAGCTGCCGAAGCCTGATAGCCGCCACCATTCGAGGAACTGACCGATGGCCAAGAAGACCGAAGGCGCGGCTGCGAAGACGCTGATCGTCGAGCAGACCGGTAGCCCCATCCGCCGGCCGGCCGAACAGCGTGCGACGCTGATCGGCCTCGGCCTCAACCGGATCCGTCGCCGTTCGACGCTGCAGGACACGCCTGCGGTTCGCGGCATGATCGCCAAGGTGGCTCACCTCGTCCGCGTTGTGGACGAGACCTGAGTCATAGAAGGACCAGTCCGATGAAGCTCAACGAGATCAACGACAATCCGGGCGCCCACAAGTCGCGCATTCGCGTCGGCCGTGGCATCGGCTCCGGCAAGGGCAAGACGGGCGGACGCGGCGTCAAGGGCCAGAAGTCCCGCACCGGCGTCGCCATCAAGGGCTTCGAGGGTGGCCAGATGCCGCTGCATCGGCGCCTGCCGAAGCGCGGTTTCAACAATATCTTCGCGCTCGACTTCAACGAAGTCGGTCTTGGCCGCATCCAGACCGCCATTGCGGCGGGCAAGCTGGACGCCTCGAAGGCCGTCACCGCTGAGGCGCTGAAGGAAGCCGGCGTCATTCGCCGCGTCAAGGATGGCGTTCGCGTCCTCGGTAATGGCGAACTCACCACTGCGGTGACCTTCGAGATCGCCGGCGCGTCGAAGCCGGCGCTTGAGGCGATCGAGAAGGCTGGCGGCACTGTGAAGGTGCTCGTCGCGAAGAAGGTCGAGGACGCCGCCGCGGCGACCTGAGACATATCGCACCTATCGTCGGGACGCCGCTTGATGCGGCGTCTCCGAAAGCCCAGTTTATGTCCCTCGATGGACATAGGATCCCGTCCTGCGGGTCCGATCGGAGCGGCGAATGGCATCTGCGGCTGAACAACTTGCGGCCAACCTCAATTTTGGCGCGTTCGCCAAGGCCGATGCTCTCAAGAAGCGCATCTGGTTTACGCTCGGCGCGCTGATCGTCTATCGCCTCGGGACCTATATCCCGCTGCCGGGCATCAATCCGGAAGCGCTGGCGAGCGCCTTCAACAATCAGCAGTCCGGCATTTTGGGCCTGTTCAACATGTTCTCCGGCGGTGCCGTCGGACGCATGGCGATCTTTGCGCTCGGAATCATGCCGTATATCTCGGCGTCGATCATCATCCAGCTGATGACGTCGATTGTCCCGTCGCTCGACGCCCTGAAGAAGGAAGGCGAGGCGGGTCGCAAGATCATCAACCAGTACACGCGCTATGGCACGGTGCTGCTGGCTGTCGTCCAGGCCTATGGCATTTCGGTCGGCCTTGAGGGCGGTACCAATATCGTCATCGATCCCGGCCTGTTCTTCCGCATCACGGCTGTGCTGACCCTGACGGGCGGCACGATGTTCCTGATGTGGCTCGGCGAGCAGATCACCTCGCGCGGCATTGGTAACGGCATCTCGCTGATCATCTTTGCCGGCATCGTCGCGAACCTGCCGCATGCGCTTGCCGGCATGCTGGAACTCTCCCGCCAGGGCGCCATGCCGGTGTGGGTCATTCTGCTGGTGACCGTGGTCGCCATCGCTGCGATCCTGTTTATCGTGTTCATGGAGCGCGCGCAGCGCCGCCTGATCATCCAGTATCCGAAGCGTCAGGTTGGCAACCGGATGTTCCAGGGCGAATCCTCGCACCTGCCGCTGAAGCTGAACACCTCGGGCGTCATTCCGCCGATCTTCGCCTCGTCTCTGCTGTTGCTGCCGGCCACCATCGCCAATTTCTCGCAGGGCAAGGGCCCCGGCTGGTTCAACAGCGTCGTGGCGCTGCTTGGGCACGGTACGATCCTCTATATGGCGCTTTATGCCGCCATGATCGTGTTCTTCGCTTTCTTCTACACGGCGATCGTGTTCAATCCGTCCGACACGGCCGACAATCTGAAGAAGCATGGCGGCTTCATTCCGGGTATCCGTCCTGGCCAGCGCACGGCTGAATATATCGACTATGTGCTGACCCGAATCACGCTGCTCGGCGCGATCTATCTGGTGATCGTCTGTCTGCTGCCGGAATTCCTGATCTCGGCGACGCATGTGCCCTTCTATTTTGGCGGTACCTCGCTGCTCATCGTCGTCAACGTGACGATGGACACCGTGTCGCAGGTGCAGGGCCACCTGCTTGCGCATCAATATGAAGGGCTCGTCAAGAAGTCGAAGCTGAAGGGGAAGAGACGATGAGATTGATCCTGCTCGGACCACCGGGGGCTGGTAAGGGCACGCAGTCTGCTCGTCTCGTGAAGCAATACGGAATCCCTCAGCTTTCGACCGGTGACATGTTACGCGCCGCTGTGGCGGCCGGAACGCCGATCGGCGTCCGGGCCAAGGCAATCATGGATGCCGGCAATCTCGTTTCGGACGATGTCGTCATCGGCATCGTCGCCGACCGGATCGAGCAGCCGGATGCCCGGAAGGGTTTCATTCTCGACGGCTTTCCGCGCACGATCGCGCAGGCCGACGCGCTCGAGGCCATGTTGGCCAGCAAGGGCCTGAAGCTCGACCTGGTGGTCGAGCTCGTGGTTGACCATTCGAAGCTGATCGACCGGATCGTCAAGCGCGCGGATGAAACCAAGGCGCGGGGCGAGCCGGTTCGCAAGGACGATGATCCGGAGGTCTTCAAGACCCGGCTCGCAGCCTATGAGCGCGATACGGCGGCGATCGCGCCCTATTACAAGGCGCGAGGGCGGCTGGTCGAGATCGATGGCATGCGTCCGATCGACGAAGTCTGGGGCGACATCGAAAAAGTGGTCGCGCCTCTTGACGAAGTGGTCGCGAGCCGATAAGGGTCGCGCCTCTTAACTTATTGGGTGGCGACGTCCCCGGTTTCAGGGGCGGCGCCGCTTGCTTATGACGACTTCGTTCGCATGGGCCGGCCTCCACCGGACGCGGACATAACCGCTGCATCCTTGGGATGTGGCTGACATGGAGACGGCAGTGGCCCGTATCGCAGGCGTTAATATTCCGACGAACAAGCGCGTGGTTATCGCGCTTCAGTATATCCACGGCATTGGCGCGAAGCATGCGCAGGATATCGTGACGAAGGTCAACATCGACCCGTCGCGCCGCGTCAACGAGCTTTCGGACGCGGAAGTCCTGCAGATCCGCGAGGCCATCGACCGCGACTACGTCGTCGAGGGCGATCTGCGCCGTGAAGTCGCGATGAACATCAAGCGCCTGATGGACCTTGGCTGCTATCGCGGCCTGCGTCACCGTCGTGGCCTGCCGGTTCGTGGTCAGCGCACGCATACCAATGCGCGCACCCGCAAGGGTCCGGCCAAGCCGATCGCCGGCAAGAAGAAGTAAGAGACGAGATTGGGGCGCTAGGCCCCCGGTGGAGCCGCCGGCATTACGGCGGTGTCGAGATCGAACCTAAGGATAGAGAATGGCTAAGGACACGACGCGCATTCGCCGCCGCGAGCGCAAGAACATTTCCTCCGGCGTCGCGCATGTGAATTCGACGTTCAACAACACCATGATCACCATCACCGACGCGCAGGGGAACACCATCTCCTGGTCCTCCGCCGGCATGATGGGCTTCAAGGGCTCGCGCAAGTCGACCCCGTACGCCGCGCAGATGGCGGCCGAGGACGCGAGCAAGAAGGCCGCCGAGCACGGCATGAAGACGCTGGAAGTCGAGGTCTCGGGCCCGGGTTCGGGCCGTGAGTCGGCCCTGCGCGCGCTGCAGGCTGCCGGTTTCACGATCACCTCCATCCGCGACGTCACGCCGATCGCTCACAATGGCTGCCGTCCGCGCAAGCGTCGTCGTGTCTGACGACCCGGGCCGGCGCCTTCGGGCGCCGGCATTCGCGCATCGGCATTCCGCCCGTCGGTGTCTCCGGGGCGTCGCGTCGCCGGTTCCAACGGTGGCGCTTGAGATCGAAAGGATACGGTCGTGATCCATAAGAATTGGCAAGAGCTGATCAAGCCGAACAAGCTCGAGGTTTCGCCGGGCTCCGATCCGAAGCGCCTGGCAACCGTCGTGGCCGAGCCTCTGGAGCGGGGCTTCGGCCTGACGCTCGGCAACGCCTTGCGCCGCGTGCTGCTATCGTCGCTTCAGGGCGCGGCAGTGACCGCTGTGCAAATCGACGGCGTGCTGCACGAATTCTCGTCGATTGCCGGCGTGCGTGAGGATGTGACCGACATCATCCTCAACATCAAGGAAATCGCGATCAAGATGCAGGGCGATGGCCCGAAGCGCATGGTCGTCCGCAAGCAGGGCCCGGGCGTCGTGACGGCTGGTGACATCCAGACGGTCGGCGATATCGAGGTGCTGAACCCCGAGCTGGTGCTCTGCACCCTCGATGACGGCGCCGAGATCCGCATGGAGTTCACGGTCAACACCGGCAAGGGTTACGTGCCGGCTGACCGCAATCGTCCGGAAGATGCGCCGATCGGCCTGATCCCGGTCGACAGCATCTATTCGCCGGTCAAGAAGGTTTCGTACCGCGTCGAGAACACCCGTGAGGGGCAGGTTCTCGATTACGACAAGCTGACATTGACCGTCGAGACCGATGGCTCGCTGCGCCCTGATGACGCCGTCGCCTATGCGGCGCGCATCATTCAGGATCAGCTCTCGATCTTCGTCAATTTCGAAGAGCCGCAGAAGGAGACGACGACGGAAAGCATTCCGGAGCTCGCCTTCAATCCTGCGCTGCTCAAGAAGGTGGACGAGCTCGAGCTTTCGGTGCGTTCGGCCAACTGCCTCAAGAACGACAACATCGTCTATATCGGCGACCTCATCCAGAAGACCGAAGCAGAGATGCTCCGGACTCCGAACTTTGGTCGCAAGTCGCTCAACGAGATCAAGGAAGTTCTCGCCCAGATGGGTCTCCATCTCGGCATGGAGGTCACGAACTGGCCGCCGGAGAACATCGAAGAACTCGCCAAGCGTTACGAAGACCATTATTGAGATCCCGACCCACGGCGTGAGCCGCCGGTCCAGAAACTGAGGAGAGAGCCATGCGCCACGGTAATTCCGGCCGCAAGTTCAGCCGCACCGCTAGCCACCGTAAGGCGATGTTCGCCAACATGGCCGTGGCGCTGATCACCCACGAGCAGATCACCACGACGCTGCCGAAGGCGAAGGATCTTCGTCCGATCGTCGAGAAGCTCATCACGCTCGGCAAGCGCGGCGATCTGCATGCGCGTCGCCAGGCGATTGCGCAGCTGCGCGACGTCGCGGCGGCTGCCAAGCTGTTCGAGACGCTCGGGCCGCGCTACAAGGAGCGCCAGGGTGGTTACACCCGCGTTCTCAAGGCCGGCTTCCGCCATGGCGACAATGCGCCGGTCGCGGTCATCGAGTTCGTCGAGCGCGATGTCGACGCCAAGGGCGCTTCGGACCGTGCGCGCACGGCCGCCGAAGAGGCGCAGGGCGAGAGCGTCGCCGCCTGATTTTCGGGCTGACGACGTCAGAATTCAAAGGGCGGCCGCGAGGCCGCCCTTTTTCGTTTCAGAGGCTGATCGCAGAATCCGGGTCTCAGGGAAGCACCGGAGGCGGGAAGGCAAGAATATTGGCGGTGTAGCTCTCGACAACGAGGCTGAACGGCCGCCCGTCGGCGCGCTTCAACACGGCGCAATGGCGAAGCAGGAAGTCGGGGATAGCGAGCGGCGCCGATGCCGACGTTGTGGGGGCCATCGGCTGCATCGCCCAGGTCTCGGGCAGTGGCTGCCACAGCAGCGTCGCATCGAGGGTTGTGCGCGTAAAGCCGAGGGGCGCGACAACGCGGCCGAAGCTCGTGTTGGTCGTCTCGAGCGTGTGGTTCATTTCGTCGGTCAGCCGCGCCGGCAGATACCAGTTGTCGGCCTCCGAGAGGATGCGCGTGCCGCAGGTGAGGCGTACGCGCCGATACGCCACCGCCTCGTCGGGCGCGGCGTCGAGCCGCTCGCGGATTTCGGCGTCGGCGGGCTTGTCCTGCCCCGTCACGCGTTCGGCGATGATCTTTGAGCCTGCCGGCGCCAGCGCATGGCTGTTGCACCAGCGATCGAGCGTCAGCGTCGCCGAAGGGCCGGTCAGCAAGTCCGCGTTCAATGTCTCGATCAGCGCGAGCGCCGAAAGGCGCGTGACAGGCGTATCGGGCCAGGTCGGGCGGTCTGGCGCCAGCGCCGAGGCATGGATGAGGCCGGTCAGATTGAGCGCGGCAGCAAAACCCGCGATGAGAAGGCGGCGCGGCATCGGCAGGCTCCGGGGGCTGTCTGTGAACGGCGGGCGATGCCTCAGAGCTTGTCGAAGCTCGTGAAGCGGAAGAGGAAACTCGGTTCGGTCATGGACTGATCGAGCGACAGGCGGCTTGAACGGAAGCAGTCAGGATCATCGGAGAAGAACGAGCCGGAGAAGCGGACCGGATCGCCGATGGCCAGCTTTCCGACCGCTGCGGCGAGCGGTGTTCCGGCAAGAATCAGCGTCTTGTCGTCGACATCTGACATCGCGTTGTTCCAGGTCTTCACCAACGTGCCGTCGGGGAGGGCGATCGAGAGGATCGTGCGGCCGCCGGGATCGCGATCGAGTTCCTTGACCGCGCCGACCCAGCCCTGGATGTCGGGCTTCTTGACCGCCGCGCAGACCGCGGCCGCGCGGCTCGACTGGACCGAGGCGCGATCGTCGTCGCCGGCCTTGTCATAAGCGATGCGCGCATCGGTGACGGCCTTGGTGAAGGCGGCTTCTTCGCGCGTCTGCTGAGCAACCAGGGCGGCGAGTTTCTCGGCGTCGGTCGGCGGTGGCGGCGCGGCAGGCGCCGCGGGTTCCGGCGTTGGGGAAGCGGCTGGCGGGGTCGGCGATGCCGGGGTTGCCGCGGCATCGTTCAACGGATCGATCTCGGTGCCGACGACCGTGGTCGTGGGAACAGAGAGCGGGGCCGGCAGCTTGGCGGGCGCCAACTGCGATTCGTCTTTCGATGAAGCCGGTGCTGGGCTCGGCGCAGGCGCTGAAGCTGGCGGCTCGGCCGGGACTTCGGCGGCCGGCGGGGGCGTCTCCGGCTGCGGTTCGGGCTCGGCTTCGACGGGAGCAGGCAGCGGCAGGGCGGCGACGTCGAACGCTGGCAGACGCGGCTTCAGAATCACGCCACCGGCGCCGGCGGCAAGCACCACGAAGCCGAGTGAGGCCACGAGGCTGTTGACGAGCCGAGGGCCGCGCAGAATGAGGGACATGATCCCGACAAGCAGGATCACCAGACCGGCGATGAACAGCAGAACCCAGAGCATCGGTTTCCTTCTCGCCCCATGGCTATTATCCAGATGGGACGCATCCCGCCAAGCCCCCGAATCGGGCGAAGGGAGATGCTCTACCGGCAGAGGGGCCGTGCCAAGCCGCCGCGTGATCATTGGCTGATTCAGTGGGTGCGCCGGCCACGGGCTCGCCTCAATTGATGGCGAATCGTCGTCCCTTCGCAGCAACAAGGAGATCGGGCGCATGCGGATACGCGTGATGATGGCATTGGCTCTGGCCGGATGGCTCCTGCCGGGCCTGGCACCGATGGCGGCCCGGGCGGCCGAACCAAGCGTTCCTCCGTCCGAGGCGGCGCTGCGCTATTCCTTCGCGCCGCTGGTGAAGCGGGTCTCGCCGGCCGTCGTCAATGTCTATGCCTCGCGCGTCGTGAAGCAGCGGGTCTCTCCCTTCATGGATGATCCCTTCTTCCGCCAGTTCTTCGGTGGTGGCGGCGGCGGAGCGCCGCGCACGCGGGTCCAGCAGTCGCTCGGCTCCGGCGTCATCATCGACAAAGCTGGCATCGTGGTGACGAATTACCACGTCATCGCCAATGCCGACGAGGTCAAGGTCGCGCTCTCGGACAAGAGGGAGCTTGCGGCCGACATCGTCCTGAAGGACGAGCGGATGGACCTCGCCGTGCTGCGCCTCAAGGACGCAACCGGGCCGTTCCCGATCGTTGAATTGGCCGACAGCGACACCGTGTCGGTTGGCGATCTCGTGCTGGCGATCGGCGATCCCTTCGGCGTCGGCCAGACGGTGACGAGCGGCATTGTCTCGGCGCTGGCCCGCACGCAGGTCGGCGCCACGGACTATCAGTTCTACATCCAGACCGACGCGGCGATTAATCCCGGCAATTCCGGTGGTGCGCTCGTCGACATGAATGGCCATCTCGTCGGTATCAATACGGCGATCTATTCGCGCTCCGGCGGCTCGATCGGCATCGGCTTCGCCATTCCCTCGAACATGGTCCGCGTGATCGCCAAGGCAGCGCAGTCGGACGGCAAGGTTCATCTCCCCTGGATCGGCGCCGAATTCCAGCAGGTGACGCCGGATCTGGCTGATGGGCTCGGGCTCGACCGGCCGCATGGTGCGCTCGTCGCGGGCCTCACCGAGGGTAGCCCGGCGGAAAAGGCGGGTCTCGCCGCCGGCGATCTCGTCGTCAGCGCCGATGGGATCGACGTCGACGATCCGAACGGGCTCAATTATCGTCTCGTGACCAAGGGCATCGGCGCTTCGGTCGAACTCGGCCTCCTGCGCGGCGGCAAGCCCGTCAATGCGACGATCCTGCTGGCGGCGGCGCCCGAGATCCCGCCGCGCGACGAGATGACGCTGAAGTCGGAGTCGCCGTTCCAGGGCGCGACGGTGGTCAATCTCTCCCCGGCGGTGATCGCCGATACAGGCTATAAAGGCCGGCGGTCGAAGGGTGTGCTGATCGAGAAGATCGACGATGGCTCGATCGCTGCCAGCGTCGGCTTCCAGGCCGGCGATGTCGTCGTCGAGGTCAACGGTCAGGCTGTCGATGCGACGCGGACGCTGGCTGCCGTGACGGGACGTCCGGCCGATCTCTGGCGCTTGACCATCGAGCGCGACGGAAGGCTGATCCGCTCGACGATCGGAGGATGAGGTGAGCAATCTTTTCGAGGCGGCAGGGATGGAGCGGGCGGCGCCACGGCCGCTAGCTGATCGTTTGCGCCCCGAAAAGCTCGCTGATGTCGTCGGGCAGGACCATCTCGTCGGTCCTTCCGGCGCGCTGACGCGCATGCTGAACTCCGGCTCGCTCGGCTCGATGATCTTCTGGGGCCCGCCGGGCACCGGCAAGACGACGGTGGCGCGGCTGCTGGCCGGCGAGACGGACCTGCATTTCGAGCAGGTCTCGGCCGTCTTCTCAGGCGTCGCCGATCTGAAGAAAGTGTTCGAGCAGGCGCGGGCGCGGCGGCAGATCGGCAAGGGCACGCTGCTCTTCGTCGATGAGATCCATCGTTTCAATCGCGCGCAGCAGGACAGTTTCCTGCCCGTCATGGAGGACGGCACGGTGACGTTGGTCGGCGCCACCACCGAGAATCCGTCTTTCGAACTCAACGCGGCGCTGCTGTCGCGGGCGCGGGTGCTGGTGTTCCATTCGCACGGGCCGGACTCGATCGCACAGCTGCTTGCCCGCGCCGAGGCGGTCGAGCAGCGGCCCCTGCCGCTCGACGATGAGGCGCGCGAAGTGCTGATCCGCATGGCGGACGGCGACGGACGGGCTTCGCTGACGCTCGCCGAAGAGGTTTGGCGCGCGGCGCAGCCGGGGGAGATCTTCGACGCGGCCGGCTTGCAGGAAATCGTTCAGCGCCGGGCGCCGATCTATGACAAGGGCCAGGACGGGCACTACAATCTGATTTCGGCGCTGCATAAATCGGTGCGCGGCTCCGATCCCGATGCGGCGCTCTATTATCTCGCGCGGATGTTCGATGCCGGCGAGGACCCGCTCTATCTCGGCCGGCGGCTGGTGCGGATGGCGGTCGAGGATATTGGTCTCGCCGATCCGCAGGCGCTCGTCATCGCCAATGCAGCCAAGGACGCCTATGACTATCTCGGCAGCCCCGAGGGCGAACTCGCCTTCGCCGAGGCCGCCGTCTACCTCGCGACAGCGCCGAAATCGAATGCCGTCTACACGGCGTTCAAGGCGGCTACGGCTGCGGCTAAGCAAGGCGGCTCGCTGCTGCCGCCAAAGACCATCCTGAACGCGCCGACCAAGCTGATGAAGACGGAAGGCTATGGCGACGGCTATCGCTACGACCACGACGAGCCCGACGCCTTCTCCGGCCAGAACTATTTCCCCGATGCCCTCGGACGGCAGTCGTTCTACGAGCCGGTCGAACGCGGCTTCGAGCGCGAGATCCGCAAGCGGATGGAGTATTGGGCGAAGCTGAGGAAAGAGCGGAGCGGGTAGTCTTGCCTTCTGATGGGCTTGACCAAGATACCGTCCGCATGCCGGGATGCAGCGTTCAATCGCTTGGAGCGGTCCGCATGTTCCTCATCGGCCAATACGACTCTCCCTTTGTCCGTCGCGTCGGCATTGCGCTTCGGCTCTATGAGCTCGATTTCGAGCATCGGCCCTGGTCGACCTTCAGCGATGCCGAGAAGATCGCGGTCTACAATCCGCTTCGCCGTGTGCCGACGCTGGTACTCGATAGCGGCGAGGTGCTGATCGAGAGCGCGGCGATCCTCGATTATCTGGATGAGGAAGTCGGGCCCGACCGTGCGCTGATCGCGGACCACGGACCTGACCGGCGACGCGCGCTCAAGATCGCCGCGCTGGCGACCGGGCTCGCCGACAAGGCGGTGATCCTCTTCTATGAAGGCGTGCTGCACAAGGAGAAGTCGGACGTCTGGGTGGCGCGCTGCAAAGCGCAGATCCGCGATGTTCTGGCTGTTCTGGAACAGGAGCGGGCCGCGCGTGAGACGACATGGTGGTTTGGCGAAACGATCGGCCATGCCGATATCGCGGTCGCCTGCGCCCTGCGTTTCGTGCGCGAGGTCCATACAGATCTCTTCGGCGATCATCCCGCGCTTCTGGCCCATGCTGAACGCTGCGAGGCGCTGCCCGCATTCCAGGAAATCGCGCAGGCCTTCAGCCCGCCCGCCTGAGCATCAGCTTTCCGGCGCGAGGCGGCGGCGCCACCATGTCGCGATGGCAGCGATCAGCGCCAGGCCGAAAAGCAGGCCGAAGCTCGTTTCGACGGCGCCCAGCATGGGATGGCCGTAAAAGAAGATGTCGGTGTTGCTTGAGGCCGCGATGGCCTCGGTTCGCCAATGCAGCATCGAGGCCGAACTGGCAACGCCGAGACTAACGCCGAGCATGCGGGCGAGGTTGATCAGTGCCCCGGCCTCGCCCGAGAAGGCCGGCGGCGCCGCACCCATGGTGGCGCTGTTGTTGGGCGCCATGAAGAAGCCGAGGCCGGCGCCGAAAACGGCGAGCGCCACCATGCCGATGGCGCGCGAGGGCGTTGCCTCCAGCGCGACCAGCGAGAGGACGAGAAGCGCCGCCGCGGCGAGTGTCATGCCGAAAAGAGCGAGCGTCGAGGTTCCCCAGCGCTTGACCAGCGCTCCGGCGAAAGGCGCGGCGATGCCGAGCGCGATCGGGATCGCGGAGAGGCGCAATCCCGCGCGCTCCGGCGTTTCGTGCAGTCCGCGGATCGCTGCGTAGGACATCAAATAGAACATGCCATAGAGCAGCGCATAGGAGAGCAGCACGGCGACGACGCCGAGCGAGAATGGCTTCGACGCGAAGATGGCGAGATCGATCAGCGGCGAGGCGGTGCGCTTCTCCCGCACGATGAACAACGCCAGCAGGACGATGCCGCCGATGCCGAAGCCCAAGGCCGGCAGCGACATGAGGCCCCAATCGGCGATGTGGTTGAGGACGACGACCAGGAACACAAGCGCAGGCCCGAGCAGCAGCGCGCCCGGCCAGTCAAACGGGCGCCGGTCGCGCTCGGTGTCGTCGGGCAGAATGAGCCAGCCGGCCACGGCGCCGATTAGGCCGATCGGCACGGTGACCCAGAAGATCGCCTGCCAGCCGAAGAGGCCGAGCAACAGGCCGCCCGCGATCGGGCCGAGGCTGACCCCGACCGCCTGGGCGGCCGAGAAATAGCCCATGGCGCGGGCGCGAAGCGCCTTGCCGGCGGCGCGATTGAGAATCACGATCGAGTTGGCGCCGAGGCTTGCGCCGCCGATCCCTTGCAGGATGCGAAAGAAGATCAGTTCGGGCAGGCTGGTCGCGATGCCGCAAAGCGCCGAGGCGGCGACGAAGACCAGGATGCCGGCGAGATAGAGCTTCTTGCGGCCGAACATTTCGCAGAGGCGGCCGAAAATTGGGAGCGCGGCGGCAAAGGCGAGCACATAGGCAAGCGCAACCCAGCTCGCGAGCGTTTCCTGCGTCTGGAAGACGACCGCGAGATCGGGCAGGGCGAGCTGCACGACGCTGGCGTCGAACTGGCCCATCGCGGCGCCGATACAGGTGATGGCGATGATCGGCCATGGGTTGGCCACCGGCGAGGGAGCTGTAGCGGGCGCCGGACTTCCGACCGCGGAGACACTGCGCGCCCCCGCCAACACTGCCTTGTCCATCCGCTCGTCCCCCGACATCGCGATTGCATGCAATCGCTAGCACGAAGCAGGCCGAGGGTGGAACGACTCTCGCGCGTCCTCTTTCCTGCGCTTCTGCGCGACGTATAAGCTAGAGAGGACTTGAACCTCGCCGGGACGAGGATTCGACAAGAGAGAGGGATCGCCCATGAAGACCCGCGCCGCCGTCGCCTGGGAGGCGAACAAGCCGCTGACCATCGAAACGATCGAGATCGACGGGCCGCGCCCCGGCGAGGTTTTGGTCGAGATCATGGCGACCGGCGTCTGCCACACCGACGCCTACACGCTGTCAGGCCTCGATTCCGAGGGCAAGTTCCCGGCGATCCTCGGCCATGAGGGCGCAGGGATCGTGCGCGAGGTCGGCGCCGGCGTCACCTCGGTGAAGGTCGGCGACCATGTCATTCCGCTCTACACGCCCGAATGCCGAAACTGCAAAACCTGCCTGTCGCGGCGCTCCAACCTCTGTACCTCGATCCGCACCACGCAGGGGCAGGGCCTGATGCCCGATTCGACGACGCGCTTCTCCTGCTCGGGCGAGCAGGTGTTCCACTATATGGGCACGTCGACTTTCTCGAATTTCACGGTGCTGCCGGAGATCGCGGTCGCCAAGGTCCGCGAGGACGCGCCCTTCGACAAGATCTGCTATATCGGCTGCGGCGTGACGACCGGCATCGGCGCGGTGGTCTATACCGCCAAGGTCTGGGCCGGCGCCAATGTCGTGGTGTTCGGGCTCGGCGGCATCGGCCTCAACGTGATCCAGGGCGCGCGCATGGTCGGCGCGGACAAGATCATCGGCGTCGACTTGAACCCCGGCAAGGTCGAGATGGCCAAGAAATTCGGCATGACGCATTTCGTCAATCCGGATGAGGTCGGCCGCGACAAGGTCGTGCAGGCGATCGTCGATCTGACGGGCGGCGGCGCCGATTTCTCGTTCGAATGCATCGGCAATGTCCACACGATGCGGCAGGCGCTCGAATGCTGCCATCGCGGCTGGGGCGAATCCATCATCATCGGCGTGGCGCCTTCGGGCACGGAGATTTCGACCCGTCCCTTCCAACTCGTCACCGGCCGCGTCTGGCGCGGCTCGGCCTTCGGCGGCGCGCGCGGCCGCACCGATGTGCCGAAGATCGTCGACTGGTACATGGAGGGGAAGATCAATATCGACGATCTCATCACCCACACGATGCCGCTCGACGAGATCAATACGGCCTTCGACCTGATGCATGAAGGCAAGTCGATCCGCTCGGTCGTGCTGTACTGACGGCCGATGGTCCTGCCGCTGACCGCGGTGCGGATCGAGCGTTACCGTTCGATCCGCCGCATCATGCTTCCGGTCGCGCCTCTCACGGTGCTGGTCGGGCGCAACGGTGTCGGCAAGACCAATCTCTACCGTGCGCTCGAACTCCTGACCGCCGCCGCGCGTGGATCGATCACGCATGAGATCGCGGCCGAAGGCGGGCTCGGCTCGGTCCTGTTCGCGGGGCCGCGCGAGAAGGGGCCCGTGCGCCTTCGCCTCGGCTGCGAGGTCGGCAGCTATGCCTATTCGATCGAGATCGGCCTGCCGTCGCCGACGGAGGCGGCGCTGACCGAGACCGAGCCGATGGTGAAGGCCGAACGGCTCGATCTCATCGGCGGTGGACGCAAGCCGGTGACGCTGATGAAGCGGGAAGGGCCCGGAGCCTGGCTCCGCGATGGCGAGGGCAAGCGCCAGACCTATGAGACTGCGCTGCTGCCCTCGGAAACCGCGCTCGCGTCATTTCGCGATGTCGAGCGCTATACGGAGGTCGATATCGTTCGCCGCGCGCTGGGCGACTGGCGCTTCTTCCACAATTTCAGGACCGACCGCGAGTCCGCGATCCGCCTGCCGGCGCTGGCCGTCACCACGCCGACGCTGGCCTCGAACGGCCATGATCTCGCCGCCGCACTCGCGACCGTGCGCCAGGTGCGCGGTGAAGGGCCTGCCATCCACGCCGCGATCGACGATGCCTTTCCGGGGTCTCGCCTCATCACGCGCATCGTCGATGGGCGCGTCGCGCTGGAACTCGAGATGCGCGACCTGCCGCGGCCACTTGCCGCCAGTGAACTCTCCGACGGCACGCTGGCCTTTCTCTGCCTCGTTGGCGCGCTGGCGTCCTATCGCCTGCCGGGCTTCATCGCCCTGAACGAGCCGGAGACCAGCCTGCATCCTGAACTCATTCCCGCATTGGCCCGGCTGATCGCCAAGGCGGCTGAGCGGACGCAGGTCTGGGTCGTCACGCATTCCGTGCCTCTTGCGGCGGCGCTCGCTCGCGAGGCCGACGCCGAGCCGCGCGCGGTCATCAAGCGCGAGGGTGCGACCTGGATCGAGGGATTGAAGCTCGTTGGCAGTTTCGTCGACGAGGACTGACCGCCCATTCTATCGGCACGTGCGCGAGCGATTATGCGCCGACGCCGGACGATAGGGTGTATAAGTCATCAATGTCCGACATATCAGATGCCCCAGCCGGCCACCGCGGCGCCGCCGCCAAGCGTTGGCCGAAGCTCCTTGCCGCCTATCGCGAGCCTCGCGAATGGCGCAGCACGTTCGAAATCATCGTCACCGCGCTGCCCTTCCTCGCCTTCTGGGTGACGATGTGGCTGCTGGTCGAATATGGCTACTGGTGGGCGGCGCTGGTGTTGGCCGTCCCCGCAGCCGGCTTCCTCGTCCGCCTCTTCATGATCCAGCATGATTGCGGCCACGACGCCTTCTTCCGTCGCCGCAACGTGAATGACTGGGTGGGGCGCATCATCGGAGTGCTGACCTTCACGCCCTACGACTATTGGCGGCGGACGCATCAGCTTCACCACGCGACATCGGGCAATCTGCAGCTGCGCGGCATTGGCGACATCACGACGCTGACCGTCGCCGAATATCGTGCGATGAGCCGGCTGCAGCGCTTCGGCTACCGTCTCTATCGCCATCCGATCGTGATGTTCGGCATCGGCCCGGCCTATCTGTTCCTGCTGCAGTTTCGCCTGCCGGTCGGCCTGATGCGCGAGGGCTGGCGGCCGTGGCTGAGTGCGATGTCGACCAATCTCGCCATCGCGCTCGCCGCGCTGGTGCTGATCATGACGATCGGCATCGGGCCGTTCCTGATGGTCCAGCTGCCGATCGTGATCATCGGCGCCTCTATGGGCGTCTGGCTGTTCTATGTCCAGCACCAGTTCGAGACGACGACCTGGTCACGGCCGCCGGATTGGACCCATGCCGAAGCGGCGCTGCATGGCAGTTCCTATTATGACCTGCCGCCAGTACTGCGTTGGATGACCGCCAATATCGGCGTGCATCACGTGCATCACCTCTGCAGCCGTATTCCCTATTACCGGCTGCCCGAAGTGCTGCACCGTCATCCCGAGTTGAAGACGATTGGCCGGATCACCGTGCTCGACAGCCTGAGACTGGTACGTCTCGTTCTGTGGGACGAGGCGAATGGCCGCCTGGTGCCGTTCAAGGGCTGGAAGGAGATCGCTCCGGCGTGAGCGGTCAGGCGCCGATCGCCGCGCGCAGCTTCGCCGCCTGGTCGGCGAGAATGTCCGGCTTCTCCATGGCTCCGCCATGCGGCTTCAGCGGGATGCCGTCATAGCGCGGGATCACATGGACATGCAGATGGAACACCGTCTGTCCCGCCGGTGCCTCGTTGAACTGCGCAATCTGGATGCCGTCGGCTGCGAAGGCCTCCTTCGCGGCGCGCGCGAGCTTCTGGACCACAGGGAACAACGTCGCCAGCGTCTCCGGCGCCGCGTCGAGCAGGTTGCGCGAAGCCGCCTTCGGCACGACGAGCAGATGGCCCGGCGATTGCGGCATCACATCCATGAAGGCGAAGGTGTCGGCGTCCTCATAGACCTTGGTCGACGGGATCTCGCCACGCAGGATCTTCGCGAAGATGTTGCTGTCGTCATAAGCGCTCATGCTTGCTGCTCCGCGGAAGGGTTGGGCTAGCCTTTAACCGGGGTGAGTGGCGCCTTCAAGACGACCGGGGTCGGGACCGGCCGGCCGGCGAGGAAGGCGTCGATATTGGCGAGCACCATGCTTTTCAGCGTCGCATGCGCCTCATAGGTGCCGCCGGCGATATGCGGCGCCAACACGACATTGTCGAGCGATGTCAGGGCTTCCGGCACGTTGGGCTCATGTTCGAACACATCGAGGCCGGCGGCGGCCAGTTCGCCGGACTTGATCAGTTCGGCCAGCGCCTGTTCATCGAGAAGCGAACCGCGCGCGATATTGACGACGATGCCGTCGGGGCCAAGGGCACGCATCACATCGCGCGAGACGATGTGCCGGTTGCCGGCATCGGCGCGGGCCGCGATCACCAGCACGTCGGCCCAATCGGCGAGGCTCGCGATCGTATCGTGATAGGCATAGCGATCGCCGGGACGCCGGCTGCGATTGTGATAGGCGACGGTCATCTCGAACGCTTCCGCGCGGCGGGCGATGCGCTCGCCGATCTCGCCGAGACCGAAGATGCCGAGCTTGCGACCGGAGAGCCCGCGGACGAGCGGCATCCGCGCGGCGCTGCTGTTCTGCCCGGTCCAGCGGCCCTCCCGCACGAAGCGGTCAGCCGCCACGATGCGGCGGCAGGCGGCAAGGAGCAGCCCCATCGCCAGGTCCGCCACCGCCGCGGCGTTGCCTGAAGGGCTGTTGGTCACGACGATGCCGCGCTCGGCCGCTGCCGCATGATCGGTGCCCTCAAAGCCGCTGCCGTAATTGCAGATGAGGCCGAGATTGGGCAGCGCGGCAATGAGCTTCGCTCCGCATTTGACGGTTCCCATCGTCATGACGACGCGGATCTTCTCGCGATCCGCCAGGGGGAGGGCGATGGAGGCGTCCTGATCATGCGGTCCGACAATCTCCAGCCGCTCGGCGAGCGCATCGCAAAAGTCGGTCGGGAAGCGGCTCAGAAGCAGGGCAGCAGACATCGATCACTCCCAATGGTTCATGAATCCTAGGCACGGTCCGGCACGGCGGCGAGCGGCTTCTGCGTCGCGGCAAGGTCGATCATGCCGGCATCGACCAAGGTGCGATGAAACCGGCGTTTGCGCTCCGAATGTGTCGCGACATAACGATCGCCGAGTTCGGCAAAGAGGTCGAGCCGCGTCGCGGATACCGCATCGAGCGGCAGTCCCGATGCCTTCAGCGCTGCCGTCCCGAGCTGGGCAATATCGAGACTCTCGGGCAGATCGGCAAAATCGGGCTCGAAATTCAGCGCCTCGATCGTGAAGAAGGTCTCGAACTGGCGCGGATCATCCGAGCGAACGCCCTGCGCCTTCTCGATCGCGCGCGACATGGTCGGCTGGTGATCGCCATAGCGAACGATCAGCATGGGGCGGCCGGGATAGCGGGCGAGCAGCCCCGCGCGGAAGGCGGCATAGCTCGCTGCCGTTTCCGAGAGCCGCGCATAATATTCCGCATAGGTCGTGTCGTTCAGAACGCCGAGCGCGAAGCGCCGTTCGTCCTCGTACTGCCCGGGCGGCTGCAGCCGCACTTCATGCGGTCCGTGGTTGAAATTCGTGAGGATCATCGCGAAGCGTGGCGCCGGGTCACGGTCGAGGGAACGCTGCAGCGCGCCTTCGGTCGCCGCGAAGAAGGCAGCGTCCGAATTCGTCGCCTCGAAAGACGTGAGGTCGAAGGGCGGTGGAAATTCGTCCGAGAACACGCGCTCCTCGACCCCGAGGCCGGCATAGAAGGGGTCGTAGTTCATGAATGCACGACGGCAGCTCGTGATGAGCTGGCTGCGATAGCCGAGGCCCATCAGCTCCGACGGCAGCGAATGGGCGAAGCGACCGACGCCCTTCTTGAACAGGAAATAGGAATCGGGGCCGAAACTCGCCGACGAAAGACCGGTCAGCAGGCTGAACTCCGTCTGCCATGAGCCGCCGCCATAGATGTCGACATGCAGCGTCCCCGAATGCGCGTCTGGCGGGGACAGGAAGGCCGCGATCTCGTCGTCGACGGCGAGGCCATAGCTGCGCGGGTCGAACACCGATTCATGCTGGATCACCAGGATATCGGGCTTCAGGCCGTGACGCGCCGGCAAAGGCGGGACCAGCGGCAACGGCGTGTCGGCGACGTCGAGCATGCGGAGCCCGCCGGTCGGCCACCAACTCGCGACATCGATCAATGACGCCATGAAGAAGGAGAAGAGGCCGCTGCGAACCGTCACGTCCCGTCGCCAGCGCTCCGCGCCGCCTGTCGCGTAGAACGCGCAAGCGTAGAGCGCGATGGTGAAAGCCAGAATGGCGAGGCGCTCGGAGATGCGCAGCGGCGCGCCGGGCACCAGCACGATGACAGCGACGGCGGCCATAGCGAGCAGCACGGCGCCGACTATGGTCAGCGTCGCCGTCAACCGGTATTGGCGCAGCATGAAGGGAATCGTGCCGGCGAAGGTCAGGCCAAGATCGGCGACCGCGAGCTTCATCCCGCTATGGTGATGCTTGACGCCGGAGGCGCCGGCGATGGTCGCGGCAAGGATCGCGGCAAGCAGCGTCGCGCGCGGCAGATCCCCGACGAAGACCATGACCAGAGCTGTGACTGTGGCGAAAGCCGCGAGCGCCAGCAGGATGCGGGCGGATTGCCGCTCAGTGAGGGCGAGGATGGCCGCGGCGGCGAGCCAGAGCAAAAGCGCGTTCATTCGTCGTCCAGGTCCGCCTTCCGCTGCACCAGTCGTTATCTCGCCGGCGGTTCCGCCTTGAAGGGCGTGTGCTCGTCGAGGATTTCATGCTCGGCTTCGACGGCCGCGCGTTCCCGCCGCAGATAGTCCGCAACCGCGGTTCGAAAGTTCCGATCGGCGATCCAGTGCGCGGAGCGCGTGATGACCGGGCGGTAACCGCGGGCCAGTTTATGTTCGCCCTGCGCGCCCGCTTCGACGCGCGGCAGGCCATGGGCGATCGCCCATTCGACGGCCTGATGGTAGCAGATCTCGAAATGCAGGAACGGCACCTCCTCGAGCGTGCCCCAATAGCGGCCATAAAGCGCGTCGGAGCCGATGAGGTTGAGCGCCCCTGCGATACGTTCGCTGCCGCGTTTGGCGAAGATCAGCAGCACGCGATCGGCCATCGCCTCGCCGAGCAACGAGAAGAAGCGGCGATTGAGATAGGGCCGGCCCCATTTGCGCGCGCCGGTATCGGTATAGAACGCGAAGAACGCATCCCACGCCGCCTCGTCGATGGCTTTGCCGGTGAGGATTTCGACCTCCAGCCCGCCCGCGAGCGCATCGCGCCGCTCGCGCCGGATGGTCTTGCGCTTGCCTGACGAGAGCGCGTCGAGAAAGTCCTGAAAGTCGCGATAGCCGGGATTGTCGAACTGGAACTGCTGGTCGACGCGGGGCAGGAAGCCGGCGCCGCCCAGGATCGCCGCGTCGTCGTCTTCGAGGAAGGTGGCATGTACCGAAGAGGCACCGATGCGGCGGCAGAGTTCACCAAGCCCAGCAGCAAGTGTTGCCTTGGCGGAGGCGTCGGCATCCGGCCGGACCAGCAGGCGGCGTCCGGTCACCGGGGTGAAGGGCACCGAGACCTGGAGCTTTGGATAATAGCGGCCGCCGGCGCGCTCGAAGGCATCGGCCCAGCCGTGATCGAAGACATATTCGCCCATCGAATGTGTCTTCTGATAGCATGGCACGACTGCCTCGGGCCGGCCCTCCGCGTCGTCCAGCACGAGGTGGCGGCCCTGCCAGCCTGTCCGGCCGACCGCTGAGCCGGCTTCTTCCAGGCATCTCAGAAAATCGTGCGAAATGAAGGGGTTGTAGGCCGGCCGCTCAGAGGCCAATTCAGCGTCTTCAGTTCCTGAATCCGCGTTGCCGCGTAAACCGTTGAAAAACAAACTGGTATCGGCGCCGAAGGGGGCCTTGGAGTTCCAGCCGGGATTGGCGCAGGCGTCCCATGCCTCACGCTCGATCTCGCCAAGCGAGGACAGGACAGTGAGGCGCGCGGCAGAGGCGCTCATCGGCAGGCGACCTTTGGATGTCGTGGGAGAAGCATCCGATCATCTAGGGCTCGCAACTTCAAGCGCAAGCCGCCGAGCCACAGCTTTCACGCGTCGGGATCGAAGCCCTCGAAGGTGATCTGGTCGGCGACGCGGCGTGCCTTTTCGCGGTCCGCCTCTGTGCGGACGGTCCAGGTGATCAGCGGTCGCCCGAGCGCGCGCACGATCGACGGCGCCAGCGAAGGCAGCGCTTTCAGATCATAGGAGACGAAATCGGCTCCGACTCGCGGGACATCGAGCAGGTGACGCAATCGGAACCGCTGCCCGGCCGTCAGAAATCCCCAGTCGCTCAGGTCGGTGTACCGATCGGCCACGATGCCGCGCGGGATCGCCGGCGCGAGCCGTTTCATCGCCGCCATCGAATCGGGATCGAAAGACATGACGACGCAGGGGCCGCCGTAGTCGGCAAGGATCGGAGCTGCGGCCGCCTCGAGCCGGCGGTCGCCCTTGAACTCGCTCTTCAGCTCCAGCACCAGCGGGACCGCGCCAGCCACCGTCTGCAGCAGCTCGGCGAGGGTTGGCACCGAATCGCCGCCGCCGCGGAAGGGCAATGCCTTCAAGGCGGCGAGGCTGAAGGCATCGACCCGGCCGTTCGCGGCCAGCAGGCGGTCGACGGTTTCGTCGTGAAAGACCACCACCGCGCCGTCGGCAGTCAATTGCAGGTCGACCTCAATGGCGAAGCGATGCACGATGGCCGCGCGCACCGCCGAGAGGGTATTCTCGATCCGCCCCTCGGCGCTCGCGTGATAGCCGCGATGGGCGATCGGGCGGGCGGTCAGCCAGGACGGCGCCATGATCAGGCGATCTCGATGACAGCTTCGACTTCGACCGCGACGCCGAAGGGCAGCGCGGAGACGCCGACCGCGGAGCGCGCATGCCGGCCCTTGTCGCCGAAAACCTCGACCATGAAGTCTGACGCGCCGTTCACGACCTTCGGCTGGTCGTTGAAATCGGCAGCGGAATTGACGAAACCGACCAGCTTGACGATCCGTCCGACCCGATCGAGATCGCCGAGGGCGGCGCGGGCCTGTGCCAGGATGTTGATGGCGCACAGGCGGGCGGCGACGCGGCCGTCGTCGATGTCGAGGCCGGCTCCGACCTTGCCGACATATTGGATGCCTTCCGCCCCGACAGGAATCTGTCCGGAGATGTAGAGCATGCCTCGGCTCTCGACATAGGGCACATAGTTGGCGGCGGGCGCGGCGGGCTGAGGCAGGGTAACGCCGAGGGACTTCAGGCGGGCTTGGATGGCGCTGGTCATGAGACTTCTCCGGTCGGACGGGCGAATAGCGACGGTTTCGCCCGAATTCGGCCGTGCTGCAAGGCAAGAACCGGTTCATCATGCTGGCAGGGTCGATCGAATCGGCGTGGACTTCGCTGGAATTGCAGTTTGAAATGCCGATATGTCGCCGGGACGACGGCGGAAACGAGGGTGGTCGCCGCGGCCATGATGGAGTGACAGGAATGGTTGCCAGCCTGACGATGCCTGTATCCGGGCGCCGCTTAGCCGCGGCAGGCCTCATGGCGGCTCTTCTCGGTTCCGCTGCTTCGGCCCATGCGGCCGTACCGCCCGGCCCCGCGATGGTGGCCCACCGCGCCGTCTATGAGCTGACCCTCGACCAGGACAATTCGTCCGATACGGTCAGCGATGCCGAGGGCCGCATGGTCTATGACTTCGCCGGCACGCCTTGTGACGGCTACACGACGCGGCTGCGCTTCGTGACGCGGATCAGCGATGAGGACGGCAATGCGCGCCTCACCGATGTCGCGACGACGACGTTCGAGGACACCGCCGGCAAGACCTTCAATTTTTCGACCAAGAGCTTTGTCGACGGAACGATCTCGGAGGATTCGTCCGGTTCGGCCGCTCGCGAGGGCTCGAAAGTCGCCGTCACCATCGCCAAGCCGAAGGCGCAGCACTTCACGATTGCCCCGAATTTCCAGTTTCCGAACCAGCATCTGGCCGCGATCATCGCTGCGGCGCAGCGGGGCGAGCATTTCCTGCAGGTCGATCTTTTCGACGGATCGGACCAGGGCCAGAAGTCCTATGAGACCTCCGCGGTCATCGGCGCGGAAAATTCCGGCACTGACGAACTCGGCGACGAGGTGACCGCCAAGGGGGCGGGCCTCGCCAATATTCGCTCATGGCCGGTGACCATCAGCTATTTCAGCGGCGCCGACGATAGCGGCGAGCAGAAGCCGTCCTATGAGCTCTCGTTCATCATCTATGAGAACGGCATCACCCGGCGCATGAAGCTCGACTATGGTGACTTCGCGCTGCAGGGGAAGCTCGTGAAGCTCGATCTCGCCCCGACGCGGGTCGCAGCCAAGGCCTGCCGTTAACGCGGGCCCGAAAGATCGGGCCTCAGCCGCGCGACGGCGCCGATCAGCTCGTCGTAATGGCTGATCACGGCGTCCGGGCCGAGCTCCGTCACCGGGATCGGCGTATAGCCGAAATCGACCGCGACGACCGGGATGCCGGCCGCCTTGGCGGTGTCGATGTCGGTCTTCGAGTCGCCGACCATCAGGGCTGCTTCGGGCGCGCCGCCGGCGCGGCGGATGGTTTCGGTGAGCGCGATCGGATCGGGCTTCCGCGCCAGGAACGTGTCGGCGCCGCAGATCGCGGCGAAGCGGTCGGCAAGGCCGAGGCGCCCGAGCAGCTCGACGGATAGATGCTCCAGCTTGTTGGTGCAGACGGCCAGAATCCAGCCTTCGGCCGCGTAGTGGTCGAGCGTTGCGACGAGCCCCGGATAGGGCTGGCTCAAGTCTGCAATGTGATCGGCATAGTGGGCGATATAGTCATCGAACATGCGGTCGATGATCGCCGCCTCCCGCGTCACGTCATTGGCTGCGAGGCCGCGTTCGATCAGGACGCGCGCGCCGTGCCCGACCATCGAGACGGCGCTTTCGAAGGGCAGCGCGGCGAGGTTCTCGCGTTCGAGGATGACGTTGAGCGTCGCGACGAGATCATGGGCCGTGTCGACCAGTGTTCCGTCGAGATCGAAGACGAGGGTAGGGCGCATGCGGCAAGCTTCCGGCTGGAGGGCGGCGGGAGCATAGCCGCAGCGCGCGGGCGGACAAGGGCCGGAGATCACATGCCAGGAAGATGCTGGGCGAGGCCGGGCAGGCGTTGGCGTGGCAGGCGTTGGCGTGGCAGGTGCCGCGTGCTAACACACCAGCCGCCGCGCAGGCTGCGGCGCAGGCCGGGCGGGACCGATGAGCGACAGTGACGATCTGAAGAAGCAGGCGGCGCTTGCCGCTCTCGACCATGTCGAACCCGGCATGAAGCTCGGCATCGGAACCGGCTCGACAGCCGTCTTTCTCGTCAAGGGACTTGGCGAGCGCGTGCGGGCCGGCCTCGACATTGTCGGCGTGCCGACGTCGGAGCGAACGGCCAAGCTTGCGACGGCCGAAGGTATCCGCCTGACGACGCTCGACGAGACGCCGCATCTCGACCTCACGATCGACGGTGCCGACGAACTCGACCGCTCGCTGCAGCTCATCAAAGGCGGTGGCGGCGCGTTGCTGCGCGAGAAGATCGTCGCGTCGGCATCGGATCGCATGATCGTCATCGCCGACGGTTCCAAGCTGGTCGACCGGCTCGGCGCGTTTCCGCTGCCGATCGAGGTCAATCATTTCGGTCTCGGCGCGACGCTCATCGCCATCGAGGCGGCGGCGCGGCGGCTCGGCCAGGCCGTGACCCTGAAGCGCCGTCTTGCGGCCGATGGCAGCTCGTTCGTCACCGACGGCGGGCACGCAATCATCGATGCATCATTTGGCCTTATTCGGGAGCCAGAAGCCATGAACCTTGCCCTCGCCGCGATTCCGGGGGTGGTGGAGCATGGTCTGTTCATCGGCATTGCGACCGCCGCCGTCATCGCCCGTCCCGAAGGCGTCATCTGGTTGCACGCCTAAAGTCATTCGCCCCATGGGAGCCCGTTCAATGAACCTCATCCACTCGTCCCTCCGCGCGGCGGTCCTCGCCATAGGCCTGATGGTCGGCTGTGTCGGCGCCGCGTCCGCCGAGGAGGTGACCGAGGCGCATCTGCAGGCGGCCGTTGCCGCGGTGCAGGCGGCCAAGACCTCGCGGGGCTTCGACAATCTGCTGCCGCTCCTCGCGCAGCAGACCCAGAACCGCCTGATCCGCATGCGTCCCGACCAGCACGTCCTCATCGGTCAGGTCGTCGACGCCGAAGCGCTCGATCTCGTCGCCCGTCGCGCCGATCTCGACAATGACGTTGCGCGCATCTGGGCGAAGTACTTCACCGAGGACGAGCTGAACGCCATCACCACCTTCTATAAGAGCCCGGCCGGTTCGAAGCTTGCCGATATCGGTCCGAAGGTCGTCGGCGAGACGCTGCAGTCCGTCAAGGGCTGGTCGGATCGCGTCGGCGAGGAGATGTTCGAGAAGTCGCGCGAAGAGCTGAAGAAGAAGGGCGTCGACCTCTAGGGTCTGGCGCGACCGGCCCTGCCGGTCCTATATGTGAGGCGAAGCCGGCCCGCTCGTGGCCGGCTTCGTCGTCTTCAAGCGGCGTTGTTTTCGGCAAGGGGCATCCAGGATCATGGCGGAGTTCGACGTCGACCTTTTCGTTATCGGCGCGGGTTCGGGTGGGGTGCGCGCCGGGCGGATCGCGGCGCAGCATGGTGCCCGGGTCATGGTCGCCGAAGAGGATCGCGTCGGCGGAACCTGCGTCATCCGCGGCTGCGTGCCCAAGAAGCTCTTCGTCTACGCATCGCGCTTTGCCGAGGATTTCGAGGACGCCGCCGGCTTTGGCTGGACAGTTGCGCCGCCGAGTTTCGACTGGCCGACGCTGGTCGTCGCCAAGGACCGGCAGATCGACGCCCTCAACGCCGCCTATATCCGCAATCTCGAGCGCTCCGGCGCCAAGCTCATTGCCTCGCGCGCCACGATCGAGGATCCGCACACGGTCCGTTTGGGCGACGGCACGATCGTCACGGCGAAATATATCCTGGTCGCCACGGGTTCGACGGCCTTCGTCGATCCAGCCCTCGAAGGCCGCGAACTGGTGATCACGTCGAACGAGGCATTTCACCTGCAGAGCCTGCCGGACAAGATCGTCATTGTCGGCGGTGGCTATATCGCGGTCGAGTTTGCCGGCATCTTCAACGGCCTCGGCGTCGAAACGACGTTGATCCATCGCGGCGACAAGCTGCTGCGCGGCTTCGACGATGATCTGAGGCATGGCCTCGGCGAAGCGCTGGAAAAGAAGGGCATCCGCGTGGTGCTCGGCGACAGCCCCGCGCGGATCGAGAAGGGCGAGGGCGGTCTTGTCGTCCACACGACGGCGGGGCTGGCCATCCCGGCGGGCCAGGTTATGGTCGCGACGGGACGACGCCCCAATACGAGCGGGCTCGGGCTGGAGCAGGCTGGCGTGCAGCTCGACGGCGCGGGCGCGATCACCGTCGACGAGCGCTCACAGTCGAACGTGCCTTCGATCTACGCGGTTGGTGACGTCACCAACCGCATCAATTTGACGCCGGTGGCCATCCGTGAGGGCCACGCCTTCGCCGACACGATCTTCGGCGGACGCGACGTCGTGGTCGATCATCTCGGCGTGCCGAAAGCGGTGTTCTCGCAGCCCGAGATCGGCACCGTGGGCCTGTCGGAGGAAGAGGCGCTGGCCGAATTCACCGCGGTCGACATCTTCAAGACGAGCTTCAAACCGCTGAAGAACGGTCTCTCCGGTCGCGATGAGCGCATGATGATGAAGCTGGTCGTCGATGGCGATAGCGGGCGGGTGCTCGGCTGTCACATCCTTGGCCATGACGCTGCCGAGATGATCCAGCTCGTCGCGATCGCCATCAAGCTCGGCGCCACCAAGGCGCAGTTCGACGCGACGATGGCGCTCCATCCAACCGCGGCGGAAGAACTCGTGACCATGCGCGAGCCCTCAATCCGGCATCGGCGGTAGGGTTCTCGTCTTTTTGCTTGTGAATCTGCGCTTTCGGGGCCAAACAACCCCGATCGCCAACTTACGAACGGCGCATAGACGCCGAGAGTGATCCCATGACCGCAATGGCTGCACCCGGTCGCCGTCTGCTCGACGGAAACGACTACAAGACTCTTGCGCTCTCCGCCCTCGGTGGTGCGCTCGAGTTCTACGACTTCATCATCTTCGTCTTTTTCGTCACCGTTCTCGGCCATCTGTTCTTCCCGCCGGAAATCCCGGAATGGGTGCAGCAGGTTCAGGCCTTCGGGATCTTTGCTGCCGGCTATCTGGCGCGCCCGCTCGGCGGCCTGGTGATGGCGCATTTCGGCGACCGGCTCGGCCGCAAGCGCATGTTCACGCTGTCGATCCTGCTGATGGCGCTTTCGACGCTCGGCATCGCCGCGCTGCCGACCTATGCGACCATCGGCATCGCCGCGCCGATCCTGTTGCTGGCGATGCGCGTCCTGCAGGGCGCGGCGATCGGCGGCGAGGTTCCGGGCGCGTGGACGTTCGTGTCCGAACACGTGCCTGTCCACAGGATCGGCCTTGCCTGCGGCATCCTCACCTGCGGCCTCACGGCGGGCATTCTGCTCGGTTCGCTGGTTGCGACCGCCGTCAACTTCATCTTCACGCCGGCCGATATCCTCGGCTTTGCGTGGCGCGTGCCGTTCCTACTCGGCGGCGTCTTCGGGCTCGTCGCGGTCTATCTGCGCCAGTGGCTGGCCGAAACGCCTGTGTTCATCGAGATGAAGGCCCGCAAGGAGCTGGCTGCCGAGCTGCCGCTGAAGGCCGTTCTGCGCGACCACAAGGCCGCAACGGCCGTGTCGATGCTGCTCACCTGGATGCTGTCGGGCGCGATCGTCGTCGCGATCCTGATGACCCCGACGCTGCTGCAGACGCTCTACAAGATTCCGGCGACGGACGCGCTCGCCGCGAACTCGATCGCGACGCTGTTCCTGACAATCGGCTGCGTCCTGGCCGGCCTCATCGTCGACAAGGTTGGCGCCGGCCGGTTCTTCACAATCGGCGGTCTCTTCCTGGGCGCCGCTACCTATTATTTCTACTCGTCCGTCGCCGCCGACCCAGCGACGCTCTATCCGCTGGCGGCTTTGGCCGGATTTTCGGTCGGCGTCATCGGCGCCGTTCCCTATGTGATGGTCAAGGCATTCCCGGCGGCGGTGCGGTTCACCGGCGTGTCGTTCGCCTACAACATCGCCTATGCGATCTTCGGCGGCCTGACCCCGCTGCTGGTGACGCTGGCGCTGAAGTCGGACCCGATGGCGCATGCGCACTATCTGGCGTTCCTGTCGCTGCTCGGCGCGGGGATCGGTGTGTATCTCTGGTCGCGGGATCAGCACTGAACGCAAGAAGCGGGTGGCCGGGCGCGCGATGTCCGGCCATCATGAGGCCATGAGCACGACCGTCCCGTTTCCCGCCGAAGCACGTATCTATGGCGTGACCACCACCGGCATCTTCTGCCGGCCGGATTGTCCTTCGAGGTCGCCCCGGCCGGAGAATGTCCGCTTCTTCGCCGATGCAGCCGCGGCCGAGACGGCGGGCCTCCGGGCTTGCAAGCGCTGCGCGCCCGGACGGGAACCGTGACGCAGTTCGCGGTGCCGCTTCCGGCAGATTACCGCGCTGCCGACTTCCTCGCCTATCACGGCCGCGATCCCCTCAGCCTCAGCGAACGCGTTGCGGGGACGAGGTTCGAAAAGCCGCTCAGGCTATCGGGCGGCCTGGCGCTGTTGTCGCTCGATATCAGTGACACCGTGGCATTGGCGAACTTTGACCGGGCGCTTGGCGCCGCCGAGAGCGTCGAGGCACACGACATTGTCGCGCGGCTTTTGGGGTTCTTTAGCGATCCGGCCGGTTTCGAGGCCATGGCGGCAGCGGCGACCATCGCTGCCGCGCGCCCCGGCCTCCGCATTCCCCTGACCGCGACGGTGTTCGAGGCGGTGTGCTGGGCCGTCATCGGCCAGCAGATCAACCTGACCTTCGCGGCCGCCCTCAGGCGCGAGATGATCGCGCTCGCCGGAACGCAGCATCCAGGCAGCGGTCTTCTCGCCCATCCAGGGCCCGACGCCGTGGCATCGCTCGACCCCGCCGACCTTGCCGCGCGGCGCTTCTCGCGCTCCAAGGCGCGCTATCTGGTGGAGACATCCGCCGCGATCGCCGCCGGCACGCCCTCTCTCGAAAGCCTCGCGGCTGCCGGGCCGGAGACTGCCGAGGCGGCGCTGACGGCGCTCCGCGGCATCGGGCCCTGGACGGCGCGCTACATCCTGCTGCGCGGCTTCGGTTTTCCGGATGTCGCGCCGGTCGGCGATTCCGGCCTCGCGACCGGGCTCGAACGGCTCCATGGTCTCGACAGGCGTCCCGATATTTCGGAGCAGGAGGCTGCGATGCGGGCCTTCGCGCCACATCGCAGCCTCGCCACGGTTCATCTCTGGGCGAGCCTCAAGGATCAGCCCGGCGCGAAATCGAGGAAGCCGACCACGCTGGCGAACCGGCCAGATGCCGTCGTCGCGAAATCGGTTCCGCCCGCGACGGCCGGACCGGAGGCCGGGCCCAGCGTCCAGCTGAAGCGCAGCCGGTCGCCATAGGCATCGACGCTGCCAGCCCGCGCAAACCGGAAGTCTGGAAATTGCGCCTGCACGGCGGCGACCAGTCCGTCGATGCCTGCATGCCCCGCGACTTCGGCCAGCGGATCGCCATAGGTGGCGCCTTCGGCAAAGGTCTCGGCGACAAGCGTGCTCCGGCGATCGGGGTCGCGCTCGTTCCAGACGGCGATATAGCGCTCGGCAAGGGTGGCTGCATCGGTCATGGTGGTCTCCTTCACAAATCGCCGCCGGCCAATCCGGGGCGTCGACGGGCAGACCCTGCGACCTTGATTGCGTGGCGTCGATTACCTCAAAGGTCATTGGATGCTGCGGTCGGGGCGGCTAGTTTTCACGCCATGACAGCCACAAGCAGCACCTCCTTCGGCGAGGAACTCCGCAATTGGCGCCTTCGCCGGCGTCTCAGCCAGTTGGATCTTGCCGGCGAGGCGGATCTCTCGGCGCGCCATCTCTCCTTTCTCGAGACGGGCCGCTCGCGGCCGAGCCGCGCCACGGTTCTGAAGCTTGCCGCGCAGCTTGACCTGCCGCTGCGCGAGCAGAACAGCTTGCTGCTGGCTGCAGGCTTCGCGCCTGTTCATGCGGAGCGGCGGCTCGACGATCCGGATCTTGCGGCGGCGCGCGATGCGGTCCGGCGCATCGTCGATGGCCATCAACCCTATCCGGCCCTCGCGATCGACCGCCACTGGACCATGATCGAGGCCAATGCCGCCGTGGCGAGGCTGATCGAGGGCGTAGATCCGGCCCTGCTGACGCCGCCGGTCAATGTTCTGAGGCTGGCGCTGCATCCGGCGGGCCTCGCCGCGCGCACCGTCGATTTCCCGCTCTGGCGCGCGCATCTCCTCGGCCGCCTCGCCCGCGAGGCCGAACTGACCGGCGACCCGAAGCTGCTCGATCTGCATGCCGAACTGGAAGCCCTTCCGGCCGGCGGACCGCGCCGGATCACATCGCCCGCACCCTATGGCGGCATCGCTCTGCCATTCCGCATTCGCGTCGGCGATGAGGTGCTGTCCTTCATCACCACGACAACGGTCTTTGGCGGGCCAGCCGATGTGACGCTGTCGGAACTTGCGATCGAAGCATTCTTTCCGGCCGACGAGGAGACCGCCGCCCAGCTGCGCAGCCTCGCTCTTGGCTGACGCGGTAGGTTGTAGCGCTATGGCAGTGCAGCATGGCTGACGATTGGCGAGCGGGCCGAGACGCGTGTATAAGGGCGCCTTTCCGGCCGGCAGGGCAGGGCGCCGCTTGGGCGCCGCATGCCGGTTCGCAGTGGAGCGATCATGATCAAGACAGGCTGGACCCCCGCGAGCTGGCAGCAGAAGCCGATCCAGCAGGTGCCGGATTATGCCGACAAGGCTGCGCTCGAAGCGGTCGAGGCAAGGCTTGCGACCTATCCACCGCTGGTCTTCGCGGGCGAGGCGCGCAAGTTGAAGAAGGGCCTCGCTTCCGTCTCGCGTGGTGAAGCGTTCCTGCTTCAGGGCGGCGATTGCGCCGAGAGCTTCATGGAGCATCACCCCGACAATATCCGCGACTTCTTCCGCGTCTTCCTGCAGATGGCTGTGGTGTTGACCTTTGCCGGCCAGATGCCGGTGGTGAAGGTCGGGCGGATCGCCGGCCAGTTCGCGAAGCCCCGCTCGGCGCCGATGGAGAAGATCGGCGATGTCGAGCTGCCGTCCTATCGCGGCGACAACATCAATGGCATCGAGTTCACGCCCGAGGCGCGCAATCCCGATCCCCGCCGGATCGAGGACAGCTACCGCCAGTCGGCGGCGACGCTCAATCTGCTGCGCGCCTTCGCGCAGGGCGGCTATGCCAATCTCGAGCATGTGCATCAGTGGATGCTCGGCTTCGTCAAGGACAGCCCGCAGGGCCATCACTACCAGGAGATCGCCGACCGCATCTCCGAAGCGATGGCCTTCATGCGCGCTTGCGGCATCGATCCGGAAACGGCGCCGTCGCTGCGCTCGACCGATTTCTTCACCTCGCATGAGGCGCTGCTGCTCGGTTACGAGCAGGCGATGACCCGCGTCGATTCGACGACGGGCGACTGGTACGCAACGTCAGGCCATATGCTGTGGATCGGCGACCGCACGCGCCAGCCCGACCATGCCCATGTCGAATATATGCGCGGCGTCAGGAACCCGATCGGCCTCAAATGCGGCCCCTCGCTCAGCGCCGATGGCCTCATCGAGCTGATCGACCTGCTCAATCCGGAGAACGAGCCCGGTCGGCTGACGCTGATCTGCCGCTTCGGCGCCAACAAGGTGTTCGACCACCTGCCTCAGCTGATCCGCGCCGTCGAACGCGAGGCCCGCTCCGTCGTTTGGTCGTGTGACCCAATGCATGGCAACACGATCAAGGCGGTGACCGGCTACAAGACGCGGCCGTTCGACCTCATCCTCAAGGAAGTGAAGAGCTTCTTCGAGGTCCATGCCGGCGAGGGCACATTCCCGGGCGGCATCCATATCGAGATGACCGGCAAGAACGTCACAGAATGCACCGGCGGCGCTCGCGCGATCACGGACGAGGACCTTTCGGATCGCTATCACACGCATTGCGACCCGCGCCTCAACGCGGATCAGTCGCTGGAGCTTGCCTTCCTCGTCGCCGAGCTCCTGAAGACCAGCCGGATCGGTCACCAGAAGCAGGCGGTCGCGAGTGGATTCTGAGGCTGCCATCCATCACGGCGCCTGCCTCTGCGGGGCGGTTCGCTATCGCGTGGCCGGTCCGCTGGCGCCGGTCGTCGCCTGCCATTGCACTATGTGCCGGCGGCAGACCGGTCATTTCCTCGCCTCGACCAATGTCGCCGAAACGGATCTCGCGCTCGAGGGCGTCGGGCATGTCCGCTGGTATGCCGCCTCAGAGATCGCCGAACGCGGCTTCTGCGGCACGTGCGGCTCGGTGCTGTTTTGGCGAAGGCCGGGCTCCGGGCGCATCGCGATCGCGATGGGCGGCTTCGACAAGCCAACCGGCACGGCCATCGACCGGCATATCTTCGTCGCCGACAAGGGCGACTATTACGAGATCGCCGATGGGATACAGCAGTTTCCTGGCGACGACTGAGCCGGTCGCCAGCTAAGCGGCAGACGGCGTGAGCCGCTCCAGCATTTCCGCTGCTTCGATGGCCAGCCGCGGGTCGATTCGGTCCTCGATGCACCATGCGGCGGAAAGGCCGGCATGGGCGAAGGCGAAGCCGATGACGCGCGCTGGATCGAGGCCGAGCGTCTCCGAGAGGGTCGCCTGCAGGCGCGACGCCCGTTCGGGATCGAGTACGAGCCGGTCGACGCCAGCGGGATTGAGAAAGAGATTGGCGACGTCATAGGCCCGCTCGCCGCGGACGCCTTTCGGGTCGATCGCGAGCCAGCCGCGCGGGCTGTCGAGCACGTTCTCATGGTGCAGATCGCCGTGCAGAACGAACGGCTCACGTGGCTGCGAGAGGAGGGCGCGCGCCATCGCGACACAGCGTGTGAGGACCGGATGGACCGGGTCCGCCTCGAACAGGGCACGAAAACGCCGGGTGAGCGTCGGCAGCTGCGGCGGCGGTGTCGCGCGGGGCGCGTGAAGCTGCGCTGCGACCGCCGCGATGATGCGGATGGCGCCATCGTCATCGCCTGAGAGCGCCATCTGCGTCAGCGAGCGCGAGCCGACGGCGCGTTCCATGAGAACCGCGTCGTCGTCCATCTCGACGACACGCACCGCGCCTTGGCCGCCAAACCAGAGGAGCGCCGCGAGGCCCGGGCCCTCATCGCTCGAGGGCTTCAGCAGCTTGAGCATGGCCGGCTGGCCTTCCCGGATCACGGGAAGCAGGTTGCTGGTCGGCGTTTCGATCGGCACGCCATCGGCGACGAGCCGCCAGCGCACCATCCAGGGCGAGAAGAGCAGGGCAGGCGGCTCCATGTCAGGCGGCGCCCGCGACGATGGGCTCCCGGCGCGGCCTTGCGATCAGCAGCGCGAGCGCGGCGGCGATGATGCCCGTGACGCCCGCGATCATGAAGGCGTCGAAATAATTGCCCTGTACCGTTCGCATCCAGCCGGCAAAGAAGGCCGCGGAAGCCGCGCCGAGTTGATGGCCGGCGGCGATCCAGCCGAACACCATCGGCGCCTTGCGGTCGCCGAAGGCTTCGGTGGCGAGGCGGACGGTCGGCGGCACGGTGGCGATCCAGTCGAGGCCGTAGAACACGACGAAGAAGGAGAGACTGTAGAAGGAGAAATCCGAGAAGGGCAGGTAGAAAAGGGACAGGCCGCGCAGGCCGTAGTAAGCGAAGAGCAGCTTGCGCGGGTCGACGCGGTCGGTGAGCCAACCCGACGCTGTGGTGCCGACAAGGTCGAACAACCCCATCATCGCCAGCATGCTCGCGGCCTGCACCTCGGGAATGCCCATATCGGCGCAGAACGAGATCATATGCGTGCCGACGAGACCGTTGGTCGTGAAGCCGCAGATGAAGAAGGTGGCGAAGAGATACCAGAAGGTGCGGGTCCGCGAAGCTTCGACCAGCGCATTGATGGCGTTGCGGAACGGATTGCCCTGATGCGGCGCGGCCGGCGCCTCGGCGCCGGTGGCGCCATAAGGCATGACACCGATCGAGCGCGGGCTTTCGGGGACGAGCAGCAGCACGACCGGGATCAGAACCGCCATGAAGATCGAGATCGTCAACACGATCGCCTGCCAGCCGCCCCATTCGGAGAGCGCGGCGAGACCGGGCAGGAAGATCAGCGTGCCCGTCGCGGTCGAGGCGGAGAAAAGTCCCATCATCAGGCCGCGATTGGTGACGAACCAGCGGTTGACGACCGTCGCGCCCATCACCAGCGCCACCGCGCCGGAGCCGATGCCCGAGAGCACGCCCCATGTGGCGATGAACTGCCACGGCTCGGACATCAGCGCGCTGAGCCCGGTCGAGACCGACATCAAGACGAGCGCGCAGACGAGGGTCCGCCGGACGCCGAAGGTCTGCATCAAGGCGGCGGCGAACGGGCCGGCGAAGCCATAGAGGAAGATGCCGATCGCCGCTCCGGCTGATATGGTGGCCTTGTCCCAGCCGAACGCCGATTGCAGCGGTAGCATCATGACGCCTGGCGCGGCGCGAAGACCGGCCGCCGACAACAGCGCCAGGAAGATCACACCCGCAACGATGAAGGCGTAGTTTTGGCCGAAAGGCCGCCTTGTGATGGACTGCATGAGACTCACCGCCGCGATGATAGGGCTTGATGATACGTACCGGTCTGTTACATATCAAAAGGGCGCGTTGTCAATGGGAGACCGCAGCAAGCTATGAATTCGAACCCGCCTGATGCTACGGCCAAGCCCCGCGCGGCCGAGCGGATCCTCGACGTCGCGCGCGAGCTCTTCTATCGCGATGGCATCCGCGCCGTTGGCGTCGACGAGATCGTGGAGACGGCGGGCGTCTCCAAACCGAGCCTCTATCGCGCCTTCCCTTCCAAGGACGAACTCGCGGCGGCCTATCTCCGCGACTACGAGGTCGGGTTCTGGGATCGGTTCGAGAAGGCGCTGGCGCGGCATCCGGGCGATCCGCGCGCCGGCATTGTCGGCTATTTTTCCGGCGTCGGGCAGCGCCAGGCGCAAACCCGCTATCGGGGCTGCGCGCTCACCAATGCCGCGGTCGAGTTTCCCGAGCCGGGCTCGCCGGCGCGGCTCGTCAGCGAGGCCAACAAGCGGATGCTGCGCGATCGCCTGGAGGCGCTCGCGCGCGAGATGGGCGTGGATGATCCGCCCCTGCTCGCCGACGGCCTGTTGATGCTGTTCGAGGGTGCCAATGCATCCGGCCAGATCTTCGGGTCGGACGGCCCGGTCCGTTCGCTCGCCGCCGTTGCCGATCGCCTGATCGGAGCGAGCCTTTCCGCCTGACCGCAACGATTGCGCTGCGGCCATGCGCGGGCTACATCGCCTCGCATGACACAGAACCCCGTCATCGTCCGCTTCGCGCCCTCGCCGACCGGTTTTCTCCATATCGGCAATGCGCGTCCGGCTCTGTTCAACGCCCTGTTCGCGCTGCGCCATGGCGGTCAATTCGTGCTGCGGCTCGACGATACCGATCGGGAGCGCTCGGAAGAACGCTTCGCGGACGCGATCCGGCAGGACACCGCCTGGCTCGGAATCCAGGCGGATCGCTTCGAATGCCAGTCGAGCCGCATCGCCGCCTATGAGGCCGCAGCCGAGGCGCTCAAGCGTTCGGGGCGGCTTTATCCGGCTTATGAGACGGCCGACGAACTCGACCGCCGTCGCAAGCGCCAGATGGCGCGCGGCCTGCCGCCGATCTATGACCGCGCTGCCCTGCGCCTCACCGATGCCGAGAAGGCCGCCTTCGAGGCCGAGGGCCGCCGGCCGCATTGGCGCTTCCGTCTCGACGATGCATCGCCGCATGTGGCGTGGGACGATCTTGTGCGCGGGGCGGAGAGCGTCGACATCGGCTCGCAGTCCGATCCGGTGCTGATCCGCGGCGACGGGACCTTTCTCTACACGCTGCCTTCGGTGGTCGATGACATCGATTTCGGCATCACGCATATCATTCGCGGCGATGATCACGTCACGAATACCGGCGTGCAGATCCAGCTCTTCGAAGCGCTTGGCGGGGCGGTGCCGCGCTTTGGCCATATCAACCTTCTGACCACGGCGAGCGGCGAGGGGCTCTCCAAGCGGACCGGCGCGCTGTCGCTCGCCTCACTGCGGGAAGAGGGGTACGAACCGATGGCCGTCGCCTCGCTGGCCGTGCTGATCGGCACATCGGCGCCGGTCGAGCCCGCAGCCGATCTTGCAGCGCTGGCCGGGCTCGTCGACCTCACGATGATCTCGAAGGGGCCGGCGAAATTCGATCCGTCCGATCTCGACGGATTGAATGCGCGCCTGCTGCACGCGCTGCCCTTCGAAGCGGTCGCCGACCGCCTTGCAGCGCTCGGCATCGCTGGCGGGATGGAATTCTGGGAGGCGGTGAAGGGCAACCTTGTCCGCCTTAAGGACGCGTCAGACTGGTGGGCTGTCGTCACCGGACCGGTCGCGCCGCTGCCGATCACTGCCGAGGACGCCGCTTTTCTCGCGGCGGCTGAGGCAGCGCTGCCGCCTGAGCCGTTCGATGCGGGCACCTGGAAAGCCTGGACCGATCAGCTCAAGTCCAGCACGGGACGGAAGGGCAAGGCGCTGTTCCTGCCGCTCCGCCGCGCGCTGACCGGCCTCGATCATGGGCCGGAGCTCGCCAGCCTGCTGCCGCTTATTGGGCGTAGTAATACGATGGCCCGACTCGCCGCACAGAGCCGGCTACCGGCAGAGTGAGCGTCGCGACGGGGGTCTCGGCGCCTGTCCTGCCGGGCTCGCCGGTTTCGGTCTCGCTTCCGCCGCCGGCAAGCGATGGTGCGTCCGCGCCGAGGGCGGGCCGCGTCGCCGAGGGCGACGCCAACGTGTTCGTGTAGGGGGCATTGCCAATCGGCGTGTAGTCGCCGGCAACCGGGTCGAGCGCGGCCGGCTTGCCGCAGGCGCAGCTTGGATTGAAGCTGGTGCGATAGGCGAACGCCGTCGGCAGGTCGCTGTAGCGTGACTGATCGACCGTCGAAAGGGCGCGGCTCGCATCCTGGCCGGGGTTTCGGTGCGCATAGAGTGCGACGTCGGTGCCAGGGCACAATTGATGGCAGGCCTGCTCGTCGGCGGGGAAGTTCGCTTTCGACGTCGAATAGCTGATCGGGAAATAATAGCCGTCGCAGGACCGCACGCAGAGCGTCCGATAGGTTCCGCGTCCGAACCCGCTGTCATAGCCGCCGCCATCCGACCTCGAGCTGTCGCGCGTCACGGGCGCCGCCGGGACGACGGCGACGTTTGGCTGCGGCTGGTTGTTGTCGGGATTGAACAGGCGTTCGAGAAAGTTGCGCTGCCGCGGCTGGACGACATAGCTCGCATATTGCGGACCGCAATCATTGGCGCCGAGCTGGCGCAGGATCGCATCGCGGTTGCCGGCGGGAGGCTGGCGCACCCCGGCGGTCCGGGAACCCCGCTCGAGCTTGGCAAGGTTAGCCTTCATCTTGCCGATCGAGGCGACGAGCGCCTGGCATGACGGCGAGCCCGACTGGTCCCGCGTCAGGAAGGCCGCGCCGAGACAGCCGCTGCGACGGGCCTGGCTTTCGGCCGAGGCAATAGCCTGGCGCTGGCGACCGGCCGCGTCGCCGAAAGCTGCTGCGCGGCCGCCGCCCTGCGGGGCGGCTGCAAGCTGCGCTTCAAGCGAGCGGCAGATGGTCGACGCCGCCTCCGCGGCTCCGGCAAATCCGAGCAGAACGACCACCGCGATGGCGACCCGCGAAAGCTTACTCAGAACACACATTATCCGGTCTCTTCGGCGGCTTGGCACTTCGTCGACTTGATCAGTCTCTCTTAGCATGTCAGCGGGTCCGGGTCACTCATGCGCGGGCCTCGCCAACAGAAACCTCGCCGCAAGCCAATCATTCGTGCCGCGAACGGCAGCGATCACAATGTTTCGATGGTTATTTCGCGGGCATTGTGCCTAATGAGCGGCCAACGGCGCCGCGCGCCGCTTTTGTTATTTCCGAGATCGCCATGCCTGTCCAAACCGCCACTCTCGAGCGGGAGAGCCTGCTTCACCCCTGGATCGTCGAAGCCCGCGCCACGATTTCGCTGTCGCTGCCGCTGATCCTGACCAATCTGGCACAGACGGTGATCAACGCCACCGACATCGTCTTCATCGGCTGGCTCGGCTCGCGCATGCTGGCTGCCGGTGCACTCGGCACCAATCTCTATTTTGCGATGCTGATCTTCGGCATCGGCATGATCTCGGCCGTATCTCCGATGATTGCCAAGAAGCTCGGCGAGCGCCGCCATTCGGTGCGCGCGGTGCGCAACATCGTTCGCCAGGGCTTCTGGCTGGCGCTGGCGATCTCGATCCCATTCTGGATTCTCCTGTGGCACAGCGAAGCGATCCTGCTCGCGATCGGCCAGGAACCGGAGCTGGCGGCCATCGCCGGCCACTACATGCGCGGCCTGCAATGGGCCATGCTGCCCTTTCTCTGCTATCTCGTGCTGCGCTCGTTCGTCGTCGCGCTCGAGCAACCGTTCTGGTCGCTGGTGATCGGTGTCATCGGGCTCGCGGTCAATGCGCTCGCCGTCTGGGCGCTGGTATTCGGCAAGTTCGGGCTGCCGGCACTCGGGATTGTTGGCGCGGGCATCGGATCGACGATTTCGGCGATGGCGATGTTTGCCGGCATGGCCGTGGTCTGCGTCGTCCATCCCCGCTTCCGCCGCTATCATGTGTTCGGCTATTTCTGGCGGCCGGATCTCAGCGAATTCCTGAAGCTCGCGGCGCTCGGCCTGCCGATCGGCATTGCCGTCGGCCTCGAGGTCACCGTCTTCAACGCGGCTGTGTTCCTGATGGGCCTCATCGGCGCCACTGCCGTCGCGGCGCATGCGATCGCCATCCAGTTTGCCGCGCTCTGCTTCATGGTGCCGCTCGGCTTCTCGCAGGCGGCGACGGTGCGGGTCGGCTATGCCTATGGCGCCGGGGATCGCGACGCGATCCGCCGTGCCGGCTGGACGCCGTTCGCGCTCGGCATCGCCTTCATGTGCTGCACGGCGCTGGTGATCCTCGCCGTGCCCGAACAGCTCGCCGGCATCTTCCTCGACCGCGGCGATGTCGCAAATGCGGAGGTGGTGCGGCTCACCGTCTCGTTCCTGTTCATCGCTGCGCTGTTTCAGGTGTTCGACGGGGCGCAGGTGATCGCTGGCGGCATGTTGCGTGGGTTGCATGATGCGCGCGTACCGATGCTCTATGCTCTGCTCGGCTATTGGGGCGTCGGCCTCGGCACCAGCGTGACGCTCGGCTTCGGGCTCGGCTATGGCGGCATCGGCATCTGGATCGGGCTTGCCTGCGGCTTGGCGGCCACCTCGATCATGCTGGTGACCCGGTGGATGCGGCGCGGCCCGCTCCGGCTCGAAGGCATCGCCGCCTGAGCGTCGCCCCTCGCAAGCGAGGGGGCGGCCGTCCTATATAGCGCTCGGCCCCTCGCAACGGAGACATCCATGCGCCGCTCGCTCGCTGCCGTCCTCGCGCTCTTCGCCGCCTGCGCCTTTGCCGCGCCGGCGCTTGCCGACGGTCCGGATCTCATCTTCAAGGAGTCGACCACGTTCAAATGGGTCACGCCCAACGACAAGATCGCCGTCTACGGCATCGATGATCCTGAAGTCGACGGCGTCGCCTGTCATTTCGCGGCGGCGGAGAAGGGCGGCGTCTCCGGCATGCTCGGCCTCGCCGAGGAGACATCCGACATTTCACTTGCCTGCCGGCAGGTCGGCCCGATCTCGTTCAAGGGAAAGATCGGCCAGGGCGACGAGATGTTCCGCCAGCGCAGGTCATTTTGGTTCAAGAAGATGCAGATTGTGCGTGGCTGCGATCCGAAGCGCAACGTGCTGGTCTATCTCGTCTATTCCGACAAGCTGGTTGACGGCAGCCCGAAAAACTCGATCTCCAGCGTCCCGATCATGCCCTGGGGCGATAAGCCGGCCGTGCAGTGCAAGGATTTCATGAACTGAGGCGACCGGCCGACGGTCGGCACCGCTGCCGCTCTCTTGCGATCGAACGAGAGAAGCACTAACCCGGGAACCGACAGGATCCTCGAAGGACTTCGCCCATGAACGCCATTGCCCGCCCCGCCGACCCGAAGAAGCTGATCCGGGGCGCGACCGGCGATTGGGAGGTCGTGATCGGCCTCGAAGTGCATGCTCAGGTGCTGTCGAACTCGAAGCTCTTCTCAGGCTCGTCGACGGAGTTCGGCGGCGCGCCGAATTCGCATGTCAGCCTTGTCGACGCCGCGATGCCCGGCATGCTGCCGGTCATCAATCGCGAATGTGTCGCGCAGGCGGTCCGCACCGGCCTCGGCCTCAAGGCCGCGATCAACACGCGCAGCGTCTTCGATCGCAAGAACTACTTTTATCCGGATCTGCCGCAGGGCTACCAGATCTCGCAGTACAAGCAGCCGATCGTCGGTGAGGGTGAGATCACCATCGACCTCGATGGTGGCGAAAGCGTCGCCGTCGGCATCGAGCGGCTGCATCTGGAACAGGATGCCGGCAAGTCGCTGCACGACCAGCATCCGACCATGAGCTTCGTCGACCTGAACCGTTCGGGCGTCGCGCTGATGGAGATCGTGTCGAAGCCGGATCTTCGCTCCGCCGACGAGGCCAAGGCCTATCTGACCAAGCTGCGCACCATCATGCGCTATCTCGGCACCTGCGACGGCAACATGGACGAAGGCTCGATGCGCGCCGACGTCAACGTGTCCGTCCGCCGGCCAGGAGAGCCGTTCGGCACGCGCTGCGAGATCAAGAACGTCAACTCGATCCGCTTCGTCGGCCAGGCGGTCGACTATGAGGCGCGCCGCCAGATCGCGATCATCGAGGATGGTGGCGTGATCGAGCAGCAGACCCGGCTCTTCGACGCCAACAAGGGCGAGACGCGCTCGATGCGCTCCAAGGAAGAGGCGCATGACTATCGCTACTTCCCGGATCCTGACCTGTTGCCACTCGTGCTCGACGAGGCCTGGATCGAAGGCCTCGCCGCTGCGCTGCCTGAACTGCCCGACGCCCGCAAGGCCCGCTTTATCGCTGACTACGGCCTCTCGCCCTATGATGCGGGCGTGCTGGTCCTCGAAAAGGACACGGCCGAATTCTACGAGGCCGTCGCCCGTGGACGTGATGCCAAGGCGGCTGCCAACTGGGTGACGCAGGAGCTTGCGGCCCGCTTGAACAAGGACGGCCTCGATATCGCCAGCAGCCCGGTTTCGGCCGGTCAGCTCGGCGCGATCATCGATCTGATCGCCGATGGCACCATCTCGGGCAAGATCGCCAAGGACCTGTTCGAGATCGTCTGGTCCGAAGGCGGGGATCCCAAGGCGATCGTCGAAGCGCGCGGGCTGAAGCAGGTCACGGATACCGGCGCCATCGAGAAGGTGGTCGATGACATCATCGCCGCCAATCCCGACAAGGTCGAGCAGGTCAAGCTGAAGCCGACGCTTGCCGGCTGGTTCGTCGGCCAGATCATGAAGGCGTCGGGCGGCAAGGCCAACCCGCAGGCCGTGAACGAAATCCTGAAGCGAAAGCTCGGCCTCGAATAGGCTGGACGCCGCGCCCGTATCCATCTCAGTGCCGCGTCGTTGCTGACCTCGGCCGGGCTTGCATGCATGGCGGGTTGAGTTTTTCGGTCGCCAAACATACTATGAATGGGCGCGCAGGGTCGTTGGCCCCCGCCAGGCGCGTCCACGGAGGGGCAGACAGAACATGCGCGGCGTCCAGGATACGACGCGCGCTCTCGCAACGACGGGGCGGGAGCGTGTGATCAGCTTGTCCGATCGCGTTGCGGGCGAGATCGGCCGCCGTATCGTTTCCGGCCAGTACCAGCCCGGCGACACGCTGCCGACCGAGCCGCGCGTTCAGGAGGAATTCAAGGTTTCGCGCACGGCGGTGCGGGAGGCCATCCGCCTGCTGTCGGCCAAGGGGCTAACCGTGTCGCGGCCGAAGATCGGCACCAAGGTCCGCCCGCGGGCCGACTGGAACATGCTCGATCCTGATGTGCTGCGCTGGCAGATCGATCCGTTTCCGAGCGACGAGTTCATTCATTCGCTGTTCGAGATGCGCGAGATCATCGAGCCGGCCGCCGCTTCGCGCGCCGCCGAACGCGCCACGCCTGAGGAAATCGAGGCTCTGGCCGAGGCGTTCGACGGCATTCGCAGCCGGCCGCGCGGCAGCGCCGATCAGATCAAGGCGGATCTCGCCTTCCACATGGTGGTGCTGGAGGCCTCGCATAATCCGTTGCTGCGCTCGGCCGGCAGCATGATCGAATCTGGCCTCGTCATCTCGTTCTCGCTCGGCTGGCGCACGGTGATGGGCGACGACGCCGTGCTGCAGCATCGCGACGTCTATGAAGCCATCCGCGACCGCAACGCCGACGGCGCCTATCTCGCGATGCGGCGCCTGTTGCGGAATGCCAAGGGCAACGTATTCGACTCGATCTGGGTCAATCGCCGCAGCGAGGCCGGCGCCGAAACTGAAATCCGCTAGCGGACCGAAATCCTATCCGCCCAGCCGCATCGCGCCGCTGGGCTTTTCGACAATCGAGGCCGCCTGAAGACGCGGCCTCCGCAACTGAAGGAGGAAGCGATGAGGTTGATGCAGATCAGGACCGAGGATGGCGGCCGCGCCGTCGTGGCGACCGTCGGCTCGGCGAAGAACGAGCGGTCCTACATCGTTCCGGGCTATGTCACCGTCTACGATCTGGCGCGCGCTGCCATCGCCGCCAAGAGCGGGATCGTGTCGCTGGTCGAGGCGGCCGGCGAGGGCGCGGCGGTCGATCGTGCGGCGCTGCTGGCATCAGGCCGCGTTCTCGCGCCGATCGATCACCCGGACGAGGCGCATCTCCTGATCACCGGCACGGGCCTGACGCATCTCGGCTCGGCCTCGGCGCGCGATGCCATGCACAAGACGGCTGCGGTGGCCGAAGAGACGCTGACCGACTCGATGAAGATGTTCCGCATGGGCATCGAGGGCGGCAAGCCGGCCGCCGGCAAGGTCGGCGTGCAGCCGGAATGGTTCTTCAAGGGCGACGGCGCGCTCCTGGTCGGCCCGGGCGAGCCACTGACGGCGCCGTCCTTCGCCCAGGATGGCGGCGAGGAGCCGGAAGTTGCCGGCATCTACATCATCAGCGATGACGGCCTGCCGTTCCGCATCGGCTTTGCGCTCGCCAATGAATTTTCCGACCATGTGATGGAGCGGGTGAACTATCTCTATCTCGCCCATTCCAAGCTTCGCGAATGCGCGGTCGGGCCGGAGCTTCTGGTCGGCCCGTTGCCGGACGACGTGCGCGGCCGTTCGCGCATCCTGCGCGGCGGCGAGGTGATCTTCGACGAGCCCTTCCTCTCGGGCGAGGCGAACATGTCGCACACGCTGGAAAACCTCGAGCATCATCACTTCAAATACGATTTTTTCCGCCGCCCCGGGCAGCTCCACGTCCACACCTATGGAACGGCGACGCTGTCGGTCGCGTTCGGTATCAAGACCGAGCCGGGCGATGTGTTCGAGATCGAATCCGAGGTTTTCGGACTGCCACTGCGCAATGCGCTTGCCTTCGCGCCCGAAGAAACGGTGGCGGTGACCGCTCTCTAAATCGGGTGGCGGTCGCGTCGAAGGTTGGCCCGGCCGGCCCGGCGCGCTAGAACGGACGCCAACGCGATCCAGCCCCTCCCTTGCGAAGCCATCCCGTTCGGCGGGACGGCTTCGCTCCCCATGAAACATTCGAGGATGCGATGACCGAACTGCACAAGAACTATATTGGCGGCGAATGGGTCGCTGGCGATGCCCGCCCCAACATCAATCCCTCCAACACCAATGAAGTGGTCGGCGAATTCGCGCAGGGCACGGCGGCCGACGCCAAGGCAGCGATCGACGCTGCCCAGCTGGCCTTCAAGACCTGGTCGCAGTCCGGCATCCAGCAGCGCCACGACATCCTGAAGGCGACCGGCGACGAAATCCTCGCTCGCAAGGAAGAGATCGGCCGTCTGCTGTCGCGCGAGGAAGGCAAGACGCTGCCCGAGGGTATTGGCGAGACCATGCGCGCCGCGCAGATCTTCCACTTCTTCGCTGGCGAAACGCTGCGCCTTGCGGGCGAGATCCTGCCGAGCGTGCGTCCGGGCATCGACGTTTCGATCACCCGCGAGCCGGTCGGCGTCGTCGGCCTGATCACGCCGTGGAATTTCCCGATCGCCATTCCGGCGTGGAAGATCGCGCCGGCGCTTGCTTATGGCAACACCGTGGTGATCAAGCCGGCCGATCTCGTGCCGGGCTGCACCTGGACCATCGTCGACATCCTCGTCCGCAATGGTCTGCCGAAGGGCGTCATCAATCTCGTGATGGGGCGCGGCTCGGTCGTCGGCCAGGCGATCCTCGAGTCGCCGAAGGTCAACGCGCTTTCCTTCACCGGTTCGGTTGGAACCGGCAAGAAGGTCGCCGAGGCCTCGATCGCCGTGATGCGCAAGTTCCAGCTCGAGATGGGCGGCAAGAACCCGACCATCGTGCTCGATGACGCCGACCTCAAGGTCGCGGTCGAATCGACCGTCAACAGCGCCTTCTTCTCGACCGGCCAGCGCTGCACGGCGTCCTCGCGCCTCATCGTCACCGAGAAGATCCACGACCAATATGTGGAGGCGATGGCCAAGCGCATGAAGGATCTCGTCGTCGACGACGCGATCAAGCAGGGCACGCATATCGGCCCGGTGGTCGACCAGAGCCAGCTTGACCAGGACGAGCGCTACATCCAGATCGCCAAGGACGAGGGCGGCACGCTCGCCGTCGGCGGCAACCGGATCGAGCGCGACAATCCCGGCTTCTTCCTGGAGCCGACGCTCTTCACCGGCACGACGCCGGAGATGCGCATCAACAAGGAAGAGGTGTTCGGCCCGGTCGCCAGCGTGATCAAGGTCAAGGATTACGAGGAAGCGCTCGCGGTCGCCAACGATACGCCCTTCGGCCTTTCTGCCGGCATCGTGACGACCAGCCTCAAGCATGCCTCGCACTTCAAGCGCAATGCCGAAGCCGGCATGGTGATGGTCAACCTGCCGACGGCGGGCGTCGATTATCACGTGCCGTTCGGCGGCCGGAAGGGTTCGAGCTACGGCCCGCGCGAGCAGGGCAAGTACGCGGTCGAGTTCTTCACGACCGTCAAGACGGCCTATACGCTGCCGTAGGGCACGATTGGGCGGGTGCTCGCGCCCGCCCTGTCGCTATGGATGGCTCGGTCGACGCCGCAGGGCGCCGATCGGGGTTTTCGGTGAGGTCAGTCCCGCATGCCGGCGACGGCCATGGCGCGTTCGCCGAACGCTGCGTCCGGGAAGGCGTCGCGCATGGCGCGCAGGGCCTCGGCGCCGCTCGATGGCGCCATCAGGGTGAGCACGCGGCGCATCTGGGCGATCTGCAGGTCGAGCGCAGCGACGAAACGAGGATCGTCGGCGGCCAGTGTTTCGGCCTCAAACTCGCGCGGGGCATGCTGCATCTGCCGTCTCCCTCGTCGCGGGGTGAGCCGCGGTTCTCATCCCCGTAAATTTGCGCGTCGAAGGTTAACCACTCGTAAAGCGCGGCGTCCCGGCGCAGCTTCGCCGGCCCGGACCGCCTTGCGGCGCGCGGCCCGCTCTGGTCCACTCCGTCCAGTCCGATTTCGACAGCGAGCGCCTCATGACGACACCCACTCCGCGCGATCTCATCGGTTATGGCCGCAACCCGCCCAATCCGAAATGGCCGGGCGGCGCCAATATCGCCGTGCAGTTTGTCGTCAACTACGAGGAAGGCGGCGAGAGCTCGATCCTCGATGGCGATAAGGCCTCGGAATCGCTGCTTTCGGAGATCGTCGGCGCGCAGCCCTGGCCCGGCCAGCGCAACCTCAACATGGAATCCATCTATGAGTACGGCTCGCGCGCCGGCTTCTGGCGGCTCTGGCGGCTGTTCTCGAGCCGCGGCATCCCGGTCACCTGTTATGGCGTGACGCTTGCCATGGCGCGCAATCCCGAAGCCGTCGCGGCGATGAAGGAGGCGGACTGGGAATTGGCCAGCCACGGTCTCCGCTGGCTCGAATATAAGGATTTTCCCGAGGCGGAGGAACGGCGGCATATCCATGATGCCATCCGCATCCATACGGAAATCACCGGCTCGCGGCCGCTCGGCTTCTATCAGGGCAAGCCGTCGGACAACACGCTGCGGCTGCTGATGGAGGAGGGCGGCTTCCTCTATACGTCCGACAATTATTCCGACGACCTGCCGTTCTGGGTCGACGGGCCACACGGCCCGCATCTGATCATTCCCTATACGCTCGACACCAACGACATGCGCTTCGCGACGCCGCAGGGGTTCAATTCCGGCGATCAGTTTTTCACCTATCTCAAGGACGCGTTCGACGCGCTCTATGAGGAAGGCGAGCAGGGCGCGCCGAAGATGCTGAGCGTTGGGCTGCATTGCCGGCTGGTCGGTCGCCCGGCCCGCGCGCAGGCGCTCGCCCGCTTCGTCGATTACGTCGCGTCAAAGGAGAAGGTCTGGATCCCGCGCCGCATCGACATCGCCTGGCACTGGCACGCGCACCATAAGCCGGCCTGAGCGCCGGCTGCATTCGCGCGCCGGCCATCGAGGCCGCTTGGCCCGTTCGCCTTGAATCCCGGGCTTTTGGAGGGTACTTCCCTCAGAGATGGGCAAAGCATTGATTCCGCCTGGCGGCGGCGACATTGAAGGCATCAATCTGCGCGAGGCGCTCGAGCAGCGTTACCTTGCCTATGCGCTCTCGACGATCATGCACCGGGCGCTGCCAGACGCCCGCGACGGACTGAAGCCGGTCCATCGCCGCATCCTCTATGCGATGCGTCAGCTCCGCCTCGATCCCGACGCCGGCTTCAAGAAGTCGGCCCGCGTCGTCGGCGACGTCATCGGCAAGTATCACCCGCATGGCGACCAGTCCGTCTACGACGCGCTGGTGCGCCTCGCGCAGGATTTCGCCGTCCGCTTTCCGCTCGTCGATGGCCAGGGCAATTTCGGCAATGTCGACGGCGATAGCGCCGCGGCCATGCGCTACACCGAAACGCGGATGACCGAGGTCGCGGCCCTCCTCCTGGAGGGCATCGACGAGAACGCTGTCGATTTCCGCGAGACCTATGACGGCGAGGATCGTGAGCCGATCGTCCTGCCGGGGAATTTTCCGAACCTGCTCGCCAACGGCTCCTCGGGCATTGCTGTGGGCATGGCGACGTCGATCCCGCCGCATAATGTCGCTGAGCTCTGCGACGCCGCCATCATGCTCATCAACCAGCCGGACAGCGACGTCGCCGCTCTGATGCAGCATGTGAAAGGCCCCGACTTTCCGACCGGCGGCATCATCATCGATGATCAGGCCACGATCGCGGAGGCCTATCGCACCGGTCGCGGCGGTTTTCGCGTCCGCGCGAAATGGCATGTCGAGGACCAGGGGCGCGGCACCTATCTGATCGTCGTCACCGAAATTCCGTATCAGGTGCAGAAGTCGCGTCTGATCGAGAAGCTGGCCGAACTGGTGCAGACGAAGCGCGTGCCGTTGCTTGTCGATGTGCGTGATGAATCGGCCGAGGATATCCGCGTCGTGCTGGAGCCGCGCGCCCGCACGGTCGATGCGGCGCTTTTGATGGAATCGCTGTTCAAGCTCAGCGATCTCGAAAGCCGCATTTCGCTCAACATGAACGTGCTCTCGAAGGGCATCGTGCCGAAGGTTATGAGCCTTGGCGACGTGCTGCGCGAATGGCTCGATCACCGCCGCGAAGTGTTGCTGCGCCGGTCAACCTTCCGCCAGGAGCAGATCCGCAAGCGCCTCGAGGTGCTCGGCGGCTATATTATCGCCTATCTCAATCTCGACGAGGTGATCCGCATCATCCGCGAGGAAGACGAGCCGAAGGCCGAGCTGATGCGGACCTTCGAGCTGACGGATGTTCAGGCCGAGGCGATTCTCAACATGCGGCTCCGCTCGCTGCGCAAGCTCGAGGAAATGGAGCTGCGCCGCGAGCATGCCAATCTTTCCGAGGAGCTTGCGCAGATCGATGCGCTGATGGCCTCCGAAGGCAAGCAGTGGAAGACCATCGCCTGGCAGATCGGCGAGATCCGCAAGACATTCGGCCCGGAGACCCCGCTCGGCAAGCGCCGTACCGACTTCGCCGATGCGCCGACACATGATGTCGAGGATCTGCAGCAGGCGATGATCGAGCGCGAGCCGATCACCGTCGTGGTTTCGGAGAAAGGCTGGATCCGCGGGCTGAAGGGCCATATCGGCGATCTCTCGACGCTGACCTTCAAGACCGATGACAGCCTCAAATTCGCGCTGCACGCCGAAACGACGGACAAGATCCTCGTCTTCTCGACCGGCGGGCGTTTCTACACGCTCGGCGCCGACAAGCTGCCGGGTGGGCGCGGCCATGGCGAGCCTGTTCGACTGATGGTCGATATGGACAATGAGCAGGACATCATCTCGGTCTTCGTTCACAAGCCGGGTCGCAAGCTGCTCGTGGCTTCGAGCGAGGGATACGGCTTCGTCGTGTCCGAGACCGAAATCATCGCCAACACCCGCAAGGGCAAGCAGGTGCTGAATGTCGACGGCACCGCGGAGGCGGCGCTCTGCGTCGATGCCTCGGGCGACATGGTCGCGATCATCGGCAAGAACCGGAAGTTTCTGGCATTCCCGCTCGAGCAGGTGCCCGAGATGTCGCGCGGCAAGGGCGTCAGGTTGCAGCGCTACCGCGACGGCGGACCGGCCGATATCCGTGTCTTCTCACGCGACAAGGGGCTGACCTGGCAGGATTCGTCCGGCCGTCTCTATACGCGCTCGATGGACGAATTGAAGGATTTCGTGGCAGATCGCGGCCAGGCCGGCCGGTTGCCGCCGGATCGGTTCCCGAAGACGAACGCTTTCGGCACGCCTGCCATTCCCTGATCCGTCAATCGCCTGCGGCGCGGCGGTCAGGGCTTGGCTGCCGGTTCCCAGCCCTGCGCGCCGAGATGCTCCTGGGGCTGGAAGCGCGCCTTGTAGGCCATCTTGCGCGAACCGGCGACCCAATAGCCGAGATAGACATAGGGCAGCCCCATCTTCCGCGCCCGCGCGATATGATCGAGGATCATGAAGCTGCCGAGCGAGCGGTCGATATAATCGGGCTCATAGAACGAATAGACCATCGACAGCCCATCCGAGAGGACATCTGTCAGAGCCGTGCCGATCAGCGGGCCGTCGCCAGCCCCGGTGATCGCGCTGTCGGGGCCGCGAAAACGATATTCGACCAGCATGGTCTCGACATGCGTGTCCTCGACCATCATCGCATAGTCGAGCACCGTCATGTCGGCCATGCCACCTTCGGAATGACGGGCATCGAGATAGGCGCGGAACAGCGAATACTGGTCCGAGGTCGGCGCCGGATCGACGCGCGTGCCGACGACGTCGCGGTTCTTCTCGATGACGCGGCGAAAGCTCTTGCCCGGGCGGAAGCGATCGACCGGAACACGGACCGAGATGCAGGCCTTGCAGGTCTCGCAGGCCGGTCGATAGGCAATGTTCTGGCTGCGGCGGAAGCCACCTTGGGTCAGGATCTCGTTGAGCGCCGAGGCGCGCGCGCCGACGAGATGCGTGAACACCTTCCGCTCCATTTGCCCCGGCAGATAGGGACAGGGCGACGGCGCGGTCAGGAAGAATTGCGGTGTGTCGGTCTGATGATGCGTCATCGGGCGAAAGACCGTCGCGGGTCGGCTGGACAAGAACGATGATCGGCCGGCGTCTCAGCCCTGACACCCATTGCGCGGTTCACCGACGGCTGCGTGTCAGCGGATCGCGATTCATGATGACCGTGCTGAGCAGCATGTCATGAAGCAGGCGCTTGCGGTTGGAAAAAAGGCCGATCAGCAGGATGAAGGGCGTCAGCAGCGAGATCGACACCCAATAGAGAATGACATGCGCGGCGGCGATGAAAAAGCCGATGCGGCTGCCATCGGTCGCCCTGATCGCGAGGCCGGCAAGGCGCATTCCGGGCGTGCCCGCATTCGGGCCGCCAAGGGTCAGCGCAACATACAGCACGGCGACGATGGCAAAGAAGGGCAGGGCAAACAGAAACCAGGCGACGCCGAATGTCAGCAAGCCCAGCGCGAACACGACAAGAATTGCCAGCAGCTCGAAGATGCCGAGCAGCAGGACATCGACGATGAAGGCCAGGATCCGCTTGCCGAGGACGCCGGAGAAGAGTTCCGGCTCACGCACGGGATCGAACACGTCCCCGATCGCATACATTCCGGTTTCCGAAACGCTCATGGGTCTTCGCTCCGCAGCTCTCGTCTCTTTTCGCCACCTTGCACTGCGCTATCCGCGAATGCTAGATCGCGTCACGGGCGCGTGATTGAGAGAGGTCACGCGTCCGAATTGCTATGTCGTGTGCCGAGTGCGTCGCTGCAAGTTCCGTAGTCGGGCGCCGTGCCCACCACAGTTTGTCGGGCCCGATCCAGATGGCATCAGAGCACATTGTCGAAAGCCCCCGCTTTTCGGTGGTGGCGCCGGCCTATAACGAGGAAGCGTGTCTCGAAGCGTTTCACCGCCGGGCTTCCGATGCCGCGCGGACCGTCGCCGGCGAGAACTATGAGATCATCATCGTCGATGACGGCTCGCGCGACCGTACTTATGAGATCGCGCGCCGCATCGCGGCCGAGGATCCGCATGTGGTCGCTGTTCGCCTGTCGCGCAATTTCGGCCATCAGCTTGCTCTGTGCGCCGGGCTGAAGCTCTGCCGCGGCACCCATATCCTCATCATCGACGCCGATCTGCAGGATCCACCGGAACTGCTCGCCGCCATGGTCCAGGTCATGGAAGCCGAGAAGGCCGATGTCGTTTTTGGCCAGCGCCGGAGTCGCGCCGGTGAGACCGCGTTCAAGCGCGGTACGGCCAAAGCGTTTTATCGTGGGCTGCGCCGGCTGGCCGATGTGGATATTCCCGCCGATACCGGGGACTTCCGTCTGATAACACGCCGCGTCTGCGACATCCTGAATGCCATGCCGGAGCGCTACCGCTTTACGCGCGGCCTCGTTAGCTGGGTGGGTTTCCGTCAGATCGCCATTCCCTATGATCGCGAGGCGCGTTTCGCGGGAACTAGCGGCTATCCGGTGAGGAAGATGATCCGCTTCGCTGTGGACGCGATCACCAGCTTCTCGATACTGCCCCTCCGTATCGCAAGTTTCACCGGCCTTATCGCGTCGATCGTCAGCGGCTTTGCTATCCTGTATACGCTCATCTCCTGGCTGACGGGGCATACCGTTGCCGGCTGGACCAGTCTGCTGTCCGCGATCTTCCTGATCGGCGGCATCCAGCTCTTCGTGCTCGGCATCATCGGTGAATATCTCGGGCGCCTCTATCTGGAGACGAAACAGCGACCGCTGTTCATCATCGATGAGGTCTACCGAGCGCATGAGCGGACCTAGTTCTGCGCCGGTCGAGCGTTCCACGTCGTTCTCTGCAACATCGTCAGGCCCTGGCAGCCAGGGGCGCCGGAATTCTTTCTGAGCGCCCCCCGCCGGTCTCTGGCGCATCTGACGGACTTCAGCCATAAGCTCGCGATCTGCAGCGCCGCCTCTCTGTGGGGATGAGGCTGGATGTCATGGAGTTGGGCCGTCCGGGAGATGTCCGGTGCGGCTGATCGGGGACGAAAATTGTCGGAAGTAACCCATCCGCCGGCACGGCTACCTGTCTTGGCAGGCTCTGGCGACAAGCAAAAGCCGTGGTTCCTCATCGGCGCTGTCGCGGCGATGTTCGTCTTCACGATGCTGGTCAATCTCTCGCTCAGTCGCCTCTCGGGGCATCTGGCGATGGTTCCGACCTATGATGACGTGAACTATTTCGCGGATGCGCTGGTGCGGCTGCGATTCGCCGATGGCTTCGGTCTCAGATCCGTCATCTGGTCGATCATTTCGGACCCGCCGCACGCGCCGGTGACGACGCTGACGGGCATGCTCGGCTTCTGGCTGTTCGGACCAGAACCGATCGCGGCCTATCTCGCCAATGGCTGGGTGATGCTGCTCTTCCTCGTCTTTATGGCGCGGATGAGCAGGCCGCTGGGTAACGAACCGGATCGGGCGCTGTTCATCGGTGTCTTCCTGTTCGTGACGGCCGTGCAGGCGATGGTCATGGAGTTTCGCCCGGATCTGCCGTCCGGGCTCATGCTCGCCATCGCGGTCCATGTCATCTGCCGCTTCGATTTTCGCACGGCCAGACTTCGGGACAAGATTGGCTTGGCGGCCATCGCCGTCGCGACGACCATCATCAAGCCGTCAGCCGTCATCTTGACGATCCCGGCGCTGTCGATCTCGCTCGTTCTCGCCGTGCTGACGCAATGCCTGAACGACAGAAAGAACTACGCGTTCATTCTCAAGGCGGCACTGCCGGCGATTATCGCCTATTTCCTGATGATGGTGCCGTTCGCCGTGATCTGGGGACGGCATACGGCTGAATATATCGTCGGCGTTCTCTTCACCTATGCCGATGTCTGGCGGACGCCGGGCGATGCCGCGTTTCACTGGAATTATCACCTCTTCGGGGTGGGCGGTAAGGCTGCCCTTGGACGTTTTGCCAAATTCGGCATCGCTGTCATTGCCATCGACCTGATGCTTTTCGCTGGCGTGAAGCGGTACAGGCAGCGCGGCGTGATCCAGTACTACATCATGCTCGTCATCATCTATTGCGCGATGGCGACATCAGGCGAAAAGACACCTTATCAGGGTAGCCTCATCTATCTTCCCATGGTCATCGGCGTTGCCATGGCGCTGGTGCGTATCCTTGCTTTCGCCAAGGACGTATCGGGTGTGAACTGGCTGCCGCGCGCCGCATTGATCATCATGATCGTCGTCGGCGCCTATCGTGCGCCGCTTGCCTTCTACTACTACGGCGCAGCGCCCAATTCTGCCCAACTGCCGCCGATCGTCGAGCGGATCGTGCAGCGACTGGTCGAGATCAAACTCGCCAATGTTGAGAACCCGCAATGCACGGACCGACCGCTGGAGGTCGTCTCGACCGATGCTGAGCCGATCCCTGTGCCTCTCATCCAGTATGAGGCCGCAAAGGTCGGGGTTCACGTCGTCACGCCGGTTACCTTCATGATGCGCGACTTTCCCGATATGCAGACGATCGCCGATCATGGGGACGTCGTGCTTATCGCCGATCCGTCGCATCATTCGACAAGTCGCTGGCTTCCCGGCATCGTCTACAATTCGGCCCTGTTCGACCATCTGGCCGCACAAAAGGGTGGCGCGCGCTATGATGTCGGCAGTCCAGACGGGACGCCGCAATGGCTCATAGTGGCGCCGCGCTGCGTCGTTCCGAAGTGACTATGGGCATTGCCGCCTGAGACGGGTCGGCGGCATCCGGCGCTCGTCAGGGTGCCGCGAGACGCTCGACCTTGTAGTGCCGTGCCTCCAGCGCCGCTTCGATTTCGCGGGCATGGTGCGGGCCGTGCGTTTCGATGGTGACGTCGACGCTCGCGCCCTTGGCCGGGACGCTGAGAAGCGTCCGGTGGTGCAGGACCTCGAGAATGTTGCCGCCGCAGCCGCCGATCGTCGCGGCGATATCGCCGAGGACGCCCGGCCGGTCGGGAATGATGAGCCGCACGGCAACGATCTTCTCCGCCCGTGCGAGTTCGCGCACCATGATCGAGGCGGCGAGCCGCGGATCGATATTGCCGCCGCAGAGCACGAGACCCACGCGCTGGCCGGCGAAGCGCTTCGGAAAGGCGAGGAGGGCTGCAAGTCCCGCCGCGCCCGCGCCTTCCGCCATGGTCTTCTGCAGCGTCAGATAGGCGTTGACCGCGCGTTCGATGGCGCTTTCCGGTACGAGCAGCACATCGTCGACGAAGCGGCGGGCGATCGCGAGCGTCAGCCGCCCGACATTCTTGACAGCGATGCCCTCGGCCAGCGTGTTGCCGCCGCAATCCGGCGGCTGGCCGTCAAGCGCGGCCCGCATCGAAGGATAGAGCTCGGTTTCGACGCCGATGATCGCGGTGCGCGGTGACAGTGCCTTGGCGGCGATCGCCATGCCGCCGATGAGCCCGCCGCCGCCGACCGGCACGACGAGGGCGTCAAGCGGGATCCCGCTTTCGATCATTTCGAGGGCGATCGTCCCCTGGCCTGCAATGACATGCGCATCGTCATAGGGGTGGACCCAGACGGCGCCGGTCGTCTCGGCGATGGTTGTCGCCCGGGCCTGCGCTTCGGCCAGCGTCTCGCCCTCGACGACGACCGTCGCGCCGAAGGATCGCGTTGCCTCGACCTTCACGAAGGGTGTCGTGGCCGGCATGACGATGGTCGCGGGAATGCCGAGGCGCGACGCGTGATAGGCGACTGCCTGCGCATGATTGCCGGCCGACATCGCCACGACGCCGGCGGCGCGCTCGGCGGGCGTCAGCGAGAGCAGCTTCACGAGAGCGCCGCGCTCCTTGAAGGCCGAGGTGACCTGCAGGTTTTCGTATTTCACGAAGACCTCGGCGCCGGTCAGTTGCGAGAGGCGGGGCGCGGGAAGGAACGGCGTCTTCAGGACGTTCCCCTCGATGACGCGCGCGGCGTCGCGGATGTCGTCTATCGATGGCAGCGCGATGGGGTCGAGAATGGGATCGAGCACGGTCATGGCGCGCCTCCAAAGTCACGATAGCCGGATCAGCCGGCCTTCCTCAAGCGCGGCCCTGCAGCCTATCAGGCCGTCGGGTCGCAGCAGGAACAGGATCGTCATCACGACGAGCACGAAGATGTCGCGCTCGCCTGAGCCGAAATAGGCCGACCAGCCGGTTTCGAGCGCAGCCAGCAGCAATCCGCCGATGACGGCGCCGCCGAGCGTCCCGCCGCCGATCAGGCAGGCGATGAGCGCCTTGAGACCGAGCAGGAAGCCGCCCGAATAGGACGTTCCGCCATAGCTCAGCGCGACGATGGTCCCGGCCAGCGCGGCGATGCTCGCGGCGAGGATGAAGGTGAACGCCGTCACGGCGCCGGGATCGATCCCGCAGAGACGCGCCATCATCCGGTCATCGGCGACCGCCCGCCAGGCGCGGCCGAAGGAGGAGCGGCGGATGCAGAGCATGAGACCGAGCACGGCAAGAGCCGAGGTGACGACGACCAGCGTGCGCATCGCCGTGATGACGACCGGAAACGGCCCGCCGGTCAACACGATCTGGCTCTCCAGCATCGGTTGCAGCCAGATCTCGCGCGAACCCTGCGCGATCCGCAGTCCTTCGGAGATCACGAGACCGAGGCCGACGGTCGCGACGATGAAGCTGCGCGGCGGGCGCTCGATCAGCGGCAGAACGATCGTGCGCGTCGTGAGCCAGCCGGCCAACGCAGTGAGCGACACGGCCACCGCAAGCGCCATCGCCAGAATGCCGGCGAGCGAAGGCACATGCGCCTCGATGGCCGTGACGAGACCGAACACGGCCCCGAAGGAGCCGATCATCGCCATTTCGCCGAAGGCCATGTTGATGCGGCCGATCAGCCCGTAGATGAGCGCATAGGCGAGGGCAAGCGGCACATAGAAAGCGGCAAGGTTGAGCGCGTTCACCGTCTGCTGCAGCGCGTAACCGACCGCTGCCGGCGGCGCGACTGACAAAAGGGCGAAGCTCGGGGGCTGCCATCCCGTCTCGCCGACGGCGGTCATCACGGCGCCGGGTTGGTCGAGGAACCAGCGATCGAGCAGGGCCAGCCGCCATCCGGGCATCGGGCCCTCATAGCCGCGGACGGCGATGATCTCGGTTCGGCCGATCGAAAGGGCGCCGCCGGCAAAGGCGCAGTCCGCAAACAATGTGCGCGGATCGCCGGTCGCGGTGAAGATCACGCGCACGGCATTGTCGATGCCGCCGAGCCGTTCGACGGAGCGGATCGTCACCGGCCGGTGGTCGGGGCCGATCGCCGTCGCTATGGCGACGCAGACCATCGACTGCTGGCGGTCGGCTTCGCTGCAGCCGGAAAGGAGCAGGGCGAGGAGGGCTGCGAGTGAGGCCAGGACGATCGGGCGCAAGGTCCGGCTCATCCGCAGCCTGTGCTCAGCGCTTCAGCAGCGGGGCAACGAACGGGGCGAAATAGGTCAGGATGCCGTCGGCGCCGGCGCGCTTGAAGGCCCAGAGGCTCTCGATCATGGCGCGCTCGCCGTCGATCCAGCCATTGCGCTCCGCCGCGCGGATCATCGCGTATTCGCCGGACACCTGATAGGCGAAAGTCGGCATGGCGAAGGCGTCCTTGGCCCGCCTGATGATGTCGAGATAAGGCAGGCCGGGCTTGACCATGATCATGTCGGCGCCCTCGGCGATGTCGAGCTCGATCTCGCGCAGCGCTTCGTCGCTATTGCCGAAATCCATCTGATAGGTGCGCTTGTCGCCTGTCAGCGTCTTCGAGGTGCCGATCGCGTCGCGGAACGGGCCGTAGAACGCCGAGGCATATTTGGCGGCATAGGCCATGATCTGTACGTCGGGCAGGCCCGCGATGTCGAGCGTCTCGCGAATGGCGGCGACACGTCCGTCCATCATGTCGGAAGGCGCAATGATGTCCGCGCCGGCCTCTGCCTGGTTGAGAGCCTGCTGGGCAAGAAGCGCCACGCTCTCGTCGTTGAGGATCGTCTCGCCCTCCATGACGCCGTCATGGCCGTGGCTGGTATAGGGGTCGAGCGCGACATCGCAGATGATGCCGATCTCGGGCACGGCTGCCTTGATCGCCCGGCTGGCGCGACAGACCAGATTGTCGGGATTGAGCGATTCCGAGCCGGTCGGATCGCGCAGCGACGGCTCGGTGAACGGGAACAGCGCGATGGCGGGAATGCCGAGCGCCGCTGCCTTTTCCGCCTCGATGACGGCCTGGTCGACCGAAAGCCGCTCGACGCCCGGCATCGAGGGCACAGCCTGGCGGACATGGTCGCCGTCGACGAGGAAGATCGGCCAGATGAGGTCGTCGACCGTCAGGACGGTCTCGCGCACGAGGCGGCGCGACCAGTCCGCGCGGCGATTGCGGCGCATGCGCCGACCGCCAAGGATGGCGTCCATGTCGTATTTCGGGAAGCGCGGTTCTGCTGTCATCGCAATTTCCTCTCGGGCGATCATCGGTGAGGCCCGTGGGCAAGCCGGCGTCAGGACGCCGGTTTCGCCTCGATCCTGAAGACAAGCACCTTGTCGATGCGGCGCCCGTCGAGATCAACGACCTCGAAGCACCAGCCCTCATAGGCGAAATGCTCGCCCGGCACGGGAATATGGCCGAGATGGTGGAGCATGAAGCCGGCGATGGTGGCGTAGTCTTCGTCATTGGCGAGCGATTTCAGGCCGAGCACGCGCTCGACGACGTCGATCGTCGCGCTGCCGTCGATCAGCCAGGAGCCATCCTCGCGCTGGACCGCGTCGGGCTCCTCATCGCCGGCCCGTTCCGGCAGATCGCCGGCAATGGCCGTCAGGATGTCCATCGGCGTCACGACGCCCTGGAAGCTGCCATACTCGTCGAGGACGATCGCCATATGGACATTCGAGGTCTTGAAGCGATCGAGCATGTTGAGGATCGGCATGCGCTCATCGACATAGAGCGGCTCGCGGATCACCGACTGCAGGTCGATCGATGCGCCATGGCGCATCTGGTTGAGCAGGTCCTTGGCGTGGACGATGCCGAGCACGCCGTCGATCGCGCCACGCGACACCGGGAAGCGCGAATGGCCGCCATCGAGGATCTCGGTTGCGATCATGTCCGGCGGATCATCCGCATCGAGCCAAACGACATCGGGTCGCGGCACCATGATCGAGCGCACCGAACGGTCGGCGACGCGGATCACGCCCTCGATCATCTCGCGCTCGGCCTGGTGGAACACACCGGACTCGGTGCCTTCGGCGATGAGCGTCTTCACCTCTTCCTCGGTGACGCCGCGCTCGTCATTCACGTCCTTGCCGAGCAGGCGGAGGATGAAATTGGTCGAAAGCCGCAGGAACCAGACGATCGGATGCGCGAAACGGGCGAGCGTCGTCACCGGCCGCGCCACGAGGCAGGCGATCCGCTCGGGATTGGTGAGGCTGAGCCGCTTCGGCACCAGCTCGCCGCAGATCAGCGAGAAATAGGCGAGGCCGACGACGACGGTCACCGTGGCGATCGTATCGGCGCGGGCGCCGAGCTGAGGGAAGGTATCGACGAGGAATACGCGGAGTGGCGCCGCCAGCTCGGCCTCGCCGAAGGCGCCGGAAAGGATCGCCACCAGCGTGATGCCGATCTGCACGGCGGAGAGGAAGCCGGTCGGATCCTCGGACAGCTTCAGCGCGGCGGCGGCGCCGGGAATGCCGTCCGCGGCCATTCCCTGCAGCCGGGCCGGGCGGGATGAAACGACGGCGATCTCCGACATGGCGAAGAAGGCGTTGAACGCGATCAGGACCGCGATGATGGCAATGTCGCCCCAGGGCATGTTGGATCCCGGGACTTAGCAGCCGCGTGCGGTTGGAAGGCGGAGAACCGCCAGCCGGCTTGCCGCGTGAAAGGGGTCGGACCATGCTTGGTCCGGGCGGAGAATCGTCATTGCCGGGGAGGTCGACATGGGTGTGATGATAGCCAAGCCCGCTGTCACCCGCCAGAGCCCTCTGTGGCACCGCAGCAGAATGCGCTGCTTTGACGTCTGCCCCGCGCCCGGCTATCGCAGGGCGCCGCGCAGGACAATGAGGATGGCAGGCTGATGATCGATCACGAGGTGACGCAGCTTCCGAGCGAACCGGACAATCCGTGGTCGCTGGCGCTCACGATCTATCTTCGCGGCATCGCGGCGCTGCTGATGCTGCTCGGCCTCCGTCAATGGCTCTATATCGCCGGCATCTTCAACGAGCCCGGCTGGACCTTCGAGTCCATGACGACGGAATGGCAGTTCGTCACCATCCATCTCGCGGTGGTCGATCTCGTCGCGGCCGTCGGGCTCTGGATGCGCGTCTCCTGGGGCAATGTGCTTTGGGTCTATGCGGCGGTGTTCGAGATTGCGATCCACACCGTTTTTGCCGAGACGTTCGGGCTCGACCCGATCATCGTCGGCTTTCACGCCGTTTCGCTCGCCGTTTTCGCCGCGCTGGTGTTCATGGAGCGGCGGGGCGAGGCGCAGCTTGCCTAGGGTTTGACGCGAGGACGGGCCCGCCGATAGCAGGTCTTTAACGATAAAACTCGCTTCGAATGCCAATTCGCGAGGTAAGCCGTCGTTAAGCGTGATGTTTAAGGTGATTTTCAAATCGCGCGTTTAATGTTGCTTCTCATGAGGCGGGAAGAATACCTGCCATGAAACAGAGAGGCATAGAGATGATCAATGCGAAGCGGGCAGTGGAGTCGCACAATCAGCCGCAGACTACGCCAGAACTAAAGCCGCTTTACATGGAAGCTCTCACGCTGGTCGAGCGGCTTCACCGCCGGCTCCTGGACGTGATCAAGGACGAGTTCGACCGTTCGGGTCGTTCCGACGTGAACAGCGTGCAGGCGCTGCTGCTTTTCAACATCGGCGATGCCGAACTGACGGCCGGAGAACTTCGCTCCCGCGGCTATTATCTCGGCTCGAACGTCTCCTATAACCTCAAGAAGCTGGTCGAGATGGGCTACATCCATCACCAGCGCTCGCGGATGGATCGCCGCTCGGTTCGCGTCAGCCTGACGCCGAAGGGCCAGGAGGTCGCCAACATCGTCAGCGCACTGTACGAGCGCCACATCCGCTCGATCCAGCAGGTCGGCGGTATCGCGATCGACGATTTCCAGCTCCTGAACAAGTCGCTGCATCGCCTCGAGCGCTTCTGGACCGACCAGATCCTCTATCGGCTCTGATCCGGCCGGCCTCCGAAAATCCGCTTTCGTCTGTTCGTCCCCCACCCCGGGACATCCAAGGGAAAGGCTCTGCCGTTTGTTCGGCGGAGCCTTTCTTCGTTCGTGAACGGCTCGGTAACCATCAACCGTGATCATGGCTTCGTGAGCGGCGTCCGGGCGGCCGGACCGTGACATGAAAGCGCCATACTGGCGTGAAAACCAAACATTGACATCGTTATGCGCGCGTGGGGCGTCCATTCCGGTTAGCATGTGCAGCAAAGCGGGTTCAGGCCCGCATATCAGGCGGTCGCGGCGGCAGACGAAGGCTCATGCTTCGAAACGCTTTGCGATGGGCCGGTTTCAGCGATCGAGAACAGACATATGAGCGGATCAGGCAAGGCACTCACTCTTCACGGTTCGTCGGTCGCGGGCCGGATGATGTCGCGTCGCAGCATGTTGCGGGCGCTGGCAGGGGGCGTCGCCGCCTCGGCCTTTGGCTCGCTGGCGCTGCCGGGCTTTGCCTTTGCCGCCAATTCCGACGACCCGGTGCAGCAGATGCTGCAGAGCAGTTTCGGCGAGGCCTCGGACGGTTTCGACGCCGGCCCGACAAGCGCGGCTTCCGTGCGGACCACCGAGCCGATCCTGTCGCCCTCGACCGCGATGGCAGTGGAGCAGGCCATCGCCCAGTACAGCGATATCGTGGCGCGCGGTGGCTGGCCGGAAGTTCCGGCCGGGCAGAAGCTCAGCCTCGGTATGCAGGACCCGACGGTCGTGATCCTGCGTCAGCGGCTCCAGGTGACCGGCGATCTCGCCCCAGGCATTCCAAGCTCCTCGACCTTTGATTCCTATGTCGATGCCGCCGTGCGCCGCTTCCAGGCGCGGCATGGCCTGCCGGCTGATGGCATTCTCGGCGACACGACCGTCGCGATGATGAACATTCCGGCCAATGTCCGTCTCGGCCAGCTGCAGACCAATCTCGTGCGGCTCAAGGCGATGTCGGGTTCGCTCGGCGATCGCTACGTGATGGTCAATGTCCCCGCGGCGGCGATCGAGGTCGTCGATGGCGGCCGGGTCGTTTCGCGCCACACGGCGGTGGTCGGCAAGATCGACCGCGAGACGCCGATCCTGAATTCCAAGATCTATCGGATCAGCTTCAATCCGAACTGGACCGTGCCGGCATCGATCATCCGCAAGGACCTGATCCCGCTGATGCAGAAGCAGCCGGATTATCTGACCAAGAAGCACATCCGCATCTACGATCCCGCGGGGACCGAGGTTCCGCCGACCTCGATCGACTGGACGACAGATCAGGCCACGAAAGGCTACATGTTCCGTCAGGATCCGGGCGATTTCAATTCACTCGGTACGGTGCGTATCTCGTTCCATAATGACGAGGACGTGTACATGCACGACACGCCGCTGAAGGACATCTTCGGCAATGTCGAGCGTTTCGATTCCTCGGGCTGCGTACGCGTCCAGAATGTCCGGCAGGTCATCGCCTGGCTGCTGCGCGACAACCCCGATTTCCCGCGTTCGCGCATCGACGAGATCTTCAAGTCGGGCGAACAGGTGAATGTGAACCTGAAGCCGGAAGTCCCGGTATTCCTCGAATACATCACCGCCTGGGCAACCCCGGACGGCGCGGTCTATTTCCGCAACGACATCTACAATCGCGACGGCGTCGGCCAGATCGCGCTTCAGTAGCGCGGACGGCGCACAGACGATTTCACTATCGATAGGTCTCCGCCTTGGCGGAGACCGCATGATATGGTACGCCGCCCGCGTTGCTGAGCGGCGCCGTGCGGCGGCCTGCTCGACCAGAAGGATCACCGGCCATGTCGCTCACCGATCAAGCGCTTTCCGCCAGCCCGACGGCGGATTTCTTCAACCGCAGCCTTGCGGAATCCGATCCCGAGATTGCGGATGCCATCGCCAGGGAGCTCGGTCGGCAGCAAAATGAGATCGAGCTGATCGCCTCGGAAAACATCGTCTCGCGCGCCGTGCTCGAAGCGCAGGGCTCGGTGATGACCAACAAATATGCCGAGGGCTATCCCGGCAAGCGCTATTATGGCGGCTGCGAGTTCGTCGATATCGCCGAAACGCTGGCGATCGAGCGGGCCAAGAAGCTGTTCGGCGCCGGGTTCGCCAACGTGCAGCCGAATTCCGGCAGCCAGATGAACCAGGCGGTGTTCCTGGCGCTGCTCCAGCCCGGCGACACCTTTATGGGCCTCGACCTTTCGGCGGGCGGCCACCTGACGCACGGCTCCTCGGTCAATATGTCCGGCAAATGGTTCAAGGTGGCGCCCTATGGCGTGCGCCGCGAGGATCAGCTGCTGGACTACGAGGAAATCGCGCGCATCGCTGAAGAGACCAAGCCGAAGCTGATCATTGCCGGCGGCACGGCCTATTCGCGTTTCTGGGACTTCAAGCGCTTCCGCGAGATCGCCGATTCGGTCGGCGCCTATCTCATGGTGGACATGGCGCATTTCGCCGGTCTGGTCGCCGGCGGCGTCCATCCTTCGCCAATCCCGCATGCCCATGTTGTGACATCGACGACGCACAAGTCGCTGCGGGGCCCGCGCGGTGGCCTGATCCTCACCAATGACGAGGCGATGGCCAAGAAGATCAATTCTGCGGTGTTCCCCGGACTGCAGGGCGGGCCGCTGATGCATGTCATCGCCGCGAAGGCGGTCGCATTCGGCGAAGCGCTGCGCCCGGACTTCAAGGTTTACGCGAAGAACGTCGCCGAAAATGCCCGTGCGCTTGCGGAAACGCTGAAAGGGACCGGGTTCGACATCGTGTCAGGCGGCACCGACAATCACCTGATGCTCGTCGATCTGCGGCCGAAGCGTGTCCGCGGCAATGTCTCGGAGAAGGCGCTCGTTCGCGCGGGTCTGACCTGCAACAAGAACGGCATTCCCTATGATCCCGAGAAGCCGTTCGTGACCTCCGGCATCCGCCTCGGCACGCCGGCCGCCACGACGCGCGGCTTCGGCGTTGCCGAATTCCAGGAAGTTGGCCGGATGATCGCCGAAGTGCTCGACGCCGTCTCGCAGTCGGAAGACGGCAGCGCGCCGCTCGTCGAAGCCTCCGTCAAGGAGCGCGTCCACGCCCTGACGGCTCGCTTCCCGATCTATTCCTGATCGGGGGCGGGCATGCGCTGTCCCTACTGCGGAAGCGACGACACCCAGGTCAAGGATTCGCGGCCGTCTGAGGACAGCAACTCGATCCGCCGCCGCCGCGTCTGCACGGTCTGCGGCGGCCGCTTCACGACGTTTGAGCGCATCCAGCTTCGCGAGCTCGTGGTGCTGAAAAAGAGCGGCCGCAGGGTCCCCTTCGACCGTGACAAGCTGATGCGGTCGGTCGAGATCGCGCTGCGCAAGCGCCCGGTCGATCCGGACCGCATCGAGCGGATGGTCAACGGCGTCGTGCGCCAGCTCGAATCGAGCGGCGAGAACGAGGTCCAATCCGACCAGATCGGCGTTCTCGTGATGGAGGGTCTCAAAACCCTCGATGACGTCGCCTATGTGCGCTTCGCCTCGGTGTATCGCAATTTCCGCGAAGCCAAGGATTTCTCGGCCGTGCTCAGCGAACTTTCTTCGCTCGAGGCGATCGAGGACCAACGCAAATAGCGGCAGGGCACGGCCGCCGGAGGCTGCAGCGTGGCGCAGGGGATGATCGCTGACCCGGAGATGGACCGCAGGCTGATGGCGGCGGCGCTGCGCCATGGGCGCCGCAATCAGGGCCAGACGCATCCGGCGCCCTCCGTCGGCGCGCTGGTCGTCCGCTTCGAGGATGGCGCCCCTGTTGTCGTCGGCCGCGGGGTCACTTCGCCGGGCGGCGTCAGCCACGCGACCGAGATCGCGCTGCTCGAAGCCGGCGAGGCGGCGCGCGGCGCGACCTTCTATACATCGCTAGAGCCGGCCATCCGCCATGCCGACGGCTACTCGGATACGGATGCGCTGATCGGCGCCGGCATTGCGCGGCTCGTCAGCGCGCTCGACGATCCTGACAGCCGCCGAACCCGGTCGGGCTATGCGCGCTTGCGCGAAGCTGGCGTCGGCGTGACGGCCGGCGTGCTCGGCGAGGAGGCGCGCCGGCTGCACGCAGGTTTCGTCAGCGTCGCAACGCTCGGCCGGCCGCATGTGACGCTGAAGCTTGCGGTCTCAGCCGACGGCATGATTGGCCGCAAGACCGGTGAGCGCATGCTCGTCTCGGGGCCCGAAGCTTTTCAGCGATTGCAGATGATGCGGATCGAGGCGGACGCCTCGTTGATCGGCATCGAGACGGCACTCGTCAATGACCCGAGCCTCGTCGTGCGCGCAGCCGGTCTCCGCGCGCTCTCGCCCATCCGCATCGTGCTTGACCGCGACGCTCGGCTCGGCACGGGCTCTGCCCTTGTGAAGAGCGCCGGCGAGACGCCGCTGTGGCTGCTGGTCGGTCCCGAGGCGGATGCTGGTGCTACCGCGGCGCTCGCATCGGCCGGGGTGAATGTGCTGCGGGTGGGCGGCGGCTCCGGCGGGCTCGACATCCATGCCGTGTTGAAGCTGCTGGCCGAGAGGGGCATCACGCGGCTCCTGGTCGAGGGCGGCGCGCGCGTTGCTGCCACGCTGGTTTCGAACGGCCTCGCGGATGAAGTCGTGCTGTTCCGCGCCCCGGTCGTGATCGGACTCGATGGCGTCAGAGCATTGGCCGGCGGCGCCATGTCGGCCATCGAGCGCAGCCCACGCTACCGAATCATCGAGGACGCGCGGCTCGGCGAGGACCGCATGATCCGCTACGAAAGGACGAACTGACGATGTTCACCGGGATCATCACCGATGTCGGCACCGTAACCGCGATCGAGCGCCGCAACGACGTCAACCGCATCACGATCGACAGCGCCTATGACCCGGCGACGATCGCGATCGGCGCCTCGATCGCCTGTTCGGGCGTTTGCCTGACGGTCATTTCGCTCGATCCGAAAGCAGAGGGCGGCACGTTATTCGATGTCGAAGCGGCGCCTGAGACGCTGGCGCTCACCGAAGTCGCGCATTGGGGCGAAGGCACGCGCATCAATCTCGAGCGTTCGCTGCGTCTCGGCGATGAGCTCGGCGGCCATATGGTATCCGGCCATGTCGACGGGCTCGCCACGATCGTCAGCCGCGAGGATCTCGGCGAGACGACGCGATTCGTGTTCGAAGTGCCGCATGCCTATGCCCGCTTCATCGCCACCAAGGGCTCCGTTGCGCTCGACGGCACGTCGCTGACCGTGAACTGGGTCGAGGGCGATCGCTTCTCCGTGCTGCTGATCCCGCACACCCTGCACGAGGACGTCACCACCTGGGGCGCCCGGAAGGTCGGCGACCGCATCCATCTCGAGATCGACCAGATGGCACGCTATGTCGCCCGATTGACGGAAGCGGCCTGACGGCCGTCGATCACGAATGCGCCAAGCCTAGAGAGTGATCGGCACCGGCTGCTCGATGAAGCCGACCACCGTTGCCGTATCCATCACGTCGGCGAAGATCGTCACCATGTTCTTGAGTGCCGCATTGTGATCGGCGTCGTTCAGCGCCGAGGTGGCGTCCGAGACGAAGATCACCTTGTAGTTCAGTTGCATGGCATCCCGCGCTGTCGCCTCGCAGCAGCAATTGGTGACAGTGCCTGAGATGATCAGCGTGTCGATGCCGCGTTCGCGGAGGATCGCCTGCAGCGGAGAGGCGCCCGGGAAGAAGCAGGAATAGCGGTTCTTCTCGATAACGATATCGGAGGGACCGACTGCGATGGCGGGATAAAGCGCCTGGCCATGCGTGCCCGGCCGAAGGATCGCCTTCACATTGGCGGAGCGCCGGTCGCCGCAGAAATAGCGCAGCCAGATCGTCCAGTTCTGCTCGAAATCCTCGTTCATCACCATGCGGGTGAAGATATTGACCCCGCCGGCCACGCTGAGGGCGGCCGAGATGCGATTGATGTTGTCGACCGTCTCGCGCGATTGCGGGACCTCGAGTTCCATACCCTCCTCAAGAAACGCGTTCTGCATGTCGATGACGAGATGGGCTGTGCGGGCGGGGTCGATGTCCGAAAAGACATGATCGACGCCGCGCCAATCGCGCACCAACTCGAGGGCATCATCAATGTCAATCGCGTGCATGGAGCGGCTCCGGTTCTGCGCGGTGGCCGCCGCAGCAGGTTTCGATGATGGAGAGGATTGGAGGAAGCGCGCCGGCGGTCAAGCTCGTCCGCCAGAGGCGTCGCCGGCCGCGCCGCATCGAGAGATATCGGCCCGATGCCCATCGGGCCTGCGTCATCCCGCCTTCGGTCCGGATTTTTGCTTTACAGCCTGGGGGCGCGCATGGTTCACCTGCCGACCATTCAGAGCCAGAAAGATCCGTCATGAGCGAAGCGTCGCCGCACCTTCTCGTTATCGATGCCCGTTTTTACGAAGACATTTCGGACGAGCTGTTCTCCGGCGCCAAGCAGGCGATCGAGCGCGCCGGCGCGACGTTTGACCGGGTCTCGGTGCCGGGCGTGCTGGAGATTCCGGCCGCGCTGTCGATGGCGCTCGCGTCCATGGAAGATGGCGAGACGGATTATGACGGCTTCGTCGTGCTCGGCTGCGTCATCCGTGGCGAGACGTCCCACTACGACATCGTTGCCAACGAATCGGCGCGTGCCATCATGGACATGGCAGTGATCGAAGCGCTTGCTATCGGCAACGGCATCCTCACCGTTGAGAACGACGCACAGGCCTATGCCCGCGCGCGCGTCGCCGAGAAGAACAAGGGCGGCGCTGCGGCCGAGGCGGCGCTGGCGATGATTGCGCTCAGGCGCAAGTTTGGTCTTTGACATGACGCCGACCGACAAGGCGCCGGCGGAGCGGACCGTCCGCCCCGCCAACCAGCGGGGCGTCGCCCGCCTCGCCGCGGTCCAGGCGCTCTATCAGATGGATGTCGGCGGCGCCACGCTGACTGAAGTCGTGGCTGAGTTCGAGAATTTCCGCCTCGGCAAGGAAGTCGATGGCGACCAGTATCGCGATGCCGATGCTGCGTTCTTCCGCGACATCATGGCCGGGGTGGTGCGCGAGCAGCGCAATCTCGATCCCGCCATCCACACGTCGCTTTCCGCAGACTGGCCGCTCAGCCGCATCGATGTGACGCTGCGCGCCATCCTGCGCTGCGGGACCTATGAACTGGTCGGCCGGCGTGACGTGCCGGCGCGGGTTGTCATCACCGAGTATGTCGATGTCGCGCGCGCGTTTTTCGGCATCGGCGATGAGATCAGGCTGGTCAATGCCGTGCTCGACACGGCGGCCCGCCGCCTGAGAGCCGAAGAGTTTCCCGGCGAGGGGCCGGATCGCCAAGGCCAGAGGAATGGCTGAGGATAAGGCGCGGCCGGGCGAGTTCGACCTGATCGCCCGCTATCTTCGCCCGCTCGCCGATGATCCGGCTGCGCTCAATCTGACCGACGATGCGGCGGCTTTCACGCCGCCGCCCGGCGCCGATCTCGTCCTGACCAAGGACATGGTCGCGGCCGGGATTCACTTCTTCCCTGATGATCCGCCCGCTTCGATCGCGCGCAAGGCGCTGCGCGTCAATCTCTCCGATCTCGCCGCAAAGGGCGCACGGCCGGTCGGTTATCTGCTCGGCCTCGCTCTGCCGGCCGATTGGACGACGGATTGGATGGCGGACTTCGCCGCGGGTCTCGCTGCGGACCAACAGGCCTTCGGCATCACGCTGCTCGGCGGCGACACGGTCAAGGCACCAGGCGGGCTGACCCTCTCGATCACGGCCATCGGCGCCGTTCCTTCCGGAATGATGGTGCGCCGCGCCGGCGCGCGGGTGGGCGATGTGCTGATCGTCTCCGGAACCATCGGCGATGCGGCGCTCGGGCTTCGTCTCCGTCTGGGTACGATCGATGGCGCTCTGGCAGGCGAGGGCGCCGCCCATCTCCTCGATCGCTATCTGCATCCGCAGCCGCGGACAGTGCTGGCGGACGCAGTCCTTCGCCATGCCTCGGCAGCGCTCGACATTTCCGACGGGCTGGTCGGCGATCTTGGTCACATGCTGAAGGCTTCCGGCGTCGGCGCAAGGATCGAGGCAGCGCGCCTGCCTCTGTCGGCCGGAGCCCGCGCGCTGGTCGCGGCCGAGCCGTCCGCGCTCGCCAGCGTGCTGTCCGGCGGCGACGACTATGAAATCCTCGCCAGCGTGCCGCGAGATCATGTCGAGGCCTATCGCTTGGCCGCTGACGCAGCGGGGATTGCCGTGACGGCGATTGGCGAGATCCTGGCGGGGGCCGGGCCAGCCCTCGTGGTCGGAAGCGATGGCGCGGCGATACGGCTGGAGCGCGCCTCGCATGACCATTTCTGACGTCGCTCCGGCGGAACTCGACAGCGCGGTTCGTCGAAACTCCTTCGTCCTGACGGCGGCGACGGCGTTTGGCGGCTCGATGATGCCGATAGCGGTCGCCTTTGGCGGTCTCGCCGGCAGCTATCTGCTTGGGTCCGACAAGTCGCTCGCCACTGTGCCGGTCACCGCGCTGACGGTCGGATCGGCGCTCGCCACTATCCCGGCGGCGATCCTGATGGCGCGGATCGGCCGGCGAACCGGCCTGATGCTCGGTGCCGTGCCGGCCATTTTCGGCGGGTTGCTGGCCGCCTATGCGATCGTCGTGGGAGCCTTCTGGCTGTTGGCGTTCGCTTGCCTGTTCATCGGCATCTCCGCCGCGTTCAACCAGCAATATCGCTTCGCGGCGGTCGACGCCGGCAGCGAGCGGGCACGCACGCGGGCGCTGGCGCTGGTCATGGGGGGCGGGGTCCTCTCCGCCGTTCTCGGGCCGCAGGCAGCGATCGCGACGCGCGATCTGTTCAGCCCGATCCCGTTCGCCGGCGCCTATGTGGCCATTGCTCTCTTCGCGTTTCTCGCGGTGCTGGCGGTCAGCCGATTTCGCGATCTCGTGACGCCGCATCCGCGCGGCAGTACGCATGATCGCGGCCGTCCGCTGGCGGAGATCGCGCGACAGCCGCGCCTCATCGCGGCGGTGCTCTGCGGCGTCGCTTCCTATGCGATGATGACATTGGTCATGACAGCGGCGCCGATCGCGATGGTTGGTTGTGGCCTCAGCCAGAGCGATGCGGCGCTCGGCATTCAGTGGCATGTCGTCGCCATGTTCGCGCCGAGCTTCTTTACGGGACGGCTGATCACACGCTTCGGCAAGGACAAGGTCGTCATTGCCGGGCTGGCACTTCTCTCCGCCTGCGCGATCGTCTCGATCGCCGGATTGACCGTCTGGCACTTCTGGGGCGCGCTGGTCCTGCTCGGCCTCGGCTGGAATTTCGGCTTTATCGGCGCCACCGCTATGCTCACCGAGACCTACCGGCCGGAGGAGAAAGGCCGGGTCCAGGGGCTCAATGATTTCCTCGTCTTCGCCGTCTCCGCCTGCGCTTCGCTGCTGGCCGGGCTGCTCATCGGCGGGCCTGGCTGGGGCTTCATCAACGGGATCGTCTTCCCCGTCGTGGCTCTCGCACTCGGCGCGCTGGCGCTTGCCGCGCTGACACGCCGGACTTTCGCATCGCCCGCACCTTGACCTCCGCCCAAACCCGTTCTCAACTCTGATTCCAAGGGGATCGAGCCGGGAGGAACGGTGCTTTTTCCCCTTGCAGTTTGGGCCGGCCTGACGCGCGAGCGCCAGCAGAAGATGCCGGGCAGGGAGGAATGAGGACGTGATTTATCTGATCATTCTATGCGCGCTGGTGGCTCTCGCCTATGGCGCCTGGGCGACGCAATCTGTGCTCGCCGCCGACGCCGGATCGGCCCGGATGCAGGAGATCGCCGCTGCGATCCGCGAGGGCGCGAGCGCCTATCTCAGGCGGCAATATCTCACCATCGCCATTGTCGGCGTCGTCATCTTCATCGTCGTCGCCTGGCTCTTGTCGCTGACGGTCGCGATCGGCTTCGCCATCGGCGCGATTCTTTCGGGCATCACGGGCTTCATCGGCATGAACGTTTCGGTTCGTGCCAACGTGCGTACCGCGCAGGCGGCAACCAAGAGCCTCGCTGAGGGGCTCGAAATCGCGTTCAAGTCGGGCGCCATCACGGGCATGCTGGTCGCGGGGCTCGCACTGCTCGGCGTCGCCGTCTACTATCTCGTCCTGACCAGCTTTGTCGGCTACCAGCCGAACGACCGCATCGTCATCGATGCGATGGTCGCTCTCGGCTTCGGCGCCTCGCTGATCTCGATCTTCGCCCGCCTCGGCGGCGGCATCTTCACCAAGGGCGCCGATGTCGGCGGCGACCTCGTCGGCAAGGTGGAAGCTGGCATTCCCGAGGACGATCCGCGCAACCCGGCCACGATCGCCGACAATGTTGGCGACAATGTCGGCGACTGCGCCGGCATGGCGGCCGATCTTTTCGAGACCTATGCGGTGACCCTCGTCGCCACGATGGTGCTTGCCTCGATCTTCTTCGCCGCCTCGCCGATGCTGCCGACGATCATTTTGTTTCCGCTCGGTATCGGCGCCGTCTGCATCCTGACCTCGATCGCCGGCACCTTCTTCGTGAAGCTGGGCGCCAGCCAGTCGATCATGGGCGCGCTCTACAAGGGCTTCATCGCCTCGGCGCTGCTCTCGATCGTCGGGCTCGCGATCGCTACCCAATTGTTCATCGGCTGGGGCGAGATCGGAACGGTGGGCGGGGCCAGCATCACCGGGCTCAACCTGTTCTTCTGCGGTCTCGCCGGTCTCGCCGTCACCGGCGGCATCGTCTGGATCACGGAATATTATACCGGCATCGGCTATCGGCCGGTGCGCTCGATCAGCCAGGCTTCCGTGACCGGTCACGGCACCAATGTCATCCAGGGCCTTGCCGTCTCGCTCGAGGCGACCGCGGTTCCGACGCTGATCATCGTCGTCGGCATCATCGTCACCTATTCGCTGGCTGGCCTGTTCGGCACGGCGATCGCCGTCTCGACCATGCTTGGCCTCGCCGGTATGGTGGTTGCGCTCGATGCCTTCGGGCCGGTGACCGACAATGCCGGCGGCATCGCCGAAATGGCTGGTCTGCCGAAGGAAGTGCGCAAGTCGACCGATGCGCTCGACGCGGTCGGCAACACCACCAAGGCGGTCACCAAGGGCTATGCGATCGGCTCGGCGGGCCTCGGCGCGCTGGTGCTGTTCGCTGCCTACAATTACGACCTGACCTACTTCATCGCGGAGGCCAACAAGGAGGGAGCGACGGCGTTCCAGTATTTCAAGGGCGTCATTCCCGACTTCACGCTGTCCAACCCCTATGTCGTGGTGGGCCTGCTGCTCGGCGGGCTCATACCCTACATCTTCGGCGGCATCACCATGACGGCCGTCGGCCGGGCTGCCGGCGCGATCGTCGAGGAAGTCAGGCGGCAGTTCCGCGACAAGCCGGGCATCATGGCCGGCACCGACAAGCCGGATTACGGCAAGGCGGTCGACATCCTCACCAAGGCGGCCATTCGCGAGATGGTCGTGCCCTCGCTGCTTCCGGTGCTCGCGCCCATCGTCGTCTATTTCGCGATCTACTGGATCGCGGGCAAGAGCGAGGCATTCTCCGCCGTCGGCGCGATGCTGCTCGGCGTCATCGTCACCGGCCTTTTCGTCGCGATCTCGATGACGTCAGGCGGCGGCGCCTGGGACAACGCCAAGAAGTCGTTCGAGGACGGCTTTACCGACGACAATGGCCAGACGCACTACAAGGGTTCCGACGCGCACAAGGCCTCGGTGACTGGCGACACCGTCGGCGATCCCTACAAGGATACGGCGGGACCGGCGGTCAATCCGGCGATCAAGATCACCAACATCGTCGCGCTGCTGCTCCTGGCGGTCCTCGCGCATCACTGACGGGACACCGGGGCCGCAAGGTCCCGGTTCTCCCGCCTGCGGGACTGTCCGCGCCGCCGCGCGCTCGTGATCGCAACGAACTGCAGACACGAAAAAGCCCTCGGCGACGCTCGCCGAGGGCTTTCTGTCTTGGGCCGCAGACTATCCGCCGAAGGGATTGTTCGCGCCGACACCGAGGGCGCCGGTCAAGACCTGCTCGAGGAAGGCCTGGTCCTTGCCGCCGGTCGGCGTGGTCTGGCTGATGAATTCGAACACCTTGCCGTCCTTCAGGCCGTAATCGGCGACGCGCTCGATGTTGCGGTTCTTGTCGAAATAGATGGCGAGCACGCGCTGATCGACGATCTTCTGATTCTGGAAGGCGACACGACGCACGCGGGTCTGCGAGATGTAGTACCAGACATCGCCGCCGAACTCGGCCGTCGTCGACGGCGTGCCGAGGACGATGCGGACCTGGTCCTGGCTGGCGCCGACCGGGATCTGCTCGAGCGCATTGGGGGGCGGGACGAAACCCGAATGATACGTCTCGTTCAGGCCACCGGCGACATTGGACTTGCAACCGGCAAGCCCGGCCGCCATGCCGACGGCAAGCAGCACGACTCCGACCCGGCCCACGCGGGCCATGTCAAACCGCTGGTCAGAAACGCCAAACCGCATTCTGCTCTCCTGGCACCATTCGCATGTCCGATCCGCACGCGGACCGGCGACCGTTTCCGGTCTTCGCCAGCCCATCGAACGGGTTGGCAATCTCCCTAGCCTGCGCTAGGGCTCGTGACAATCGGCCTCGCCAATCGCGAGGCCTGCTTGCGGTAGCGCCCGAGAGACCCATTTTCGGTGGATCGGAAGCAATCCGGCTGCGGCCGGCCAGCCTTTCGGAGAACGAACCGGTGTTTCCACGACTGTTCGCGCGACGGCGCCGCAACGAAGCCATAGCATATTCCCTTTACGGCACCATCGTGGCGCAGGCGCGCCAACCGGCCTTCTATGCCGAATTCGGGGTGCCGGATACGCTGGACGGGCGTTTCGACATGATCGTCCTGCATGGGTTCCTGCTGTTTTACCGCCTGAAGACCGAGGATACGGACCATCGCCGCATCGGCCAGGACGTTTTCGACATCTTCCTGAAGGACATGGACCGCAACCTGCGCGAAATGGGCGTCACCGACATGGGCGTGCCCAAGAAGCTGAAGAAGATGGCCGAGGCTTTCTATGGTCGCCTCGGCGCCTATGATTCGGCGCTGACGGCAGGCGACACCGCTGCGCTTCGCGATGCGCTTGCGCGCAATGTCTTTCCCGATGGCGGCGGGGAGGGCGCGGCGTCGCAGCTCGCTGCCTATGTCGAGGCGGCGGCACGCTCGGCGGCGGCTCAGCCCGTCGATGCCATCCTCGCCGGGCGAATCGCCTTTCCCGAACTCTCCTCGCCGGAGGCTGCGTGATGGACCCGATACCGTTCAGTCGTCTCGTCGATGTTCGCCGCATCAACGAATCAGGGCGCACCGAGCGGATCACCGCCAGTGCGGACGAGCGCGCGGCGATCGCGACCGCCTTCGGTATTCTCGGGCTTTCGAGGCTCGAGGCCGAGATCCAGATCAGGCCGTGGAACCGGGTCGGTCTCGAACTCGATGGGCGCCTGATCGCCGAGGCTGTGCAGGCCTGCGTCGTGACGCTGGAACCGGTTCCGGAACAGATCGACCAGCGCTTTTCGCTGACTTTTCTGCCGCCCGAGGCACAAGCGGCTGATCCGAAGACGGTGGCCGAGGCCGAAGTGATCGTCGATGTCGACGCCGAGGACCCGCCCGATCCGCTGACCGGCAACACGCTCGACCTCGGCGCCATCGCGACGGAGCAACTCGCGCTCGCGCTTGACCCCTATCCGCGCGCGCCCGGCGTCGATCTCGCGAAGGCGCTCGCGGAAGATGCGGATGGCTCTTCTTCGCCTTTCGCGGCCCTCTCGAAGCTCAAGCGGGACTAGGCTGCCTGCGACGCTCCGTCCGATGGGGTTGTCTCTCCCCCTGAAACGGGTATTTTCCAGCGCCGCCCGCGCGCATCCGCCGGTCCTTTCGCGACCGCTTCGAGGCTCTGAAAGACTGCCATGGTGAAAATAGCGATCGATGCCATGGGCGGCGACAACGGGCCGTCGATCGTGCTTGCCGGCGCCGATATCGCGCTGGTGCGCCGTCCCGATCTCGAATTTCAGCTGTTCGGTGAGGAGCCGGTCGTCCGGCCGCTTCTCGATGCCTATCCGCGCGTCAAGGCGGTCTCGACCTTCACGCATTGCGAGATCACCGTCCAGATGGACGACAAGCCGAGCCAGGCGCTGCGCAAGGGCCGCTGGAAATCCAGCATGTGGCGCGCCCTGGAGGCTGTGAAGAAGGGCGAGGCTGATGTCGCCCTCTCGGCCGGCAATACCGGCGCGCTGATGGCGATGTCCAAATTTTGCCTTCGCACCATGGCCGGGATCGAGCGCCCGGCGCTGGCAGCGCTCTGGCCGACGCTGCGGGGCGAGAGCGTCGTGCTCGATGTCGGCGCCACCATCAATGCCGACGCCCAGCAGCTGATCGATTTCGCCATGATGGGCGGCGCCATGGCGCGTGCCCTGCTCGATGTCGAGCGCCCCACAGTCGGCCTGCTCAATATTGGCGTCGAGGAGATGAAGGGGCTCGAGGAGGTTCGCGTTGCCGGACAGATCCTCAAGGAAGCCAATCTCGATCACCTCGATTATATCGGCTTCGTCGAAGGCGATGACATCGGCCGCGGCACCGTCGATGTCGTCGTAACCGAAGCCTTCGCCGGCAATATCGCGTTGAAGACGGCCGAAGGCACGGCCCGGCAGATTGCCTCCCATCTTCGCGATGCGATGAGCCGCACTCTGATGGGGCGCATCGGCTATCTCTTCGCGCGTGGCGCCTTTCGTGAATTGCGCCAGAAGCTCGATCCGCGCGCGTCCAACGGCGCGGTTCTGCTCGGCCTCAACGGCATCGTCATCAAGAGCCATGGCGGCACAGACGGCGAGGGCTACGCCAACGCGATCGAGGTCGGCTACAGCATGGCCAAGAATGGCCTGCTGACAAAAATCAACCAGGACCTTGGCGATTATCACCGTGCGGGCTTCGCGCGCGACATCGCCGATGTTGTCATCGAGGAAGCCAAGTGAGTTTCATCCGTTCGGTCGTGCTCGGCTGCGGCAGCTATCTTCCCGAGCGCGCACTTTCCAATGCCGAGCTCTCGACAATGGTCGAGACCTCGGACGAGTGGATCGTCCAAAGGACCGGCATTCGCTCACGGCATATCGCGGCGAAGGGCGAGCTGACCTCCGATCTCGGCACCGCTGCGGCCGTCGCGGCGCTGGCCGATGCCGGTCTTTCGATCGGCTCGATCGACATGATCATCGTCGCGACCTCGACGCCGGATGACACCTTTCCCTCGACCGCGGTCACGGTCCAGAGAAAGCTCGGCATGGAGCATGGGGCGGCGTTCGACCTGCAGGCCGTCTGCTCGGGCTTTGTCTATGCGCTCTCGACAGCGGACGCCTTTATCCGCGCGAGCCAGGCCAAGCATGTGCTGGTGATCGGCGCCGAGACCTTCTCGCGAATCCTCGACTGGAGCGACCGCACCACCTGCGTGCTGTTCGGCGATGGCGCCGGCGCCGTTGTCCTCGGCGCATCGGTGCAGGACGGCACGCGCGAGGATCGCGGTGTGCTGACGACGCATCTGCGCTCGGATGGTCGCCATCGCGAGAAGCTCTATGTCGACGGCGGACCGTCCTCGACCGGCACGGTCGGCCATGTTCGCATGGAAGGCCGGGAAGTGTTCAAATATGCCGTCGGCATGATCACCGATGTGATCGAGGACGCCTTCAGCGCCACGGGCTATGGCGCCGAGGACGTCGACTGGTTCGTGCCGCATCAGGCCAATATCCGCATCATCGACGGCAGCGCCAAGAAGCTCGGCATCGCCAGCGAGAAGGTCGTGCGCACGGTCGCCGACCACGGCAACACCTCGGCGGCCTCGATCCCGCTGGCGCTTTCGGTGGCGCGAGAGGACGGGCGGATCAAGCGCGGCGATCTCGTGCTGCTCGAGGCGATGGGCGGTGGTTTCACCTGGGGCTCGGCGCTTGTGCGCTGGTAACGGGCCGTACTGAAAATCGTCTTGTTTCCCCGCGCGTTACCATGAAGGTCGTTGACCAGCCCCCGGTCCCGCAATAGGCTTCCCGCTTCGAGACATGGTTCTCGAATGCCCGGGGGAGAGGTTGGAAAACAGGACCATGACAGGCAAGACGGTTACGCGCGCCGATCTTTGCGAAGTCGTCTACCAGAAGGTCGGGCTTTCGCGAACCGAGTCGGCAGAACTGGTTGAACTGGTTCTGGACGAGATCAGCGCGTGCATCGTCCGCGGCGAATCGGTCAAGCTGTCATCGTTCGGCTCGTTTATCGTTCGATCGAAGAGCGAGCGGGTCGGCCGCAACCCAAAGACCGGCGAGGAAGTTCCGATTTCTCCTCGCCGCGTGATGGTTTTCAAGCCGAGCAATGTGCTGAAGCAGCGCATCAATGGTACGCTTCTGCCGAACGGTCACGCGCCGGACGACGAAGCGTGAGCTGACGACCCGGCGACGACGTCCCGTCGCGCCGGCTGTGCAACTGAATGTCCGAGGGTCAGGCCTTGTCCAAGGGTCCCGATGCATTCCGGACGATCAGCGAGGTGGCCGAGGAACTCGACCTGCCACAGCATGTGCTGCGCTTCTGGGAAACGCGCTTCTCGCAGATCCGTCCGATGAAGCGGGGCGGCGGGCGCCGCTATTACCGGCCCGACGATGTCGACCTGCTGCGCGGCATTCGCAAGCTGCTCTACGGCGAAGGCTATACGATCAAGGGCGTGCAGCGCATCCTCAAGGAACAGGGCGCGCGCCAGGTCATCGTCGCCGGGCAGGGCGGCGAGCTCGATCCCGCGCCGCCGGATCACCGCTTCGAACCTGAATTCGATAATGAGGTGCCGGATGGCATCCTTGTTGACGAGAATCACACAGTGCGCCCGTCCGCATCCGGCGGTCGCACCGGGCACGACCAGCGCCGCGAGCCGCAGTTCGGCGGACGGCGTGAGCCTGTTCTGACGGACCGCGCCGCGCCATTCGGCCGCGCGGAGGCGCATGTCGCGCCTGAGCGATCGGCGGAGCCCGATTTCGCGGCCGTGCCGCAATCGCGGATTCCTGCGGCGCCGCCGGAGGAGCCGGACGAGGCGGAAGTCTATCTGCCGCCGCAGGCCGTGCAGCCGGCACCTCCGCCGCCCTATCATAGCCCCGCGCAGGTGCGAACCCAGCCGTTCGAAGGTCCCGCGATCAGGGGCTTCGCGCCGCCGACGGAGGAGGACGACCGCACGCCATCCGCTCGCGCGACGAACCTCGCCCATCTCTCCGACGACGACATGGACAGGCTGCAGGCGGCGCTCGTCGAACTGCTCGAATGCAAGCGTATTCTCGATCAAGCGCGTTGAAGACGTGGATCGCGCGCAATAGCCGGTGACAAGGCGCTGAAAGTCGTGCTAACAGCGGCGCGTCGCTCGCGGCGGGCCAAGGCCCCGCCGTCCGGCCCACCATCGGGCAGCCGCGGCATCGGAGTGTAGCGCAGCCTGGTAGCGCACCTGTCTGGGGGACAGGGGGTCGTCGGTTCAAATCCGGCCACTCCGACCATTTCTTTCAAGCGAGCAAACATCTTCGATGGCACCCGGCTGTCCTGTGCGGACAGCGCGGTTGATTCTTCGTGCGTGTCAGCAGACGCTTTGCGAATGAAGCATGGGAGGATGCTATGAGTGAGACATCGACGATCGAGCGTTTCGTGGAACAGTGGGTCGCCGCGTTCAACAGCCGCGATCTCGACGCGCATATGGCGCTCTATACAGAAGACGCGCTCTTGTTTGGCTCCGTCGATGTCCTGCATGTCGGACGGGCCGCGGTGCGGACCTATTTCGCGGAGCGGCCGCCGGGTGTGCACGTCGCACGCTATCCGATGCCGACTGTCCTGCAACTGGCGCCCGATGTCGTCGCGACCGCGGGGCATGTCGATTTTGCCGATGGCGACGATCCGATGCCCTATCGCATGACATGGATGCTGGTGCGACGGGCGGGCGACTGGCAGATCGCCCAGCACCATGGCTCGCCACGTCTCGGCAACTAGGCGCGCGATATCGGCCGGTGCGGATCGGTGCCCCTCGAGTCTTTCCGCCCGGCCGCAAGCATAACGGCCGGGCGGATATGAATGTCCTAACTAATTCCTAAGCGGCGGCGGCCGACTTGATCCGCATCAAGTGCAGTACGTGCCACCGCATCATCTCGCTCTTCAGGAGCAGTCCGGGTTCTTCCCCCGTCCCAAGCGCGACCTTCCAGCCCTTTTCCGAGAACTGGTGAGGCGAGTCGGGATGCCGGCAACAGAGCAGCCTGTACTCACGGCCGCGTGAAGCGGGATTGGCCTCGCTGTTGTCGAAATGACACGCAGCACCATGGATAGTTGCCAAAAGCGCAGGATTGCGGCGTTTATCTTCAAACTTCGCGCGCGCCGTCCCTTGAATGGCCGCGTGCAGCCCCCTAATTCCACAGCGTAGGTTTGCGTTCCGACCGCGCGTGGGGCGGCCATCTGGAACCTATCTCAATTTTGCCCGTTTTCAGGCCCAGAAGTCGCTCAGATCGGATTGGCTGCCGCCAGTCCGGTCTTAGTTGTTTGTTAGCTATACTTCTGGTCACTGTGAAGCACTTTAGCAACACTGTCAGACCGAAGCGCTAACCATCTCACATCGCTCTTGAAGGCCGCCGCGATGCGCGTATGTTTCAGTCCGAGGCCGCAATTCGCACGGGGGGTTGATAGGCCCAATGTGTAAAGATTGGAGATTTCAAATGAAGCGTGTTCTTCTTGCAGGTGTGGGTGTGCTGGCGCTGACCGCCGCAGCCTCCGCCGCCGACCTGACCATGGAGCCCGCTCCGATCGCCGCCGTGGTTGCTCCCGCAGCTTTTGATTGGTCCGGCTTCTACGTCGGTGTTCATGGCGGCGGCGCCTGGGGCGACTTCAGCACCAATATCTGGAGCGACGCGTTCGGTAATTCGAGCAGCGCTCTCGGCGGTGTCCAGGCCGGCTATAACTACCAGATCAATCAGGTCGTCCTCGGCGTTCAGACCGATCTGGCCTACACGAACCTGAAGACGGGCCAGGACGTGATCCCGGGCATCGTCGGCATCAATGCTGAGCTGAACTGGCTCGGTTCGACCACCGTCCGCGCCGGCTACGCGATCGACACCTGGCTCCCCTACGTCAAGGGCGGTTTCGCTTACGGCGAGACCAAGGCCAATATCGACTCGCTCGTCTATTCGGGCTCGAAGTGGGCGACCGGCTGGACCCTCGGCGCTGGCGTCGAGAAGGCCTTCACGAAGAACATCACCGGCTTCGCCGAGTATGATTACTTCGATCTCGGCTCTGCTGCTTACGACATCAGCAATGCCATCGGCACGATCGAGCTGAAGAACACCTCGAACGTCGTCAAGGTCGGTCTGAACTACAAGTTCTGATCATCTGACACGTCAGTTGTTTGAAGAATGGCCCGGCGCAAGCCGGGCCATTTTTTATGCCCTGCTTTTGTGGGCTAGCCGATTCACTTTGCGGTTGTTGAATTGTTTGCGCTGGTCCTTGGGTGATTTATGTGACCGATCGCCATGGCTGGCTCCGTCCCAGGACTGGACGGTGAAACGGTGTGATCACCTCGAAACGAAAACGCCCGGCACATCGTGCCGGGCGTTTTCGTTTCGGTGATTGAAAGGCTGTCAGGCGATCCGGTCGACGGGAACATTGAGGGCGGCGGCGATGGCCTGTCGTTCTGGTGTCGTCGGCTCGACGCCGGCTTCGATCGCACGAAGATGGTCGGGCAGGATGCCTGCAAGGCCGGCCAACTCCACCACACCGAGCCCGCGCATTTCGCGCAAGGCCTGAACCGAGACCGGTTCCTCGGGTGCGACAGCGGTCGGATCGATCGGGGTATCGCCGCGCACCGCGGCGGCCAGCTCGAATTTGCCGGGGTCGAATTCGTTGAGCATGTCGATGCCTCCTGGGTTGGAACCTGAGGGTCCAATGCCCCGGAACGCGATTGGTTCACGAAAATATCGGAATTGTTTCCGGAAGACAGATGCTGTGAGCCGTCAGCGTGCGCGGGGCAGGGCGACGGGCCCGAAGACCAGTCGCGATGGCGGCGATTCGGCGAGTGACAGTGGAAGCGCTACAGTTCCGCGCCGGACGCGGTGCCGTACCGGCGATCGCTCGACGGCATAGGCGCCCCAAAGCAAGCCATAGATCAGAAAAAGATGACGCCAGTGATCATTGTCGATCACGTTGTGGATCATCAGATGGCCGACATAAACCGCATAGACGCATTGCAGAAAGGGCGTCCATGGCCGCTTCCGGACAACGAGCGGGGTAGCGATCACAAGCGTCCAGATAACGAGGGCGATATAGGAAAACCCGCCGAGCCAGCCGTAAACCGTAAAACCCTTCAGCCACATATTGTGCTCGTCCTCGCCGAGCGAGAGGCCGAACTGGAACGGTCCCACGCCGAACGGATGCTCCTGGATCAGGAAAAACCCGATGATGTGGCGTTCAAACCGGCCGAGCCGGGAAGCGTCGTAATCTTGGACCAGCTTGACGCGCTGGATGACGAGCTCCTGGACGGCGGGGATTGAAATTGCCACGGCCAACAGGATCACCAGACCGAGCAGAACGGCGACGAGCGCGGCCGACATGCGCAGCCGCTTCGAGGTTCGCGGCTCTGTGGCGAAGACGAGCAGCGTCATCACCAGCATGGCGAGAACTGCGAGGCCCCAGGCTGCGCGCGAGAAGGAGAGAAAGAGCCCCAGGACAAGAATCATCGCGGCCAGGATAGCCCAACCCGATCGGTGGATCGGTTGCGTCAGGATCGATCGCGCCAGAACGACGAGCGGCAGGACAACGAAGGGACCGAAGACGTTCGGATCCTTGAAGGCGCCCTTTGCCCGTTCATAGAGCGTGAACAGGTCCGCATGGGGGATGGCGCCGAAATAGCCGAGAATACCGAGCATCGCGCAGAGCACGGCGGCAGCGAGATAGCTCTTCTCAATGATCCGCATCCGCCGCGCCGTATCGGTCTGAAGCACCGCGCAGAAGAAGATCGACGAGATCGCAAGAAATATCGTCGTTGCCATATAGGTGATCGGCTTCTGGAAAGCCTGAAGCTGCGTGAAGGACAGCAGTCCACCCGCACAATAGAGCGCGAGCAATACGATCAGCGGCAGCATCGACCGGGTGAAAGTGAGGCCGCAACTGGCCCAGATGATCGCCACGACGCAGAGCAGCAGGTCGGACGGCGCCGGTTCGACCATCACGAAGCCGGACAGAAACACGAGCACCGCAATGGCTGCGTTGCCGATGGCGCGGGTTGGAATGCCCTGCGGCGCGGGCAGCGCGGTCGTGGCCCTGCTGCTCAATAGGCATTCTCCCCTTGGAGCAGGCGGAGCGGCGTCATCGCGACGATGTAGAGATCGAACAGCACGGACCAGCGCTCGATATATTCAAGGTCAAACTCGACACGGCGCTGGATCTTTTCCGGCGAGTCGATCTCGCCGCGCCATCCATTGATCTGCGCCCAGCCGGTGATGCCCGGCTTGACGCGATGACGCGCGAAATAGCCGTCCACCACCTCGTCCCACAGCCGCTGCGCCGTATGGGCATTCACGGCATGCGGGCGTGGACCGACGATCGAGAGCGTCCCGGCCAGGACGTTGAACAGCTGCGGCAGTTCGTCGATCGACGTGCGGCGGATGAAGCGCCCGACCCGGGTCACCCGCGGATCGCCGCGCGACACCACGACTTTGGCGGCGGGATCGCTCAGGTGATGATACATCGAGCGGAACTTCAGGACGGAGATGACCTCGTTGTTGAAGCCATAGCGCTTCTGCCGGAAGAGGATTGGTCCCGGGCTGTCGAGCCGAACAGCGAGCGCTGTGGCGAGCATCACTGGCGAAAGCAGGATGAGCGCGAGGACGGCGACGGAAAGGTCGAAGCTTCGCTTCGCCACGGCGCTCCACCCGCTGATCGGGCGGTCGGCAAGGTCCAGAAACGGGATCGAACCGATGAAGGAATAGGCGCGCGGGCGAAAGCGCAGACGCGCGCCAAGCGCCGACAGGCGGATATCGACGGGCAGCACCCAGAGCGCGCGCAGGATTTCGAGCACCCGGCCTTCGGCGCTTTGCGGCAGCGAGACGATCAAGAGATCAATCTCGGCAATGCGCGCGAAAGTCACCAGTTCTGCGACGGTACCGAGTTTCGGCGGACCTTCGCGGCGTTCGGGCGAGCGCTCGGAGCCCCGGTCATCGAACACGCCGCAGACGCGAATGTCAGGCGATTCGTCAGCGAGTGTCGCAATCAGCGCCTCGGCCTCGTCGCCGCCACCAACGATGACGGCGCGGCGATCGAACCGTCCCTGACGCATCCAGCGGGCGACGAGATGCGCGAGGATTGAACGCTCGGCAAGCAGCAAGGCCAGTCCGGAGACGTAGGTTAGCAGCAGCCAGCGCGGCGCGCCGCTGCTGCCGAGATCGAGGAGGAACGCCAGGGCTGCGAGGAGCAGGATCACCCCGGTCCAGACCGCCAGCAGGCGGCCGAGCGCACCGACACCGTCGCGAAGCGCTGCGATGAGATAGGAGCCATCGGAATGAGCCGCCATGACGGTCAGCAGCGGCGCCATTACGATCGCTGTCCAGCCGAGCCATCCGGCCGAGCCGAGGCCTGATCCGACGAGATGGCGCAGGACGGCGCCGATGATCAGGAGGGCGCTGAATTCGAACGCCTGGACAGCGTTCGCCAGGATCGCAGGCGCGAGCGAACGCTTCGAGAGGGCGCTGGCAACGGCAAGCGCCTCCTCGCCCAGAGCCGGGCGGCCGGGCTCGCCGAAGCGACCTTCTGTATCTGCAGCCATTTTACGCGAACACTGGTGGCCGGATGCGATGGCCGAGAGTTAGCAGGCCGAGGCTAACAAATGCTTTTGCGCCGACAGACGAGCGATGCGGCCGGTCGCGGCATCAAGGGACCGCAAGGTCCGGAATGTTCCTGCCGTCGTCAGGTTCCCTCAAGCGCTTTTGCGTAGAGCGCCTCGACTGACCGCGCCATGGTTTCGATCGAGAAGCGATCGCGTATCGAGGCCCGCAGGGCTTCCGCGTCGGCCCTCGCCCTGGCTGGATCGTCGAGCTGCGCTTCCATGGCAGCTGCGAGCAGATGCGGCGCGCCAGGCGGAACGAGGCGCGGCGCAAGAGCGCCGAAGATCTCTGGTATGCCGCCGACCTCGGTGGCGACCATGGGCAGTCCGGCAGCGACGCCTTCGAGCACGATATAAGGCATCGACTCGGCGCGGGACGGCACGACGATGCGCTCGGCCATGGCAAAGGCGCGTCGAGCCGGCATGGCGGGATGAAAGACGATGCCGCCGAGCCCGAGCGCCGTCGCTTTGGCCTTGTAGCGCGCCGTGTCCGGACCATCGCCAACCATCAGCGCGCTCGGCGTGAAGCCGCGGCGATCCCGGATGAGGGCGAGCGCATCGATGAAGAGGTCTGGTCCCTTCAGGTCGCGCATCATGCCGATATAGAGAAAGTCGGCTCTGCCGGAATCGACTGGCAAAGGGGCGAATTCCGCCGCCTCGATACCGTTCGGCGCGATGCAGAACGGCTTTTCCGGCGGCCCGACCTTCGCCGCGAAGGCGTCGCACTCATAGCGGCTGACGAAGACGAAGCCGTCGGTCATGCGCTCCATGAGCCGTTCGAGGCCGAAGAAGAGGCGTCCGGCATTGGTGCGCGCGTCATAATGCAGGCTGCCGCCATGCGGGCAATAGATGCGGGCCACGCGTTTACCAGAGACCCGCAAGAACGTGCCGATCGCGCGTCCATACACGCCGCCCTTGGCGCCATGTGTATGGATCACGTCGGGATCCAGTTTGCCGATGCGCCGGAAGAGGCGCGTCAGCGTGATGATGTCCGTCGGCGTAATCTGCCGCTGCATGGGGATGCGCTGCAGGCCGAGGGCGAGCACCGGGGCGATCTCGCTGAAGAGCTGCTCTTCCCGCGCGCCACCGGTCGCTGAGTCGCAGACAATGCCGACCTGATGACCGGCTGCCGTCTGCGCGCGGACCAGATCGCGCACGTGGCGAAAAATCCCACCGACGGGCGATCGGAAGCAATGAACGATGCGCAGTCGCCCGTCCGGATTCGATGAAGCGCCCCGCGACATGACGTCAGAAGAAACGCTCGCGAATGTTGATCGTATCGCCCGGCATGACCGGCTGGGTCGGCAGCAGCCTGACCGTCGTGACCTTGCCATTGACCTGGCGCGTCACGTCGACATCGGCCTTCTGGGCGCGCGGAGTGAAGCCACCGGCGATGGCGACGGCCGTTTGAACTGTCATGCCGGTGACATAGGGATACTGTCCGGCGCTGGTGACTTCGCCCATGATGAAGAAGGGCCGGTAGCGATCGACCTCGACCGAAACGTCGGGATCGCGCACGAAGCGACCGGATTTCAGCTTGCCGGCGATCTCGCCTTCCAGCATCTGGGCCGTTCGGCCGCGCGCGGCGACGGCGCCGATCAGCGGCATCGAGATATAGCCAGCCTGGTCAATGAGATAGGTGCTCGAAAGATCGGCCTGCCCGAAAACCACAACCCGCAGCCGATCGCCGCTGTCGAGGCGATAGGGAGCGATCAGCGCCGAATAGGTGGTCGCATCTGGGGGCGGATAGGTGCTCGCGCAGCCGCCGAGCAGCGTCACGCCAAGGAGGCTGAGGAGAAGAAGGACGAAACGCATCGGCGGGCGTTCCCAGCTTGAGGGACAACTGCCGAACTCTCCCGCGTCGTGGTTAATTCCCGGTAAAATCGGCGGGACATGGTTAGCGATTGACTATCGAAGAGGGGATGCGCCGTTCGTCATTAACGCGGCGGTTACTCTATTTTCCCATGATCAGCCGAAAGCCAACGGGAAGATTCCGCGATGAGCGACGGCCGCTTGGGACCTATCGACGATGTCGAGCTCGACATGCGCGCGCTCATGCGCGCGCTTGGGCGCGCCTTGCCGATCCTGGTGCCGCTGTTCCTGATCTTTGCGATCGGGCTCTATGTTGGCCTCTCTTTCGTGACGCCGCGTTACACTGCGGAGACCAAGGTCCTGATCGAAAAGGGAGAATCGTCGATCACCCAGACGGGCGGCGACACGGAGGAATCACGCGCGCTCCTCGACGCCGAAGGCGTCGCCAGCCAGGTGCAGCTCATCGATTCGCGTGATCTCGCGATGACGGTGGTCGCAAAGCTGCAGCTCGCCAAGCTGCCGGAATTCTATGCGACGCCGACGTCCGACTTCATCAACGGGCTGCTGACCCGGATCGGACTCGGCAAGGTTTCAAGCGATTCGGAGCGCGAGGAGCGGGTACTGCAGCGCTTTGCCGAGAAGCTCGAGGTCTATTCGGTCGACAAGACGCGCGTCATCAATATTTCCTTCTCGTCATCCGACCCGCTGCTGGCGGCCAACGTGACCAACATGATCGCCGAGGAATATCTCGCCCTGCAGCGCGAGGCGACGCGGACCGCGAATGCCGATGCGACGCGTTGGCTGGATTCGCAGATCGAAGCGCTGCGCGCTCGGGTGAAGACGGCGGAGGCCAAGGTCGAGAGCTTCCGCGCCGAGAGCGGGCTCTTCATGGGCGGGCAGAATAACAACGTGTCGCTGCCGCAGCAAAAGCTCTCCGATCTCAATACGGAGATGGCGCGCCTCGAAGGCGCACGGGCTTCCGCGGACGCCAAGGCCGAGCAGGTGCGCAAGGCGCTGGCCTCCGGCAACGATTTCGATATTCCCGAAGTTCTCGAATCCTCGCTTGTTCAGCGTCTTCGGGAGCAGCAGGTCACGCTGCGCGCGCAGGTCGCGCAGCTCTCGGCGACGCTGCTGCCGGCGCATCCCCGCATCCGCGAGCTGAACGCCCAGCTTGCGGATCTCGATGGTCAGGTGCGGCAGGCTGCGCGCCAGATCCTCTCCAGCCTTGAAGGCGAAGTTGCCACGGCGAAGGCGCGGGAAGTCGAGATCGCCGCCGATCTCGACCGCGCCAAGGTGGCGACGGCGCAATCAAATGGTTCGGAGGTCCAGCTCCGTGCGCTCGAGCGCGAGGCTGCGGCCGAGCGAGACCTGCTGGAAGGTTACCTCCGGCGGTATCGCGAGGCGACATCGCGGCAGGACGGCGACTATCTCCCTGCCAATGCGCGCATCATCTCGCGCGCTGCCGTTCCGCTGGAGCCGTCCTTCCCGAGGAAGCTGCCGATCACCGCTGCGGCGACCGTGGCGCTGCTGCTGCTGGCGCTGGCATTCGTGATGGTGCGCGAGCTGATGAGCGGGCGGGCCCTTCGCCGGGTATTGGTCGAACCGCCGGAGCCGACCGAACCGGGCCTGCCGGTGGATGGGCGGATGCGCTGGTCCGATGGCGGCGACGTTCGCCGGATGATGCCGGCCGCGCCTTCCTTTGCGCAGCCGCAGGTCTTTCCGCCGGACATGCAGGATTCGCTCCGTGCTCTGGTCGACCGCATCGTCGCGACAGGCTCGCATCGGCTTGTCGTCACGATGGCCGAGCCGCCGGAGGCGGGCCGTCCCTTGGCAGCCGTAGCGCTGGCGCGCCAGCTCTCGCGCCGTGGCAGCCGCGTCTTGCTGGTCGATCTGCACGCCGATGGCGCCGATGGCGCGGCGATGGCGCCCGAGAGCGAGCGGTTGACCGGGTTTTCTGATCTCTTCGCCGGCGAAGCGTCCTTCGCGCAGGCGATCTTCCGTGATCGCTCGTCGCGCGCCCATATCATACCCCGCGGCACCGAGCCGCTGCCGGAGGGGCTCCCCGGTGACGGGCGTCTCGCCGAGATCCTCGACGCGCTCGACGCGACCTATGACCATATCCTTCTCGACGTCGACCGGAAGCTTGCTGAAGCGCTGGCAGCAACGGCATCGACGATCGTTCTGGTGGCCGAGTCGCAGGCCGGTGATCCGCGCACCTTGACGGCGCATGAGGCTTTCGCCGCAGCGACCAAGGCGGAAATCCTCCTGCTTATCGCCGATACCGCGCCGGAGGGCGAGGCGCCCGATCCGAAGACGGAAGCCGCCTAACTGTCGCTCCCGGCCTGGCCCTCGCCCCGGCTTCGGCGCAGCCGCGTCACCAGCCGCCACAGACGCTCGTCATTTCGCACGCGCCGTTCGGCCGCATAACGCGCCCTGAGCGCCAGCGCACCAATACGGCCGACCAGCGTGACTGGACGCAGCAGGCGGACATGGGTTTCGGTCCGATCCAGCCAGGAGGCCTTGTAGCGCTCCTCGCCACGGCCGAGATCGAGGAGGCGGGTGCCGCGGGCGCAGGCAGCTGCGACGACGTCGTGGATGAGAAGCTCTCCGGGGCTGATGCGTCGCCATTCGTCGTCGGCGACGGCAAGGAAATAGCCGCTCTGCCGACCCATGGCGGTGCCGCTGCCGAGAATGGCGTGTAGACCGCCATCGAATTCGATCGCGTCGATATCGATGACGGTGTTCTCGTTGCCGGCCCAGCGCCGCGCGATCAGCGCCCGGAAGAAGGGAGCGATGCCGGGCTCCGCGAAGCTGTCGGCGATGCCCATGCGGCGAAACCAGGCCGCTTTTTCGGCAAGGAATGCGTCAAACATCGCCGCGGCCTCGACCTCGGTTTGGGCGCGGCGCAGACGATATCCCCCGACCGCCGCAAGGGCGTTTTTCTGCCAGCGATGCTTCTTGCTCTTCTTGGCGCCCCGATGTGTGGCGAGAAGCGCCGCGAAGTCCGCTTCGAGCGGCAGCGTGCCGACATTGCAGCGCGCCGGCCGTGCTGCGCGATGACTCGCCAGAAAGAGCGGCGTCCCGGGCTGATCGGCGGGCAGGGCATCGAAATCGAACAGGTCTATGCCACCGAGCGCCGCTGCGACGCGCGCCAGCAATCGATTTGTCGCCGCATCATCGGCAGGAGAGCGCCAGTCAGCAGCGACGAGCGGCATGCGGATATTCGCGTGTTCGCCGCCGAGATAGCGAGCGATCCGCAGCGGGCCGATGCGCTCGATGCCGAGCGGCATGAGCATCACCAGCTGGCCCTCCCACCGCAGGGCGACGACGGCAGGCCGGATGTCGAGCGCCGGTGCAGCCGTGGCCAGCCAGCAATCAGTCCACTCGAAGGATTGGTAGACGGTGCTGCCGGCACTTTCGAACAGGGCGCGCCACTCCGCCTCGATGTCGCGCGCCTGGGCGTGAACGCTGATCACGAGCTGGCCGAACCGTGTTGCCGGATCGGCGTCGCGCGGACCTTCTGCCATCAATGCCGTCGCCGAGCCGTGCATTTACCAAGCTCCACGAAAACGGTCGCCAAGGCCGCCCGGGTTGGTCAACCGGCTGTTAACATATTCGTGAAGTCTTGCCATGTGGATGCACAGCGTGTGAATTGCCGACCGATCATGAACGAATTGAAGACGCTCGGAATCAAGACGGCCCTCAATGCCCTCTATTTGAGCCGCACGCACGAGATCGCCGCCCCGCTGACCGAGGGACTTGGCGCGATTCTGATGTTTCATCATGTCCGCAGCACCAGACCCGGCCGTTTCCAACCCAACCCGCATCTCGACGTCACTCCCGACTTTCTTGGTGCCGTCATTCGTCATCTCAGGCGGCGCGACATCGACATCGTCGATCTCGACGAGGCCATGCTGAGGCTCGCAGGATCCGCGTCCGGTCGGCGCTTCGTCGTCCTGACGTTCGATGACGGATACCGCAACAATCTTACCGAGGCCTATCCGGTCCTGAAGGCGGCGGAGGCGCCGTTTACCGTCTATGTCGCGACGGGGCTCGTCGACCGAACCGCGATCACGTGGTGGGACGTCATCGGCGAGATCGTCCGCCACAATCCGCGCATCTGCGGCCGCGCCGGCGATGCCGAATTCGATCTGCCGGCCGCATCCGTGCGGGAAAAGACGGCGGCGCTCGAGGCGATCATTCGGCTGCTCACGACATGCGACGAAGACGAGCAGCGGCGCGCCGTCGCGCGGATGGCGGCGGTTCATGGCATCGACGCCAAGGCGCTCGGCGACAGCCTGATGCTCGACTGGGATGAAGTGCGCGCGCTCGCCAGCGATCCGCTCGTGACGATCGGCGCGCATACGGTCGGCCACTACGCGTTGTCGCGCCTCGACCAGGGGCGGGCTCGCCGCGAGATGGAGGAAAGCCGGGCACGGCTTGTCGAGGCGGCGGGCGTTACGGCGCGCCATTTCGCCTATCCCTACGGCTCGGTCGATGCCGCCGGCCCGCGCGAATTCGCGCTCGCCGAGGAGCTTGGCTTCGAGACAGCGGTGACGACGCGGCGCGGCGTGCTGCAGGGCGGCAAGGCGGAGTCGCCGCTGGCGCTGCCGCGCATTTCCGTCAATGGCGGCTTCCAGGCGCTCCGCTATATCGACCTGTTGCTGTCCGGCGTACCCTTTGCCCTTGAGCGGGGTATGAAGCGCCTGCGCGGTATCAGGTCCGCGGCGCCCTTGGCTTCTGCATCCACGCAATGATCAGTCCGGCCGGCAGGACCCAGATCAGGCCGGCGGCGGCATAGGCGAGCCACATCAGCGCGCCGGGAATGTTCTGGATCGGGATCGTCACCACGACGAGGGCGTAGATCACGACGAAGGCGACCAACAGCACCATGCCGATGAACTTGCGCAGGCGTTCGGGCATTTCGGCTCCATGGTCGAGGTTCGTTTGCTGCGATGCTCCGTACGTGCATCGTCTATCCTGACGGGGGCCCTCGCAACAAGCCTTGTCCGCGGCGATCGCCGCCAGCTATCCGCGGGGGCTGCGACGAGAAGCCGATTGTCGCGACGGGCGTCCGGCGCTAAGTCGCTGCTGCCGGGGGACAAGGTGAGGGTTCGAGATGACGGACAGCAGTGAGGTTGCCGGATCGATCGCTCCTGCGAAGCTGCGGGACCGGCGACGCGACAGAGCGCTCATTCGCGCCTGGCTCGGTGCGGTGATCGTGATGATCATCGCGATGATCGTGGTCGGCGGCGCGACGCGCCTGACGAATTCCGGCCTCTCGATTACGGAGTGGAAGCCGATTCATGGCGTCATTCCGCCGTTGAATCTCTCCGAATGGCAGGAGGAGTTCGCGAAATACCAGCAGATCCCGCAATACCAGCAGCTCAACAAGGGCATGAGCCTCGACGCGTTCAAGGCGATCTTCTGGTGGGAATGGGGTCACCGCTTGCTCGGCCGGCTGATCGGCGTCGTGTTCTTCCTGCCGCTGCTGTTCTTCTGGTTCACGGGCCGGATCGAGCGCAAGCTCGTACCGCCGCTGGTTGGCCTCTTCGTGCTGGGCGGCCTGCAAGGCGGCGTCGGCTGGTGGATGGTGGCCAGCGGGCTCGTCAACCGCGTCGATGTCAGCCAGTATCGTCTTGCGACACATCTTGTCATCGCCTGCCTGATCCTCGCCGCCGCGGTCTGGATCCGGCGCGGGCTGGCGACGTCCGATGGCGATGCACCCGCTGCGACGGCCCCGCTAAGGGGCATGGCGACGTTTCTGGTCGTGCTGGTCTTCGTGCAGATCTTCCTCGGCGGTCTCGTCGCGGGTCTCGATGCCGGCTTTACCTACAACACCTGGCCGCTGATCGACGGCGCCATCATTCCAAGCCGCGTCTATCAGTATGATCCGATGTGGCGGAGCGTGTTTGAGGACGTCATGACGGTGCAGTTCGATCACCGCATGGTGGCCTATCTGCTGCTCGTCGGCGCGCTTGTGCACGCATTCCAGTGCTTCCGCCTGGCGCGCGGCAGCCGAGCCGCCCGCCGAGCCCGGCATCTTGCCCTGCTTGTGCTGGCGCAGGCAGCGCTCGGCGTCGCCACGCTGCTCCTGGTGGTGCCGATCGACGTGGCGCTGACACATCAGTTTGGCGCGGCCGTGGTCCTCATTGCGGCGGTCTCGCATCGCCGGGCGCTGTCGCCGCCGATTCCGATCGACGACTGAGGGCCGCTCGGCGGACGCTTGCCAATATCCGATGCATGGGCGATAGGCTCTCGCATGCGCGTGCTCCTTGTGAAGCTCTCCTCGCTCGGCGATGTCGTCCACACCTTTCCGGCGCTGACCGACGCTGCGTCGGCGCTGCCGGGCATCGAGATCGACTGGGTCGTCGACGAGGCCTTCGCGCCGCTTGCGCGGCTGCATCCCGCGATCCGCCGTGTGATCCCGCTGCCGATCCGGCGCATGAAGAAGACGCCGCGCGCCGCGCTTGGCGATCTTCGCCTTGCCATGCACCAGCTGCGGGCGGTTCGCTACGATCTCATCGTCGATGCGCAGGGGCTGGTGAAGAGCGCGATTGTCGGCCGGCTGGCGCGCGGTGGCCGCCGCCATGGCTTCAGCCGCGATACCGCCCGTGAGGGCATGGCCGCGCTCACTTATGACGTCGGCCATGCCCTGCCCGAGGTGGAGCACATGGCGACGCGCATCCGCCGCCTGTTCGCGGCCATGCTTGGCTATCCGATGCCGGAGACGCCGGCCGATTCGGGTCTCGACCGGAGTGCCATCGCGGCCAGGTCCACGACGCGGCCCTATATCGTCCTGATCCACGGGACGACCTGGCCGACCAAGACCTGGACCGTCGAAGGCTGGCGTGCGCTCGCCAGAGAGGCGGGTGAGGCTGGCCTCGATGCGCTGGTCTTTGCCCATGGCGAACAGGAGCGGGCCCGTGTCGAGGCGATCGCCGAAGGCATTCCCGCCGTGCGCCGTCTGCCGCCGGGACGGCTCGAGGCGGTGATCCCGGTCATCGCGGGCGCGGAGGGCGTGGTGACGGTCGATACCGGCCTCGGACATCTCGCCGCCGCCTTCGACCTGCCGACCATCGGGCTCTACGGCCCGACCAATCCCGGCCTGACCGGCCTTGTCGGTGCGCGGGCGCGCGAATTCACGGGCCGGCTGCCCTGCGTGCCCTGCGAGAAATCAAGCTGCGCGATCCGCCCGGATTTCGGCGAAGGTCCGCCTTGTCTTGCCGATCATGCGCCGGACGAGGTCTGGCGCGCGCTTCAGGCGTTGAGTCCGTTTTCAGCCGGAAGGGCTTGAGCCAAAAGCCCTATCGGCCTCCCGGATTGCGCCGGAGATATGATAGAGCGTGCTGGCCGGCATGTGATCGACCAAGGGCGCGCCGGAGGCGTCGAATCGATCGATCCAGCCGCCTTCGAGACGATCGGGCGCGAAGGTCTGCATGAGCATACCAAGCACCAGATCCGCCGCGTGTTCGGCATCCGCCGTGCCGCCGAGCGCCGCGGCCGCGAAGGCCTTGACCGCTTCCGCATGAGGCCAGGAGCGGGTCGATGCCGCCAAGACCGTACCGCGCTCGTTGACGGCATCGACGATCCGGCCCGTTGCCGGATCGAGCCCCGTCCGGGTCGCAAAGGCGATCAGCCGTTCGCGCACGCCATTGTCGATGCTGCCGCCGAGCCGGGCATATTCGCCGAGCAGCCATGCCCATTCGAAGAGATGGCCCGGCTCGACGCGGTTTTCGCCGGCCGCTTCGAGCGGCTGCCAGTCATGGCCGAAATCCTCGATCAGCGCACCGCCATCCGCCGCGATGAAGCGGTCAGTGGCGAGCGCGATCAGATGCTCCGCGCGGGCCATGTAGCGCTCGGCGCCGGTCGCCTCATGAAGCGCGAGCAGTGCTTCCAGCAGGTGCATGTGCGGGTTCTGGCGGCGAATGTCGTCGGCGGCCGGCACGGCGTCGCGAAAGCCGCCATGCGGGGCGGCGAAGATGTGGTCCATGTCGGCAAGCGTCTCGTCCGCCAGCGCGATGAGCTTCGGCGAGCCGAACGCGCGATAGCCCCAGGCGATCGCATAGAGGATGAAGGCATGCGCATAGAGGTCGCGCACCGTCGAGGCCGGGCTGCCGTCGGGATGGAGCGAGAAGATCCAGCCGGGCGCGCCGTCACGCTTGTGATAGAGGCGGATGACCGTTTCGAGCGCGTCGGCCTCGGCGCCCGGCCGATGCCAGCCGACGAGGCTGGCGCGGGAAAAGCTCGCGATCTGCCGTGCCTGAACCATGACACGCCGCGGGCAGGCGGCGAGGGGCCGGCGCTCGAGGTCGAGCCGTTCGTGGAAGAGCCCGATCCGGGCATCGAAGCCGGTCGTCGACCAGAGCGGGAAGGCGCGGTCGATCGCCCAGCGCCGGGCGGAGGCCAGCGTTTTCATGTCCGCGCCGCTGCGACGAGCGCGCTGGTCGAGCGGCCAGCGAGGATGTCCGCGAGCACGAGGCGTCCGCCTGCCGCGATCACGAAATCCGCGCCGACGACCTCGGATGGCTTGTAGTCGGCGCCCTTGACGAGAACATCGGGCCGAACCGCTTCGATGAGCTGCAGAGGGGTGTCCTCGGTGAACAGCACCACCAGGTCGACGTCGCGGAGGGCGCCGATGACCCGGGCGCGCGCCTCTTCGTCCTGCAGCGGCCGGCTGTCGCCCTTGAGACGCTTCACCGAAGCATCTGAATTGAGGCCGACGATCAGTCGGTCACCCTCGCGGGCCGCGGCTTCGATGAGGCCGATATGACCGGGATGGACGAGATCGAACACGCCATTAGTGAAGACCACGGTCTCGCCGCGCGCCCGCCAGCCGGCCGCGATGGCGGCGGCGGCGTCGCGGCCGACCAGGGCGCCGGCATGCACGGCATCGGCAGCCGCGCGATGCAGCGCCGCATCGAGCTCGGTGCGTGTGACCACTGCCGTGCCGAGCTTCGAGACCGCGATCGCGGCGGCGGCATTGGCGATCTCCATTGCCGTATCGATCGTGCTGCCCTCTGCGAGCGAGACGGCGAGGGCTGCAAGCACCGTATCGCCGGCGCCCGAAACGTCGAACACTTCGCGGGCATGGGCGGGAACGTGCTTCACCGCGCCGTCGCGGCGCCACAGCGTCATGCCCTTCTCGGCCCGCGTGACGAGGACATCGCCGCCGAACTGGTTCGCCGCCGCTTCGGCAGCGATGGCGGCGTCGAGATCGGTGTCATCGGCAAGGCCAGTTGCCTCGAAGAGTTCCTTGCGGTTCGGGGTCACCAGCGATGAGCCGCGATAGATTTCGAAGGTGCGGCGCTTGGGATCGACGATCACGGGCACGCCATGGGCGTTGGCCTCGGCGATCAGGGCTGGAATCACGGCGTCAGACAGCGCGCCCTTGGCATAGTCGGAGAGGACCACAACCGCGGCGCCCCGAATCGCCACCTTGCCGCGCGCAATCAACGCGTCGGTGACATGAGCGCCTGGCGGCGCGCTGACTTCGGCGTCGATGCGGACGATCTGCTGGCGGCCGCTCATCACCCGCGTCTTGGTGACGGTGGGGCGATCGGCATCAACGACCAGGCCGGAAAGATCGATCGCCGTGTGATCGGCGAGCACGCCACGCAGCGATTCAGCCGCCGCGTCATGGCCAACAAGCCCGACCAGTGCGACGCTCGCGCCGAGCGCCGCAGCATTCGCCGCGACATTGGCCGCGCCACCCGCGACCACCCGCTCGGCGGCATGCAGCAGCACCGGCACCGGCGCTTCGGGCGAGATGCGATTGACGGAACCCGTGATGTAGCGATCGACCATCACGTCGCCGATCACGGCAATGCGGGCCGGCTTTCTCGTCTCGCTCATCGATCCCCCTCTGGTGCCGGATCCTGTCGTGCCGCAGCGAGCACGCCGGCCATGAAAACGTCAAGGTCGCCGCCTGTGAAGAGATGGCCGGGAATGCCGGCCGCCTCGGCTGCCGCGATGTCGCTCGGCTTGTCGCCGACAAGAAACGAGCCGTTGCGCCCGATGCCGAGATCCGCGAAGGCGCGGAGGATCATACCCGGACGCGGCTTCCGATCGGGATGATCGGCCCGATAGGCAGGAACGGTCGCATCCGGGTGATGCGGCGCCGTATAGATCGCGTCGATGCGCGCCCCTGCCGCGGCAAGCCGCCCGCGCAGATGATCATGAAAACGGCTGACATCCGCCTCGGTGAAATAGCCGCGCGCGACGCCGGACTGGTTGGTGACGACGACGACAAGATAGTCGGCCTCGTTCAGCCGCCGGATGGCAGCCTCCGCGCCCTCGACGAAGTCGAGCGCAGCGGGATCGACAACATAGCCATGATCGATATTGATCACGCCGTCGCGGTCGAGAAAGGCTGCCTTGCGCCCGTTCATTGCGTTGCGGCGGATTTCAGCGCGGCGACATAGCGCGCAATGCCGTCCTCGAGCGAGGTGAATTGACCATCATATCCGGCAGCGCGCAGGCGCGTCGCATCCGCCTCGGTGAAATACTGGTAGGCGTTCCGGATGCGCTCGGGCATGTCGACATAGGTGATGCGCGGCTCGCGGCCGAGCGCCGCAAAGACGGCGCGGGCGAGATCGGCGAAGGAGCGGGCCTTGCCGGTGCCGACATTGAAAATGCCGTTCACGCCGGGATTGGCGATCAGCCAGCGCATGACGGCAACGCAATCGTCGACATGGATGAAGTCGCGGAGCTGGCCGCCATTCTGGTAGTTCGGATCATGCGACCGGAACAGCGTCACGGTCTCGCCGGACGCGGCGAGCGGGTAGATCTTGTGGATCACCGAGCGCATGTCGTCCTTGTGCGCCTCGTTCGGTCCGTAGACGTTGAAGAAGCGAAGGCCGGCCCATTGCGGCGGCGTCGGCCGCCCGGCGGCGACATCCGCAATGAAGCGGCGGTCGACGGCAAGCTTCGACCAGCCATAGGCGTTGAGCGGGCGCAGTGTGGCGAGATGGGCGGCGGAATTGTCGTCGACGAAGCCCGCGCTGCCATCGCCATAGGTGGCGGCTGAAGAGGCATAGATCAGGCGGACGGCATGGCGCGCCGAGGCCGACCAGAGATCGAGCGTCGCGCGGATGTTGCGGGCGACGATGAGATCGACATCGGGCTCGGTGGTCGCCGAGATGGCGCCCATATGGACGATCGCCTCGACGCGGGCGTGCTGCGCCTCGAGCCAGTCGAGCGTCGCCTCCGGCGTCAGCACATCGTCGAGCAGGACGTCGGCGAGATTTTTCCACTTGCCGCCGGTGCCGAACCAATCGGCGACGACGATGCGCCAGCCGTCGGCAGCCAGAGCCCGCGCGATGTTGGAGCCGATGAAGCCTGCGCCTCCGGTCACGAGGATCGTGTCGCGGCCGTCTCTCGCTGCAATCGCCATGTTTCCGTCCCCGGCGCCGGGGTCACTCGACCGCCGGCCGCCGCGTGGATAGCGCAATCGGACCCGGCATGGAAAGAGCCGCCGCCGCGACACGCCTGACGGCGGCGAGGACGGACACGGGCTCGATGCCTTCGAGACAGGCCAGCGTGCCGAGCGGGCAGGTGCGTTCGAAGCAGGGGCGACAACTGAGTTCGAGCGACAGCGCTTCTGCATTCGGTGCCGTCGGCGGCGTCAGCTTCTCCGAACTCGACCCGTAAAGCACGACCATCGGACGGTCGAGCGCGCCGGCGACATGCATGAGGCCGGTATCGTTGGAGACGACGACGTCGGCGATCGACAGCAGGGAGGCGGCTTCGACTAGGCTGGTACGACCTGCGAGGTCATCGAGTGGCACGCCGGATTTCTCGGCGATCTCCGCCGTGATCGGCTTGTCCTTGGGACCGCCGAAAAGACGAACACGATAGCCATCCTGATGCGCGAGGCGGGCGAGGCCGGCGAATTTCTCGGCCGGCCAGCGCTTCGAGGGGCCGTATTCTGCGCCGGGGCAGAACGCGATCGACGGGGCCGAAATATCCAGGCTGAGCCGGCTTTCAAGCTCGCCGGTTGGTCTGCGCGGCATTCTGAGGACGGGGCGCGGCGAAACCGGCGGCGAGCCGCTGGGGCCCGCAAGGGCGACGAAACGATCGATGGTGCGGGCGGTCTTGCGATCGCGATCGGAACGCGCGTCTGTCAAAAGCAGCGAACGCCCCTCGGCGGCATAGCCGATGCGTTCGGGAATGCCGGCTGCAAACGGCGGAATGGCAGCCTTGAAGGCACGTGGCAGCACGATGGCCGTGCCATAGCCGCGTTTCTTCAGGGCGCGCCCGATCTTCCAGCGGTCCGTGAGGCCGAGTTCGCCATGCCCGAGCGCCAGCGGGATCGTCTGTTCGACCCCGTCGATCAGCGTCGCGATCGGCAGCGAGGACGGCGGCGCCAGCATGTCGATGGGGCGCCCCGGCCAGCGCCTGCGCACCGCCTCGACCAGACTCGCAGCCATGACCATATCGCCGACCCAGGAGGGGCCGACGATCAGGATGGGCGAGGTGTTGTCGCGATCTGGCATGTCCGGCTCGGCCTTCTCATGGCGGCGCCGGACGTCTTCGTCAAGAACTACATGACTGGCGGCTCGGGCTGGAGCGGCGGGACGTAGTCCGGCTCGCTGCCCGGCTGATCCTCGATCGGCGGATCATTGACCGGATAGGGCGTGCGCCCGCCCTTGGGATTGGTCGGCGGCAGCTCCTGCGGCTCCTGCTGCGGCAGTTCGCGCGGCACGTTGCCGGGAATATCCGGCGGCTGAACCGGCGGCTGCTGCGTCGGAATCGGGTCATGCATCGGCGGCATCGGCTGACCCGGCGGCATCGGCTCGGGCGTGGTCGGCTGAACAGGATCGGACATTGGCATTCTCCCTTTGCTGCAGGGTGAACGCAGCGCCCGCACCGAGGGTTCCGGTCAACCCTCCGGCTCAGGCGAGGCCGTGCTTCGCGGCCCCCCGAACAGCAGCCTTTGATACAGCAGGCCAATCCCGATCAGCACGAGACCGAGACCCATGAAGGACAGCGCGCGCCAGATGCCTTCCAGGCTGCCCATGTCGATCAGGAACACCTTCAGCACCGCGATGAGGATCACCACGGCCGAAGCAAGGCGCGCGGCTTTGACGTTGAATAAAAGCCCGCCGATGAGCAGCAACAGGCCGAGCACCAGCCAGACCGCCGAATATGTGTAGGATTCGGCGGAGCTGATGATTCCGACCGTCAGGTCCGGGCTTGCCGCGTAGAGGAAGCGTATCTCCAGCGATATGCCGCCAAAGGCGAGCCCAAGCGCCACGAGGCCTGTCGCGAGCCGCAGCCATCGCCTGACAGTGCTGGAGCCGACCGGAAGCGGCTGCATGGCGAGAAGGCCGGCGAGCAGCGCCGGCAGCCAATAGGCGAGGACGATCTCGTTGAGCAGCGCCGAGCCGGCCACGGGCTCGCCTGTGACGAGCGGATTGAGCGCAAAACCTAGGGCGATCACCGCGTTGAGGAGACCGACGAGGCGGGCGATCATGGCGCCCACGACCGTGACCGGGTTCGCGCCCCGGCGGCCGAGGCGCGTCAGGCCGAGCGCGAAGGCGAAGGCAGTGGCCGTGATGAGGCCCTGCTCGCCGAGCCGCGTATCTTCGGCGAGGAGATCGCCGCCGAATGTGATCGCGTGGATCTCGAACACCACGAGGAGCGCGAGCATTGCCAGCGCAACCGCCTCCGCCGCGAGCGCCGCTCGATCGGTCACGCGCCGCCGCAAAAGGACGGCGGCGGCGCCAAAAGCCAGCGTCGGAATGCCGTAACCGGCAAGGATCGAGGCATAGACGGCCGATCCGGCGCGGATATCGAAGACATAGGGATCCCAGGCGATCCGGCCGAAGACGGCGATCGCCATGACGAGTACGGCATAACGCAGCGTCGCGATCGGACGCTTCGTCTCCACCCATGCGGCGCCGAGGCTCGTCAGCGCAAAGGCGGTGGTGAGGATGCCGCCATCGAGCGCCATAGTGAGCGCGAACGCGATCGCGCCAACGGTTCCGGCCGCGAAGAGCCCTGTCGCGATGATATCGGCGGGATGATCGGGACGCTCGGCCGACGAGGCGCGGGCGGCGAGAACGCCATAAAGCGCGGCGAGCGCCAGCGCAGCTGCTGCCAGCACGGGATTTGCGGTGAAGCCCGAAATCCGCAGATAAGTCATCGCAATGATGAGCAGGGGGCCGGCCGTCGCCGCGCCGACCAGGGCTGACGTCGCGAAGGGACTGGGCTCAGGATGGCGCCGGAACCGCGCCAGCGCGGTCGCGATCAGTCCGGCGGCGCCGATCGCCGCGACATTGGCGAAGAAGATGATCGTGTCCGGCAGCGGGAAATAGGCGGCGATGGCATCGACGACATAGGTGGTCGGCTCGGCGGCGGCCTGGCTGGCGGCCGGCCAGAAGAAGAGCAGGGCGACGACCAGCGCGGCGGCGACGCCGCCACCCAGTGCTACGGCGTCATAACGCCAGGCAGCGGCCAACATCAATGCGCCGCCGAAGAGCGCCGCGCCGATACTGGCGGCCGGATAGGCGTGCGCGGCGCTTCCCGCCACCAGAAGAGCGGCGGCGCCGGCCAGAACGAGGCTCGCGAGCCAGTCCGGCGTCGCTTCCGCATCGCTTTCGCGATGGACGTCAATCACGAGGAAGACCAGCGTCAGCACCAGGAAGGCGAGCGCATAGGCGGCGTCGACCAACGCGTCGCCTGTCGTCCCCACGAGCATCAGCAAGCCCCAGCCGAGCGCGCCGACACTGGCCGCGATCGCCAGCCAGCGCCAGCCGCGAATGCGGGCGAGGCCGAAGGCCGATGCGCTGACGAAGGTCAGATAAAACGCGAGGATCGCCAGATTGGGATCTCGCGAGGCCACCAGCAGCGGCGTCGCATAGGCGCCGACAAGGCCAAGGCCCGAAAGCCAGGGGCCGTGCAGCGCCGCTGCCGCCATCGTGCCGAGGCCGATGGCGGCGAACAGGATGAAGGCGCTGGCCGGGCCGATCAGGGCATAGAGCGCATAGGCTGCATACACCGTGGCGAACAGGCCGACCGTGCCGGCCGCCGTCAGGATGCCCGGAATGTTGGCGGCGGGAATGGCCGAGAACGCCGTGACGCGCGGTGAGCGGCGCAGCCATTCGCCGGCCGCGAGCAAGGCAAGCGAAAAGGCGGCTCCGAACGCGACGCGGATGCCCGGGCCGAGCAGGCCGGCATCGATCGAATAGCGGACGAGGAAAATCGCTCCGAGCGCGAGTGCAAGACCGCCAACCCAGACCGCCCAACGCGCGCCCAGCTTCTGCTCGAGACTCTCGCGTGGTCCGCCTGGGGCAGGGGGGCGCGCTGGGGAGGCCGTTTCCGCTGGCGCCGGTTCTGTCGCGTCGGTTCCGCCGAAATCATCGGGCTCGGCGGCGACCTCGGGGGCCTCATCGATTCGCTCCGGAACGATCATGTCCGGCAGCGGCGGGCGCGCGCCGGCACCCTGCTCGATCGCGATCAGCCGCCTTTCAACCGCGGTGAGGCGGCGGCGGGTGCCAATGAGCATGAAGAACGACACCACCGTGATGATCGGCAGTGCGATGAGCAGAAGGATTCCAAAGGCGATGAGACCGTCCATGCACCGTCGATAGCATGTCCTTTGGGGCGCCGCTGTGTCCGCGATCCCAGCTTGATGTCACGCAGGAGGGCGAGGCCACAGTTGCCGCGCCGCGCCGTTCCCTGTATCCCGCAGCGGGCGGGGAATGGTGGCGGGCTGGCAGGCATAGGAAACGGCGAGGTCGCGTGAGCAGCACGGAGACGCCTGTACAGCCCGATGGTTCTGGCATCGCGCGGCTTGCCCGTGCGATCGACGCAGTCGTCGATCGGCTCGCAACTTCGACCGCGGCGAGCCTTCTGGCGATCGTCGTCGTCGCTTTTCTGGCGTTCATTCCCGGCTTCACGACGCTGCCGCCGATCGATCGCGATGAGCCGCGCTTTGCGCAGGCGACGCATCAGATGATCGAGACCGGCAACTATCTCGACATCCGCTTTCAGGATGAGGCGCGCTACAAGAAGCCAATCGGCATCTATTGGCTGCAATCGGCGGCGGTGTGGCTGACCGGCACCGGGCCTGACGCGCCGATCTACATCTATCGCCTGCCATCTTTCATCGGCGCCATCGCCGCGGCGATGTTGACCTGGTGGCTGGCGATCGCCTTCGGCCGACCGCGCGCGGCGCTTCTTGCCGGCATGCTCGTCGCAACCACAATTCTCGTCGGTGTCGAGGCGCGCCTTGCCAAGACCGACATGGTGCTGCTCGTGACGATCACAGCGGCGCACGGCGCGCTCGCAAGAGCCTATCTCTCGGCCGACAACAAGCGTTCGCTGAAGCTTGCCGCAATCTTCTGGACCGCGCTCGGCGCGTCGATCCTGATCAAGGGCCCGGTCGGCGTCGGCGCCATCGCCTGTCCGGTGATCGTGCTGTCTCTTGTGCGCGGGTCGTTCGGGTGGTTGCGCCGCCTCGCGCCGCTACCGGGCGTGATCTGGATGGCGCTCGTCGTCGCGCCCTGGTTCATCGGGATCGGACTTGCAAGCCGCGGCGCCTTCTATCAGGAGGCGCTGGGCAAGGATCTCTTCCAGAAAGTCGTCAGCGTCCAAGAATCGCACGGCGCGCCACCCGGCGCCTATGCGTTGATCTTCCTCTTCACGTTCTGGCCGCTCGCCGCCTATTTCCTCGCCGGCCTTTCCTCGATCCTCGACCGGTTGCGCCAGCCATTGATCCTCTATGCCGCGACCGCGGTGATCCCCTATTGGATCATCGTCGAGGCGGTGCCGACCAAGCTGCCGCACTATATCCTGCCGCTGTTCCCGCTGATCGCCATGGCGACTGCCGATGCGATCGACCGCGGCGTGATCAACAAGGCGAGCACGCACTGGTTCATGCGCTTCCTGGCGCTCGCGCCGGCGCTTCTGCCCGTCGCGCTCGGCGTTGCGGGCGTCGCCATTGCCGTCCTGCTTGGTGACGAGATCCCGATCCTCGGCACGCTGATTCTCATCGCCGCGGCAGGCGTCGGTCTGGTTTCCGCGAAGCTGTTCAGCCGATCGACCATTGCCAGCGCCGTCGTCGCGGGTCTTGCCGCCATCGTCGCCTATTGGGGCGCATTCGGCGTCGTCCTGCCCGGATTGCAGCAGACACGGCTCAGCGAGCGACTGGTCGCGGCTGGCCATGCGGCGGCGTCCTGTCCTTCGCCAGCGCTTGCCAGCGCCGGCTTCGAAGAGCCGAGCCTCGTCTTCGTGGCGGGGACCGCCATCCAACTGATCGACGGCGAGCGCGCCGCGACCTTCCTCTCGGAGGGCGGCTGCCGCGTGGCGTTCGTCGAACGGCGGCAACTGGCGATGTTCAACGGCCGCGCCGACGATCTCGGCCTGGCGCCGCAGGAGCGTGCGGTGATCGAAGGCTACAACATCAATGGCGGGCGCCGTCTTGAGATGCATGTGTTCACTCTGCCGGAGGCGAAGCCTTGAAGCTTGATCGCCACGGCCGGCTCGAGGCGTTGAAGCAGCGTTTCGTCGATAACGTCATTTCCATCCGGGGCAGGGCGATGCGCGTCACGCTGCGCAGCCATGTCGAGCCGCCGCGGCTTCGCCTTGGGGAGTGGCTGGCGATCGCCTTGGCGGCTGCCGTGACCGTACTTGTGATCGGTGTCGCCTTCGACCGGATCTCGATCGATCGCGCCCGCGCGCTGCCGGGGGTTGTCGTCGACGTGCTGAGGATTGTCTCCGATGCCGGCAAGTCGCAATGGGAACTCTATCCGGCCGGCATCCTCGTGCTTGTCCTGCTGCTGTGCCGCTGGCAGGCAGCGCCGCGCTTCGCGCGTGTGTTTTGGGCCGAAGTCGGGGCGCTCTCGGCCTTCGTCTTTGCCTCGATCGGCGGCATCGGCATTCTCGTCAACATCGTCAAGCAGCCGATCGGGCGCGGCCGGCCACCGACATTCGACATGTTCGGCGCCTTCACGCTGCAGCCGCTGCATTTCGCCTATGAGTTCCAAAGCTTCCCGTCCGGCCATTCGGCGACGGGCGGCGCGCTGATCGCGCTCGGCTTCCTGGTTTTCACGCGCTGGCGCATCGGCCTGCTGCTTTTCGGCCTCGCGATCGGCGCCAGCCGTGTCGCCGTCGGGGCGCATTATCCCTCGGACGTCGCTGCCGGCCTCATCGTCGGTTTCGCGTTCACGATGTGGCTGTCGGCTGTCTTTGCCCGTTATGGCTGGGCCTTTCATCGCGGTGCAACAGGCACTATAAGGGCGCGCTCCGGGGCGATCCGGCGGGTCTCGCGAAGTCCCGCGCGGATCGTGATTGTGCTTGCCAGCCTTGTCGATGCGCTGGTCGGGCGCCCCCTTTTCATTCCGGCGCTGGCATCGATCGGAGACGGCTCGTATGGCAGAACCTTCCCCCGCGTCGGGCCTATCGACGAAGCCTGATGGGCTGCTGCCGGGTGTTTCGGTTCTCATTCCCGGCAAGAACGAAGCCGAGAATCTGCCCGAGCTGATCGAGGAGATCCGCGCCGCGCTCGGCGCGCGTTCCTTCGAGATCATCGTCATCGACGATGGCTCGGACGACGATACTCCTGCAACGATCACGGCGCTGATGCGCGAACGGCCATGGTTGCGGCTGATCCGCCACGCCGCTTCCTGCGGACAGAGCGCCGCCGTACGGACGGGGCTGCTCGCGGCCCGGGCGCCCGTCGTCGTCACGATCGATGGCGATGGCCAGAACGATCCCGCCTTCATGCCCAAGCTGATCGACGCGCTCGAGGCCGGCGGCCAGCGAACCGCGATTGCCGCGGGCCAGCGGCTGAAGCGCACCGATTCAGGCGCCAAGCGGATTGCCTCGCGCTTCGCCAACTGGCTGCGTGGTGCGATCCTCAAGGATGGCACGCGGGATTCAGGCTGCGGCCTCAAGGCCATCCGGCGCGAGGTGTTCCTGCTGTTGCCGTATTTCGATGGTTGGCACCGCTACCTGCCGGCTCTCGCCATTCGCGAGGGGTATACCGTCACACATATCGACGTCGTCGACCGAAACCGGCGGCACGGCGCGTCCAAATACGGCATTCTCGATCGCGGCCTTGCCGGCGCGCTCGATCTTTTCGGTGTCTGGTGGCTGCGGCGGCGGCGCAAGCGCGTCCCGAGCCCCACGGAGATTTCGCTCGATGGCTGATATGTTCAATGCGCTTGGCGGCTGGCTGCATGCCGTGTTCGTGCAGCAGCTGGACTGGTGGGTGCTGCTCGGGTTCGCGGCGCAGATCCTGTTCACGATGCGCTTCGTCGTGCAGTGGGTTGCCAGTGAACGGGCGCGGCGCAGCGTGGTGCCGGCTGCTTTCTGGACCTTCTCGATCCTCGGCGGCGCGCTGCTGCTGGTCTATGCGATCTACCGCAAGGACCCGGTCTTCATCGCCGGCCAGGCCGGAGGCCTCTTCATCTATTTCCGCAATATCTGGTTCATCCGCCGCGAAAAGCGCGAGGCTGCCGTCGGCTGATCGCCATCAGGCCAGATTGCCGACCCGTTCGAATGCCGCGTCGAGATCGGCGATGAGATCCTCGGTGTCCTCGAGGCCGACATGCAGGCGGATCAGCGGACCTGTCGCGTGCCAGTCGGTTGCCGAGCGGCGTAGGCGCGCCGGAATGGCGAGGCTCTCGAAGCCGCCCCAGGAATAGCCGAGGCCGAAGATCTGCAGCGCTTCCAGGAAGGCCGTCGCCTTGTCCTGGCTCCAGCCATCCATCACGACGCCGAACAGGCCCGAGGCGCCGGTCATGTCGCGCTGCCAGAGCGCATGGCCTGGCTGTCCCGGAAGGCCTGGATGCAGCACGCGCGCAACCTCCGGCCGTTCATCGAGATGGCGAGCGACGGCAAGGCCCGAGCGCATGTGATGATTGAGGCGCACGCCGAGCGTTCTGAGGCCGCGCAGGCCGAGAAAGATGTCGTCCGGCCCGACACAGAGACCGAGTGTGAGATAGGTCGAGCGCAGCCGGGCATAGGCGGACGGCGCGGCCGAGACAGTGCCGAGCATCAGGTCTGAATGGCCGCCGATATATTTCGTCGCGGCGAGCAGACTGATGTCGGCGCCGAGCCCCAGCGGCTTGCAATAGAAGGGTGTCGCCCAGGTATTGTCGGCTATGAGGAGCGCGCCATTGTCATGCGCTGCTGCGGCCATCGCCGGAATGTCGGTCAGCTCGAAGGTCAGCGAGCCGGGGCTCTCGACATAGACGGCGCGGGTCGTGTCGCGCATCAGCGCCGCGATGCCGCCGCCGATCTGCGGATCGAAGAAGGTGGTCTCGACGCCGAACCTCGACAGCACCGTCTCGGCGAAGGTGCGGGCCGGATCATAGACATTGTCGGCCATCAGCAGGTGATCGCCGCTGCCGAGCACCGCGAGAAGCGCTGTCGAGATCGCGGAAAGGCCGGAGGGACAGAGCACCGTGCCGGCGGCGCCTTCGAGTTCCGTCATCGCGGACTCAAGCGCTTCGGTCGTTGGCGTTCCGGTTCGGCCATATGTGTAGGGCTGGCCGCCCGGACGCATGGTTTCGACATCGGGAAACAGGACGGTCGAGGCATGGATGACCGGCGGATTGACGAAGGCGCCCGTGATCGATTGGCTGCGTCCCCCTTGCGCCAGCTGAGTTAGCGGGCGCTTTTCGCGGCCATTCTCATTGCCATCCGCCATTCTGCTCTCCCACAAGCGCAACGCTGGCGCTAAAATCATCATGCCGCATCAATGTGCGCATTTGCCGTCCGGTGCGGTGCTCGCCCCTTGACCTGCCTGCCATAATCGCCTGAGATGGTCCGGTCAAACGTCGTCGGAGCGTTTCCGGCGGCGTGCCGCAACGGTTTGGCGAGCGCGCGACAGTCGGCGCGGCGACGTCAGAAGCACCGGGATTGAGGGGCTCTGGCCCGTACTCACGGAGTTTGAAAACCGTCCGGCAGGACATGCCAATCACGCGGCATCGGATGATCCGACAACGACAGAGGGCTGCAGAAAATGAAGAAACTAATCGCATCGATCGTCGCTGGCGCCGCGCTGGCAACGGCAGGCATCTCGGCCGCCAGCGCTGGAACGCTGGAGGACGTGAAAGCCAAGGGCTTCGTGCAGTGCGGCGTCAATCCGAGCTTGATCGGCTTCGGTATCGCTGACGAAAAGGGCGAGTGGAGCGGCCTCGACGTGTCCTTCTGCCGCGCGGTCGCATCGGCGATCTTCGGCGATCCGACAAAGGTCAAGTTCAGTCCGCTGAACGCCAAGGAGCGGTTCACCGCCCTTCAGTCCGGCGAAGTGGATCTGCTTTCGCGCAACACGACCTGGACAATGTCGCGTGATTCGTCGCTTGGACTGATGTTCGTCGGCGTCAATTATTACGATGGTCAGGGCTTCATGGTCCGCAAGTCGCTCGGCGTCTCGTCGGCGCTCGAGCTCTCGGGCGCCAAGGTCTGCACGCAGACCGGCACCACGACAGAGCTCAACCTTGCCGACTATTTCCGCTCGCACAACATGCCCTATGAGGTCGTCGCGTTCGAGAAGAACGAGGAAGTGCTGCAGGCCTATGAGGCCGGCCGCTGCGACGCCTATACGACCGACGCCTCCGGCCTCTATGCCGAGCGGCTGAAGCTCACCAATCCCGACGACCACATGATCCTGCCGGAGATCATCTCCAAGGAGCCGCTCGGGCCGGCCGTCCGCCAGGGCGACGACAAGTGGTTCACGGTGGTGAAGTGGACGCTGTTCGCGCTGATCAATGGCGAGGAACTCGGTCTGACCAAGGCGAATATCGACGAGAAGAAGACGTCGGATAATCCCGAGATCAAGCGCTTCGTCGGCGTCGAAGGCGATTTCGGAACCGGAATCGGCCTCACCAATGACTGGGCCTACAACGTCATCAAGGGCGTCGGCAATTACGGCGAGATCTTCGACGCCAATGTCGGCCCGTCGACGAAACTCGGCATCGCGCGCGGGCTAAACAATCTCTGGTCGAAGGGCGGCATTCAGTACGCTCCGCCGATCCGCTAGTCTTTCGATTGCGAATGGCCGCGGGCGGTTTTCCGTCCGCGGCGACCGCCGCGTTGCCGACCGGGCGCCAAGATCCGGAGAGTGAAGCAGGCCAACCGCGCATCTGACCGGCCAAACGCCGGATGACGAGGGGATATGGCAGCAGGGGATATCGGGGCCCGCTCCTTCGGAGGTCGCGCCGCCGCGTTCATCAACAACCCGGCCGTGCGCGGCCTGGTGTTCCAGATTGCGTTCGTGGTGGCGCTTGCCTGGTTCGCCTGGGACATCGTCGACAACACGGCCCGCAATCTGCAGCGTGCCAATATCGCCGCGGGCTATGGCTTTCTCGGTCGGACGGCAGGCTTCGGCATCGTCCAGAAGCTGGTCGACTATACCGAGGCGAATTCTTACGGCCGTGCGCTGCTGGTCGGTCTCCTCAATACGCTGCTCGTCGCCGGGCTCGGCATCCTGATCGCGACGATCCTCGGCTTCATCATCGGCGTGGCGAGGCTCTCGTCCAATTGGCTGATCTCGCGGATCGCGACGGCCTATATCGAGATCCTGCGCAATATCCCGCTGTTGCTGCAACTCTTCTTCTGGTATTTCGCAGTGCTGCGCGCCGTGCCGGGCATGCGCGAGAAATGGACGTTTCTCGGCATCTTCCACATCAATATCGGCGGTCTCCATGTCCCCCGGCCGGTCTTCGCCGATGGAGCCGGCACGGTTGGCATCGCGCTCGTCGTCGGCATCATCGCCGCGCTGCTCGTTGGCCGCTGGGGTCGCAAACGGCAGGAGGCCACCGGCCAGGCGCCGCCAGCCGGCTGGATCGGCGCTGCGCTGATCGTCGGCCTGCCGCTCGTCGCCTTCATCGCGTTGGGCCGGCCGATCTCGTTCGATGTGCCGGTCTTCAACGACCAGGGCCCCATCCTGAGGCGTGGCTTCCAGGCCGGCTCGGGCATGACAGTCATTCCCGAATTCTTCGGCCTTCTGCTGGCGCTCTCGCTCTATACGGCCGCCTATATCGCCGAGACGGTGCGTGCCGGTATCAGCGCCGTCGGAAGGGGGCAGTCGGAAGCGGCCCATTCGCTTGGCCTGCGCAACGGGCAGACACTGCGTTACGTCGTGATCCCCCAGGCGATGCGGGTGATCATTCCCCCGCTCACCAACCAGTATCTGAACCTCACCAAGAACTCGTCGCTCGCGGTCGCGGTCGCCTATCCCGATCTTGTCTCGGTTGGCGGCACGGTCTTGAACCAGACCGGTCAGGCGGTGGAAATGGTCAGCATCTGGATGATCTTCTATCTCGGCCTCAGCCTGCTGACCTCGCTCGTGATGAATATCTGGAACCGGCGCGTCGCGCTGGTGGAACGGTGAGGCGCCGATGAGCACGATGGCCTCAACCGCTTTTGTCCGCGACGAGATGGTCGGCCCGCAAAAGGCGCCGCCGAACATGATCGGCCCGATCGGCTGGGCCAGGAAGAACCTGTTCTCCACTCCGATCAACAGCGTGCTGACGATCGTTGCAGCGCTGTTCATCGTCTGGTGCCTCGTTCCGGTCATCCGTTTCACCATCATCGATGCGGTCTGGACCGGCGATGATCGCGCCGCCTGCGCGCAGGCGAGCGGCGCCTGCTGGGCCTATGTGAAAGCCTATCTGCCGCAGTTCATCTATGGCCGCTATCCGATCGACCAGCGCTGGCGTGTCGACATCGTTTTCCTGATGCTGGCCGTGGCGATGGTGCCGATGCTCATCCCGCGGGCGCCCTTCAAGCGGCTCAACGCGGTATTCCTGCTCACGATCTATCCGCTCGCCTCATTCGTGCTGCTGACGGGCGGGCATGTCGGCTTCCGTGGACGCTTTCTGCCCGATGACATCGTTGCGCCGGGTGCGGTCCGCTTCGCGCTCGAATTTGCGCTTGTGTCGTTCGTCATCATCCTGGTGACGGGGCTCGGCGCGCGGCTGCTGGGACTGCGCGCCGCGCAATCGGGCGGAACGATCGGCATTGTCCTCGGCGCGCTCGCTTTGGTCATTCTCGTCGTCGGGACTGATTTCGGGCTCGAACCCGTCGAGACGGCGAATTGGGGCGGCCTGCTGGTAACGCTCGTCGTCGCCGTCACCGGCATGGTCGCGTCTTTGCCGCTCGGCGTCATCCTGGCGCTCGGCCGCCGCTCCAAGATGCCTGTCGTGCGGATCGCCGCGGTGACCTTCATCGAGGTGTGCCGCGGCGTGCCGCTGATCACCGTCCTGTTCATGGCGTCGGTGATGCTGCCGCTGTTCCTGCCCGAGGGCGTGACCTTCGACAAGTTGCTGCGCGCGCTGATCGGCGTCGCGCTGTTCCAGTCCGCCTATATGGCCGAGGTGATCCGCGGCGGCCTGCAGTCGATCCCGCGCGGCCAATATGAAGGCGCGATGGCGATCGGCCTCAGCTACTGGCAGCGGATGCGCCTCATCATCCTGCCGCAGGCGCTGCGCGTGGTCATCCCGGGCATCGTCGGCTCGTTCATCTCGCTGTTCAAGGATACGACGCTGGTCGCGATCATCGGCCTCTTCGATCTCCTTGGGCAGATCCAGGCCTCGGCCAATGACGCCAAATGGGCGTCGCCAGTTACCGGCATCACAGGCTATATTTTTGCGGCGTTGGTTTTCTGGGCGTTCTGCTTTTCCATGTCACGCTACGCTGCGTTTACCGAAAGGCGGCTCGACAGAAGCCACCGTGGATAGATTTCGAAGGGGATGTCATGACCGAAGCGATTGCTGCTGCGGAACCGCCGATCACGCTCAAGGTCTCGTCGACGGACGTTGCCCTGGAGATGATCGACGTCAACAAGTGGTTCGGCGAGTTCCATGTGTTGCGCGATATCAACCTGAAGGTCATGCGCGGCGAGCGGATCGTCATCGCGGGTCCTTCAGGATCGGGCAAGTCCACGCTCATCCGCTGCATCAATCGCCTCGAGGAGCATCAGAAGGGCAAGATCATCGTCGACCAGATCGAGCTCACCAATGATCTGAGGAAGATCGACGAGGTGCGGCGGGAAGTCGGCATGGTGTTCCAGCACTTCAATCTCTTCCCGCATCTGACGATCCTCGAAAACTGCACGCTCGCGCCGATGCATGTCCGCAAGATGCCGAAGCGGGAAGCGGAGGAGGTCGCGATGCACTATCTCACGCGCGTCAAGATCCCCGAGCAGGCCGCCAAATATCCCGGCCAGCTCTCGGGCGGGCAACAGCAACGCGTCGCCATCGCGCGCTCGCTCTGCATGAACCCGCGCGTGATGCTGTTTGATGAGCCGACTTCCGCGCTCGATCCCGAAATGATCAAGGAAGTGCTCGATGTGATGGTCGGTCTCGCCCTCGAAGGCATGACCATGATCTGCGTCACGCACGAAATGGGCTTCGCGCGCCAGGTCGCCAATCGCGTCATCTTCATGGATGGCGGCCAGATCATCGAGCAGGACGAGCCCGAAACCTTCTTCACCAATCCGCAGCATGAGCGGACCAAGCTGTTCCTCAGCCAGATCCTGCATCACTGACAGGTATCGCCCCCCAAGGCGAGAGGGGCGATATCGGTGCTAATCAGCGCCCGAGCAGCGGCGTGATGTTGCGGATCGTCACGCGGCGATTCTGCCGCGACGGTCCGTCGGTCGGCACTTTGAGATAGTCCTCGCCATAGCCCTGCGTGACGAGGCTGCGCGCCGGGATGCCGAAATAACGGTTCAGGATGCCGGCGACCGAAGCGGCGCGCCGGTCGGACAGTTCCTGATTGGCGAGCCGGGTGCCGACGGCGTCAGTGTGGCCTTCGATGAGGAAAACCTGGTTCGGCCAGCGGTCGAGCACGCGGCCAAGCGCGGTCGCGATGCGCTCGAGCTTCCAGACCTGATCGTCGGGAACCCGCGCCGATCCGCTGTCGAAGGTGATCGTGTCGAGATCGACCGCCTGGACGCGGGCACGCAGACGCTCCGAACGGCGGATTTCATTGATCGAGTAGCCGCCCATGCCAGGCGCCGCCGGACGGCCGCGCAACGCGCCCTCGATCTCGGCTTCGCTCGCCCGGCCACCATCCAGGCCGCCGCGTCCGCCGCCATATCCCGGCGGCGGGGGAACCTCGCGCGGATCATAGACGCGCGGGGCCTCCTCGATCGCCTCGCCATAGCCCGCGGGCCGCATGCGATCGATGATCACGGTCTCCGTGCCATCCGGCGCGATCTGGACGCGGCGAACGAGGCGATTGTTGCGATCGGTGAGATCGATAACGGTAACACCGCCCGGGTAGCGCTGCCGCGTCTCCGTCAGGCTGCCGCGACGAATGACGACCGGACCTTCGGGCGCCGGGCGCACCGGCTTGGCGGCCTGCGCCGGACGCGCGGGCGGCGGGGCAGCGGTTGCTGGAGCTGGTGCGGCGGGCTTTGCGGGCGCGGCGGGCTTGGGCTGCGCCGCGGGCTTCGGCTCCGCTGCCGGTTTCGTGGTCGCCGGCGGCGCGACCTTCGGCGGCTGGTAAGGCTTTGGTGTGTTGGCAGACGGGGCTGGGGTCGTCGTGGCTGGCGCAGCGGGCTCTGTTGCCGACGGCTGCGGCGCTGCCGGTGCTGGCGCTGCAGGTTCGGCCGCCGCCTTGCCGGCGGCAGTCTCGGCGGCGCGCAGCGACTTCATGGCATTGGCAACCGAACGGCGGGCGGCGCGGATGTCGCCGCCGGTTTCCTCGGCATTGGAGAGTGCCTTCTCCGCTGCGTTGAGCGCCTTCTCCGCCGCAGCAACCGGGTCATCGGCCTGTGCCAGAACGATCGATGGAGCCGCCGCGCCATAGGCGGGCAGCAGCGAGGCGAGCGTTGCGACCGGGAGAACGGCGGAGAGCAGCAGGAACGAGGCGAGCTTCATGCGGATGACCTTCACGAACGGACGGCATAGTTCGCCGGCAGAATGCGGCGAGGCTGTGGGCCTTATGCTGCGCTGCACATGAACCGCTGCTGAACGGACTGGAGAGATCGTTGGTGGACGGTCGGCTAGACGCGTTCGAGCGGATGATGCGGCAGAGGCGGCAGCGTGACCGCGACGGGATCGCCCGGCTGGACCATGCCGCCGGCGATGACGATCGCCATGATGCCGGCCTTGCGCACCAGCTGTCCGTCAGCGTCCCGGCCGAGGACGGCGGCGGTCAGGCCCTTGCGATGTTGGTCGAGCTGGACGCAGGGATTGCGCAGCCCCGTGACTTCGATCTCGGCGCTCTCGCCGAGATGAAGGCGTGCGCCGCGCGGCAAAGCGAGCAGGTCGATGCCCGAGGTCGTGATGTTCTCGCCGATCGCGCCTGGCGCGATGGAGAAGCCCATCTCGGCCAGTTCATCGAACAGCTCGGCGTGCACGAGATGGACCTGCCGCAGATTGGGCTGGCTCGGATCGACGGCAACGCGCGAGCGGTGCTTGACCGTCACGCCCTGATGCGCGTCGTCCTCGACGCCCAGCCCAGCCAGAAGCCGGATCGATGGCCGGCTCTCCTTCGAGAAGGCGTGGACCGGGTTCGCGCTGACGGCAACGATTCTGGCTCGGTTCATTCTGCCGGGCCGGTCGCGACGGGAACGTCGGGACGGCTGCCCCATTCGGCCCAGGATCCGTCATAGAGCGCGACATGCTTCGCGCCGATCGTCTCGAGGCCGAGGGCGAGGATAGCGGCCGTCACGCCGGAGCCGCAGGTCGTGACGACAGGCGCGGCCGGATCGACACCGGCCGCGGCAAAGACCGCGGCGACGGCGTCGGGGCTTTTCAGCCTGCCGTCCGCGATCAGCTCGCTCGCCGGCACGTTGCGGCTGCCTGGCATATGGCCGGAGCGGAGGCCGGGGCGGGGCTCGGGTGCTTCGCCGCGGAAGCGAGCCGCCGGCCGTGCGTCGACGATCGCGGCAGAGCCTGAACCGCCGATGGCCTGCATCTCATCGAGCGTCCGCACAGCCTCGCGGTCTAGCTTTGCCTGGAAGACGGCCGGCTCGGGTTTCGGGCCGTGCGTTTCCAGCGGTAGTCCCGCCGCGACCCAGGCCGGCAATCCGCCTTCGAGGATTCGCACATCGATCGCGCCCATGACGCGGAAGGTCCAACGGACGCGCGGGGCCGAGAAGAGGCCGGCGCCGTCATAGACGACGATCGTCTGCCGCTCGGATATGCCGAGCGGGCCGACCGCCGCCGCGAAGGCTTCGGGCGAGGGGAGCATATGCGGCAGGCCGCTCGTCGTATCGGCGATCTTGTCGATATTGAAGCGCACCGCGCCGGGGATATGGCCGGCCGCGTATTCCGCGTCGGGATCACGCGCATCGCCCGGCAGATACCAGGAACCATCGACCACGGAGAGGCCGGGCTCGCCGAGCCGATCAGCCAGCCAGGCCGGAGTTACGAATGGGGAGGCGGCGTTGGTCATGATGGCCTTTCGCGGAAAGCTCACGCAAAGCGAATGCGGATGCGGCGGTTCTGCTTGCCCTTGTTCTCGATCTTGGCGACCGTGACCGGGCCGATCTCGGCGGTCGCCTGCACATGGGTACCGCCGCAAGGCTGCAGATCGATGTCGCCGATGCGGACGAGACGGACGCGGCCCGAACCCATCGGCGGCTTGACGCTCATCGTCTTGACGAGACCTGGATTGGCGAGGAGTTCGTCATCCGTGATCCACTCAGTGGTGACCGCGTGATCGGCCGCGATCATCGCCGCGAGGCGCGCATCGATTTCGTCCTTGGCCGGCACGGGGCCATCGATATCGAAATCGAGATGGCCTTCGTCCGCGCCGATCCGGCCGCCGGAAACAGGAAATGGCACGGCGACGGTGAGAAGATGCAGGGCGGTGTGGATGCGCATGTATCGGTGACGCGTCGGCCAATCGATATGCGCGACGAGCTTCTCGCCGATCTCGGGCAGCGTAGAGCCGGCCGCAGGTACATGCACGATCTCTGCCTTCGAGGCGCCGTAGATCGCGGTGTCGATCTCGATCAGCGTGCCGTCAGCGCGCTCAAGCTTGCCCTTGTCGCCGGGCTGGCCGCCGCCGGTCGCATAGAAGATCGTTCGGTCGAGCAGGATCCCGCCCTCGTCCGTGAGGCCGACCACCGCCGCTTCGGCCGTGGAGAGATAAGGGTCGTCGCGGAAGAGCAGGGCTGTTTCGGTCATGCGTCAGCGTCTTCGTAGGGGATGGCGATATCGACCGGGCGCTCGAGCCATGCCGGCACTGGCAGCCCCTTCTCGCGCAGAAAGGCCGGGTTGAACAGCTTCGATTGATAGCGCGTGCCGTAATCGCAGAGAATCGTCACGATGGTGTGGCCGGGCCCGAGATCCCTGGCAAGGCGGATGGCACCGGCAATGTTGATGCCGGACGAGCCGCCGAGGATCAGCCCTTCATGCTCGGCAAGGTCAAACACGATCTCAAGCGCCTCGGCATCATCGATCCGGTAGGCCCGGTCGACAGGCGCACCTTCGAGATTGGCGGTGATGCGGCCCTGGCCGATCCCCTCGGTGATCGACGAGCCCTCGGCCTTCAGGACGCCATCGGTGTACCAGCTGTAAAGCGAGGCGCCGTGGGGGTCGGCAAGGGCAATCTGGATGTCCGGATTGAACGATTTCAAGGCGATTCCGACGCCCGCTAACGTCCCACCTGAGCCGACCGCCGCGACGAAGCCGTCAACCTTGCCGTCCGTCTGTTCCCAGATTTCCGGGCCGGTCGTGTCGATATGCGCCTGGCGATTGGCGACGTTGTCGAACTGGTTGGCCCACATGGCGCCACTTTCCTCGCTCTTCGCCAGTTCCATGGCAAGGCGCCCGGAAAGCCTCACATAGTTGTTGGGATCGCGATAGGGCACCGCCGGCACTTCGATCAGCGTCGCGCCGGCGAGGCGCAGCGCGTCCTTCTTTTCCTGCGACTGCGTGTCGGGAATGACGATGACCGTCTTGAAGCCGAGCGCGCTCGCAACAAGCGCAAGGCCGATGCCGGTATTGCCGGCCGTGCCCTCGACAATGGTCCCGCCGGGGCGGAGCTGTCCCTTGGCGATGGCGTCCTGCACGATGTAGAGCGCGGCGCGATCCTTCACCGACTGGCCAGGATTGAGAAATTCGGCCTTGCCGAGAATCGTGCAGCCGGTTTCCTCCGACGCGCGGCGGAGACGGATCAGCGGCGTATTGCCGATGGCTTCGATGACGGAGGGGAGAACGGCCATGGGGTCCTTCGGGTAACGGCGCCAGAACGCTAACGAGCGTCCACAGATGCTGCAAGCGGCTGCGCATCGCAAAGCACTTCGCCTTGCGATCGAGGTCGATCGGAGAAAATCATTCCGGCGAGGCAGGGTCGCTTGGAACGTCGTCGCGATCCACGTCCCTGAGGGCCGCGAATGCCGCCAGCGCGCGCTGGCGGGAAGCGCCAAGATCGACGATGGGGGCGGGATAGCCCTCCGCCTGGCCGTTCTTTGCCGCATGAATCCCCGCCGCGGGGCTGGCGGCCAGTTCGGGGACGAAACGGCTCACATAGTCGCCCTTCGGATCGTGCTCTTCGCCTTGGCGGATGGGATTGAAGATGCGGAAATAGGGTGCCGCGTCGGCGCCGGATCCGGCGACCCACTGCCAGCCCGCCGGATTGCTGGCGGCGTCGGCATCGACAAGCGTATCCCAGAACCAGGCCTCGCCGATCCGCCAGTCGATCAGGAGGTTCTTGATCAGGAACGAGGCGGTGATCATGCGGACGCGATTGTGCATCCATCCCGTCTGCCAGAGCTGTCGCATACCGGCATCAACGATGGGAAATCCCGTCCTGCCGCGCTGCCACGCTTCGAGCGCTTTCGCATCCGGCTGTGCCCACCGGAAGGAATCGAAACGCGGCTGGAAGTTGCGGGTCGCGAGGTCTGGCTGGTGGAACAGCAGGTACCAGCTGAATTCGCGCCAGCCGAGTTCGGACAGGAATTTGTCGATCGAGCGGCGCGGCGGGGCGGGTGAGGCGGTGTGCGACGCCGCCTCGACGGCATGCCAGAGCTGGAACGGGCTGATCTCGCCAAAGCGGAGATGCGGCGACATCCGGGACGTCGCATCGATGGCCGGTTCATCGCGATGGCCCGCATAGAGGCGCAGCCCGTGGCCGAGAAATTCGTCGAGACGCTCCAGCGCTCCAGCCTCGCCCGGCGTCCACGCGTCACGAAGTCCGCCCGCCCAATCCGGATGTCGCGGCAGCAGCTTCCAGTCATCGAGGCTATCCGACGCAACCTCGGGCGCTGCCTGGGGCCAGTTGCCGGGTGCCGGCATTGGCTGGCGCGGCGGGGAACCGCTCAGGCAGGCGCGCCAGAATGGCGTGTAGACGCGAAACGGCTGGCCTTCCTTCGTGCGGACTGTCCACGGCTCGAACAGAAGATTGGCGTGATGGCTTTCGGCCATAATCGCCTTTTCCTTCAGCCGTGCCTTGAGAGCGGCGTCGATGGCGCGCTCGGGGCCGCCATAGCGGCGGTTCCAGAACACGGCACCGGCGCCGAGCTCTTCGACCAGATGCTCGATCACCGTTGTGCCCTGGCCGCGGCGAAGGATCAGACGGTGGCCCGTAGCGGACAGCGCTTCCGAGAGGCGCGCCAGCGAATGATGCAGCCACCAGCGCGTAGCACCGCCGAGCGGGCGGATGCCGTCGCTCGCCTCGTCCAGGCAATAGACGAGAGCGAGCGGGCGGCCGCTTTCGATGGCAGCTGTTAGTGCGGGATTGTCGGTGAGGCGAAGATCGTCGCGAAACCAGACAACGGCAGGAGCATCGGTATGGGTCATCCGCGCTGAACTAGCGCTGCACGGCCCCGCCGGCGAGGGGGCGACGAGCGATCGGCGCGCGATCGGCTATTCGGCGGCCGCAAGCGATGGCGCAGGGCTGCGTTCCAGCCTGGCCCAGGCAGGGCGCTCGAACAGGAAGCGGAAGCGTGTGCCGCGCACCAGCCAGAAGAACAGGATCGGCGTGACCACTGCGACCGTGGTGACGATCAGCGAGACGGTGCCGAGGTCGGGGATGATGCCGGTCTTGAGCAGGAGCGTTCGGGTCGCGGCCATCGGCAGGAAGAAGGCGAGGTAGATGACGATCGAATTCTGTCCGCAATAGCGCAACCAGCCGAGGCGGTGGCTCTTCGAAAGCAGCGCCGAGAACGCGATGACGGCTGCCGCGCCGAGCATGCCGAGCGCGAGGCTGACGAAAGGCATCTCAGAAATGCCGCCGAAGACGGCAACGCCTTCGAGTATGGCCCAGAGCGCCAGCCCTGCCGCTGCCTCGACGGGGCGGTCGATGACGCGCGCCGCAAAGCGGAAGATCAGCGGCGCGAAGATGTAGCCGGAATAGAAATAGACGAAGCGAGCCGCGAACTCGTCCGGGATCACCCAGCCGGTCTGGATCGGAAGCGTCTCGAGCGCGGCTGCCGCGAGCCAGACGAGCCAGACCGGAACGCCGCGCAGCAGCTTGGTGACAGCGAAGAACACCGGCAGCAGGAAAATGAACCAGAGCGTTCCGAACGGATCGATGAAGGCCAGCAGGAATTCGCGCATGGCGCCGAGGACGCCCTCGTCGGCGATCATGCCCGGTGCCTTGAAGGCGAACTGGATGACCAGCCAGAGCACGTAGAAATAGCCGAAATGGACGATCTTGCGGTCGCCGTATGTGCGCCAGTCGCGATCGATGACTTGGGCGAGGAAGAGGCCGGAAATCATGAAGAAATCAGGCATGCGGAACGGCTTGGCGAAGGCGACGATATACGTCATCCAGCCTTCGGCGCCGGCGGCCTTCTCGACGCCGAGCGTCGAATGCATCATCACGACCATGATGATGCAGAACCCTTTCGCATAGTCGACCCAGTCGACCCGCGCCTTCGTCCGCGCCGTGCGGCCCATGGCATTCCGCTCCTGTCGATGCGGCAGGATTAGCGCCCGCGGAGCGGCAAAAGGTTAATAGAGCCGCCTAAATCCGGCTCTATCTTCATCAAATCTTAGAGATCAACGAAGGCAAGCCTGCTGTGCGACGAGGATCCATGACAGCTGCAGTGATGCGGCGATCGGATGTGACGATGCAAGGGCTCATCAGGGCCGGCTGCCTGCGAGCGGCGGCCCTGATGAACGGCGAGATCAGCGGATGGTGTCGCAGTCCTCGATGTTCTGGCTGCCGCCGGGGCCGCAGGAATTCGGCGGGTTATCCATCGCCTGGATCGCGGCGGCATTGTTGCCGGTGCTGGAACATCCGGAAACGGCAGCAAGGCCAGCAACCATCGCCAGCGAAAGGAAGAAGAGACGCATCGGAACCTCCGGTTTCTTGATCGATGAACAGATCAGCGGCGCGACATCAGGCGCGAAGATCTCCTGGCCAAGGGCAGAAGATTGAAACCTCCGTCGCCTTGGCCCAGCGCAACGACAGCCGCTCCCTGCCAGAGGTGACGGCATAAACCTTAAACGTCGGCAAAACATCGGAAGTTTCGCAGGAATTGTCGGGAGGCGCCGTTCAGGGATGTCCCTTGCAATCCTCGACGTTGCGGCTGCCGCCAGGACCGCAGGTATTTGGCGGATTGTTCATCGCCCGCACCGCCCCGACATTATCGCCGGCCCCTGTGCACGCCGAAAGTCCGCAAAGGGGGGCAGTGATCGCGAAGATCAGGAGGAGTGCACGCATCGGTCGTTTCAAGCTCACGGGATCAGGGCAGGAGGCGCCAGCGCCGACGGGTCATAGGGCCATGCAGGCTGAAAAGGCGGCCTCAACGCATCGGCACCAGACGTTTGGCTGCGCAGTCCTTTTCGACGGCAACGGCGATCAGCGCATTACGCTCGCCGCGCGCCTTGGCAATCATGGCGGTGAATTCCGGGCTGCGCGAGCCTGTGCCGAGCAAAAGGAATTCGAGGCTCGGGCTGCGGCGAAATCCGGCGATCGTGCTGTTGTTGTCGCCGATCGGCACGTTCAACTTCTGAATCCGCACTGCGATCTCGTCGCAGGAGAGCTTGCGGAAACGGGCGGGATCAACGGGTGTCACCGGCTCCCATTGCGCGAAGGCGGGAATCGAACCCATGAGGACGAGTGTCGCGGCGATGACGAACCGTTTCATCTGTATCCTCCGATCTCAGAAATCGGCGCCGGTCACCCGGCGCCGTTTCGCTCAACGGCGGCCGCCGTTGCAATCATTGATGTTCGAGCTGCCGTCGGAGCCGCAGGCATTGACGGGATTGTTCATCATATCGACAGCGGCTGCGGAATTGCCCGAGCCTGTGCTGGAGCAGCCGGAAATCGCTGAGAGACTGGCGACGACGGCCAGTGACAGAAGAAGAACACGCATTGGACTTAACCCCCCGGTTGAAACATCCCTGGCCCTGCGGCCGCCTCAGCCATCATTGCCCGCATTGAGCTCCGATGGCCGCTTGCCTTCATCGAGCGGAAGCGCGGGCAGGTAGCCGCGGCTCTCGGCCCATTGACGGAAGGCGACCCGCAAGGCTTCGGGCCGCGACATCGACGGCGCCTCTTCCGCGATGTATCGGTCGAGAGCGCCGAGAAGCTCGGGCGCCATGCGGACGCCGACGAGTGTCGCGTCCGTGCGCGGCCTGCCTCGCAGTCTCCGGTCGAAGGATCCGTCTGAACTCATGCCTTATATGATAACGGAAAATCGATATGGCGGCAATTGCCCGGCCGCTCAGGCGGTCAGCGGTGCCACCACGCGCGAGCAGATCCAGAGGATCTGTGCCGGCTCCGATCCCGTGGATACACAGGCGTGGCCCATCGAGCTGTCGAAATAGCAGCTGTCGCCGACATCCAGGACGGTGGGAGCGTAATGCTCGGTATGCAGCGTCACCTGCCCGGAGAGGACATAGAAGAACTCCTCGCCGGAGTGGCGGACGAGGCTCGGAAAATCGCTGATCGACCGTGCATCGATCGTGGTGAGCAGGGGGATGAACTGCTTTCCCGAGAGCTCTGCGGCCAGCATTTCATAGGAATATTGTGCGGTGCTGCGAATGACGCCCTGTCCGCTGCGGGTCACGGTCCTGCGGCCCCCGATATCGTTCGGCACCTTTCCGGTGAACAGTTCGGCCATGTCGAGACCGAGGCCGCCGGCCACGCGCAGGATTGTGTCGTAGGTCGGAGACATCTGGCCGTTTTCGATCTTCGACAATGTCGACGACGCGAGGCCGCAGCGGTCGCCGAGTTCCTGCAGCGTGAAGCCGGCTTCGCGCCGAAGCCGGCGCAGGATTGTCGCGATGGGTTCGCTGCCGCGGGGCGGAACAGGCTCGACGCCGGAAGGGGTTGCAGGGCGGGCAGTCTTGGAGGGCGAGGCCATCGGGCATTCCTATCGGAAACATTTTTGAACTACAGGATTCCCGGCCCCTTGGCAAAGCCCGCTGGCCATCGCTCTCTAAAAAGATATGTCGACAAATTGTGCACAATCTTCAGATGGTTTGAGCAACATCGTTTTGTCTCGTTCGCCAGCGGAATTGGCCGGAAAGTGCTGAATTTGTGGTTTGAGATTGCGTCTGGCCGTGTCGGGGATCCATGCGGATCAGCACTTCCGGAAGGCAGAATGCAGCGTTTGCGCATCACCGAGGCGCCAATGCGCTAATTTTCGCCTATACGAAATAAATTTCCTCGCTATGGTTTCTCTCCGGAGTGGCGTCGCCGCGCTGCCTTCGGTTTGGAGCCGGGGACGCGTCGATGCGGCAGCTTCTGGGACAGAGGGGAAATTCGATGAAACTTCGAGCAAGGGCATTGGCGTCGGCCTTCATCCTCGCCTCGCCGGTCTGGCTGGCGACGCCGTCTTTCGCGGAGCGCATCCTGCGCCTCGACGAATCGCCGATTGGCGAGATCGACCCGGCCAAGGCGACCGACTATGCCGATACGGTGCTGGCAGTGAATATCTACGACACGCTGGTCTTCCCGAAGGCCGGCGGCCCGGGCGTTCAGCCGCTGCTGGCGACGGAATGGACGACCGACGGCAAGACCTTCACCTTCAAGCTGAAGGACGGTGTGAAGTTTCACTCCGGAAATCCGCTGACGGCAGATGACGTCGTCTTCTCTCTCAACCGCATGATCGCGATGGGGCAGGGCTTCTCCAGCCTCTTCGCCGGCCGTGTCGAGAAGGCCGAGGCCATCGATCCGCTGACGGTCAAGTTCACGCTGACCGAGCCCTATGCGCCGTTCCTGGCTGCGCTGGTCCGTCTGCCGATCGTCGATTCCAAGACCGTGATGGCCAATAAGGGGCCGGGCAAATATGGCGAGTTCGGCGATTACGCCGATGCCTGGATGTCGGCGCATGACGCCGGCTCGGGCGCCTACAAGGTCGAGAGCCAGAACCCGCAGTCCGAGACGGTCATGGTCAAGTTCCCGGACTATTTCCTCGGCTTAGGCGAGAACGCGCCCGACAAGGTCCGCTATCGCTACGGCATCGAGGCGCCGACCGTCCGGGCGCTGATGTCGCGCGGCGAACATGACATCGCCGATCTCTGGCTGCCCCCGGAAGTCATCCGCGCCCTTGCGGCCGAGAAGGGGATCAAGCTCGCTTCGGAGGCGGGCGGCGCGACCGGCGAATATATCAAGCTCAACACCGCCCGCGCCCCGCTCGACGATGTGCATTGCCGCCGCGCGCTGACCTATGCCTTCGATTATGCGACGGCCCTGAAGATCCTGAAGATCGACGACAAATATGCTCAGGGCATCGCGATGAAGGGCCCGCTGCCAAGCGGCCTGCTCGGTTATGACGAGAGCCTGCCGGACTACAAGCAGGACATGGCGAAGGCCAAGGAAGAGCTTGCGCAGTGCAAGTATGATCCGAAGACGAGCCCGCTCGATATCGCCTGGATCGCCGAGGTTCCGGCGCGCGAGCGTATCGCGCTTCTGATGCAGGCGAGCTTCTCGCAGCTTGGCTTCCCGGTGAAGGTCATCAAGACGCCCTGGGCGCTGGTGTCCGAGCAGGTGACCAAGCCGGACACGGCGCCGCACGCGGTCGAGATCGCGGTTGCCGCGGTGACGCCGGACCCGGATGCGCTGCTCTACAACATGTTCTCGTCTAAGGTTCCGCCAACCTGGATGTCGGCCGAGCATCTCAAGGATGCCAAGGTCGACGAGTTGCTCGAGGCCGGCCGCAGCGAGCCCGACGAGGCCAAGCGCGAGGCGATCTACAAGGAGCTCAACATGGTCCTCCGCGACCTCGCGCCCGACATCAACGCCTATGAGTTCACGGGCGTCTATACGATGCGTGACGCGATCGGCGTCCCAGCGCTTGAGGACAAGTCCAAGCAGACGCTGGACAATTTCAATCTCGTCTTCCGCAATATCAGCGTTGCCGAGTAAGGCACGCCGGTCATCGGCCCCGGCGGCGCTCCGCCGGGGCCGGTCCACTATCCGCCTGGCGGGTCGCTGACGGAGCAAGAGCCGCGATGATCCTGAAATCCACATTGAGGCGCATCGGCGCGGCGCTCATCGTCATGATCGGCATTTCCATGCTGATCTTCGCGATAGCGCGGGTGATGCCGGGTGATCCCGCGCGGATTGCGCTCGGGCCGAATGCGACCGCCGAGCAGGTCGCTGCGCTCCGGGTCGAACGCCATCTCGATGCGTCCTTGCCGGTGCAGTATTTCGAGTTCCTCAAGGCGCTGTCGCGCGGCGATCTCGGCCGATCGCTCTATACCAATCGTCCCGTCACGACCGACATTGCGCAGTTCCTGCCGGCGACGCTGGAACTCGTCGTCGTCTCGGCGATCATCATGGTTCTGTTCGGCCTGCCGCTCGGCATCATGTCGGCGCATTTCCGCGGCCGCATGCCGGATCATCTCGGGCGGCTCATCGCCTTGATCGGCGTCTGCACGCCCGCTTTCGTCTGGGGCGTCATCCTGCAGCTGTTCTTCGGCTATTTCTGGCCGATCTTCCCGATCGAAGGCCGGCTGCTTGAATCGACGCCGCCGCCGCAAGGGCCGACGGGCTTCTACCTGTTCGACAGCCTCGCAGCCGGCAACGTCACGACCTTCTTCGACGCACTTCACCACCTCATTCTGCCGGCGCTGGCGCTGGCCATGTCAGGCCTTGGCCAGACGGCCCGCCTGACGCGCGCCAACATGATCGACGTCTATGAAAAGCCCTATGTGGAGATGGAGCGCGCCTATGGCTTCAAGCCGTTCCGCATTGCGACGCGCTATGCGTTCCGTCCGGCCTTCATTCCGACGCTGACCATTCTCGGCCTCGAATTCGCGGCGATGCTCGGCAATGCATTTCTGGTCGAGAAGGTGTTCGGTTGGCCGGGCTTGTCCCGCTATGGCGTCGAGGTGATCATCCGCAAGGATCTCGATGCGATCGTCGGAACGGTCCTGATCATTGCGGCTGCGTTCCTGATCATGAACATCGTCGTCGACGTCCTGGTCGGCTTCATCAATCCGCGCATCCGCCTCGCGGCGGGGAAGGCCTGAGCGATGTCCGAACCCGGCTCTCCCGTCCTGCCGAAGCGCGGCGGCTCCAAGGCTGTCGCGGCCTATTTCGGCAATCCGCTCTCCGTCGGCGGGCTCGTCATCGTCGGGGTGATCGTGCTCCTGGCCGTTTTCGCCGACTATGTGACGCCGTTTCCCGACCATGTCGGACCGATCGGCGATTTCGCAGCCATGAACACCGGCCCCGGCGAAACCTACAAGCTCGGCACCGACACGATGGGGCGCGACCTCTTCACGCGCATCATCTTCGGCTATCGCCTGTCGCTGATCATGGCCGTCGTGGTGCTGGCGATCGCCACGCCGATCGGCGTCATCGTCGGCCTCGTCGCCGGCTATAAGGGCGGCTGGACCGACTATATCCTGATGCGACTCACCGATGTCTTCCTCGCCGTGCCGCCGCTGGTGCTCGCCATGGCGATCATGGGCTTCCTCGAGCCCACTTTGATGAACGGCATGCTGGCGATCACCGCGATGTGGTGGCCCTGGTATGCTCGGCTCATCTACAACGTCACCCGCGCCGAAGCGCAGGAGGGCTATGTCCTCGCCGCCGAGACGGTCGGCGCCTCGACGGTGCATATCCTCTTTCGCGAGATCCTGCCGAATTGCTGGCCGTCGATCCTCACCAAGATGACGCTCGATGTCGGCTTCGTCATCCTGATGGCGTCGTCACTGTCGTTTCTCGGCCTCGGCGTGCAGCCGCCGACGCCTGATCTGGGCTCGATGGTGGCCGATGGCGCGAAATACATGCCCGATGCCTGGTGGCTGTCGCTCTGGCCGGCCATTGCGATCCTGCTTGTCGTGCTCGGCTTCAATCTGGTCGGCGACGGCCTCAGGGAAGCCTTCGAGGCGGAGGGCTGATCGATGACGGAAGCGGTTCTCACCATTCGCGATCTGCGCCTCGCCTTTGGCAGCCGGCGCAGCCAAAGCGCCGTGCTGCACGGCATTTCGCTGCATGTGCGCGCTGGCGAAAAGGTGGCGCTGGTCGGCGAATCCGGTTCCGGAAAATCGGTGACGGCGCGTCTTGCCATGGGGCTCCTGCAGGAAAGCCCGAAGGTGCATGCCGCCGGCTCGATCCGCTTCGACGGGATCGAGGCGATTGATGGCGGGCGAGAGATCGCGCGCCGCCGCGGCAACCGCGTTGCCATGATCTTCCAGGATCCGACCTCGGCGCTCAACCCGACCTTCCGCATCCGCGGCCAGTTTCGCGATGTGCTTCGCTCGGGCGACCGGCGGATCAGCGTCGCTGATGCGGATGTGCGGGCCGAGGCAGCGCTTGCCGAAGTCAGCATTCCCGATCCGAAGCGCGCGCTCGATTCCTATGCGTTCCAGCTTTCGGGCGGCATGAACCAGCGCGTGATGATCGCGATGGCGCTCGCCAACCGCCCGGCGCTTCTGATCGCCGACGAGCCCGGCACGGCGCTCGATGTGACCGTGCAGGCGCAGACTTTGGCGCTGATGCACGACCTGACCGAGAAGCGCGGCACGGCGGTCCTGCTCATCTCGCACAATCTCGGCGTCGTGCGGGAATTTGCCGATCGGGTCTATGTCATCTATCGCGGCCGCATCGTCGAGCATGGCACCACGGCGCAGCTCTTCCACGATCCACGCCATCCCTATACACGCGCGCTGCTGGCGGCGATCCCCAAGATCTCGGGCGGCGGGCTGCCGGATCTCCCCGAACGCAGCCCCGAATTCGAGAGCCCCATGATCACCCATGAAGGTTGCGGTGAACCGGAGGGCTTCTCGGCATGACGACGCCCATTCTCCAGCTTGACCATCTCGGTAAGGTGTTCTCAGCCGACGGTCATCGCGTCACGGCGCTCGACGATGTCTCGCTCGGCTTCGAGCGCGGCGAATGCCACGCCATCGTCGGCGAGAGCGGCTCCGGCAAGACGACGATCGCCAATCTCGTGCTCGGGCTGATGCCGCCGACATCTGGCGCGATCCTGTTCAATGGGGTTCCGTTGCCGGGCGACCGCTCGCACGCGCAGAAGCGTTCAATCCAGCTCGTGCAGCAGAACCCGCTCTCGGCGCTCAATCCGCGCCGCAGCGTCGGTGCCAGCGTCCGTCTGCCGCTCGACGTGCATGCGATCGGCGTCAGTGCAGACCGTCGGCAGCGGGTCGAAGCGCTGCTTGCCGAGGTGGGGCTCGATGCGGATATGGCCAGCCGCTCGCCACGCGGCCTCTCCGGCGGACAGCGCCAGCGCGTCGCGATCGCGCGGGCGCTCGCCTGCGAGCCTGAGCTGATCGTTCTAGACGAGCCGACTTCCGCGCTCGACGTGCTGGTTCAGGCGCGCGTGCTGCAATTGCTGCACCGGCTGCGGCTGGCGCGTGGGCTCACTTATCTCTTCATCACGCATGATCTGGCCGTCGTCCGCTCGATCGCGACGCGGGTCAGCGTGTTTCAGAAGGGTAAGCTCGTCGAGACAGGCGCCGTGGACGCCATTTTCGCCGATCCGAAAAGTGCTTACACGCGCCAGCTCATCGGGGCCGTTCCCGTTGTCACCGACGAGGAAGCGCAACTCCGCGAAGCAATCCGGGCCGGCGCTCCGGGGGCCGGAACACCTGCAGCGTAAGGCGCTCTCCCAACCAAGGCTGCGGTGCGTCAGGCCTGCCCGGCGTCGTCGCCATTTCCAACACCGACACCATTGCCTGGAAACGACATGACGACCGATACAAGCGGACTGCTCGCGCTTCTCTCCGGCGTGATTGAGGCGAACGCTGCGGCACAGACGGCATTCCTCGCCAAGCTCGTTTCGTTCGATACGACGCGCGGCAAGGAAGCCGCCTGCCAGGAATTCATCGCGAGCGAATTGGCATCGCGGGGAGGGGTCGTCGATCGCTTCACGATCGCAGAAGTGCCGATTGCCGGAAAGCCCGGTGCCTCGGCCGTGGTGGATGTCGACTACGACAAGGCGGTCCAGGTCGTCGCGAGCTTCCGCGCGTCCGAACCGACGGGGCGCAGCCTGATCCTGCAGGGCCATATCGATGTCGTGCCGACGGGGCCGCTGGAGCAATGGGCGCATCCGCCGTTCGAGCCGGTGATCAAGGACGGCTTCATGTATGGCCGCGGCAGCACCGACATGAAGGTCGGCGTCGCCTCGATGATTTTCGCTCTCGACGCGCTCGCCGCGCTCGGCCTCGAACCCGCGGCGGATGTGTTCGTCGAAACGGTGAGCGAGGAGGAGTGCACCGGCAATGGCGCGCTGGCGACGCTTGAGCGCGGCTACCGCGCTGATGCCTGTTTCATCCCGGAATCGATGGACAACCGGCTGATCCGCGCCGAGCTCGGGTCGGTCTGGTTCCGCCTGCGTATTCTCGGCAAGCCCGTACACGTGCTGCAGGCGCAGGCGCAGGCCGGCGCCAGCGCCATCCTCGCCGCCTATGACTATATCGCCGCGCTTCAGGCGCTTACCGCGCGGATTAACGAGCGCGCGCGCAGCCATCCCTGGTTCGGTCACATCGAAAATCCGGTGAAGTTCAGCTGCGGCAAGATCCGTGGCGGTGACTGGCTCGGTTCGGTGCCGGCTTGGTGCGAGATCGAATGCCGGCTCTCCGTGCTCCCGGGCGATTCGCTGCCGGATATGCGCGCCTGGGTGCTGGAGGCCGTTGCTGCCTGTGCGGAGCGGCTCGGCGCCGACGAACCGCCGGCGCTGACCTGGATCGGCTTCCAGGCCGATGGCCATGTCTTCGAGCCGGGTTCGGAGGCAGAAGCCGTGCTTGAGCAGGTTCACGAGGCGGTGTTCGGCACGCCGCTGGAGCGCTTCAGCATGACGGCGACGAGCGATACACGCCAATATGATCTCTATTACGGCATTCCGACGCTCTGCTATGGGCCGCGCGGATCGGGCGCCCACAGCGCCGCCGAGCGAACCGACCTCGCGAGCATGATCGAGACCACGAAGGCAATCGCGCTCTTCATCGCGGAATGGTGCGGCACGCGTCCGAAGGCCTCCGCCCGCGCTTAACGGCTAATCCCTGGGCAACATGTGCAAAACGCGTCGACTGCCCAAGAGACGGGCGAAACCGGGCAGTTTCGGCTTGTCGACAGTCTGGATACAGGATAATTCTCGGGAGAATGAGGAGCAGGATGCCATGACAGCCAGCGTCAACGACTATTGGGATGAGTTCATGGCGGCGGTCGCGGAACCCGATCAGCCGCGCCGCGCCTTTGAGGTGCTGCAGCGGATCACCGAGGAGATCGTCGGCACCAAGCTCTTCACGGCGATGACCTATGATGCGATCGCTGGGCTCGCGCGCCGCACCTATTCCGGCAACGAGACGGCCTATCCGACCGGCGGCTTCAAGCCGATGTCACTCGGCATCTGGTCCGAGACGGTGATCGTCAAGCAGCAGCCCTATGTCTCGAACACGATCGAGCAGATCGCCGAGGTGTTCACCGACTGGCCGCTGATCCAGTCGCTCGGCTGCGAGAGCGGCTGCAACATCCCGGTGGTCGTTGCCGGCGACGTGGTCGGCACGTTGAACCTCCTCGACGTCAAAGGCCATTACACGCCGGAGCGCATGGCCATCGCGATGCAGCTTCGCCCCTTTGCCGCGATCGCGTTCATGGCGGCGGACAAGGCCGCCGCGCGCGACGCCGCCGGCGCGGCCTGATTTTCAGAACGGAAGCACGAGCATGGCAGAGACAACCCTCCGCGTAGCGACCGATGTCGGCGGCACCTTCACCGATCTCGTCTATTTCGAGACCGATACCGCGACCGGCAAGCAGACCATCCGCACCGCGAAATCCGACACGACGCCGCCGAATTTCGAGGCCGGCGTGCTCAACGTGCTCAAGAAGGGCGATGTCGACATCGCCAGCGTCGATTTCTTTGCCCACGGCACCACGGTGGTGATCAATGCGCTGACCGAGCGCAAGGGCGCCAGGACGGCGCTGATCACGACCGAGGGCTTCCGCGATGTGCTGGAGATCGCGCGCGGCAATCGGCCGGACTTCTTCAACCTCATGTATGAGAAGCCAACGCCCTTCGTGCCGCGCTTTCTGCGCCGCGAAGTGCCGGGCCGTATCAGCTATCGCGGCGAGGAGAAGACGCCGCTCGATCTCTCGGTCTTGCCGGAAATCCTCGCTGGATTCCGCGCCGAGGGCGTCGAGGCGATTGCCGTCTGCCTGCTGCATTCCTATGCCAATCCGGTGCATGAACTGGCCGTCGCTGCCGAGATCCGCCGGCTCTGGCCTGAGGTCTCTGTCGTCGCTTCGCACCAGATCACCCGCGAATGGCGCGAATATGAGCGCACCAACACCGCCGTGCTCTCGGCCTATGTCCAGCCGGTGGCGGAGCGCTATCTGAGCCGCATCGAGGAAGGGCTCGCCTCCGCGAATTATGGCGGGCGCCTCTACATCATGCAGTCGAATTGCGGCGTCGACTCGCTGCGTTCGACCAAGGCGATCCCGATCACCATGGTCGAGTCCGGGCCGGCCTCCGGCTTCTGGGGCGCCGCCGAGCTTGGCCGCATCATCGGCGAGCCGAATGTGCTGGCGCTCGATATCGGCGGCACCACGGCGAAATGCTCGCTGATCGAGAACGGCCAGGTCCGCATCAAGACCGACTACTGGATCGAGCGTAGCCGCAAGTCGGCGGGCTATCCGATCATGGTGCCGGTGGTCGATCTGGTTGAGATCGGAAATGGCGGCGGTTCGATCGCCCGCGTCGACGAGTTCGGCAAGCTGCATGTCGGTCCGCAATCGGCCGGCGCTTCGCCGGGTCCGGCCGCCTATGGCCGCGGCGGCACCAAGCCGACGACGACCGACGCCAATCTCGTGCTCGGCCGCATCAATCGCGACTATTTCTGCGGCGGCGAGGTCATCGCCGACATGGCCTCGGTCACTGCCGCCATGACGCCGCTTGCCGAACAACTCGGCGTCTCGATCGAGGAGGCGGCGCGCGGCATCGTCCGCATCGCCAATTCCAACATGGTCAACGCTCTGAAGCTCGTGTCGCTCAATCGCGGCCATGATCCGCGCGACTTCACGCTGGTCGTCTTCGGCGGCGGCGGCGCCATGCATGGCGTGGCGCTCGGACAGGAGCTCGGCGTCAGGAAGGTCGTCGTGCCGCGCGGCGCGCCGGTGTTCTCCGCCTGGGGCATGATGATGTCCGATCTTCGCCGCGACTATTTCCTGACGCGGCTGATGGACGAGACCGATACCGAGGCGCTCGATGCGCTGGTGTGCGAAGCCTGCGCGCATGCCACCGCGCAGTTCGGCGAGGAAGATGTCGCGGCCGACAAGATCACCTTCCGGCCGATGGTGAAGTGCCGCTACCAGAACCAGGAGCATTCGGTCGAGGTGCCGATCGAGCCGGGCCCCGTCGACGCGGCGAAGCTTGCCAACATGGTCGAGCAGTTCCACGCGATCTATGAGCGCGAATATACCTACCGGCTCAAGGCGCCGGTCGAGATCGTCGGCCTCCATCTCATCGCCTCGGCTGAAGTCGGCAAGCTCGAGATCGTCGCGCTGCCGAAGACGGGCGCGAAGCTCGAGGACGCCGTGAAGGGCCTCCGCATGGTCGATTATGCGACCGAAGGCGTGCACGAGGCGGTGATCTACAACGCCGAGATGCTGGAGCCCGGCATGGTGTTCAGCGGCCCGGCCGTGATCGAGGATCCGGGCACGACCATTGTCATTCATCCCGGAAACCGCGTTTCGATCGACGATTTCGGCAACACCCATATCGAGATCAAGGGCTGAATCGATGAGCGACAAAACCTTCGACCCGGTCACGCTCGACATCATCCAGAACGCGCTGGAAGCCGTTGCTGACGAGATGTTCGCGGCGCAGCGCAAGACCTCGATGAGCGCCATCATCTATGAGGTGCTCGATATGGGCACCGGCATCTGCGACGCAAAGGGCGAGATCGCCTCGTCCGGCGCTGGCATCCCGGCCTTTGTCGGCGTGCTCGACAAGGCGGTGAAGCGCATCCTCGAGAAGCACCCCGCCGAAACGATCGTGCCCGGCGATCTCTTCGCCTCCAATGATCCCTATTGGGGCGGCGTCACGCATTTGAACGACATGATCCTGGCGATGCCGGTCTTCTCGGACGGCCGGATCGTCGCCTGGACGGCTAATATCGCGCATTGGAACGATGTCGGCGGCATGGTGCCTGGGTCGATGTCATCGGATGCGACCTCGATCTTCCAGGAAGGCGTCCGTATTCCGGCAGTGAAGCTGGTCAATGCCGGCGTCCCGAACGAGGCCGTGTTCGACATCCTCTATGTGAATTCGCGCCTGCCGGATTACCTCCGCGGCGATCTCTGGGCCGGCATCGCCGGCGCCCGGATCGGCGAGCGGCGCATTCTCGAACTCGTCGAGAAATACGGCACCCAAACCTTTGAGGCGGCGCTGGCCGACTTCATGGAACTCGGCGAGCGCCGCGCCCGCGCCGCATTGAAGACGTTGCCGAAGGGCATCTTCCATTTCACGGAAGAGCAGGACGACGGCGCGATCCACAAAGTGACGATCGAGATCAAGGACGACGAATTCGTCATCGATCTGACCGACAATCCGAAGCAGTCCGGCTCCAAGAATTCGAGCCGCGAGGGCGTGGAAATCTCCGCGCAGCTCGCCTTCAAGGCGGTGACGGATACGCAGGCGCCGGGCAATGGCGGCTTCTTCAAGCCGCTTAGGGTCGTGACGAAGCCGGGCACGATCTTCCACGTCGTGGAGCCGGGCGCGCTCGGCTATTATTCCGAGGTCGAGATCCGCCTGTTCGATCTGATCCTGCGCTGCCTCGCGCCGCATCTGCCGGGCCTCGTTCCGGCCGGCAATTTCGCCTCGATCTGCGGTACCGTCGTTGGCGGGCCGCATCCTGACCACGGCCGCCACTACACGATCGTCGAGCCGCAGCTCGGCGGCTGGGGCGCCTGGAAGGGCCATGACGGCAACAGCGCGATCTTTTCCGGCTTCCACGGCGATACGTTCAACTGCCCGGCCGAAGTCGCGGAAGCGCGCTACGGCCTCGCGGTCGATAAGATGGCGCTCAATCCCGAAGCGGGCGGCGAGGGCACGTGGCGCGGCGGCAAGGGCATCAATGTCCATTACCGTGTCCGCGCCGACAACAACTTCCTCTCGATCGGCTACACCCGTTCGCGCATGCCGCCCTGGGGCGTGGATGGCGGGCTCGACGGCACGCCGAACTATGTTGAGGTGCTCCGTCCCGGCAAGGTGCCGGAGCGCTATTCCTTTGGCACCGACATTCCGCTCAACACCGATGATGTCGTGAAGGTCGTGACCGGCAACGGTGGCGGCTTCGGCAATCCGGCGGAGCGCGATCCGGCCGCCATCGCCGATGATCTCAAGAATGGCTATCTGACGGCCGAGCGCGCCGCGGAAATCTACGGCTATCACGCGGAGGCGGCAGAATGAGCGCGTATCTCTTCACCGGCGGACGGCTGCTCGATCCGTCGCAGGACGCGCTTCTGGACGGCTTCGATGTGCTCGTGGTCGACGGGCGGATCGCCGAGGTATCCGAACAGCCGATCCACGCCGCGGCGGCGCAGCGGATCGACCTTGGCGGCAAGACGCTGATGCCGGGCCTCATCGACTGCCATGTGCATGTCGTCTCGACGACGGTCGACGGCTGGGCCAACACGCTGGCGCCGTCTTCGCTGGTTGCGCTGAAAGCCGGCCGGATCATGGAGACGATCCTGCAGCGCGGCTTCACCACCGTGCGGGATTGCTGCGGGGCCGATCTCGGGCTCGTCATGGCGATCGAGCAGGGCGTCGTCGACGGGCCGCGTCTGATCATCTCCGGCAAGGGGTTGACGCAGACGGGCGGCCATTGCGACCAGCGCGTCAGAACCGACGATCGCACCCAGGTGATGGAGGAGCGGCTGGGCAATCTCGGCCGCATTGTCGACGGCGTCGACAATGTGCGGCTCGCCGCGCGCGAGGAACTGCGCAAGGGCGCGAAATTCATCAAGATCATGGCGAATGGCGGCGTCTCTTCGCCGACGGACCCGATCCATTCGATCCAGTACTCCCGCGACGAGATCAGGGCGATCGTCGACGAGGCCGAGAACGCCGGCACCTATGTCTCGGCGCATGTCTATACCGACAAGGCGATCCGCCGCTCCGTCGAATGCGGCGTCCATTCGCTCGAGCATTGCAACCTGATCCAACCGGAAACGGCGCGACTCGCCGCGAAGGCCGGCTGTATCGCCGTCCCGACGCTGGTCGCCTATGAGGGACTGGCGCTCGAAGGTGAGAAGTTCGGCCTCGGACCCGAGGCTGCGGCGAAGATCGAGACCGTGCGCTCGGCCGGACTTCAATCGCTCGCGATCATGCAGGCGGCCGGGCTGCCGATGGCTTTCGGCTCGGATCTGCTCGGCGAACTCCAGAAATACCACACGATGGAATTCGAGATTCTGGCGCGCGTTCTGCCGAACGCCGAGATCATCCGCTCGGCGACGCTGATCGGCGCCCGGCTCTGCCGGATGGAAGGCGAAGTCGGCGTCATCGCGCCCGGCGCCTTCGCCGACCTGCTCGTGGTCGACGGCGATCCCTATGCGGACATCACCTGCCTTGCCGGCGATGGCAGGCACATGCCGGCGATCATGGCGCGCGGCCGCTTTGCCAAGAACGCGCTGCATTGAGACCGGCCGTCAGGCCCTGCCGGACGCCTCGTCGCGCCCGGTGAACAACAAGAAGAGATCGAGCCCTTTCAGTCTGGAATTCGGAAGAGGAGAGAAGAGCATGAACATCAAATCCGTTGCGCTCGCGGCGGGCCTTGCCGCGCTGCTTTCGACCGCAGCCCATGCCGCCGACTACAAGGTCGCGTTCCTTGCGGCTTCGAGCCAGAACGGCTTCAACCAGGCGATCTGGGAAGGCGTCCAGAAGGCCGCCAAGGCGCGCGGGGTCGAGGTCGAAATCTTCAATGGCGAGTTCGACGCCACCAAGCAGTTCTCGCAGGTCGAGGACATCATCGCCGGCGGCAAGTTCCAGGGCATCGTGATCTGCCCGAATGACAGCGTCGGCATTGCCGCCGCCGTCGAAGAGGCGATCAAGGCCAATATCAAGGTGGCGACGACGCTGTTCCCGATCGGGCCGAAGCTCGACGTGCTCGAGCCGCAGGTGCCGGGCCTCACCACGACCGTCGCCTCGAACCCGGCGATCGGCGCCAAGGCGCAGGCCGATGCCGTCGTCGATTATTGCAACGGCAAGGATCCGTGCAAGGTCGCGATCATCATCGGCCAGAAGATCTATCCGTTCGACAACCTGCGCTACGAGACCTACCAGAAGGTTCTCGGCGAGCATAAGAACATCCAGATCGTCGCGACCGTCGAGGGCAATTACGACCCCGACAAGTCGATGGCCGGCATGCAGGACGTGCTGCAGGCCCACAAGGACATCGATGTCGTCCTCTCCAACGCCGACCAGCAGCTCGTCGGGGCCGAGATCGCGCTCCAGGACGCCGGCATCGATACCTCGAAGCTCTATCTGATCGGTGGCGGCGCCAACCAGATCGCCATCGACGCCATCAAGGCGGGTCGCTGGAGCGCCACGCTGGCGCAATTGCCGGTGAGCGAGGGCGAATATGCGCTGAACGGCGTCGTCGACGCGCTCGAAGGCAAGGCGACACCGGCATTCACCGACGAGATGTCGCTCGGTAACGTTCCGCCGATCATCACCAAGAAGGTGCTCGACGAGAACCCGGACTACAAGCCGCAGTGGCAAGGCTGAGCTTAGGCCGAACCCTCACCTCGACCCTCTCCCGCACGCGGGAGAGGGAACTCGGCTCCGCCGGTTCGCCCTTCCTTTTCTCCCTTTCCCGTCCAGGGAGCGGGCAGGGTCAGGGCCTTGCCTCGCGCCAAAGCGAAGGAAACCGTCATGACCGAAAACGCCGTTCGCCTCGAAGGCATCGACAAGAGCTTCGGCAGCGCGCGCGTGCTCTCGGGCATCTCGCTCGCCTTCGCGCGCGGCGAGGTGCATGCGCTGATCGGCGAGAACGGCGCCGGCAAGTCGAGCCTCGGCAAGATCGTCGGCGGCTACTATACCTTCGATACCGGCTCGCTCAGCGTGTTCGGCAAGCCGGTCGGCCACTGGTCGCCGCGCGCCGCGCTGCAGAGCGGCATCGCGATGATCCATCAGGAACTGCAGCTCGTCCCCGAGCTGACCGTGGCCCAGAACGTCTTCCTCGGCATTGAAGAAAATCGCGGCGGGGTTCTCTCGGGCTCCGAACAGGCGCGTTTCCGCGCGCTCGACGAACGTTGTGGCTTCGGCGTCGCATCTGGAACCCTCGTCGCTGATCTCCGCATCGCCGAGCGACAGAAGGTCGAAATCATGCGGGCCATCGCCCGCGATGCCCGCGTCATCATCATGGACGAACCGACCTCCTCGCTGACGGCCGACGAGACCGACAAGCTGCACCGCGTCATCCGCTGGCTGCGCGACGACGGACGGACCGTCATCTATGTCACCCACTTCCTCGATCATGTGCTGGAGACGGCTGATCGCGTGACGATCATGCGCGATGGCCGCATCGTCCGGACCGGGGCGATCGGCGGCGAGACCAAGCAGAGCCTCATCGAGGCGATGCTGGGCGAGCCGGCCGATGTCGCCTTTCCGCCCTTGCCCGCGCCGCCGGCGATGACTGCACCGAAGCTGCTGGAGGTCGCGCATCTCTCCTCGGCGACCGGTCTCGACGACGTCTCGCTCGATGTGCGCGCCGGCGAGATCGTCGGGCTGATCGGCCTGGTCGGATCCGGCCGCAGCGAACTCGCCCGCGCGATCTTTGGGGCCGATCCTTCGCGCGGAACGGTGCGGATATCAGGTGAAACCTATGACGATCGCAGCCCGCGACACTCGGTGAAGCGCGGCATCGGCTTCGTTCCCGAGGATCGCCGCAAGCAGGGGCTCGATCTGGTCCAGGCGGTACGGCCCAACATGTCGCTGCCGCATCTTGGTCTCGTCTCGCGCCTCGGCATTCTGCGCACGCGCGAGGAACACCGGCGCACAGCCGAAATGATCCAGCATTTCAACATCATGCCCGGCCATATCGACGGCGACGTCGCCTATTATTCCGGCGGCAACCAGCAGAAGGTGCTGCTGTCGAAATGGGTCTATGGCGCGCCCAAGGTGGTCATCCTCGATGAGCCGAGTCGCGGCGTCGATATCGGCGCGCGGCGTCGCATTCATGATTTCGTCGTCGAACTCGCAAGGGCGGGCGCGGCGGTCTTGTTGATCTCGTCCGAGCTGGAGGAGGTGATCAGCCTGTCGCATCGCGGCTATCTGATGCGCGACGGTCGCATCATCGGCGAGGTGGAATGCCGCAATCTCACGGTGGAAGACGCGCTCTTCCGTCTCTTCAATGTCGACAGGGCCGCCGCTGACGCTGCCCTCGGAGTGGCCTGATGACCGAGACCTCGAATTCCGCCGCGCCCGTCCGCGCATCCCGCATCGCCGAGGTTCCGTTCCGCCGCCGCGTCCTCGCCTTCCTGCAGACCTACGGCATTCTCATCATCATCGCGCTGCTGATGGCTTGGCTGACGACGCAGTCGAGCTCCTTCCTGACGCCGCTCAATCTCCTCAACATCCTGAACCAGAGCGCGCCGCTGGCGATCATCGCCTGTGCGCTGACGCTCGTCATCATCGGCGGCGGCTTCGATCTCTCGGCCGGTGCGATCTTCGGCGTCGCCTCCGTCTCGGCCGCCTGGCTCGCCGTCAATGTCGATCCGACCGTCGGCCTCATCGCCGGGCCGCTGGTCGGCCTCGTGCTCGGCATCGTCAACGGGCTCATCATCACGGGCTTCAACGTGCATTCGTTCCTGGCGACGCTTGCCAGCAGCATGGTGTTCCGCGGTATCGCGATCCTGATTACAGGTGGCGCTCTGATCCCGGTGCGCATGCCGGAATTCGCCTTTCTCGGCCGCGGCAAGATCGGCATGGTCAATGTCGCAGTGATCGTCTTCCTGGTCTTCGCGGCTCTGATGACCTTCCTTCTGACCCGCACGACCTTCGGGCGCCGCGTTTTTGCGGTCGGCGGCAATGAGGAGGCGGCGATCCTTTCGGGCGTGCGCACCAACCTCGTCAAGATCGCGACCTTCGGGCTGACGGGCTTCGCGGCGGGGCTTGCCGGCGTCATTGCCGTGTCGCGTATCTCGATGGGGCAGCCGCAGGCCGGCGTCGGCATGGAGCTCGACGCCATTGCCGCCGTGATCCTGGGCGGTACGTCGATCTATGGTGGCAAGGGCGCGGTCTGGCGCTCGATCGCCGGCGTGCTTCTGCTGGCGCTCATCGGCAACGGCTTCAACATCCTGAACGTCAATCCGTTCTTCAAGGATCTGACGACTGGCCTAATCATCGTCGTCGCTGTCGCGCTCTCTGCCGGCCGCAAGAGGCGATAAGACGAGACCGTCTATTCCGCCGCCTGCGCCTTTGGCGCCGGGCAGAAGGCGGCGTGCAAGGCCTCGATCACCGAGACGACCTCAGGCGTCGTGATCCGGTAATAGACCGTCGTGCCTTCGCGCCGCGAGGCGACGAGGCCGTCGGCGCGCAGCCGCATGAGCTGCTGCGACATCGGCACCTGCTCGATCCCCAGTTCGTGCCGCAGCTCAGCCACCGTCTTTTCCTCGCTGCCAAGAGCGCAGAGCGCCAACAGCCGTTGCGGATGCGACAGGCTGCGCATCAGTTCAGCTGCGCGTTCAGAGGCCGGGATCATTTCTGATACATTCATGATCTTGAATTTATAACTTTTGAATGTTACGTGCAACTCGGATCGCAAGCCTGCGCCGGGATGCAGCGAGCACCCGGCCATATCGGCCGGAGACAGCCAGCGTTCCCGACCGCTTGTTCGAAAACAAGGCGGGCCGATGAAGATCGGCTCCTGTCGAGACGTTGGGAGGAGAAAGCATCATGGCGCATATCGTCGTTCTGGGGGCCGGGCTTGGCGGCACCATCATGGCCTATGAGATGAAGGATAAATTGGGGCGGGACGACCAGATCACAGTGGTCAATCGCGGTTCGACCTACTCTTTTGTCCCGTCGAACCCCTGGGTTGCGGTCGGCTGGCGAGAGCCGGAGGACATCTCCGTCGATCTCGCCGAAGTCCTTGGCCGGCGCGGCATCGCGCTCCGAGCAGCGGGCGCGCGACGGGTTCATCCTGACGAAAACCGCATCGAACTCAATGACGGTTCGATGCTGGACTATGACTATCTCGTGATCGCCACGGGGCCGGATCTCGCCTTCGACGAGATCGAGGGGCTTGGGCCGTCCGGCTATACGCAGTCGATCTGCGCGCTCGATCATGCCGTCCAGGCGCGGGCCGCGTTCGACGCGTTCAAGCGTCAGCCAGGGCCGATCGTCGTCGGCGCGGCGGCGGGAGCATCCTGCTTCGGGCCGGCCTACGAATTCGTGTTCCTGCTCGATACGGCGCTCCGCAATGCGAAGCTGCGCGATCAGGTTCCGATGACCTTCGTGACGCCCGAGCCCTATATCGGCCATCTCGGCCTCGACGGCGTCGGCGATACCAAGTCGCTGCTCGAAAGCGCAATGCGCGAGCGGCATATCAAGTGGATCACCAATGCCCGGGTCGTCTCTGCCGCGGCGACCGAAGTCACCGCCGAAGAGGTGAATGAGGACGGGACCGTCAAGCAGCGCCACGTCCTGCCGTCGCGCTACACGATGATCCTGCCGGCGTTTCGCGGCGTCGAGGCCGTGCGCGGCATCGAGGGACTGACCAATCCGCGCGGCTTCATCCTGGTCGACAATCACCAGCGCAACGCGGCCTTTCCGAACATCTTCGGGATCGGCGTCTGTGTCGCGATCCCGCCGGTCGGCAAGACGCCGTTGGCGGTCGGCGTTCCCAAGACCGGCTTCATGATTGAATCCATGGTGACGGCTACCGCGACCAATATCGCGGCGCTGCTGAAAGGCGAGGCACCGCGCGCGGTCGCGACATGGAACGCCGTCTGTCTCGCGGATTTCGGCGATGAAGGGATCGCTTTCGTCGCACAGCCGCAGATCCCGCCCCGCAACGTCAACTGGTCGTCGCAAGGCAAATGGGTGCACGCCGCGAAGATCGGTTTCGAGAAGTACTTCCTTCACAAAGTCCGGCGCGGCAAGAGCGAAACCTTCTACGAGAACCTTGCTCTCGATGTCCTCGGCATCAAGAAGCTCAAGGATATTCAAGTCGAGACGGTCGAGTGACGGGCGCAACAGAAACAACGGAGAAAATCATGACGATCGATCGTGCTGTCCTGATGTTTGCCGGAGCCGTCGTGCTCCTCTCGCTTCTGCTCGGACTCTATGTCTCGACATACTGGTTCCTGCTCACCGCCTTTGCCGGGCTCAACATGATGCAGGCGTCAGTCACCGGCTTCTGCCCGGCTGCGATGGTGTTTCGCAAGCTCGGCGTCAGGCCGGGCGTCGCCTTTCGCTGATCCGAGACCGCCGGTCGGGCGCCAGCCGCGCGTCGCCCGGTCGGCCCATTCAACAGAAGGTTCTGAAATGCCCCTCGGCCCAAAATCCGCAATTCCCGTCCTGGCCGCGCTTTGGCTCGGTGCGTCGCTCCAAGGTGCCTTGGCCGGGGAGTTCACCGTCGAGGCCACCACCATCCCCGAGATGAAGGCGGTGTTCGGGCAGGTCGAGAGCCGGACCATCGTTCCTGCTCGCGCGCGGATCGGCGGCACGATTGCATCCATCGACGTCACCGAAGGCAGCATGGTGTCCGAGGGCGCCGTCATCGGCCGGGTCGTCGACGACAAGCTGGCGCTGCAGATCCAGGCGGCCGAAGCGCGGGCGCAGCAGGCCAATTCTCAATTGGTGAAGGCCAAGGCCGATCTCGACCGGGCACAGCAGCTTCTCGCGAAGGGCGTGACCAGCCAGGCGCAGCTCGACCAGGCACAATCCGCCTATGATGTCGCCGTCAACCAGCTGGCGGCCGCCGAGGCCGACAAGGCCGTCGTCCGGCAGCAGAGCGCCGAAGGCGATATACTCGCGCCTGCCACCGGGCGCGTTCTCACCGTTCCGATCACGCTCGGCTCGGTAGTCCTGGCCGGCGAGACCATCGCCCGCGTCGCGAGCGGCGGCTATTATCTTCGCCTGTCGCTCCCCGAGCGTCATGCCGCTTCGATCCGCGAGGGCGATAGCGTTCTGATCGGCGGGCGCGGGCTCGCGGCAACCGATGGCGCGGGCAAAGCCACGCTGAGCACCGGCAGGATCGCCAAGGTCTATCCGGAGATCACCGACGGCCGCGTCACGGCCGATGTCGAGGTCTCGGATATCGGCGACTATTTTGTCGGCGAACGGACGCTTGTCTCCATCCCGATCGGCAGCCGCAGCGCACTGGTCGTCCCGACCGCCGCGGTGGAGACGCGGCACGGTCTCGACACCGTGCGTCTTGCGTCCGGAGATGCGATTTCCGTCATTCTCGGCGAGCATTTCGTTTCGAATGGCGACGCGCGCGTCGAAATCCTGACCGGCCTCAAGGCCGGTGACATCGTCACCCTTCCGGATGCGGCGCAATGAAACTCGGTCTGGCCGGCTCGCTCACGCGCGCCTTCATCGCGTCGCCCCTGACGCCGCTGTTCCTGCTGGCGGCCTTCGCCCTTGGCACGGTGGCGCTCGTCACGCTGCCGCGCGAAGAGGAGCCGCAGATCTCGGTGCCGATGGTCGACATCCGCGTCGAGGCCAATGGACTCAAGGCGGAGGATGCCGAAAAGCTCGTCACCGAGCCGCTCGAAACGATCGTCAAGAGCATCGACGGCGTCGAGCATGTCTATTCGACGACCGAGGACGACGGCGTCCTCGTCACGGCGCGCTTCGCCGTGGGCACCTCGTCTGATGCGGCCGTGCTGCGCGTGCACGAGAAGGTGCGCGCCAATCTCGATCGCATTCCGGTCGGGATCCCCGAGCCGCTGATTGTCGGCCGCGGCATCGACGATGTCGCCATCGTGGTCGTCAACATCGCGCCGAAGCCGGAGGCCGCGGCGCGATGGACGGCGGACGGGCTGACGCGGGTCGCGCGCGAATTGCAGGTCGAACTCGCCAAGCTGCCGGATATCGGGCTCACCTATCTGGTCGGCGAGCAAGGCGAACAGTTCCGCGTCGAGCCCGACGGCGAGAAGCTCTCGCTCTACGGCGTGACGCTCGCGCAGCTTCAGGCGAAGATCGCTGGCGCCAACCGATCCTTCGAAGTCGGCCGCGTGCGCGACGACGGCCAACAGCGCACCCTGGTGGCTGGACAGACGCTGCAGCAACTCAACGACATCGGCGATCTCGTCATCACGGCACGCGATGGCCGGCCTGTCTATGTCCGCGACGTCGCCAACATCGTGCTGGCCACCAGTCCGAACGAAACGCTGGTCACGGCCGTGACCCGCACGAGCGACGGCCTGGTCCGTGCGCCGACCGTCTCGCTCGCGCTGGCCAAGCGGCCCGGCACCAACGCGGTCGTCATCGCCGATGCGATCACCGAACGGCTTGACGCCGTGCGCGGGGCCATCGTCCCTGACGATCTGACGCTGACGGTTTCCCGCAACTATGGCGAAAGCGCCAATGAGAAGGCCAACGAGCTTCTGTTCCATCTCGGCCTCGCGACGATCTCGATCGTCGTGCTCGTCGCCATTGCGATCGGCTGGCGGGAAGCGGCCGTCGTTGCGCTCGTCATCCCGACCACGATCCTGCTGACGCTCTTCGCGTCTCGGCTTATGGGCTATACGCTCAACCGCGTGAGCCTGTTCGCGCTGATCTTCTCGATCGGCATCCTCGTCGACGACGCCATCGTCGTGATCGAGAACATCGCTCGTCACTGGGCGATGAAGGACGGGCGTCCGCGCGCGCAGGCAGCGATCGAAGCGGTCGCCGAGGTCGGCAATCCGACCATCGTCGCGACGCTGACCGTCGTCGCCGCGCTTCTGCCGATGCTCTTCGTCTCGGGCATGATGGGCCCCTATATGAGCCCGATCCCCGCCAATGCCTCGGCGGCGATGCTGTTCTCCTTTTTCGTCGCGGTGATCTTGACGCCCTGGCTGATGCTGCGTTTCGCCGGAAAGGCGGGCGTGCATGGCCATGGCGAGCATGAGGCGGCCGATGGTGGGCGGCTCGGACAGATTTACCGCGCCGTGGCACGGCCGATCCTCGCCTCGCGCGGCCGCGCCTGGCTGTTCCTGATCCTCGTCGGCGCCGCGACCATCGCTTCGATGGGGCTGATCTATACGAAGCATGTGACGGTCAAGCTGCTGCCCTTCGATAACAAGGCGGAGCTCCAGGTCGTCGTCGATCTCAACAAGGGCGCTTCGGTTGAGGAGACCAATCGTGCATTGCAGGTGATCGTCGATCGGCTGAAGGATGTCCCGGAGATCGTGTCGTTCGAGACCTATGCCGGCACCGCCGCGCCGTTCAATTTCAACGGCCTGGTCCGCCATTATTATCTGCGCTCGGGGCCGCAGCAGGGCGATGTCGCCGTCAACCTGACGCCGAAGGGAGAGCGTGAACGCACGAGCCATGCGGTTGCATTGGAGATCCGCGACCGTCTCAAGGGGCTCGGCCTGCCGCAGGGCTCCGCCGTCAAGGTCGTCGAGCCGCCGCCGGGGCCGCCGGTGATGGCGACGCTGCTCGCGGAGATCTACGGCCCGGATGCCGCCACCCGCCGCGCGGTTGCCGGCAAGGTCCGCGAGGCCTTTGCGAGCGTGCCCTATATCGTCGATGTGGACGACAGCTATGGCATTCCGGCCGAGCGGGTGCGGCTCGCGATCGATCAGGACAATCTCGAATATTACCGCGTCGAGCAGGGCGATGTTTATGACGCCATCAACGCGCTTTATGCCGGCACGACCGTTGGCTATTCGCATCGCGGCGAGGGGCGGCAGCCGATCCCGATCCGCATCGCGCTGCCGAAGGAAGAGGGCGTCGTCGATGCCCGGGCGCTGGCGACGCCGGTGCCGGCCAATGCACTGCCGGGCGGTCGGGGCGTCGTCGAGCTTGGCGATGTCGTCAGCGTCAGCCGTGAGCCGGCGTCCTTCCCGATCTTCCGCCACAATGGCCGCGCGGCCGAGATGGTCACGGCCGACCTCGCGGGGGCCTTCGAGGCGCCTGTTTATGGCATGATCGCGGTCGGCGATGCGATCGACAAGGCCGATTGGGGTGACGTGCCGAAGCCGACGATCGCGCTGCATGGCCAGCCCGATGACGAGACCAAGCCGACCCTGCTCTGGGACGGCGAGTGGGAGGTCACATGGGTGACGTTCCGCGACATGGGGGCCGCGTTCGGCGTCGCGATCCTCGGCATCTACATTCTCGTCGTAGCGCAGTTTGGCTCGTTCCGCCTGCCGCTCGTCATCCTGACGCCGATCCCGCTGACGCTGATCGGCATCATGATCGGCCACTGGCTGTTCGGTGCGCCGTTTTCGGCGACGTCGATGATCGGATTCATCGCCCTGGCCGGCATCATCGTGCGCAACTCGATCCTGCTGGTCGATTTCATCCGGCATGCGCGAACGCCGGGCCGGCCGTTGATCGACGTGCTGCTCGAAGCCGGGTCGATCCGCTTCAAGCCGATCCTGTTGACGGCGATCGCCGCGATGATCGGCGCTGCGGTGATCCTGACCGACCCGATCTTCCAGGGCCTCGCGATCTCGCTGCTCTTCGGCCTCGCTTCATCGACCGCGCTGACGGTGCTCGTCATTCCGGCAATCTATGTCGCGCTCCGTGGCGAGAAACGCGGCGCGGTTGGCGCGAGCCCACCGGAGGCCTAAATTCGGCTTCAGCGCGACCGGCGCCGAAACCGAAAGGCGGGGTCAATGAGGCTGGATGCCGAGACGATCGGACGGTGCGCGCGATGAAGGCGCGCGCCGCTAAACCCGAAAGCGCCGGCATTCTCATGTATCGCCGCGGCGCGACGGGCATCGAGGTATTGCTCGTGCATCCCGGCGGGCCGTTCTGGCGGAAGCGCGATGTTGGCGCCTGGTCGATCCCGAAAGGCGAATGCGAGCCGGGCGAGCCGCCGGATTTTGCCGCGCGGCGGGAGTTTGCCGAGGAAATCGGCATCGTCCCGACCGGCCGGCTGGTGTCGCTTGGCAGCGTCCGACAGAAGGCCGGCAAACTCGTGCATGGCTTTGCGATGGAAGGCGATTTCGATCTCGCCCGTTTCGCCAGCAATGTCTTCGAGATGGAGTGGCCGCCACGGAGTGGGAGGATGCAGAGCTTTCCGGAGGTCGATCGGGCCGAATGGTTCGATCTCGCCAAGGCGCGAACGAAGATCAATGCCGCTCAGGCGGACTTGCTGGATCGGCTCTCGGCTGTGATCGACGCTGGATAAAAGCGCCGCTTCGAGACGCACAACGACAATGGATCAGCCGCCAGCCAGATGACGTTCGATCTGCGAGATCGGCAGGCCCGTCAGGTCCTTAGCGAGCTCCTGCTTGGCGATCGTTCGAACCGATGCCGGAAAAGCCTGGCGCAACAGCCCGAGCGCCTTCGGCGGCGCGACAAGAACGAGCGATCGTGCCTGACGCTCCTGAAGGATGCCGGTGAGTTCATCGGCAACTCGCTTTAGGAATTCCGCTTCCGCGCGTTCATGCAAATCGGTCATCTCGACGGCGCTACGGCTCTGGCCGAGCGATTCATGCACGCGGCCCGGACGGTCGCTGCCGAGTTCATGCGCGGCGGCGCCATCATGTTCGAGCACGTCGACGAGCTTGAGATTGACCAGCTCGAGCGTGCCCTCGTTTTGCAGAATCAACGCCTTTGCGCCGTCGCAGACCAGCACCCAGCCGCGGTGGGGAATATTGATCCGTGCCATCGTCGTTTCCCTTCGATGGCGGCCCGCGACCTATGGTCGGTGCCGCCCCCTCACATCCGGATGAGCTTCAACCGGATCGGGGAGCGGCGCGTTGCGCTTGATCAATATCTGAGGTGGACCGGCGTTACGGCTGGTCCACCCGACGCGGTATCGGCTGTCAGGGCAGATCGGCGAGCGATGCCGCGCCCGGCCCGGGCGTCACCAGCGTCGGCCACTGGTGCGAGCCGAACGGCACCTTCGGCGGCAGGAAAGTGGTCATGCCGCGCGCCTTGGTCTCGGCCATAATCGAGTCGCGCGCGTCGCCTCCCATCAGCTCGTAATCCATGAGATGCGGGCTGCCGAAGAAGGTTTCGCCGACCGTGCGATCGGCGATGATGCGGGTCAGCGAATCCAGCATGTCCTGCTGCGTCGTGGTGAAGGACACCGTCTCGATGAGGATCAGCCGGTCGTTGATCGCTTCCGGCGGGAAGAACTGCGCCAGGACGCTGAAGAGCACGTTGTTCTGCCGCGCCACATAGATCGTGTTGCTGGCAGCGTAGACCTTGTCCCAGTCGGGCCCGAGCTGCTGCTTCCAGTCGGCCAGGACACCCATCCAGTGCTTCACCTGGGTATCGGCCGCCCATTTGATGTTGAGCTTGAGCTGGTTCTTCTGCTTCTCGGCGAAGTCCTGCGCCGCTCCAAAGGAGATGACGCCATCGGCGACCGACTTGTCGATGAAGTCGATATTTTCCTGGATCAGCGCCTTGTTGTTGGCGCGCCAGCCCTCGGGCATCGAGGTGGCGTCAAGACTATCGAGCGCTGCCTTCAGCTGGACGCGATAGGCGAGCACGGGCGTCTGCCAGGACGTGTCGCCGACCTTGCCGATATGCGGGCCGACGACGACGCCGAGCGCCATGACGCTGTGGCCGATCGACTTCAGCAGCTGATAGACCTCGGGAACGGGCGGCGCTTCGAGCGGCGGCTGGCCGGGACGGTAGAGCGTGAAGCGTCCGCCAGTTCCCGAAAAGAGCCCGAGGATGACCGGATGCTGGGCGAGGATGCTCGCCTGCACCAGGCGGCCGGCGCTCTCATAGAGGGCGAACATGCCGGTATTGAGCGCCAGCACGTTCTGCTTGGCCGTTTCGGCGGGCGTCGGCACCGTGGCGCCGACGATCACGTCCATATAGGACGGGATGCCGGTCTCGGCCTCTGCGCTCGACACGCCGGCAAGTGCCGTGAATGCCAGTAAAGTCGAGACCATCAGCGCACGAACGTCGCGATGTCGTTTCATAGCTCGCTCACTCCCTCATTGTTCGATTCAGTCCGCGGCCGAGGGCCTTCCATGCGTTGCGCATCAAAGGTCTCGGTCGCGCCGATATTGCCGGGGCGAGGCAGTCCGGGCGCCGAGCCGGCCGGTTCCCGCTGTCCCACGCGAGCGCGATGCGGCCGGCGCCGTCATCCGACCGATCTCGATTGCCAAAATTCGGGAAGTGCTTATCGTGCCTCGGTAGATCATTGCAGAAGGCTGAAGCGGGGGCTCCAGCCATTCGGATTGATTGTGCGCATCTGGAGCGATCGTCTCGCTGCTTTTTCTTGAATTGTCGCAATCACCGAGTCGGTTGAACATTCGTGTGGTGGCTTTGAAGCCTGTTTCTCTTCACGTTTAGCGTTGCTTTGTTCGGAATCGATAGGCATGGCGTCTCAGCTCCCCCGCAAGATCCTTGATCACGTGTCTCTGCTGGCCGACAGGCAGGTCCACCCCGAAAATCTCGGGGTGATGACGGTGCGGTCGACGGAGGGCATCGCGGAGCGGGAGCGTCTCGATTATTGGCGCCATTCGGTCCTCCACCGCATGGAGCCAGTTCCGCAACCCGATGCGAGCCGTCCCTTCGCGGGCCGCCTTGTACATATTGCCGGCGCGACCTGTGCGTTCGTCCACAACGTCTCCGAGTCCATTCATACGCGGCGGGATCGAGCCCGCCTCAGGCGGGATGATTGTGATGAGATCCTGGTCGGCCTGGTGGAAGGAGGCGCGCCCAGCCGTCTCAGCCATGGAGGTCATTTTACCCTCCACCAGGACGATCTCTGCATTGCCGATTTCTCACGGCCGATCGAATACCGGCAGGGCCGCAACCGTGAGATTACCCTGATGTTCCGGCGCTCCGCCCTCGACGAGGCGATGAAGGGGGACGTGTCGACTTTGGCGGGGCGGCTGTTGCCGCGCAATGGCATCGCCGCGATGCTTCGTTCCCATCTGCGGCTGATCTCCGTCGAGGCTGGCAACATGTCGGCGAAGGAGCGGGCCGCGATGGTCGAGGCGGCCTCCGAGATGACGCTGCTGGCGCTCCAAAGGGAATTCCGGTCTGCTGTCGATGAGGAGCAATTCCCGACCGGCCTCTACGCCGCGGCGATGACCGTGATCCGCCATTACTGCTGGAATCCCGACCTTGATCCGGCGACCGTCGCCAGCCGTGTCGGGTGCTCGCGGGCAACGCTCTACCGGATCTTCGCGGCCGAGTCCGAGAGCGTGGCGCGGTCGATCTGGAATGCCCGCCTCGATCGCGCCTATGGCCTGCTGCGGACGTCGTCCGAGAGCGGCGCCTTTATTTCCGACATCGCCTTCAGAAGCGGCTTCATCGACATGCCGACCTTCAACCGCATGTTCAAGCGCCGCTTCGACAAGACGCCGACCGAAGCAAGGCTCGGCGCCTAGTCTGCGGCAGTCGTTCAATCGCGAGGCGTCGGTCCAACAGGTCGAGATCGGCCAAAAAAGGGATGGCGCAGGAGGCGCTCATCGATTATTATTTCGATAAATCTGGAATCATTGGAGCATCGAAATGAAGCTCGAGGAACCGCAGGCACTGGAGATCTTCGCCGCCCTGTCGCAGGAGACGCGCCTTCGAATGGTGCGTTCGCTGGTGAAGGCCGGCGCCGGGGGCATGGCGGCGAGCGCGGTCGCCGAGGCGGTTGCCGTGCCGCCGTCGAGCGCATCCTTTCATCTCGCGCATCTCGAGCGGGCGGGCCTCCTGACATCGCGGCGCGAGTCCCGCTCGATCATCTATAGCGCTGACTTTTCCGCATTCTCCGCCCTGATCGAATTCCTGATGCGCGACTGCTGCGACGGCCACCCCGCTGTGTGCCTGCCCGCGATCGACGCGCTCTCCACGCCCGCTTGCTGCGCCCCGACCAAAGACGCCGTTCAGGTCGACGAGACCAGTGCACTTCGACCGAACGCCGCCTAGGGACGCCTCCATGACGCTCTTCGAACGCTATCTGACCGTCTGGGTGGCGCTGTGCATAATTGCCGGTGTTGCGCTCGGGCATTTCCTGCCGGGCGTCTTCCATGCCATCGGCGCCGCCGAGATCGCCCGGGTCAATCTGCCGGTCGCGGTACTGATCTGGCTGATGGTCATTCCGATGCTGCTCAAGATCGACTTTGCCGCGCTCGGCCAGGTCGGGCGCCACTGGCGCGGCATCAGCGTGACGCTCATCGTCAACTGGGCCGTCAAGCCGTTCTCGATGGCGCTGCTTGGCTGGCTGTTCATCGGCTGGCTGTTCCGGCCCCTGCTGCCCGCCGCCCAGATCGACAGCTATATCGCGGGCCTCATCATCCTTGCGGCTGCGCCCTGCACGGCGATGGTGTTCGTCTGGTCAAATCTCATCCGGGGCGAACCGCATTTCACGCTGAGCCAGGTCGCGCTCAACGACGTCATCATGGTCGTCGCCTTCGCGCCGATCGTCGCGCTGCTGCTCGGGCTTTCGGCGATCACCGTGCCCTGGGACACGCTCGTGCTCTCCGTCGTGCTGTATATCGTCATCCCGGTGATCGTCGCACAGCTGTTGCGCCGGCGGCTCCTGGCGACCGGCGGGCAGGCGGCGCTCGACGGCCTCCTGAAGCGCCTCGGGCCTCTCTCGCTGGTGGCGCTGCTGGCGACGCTGGTGCTGCTGTTCGGCTTCCAGGGCGGCGAGATCATCGCGCAGCCGCTGGTGATCCTGCTGCTGGCCGTGCCAATCGTGATCCAGGTCTATTTCAACGCCGGCCTTGCCTATTTCCTCAACCGCGCATCGGGTGAGGAGCATTGCGTAGCCGGCCCGTCGGCGCTGATCGGCGCGTCCAACTTCTTCGAACTGGCGGTGGCTGCCGCGATCAGCCTGTTCGGCTTCCAGTCCGGCGCTGCGCTCGCCACCGTGGTCGGCGTGCTGGTCGAAGTGCCGGTCATGCTGTCGGTGGTCTGGATCGTCAATCGCTCGAAGGGCTGGTACGAACGCGGCGCGGCCGTCCGGTCCGTCGCTGCCAGAAACCCTCCGATCAAGCCGAGGCCTGCGCAATGACCATCACGATCTATCACAACCCCGATTGCGGCACCTCGCGCAACACGCTGGCGATGATCCGCCAGAGCGGCGAGGAGCCCGTGGTCGTCGAATATCTGAAGACGCCCCCGAGCCGCCAGAGACTGGCCGAACTGATCGCCGCGATGGGCATCTCCGTTCGCGAGCTTCTGCGCGAGAAGGGAACGCCCTATGCCGAGCTTGGCCTCGCCGACCCGAAATGGACCGACGAGGAACTCATCGACATGATGCTGGCGCATCCGATCCTGATCAACCGGCCGATCGTCGAGACGCCTGTTGGTACCGTGCTTGCGCGGCCGTCGGAGGCCGTGCTGGCGGTGTTGCCGAACCCGAATATCGGCCGCTTCGTCAAGGAGGACGGCGAGGTGGTCGAGGCCCCCGGCGCCGCGCGGGCCTGATCGTCCAGCCGCTACCGGGTCGCTATATCAGCTCGTTCCATTCGCCGGCCACGGCTTCGACCGACCTGACTTCGTTACCGGCGCGCACTCTCAGCGCCCCGGACTGCGCGGGCAGGATGCGGCATTTGGTGACGGTGCCATCGGCCCAGCTCATGTCGAGTTCAATCCCCCCGCGCAGGCGCATGCCGCGGACGCTTCCGGTCGACAGAGCCTTGGGGAGCGCAGGCAGCAGGCGGATTTCGCCCGGCCGGCTGTGGGCGATCATTTCGCAGATCCCGGCCGCGCCGCCGAAATTGCCGTCGATCTGGAAGGGCGGATGCGCATCGAACAGATTGGTATAGGTGCGGTCCGGCGAAAGTTGGCGCTTCAATACGGTCCATGCACGCTCGGCATCGCCAAGCCGCGCCCAGAGGCAGATGCGCCAGCCGATGCCCCAGCCGGTTGCCTCATCGCCGCGCAGTTCGAGCGACTGGCGCGCCGCGGCGGCAAGCTCGGGTGTCTCGATGGTGTCAATCTCCAGCCCCGGATAGAGGGCATAGAGGTGCGAGACGTGGCGGTGGTCTCGGTCGCGCGCTTCGAGGTCCCAGTCCTCGATCCATTCCTGCAACTGCCCGGCTTTGCCGATCAGGTCGGGCATCAGGCGAGCGCGCGCGGTGCGGACGCGGTCGAGAAAGTCTACATCCTCGGCGACGTCGGCTGCCAGTATGCCGTCGAACAGATCGCGGCCGAGCTGGTTGTCCATGGCGCAGCCAACCGACAGGCTGGCGCCGAAGGGGTGGACGTTCTCGGGTGAATTGGTCGGGATGGTGACGAGCCAATCGCTGCCGGGCAGATCGACGAGGAAGTCGAGGAGGAACTCGGCCGCCCCGCGCATCAGCGGATAAATGCGGCGGACGAGGCTCGCCGGCTGGCCGGCATAGACGCAGTGGTCCCAGAGCTGGCAGGCGAGCCAGACGCCGCCCATTGGCCAGAGGCCGGGGTCAGCCTGGTCGATCGGGCCTGCTGCGCGCCACAGATCGGTGTTGTGGTGCAGCACCCATCCACGGGCGCCGTAATGCTCGCGGGCGATCTCGCTGCCGGTCTCGGCGAGATCCTCCACCATCGCGATCAATGGTTCGAAGCACTCGGCAAGATTGGTCGGATCCGGCAGCCAGTAGTTCATCTCTGCATTGATATTGGTCGTGATCTTCGAGTTCCAGGCCGGGCGAAACTCCGTATTCCAGATGCCCTGAAGGTTGGCGGGCTGCGTGCCAGGCCGGGAGGCGCTGATCATCAGATAACGACCATACTGGACATAGAGGGCAGCCAGCGACGGGTCGGTCTCCTTGGCAGGATCGGCGATCCGGCGATCGGTCGGCTTCTCGTCCTGGCCATCGCCGAAGCTGATGGCGAAGCGGTCATAGAGGCGGCGATGATCGGCGACATGGTCCGCCCGCACGGCGTCCCAGCCGCGCTTTTGAACCGCGTTGAGCCGGCTGATGGTGGCGGCTTCGGGATCGCCGGATACATCGTCGTAGCGCAGGAAGCTCGTTCCGACATCGACCCAGATCGTGAAGCCCGCGACCTTCGAAAGCCGCAGCCCGCCATCATAGACGCTGATCGAGCCGCCATCCGGGACGATCCGCATCCTGACGCTCCAGTCGAGCCCGGACGGCACGCCATATTCGGCGCGATTGCGGCCGCGACAGACGATCTCGCCGCTCTCCGCATCCATGACCGGCACGAAGGGCTGCTCGATGTCGTAGCTGATATCGCTGTCGAATGTTTCGCCGCCCGCCGTCCACATCCGGATGCCGATGACATTGTCCGGCGCCGAGGCGATGACTTCGCGGCGGTAGTGGATGCCGTGATGGCGGTAGTCGACGGAGGCGATGGCGGTCGCGAGATCGAGTTCGCGCCGGTAGGTTCCAACATCGGGGCGATGACGCGTCTCGATGAAGATCCAGCCGGCCGGCTGATACGTCATCTGGAAGCGTGGACGGGCCATGAGCTGCGCATCGGCCAGGCGCTCGGCGTCGGCATACTGCCCATCGAGCAGCAGTTTCCGGAGCGCTGCGAGATGCTGATGGGCGCCCTTGTTGGCGGCGCTATAGGGCGAGCCGGTCCACAGCGTGTCCTCGTTGAGCTGGATCCGCTCCTTGCGGCTGTTGCCATAGACCATTGCGCCGAGACGGCCATTGCCGACCGGCATGGCCGCGGTCCAGTCCACCCAGGATTCCTTCGGATACCAGAGCCGGTCAGACATTGCTTCAGTCCTGCATGGAGTGAGAACGAGACGGCCTCGGGAACATAGGCCGGAGCGGCCGGCTGCGAACGCCGCCGGCCGAAGGGGAGGCGCTGCCTGCCTATTCCTTGCCGCCGCTCGAGACGCGGTTGCCGACGGCGAACTGGCGCTGGAAGATCAGGAACACCAGCAGCGGCACGATGGCCGTCACGATCGCCGCGACCGCCTGCTGGTCGATATTGGGATCATAGGTTCCGGAGATCCGGGCCAGCAGGACAGTCAGCGTGACGTCATTGCGGAGGAACAGCATCGGCAGCAGCAGCGAGTTCCAGCACCAGAGGAACTGCAGGATGCCGCAGGCAAAGATCGGCGAGATGAGATTGGGCAGCACGACCCGGGTGAAGGTGCTGATCGGCCCGCAGCCATCGATCCGCGCGGCCTCGATCAGGTCGTTCGGAAAATCCTCCAGGAACGACTTCACCAGGAAGACCGACCACGCATAGCTGAGCCCGACATAGGGGATGATGACCGCCCAGATATTGTCGAGCATGCCCATTTCGCGCCAGAGACGGAACAGCGGGATGATCACGACCTGCTGAGGCAGCACGAAGGCGTTGATGATGATGATCAGCGAGGTGCGCCGCAACGGGAAGCGCAGATAGTGGAAGACATAGGCGGCGGCCGGTGCCGTCAACATGGTCAGCACGGTCGCCAGCAGCGTCACCTTGGTCGAGACCCAGAGGCTGTTGGCGAGCGGATAGTCGCTCCAGACCTTCTTCCAGGCATTCAGCGTCAGTTGGTTCTGGCCGAAATGCCACCAGCCGCGGGCAATTGATTCCGGCGTCTGGAAGGAGGTGGCGATGATGCCGATGATCGGCACCACCCAGAGGCACGCGATGATGCCGACGACGACGATGATCCAGCGGGGGGCGCGATAGACCATTATTTGGCACCCTTGGTGCGCTGGGCAATTGCCGGGATCGCCACGAGCAGTACGGCGACGAGCAGGACGATGGTGGCAGCGGCGCCGTAGCCGAGATTGAACTGTGTCATGGATTCCCGGTACATGAAGAAGCCGACCGTCTCCGTCGCTCGCGCCGGACCTCCGTTCGTGAGCACGAAGATGATGTCGAAGGCGCGCAGCGCGCTGAGCAGGTTGATGAAGATCGCAACGCGGGCGCCCGCCGTCGAGAGCGGCATCATGATGTACCAGACGACGGCCAGCGGCTTGGCGCCGTCCATCTGCGCCGCTTCCAGCACGGTGCGCGGAATGGTTTGCACGGCGGCAAAGCTGAGCAGAAGCGGCAGTCCCACCGCGCTCCACGACGCGGCGACGATCAGCGCGGCGAGGGCCGAATTGGCAGATCCGAGCCAGGCCTGCGACCAGTCGCCGAGCCCGACGGCAATCAGCATGCCGTTGAGCAGGCCGGATTCGCCGGGGCGGAAGATGCCGATCCAGATATAGCCGGCAACGGCTTCGGAGATGCCGAAGGTGGCGAAGATCATCAGGCGGAAGACGGCCGTCTGCTTCGGCGCGAAGGCGCAGAGCATCGCCAGGAACCAGCCGATCGAGACCGAGAGGATGGTGACGCCCAGCGTGAAGATGAGCGTCGTCCAGAGCGTTCCGAGAAAGGTCGGGTCGGTGAACAGCCGGACATAGTTATCGATGCCGACATAGCTCGGCTTTCCGAGACCGCGGATCTGCCAGAAGCTGATCCGGATGGTCTCGAAAAGCGGATAGATCACCGAAAGGCCGAACAGGAGGACCACCGGTGTCAGCAAGGCGAAGGCCGCCATTGGCTGCGACACTTGCCGTCTCGGCTTACGGCCTGCCGCCATCGCGCCGGCGCTCGTCATGGCCGCGCCGCTGATTCCACTGTTCATGCCGGTCCGATCTCAGTAGGACTGCGCAGCGACAGCTTCGATCTGCTCAAGCGTGGGCATGATCTGGGCTTCGACGGGATTGGCGACAAACTTCTGCAGCGCCACGCGATATTCATCGACCAATTGTCCGGGCAGCATGTCGCCGAGGACGAACCGAACCTGGCCCTGCTTGACATAGTCGACCGACGAGGCCGCGACGGGATCGTAGGCGGAGACGTCGACAGCCGAGCTCGGCACGGTGAAACCCGCCTTTGCGATGATCCCGGCGCCTTCGCCGTTGACCAGATAGTCGAGGAACAGGTCGGCTCCTTCGGGATTGGCGCCGAGGCTGGTCGCCAGCACTTCCTTCGAGTCGACCAGCGAGTCGCTGTCATGCCCAAGGCCGATCGCCGGGAACTTGCCGAGCGCATAGTCCTTGCCGGGCACGAGATGGTACTGCGAGCGGGCGCGGGCGTGGATCCACATCCCGATCAGCAGATAGTTGGCCGTCCGGTCGACGAAAACGCGGTCCGCGGCGTCGTCCCAATGCGATGCGAGAATGGTCTGCGCGCTGGCGCAGCAGCCCTTTGCCATCATCTCGCTGTAGAATTGCAGCGCCTTGACGAGCCGTTCGTCGGTCCACTTGATCTTGTGCGCCGCGAGGTCGTCGATGACCTCGGGCCCGCCGACGCGCATTAGCAGCGATTCAAACCATTCGCCATGAGCGTAGATCTTGCCCGGGAGCGCGACCGGCTCGGCGAAGCCAGCCTTGCGCAGCGACTCGAATGTGCCGGTGAAGCCGTTCCAATCGGCGGGGAACGACTCCAGGCCGATCTTCTGCAGATCGGCCGGAACATGCCAGATGCCGCTGCGATAGCCGAAGATGTAGGGGACGCCGTAGACGGCGCCGTCGGTCGTGCTGAGGGTGCGCCAGGTCGGCGAAAGCAGCTTGTCCCAGTTCTTCTCGGTCCAGACGCCTGAAACGTCGCGCAGCATGCCGGCATCGGCCAGTTCCTTGCGGAAGGCCGGCCAGGCGCTGATGATGAGATCGACCTTCTGGCCGCCGAGCAGGGCGGTGCGGATGCCGCCGCGCTGGTCGCCCGAGGTGGTGACCGGCACCTGCTTGAGGGTAATGCCCGGATACTTGGCCTCGAAGCCCTTGGCGAGTTCGTTGATGACCGCCGCGTCGGCGCCACCGAGCCAGTTCAGGATCTCGACATCGCCCGTCGGCTGAGCCGAAGCCGGCTGCCAAGCCATCGTCATCACGACGCCAAGCGCGCCGACTACTCGTCTCAACCCGTTCATCAGTGTCCTCCACAGCAGCCGACCGTGCTGCCCGCAATGATGAATTTGGTATATTTCGATTTAGGACCGTCGGCAATACCGTTTTGGGCGGAAGGCGGAAACTCCGTGCGATCAGACGAGGCGATGGTCGCGCAGCGAGGACAGCAGCGTCGTCATCGATGTCCGCAGATGGCGCCGTGCCGCGGCGCTCGCAGCCTCGTCATCGCGCGACTGAAGCGCCGAAATGATCATGAGATGTTCGCGGATCGCCGCAGCGTTGCGGTGCTTCTCGTCCCGTTTATCCCACATGTAATGGTAGTGGAAAATGAGGGAGATGATCTTCTGGAACTGTGCCGCAAAGCGGTTCTTCACGACAGAGTTGATCGCGACGTGGAAGCGCTCGTCGAGTTTCGAGAAGTCATGGTAATCGGCGTCGATTCTCGTTTCGAGAGCAAGATGGGCCATGCGCAGGGCTTCGAGTTCCGACCAGATCGGATGGCTGACCGGGCAGGCCATGATCTGGTGGATCGCGTTCAGCTCGAGGATTGTCCGAAATTCCGAGAGTTCCACCGCGAAATCGGCGGTGAAGCCGAGCAGCAGCCATCCCCCCTTGTTGCCGCGCTCGACGAGGCCGAACTGGCTGAGGCTCGCGAGGAATTCCTGCAGCATCGTCGGGGTGACCGAGAATTCCCTCGACAGCTGGGCGATGTTGAGCGGCGTTCCCGCCGGCACGTCGAACCGCAAGATCCATTCAAGGAACGCCGTCTCGAAATCGGCCGGCTTGCTCAGATTGTCGTTGACGCTCAGGCGGTCTTCTGGCCCCGGCGTGCGCAACAGGGTCTTTTCGCGGCCGCGCCAGGCGACGATGCTGATTTCTTCCAGCCTTTGCAGCACCGACCGAATGACGGTCCGGCTGACGCCTGCCTGCTCTGCGAGCGCATTCTCCGAGGGGAGGGTGGTTCCCGGCGCCGATGTCGAGCATAGATCGATCAGCGTGTTATAGGCTTCCCTGAACCTCTTGTCGCTCCGCGCCATTCAACCCCCGATACGCTTTATTTTGACTGTCGACTGATCAGAATTAATTCGTACGATGAACGGGGTCAACGGGATGCTCCAAACCGTTTCTTCCTGAGGGTAACGGCATGTTGCCATGCGCGTCTCAGTTTGATCGGCGTTGGTTTCACACTGAATGTGAATGAAAAAAATAAAAACATTTGACAGTGGACCGGCCCGACCTGTTCCCTCGGCCGTGAATGCTGGCCCTGCCGGCACCGATATGGGAAGGCCGTCCGGTCGCCAGGCCAAAGCGAGGCAAGATGCGTGCAATAGTCGTCCAGGAACCCGGGTCCATCGCGCTGGTCGACCGACCTGATCCTGCGGAGCCGGATGCAGGTTGGGTCGCGGTCGATATCACCCATGCCGGAATTTGCGGCACGGACTACCACATCTTCGAGGGGAAGCACCCGTTTCTCCAGTATCCGCGCGTGATCGGCCATGAGCTGAGCGGCATCGTCGCTGCCGATGCGTCCGGCTGGAGCCGCGGTGCGCGTGTGGTCATCAATCCCTATGTGGCCTGCGGAACCTGCCATGCCTGCCTGCGCGGCAAGCCGAACTGCTGCATGCGGATCGGCGTGCTGGGCGTCCACCGGGATGGCGGGCTCTGTGACCGAATCAACGTGCCGGCAACCAATCTCATCAGTGCCGATGGCCTTGAACAGCCCGAGGCGGCAACGGTCGAGTTCCTGGCGATCGGCGCCCATGCGGTGCGGCGATCCGGTACGGGTCCGACCGATCATGTGCTGGTCGTCGGCGCGGGACCGATCGGTCTCGGCGCCGCACTGTTCGCGCGGCTTCGCGGTGCGAGGGTCGATCTCCTCGATGCGAGCCCGGAGCGACTGCAATTGGTCGCAGAGCGGTTTGGGTTCGAAGCAACCCACACCGTCGCGGAGGGTGCCGAGGCTCTCATGGCTGCCACGGATGGCAACGGGTTCGACGTCGTTTTCGACGCCACCGGCAGCGCGGCCGCCATGCAGACGAGCTTTGGCTATGTCGCCCATGGCGGGACATGCGTGCTCGTCGGCGTGACCCCGGCGGATGTCACCTTCAACGACGCCGAGTTTCACAAGCGCGAGATGAGCCTCTTCGGCAGCCGCAATGCGACGTCTGAGGATTTCGAGACCGTCGTGGCCGCACTGAAGAGCGGTGCCATCGATTATCGCCGCTTGATCACCCATACGACGAACCTGGAAGGCTTGCCCGGCAGCATCGCCGCCTGGGCGGCCGATCGCAGCCATGTGATCAAGGCCATGGTCAGCCTCGCGCCATGACCGGCGGAGCGATCATCCAGTTCGGCACCAGCCGCTTCCTGCAGGCGCATGCGGACCTCATGCTCTCGGAGGCGCGCGCGTCCGGTCAGCCGGTCGGGCCCGTCCATGTGGTGGAGACCACGGGCTCGCCGGCGTCGCGCCGCCGCATCGAGGCCTTCAAGGCGGGCCGGCCATTCCCGGTGCGCATCCGCGGCCTCGTGGATGGTCGCCCTGCAGATGTCGAGCGCAGCGTGTCGGGCGTCGCGGACGGCCTGTCGGCGCGGGAGGAGGGCGCGGGGCTGCGTGCTCTCTTCGTCGAGGCGGCGGATTTCGTCATCAGCAATACCGGCGACAAGGGCTTCGATCTGCCCGACGCACCGAAGCCCTCGCTTGACGGCTGGACGACCTATCCTGAATTGCTGACGGCGCTGCTCCATGCCCGCTTCAGCGCGGGTGCTCCGGGGCTCACGATCCTGCCGTGCGAGCTTGTCGAGCGAAATGGTGATCGCCTGCGATCCATCGTCGACAGCCTCGCCCAAGGGTGCGGGCTTGGCGATGATTTCCGGGCGTGGCTGGCGCAGGAGTGCGTCTGGGCGAATTCGCTGGTCGACCGGATCGTCTCGGCCCCGATCGAACCGATCGGCGCGGTGGCCGAGCCCTATGCGCTCTGGGCGATCGAGCGTGGCGATCGCCTCGTTCTTCCGTGCGCGCATGACGATCTGCAGGTCGTCGATGACCTCGGCTTCATCGAGAGGCGGAAGCTGTTCCTGCTCAATCTCGGCCACACGCTCATGGCGGAACGCTGGCGCGGCACGGGGCGCCCGGAAGGCGAGACGGTGCGCGAGATGATTGCGGACGTGGGCGTCAGAACCTGGCTGGAGGGCATCATGGTTGGCGAGGTCATCCCGGCCTTTGGCGATGCCGAGGCTGATGCGATGCGCTACTGGCAGACCTGCGTCGACCGTTTCGGCAATCCGTTCCTCGATCACCGCATCGCCGATATCGCGCAGAACCACGCGGCCAAGATCGACCGCCGCGCCGGTGGCTTCGTTCGCTGGGCGCGGCAGCAGCAGCCGGGCCTCGCCTTGCCGCAGCTGTTCTCGGTCTTCCCGGAGCTCGCCAGCATCGCGTGACCGGCCGCCGCGTCAATCAATCCGCCGACGCTGCGCGTGTCGAACCGCGCAGAATGATGTCGCATTTGAGCGTGATCGCGCGCGGCGTCCGGCTCTTGTCCTTGCCAAGCCGTGCCTCGATCAGGCCAGCGATGGATTCGGCGAGGGCGGCGATGGGCTGAGCGATCGACGTGATGCCCGGTTCATAGAGCCGAAACAGCGCGACATCGTCAAAGCTGACCAGCGACAGATCGGCCGGGATATGACGGCCGTGGTCCTTCATCCAGCTGAGCACGCCAATCGTCATGCCATAGTTGGAAACGAAGATCGCGGTCGGCGGCATTTCGAGCTGCATCAGCCGTCGCGCTGCCTCGTAGCCGCTATCGGATCGCCAGTCTCCCTGCGCGACATAAGCGGGATCGATCGCGATGCCATGGTCGCGCAGCGCCGCCTCATAGCCTTCGAGGCGCTGGCGGGCCGAGGAGTCGTGCACCGCGCCGACGACAATGGCGATCCGTTTATGGCCGAGATCGAGCAAATGACTGACGGCGCGATAGCTCGCGTCGCGGTTCTCGATCACGACGCTATCCGAGGCGAGCCCCGCAATCTCGTTGTTGTAGAAGACGACAGGCACGCCGTCGCCGATCAACTGTTCGACCCGTTTGCGGACCTTGGCGACGCCGTCCATGATCAGGGCGTCGACACGCTGCGCCGCGAAGAAGTCGAGGGCGTCGTAGATCACGCCGGCATCATGATTGTGGCAATAGATGACAAGCGCGCGGCCCGATTTCCGCAGCAGCCTCGCCAGTTCCTCAACCATCTCGGAGTGGAACTCGTCGAATGTGGGAATGAGCAGACCGATCATATGGGTCGTGTCGGTCTTCATCGCCGCGGCCACTGCATTGCGACGATAGGAGAGCTTCTCGATCGCGGCCTCGATCCGCTGCCGGTTGCCGCCGCGGATCTCGTGTCCGTTCAGAAATCGCGACACAGTTCCGATGGCAACGCTCGCTTCCGCGGCGACGTCGGCGATGGTCGCGGATCGCCGTCTCGTGCCCTCGGGCGGCAGGGCTTCTGTTGGCGGATCTTCGTCGGACATGGGCCCATCGTGCTCTCGTCCCAGCGAATGCGGGACGCCTTCGCTTCCTAGCCGATCACACTGCCCGATCCAAGCGAGGCGGGGCGCCGTTGGTCACGGCGCCCCGCCGAGATGCGATCAGGCGTCCTCAAGGACCAGCGCGCTGTGGATATGAAGGCGTGGCAAGGTCACTTCGACGCGTCCATCATCCAGCGTGCGCCAGTCGATATCCGCCCCCGTCAGCGCGTCATAGACCCGCGACGGAGGCTGGGCGAGGCGAAGGCTCGCCGTAACCGGACCGATAGCCGGAACGTCCTCGATCATTTCGAGCACGCGCGTCGTGCCAGCCTCGGTGGGGATCGCCTTGCCACGCACCTGGGGCGCGCCATAGAGCAGATGGAGAACGTGGCGGCCTTCGGCATGCTGACGCGTCAGTGTGGCCCGCGCGCCGGACGGCAGATCGGTCGTGAGGATCGCATCGGGCATCAAGCGGCGGATCAGGCCTCGGATGATGTACTTGTAAAGCGGCTGGCCATAGGCGTGGTACATCTCGAAAATCGGGAAGGCCACATAACCGATGCCGCGATATTCCGTGACACCCGCCCCGATGGTCCCGGCGCTCGGATCATCCGGCGTGTGCTGGTGCGAGCAGAAGTGCCGGTAGCTGCGGTTGAAATAGGACGGCACGATCGAGGCGAGCACCGTCGCCGCGCCGCTGACGATGGTCTGACCCGTGCCATACATCACGAAGGGTGACTGCGGCAGGCCGATATCGAGCGCGTCCGGATCGGCGCGAAGATAGGATGGGTTGAACTCCACCGGCCCGTTGGCCGCTTCGAGCCCGAGATCCAGCGCGAAGCCGTTCCCGTCGAGGCCCGAGCTGCCGGAGAGGATCAGCTTGCCGCCCTTTGCGACATAGGCGTCGAGCCGCTTCGCCAGCTCGGCGTCGATCGTGATCGAATCGGGCAGGATCACGAGACGGTAGGGATCGAAGGATGCCGTGCCGTCGATGACGTCGAAGGGCAGCTTCAGCTCCTGCAGCATCTGGGCTGCGCCGTCATCGCTGCCGTTGTTACGGTCGCCATTCGAATGGTAATATTCGGCGGCGAGGATCGCGACTTCCGACAACTGCCGGGCGCCCTTCAGGAAAGGCTCGAGCCGTTCCAGCCGCTCATAGGCCGGCGCGATCGACTTGTAGGTGTCATGGTTGATGGCGCCGTTCGGATGCAGCTGATCGCCGACCAGGCATTTCGCGCCGAGTGCAGCCATCTGGCCGATCTCATAGACCAGCGCTTCGGGATGTTTGAAGCCGCCGAACTCGCCCCATGCGGTGTGAAACTTGCCCGTCTGGCCGAGGAAATCAAAGCCGAGCGTCGCAGCGTAGCGGGCGCTCGAGGGGAAATGATCATAGCCCCAGCCGCCGGTCGGCAGGCTCTCCAGTTCGAGATGACTGTATGTCTCGAAGCGGCTGCGTCCCATCTTGTGAATGTGGCCGCAATTGTAGAAGACGCGCAGCCCTGGATATTCGGCGAACAGGGCATCCGAGATATAGCGGCGAAACGCTGCGTTGACGGCCTCGTCGTTCTTCATCCGGTCAGCCGGGTTTTCCGGGTCGAGGCCTTCGGCAATCATGCTGTCGATGCAATTCTGGCAGACACAGCCAGGGGTCATCACGATGTCGAAGAACAGACCCTGCGTCTTGTAGTTGGCGGCCACCTCGCGTGCCTGATCGAGGATATAGTCCTTCGCGCCCTGATGGTTGAGGCAGATCGTATGCCAGGCGGGGCTCAGCTGTTTCAGGCTCGATGGGTCGCTGGCCTTGGCGCGCGAATAGCTGTTGGTCGCGCTGATCACGCGCCATTCCGGATGCTCTCGCGCCGAGAGTTCGTCCCACTGCACGGAGATATAGACCGGCGTCTCGATGTCGGCGGCGGCGCAGGCGGCGATCATTTCGCCCATCAGGTCGGGCCGCGCGAGGTTCGGATGCGGCTTGCCGACCTTGGTCGGATAATAGGACCAGCCGTGATGGCATTTGGCGAAGACAGTGATCGAATCGACATGCGCCGCCTTCAGCGTCGCCACGAAATCTTCGGCGTCGAACGCAGCGCCGACATGTGGGATATGCTCCGAGGTATGAAAGTCGAGATGGATCTGACGATAGCGTAGCGGCTTGAAGGTCATCTCAGGCATCATAGCTCCTTGGGAATTGGTGCCGACGGCGCGACGACCGCGGTGTCGGCAGAGAGTGCGAACAAGGGGGCAGCGCAGGCGGGCGGCGAGGGCGATCCGCCCTGCTGTCTGGACCGCCGTGACGAGCCGCTGAAACCGCGCGTCGCCTCCGCATCGATATGGAAAGACCGGGCGGCCGGATGAGCCGGCCGCCCGGTACTGGCACCGCCCAGCGCAGGGAGGAGGTGCGCCAGGCGGGCCTAAGCGACACGTGCTGGCTTAGTAGACGGTCGCGGCCTTGGCCTCGAGCGCTGCCATCACCGCATCGATCGTGGCATCGCTCGGGTTCTGCAGGAACTTCTGCAGCTGGACGCGATACTCGTCGACGAGGTCTCCCGGGAGAAGATCGCCGAGCACGAACTGGACCTTCGCGTTGGCGACATTGTCGACGGCGATCTTGGTGACGGGGCCGTAGAGCGACTGGTCGACCTTGCTGCTCGGCGAGGCCAAGCCGTGCTTGGCGACGATATCAGCCGCTTCCGCCGTGCCGAGCCAACCGAGAAAGGCATCGGCTGCAGCCGGGTTGTCGCCCGAGCTCAAGCCAACGAATTCCTTCGAATCGACGCTCGACGTGTCGTCATGGCCGGCGCCCATCGCCGGGAACTGGAAGAGCGAATAATCGACGCCTTCCTTCAGTCCGTAGTCGGACTGAGCCATTCCATTGACCCACATGCCGATCAGCTCATAGCCGGAGGTCGCGGCCCGCAGCACGTTGTTGGCGGCGTTGTCCCAGTCGGTCGCGAGCATGACGGTGGGGTCGCCGCAGCAGCCGGCCTTGAGCAGCTCGGCATATTTCTGCAGCGTCGTCTTGACGATCGGATCGGTCCAGGGGATCTCGTGCCGCGCCAGCTTGGCGGCAGCCTCGGCGCCGGCGGTGCGCAGGAGGATGCTCTCGAACCATTCGGTCTGGGCCCAGACCTTTGCCGGGACGGCGATCGGGGTCACGCCGACAGCGTTCAGCTTGGGGAAGCTGGCCTTGAGTTCGTCCCAGGTCTTCGGTGCTGCGTCGACGCCGGCCTTCTTCAGCGTGTCGGGCCGATAGAAGATGCCGCTGCGGTCACCAAACGTGTAGGTGACGCCATAGGTCACGCCGTCGATCTGGCCGAGCTTGCGCCAGGTGTCGGGGATGTTGTCGCCCCATTTGCCATCATCCCACTGCTTGTCGAGCGGGCGCAGCATGTTGGCGTCAGCCAGCTCCTTGCGAAAGGCCGGCCAGGTATTGGTGAGCAGGTCCGCCTTCTGGCCGCCGATCAGGGCGGTACGAATGGCGCCGCGCTGGTCGCCCGACACGGTCAGGTTGATGTTGCGGAATTTCACGCCCGGGTTCTTGGCCATGAAGGCGTCTTCGAGGTCCTGAAGGACCTGAAACTGCGAACCGGTTTCCCAATTCAGAAACACCAGTTCGCCGCTTACCTCCTGCGCATATGCGAGCGGCGACAGCGCCGTAGCGGCGACCAGGCCTGCCATGATTGCGCCGGCTCTCTGGCCGATCGCGCGTTTCGTAACTCTCATTGTCGTTCCTCCTTGAAAAAGGTGAGGGCGCTGGTCCCTCATGATGAAACGTTATCAACTAACTTGCCGATTGGAAAGGGTGTGAGCCTTCCCGAGTGGGCCTGCTGCTCGATCGGGAACAGCGACATTGACAGCATCTTCGCTTTGGGATTTGATTTTATATCAAATCTTGAGAGGGCCAATTCCTTGTCAGTCATCCGAAAGATCGAACTCCTGGAGTTCACCTACCCGGTGGAGAATGTCGGTCCGGCCGAAAACGGGTTCGACACGGTCTATGTCCCGAACCGTACGGGCCGGCTTTCGACGATGGCGACGCGGATCGAGACCTCGGATGGCGTCGTTGGCGAATATGTTGGCGGAATGAACCTGGCATTCCGCCAATCGGCCTATATTTCGCAGCGGCTCCTGGGCCGGGATGCCTTTCACCGCCTCGAAATCTACGAAGAGAGCAAGCGCGCGCTGCGCAAGTTCGACAAGATGGGCGTCGGCGTGCTGGACATCGCGCTCTGGGACTGGGCAGGCAAGCGATTGGAGACCTCGGTCGCCAATCTGATCGGCGCCAGCCGCCAGCGCATTCCCGCCTATGCCAGCACCTATCACGGCGACCGCAATGGCGGCCTTTCAAGCCCCGCGGACTTTGCCGACTTCGCAGAACACTGCCGCAGCCTCGGCTATCGCGCCTTCAAGATGCATGGCTGGGGTGAGGGCATCGTCGAGGAGGAAGTCGCATCGATCCACCTCCTGCGCGAGCGCCTTGGACCGGACATGAAGCTCATGCTCGATCCGGCTAGCCATCTTCGCACCTTTGCCGATGCGCTCGCCGTTGGCCGTGCCTGTGACGAAGCCAACTTCTTCTGGCTTGAGGATCCGTTCCGCGACACTGGCGTCTCGCAGTCGGCGCACCGCCTCCTGCGCGAGCGCATCGCGACGCCGCTCTTGATCGGCGAGCATGTCCGCGGCCTCGAGAACAAGGCCGATTTCGCGGTGTCCGGCGCAAGCGACTTCGTGCGCGTCAATCCCGACTACGACATGGGAATCACCGGCGCGCTCAAGGTGGGCCAAATGGCGGAATCGCTCGGACTGGACGTCGAGGTGCATTCGTCCGGACCGGCGCATCGCCACTGCGTCGCCGCGTTCCGCAACACCAATTTCTATGAACTGGCGCTGGTCGGGCCGAAATGCGGCTCGTCCAAGCCCGCGGTCTACACCTGCGGCTATTCCGACGCCCTGGAGGCGATCGGGGAGGACGGCCAGCTCGAGGTGCCGACCGGAAACGGGCTCGGCGTCGTTTATGACTGGGAGTTCATCCGCAAGAACACGACCAATTCTGTGGTCTTCGAATAATCACAAGGCTCGCAGCGACGAGCCGCCCCCGGGAGGAGAAGCCATGTTCAAGAGGATCGCACTACTGTCGACGATCGCGACGTTCGCATTCGCGGCCGGCGCGTCGCTCGCTTTCGCAGCGGACAAGACGCTGGTGGTCTGGGACTTCAAGTCCACCGACCCGCTCGTCAAACCCTATTTCGACTTCGTCAAGGAGACCTTCGAGAAGGCGCATCCGGGCGTCGTGATCAAACAGATCGCGCAGCCCGCTGACAGCTATTACACGGTGCTCGGAACAGCCATCAATGCCAAGCAGGGACCGGATGTGGCCCTCCTGCATGGTGGCAACCAGGCGCTCGACCGTGCCGACGCTTTCGTACCGCTCAAGGACGAGGTGGCCGATGTCGTGCCGAAACTCGCGGGTCTGCCGGCCTTTCTGCGCAGCGACGGCGCCTATGTCGCGCTGCCGCTGACCGTGCAGGGCGCGGTCTATTACATGAACAAGGAGGTCCTGCGCGAGGCGGGGCTGGATGCCGACAAGGTCCCGCAGACCTGGGAGGACTTCACGGCGGTCTGCGAGGCGATCAAGAGCAAGACCAAGGCCTCCTGCCTGACGATCGGCAACAAGGACGGCGTCGACTTCATCAACGTCATCGCCGCGATCGCCGAGGGCACATGGTCCAAGGAGACGCGGGCCAAGTTCATCGCGCATGACCTCAGCTGGACGAGCGAGGAGATGCGCGCCGTATTCCAGACGATGCAGGAGATGATCGACAAGGGCTGGCTGGAGAAGGGTGCCAACTCCTATTCGCCCTATACCGACGCCGTGAACATCTTCGCCGGCGCGCGGACCGGGCTCATTCTCGGGCTGATCTCGGATGCGCCGAATTCATGGAAGAATGTCGAGGACCTCGCCGGCAGCGGTGAAGTGGGCGTTGCCATGCCGGCCGCGATCGGCCAGACCCCGGAGCAGAAGCCGAACCGGCTCGAGGTCGATGGCGGCATCGGCTTTGGCATCACGAGCTGGAGCCAGAACAAGGACCTCGCCGTCGACTATATCAAGACGGCGGTATCGCCTGAGGCGGCCGCGATCCTCATGGAAGCTGCAGGCGGGCTGCCGAGCAACGAAGCCGTCGACGTCAGCAAGATCGACTCTCCCGCGGCGAAGGAGATCATCCGGCTGCTCAATTGCTGCACCGACGACAAGCGCATCAAATCCTATTACGGGGTTGCCGAGCGGCGCGAGTTGCAGCGGCTTGGCCAGTTGCTGCTGACGGGCGACACGACTGTCGACCAGGTGCTGCAGAGCCTCGAAAGCGTGCGGCAGACGGAGATTGCCCGCGCCAAATAGCCGGGCAGGGGGATGCTGCCTCGCGGCATCCCCGATCCGCTCTTCCAGTATTCCCGAGCCCGGAGCCGTTCGCATGCGAAACGAGCGCGTGGTTGCTTATCTGTTCGTCCTGCCGGCGCTGGGTCTCTTCCTGGTCTTCCGCTTCTTTCCGCTTGTTGCGGGATCGTTCTATGCCTTTACGGACTGGAACGGCATTGCCGATGCCCGCTGGATCGGGCTCGCCAATTTTCGTGAGCTGATCTTCGATCCCGTCTTCCGCGACACGATGCGGAACACGGCCTGGGTGATCCTGTCGCTGCCGATCTGGGTCGGTCTGCCGTTGCTCCTCGCCGTGTTCATTCATCTCGGCGTGCCGGGTGCGCCTTTCTTCAGGGCCGCGTATTTCTTCCCGATCGTGCTCAGCTCCATCATCATCGGCACGATGTTCAGCATCATCATGCGGTTCGACGGCAGCTTGAACCAGTTGTTCATGCTGCTGGGCCTCGAGCCGGTGGATTGGCTCGGTGACCAGCGATTTGCGCTGATCTCTGTCGTGAGCGTCGCCATCTGGGCTCATTTCGGGATGAACGTCCTGATCTTCCTGTCGGGGCTCTCGGCCGTTCCGCCGGAGATCATCGATGCGGCCCGCGTCGATGGCGCCAATCTCTGGCAGGTGATCTTCCGCATCATCATTCCGATGCTGCGCCCGATCGTCGAGTTCGTGGCGGTGATCACGATGATCACGGTCGTCACGTCGATGTTCGGTCTCATCTACGTCATGACCGGCGGCGGCCCCGGCACCGCGACCTATATGCCCGAATTCCTCATCTGGCTGATGCAGGGCGAATCCAACCGGCTCGGCTATGCCGCTGCGATGAGCATCGTCCTGTTCGCCTTCGTCGGATGCATCGGCGTGGTCCAGATCCGCATGATGCGGCGTGAGTGGGAGTAGGCGATGCGCCTTGCACAAAAACGATCGGAGCGCATCGGGCTGTGGCTGGTCAGCGCCTTCATGCTGATCCTCGCCGCAAGCACCATCTATCCGATCTTCTTCACCATCAGCACCGCGTTGAAATCGACGCGCGAATTCATCCGGCACGGCTTCTCGATCCCGACCGCACCGACATTCGAGAAGTTCATCACCGCCTGGACCACCATCAAGCTCGACGCCTATTTCATGAATTCCGCCATCGTCACGGTGATCGGCGTCACCTTGGTGCTTCTCGTCTCATCGCTCGCCGGCTATGCGCTGGCGCAGATGCGCTTCCGCTTCCGCAAGGCGATCTATTTCTTCCTGCTCTCGGGACTGATGATCCCGGTCCAGGTCGTCATGGTGCCGCTGTTCCGCATCATCGTCGATCTCGGCATGCTGAACTCGCGGGTCGGGCTCGGCATCATCTACGGCGCCTTCTTCTCGCCGTTCGGCATCTATCTCACCTCATCCTACTTCGCCTCGATCCCGCGCGAGCTCAGCGAAGCGGCCAAGGTCGATGGCGCATCCTATTGGCAGATCTACCGCCTCATCATGCTGCCGCTCGCGCGCCCCGTTCTGATCACACTCGGCATCCTGACGACGCTCAGCTGCTGGAACGATGTGCTGCTGTCCTTGCTCGTGCTGCAGGACGACAGGACGCTGATGGTCGGGATCGCGTCCCTCCGCGGTGAATATGGTGCCGACATCCCGCTTGTCGCGGCATGCGTCGTCATCGGCGCCGCGCCGGTCATCGCGATCTTCCTGATCTTCCAGAAGAAGATCCTCGGCGGCATCATGGTTGGCTCGGTCAAGGGATGAAGCCATGGTGTTGCATTTGGAACTGATCGCATGACGGCGATGGAAAGGCGGCGGATCGGCGGAACAGCGCTCTCGGTCAGCGTCCTCGGCCTTGGCGCCGCGCCGCTCGGCGGCCTTTACCAGCCCTCCTCGACCGAGCAGGCGATCGAAACCGTGCGAGCCGCCGCCGCCGCCGGTATCGACCTCTTCGATGTCGCCCCGCATTACGGGCAGGGCCTTGCCGAACAGCGCCTCGGCGCCGGGCTCGCGGCGCTGCATGACCAGGATTTCATCCTTTCGACCAAAGTCGGCCGGCTGCTCGATGCAGCACCGACGGCGCCCTTACAGCCCAACTGGCCCGAGGCACTGCCATTCTCGACCCGCTATGACGTCTCGCGGGCCGGCATATTCCGATCGGTCGAGGACAGTCGCCGCCGCCTTGGCGGGCTGACTCCCGCCATGCTTTTCCTGCACGATCCCGACCGCCACGCGAGTGGCGCGGCGCTCGCGGCAATGATCGCGGAGGCATATCGGACGCTTGCCGAGCTTCGTGCGGAGGGCGTGGCTTCGGCGATCGGCATCGGCGTCAACGCAGCCGAGCCCTGCCGGCTAGCGCTCGACATCGGCGACTGGGATTGCTTCCTGCTTGCCGGCACCTATTCCGTCTTGCGCCAGGACGATGGCGGCCTGCTTGATCTGTGCGCGCACCGCGGCGTCTCCGTCATCGTCGGCGGCCCCTATATGTCGGGCGCTCTGGCGGGCGGGGCGACGTGGCGCTATCGCCCGATCCCGCCCGAAATTGCCGCCGACATTGCCCGGCTCCGGGCTGTCTGCGCGCGGAATGAGGTGCCAGTCGAGGCGGCCGCGTTGCAGTTCCCGCTGCGCCATCCGGCCGTCGCCGCCGTGCTGGTCGGCATGCGCTCGGCCGACGAAGTCGAGCGCAATGTGGCCTTTCTCCAGTGCGACATCCCGCAGTCGCTGTGGCGCGACCTCGCGGCCGAGGGTCTGATCCCCGACGCCAACCGTCCCCCTCTCGAGGCCTCGTCATGATCATCGATGCGCATCAGCATTTCTGGCGCCTGTCGCGCGGCGACTACAGCTTTCCGGTGCCGCAGGATGTCGTCCTCTACCGGGATTTCGAGCCCTCGCAGTTGAAGCCGCTGCTCGACCAATCGGGCGTCTCGACCACGTTCCTGGTTCAGGCGACGGATACGCTGGAGGAAACCGGCTTCCTGCTGCGGCTCGCCGCCGAGACGCCCTTCGTTGCCGGCGTTGTCGGCTGGTGGGATCCGCAGATCGACGGCGGCCTGTCGCGCCTGATGGCGCTGCCGCATGCCGAATGGCTGGTCGGTGTGCGTCCGATGCTGCAGAAATATGATGATATCGCCTGGCTCCGCACGGACGATGCGTTGCAGGGGCTCTCCGAGATCGGTTCGAGAGGCCTCGCTTTCGATGCCCTTGTGGATGCGCGGCATCTGGACGGCATCGATGCCATGTGCAGCGCGCTGCCGGAGCTGCGCGTCGTCATCGACCACATGGGCAAGCCCTGGCGACATCCGGCGCTGTTCGCGCGCTGGGAGGCCGGCATGCAGGCGCTCGCCCGACACGCCAACTGCTTCGTCAAGCTGTCGGGGTATCCCTTCGCTCATCCGGCGCCCGATCCGCAGGCCGATCTCCCGGCGCTCTGCACGCGCCTCAGAAGATGGTACGGCGCCGAGCGGATCATCTGGGGAAGCGACTGGCCGGTCGCCGAGCGGGAGGGCGGCTATGCGAGCACCCTGGCCGGCATGAAGGCGCTCGTGGCCGCCGACGAGCAGCAGTCGATCTTTCACGACAACGCAGCCGCCTTCTATCGGCTGCGCCAGAACGAGAAATCCTGATGATTGCTTTGGGCGCGCGTATCGGAGACCGTCGCATTGGGGAAGGATATCGAAGCGCTCCGCTTGACCCGATGCCCCCTCAGACCCGATCCATAGCCCAAGCTGAGGCTAGAACAATCGCGAGAGATCCAAGGTGACCGACACGATGCTCACCCAGACCGCATCCCCGGCCAGCGCAAGCGACGAAGGGCTCGGCGGCACGTCGTATCGCAGGGTCCACAAGGCGATCCTGGCGGATATCGTCAACGGGGTCTATTCGCCCGGCGCCCGCCTCAAGGTGGCCGAGCTCTCGAAGCGCTATGGCTTGAGCCCGATGCCGATCCGCGAGGCGCTGCAGCAATTGCAGGGCGAGGGTTTCGTCATCATGTCGCCGAACCGCGGCGCCAGCGTCCGGCCCATCGACCGCAGGTTCGTCGCCGACATCTATGAGGTCCGCAGCGCGCTCTACACGATCATCTATAGCGATGCGATCAAGGGCGCCGACGCCGCGCTGGACGAAGCGCTCGTCGCGATCCAGAAGCGCTTCGACGCCCTGGTCGAGCGCGGGGATATCGCCGCCTGCCACGAGCAGAACCGGTTGCTGCATGCCACGATAGAGGCGCTCTGCCGCAATCGCGAAGTCGCGAACCTGATCGCCCGCTACAGCAACCTGACCAGTTCGCTGCGTGACGTCTTCGGTTACAATCTCGACCGCCTCCGCCAGATCTCGGAAGAGCACTGGATGATCATCGAAGCGATCCGCACGCGCGATGCCGACAAGGCCATCGCCGCAGCGCAGCACCATGTGCGCCGCGCCTTCGAAAACATGAGCCAATACATACCGGAAAACTAGGGGAGGCTCGCCATGACCTCAGAACGCGATTCCGTTCTTCGTGTTGGCGCGGTGGTCGGGATACGGCCCGAAACCATCGAAACCTATTGCGATCTGCACGCCAATCCGTGGCCCGAGGTTCAGGCGGCGACGAGCCGCGCCGGCATATCCAATTATTCGATCTTTCTGATGCCGGAGAAGAACCTCCTGTTCTCCTACTATGAGTACAGGGGAGCCGATCGGGCCGCAGACGCGCGTGAACTGGCGCAGAATCCGGTCATGCAGGACTGGTGGGCCCTGTGCAGGCCCTGCCAGGTTCCGCTGGTGACGGTTGAGGGAAACCGCCGCTGGACGGACCTTAGGCCGATCTTCTTCCAGAAATAGCGGCGAGCCGGCCGAAGAGCGCCCCTGTGCAACGCCCTCGGCTCGGCTTGCCGGGCCGGCTTCAAACCGGCCGATCGAGCCAGTCCAGGACTGCGTTCCTCAGAAAGGCCAAATCGGTGGGATTGTTCTCCGGCGCGCCGGCGACATGGCCCCAGATGCTTGGGATCGGCCGCAACTCGCTCCGGGCCAGGTGCGGCACGTCGAGGGCGTTGTCATCAGGCGGGAAATACATGTCGGTACGCCCCGGCAACAGCAAGATGCTGGCCTTGATGGCATTGAGCGCCTTGATCAGGTCACCGCCATAGAGGTCGTTGTCGCTGATATCGCCATTCAGCCAGGTCAGCCCCTGTGCGTGCAGATTTGCGGCGCCGGCCGCGATGAAGTCCGGCGCCCATTTGTTGGTGAGGAAGTCCTCGAGGTCGGTCGCGCCGGTCGCACTGAGATGCAGGTTTTGGCGATACCAGGAGTGGCTCATCGCCCAGCCGGCATAGATTCGCGCGAAGGTACGCAGCGCCTTGGTGGGCTCGGCCGCGTAGCGGATGCCGCCGAGATATTCCGGCGCCGCTTCCAGTGCCGCGAACAGCGAGAGCAGGAACACCTTGTTGTGCGTCGAGGTGCGAGCGCTGCCGGCGACGATGATGGCGCGCTCGACAGCATCGGGATAAAGCGCGGCCCAGTGATAGGCCTGCTGCGCGCCCATCGAGAAGCCATAGACCGCCGCGATGCGGTCGATGCCGAATTGCTCGGACAAGAACCGCCTCTGCGCGCAGACATTGTCGGTAGCGGTGACGAGGTTCGGATAGTCGGCCGTGTTCGACGGGCTCGACGACAGTCCGTTGCCGAACATGTCAGGCGTGACGATGAACCAGCGGGTGGGGTCCAGCACCTTGTCGGGGGCGATCAGCCATTCCTGGTCGCTATGCTTGGCGGTATAGCTGGTCGGATAGACGATGACATTGTCGCGCGACGGCGACAGGGTGCCGTAGCTCTTCCAGCTCAAGGTCGCGTCGGGCAACACCTCGCCCGATTGCAGCTTGAGATCGCCGAGGGCGAAACGCCCGGTTTCGGTGGGAACAGTCATCTTGCGCTCCGTGGAGGAAAATCCCGGGCCGGGCCATGGCGGCCTCGGGCGGCATCAGGGTCGCCCGATCGGCGGGCGATATTGGTCATGTCTCATCGCCCGATCGCATAGGCCTGTTGCAGGCGCGTGGTCGCTCCCGCCCGCAGCACGCCGGAAGCATCGCGCTCGGCAGCCGTCAGGCGTCCGACAGTCTGCGGGTCGGCCACGGTCAGGCGATGCCCGCGGGCCTGCAATTCGGCCAGCGTCGCTTCCCCGATGTCGCGTTCGATCATCAGGCTCGCCGGGTCGGCCGTACGCGGATAGAACGACGCCGGGAAATGCGCGGTGTGGAAGGCGGGGGCCTCGATTGCGTCCTGCAGGTTGAGGCCGTGGTGAACGTGGCGCAGGAACATCGGCAATTGCCATTGCTCCTGCTGGTCGCCGCCGGGCGTCCCGAAGATCATCGCCGGCACACCGTCCTTGAGCGCCAGCGAGGGGGTGAGGGTGGTGCGCGGCCGTCGGCCGGGCGCCAGCGAGCTGGCCAGTCCCTCGGTCAACCAGAACATCTGGGCGCGCGAGTTGAGGCAGAAGCCGAGTTCCGGGATGACCGGCGAGGACTGAAGCCACCCGCCCGATGGCGTGACCGAAACCATATTGCCCTCTTCGTCGATGATGTCGAGGTGAACCGTATCGCCGCGTCGCTCCGTGAGATGCTCCATGGTCGGCTCGTAGACCGCGCCGCCGCTCATCGGGGCGAGCATGGCCATCGTCCGTGCGACCAGATCCTCATAGCCGGGGACGACACCCGGCCGCAGGTCGGCCGAGGCACGCCCGCTGATCAGCTGGGCACGCTCGCGTCCATAGTCGGACGACAGCAGATGCGCGAGCGGGACATCGATAGCGGCTGGGTCGCCGTAATAGACCTCGCGATCGGCAAAGGCGAGTTTCTCTGCTTCGATGACGGTGTGGACGAAGTCCGGACCGTTCGGGTCCATCGCCGCCAGATCGAATTGCTCGAGGATCGCGAGCGCTTCGAGGAAGACCGGTCCCTGGCCCCATGGTCCGGTCTTGGCGATGGTCCAGTCGTGATATCGGCCGATCGCGGGCGCCTCGATCGTGGCCCGCCAGGCTGCCATATCGGCGCCGGTGAGGACGCCTTTGTGCCGCTGGCCGCTTTCATCCATCAGTGCCGTGTCGCGAACGAAGCGATCCACCGCCTCGGCAACGAAGCCAGAGTAGAAGGCCTCGCGCGCGCCTTCGATCTGCGCGTCCCGGCCGAGCCGCGACTCCGCCTCGTCGAGCAACCGGCGCCAGGTCCGCGCCAGTGCCGGGTTGGTGAAGTTCGACCATGGCGCCGGTGCCTTCCCGCCCGGCAACCAGGTGTCGAACGAGGTGGGCCACTCCTCGCGGAAGAACTCGCCGAGATCGGCGATGGTCGTGGCGACGCGCGGCAGCATCGGATGGCCGTTTTCGGCATAGTGGAGGGCTGGGGAGAGCACATCGCGGAGCGACAGCCGGCCAAAATCGCGCAGCATCAGCATCCAGCCGCCGAACGAGCCGGGAATGACCGTCGCCAGCAGCCCGTTGCCAGGGATCCGCTCAAGCCCTTCGGCTCGATAGTGAGCGATCGACGCGGCGGCCGGCGCCGGCCCCTGGCCGCAGATGACCTCAACCCTGTCGGTCTTCTTCGAATAGAACACCGCCGGCATGTCGCCGCCGGGGCCGTTGAGATGAGGCTCGAGCACCTGGAGGACAAGGCCCGTCGCGACGGCGGCGTCGAAGGCGTTGCCGCCCTTCTCCAGCATGCTCATGCCGACCGCCGAAGCGATCCAGTGCGACGAGGCGACGACCCCGAACGTTCCTACGATTTGCTGGCGTGGCGAATGAGCGGCCATCTCGCTTCTCCCTTTGTCGAAATTGTCGTTGTGTTCATTCGGTTTCGCGTGGATCGAGCGCGTCGCGCAGGCCGTCGCCCAGGAGGTTGAAGCCGATCACCACCAGGAAGATCGCGACCCCCGGCCAGACCGCCATCCACGTCGCCTGTTCGAGGAAGTTCTTGGCGGTGTTGAGCATCGAGCCCCAGCTTGGGGCCGGCGGCTGCTGGCCGAGGCCGAGAAAGGACAGGCTCGCCTCGGCGATGATCGCCACCGCGATGCTCAGGGTCGATTGCACCAGGATCGCCGAAAAGACGTTGGGCAGGATGTAGCGCGTGATGATGCGGAAGTGGCCAAGCCCGATGGCCCGCGCGCCCTCCACATAATCCTCGGTCTTGACCGCCAGCACCTGGCCGCGCGTGACGCGAATGAAGATCGGCATCGCCGATACGCCGATCGCGATCATCGCATTGGTGAGGCTTGGGCCGAGGAAGGCGGCGAGCGCGATCGCCAGGATCAGGAAGGGTGTCGCGAGCAGAGCGTCGGTCACGCGCGAGACGATCTGGTCGATCCAGCCGCCGAAATAACCCGCGACCAGGCCAGTCGGCACCGCGATCACGATGGTGATCATCACCGAGACGACGCCGGCAAGGAGGGAGGCCTGCGCGCCCCAGATCATGCGCGAGAGCTCGTCTCTGCCAAGGTCGTCCGTGCCCAGCCAGTGCATCAGCGACGGCGGCTTGCGGATGGCGCCCCAATCCGTGGCGGTGGGGCTCGGGATCGGCAGGACCGGGGCGAGCACGGCCACCAGGACGAAGAAGAAAACGATGCCGAAGCCGAACAGCGCGCTTTTGTGCGACCTCAGCTTCCTCCAGGCGCGGTTTGGGCTGCGCGGCATTGTCGTGCTTTCGAGGCTGCCCGCCGTGATGCTGGTCATAGCGAGCCCTTCAGGCGTGGATTGAGCAGGATATAGGCGACGTCGGCGATGAGGTTCATGAAGATGAACATCACGCCCGTGCAGAGCACGACGCCCTGCACCACCGCATAGTCGCGGTTGAACACCGCATCGACGATCAGCTTGCCGAAGCCGGGGATGGTGAAGACCTGCTCCGTCAAAACGGCGCCGGCGAGCAACTCGCCAAAGATCAGCGCCGCGACCGTGACGACCGGGATCAGCGCGTTGCGGAAGGCGTGCTTGAGCACGACCACATGTTCCTTGAGCCCCTTGGCGCGCGCCGTTCGCACATAGTCGGTCTTGAGCACGGTGAGCATCGCCGAGCGGGCATGGCGCATGAAGGCGGAGGCGATCATCGCGCCCAGCGCAAGCGACGGCATGATCATGGTCCTGAGCGACTGGATTGGATCGTCGAACAGGGACACGTAGCCCGAGGCCGGCAACCAGCCGAGCTTCACGGAAAACAGCAGGATCATCATGATCCCGAGCCAGAAATTCGGGATCGAGAGCCCGGAAAGGGCGACGATGTTGGCGACGTAATCGGTGACCGTGCCCTTCTTGACCGCCGACAGGATGCCGGCCGGAATGCCGATGACCAGCGCGAGGACCATCGACATTACCGCAAGCTGGATGGTGATCGGCAGCTTCTGGCCGATCAGCGTCAGCACCGGCTGGCTGGTGCGCAGCGACATGCCGAAATCGCCATGCAGCATGTCCTTGACCCAATAGACATATTGGGTCGGGATCGGCTCCATGAGGTGATACTTCGCCCGGTAATAAGCGATTGCTGCAGGGTCGCGCTGTTCGCCAGCCATGATCAGCGCCGGGTCACCCGGCAGCAGCTTCTGCAGCGAGAACACGAACATCGAGATCAGGATGATCGTCGGCACGGCGATCAACAGACGCTTGACGATGTAGCGGACCATGGATGTCGCTCCGGAACGTCGGAAGGGAGACGGTCGGCCCCGGCCGAAGCCGGGGTCGCTTCTTAGGGGCGGATCAGCTCTTGGCGACGCCGCCGAGGCGGATCAGGCCATCGGGATAGGGGACGAAGCCGGTGACGGACTTCTTCGTCGCCCAGATCCAGGTCGGGTGGTACAGATAGACGATCGGGCTTTCCTTGCTGAGGATGGTTCGCGCCGCATCGTAGTTCTGCTTGCGCACCGCCGGATCGGTCGAAGCGCGGGCTGCGTTCATCAGCTTATCGACGTCCGCATTGCAGTATTTCGCATCGTTCAGGCTGCCGTTGCAGACGACGAACTGGTACCAGTTGGCGTCGGGATCGACATAGCCCGACCAGCCGATCAGGTCGGCCTGGTAGTCGCCGGAGGCCTGCGCGGAGAGCAGCGTGCCGAATTCCGAAGCCTTGATCGTCACGTTGAAGCCGGCCTCGGCCGCCATCGACTGGATGACCTGAGCGATCTGGCCCGAGATCGGATCGTTGATGACGCTCAAGGTGAAGTCGACGCTGCTGACACCGGCCTGCTTGAGCAGATCCTTGGCCTTGGCGATATCGCGGGTCGGGACCGGATCTGCCTTGTCAAACCACGGGCTGTTCGGCGGCGCCGACTGGTTGCCGGGCGTGGCCATTCCCTCGAACACCACCTGGGCGATCGCCTCGCGGTCGAGCGACAGCGAGAAGGCTTCCCGCAGCAGCGGGTTGGTCATCGGGCTGTCCTTGGCGCCCGCGCCATTGGCGACGTTGAAGGTGATGGCGTTATAGCCGAGGCCCGCCGCCTGGGCGTTGGCGAGGCTGGCATCGGCCTGCACCGATTTCAGATCGGTCGGTGCGACCCGCTCGATCATGTCGAGATCGCCGGCACGAAGGTTGGCCAGGCGAACCGTCTGGTCCGGGATGGGCAGATAGGTGATCGTGTCGAAATGGAAGTTCTGCGCGTCCCAGTATTTCGGGTCCTTCTTCAGCACGATGCGGTCCTGCGCCACACGGCTGTCGAATGTGTAGGGGCCGACGCAAACCGGGTGATTGGCAAAGTCGGCCGCGGTGCCCTTGCCAAAGGCGGTCGGCGACTTCATGGCGCCGGAGCGCGCAGCCAGCGTCGCGAGAAGCGTCGCATCGGCATTCTTGAGGTGGAACGCCACTTCATGGTCGCCATTCGCCGTGACCGATTCCACCGAGGACAGCTCGCTCTTGCGGCTCGATTCCGGCAGCGTCTGGGAGCGCTGAATGTTGGCGACGACCGCGGCGGCGTCGAACGGCGTCCCGTCCTGGAAGGTGACGCCCTCGCGCAGATGCATGGTCAGCGTCTTGCCGTCCGGTGCCCAGCTCCAGTCCGTCGCGAGCTGCGGAATGATGGTGAGGTCGGGCTGGATGTTGACCAGCTTGTCGCACATCGCCGCGAAGACGACTTCGCCGACAAAGGTGCGCGACTGGTCTGGATCGAGCGCATCCGGATCCTCGCCGATGCCGATCTTGAGATCGGCGGCGAGGGCAGGGGCACTTATGGAGGCCAGCATGGCCAGGGAGAAGGCAATTTTCCTGAGTTTCATCGTCCTGGTTCCTCGGTTGGGTGTAGGCAAACCTCCTCCTGCCGCCGCGAAGCTGCTTCGCGGACGTCGGGCAAGGCGCATCTGTCGGCCGGCGAGCCGATATCGGCTGCAGTTCGTGCTGCGGCTCAGTTCGGGTCGGCTGTGTCCCGCCGGATAGGTCCGCCGCGCCTAGAAGGCGCGGCGTGCCATGTCAGATCGGTCGTTGCGGATGGGCACCTCCTCGATGAGGGTGCGTTGGCCGATGCCGCGCTGCACGGCATGGACGAACAGGTTGGGAAGGGCGCTTCATGGCGTCCCTCCGGCATCGGCTGCGCTGCGCTCCCGATAGAGCGCGAAGCGGCGTTCCGCTCCGGGCGTCAGCGCCGCTCCCACCTGGCCGGTGAACCCGCGTTGCGGCAGCTCGCTCCAGCGGTGGCATGCGACGAAGCGCCCCTCTCCGGCTGCCTCGAGGAACGGCTCCTTCTGGTGACAGATCTCGACAGCGTGCGGACAGCGCGTGTGGAAGCGGCAACCCGGCGGCGGCGCGACCGGGGAGGGGATATCGCCCTTGAGCCTGCGGTCGCCCGGATCGCGAGCCCCGGGCGCCGGCACTGGAATCGCCTGGATCAGGGCCTGCGTATAGGGGTGGAGCGGTCGCTCGAACAGGCTTTCCACGGGCGCGGTCTCGACGATCTGGCCGAGATACATCACCGCCACGCGGTCGCTCATGTGGCGGATGACGGCGAGGTCGTGCGAGATGATGACGAGCGTCAGCCCGAAGGCGCCCTTCAATTCATCGAGCAGATTGATGATCTGGGCCCGTACCGACACGTCGAGCGCCGAGACCGGCTCGTCGCCGATAAGCAGCTTCGGTCCTGAAGCGAGGGCGCGGGCGATGCCGATGCGCTGGCGCTGCCCACCGGAGAATTCGTGCGGATAACGATCGGCATATTCAGGCCTGAGGCCGACCTGCCGCAGCAGTTCGTCGACACGGGTCCGCCGCTCGCGTGCCGACAGGCGCGTGTGAACCAGCAGCGGCTCTTCGACCAGCGTCCTCACCTTCATGCGCGGATTGAGCGAGGAGAACGGATCCTGAAAGATGAACTGCATCTCGGCCCTGAGCTTGCGCATCTGCGTCGGCGTCAGAGCGGTCAGGTCCTGCCCCTCGTAGTAGATCTGCCCGCTAGTCGGCTCGATCAGGCGCAGCAGCAGTCGGGCCAGCGTGGACTTGCCGCAGCCGGATTCTCCGACGATGGCGAAGGTCTCGCCACGGTTGACGCTGAGCGAGATCGGGTCGACGGCGTGGACGAGCGGGCCGGCAGCCAAGCCGGTGCCGCCGCCAAAATGCTTGACGATATCGCGGGTCTCGAGAATGGGCGCCTCGGCGGTCATCCGGCTTTCCCCTCGATATGGGTTTCGAGCGGCGCCTTGAAGCAGGCGGCGCCGTGTCCATCGGCACCGAGGACGAACGGCGGCACCTCGCGTCTGCAGCGGTCGTCGGCAAAGGGACAGCGGGTGGAGAAGCGGCAGCCGGCGGGCATCGCCTGCGGCGGTGGCACGGAGCCCCGGATCGTTGCCAGCCGACCCGTGCGCGCGCCGAGCGATGGCATCGAGCCCATCAATCCGATCGTGTAGGGATGCTGCGGATCGCTGAAAATGGCCTCGACCGGGCCGCTTTCGACGATGTGGCCTGCATACATCACCGCGACCATGTCGGCGGTTTCGGCGACCACTCCGAGATCATGCGTGATCAGCAGCATCGCCGTGCCGGTCTCGCGCTGCAATTCGCGCATGAGTTCGAGAATCTGCGCCTGGATGGTGACGTCGAGCGCGGTCGTTGGTTCGTCGGCGATCAAGAGTTGCGGGTCATTGGCAAGCGCCATGGCGATCATCACGCGCTGCCGCATGCCGCCGGAGAGCTGATAGGGATATTCGCGAAGCCGTTGCTCGGGGCTCGGAATCCGCACCCGTCGGAACATCTCGAGCGCCCGTTCGCGCGCCGCTTCATGCGACACCTTGCGATGACGCCGCACGGCCTCCGCGATCTGGTCTCCGACGGTGAAGCTCGGATTGAGCGACGTCATCGGTTCTTGAAAGATCATCGCCAGACGGTCGCCGCGGATCGTCTCGAGTTCGGCGCGCGGCAGATGCAGCAGGTCGCGGCCATCGAACTCGGCTCGCCCGCTCGGGATCCGCGTCGATTTCGGCGGCAACAGGCCCATGATGGCGAGGGACGTCACCGACTTGCCGCAGCCGCTCTCACCAACGAGGCAGAGTGTCTTGCCCGCGGCAATCGAAAAGCTGACGCTATCGACGACATTGGCCGCCGTTCCGGCAAAGCCGATCGACAGATTCTCGACCCGCAACAGCGCCGGTTCGGCGAAAGCCGCAGGGTTCGGCATGATCTCGCGCGGCGGCATCGGCGCGGCGGCTTCAGGAAGCATCGGCGCTCTCCTGTGTCGCGAGCCGCCGAAGGTTTTTCTGCAGCGCCAGGAGATGCACCCGCATCGCCGCTGCCGCGCTTGCGGCATCGCCATCCGCAATGGCGTCGACGACGGCTTCGTGCTGGCTGCGATAGAGCTTATTGGTGTTGGCGCTGCGGGCCCGCTCGCGCAACTCGAGCCAGGCCGCTTCCTGGCGGACGCGGTCGACAAGGTCGAATATCGCCAGATACAGGCGGTTGCCGGCGATTTCCGCCACCATCCGGTGGAAGGAACTGTCCCACAGCTCACGCTCGTCGGCGTCAGTGCTGGCGTTGATATGACCGATCAGCGTGCGCAGCCGCTCGATATCGGCCGGCGTGGCGCGGGTGGCCGCCTGTCCGGCAAATTCGGGCTCCAGCCGCAGCCGGATCTCCATCACCTCCATATAGCTGCTCTGCGAGGCGACAGCTTCGAGCGAGAGCAGGATCGGCACCGGGGCAGGGCCGGCGAATGTTCCCGAACCCTGGCGGCGCCAGATATGACCTTCGGCTTCGAGCACGGCCAGCGCGCGGCGAACCGAGCGGCGGCTTACCTCCAGCATTTCGCAGAGCGCGCGCTCGGTCGGCAGCTTCCGGTCGGGTCCGAGCAAGGCCGGATCCAGCAGCGAGCGGATGCGCTTCAGCGCATAGTTCGAGTTGTCGTTGCTGTCGTCGATGGCCATCACGCTCTGGTCTGCCTCCGCGGCACTGATGCGAACCAATTTCAATTTGGTACAGAAAAACGCGGACCAAAGCTCGACGCAAGCACAATTATAAGGCCTGCCTGCCTAATAGGCGCACGTCCCTCGATCAACCTGATGCCGCGCGGCTTCGAGGTTGTCATGGCGTCGTTTTCAGCAGCGATTTGGCGATCTTGCCATGGACGCCCTTCTCGCCATTCACCGCTTGCGTGATGGCAAAGTCGGCGGCCAGCGAGCAGAGCTGATAGGCCTCGGTCGGGTTGAGCGCGGTCCGCTCGCAAATGATTGCGATCATCTCGCGCAAGGCGATGACGAGCGCATCGTCGAGGTCGGCGTGAAAGCCCATCGAGATGAGGTATTCGGGCGTCTCGGCCCGTGGATAGCTGAGCTGCATCTCGGTCTGCTTGTGAAGCACGAAGGTGAATGTGCCGGTCAGGGCCATTTCGAGCCCGTTGATGCAGACTTCGCCATCGCCCTGAATGCCGTGTCCATCGCCGCAGGAGAAGAGAGCGCCCTCGGCCCATACGGGAAGCCAGAGCGTCGAGCCCGCCGTCAGCAGCTTGTTGTCGATGTTGCCGCCATGGAGCCGCGGTTGGATCGAGGTGATCTCGCCGTAGCTTGCCGGCGGTGCGACGCCCATCACGCCGAAAAACGGCGACAGCGCGAGCTCGATGCCATGGGAAAACTGCGCTGTCATGGCCGCGCGATCGACCGGCAGGTGCGTGATGGTCCGCCGCGACAGGTCGAAGTCCCCGGCCAGCGTACCGCCCAGCGGCGACAGGGCATTGAAGCCCCAGTCGGCGCCGAGTTCGACCCGTTCGATCCGGACCTCCAGCACGTCGCCTGGCTCGGCGCCGGCAATGGCAATCGGCCCTGTCATCAGGTGTCCGGGCCGGCCACCGGGCGTCGGCGTTTCGACGATCACGCGTTGCGCCTCCGCCAGATGCATGGCCGAACCTTCGGGCGGAAACGCATATTCGCCGCCATTGAAGGTCTCGATGACCACGGTGTCGCCCGGCTGGATGGTCAGGACCGGAGTCTGGCTGGCCGCAAAGCGTCCCCAGACGGTGGTGTCGGGCGTGGCAGCAAGCGTGTGCAATGTCATCGTCGTCCCCAGGCGGTTCGCGAGCGAATGTCGATCGAAGCAAGACAATGTCGCCGGCCGGAAGCGCTGCGGCGGAACGACTGAATAGAGGCACCCGGCCGCAGCGGGCAGGGCGATGCGCGGATCGAGCCGGATCGCCGGCGGCGCCGAGTTGGTCAACTGCAGGCTTCGGCGAAACGGCGGCCGTCTGCCTCTCGACAGTGTCAGCCGTCAGCGCGCTCGGCGATGCGCCCGATGTCCGTCAGCCACTCGGCCGGCACGGGCTGTGCGGGGCTTATCGCCTCGTCCATCTCGCGCTCCTGCGGGCAGTCGGCGCTCCGTCCGGTTTTGGCGAACCAATATTTGATTGGTACAGGGAAATCCGAAACGTGCCGCCGCGCAAGAGTAAAAATTGCGCGTGCCTAAACAACAATCACAATGCCGCGGCTTCAGCTGCGCTGAAGGCGGGTTTCTGGGCATCGGAGCTTCGAGCGCAGGTCTCTCCGGTGTGATCAACAGCCGGCGTGGTTCAAGGGACCAGGACGGCGGCACCGTCGAAGCGACCGGCCCTGAGATCCGTCAGGGCCTCGTTGGCCCTTTGAAGGGGATAGCTCGTCGTCCGCGTGACGATCCCCATGGCCGGCGCCTGGCGCAGGAAATCGAGGCCATCCTGACGCGTCAGATTGGCGACGGAGAGCAGTTCGCGCTCTTCCCAAAGGGTCGCATAGGGGAAGCTCGGGATATCGCTCATATGAATGCCGGCGCAAACGACCCTGCCGCCCTTGCGAACCGCCCTGAGAGCTGCGGGAACGAGTTCGCCGACCGTCGCGAAGATGATCGCGACATCGAGCGGTTCGGGCGGCGAGGCGTCCGACCCGCCAGCCCAGACCGTTCCGAGGGCGCGTGCGAAATCCTGCGTGGCGGTGTCGCCAGGCTTTGTGAAGGCATAGACGCTGCGCCCTTGCCACTGCGCAACCTGCGCGATGATGTGAGCCGCAGCGCCGAAGCCGTACAGGCCGATCTTCTTGCCCTCGCCTGCGATGCTCAACGACCGCCAGCCGATCAGTCCGGCACAAAGAAGCGGGGCGAGCGAAACGTCGCTGCCGGTCTCGCCAAGCGGAAATGCGAAACGCGCGTCGGCGATGGTCGCCGTGGCGTAACCGCCGTCGCGGGTAAATCCGGTGAAGACCGGATCATCGCAGAGGTTTTCGCGCTGCATGCGGCAATAGGGACAGACCCCGCATGTATGACCGAGCCAAGGTATGCCGACGCGTTCGCCCATCACGAGACCCACAACGCCCGCGCCAATCGCATCGATCCGACCGACGATTTCGTGGCCGGGAATGATCGGCACGACTGGATTCGGCAGTTCGCCATCGACGACATGGAGGTCGGTCCTGCAGACACCACAGGCCGTGACCTTGACGCGGATCTGCCCCGGTCCGGGCTGACGGTCCGGCAGTTCCGTCCATTCGAGCGGCGTCCGGATCGCGTTCAACACCATTGCATGCATGATGGCTTCCCTTCCTATTCCGGCAGTCGGTCGAGCGACGGGTGCACAGCGGCATGATCTCCGCCCGCTCGTGGAAGGAGAGCCCCTCCTCGATTTGGGGCCCTCTCGACTGGATCGGGTAGGCGCCGTACTGCTCTTCTCGGTTGGTCAATGAACACGGTCTTTGAACCATCCGCATTGGGATAGATCGGTTTGCCACGCGGCTAGGCGGACGAAGTGGTTGTGTCCGCTATTGATCGTGGTGGTGCGAATAGCGCCCCCTATCGAGCATGCGTTCTGCAGCATAGGTTCGGTGCAGCATCGTCGCTGAGATGCTGCCCGACCGATCCGGTCTCTTCAGGAGCACGATTTTAGTTTAGTGAAGGCGGCAATCCGTGGGTGCGCCGGGTGCACGCACGCGTCGAAAACGGAAACCGGGACGTATCGTGGCGGACGATCGAGTGCACACGACGCGGCCCAGCTTCTTGAAGCTGCGAAAATAATGTCGAAGAATCAATCTCTTAGATTTTCCGTAGCCCCGATGATGGACTGGACGGATCGGCATTGCCGGTTCTTTCACCGCCAGTTGTCGAAGCATGCGCTGCTCTATACCGAAATGGTGGTAGCGGATGCCGTGATCCATGGTGACCGCGCCAAGCTGCTCGGCTTCGATACGGCGGAACACCCGGTCGCGTTGCAGATCGGTGGTTCGGATCCTGTGAAGCTTGCGGCAGCCGCGCGGATCGGCGCGGATTTCGGTTATGACGAGATCAATCTCAATTGCGGCTGCCCGTCGGACCGCGTGCAATCGGGCACGTTCGGCGCCTGCCTGATGCGCGAGCCACAGCGCGTCGCGGATTGCGTCGCGGCGATGAAAGCGGCCGTCGCGATCCCCGTCACAGTCAAATGCCGGATCGGTGTCGACGAGCAGGACCCCGAGGTCGCGCTCGATGCATTTGCCGACGCGGTTGTCGCTGCCGGTGTCGATGGGCTTTGGGTTCATGCGCGCAAGGCCTGGCTCGCCGGCCTGTCGCCCAAGGAAAACCGGGACATCCCGCCGCTCGATTATGATCGCGTCCACCGGCTGAAGGCTCGCTTCCCCGATCTCTTCATCGGCCTCAATGGCGGGCTGAAGACGATCACCGACGCCACGGCTGAGATGGACAAGGTCGACGGCGTCATGCTCGGCCGGGCGGCCTATCAGGAGCCCGCATTGCTCGCGGCTGTCGATCGCGTCTTCTTCGGCAGCGAGGCGGCCGATCCGGATCCGCATGATGTCATCGAAGCGATGATCCCTTATGTCGAGGCAGAAAAGGCACGCGGCGCGCCGCTGCACCGCATCACCCGTCATATGCTCGGACTCTTTCATGGCCAGCCCGGCGCGCGCCGTTTCCGGCAGATTCTGACTGTCGAGGGCGCGCGGCGCGATGCGAACGTCTCGGTGCTTCGCGCGGCGGCCGCGGCTGTCGAAGAGGCGTCATCGCTGGCAGCCTGAAGCACCTTTGCCGGCACTGCTCTTTATCCTTGCCGCAGTGCACGCTATTGAGGGCGGAGGCTGCGGTCTGGCAGCACCTTTTCCGGATAACCCGACATGACCATCCGCGGCTTCACGATCGACGGCTTCCTCCTTGCTCTGGTCGCCGTGGTGGCGATCGCCATCGTCCTGCCGGGCCCGGGCGCCACAGGCGGCATCCTGCACATGAACGACGTCGCTACCTATGGCGTCGGCGTCATCTTCTTTCTCTACGGCCTGACGCTGGCGCCGGAGAAGATGAAGGCGGGCGTCAGGCACTGGAGGCTGCATCTCTGCGTCCAGCTTTGCACCTTCGTGCTGTTTCCGGTTGTCATCCTGCTGTTCGGCACGCCTCTCAAGGGGTTCGTTCCGTCCGAGGTCTGGATCGGCTTCTTCTATGTTGCGGCGCTGCCTTCGACCGTCTCGTCCTCGGTCGCGATGACGTCTCTTGCGCATGGCAATGTTCCTGCGGCGATCTTCAATGCCACGCTGTCGAGCCTCATCGGCGTTTTCGCGACGCCGCTGCTGATGGCCTGGTTCCTGTCGACGAGCGGCCTGTCGATGCCGTTGCTGCCGGTCATCGGCAAGATCCTGCTGCTCGTGCTGTTGCCGATCGTCGTCGGACAGATCGCGCGTCACTGGCTCTCTGGCTGGGCAGGGCGCAACAACAAGCGGATCAAGCTCGCCGACCGGGCGATCATCCTGGCGATCGTCTACAATTCGTTCTCAGATTCGATGGTGGAAGGGGTTTGGCGCGGCCATGATGCCTCCTTGATCATCGAGATCATCGTTGGCGTCATTGCGCTGTTCTTCATCATCTATTGGCTGATGCACATTCCCTGTCGCTTGTTCGGCTTCGACCGGGCCGACACCATCGCCTGCCTCTTCTGCGCGTCGAAGAAGTCACTGGCGACCGGCGTGCCGCTGGCGCCGATCATCTTCGGGACGATCCCGGGCCTCGGCCTCATCATCGCGCCGATCATGCTCTATCACTTCTGCCAGCTTGTGATCGTCAGCGTGATCGCCAACCGCCAGGCGCAACTCGCTCTCGCCGAGGCCTGAGGTCGGCCTCCTGTTCAGCAGCCCGCTTGGCCTCAAGCCTGGCGGGAAGGGCCTCCATCAGCGCCTCGCGCTCCGCCTCGTCCATCCCGATCCAGTTCGCGATCTCGTCGATCGTCCGTCCGCAGCCCTCGCACAGTCCGGACTCGGCATCCATCGTGCAGATGCGGACGCAGGGCGAAATCATGCGAACGCGATCAGAGCGAGCAGAGTACCGAGCACTGCCAACTGTTCGACAGCGCCGAGCGTGTCGCCGGTGTGGCCGCCGATCAGGCGGTTTGCCGCCTGACCGAAGCCGAGTGTCACCAGCGCGGCCACGGCGAGCGCGACCAGCGCCGCGATCGGGCCTGCCGCCGCGGTGCCTGCGACGAGACCGATCACCAGCGCGAAAACGAGCGCCATCCAGAGCGTGTCGTCCGCCGGCTGGCCGATGCTGCCAGCGAGGCCGTCAGGCCGCGCCGCCGGCTGCTTCGCCCAGTGATAGACGATCGCCGCCCTGCCAATCGTTTCGGCGGCGATGAGGGCGAAGGCGCCCGAAAGCGGGGTCAACGGCAGGAATGCGGCGAGAAGGCTCGCCTTCAGAAGGATCGACAGGATGAGCGCCAAGGCGCCATAGCTGCCGATGCGCGAATCCCGCATGATCGCCAGGCGGGCGGAGAGCGTGCGCCCGCCGCCGAAGCCATCTGCGGTATCGGCCAGTCCATCCTCATGCAACGCGCCGGTGCCGATGACGAGGACGCTGATCGCAAGCAGCGCGGCGGCGAGCGGCGGCAGGCCGAGCGCATTGCCGAGCAGCAGCGTCAGCGCGCCAATCGCACCGATCAGCGCGCCGGCGAGGGGAAAGACGCGGACGGCGCGTTGAAGATTGGTCGCCTCGGCGGGGTCGAGGCCAAGCCGGGATGCCGGAATCCGGGTCATGAAAACAAGCGAAACCGCGATATCGCGGCCGATGTCCTCAAGGCCTCGATCTGATCTTGGCATGACATGTCCCTCCGCGACAGCGACGCGGCTTTCCGCACCGCCCGTCGAGGGTTATAGATCGCACGCCTGCGGCCGGCCAGCGCCGCCGATCCCTCGCGAATGAGCTCCCCATGTCCCGATCCGCCACCGGCCTGCCTTTCGATGATATCCGCGCGCTGATCGCGACCATGCCGGGACCGGACGAGACGGCGATCGCCGCCATTCGCGCGCGCGATGCGGAGCTCACCAAGCCGGCCGGCTCGCTGGGAAAGCTCGAAGACCTCGCAGAATGGTTGGGCGCCTGGCAGGGGAAGGCCCGTCCTGCCGTCAACCGCCCGCATGTCGCGATCTTCGCCGGCAACCACGGCGTCGCCGCGCGCGGCGTCTCCGCCTTCCCGGCCTCGGTGACGCAGCAGATGGTCGAGAACTTCGCTGCCGGCGGGGCGGCGATCAACCAGATCTGCACGGCGAACGGCCTCGGTCTCAAGATCTTCGATCTGGCGCTCGATCTGCCGACAGGCGACATCACTATTGAACCCGCGCTCGGCGAAGCGGCGTGTGCCGGCACCATGGCTTTCGGCATGGAAGCGACGGCTGACGGCGTCGACCTGCTCATCCTCGGCGAGATGGGTATCGGCAACACAACCGTCGCGGCCGCCGTTTGCGCTGGACTGTTCGGTGGAACAGGCGCGGACTGGGTTGGCCCGGGCACCGGCCTCGATGCAGCCGGCGTGGCGCGCAAGGCCGAAGCCGTCGATGCGGCGCTTGCGGTCCATGCCGGGCATCTTACCGATCCGCTCGAAGTGCTGCGGCGGCTGGGGGGACGGGAACTGGCGGCGATCGCCGGTGCCGTGCTGGCAGCGCGGATGAGCCGTATCCCGGTGATCCTCGATGGCTATGTCGCGACGGCCGCCGCCGCTGTGCTCTATCGGCTCGATCCAACCAGCCTCGACCATTGCCAGTTCGGCCATCTCTCGGCTGAGCCGGCGCATCGCTGGCTGCTCGATGCCATGGGCAAGACACCGCTGCTCGACCTCGGCATGCGGCTCGGGGAAGGCACCGGCGCAGCTCTCGCCGCTGGCATCGTCCGCGCGGCGGCGCTCGTGCATGAGGGAATGGCGACCTTCACGCAGGCCCACGTCTCAGGCAAGGACGGCTGAACAGTCGGGTCGGATCGCTTGAACCTGGCTCAGGCAGTGCGCGCGGCAGAGCCCGAGAGCCTGTGTATCACGCGGCCCACGACCCGGACTTTGTCATTGCCTGGCTCGGCCCGGCAATCCAGCGTCTCACGACGCTGATGCGGATCGTCTTTTTCCGATGAAACGAAACCTGGATTGCCGGGGCGACCCGGCAATCACAAGGGACGACACGCCGTGATGTGCGAGCAAGGGTCGGTCGATCAATAGCGACGCATGAGCCCGACGAGACGGCCCTGGATGCGGACGCGGTCAGGTCCGAAGATGCGCGTCTCATAAGCGGGATTGGCAGCTTCGAGCGCGACGGAGGCGCCGCGACGGCGAAGGCGCTTCAGCGTCGCTTCTTCCTCGTCGACGAGCGCGACAATGATGTCGCCATTGTCGGCATTGTCGGTCTTGCGGATGAGGACGGTGTCACCATCCAGAATGCCGGCCTCGATCATCGAATCGCCGCGCACTTCAAGGGCGAAATGCTCGCCGCCGCCCAGCATTTCCGGCGGGACGGTGATCGAATGGCTCTGCGACTGGATGGCCGAGATCGGGACGCCGGCAGCGATGCGGCCCATCACCGGGACGATGACCGGCTCGTGATAGGGCTCCGCGCTTTCGGCTGACCGCATGCGGCCGAGGCTGCCCTCAATGACACTCGGCGCGAAGCCGGTCTTGCGCGGCCGCGCCATGGTCGGGGCCATGGCCTCGGGCAGGCGGACCACTTCGAGCGCACGGGCGCGGTTGGGAAGCCGGCGAATGAAGCCGCGCTCCTCCAACGCCTTGATCAGGCGATGAATGCCAGACTTGGAGCGCAAGTCGAGCGCATCCTTCATCTCGTCGAATGAGGGGGGCACACCGGCCTCCTTCAGTCGTTCATGGATGAAGAGCAGAAGCTCATATTGTTTGCGTGTGAGCATTTCCCAATCCGCGCGCCAGAATCATCCGGTACAAAACACGAACAACTTACATGTTCTGTATGTGTTCCGCAAGGACCGCGGGTTGAGGGCGGGGTGAGACGACGGGCCCGAATGGGGTGTGCCGGCTGCGATGGCCGCCGAGCCCGTTCCTTCGCTGGCTCAGCGGATCGGCGGTGCGTACTGGATGCCGCCGCGGCTCCAGAGCTGATTGAGGCCGCGCGGGATGCCGAGCTTCGAATCGACGCCGAGATTGCGTTCGTAGATCTCACCATAATTGCCGACCGCCTTGACTATATTGGCGATCCAGTCGTTCGTGAGCCCAAGCTTGGAGCCGAAGTCGCCATCCGTGCCGATGAGGCGCATCACCTCCGGCTTCTTCGAGGCCTTTGCCTCGTCGATACGATCGGACGAAACGCTGAGTTCCTCGGCATTGACCAGCGCGAAATTGACCCACTGCACGAGCAGGCGCCACGCTTCGTCGTCGGCGCGCACGGCCGGTCCGAGCGGCTCCTTGGAAATCACCTCCGGCAGGATGATGCTGTCGCCGGGATCAGAAAGGCCGGCCTTCTCGGCATAGAGCTGCGAGACGTCGCTGGTGATCGTATCGCATTTGCCGGAGCTATAAGCGGCGAGGGCCTCTGACGGCGTCGCGGCCGAAACCACCGTGTATTTCATCATGTTGGTCGTGAAATAGTCGATGAAATTCGGCTCCGTTGTCGTCCCCGCTTGTACGCAGACGGTGGCGCCGTCGAGCTCGAGCGCGGACGTCTTGCCGCTGGCCCGCTTCACCATGAAGCCCTGGCCGTCATAATAGGTGACGCCTGCGAAGACGATGCCGAGGTCGGCCTCGCGTCCGAGCGTCCATGTCGAATTGCGCGACAGCAGATCGACCTTGCCGCTCTTGAGCGCGTCGAAACGGTCGGTGGCGGAGAGTGGCAGATAGGTGACCTTGGCCGGATCATTGAAGATCGCGGTGGCGACGGCCTTGCAGAAATCGACGTCGAACCCGGCCCAGGCACCGTCGGCGTTCTTCATGCCGAAGCCGAGCAATCCCTCATTGACCCCGCAATTCAAAGTGCCGCGCGCCTTGACGTCATCGAGCGTCGCGGCGCCGGCCGTCAGGCAGCCGGCAAACAGCAACGCCGCGGCAAGCGAAGGAATGGTCGATCGAATGGGCATGAAAACTCCCCCGGGGTGGTCTGCCGTCTCAGTCTTGATGGTCGGTCCGCGCGATGCGCAGGCCGCTCGCCGTCACAGCTTGGCGCGCTGCAGCACGACGACCTTGGTTCCGACTGGAACGCGCTCGAACAGATCGACGACGTCGCCATTCACCATCCGGAAGCAGCCGGACGACAGCGCATGGCCAATGGTCTGCGGCTGATTGGTGCCGTGAATGCGATAGATCGTGTCACCAAGATAAAGCGCGCGCGCGCCGAGCGGATTGCCTTCGCCGCCGGCCATGAAGCGCGGCAGATAAGGTTGGCGCTGGATCATCTCCGCCGGTGGCCGCCAATCGGGCCATTCCTGCTTGCGCGAGATCTTGAGAAGGCCCGACCACTGGAAGCCGTCGCGGCCGACCCCGACGCCGTAGCGCAGCGCCCGATTGTCGCCCTGCACGAGATACAGGAAGCGCTCATCGGTGTTGATGATGATGGTTCCAGGCTTCTCGGTGGTGCGGAAATAGACCGGCTGCAGGCGGAATTCCGGCGGCAGCAGAGAATCCTCCGCCGTCGGGACGAGGCCTGGCTGATCGCCGATCTGGAGTGGTGCGCGCGCATCGGAAACCGACGGAGCGGCGATCGCCGCTCCCGTCACGAGACCCGTCATGGTCGCCATGAGCAGGCCGGCGAGGGCGCCTAGCGCGAGGTAGCGGTTTTTCTGTCGCATCAGTGCCTCTTCGATTGAAAGGCGAGGGGATCGGCTAGCGCGTGGCCGGCGGCGGGGCCGGAACGGGCGCCGTCGCCGAGGCTGAAGGCGTCGCGGCGGCAGTTGTCGCGGGCGTATCGCAGCGCACGAACACCATCGTGCCATAGCGGGCGGCAACCGTCGGATCGACCCAGGCCGCTACCAGGACGCCGTTCTGGAACGACGTCACCTGCCTGTCCTGGATGACGCCGGCTGGGCCCGGCGGACCGATATAGACGCGCCCGCCGGCGCTCTTGACGAACACCTCGGACGGCTGCGTCTGATCGGCGAGATACATCATCACGCCGCCATTCGATCCCTTGCCGATGACATAGGGATTGCTGCAATAGCGCCGCGCCTCGTTGGTGGTGCGCGCGAGATCCGCTTCATTGCGGAAAGAGCCGAGGCCCCATTTGCCGACGAGCTGATCGGAGGTGATCGTCGCAACAGCGGACGAGGGCGCGGTGAGGCTGGCGCCGTCCAAAGCGCTGTCCGAAGTGCAGGCTGCAAGTCCGCCCGCAAAGGCAAGGGCGAGTGCCAGAGAGCTATGCCTACGAAGGCGACGCAGCCCGCCGGCGAAATCGGTCGAAACGAGGCCCATCCGTCTCTCTCCCACGGTTGGCGTCCGGCAGGCGCGCGATCTCCGTCGGCGTCGCTTCCGGTGTGGCGGCATGATGAAGAGCCGTCGCGGCAAACGCAACCGCTTCCTGTAGGAGGAGGCCTGTGCCGCATGTTCTGCTTTCGTGCTAGTCTCGCGCCATGATCGATCTGAACTTCACGCTGTTCGAAACCGCGATCGGCCGCTCCGCCATTGTCTGGGGCGCTGGCGGCATCCGCCGCACGCTTCTGCCCGAGGCCGAGGCGGCGGCGACGCGCCGTCTGGTAACAAAGCTCTTTCCTGCGGCGACGGAAGTCGCAGCGGAAGGTGACATCGCCGCGACCATCGCCGCGATTCGCGCCCTTCTGGATGGGGGCCGCGAGGATCTGCGCGCTGCGCCGCTCGACATGACCGATGTCGAGCCTTTCCCGGCGCGCGTCTATGAGGCCCTGCGGCGGGTGGGGCCGGGCGAGACGATCACATATGGCGCGCTGGCGACAAAGGTGGGCGCCGATGGCGAGGCCCGGGCGATCGGCGCCATTTTGGGCCGTAATCCATTTCCGATCATTGTGCCGTGCCATCGGGTTCTCGCGGCCGGGGGCAAAACAGGCGGCTTCTCTGCGCCGGGCGGCGTCGCGACCAAGCTGGTCATGCTGACGCGCGAGCGGGCTCGCACGGCCGATGCGCCGGGCCTGTTCGACGGCATCGGACTGCCGCTTGTGGCAAGACGGCCATAACGCGCCGCTCATCGCCGACGCGGTGAGCGCCAGCCATTCATTCCCAACGCCACCCGGCCGAGATTTATTGTTGACTAGGAAACCACATTGAGTTAGTTTCCTAGTCAATGAAAGAGCCATCATGACCTCTGTCTCGGAACTCAGTGATCATACGGGCTACTGGATGCGCATGGTCTCAAACGCCGTGTCGCAGGAGTTCGCTCGCAAGGTATCGGGCGAAGATGTCACCGTCGCGGAGTGGTCGTTCATGCGGGCGCTCTACGATCTTGAGCCGACACCTCCATCCGTTCTGGCTGAGAAGATGGGCATGACGAAGGGGGCGATCAGCAAGCTTGCCGAGAGGCTGGTCGCCAAAGGTCTGGTAAAGCGCGCCGACAACCAAAAGGACAAGCGCGCTCACAGCCTGTCCCTGACGGCGGAGGGGCGGGCCAAGATCCCGCTTCTCGCAGCACTCGCCGACAGGAACGACGCTGAGTTCTTTGGCGCGTTGACGAAGGAAGAGCACGAGACGCTCGACCGTATCCTGCAAGTCCTCGCCGAACGGCGCGGGCTGAACGCAATCCCGGTAGACTGAAGCCGCCGATCAAAATCAATCTTGAAATGAAGGGAACCGCCATGGACGCGGATCGGATGTCTATTGCCGAAACCTGCCTGCGGGCTGCTCACGACGGAAGCTTGAGCTTTCCAGTCATCGTCCGCAAGCTCATCGCCGCCGGTTTCGAGGGCTACACGGTCGATTATCGCCGCAACTGCCAGACATTCTATCTGTCGGACGGCGATAGTGTCACGATGGATACACCGTTTTCGGCCGGCAACGTCGCCGCGGCCTTCGATGCCGCGGAGGTCGAACGCCTGGTGCGTTGGGCGCAGGCGAACCCCGCTGACTACAGCTACGTCGCCTTCTGCGAGAAGGCGAAGGTCGCCGGCTGTGCCGGGTACATTGTCTCGTTCCTGGGCCGCCGCGTCGTCTATTTCGGCCGCACGGCCGAGACCTATATGGAGCACTTCCCGAAGTGACGGGCGCCCGGCCATGGCGTCCCCCTTGAGCTCCATGATGCTCAGGGGCCGGTCTTGCTTCAGGAACGATACGGAGTTGGCGCGCCGACCAAGGTGAAACTGCGAACACGTATATGATTGAGATTCCGCTTATTTAGTTGGCCGACAAGCTCCAAAGCGACGAGCGAGACAAGGCGTCGGCGCTGGACTCCGAACCGCCCCCTCCCCGCATTCGCAAGCAGAAAGAGCCAATCGGCTCAGGTGCAACCCGAATTTGGGCCAGCCAGAGCTGGAAAATTCCGGGTTTAAGCCTCATGCCGGCACGGGCGCCGGAGAGCCATTCAGGAGCGTGATCGGCGGATTGTTGCCGATCCGGCTGTGCAGACACGGCTTTACCAACAGCCACGGGCCCCATCATTACCCGGGACCGGGGCGGCGCTATGCCCTGGCCGCGGCCAGGGCGCCTTCAGCAGCGACACAGGTCGCTGATCGCTGGCGACTGATGGAGAACGCGAGCCTGGCCTTCGTCGAGACCTTTCGTAAATCCATGTCTCCGACTCGGCCATTCCATCAGGGTGGCGGCCTGCGGATGGCACCAGAAAGGCTTACATTGCGAAATGAATGCCAATTCTGTCTGGCATAGCGAAAGCCGGATACTCGAGGGCTGTGCACAACCGTTCCGGTATTAACGGTGAGCACCGGCAGCACTGGCAATTCACGCATGACGAGCTCATTTGCGCAACGGTAAAGCCTCGTCCGTTCGGCATCTTCGCGCTCATGACGGGCAGCCTCTAGCAGTGAATCAAGCTCGTATATACGGCAGTATCCTGCATTGACCCCATGAGGGGAGACGTTCCGCGAATGTAGAACCTGATCAAGCCAGACGTCGCAGGACATACCCCAACTCATCTCGGATATCCCTACCCCGGCGGGCATACCGTTTTGCCAGTGCTTGCAGTACTCAACCCAATCCTCGTGCGGACACAGCTCTAGATTTATGCCGACCTTGGCGAGGTCTGAGGCCAATCGACCAATGATTGCAGTGGGCTGGAGCTGGGCCGAGCCTGCCGTCGCAAACATGACTCGCAGGGCCCAATCCGGGGGTGGAGCCGCCTGTGCGAGGAGCCTTCGTGCCTGGTCGAGGTCGTAGGGGTACGGATCGACGTACTCTGGATCATAGGCCGGAGACGCAGGAGGTAGAATTCCCTTCGCCGTACGGGTCTGTCCTCTGAACACCTCGTCGCTCAGCGCTTCCCGATCGAAGGCATGGGCGATGGCTTGACGCACGCGCCGGTCCGCCAGCACCGGATCGCTCATGTTGAAGATCAGGTACCAGACATAGGGAACGCTGCCCGAATGCACGACGAAGCCGCGCTGCTGCAGGTCCTCCAGATCGGCTCCGTCGAGGCCATAGGCGAGGTCGACCGTGCCGTCGAGCAGGGCGGTCAAGCGCTCGGTCGCATCAGGAAACGGAAGGAAGCGCAGCTTTTCCAGCTTTGCCACCTCGCCCCAATAAGCATCGTTTCGGCGCAGCGTGACTCCGCTGCCGCGAGATGTCTGAAAGCGCTCTTCGAAGATGAACGGCCCGGTTCCCGGCGCGCGGTCCGACAGGTCCGGCCCGAACGTCTCCAGCGCCGCAGGGCTGACGAACACCTGCGCCCCGGGCGCATCCTCCTGGGTCATGTAGCGGAGAAAGTCCGGGAACGGCTTGCCGAGCTCGATGTCCACGGTGAAGGGGTCGACCAGTTTGATCGCGTCGATCCACTCGATGCCGATCCGGTTGTAATTGGCGGCGATCGGCGAATAGACCGGACTGAGAGTGTCCCGCATCCTGGCGAAGTTCAGGCGCACCGCCTCGGCATCGAAGGCGGCTCCATCGTGGAAGCGGACGCCTTGCCGCAAATCGAAACGATAGGTGAGGCCGTCCGGCGAGACCGTTACCCGCTCGGCGAGTGCAGGTATGAGTGCCGTGGTGGCACCGATCTCACCTTCGAGATCATCCTCAATCAAGCTTTCGAATATGTTTTGGACGACGCGCCCAGTATTCCAGCCTCCAAATGAACATGGAGGATCAATAAGATCGACTTCCCAATCCAGTCCTATATTTAGAGTATTTTCTGAAGCGGCCATTTTATTTAACTTTCTTTTTGTGTTTCGGAAGGATTGGGCTATATGGCGGGGAGGGTCGCTTGGCGGCTGAAGGCAGGGCCGAAGCGGGCTGATGGAGGTCGAATTGGAAGGCTGGCCGGTAGGCGTACTTTTTTCTCATTCCGGTGTGACGTCGATGTCGGAAATTTCGCAGTTGCAGGGAACGCTGCTGGCGATAGACGAGATCAACGACGCAGGCGGCGTGGGGGGGCGGGCGATCCAGCCGATCATCAAGGACCCGGCGTCCGATCCCACGGCCTATGCACGGCTCGCCGCCAACCTGATACTGGAGGAAGGGGCGGCCAACATCTTCGGCTGCTCGTCCTCGTTCAGCCGAAAGGCGGTCCTCCCATGGATCGAGCGCCGAGGCGGCCTGCTGTGGTACTCGGTAGTTTATGAAGGTTTTGAATATTCGCCCAACATCATCTACACGGGCCCAACCATCAACCAGACGCACCTTCCTTTGGCCAACTACCTCTTCCGCCATGTCGGGAAGAGGTTCTTTCTCATCGGCTCGGACTATCTTTTCCCGCGGGAATCCAACCGCGTGATACGCGACATCGTCGAGGATGTGGGCGGCACCATCCTCGGCGAGCACTACGTTCCCCTGAGCGCGGGATACGAGACCTATGCCGAGGCGGTAGCGTGCGCGGCCGAGGCGGATGCCGACGTCATCTTCTCGACCGTGATCGGGCCGGGGACGTCCCATCTGTACGACTCGCATAATGAAGCCGGCCTCGACGCGCGCCGTATGCCGATCGCGGCGCTGACCACCAGCGAGGTGCATCTGCGCGCCATGCGCACGCCGGTGGGAGCCGGTCACCTGGTCTGCGCGCCCTATTTCGAATCGCTGAAGACCGCCGAGAATCTCCGCTTCGTGGAGCGCTACCGCGCGCGGTACGGCAGCGCGCGGCCGGCCGACGGCCCGGCCGAGGCGGCCTATTCGACCGTCCATCTGTTCGCGAAGGCGCTTGCCGATGCAGGCACGACGGATCCGGAACGGGTGCGGGCGGCGGTGCTGGGGCAGCACTATCTGGCCCCCGAAGGACTGATCACCGTCGATCCGGACAACAGCCACACCTATATCCGGCCGCGTATCGCGGTCACGACCGGTCGTGCCGATTTTAGGATCGTCGAGGAGGCGCCAGAACCGGTCAAGCCCGACCCCTACCTTGTCTATTATGAAGCGCCCGAACGGTGTGAATGAGCCGCACCGATGAGCTTCTCTCAAATCATGATCCGGGAATTGCGGTCGCTTCGGGTTGCGGTCTTCCATCCGGCCGATGGCGACCGCGAAGAGTTGATGCTTCACATCCGGCGCATAGGCTGCACGGTCTATGCCGACTGGCCGATCCCGACGCATCCGACACGCGAAACCGACATCGCGCTTTGCCTTCTCTCCGAGACGGGAGAGCAGCTCCCCGACTGGCCGGATGTCGCGCTGATCGCGATCCTCCAATACGAAAGTCCGGTCGTCGTGCGCAGCCTTCTGGACTCGAACGCCCACGGAATCGTCACCAAGCCGATCCGAGCTTTCGGTATCCTGTCGACACTGCTGCTGACCCGCTCGCTTCATCGTTTCAGCCAGCGACAGAAGGCGAAGACCGACAAGATCGAGGAAACGTTGCGCTCGCGGCGGTTGATCGATCGCGCCGCCGAAGCTCTTTCCGCCTCGGGCTTCGGCACACTTGAAGCGTGCCATCAGGCGATCCGGCGCGCCGCCATGGAAGGCCGCGTCACCGCGGCGAGCGTCGCGGAGAACATACTCGCCGGAAAAGCAGTTCCGGTCATCGAGATGCTGCGCAGGGGCTGAGTGTCTCATGTCGCGAACATCCGTCCGTCGAGCCGACGCACCGCCATCATCGCGATTTCGATTTCGAAGGAACTGGAACTCATGGCATCCAGGTCGCGGCTCAGCGCATCCTGTACGGCCACGATCACCGCAGGCTCCAGAAGGCGCTGAACAACCTGCGCCCGCGATGCGGTAAGACGCCCCAGGCGGACCGCGGCTGAGAGATGCAGGCTGACGACGCTCCTGACCTCCATCAACACCGTCTGCTCCGCCGTCAATCCCGAAGCCGCAGCCACAGCGCCGAACACGACCGCAAGATGACCGGAGGAACGCTCGGCGCGGATGGAGGCGCAAAATTCCGCCACGGGTCCATTATCGAACAACTGAGGAGCGAGGACCGCCAGCTGGCGGCCGCAACTGGTCGACATACGCCGGGCCGTCTCGCTCAGCTTGCAGGTGCCCAACTCGGCATCCACGCGGAGCATGCCGGCAACATCGCCACATTCGGCCGACCGGTGAGCATGCGCCGCTGCTACGCCGTCCGTCCGGGCTGCTGCGTACCGCAGGCTCGTCTCGATCCACCGGATGAGGTCGCCTTCGCAGACATCCCCGCGGGGATGCAGCCACGCTTCGAGGCCGCCCGAATGGGCGAAGCGACCGATTGGCAGTCCGCTATCAGAGAGCTGCATCACGGCCAGCAGTTGCTGCGGCGAGGGGGGCATCTCAGTGCGCGTGCCCGGTCGCCAGCGGCCGATCGAGGCCGAGCGGAACGCCGACAAAGCTGAACGTCACCCCTTCAAGGCCGAGGCGTTCGACCGCCGCTGCCATGACTGTTGGCGAAGTTGTGACCGGGACAAAGATCGATCCGCCGCTCACCTCAATGGGTGCATGCTGGTTGCCGAAGCAATGGCCGATGCGCGCTGCAGCAGTGATCAGCGATGAGGTGTCCAGGGCGCTCAGTCGGATCGCCATCACCGGCTGTGGCTTGCGCTCGACCACGAGGATGGTCTCGCCGTCGTCGGCCAGCACAGCGCCATGACGGAGATAGCTGCCATGAGGAAGGTCGATGGCGACCTCGCTTCCGGCCTCGGAAAGAGCAAGCTGGCGGCGACGCATGGCATTGTCGGCATCGAGCAGCACGACTTCACGCGCCCGGCCGCGGAACCCGGGATCATCGAAGTGTCCGATGATGGCGTTTACTTGCCTCATGGCTTTTCCTCATTTGCGGATCGGAGGGGGCGGATGGCCGAGCAGCGACCGTCGGGCTTCGCCCCAGGCGAGATCGACGACCTCTCGGGCGGCAGATGGCGTGCGGCACAGCGCCCGCACAATGACACCGGCGCCCTTCGGCAGGATCGACGCCGCGCCATAGACGCCGGCAACGGAGCGAGCCGCATCATCAAGGCTCCGGTCCAGGGTCGCTGGCAGCGTGCCGGGGGCAAGCACCAACACTGTGGCGATGAAGCGGTGTTCGGCGAACAGCCCCGGCCCGCCGAGCGGCATGCTGTCGGGCACAAGTTCGAACGCGTCCTTGCACGTCGGCACGCCGTCTATCTCGACAGTCGTGCGGAAGTGCAGCCGCGAATAGGCGAATACCTCGCCCGCCGCGAAGCGCCCGCAGGCGACGATTTCGCTCAGCACGGCCGTCGCGCCCGTCGCCATCCTCATAAGCGTATATTGCTCGTAGCAGGCCATTTTCAGCGGAATGACAGGATCGGGCACATATTCCAGATAGGCCCCCTCCTCCATATCGATCGTCATTCGCTGGCTTGCACTCACACCACCCTCGGCGCCAAAAATCTTGGTCGCTGACGGCGTCGAAACATGCACCCGCGCATGGCGGCGCAGTCGTAGCTCGACGATGAGCCGATCCGCTTCGAATACGCCGCCACTGGGATTGTGCACATAGACGAACGCCATGTCCGGCACTGCCGGATCCAGGCGCAACGGCGACGTGACGTGAAGGGGAAAACGTTGGTCCCGACCGATGATCTCGGTCTGCCCGCAGCCGGTGCGAGCGAAGTCGAGATGCAGCCATCCGTCGGTTGTTGCCTCGTCGGTCATATGGGCGCATGGAAGAGCAGGGAGCGCTGGAGATGATCGAAAACGGCTTCTGCTCCCGCAGCATCCCTCAAATTGGTGAACAGGCTCGGCCTCTCCGGCCGGATCATCGCCACGTCCGCTCGAATACGATCGAGATCGGCATCTACATGAGGGGCGATGTCGATCTTGTTCACAACCAGAAGGTCCGCCTGAAGGCAGCCCAGCCCGCGCTTCCGCGGAATATCGTCACCCGCCCCGCAATCGATCACGAAGATCCAGTAGTCGACGAGTTCCCGGGAAAACGACGATGCCAGATTGTCTCCACCGCTCTCGATCAGAATGAGATCGAGTGGATTTTGGCGTTCAAGCCGATCGGCCGCCTCGATGTTCACAGAAGGGTCCTCGCGGATCGCTGTATGCGGACACGCGCCGGTTTCCACGCCCACGACAAGGCGGGGATCAATCAGGCCGCCCTTCTGAATCCGCTCCGCGTCTTCCAGCGTCACAAGGTCATTGGTGATGACCGCTACCTTCAGGCCGGCGGCCTGGACCAGCGGCAGTAACCTTTCCACGAGGCGGGTCTTTCCGCTCCCGACCGGGCCGCCGATGCCGATGCGTATAGCCTGTCTCTGCATGGTTACTTCAACATGTATAGGGAGCCGAGGGGCACGGTCCTGGCAGGACTGGACACACAGGTCTCACCGTCGATGGAGACACGGTAGGTGTCAGCATCCACAGTTATCTCCGGGAGCGAGTCATTGTGGACCATGTCGTATTTGGTCAGACCGCGCGTGGAGCGGGTTGCGACACAACGCGACTCCAGTCCAAGCCGCTGCGGCAGGCCGGCCTCCAAGGCCAGTGGACTGAGAAACCGTATCGAAAGGCTTCGCGCGGCCCGGCCGAACGCACCCCATTGCGGCCGATAGAGGAGCGGTTCGCAGACCAGCAGCGAGGCGTTCGCCTCTCCCGTCACCGCCCATGCAGGAAAGCCGGATTTGAGCACCAGCTCCGGCTTGACGCCGAACAGTGCGGGCTTCCAGAAGACAAGATCGGCCAGCTTGCCCCGCTCGATTGACCCGACCTCGTGATCGATGCCAAAAATCTTGGCCGGATTGATGGTGTATTTGGCGATGTAGCGCTTGATCCGCCCGTTGTCGTTGCCGCTGCCTGCGTCCACGGGCAAAGCTCCGCGCGTCTGCTGCATGATTGAGGCGAGCTGCCAGGTTCGGGCGATGGTCTCGCCGATGCGGCCCATGCCCTGCGAATCCGAGCCGAGCGCGCTGATGGCGCCGATATCGTGCAGGACATCCTCCGCGCCGATGGTCTCCTTGCGGATCCGCGATTCCGCGAATGCCACATCCTCCACCACCCTCGGATTGAGGTGGTGGCTCGTCATGGCCATGTCGAAGTGCTCTTCGAACGTATTGACCGTGAACGGATTGGTTGGATTGGTCGACGAGGGAAGAACATTCGGGTGCGAGCAGACCCGTATGATGTCCGGCGCGTGGCCGCCGCCCGCTCCCTCGACGTGATAGGCGTGGACGGTGCGCCCGCCGATGGCTTCGAGGCTCTGCTCCAGAAAGCCGAACTCGTTGAGCGTGTCCGTGTGGAGCTGGATCTGCACCGCGCCTTGGTCGGCCGCATCGAGCGCGCTGTCGATAGCCGCAGTCGTCGCGCCCCAATCCTCGTGGATCTTGAGACCTGCCGCACCTGCGGCAAGCTGTTCGACGAGCGGCGCAGCAACATCGGAGGCCGCCTTGCCGAAGAATCCGAAGTTCAGTGGAAAGGCTTCGGAGGCCTGAAGCATCAGGCCGAGATTGACTGTTCCGGTGGAGGCGATGGGGACCGTGGTAGGCCCCAGCCCTCCGCCCATCAGGGTCGTCACTCCGGCGGAGAGCGCCTCCTGACACTGGCCGGGATCGATGAAGTGGACGTGGCAGTCGATTCCGCCGGCCGTCACGATAAGCCCTTCGGCCGCCCGAACGTCGGTGTTCACACCGACGATCAGTTCAGCAGAGACGCCGTTCATGATCCGCGGATCACCTGCCTTGCCGATCCCGGCGATCCGGCCGTCCTTGATCCCGATATCTGCCTTGATGATCCCGACCACGGGATCGATGATCAGCGCATTGGTGATGACGAGGTCGAGCACACCTTCGGAGGCGCACAGCGCCCCGTCACATCCGCTGCCCGCCCGCATGGTCTTGCCGGCGCCGAAGACAAGTTCGTCGCCGTAATGGGTCAGGTCCGTCTCGACTTCCGCCCACAGCTCGGTGTCCCCGAGCCGGACGCGATCGCCGGTCGTCGGTCCGTAGAGCTCCAGGTAATGGCGTCGGGTCAACGACTGAGCCATCCTATATTCCCCGATAGCCGCGCGCCGCCGCGCGTTCGAAAGCGCGCTCGCGAATAGCCGGATCGTCGAGCGAGCCTTCGGTCAGCCTATTGAGTCCGTGGACCTCTCGACGGCCGCCAATGGTCACGAGGTCGACGGTCTTCTCGTCGCCTGGTTCGAAGCGGATGGTGGTTCCAGCGGGAATGTCCAGCCGGAAGCCGAAGGCACGGCGGCGATCGAATTCGAGCGCCTGATTGACCTCGAAGAAATGGAAATGCGATCCTACCTGGATCGGCCGGTCGGCGAGGCTCCTCACAAGGGTTGAAAAGCTCGCCCTGCCGAGGTTGATCTCGATGGCATCGGCGGCGAGGCGCCACCGATTGGTGAAGGCATCCACCTTGCCCATGCCGTCGGCCGTAATGGGATCATGTACGCAGACGAGCTTCTGTCCGTCGGGCAAGAAGGGTTCGACCATCAGAGTGTCGACGAGTTCCCTGACCCCCTCCATTACGTCCGATTCCGACAGGATCGACCTGCCAAGCGACATGAGTTCCGACACCGATCTCCCGTTTCGGGCGCCTTCGAACACTGCATCGGCTATGAGTGCCCGCGCTTCCGGCATGTTCAGGGGCAGGCCGCTGTCGCGCCGACGCTGCGCCAGCTGGGCGGCGAGGAAAACAAGCAGCCGCTCCTGTTCTCTTGCTGTCAGATACATGACGGGTCCTCACACGCTCAAATGCTTCAGCACCCGAGCCCGGGCGTCGGGCTCGGAGGCGGCGCCCATCTCGGCGATCTCGCCGCGATCCAGCACCGCCCAGCGATCGGCCACCGCTAGGGCGAAGGGCAGATGCTGCTCGACCAAGAGCATGGTGGTGCCGTGGCGGTCGCGGGCGCTGCGGATGACGCCGGCCAGGCGGTCGATCACCGAGGGCTGGAGCCCCTCGGTGATCTCGTCCACCAGCAGCAGCTTCGCTCCCGTGGCCAGCGAGCGGGCCATCAGCAGCATTTTCTGTTCGCCGCCCGAGAGCGTGCCGGCGCGCTGCTTGAGGCGTTGCAGCAGGAAGGGGAAGGAGGCCTCCACCTCGGCGAGCGCCGCCTCGAAGTCGGGCCGCCGCACGGCGAGGCGGAGGTTTTCCTCCACGCTCATGTCCTGGAACAGCGCCTTTTCCTGCGCCACATAGCCAACGCCGAGGCGGGCGACGCGGTGCGGGGAGAGGCGCGTCGCCTCGCTGCCGGATATGGCCACCGTGCCGGTCATCTTCGGCAGGAAACCCATTACTGCTTTCAGCAGGGTGGACTTGCCCATGCCGTTCTTGCCGAGCACGGCGAGGATTTCGCCCGGCGCGAGAGAAAGGCTGACCTCGCGTAGCACCACCGCACCGGCATAGCCGCTGGAGAGATTGTCGACGGAAAGCGCGCTCATGCCCGCATCTCCTGGCTCGGGGCGGGCGCCGTCTCGTGGTCGATGCCGGCATGGCCGGAGCCGGCATAGACCTGCTTGACCAGCTCGGAGGCCACCACCTCCTCCACCGAGCCGTCCAGTACGATGCGGCCCTGGTGAAGGACGATGACGCGCGAGGAAATCTCCCGCACGAAGTCGAGATCGTGTTCCACCAACAGCACGCACAGGCCCTGCTTCCTGGCCAGGTCGATCAGGATGGCGCCGATCTGCATCCGCTCGGTCTTGGTGAGGCCGGCGGTCGGCTCGTCGAGCAGCAGCACGCGCGGTTCCAGCGCCAGCACCATGGAGAGTTCCAGCGCCTGCTTCATGCCATGCGAGAGCAGATGCGCGGGGGTGGAGAGCTGCTTGTCGAGCCCCGTGGTGGCGATGACGTGCATCGCCGCTTCCGGCAACGGCAGGTCGCGGGCCCGGCACCACAGCGAGGGCCGCGCGTGGCGCACGCGGGCGATCTGCAGGCACTGCGCGACGGTCAGCGTCTCGAACACATTCGCCATCTGGAACTTGCGGCCGACGCCCAGCGCGACGCAGGCCTCCGGCGGCTTGCGGCCGATGTCGTAGCCGTTGACCGCGATGGTGCCGGCGGTGCGCTCGGCACCGTCGGCGATGCAGCGCATCAGCGTGGTCTTGCCGGCGCCATTGGGGCCGACAAGGCTGACCAGTTCGCCGGCGCGGGCCTCGAAGTCGATCCCCTCCAGCACGGTGAGGCTGCCGAAGCGCTTGACCACGCCGGCCACCGCCAAAGCTGGCCCCTCGCCGGGCTCGACGCCCTGGGTATCGGCGAGGTCGAGGGTGGAGAGCGTCACGCTGGCGGCAGGCGTCGCGACGCGCGGGCGAAGGAGGCCGAGCAGCTTGCGGGGAAGGTCGAACACCACAGGCAGCAGGCCGCGCGGGAAGGCGACGATGACAATTACGAACAGCGCGCCGATGATGAGCTGCCAGACGAAGGGATAGTCGCCGGCGAGCTGGGCGCTCTCGTAATCGACGATCAGCGCGCCGAACACCGGGCCGAGCAGCGTGCCGCGCCCGCCCAGCGCGGTCCAGATGACCAGCTCGGTGCCGAAGACGAAGCCGGCAAGCTCGGGCGCCACCACCATCGCATAGCCGGCATAGATGTAGCCGGCGACCGCCGCGATGGCGGCGCAGGCGAGATAGACCAGGATCTTCAGCCGTGAGGTGTCGAGGCCGAGATATTTGCAGCGCTGCTCGTTCTCGCGCACCGCCACCAGCAGCCGGCCGGCATCGCTCTTCACGAAGATATAGGCGAGCGTCGTCACCCCGACCAGGAAGCTGCCGGATAGCCAGAACCACGCCTCCATCGACAGGTCGAAGCTCATGAAGCCGGACAGCCCGCTCGACGAGCCGGTGAAGGTACCGCCGGAATAGAGCAGCTGCGTCGCCACGATGGGCAGGACCAGGGTGATGACCGAGGCATAAAGCGCCGATGCGCCGTGCCAGAAGGCGAGCCAGCCGACGATGGCCGCCACCAGCAGCGCGCCGCCGACGCCGAGCCCCAGCGCCAGAAAGGCGTTAGAGGTGGAGAAATCCATATGGGTGAAGACGAGGCCGGCGGCATAGGCGCCGCAGGCGAAGAACACCGACTGGCCAAAGGTGAGGATGCCCAGAAATCCCCAGAGCAGGTCCACCGTCAGCGCCACCACGGCATAGAGCAGTGAGCGGGTGAGCACGTTCACCGAATAGGTGTCGAGCACATACGGCCCGGCGAAGATCGCCGCGAGTGCGAGCAGGGCGACGACGAGGATGAGGGAGAGGCGGCGCGCTTCAGTCACGGGCGAACCCCTGAGGCCGAATGCGCAGGATGATGGCGGCGAGCACGGCGATGGTCAGGCCTCCGAGAACCGGGCTGAAATGGGTGGCGACCAGCACCTGCGCCCCGCCCAGCACCAGGCAGGCGAAGAGCAGGCTGACCAGGGAGGCGCCCGACACCAGCACCAGCATGAAGGCGTTGACGAGCCAGGGCACGCCCATGGAAGGGTCGACGCTCGACAGCGGCGTGATGAGCGCGCCGGCGATACCGGCCAGCGCCGAGCCGAGGGTGAAAGTGATGAAGCGCACCAGCCCGCTATTGATGCCGAGCCCGCGCGCCAGATCCTCGTTCATGATCACCGCGCGTGTCTCCAGCCCCAGCCGCGTGCCCTGGAGCAGCGCGGTGAGGCCGATGCCGAGCACGGCGGCAATGCCGACGAGCGCGAGACGGTAGGCGGAATAGCTCTCGCCCCACAGATCGAGCGTGCCGTTCAGCGGCGATTCCGCGAACTGCACGCCGCGGCCGAAGGCGATGGTGATGAGCTGCCCGATGATGATCGATAGGCCCCAGGTGGCGAGAATGGCGTCGAGCGGGCGGTTATAGAGCGGGCGCACGACGAAGCGCTCGATCGCCATGCCGACCACGCCGCCGAACAGAGCGGCGATGGGGACGGCGAGCCAGGGATTGAGCCCCGCCTGGGTGGTGACGAGCGCGGCATAGCCGCCGAGCGTCATCAGTCCCCCATGGGCGAAATTGATGATCTTCATGACGCCGAACACGAGCAGCAGCCCGGTCGCCACCGCATAGAGGATGGCGGCGGTCGTCACGATGTCCAGCGTCTGGCCGATCATGCGAGGGTCCTTGGAGTTGGAGGCACGGCGGGATGACGGTGCGCACGGAGCCCGGCATCCCAGATCGGTGGGCGTGAGAGGCGGCGGGCGGGCACGGAAGCCGCCGCCTCTCACCGGGCGCTTGGCGTCACTCTGCCCCTACAGCGGGAGTGACGCGTCGCATCGGGACCCGTAAGGCGAAGGGGCGCACGCTCACTTCAGCTTCGGGCACTGGTCGCCGGGATCGACGTCCTTGAAGGTCGACATGATCGAGACCGAGCCGTCGCCCTTCACCTGGCCGAGATACATGGTCAGCGGCGCGTGGCGCTGCTTGTTCATGACGATGGTGCCGCGCGGGCCTTCCACCGCGACCTCGGCCAGCGCCGGGATCACCTTGGCGGCCTCGGTCGTGCCGGCCTTTTCTACCGCCGCCTTGTAGGCGTAGACCGCTTCATACTGCGGCACCGAGAGTTCATTCGGCGTCCTCAGCTCCGCGCCGAACTTCTTCTCCATCGCGGCGAGGAAGGCCTTGTTGGCCGGGGTGTCGATATTGGTGAAGTAGGAGCCGGCGATGTAGATGCCCTCGGCATCCGGGCCCATGGACTTGGCGGTGCCCTCATCCACGGCGAGGTTGCCATAGAGCGACTTGATGCCCGCCGCGCGCAGCTGCTTGGTCAGCGTCACATTCGGCGCGCCGCCGGCGGTGGAGGTGATGATGGCGTCGGGATTGGCGGCCTTCACCTTGGCGAGGATGGCGGTCCAGTCGGTGGCGTCCATCGGGGCGTATTCGTCGCCGACGATCTTGCCGCCGGTCTTCTCGATATATTCCTTGGTGAAGGCCAGCATGCCGCGCCCGAAAGCGTAGTCCGAGCCGATCAGGAAATAGGTCTTGGCACCTTCCTTGTTGAAGAAATCTACAATCGGGGCAACCTGCTGCTCAGGCACCCACGCATTGATATACATGTAGGGATTGCAGGAGCGCCCTTCGTAAAACGATGTGTAAATATAGGGGATTTTGCCGCGGTTGACGATTGGCAGGCCGGCATTGCGGGCGGCCGAGGTCTCCATTGCAACGATCGCATCTACCTTTTTCTGAAAGATCAGTGAGTCATAAGCCTTCTGCGCGCCGGCCGCACCGGAGGCGTCATCGGCGACTTCGAGCACCACCTTCTTGCCGAGGATGCCCCCCTTGGCGTTGATCTCCTCAACCGCCAACTCCGAAGCCTGTACGACGGAGGGCGCGACCACCGAATTGGCGCCGGACAGGCCGACGGGGATGCCGATGGTGATGATGTCGTCGGCGGCGAGCGCCGGGCCGGCAAGCAGGCCGGTGGCGAACACGCCGGCCATCAGCAGGGAGCTACGGGACATAGGCTTTCTCCGGAAGGTTATGGGTTGTTCTTCGGTGGTGGAGGGCAAGCGGGGCTCAGTACCAGCCCCGGGAAATGTCGGAGCCGAGCATCTCGGCATAGACATCGGTGCGGCGGTCGCGCAGCACTTGGTTGAAGGCGTTCCAGTTGCGGGCGCGGCGAGCGGCGCCGAGGTCGATCTCGGCGGAGACGATTTCCTCCCCGTCGCGGCTGGCCGGGCCGGCGGCGGGCCAGCCGGTGTAGCTGATGATGAGGCTCTGCCCCTCGAAGGGCTGGCCGCGCTCGGTGCCGATGCGGTCGGCGCAGGCGATGTAGAGCGAGTTGGAATGGGCGGCGCCCATGGCGAGGATGTTGGCCATCGCCTCGCGCCCCTCCGCCTGGCCGGGGATCGGCACCCAGTTGGTGGGCACGCAAATGATGTCGGCGCCCTGCAGTGCCTGCAGCCGGTAGGTCTCGGGGAACCAGCCATCGTAGCAGATGGCGACGCCGATCCGCCCCAGCGGGGTCTGGAACACCGGGAAGCCGTTATTGCCGGGCTCGAAGAACAGGTTCTCGTTGCCCCACAGATGCATCTTGCGATAGGTGCCGATATGCCCGTCGGGGCCGATCACCACCGCGCTGTTGTAGAGGGCCGTGCCCTCGCGCTCGGTGATGCCGGCGACGATGTGGAGGCCCCGCTCGGCGGCGATGGCCGCCCAGGCCTGGCAGGTCGGCCCGTCGGGAATGGTCTCGGCCAGCGCGAAGGCTTCCTCGCGGGTTTCGAACACATAGCCGGTATTGGCGAGTTCCGGCAGCACGATGAGCTTCGCCCCGCCATCGGCCGCGCAGGCGATGAGGCCGAGCGAATGCGCAACATTGGCGCCCGTGTCGCCGAAACGCGGTTCCATCTGGATGCAGGCGACGCGGACAAGGCTGGAAACCGGCATGGAGGCACACCTCTGCGATCGCGGCGCAAGCAACGCCTCGGTCGAATAGCCCTAGACGCAGGTTCTCACCTGCGTTGAGTGGCCAATTTTGGGGGATTTTCTCAGCAATACTGCTGATGGCGCATCATTGTTGATGACGTCCGCGTCGTCAATTTCATTGCTGACTTAATTATAAGCATATCAATGCAAATAAATTGTGCGTTTGTGATATTTTCGCTCACGTTAGATGCAGTACGATGACTGCGTGACCGAAGCCCACCTGAGCTGAAGGGCCGCCACGCTTCTGCGCATCTAGCCGCGATAAGGTGGGAATAAGCGGAGACAGGCCCCGCCAGGGAACTGCCATGGCTTTCGGCCCGCTGCCGAAGAGCGCGATGGACTAAACCGAAACTGCTCTCGAGCGCCCGCCCAAGGGATGATCCACGCGATCGATGATGGTGAGGCGCGTCAACCAAAGTCGGCGCGCCGTTGCTCCGAAGGGGCGTTCAAGCGTCCGCCGCGCTACGCCGCTGGCATCGTGAGCATTGCTAAGCAGTAACGGTGGCTTCCCTTTGCGTTTGCAACTGCACCAATCGCGCAACATCCCTGCGGAGGTGCCGCAGCTCCGGCCACGGGAAATCCCGCCCCTCAGCGCCATCGGCTCCGATTGCGATCAGAACGTCAAGTTTTGCTGAGAGGCCACGCAGAGACGTCGCGTCTGCGGCAAAGAGCATTGCAGTCAGTCGCTCTTCATCGGCGGAGGCCGCCGCCTCTTCCTGCCGGGCGACGGAGTAGCCGATGGCGCGATCCGCGTCGTCCCAACGGTGCTGATGTATGCGCAGGGCGGTTGCGACTTCATCGCGCCGAACACACAGCGACGGCAGACCGGCCGCAAGCTCGTCGAACTGCCGCAGGGAGTTGATGCGCACCGGTGACGGCAGTTCGGCTGCAGCCAGAACCACCTGCGGAAAGCCGATCGTCCGCGCGAGTTCGGACTCCAGACGTTGCTGTTTCCGGCACAGAGCGAGCGTGCGCCGATGCGCTGCGCGCCACGCCTTCCACGCACCGATGGCGGCATCTGTCGTGCCGCCATCCTGCGGTGCGGCTGCAGCCGAACTGTTGAAGGAAGAGCCGCCGACCATCGCGAGGGCGGCAGAGAGAAGGTCCCTCCGGGATGGTCGGGACAGACTCATGCTAATCTCAGAATCAGCCATGATCCGAGCTCCACGCAGCTTGGTTGTGGTCAGGCCGGATACGTGGGGCAAACACGTGTCCGGCCGCCTAAGGCGCAGAAGGATAGCGACGACATGAATCAACAGCAATCAAAAATCACTACAGTGTCGTGATTCATATGAATGCTGCGCAATGCAAAATGGCTCGCGCCGCTCTCGGTTTGGGCGTGCGCGATTTGGCGAACCAGGCTGCCGTTTCCACACAAACCGTGACCCGTTTCGAACGCGGCGAGGCATTGAAAGCGACAACAGTTGAGCGTCTTCAGGCGGCGCTCGAAGCCGCCGGCATTGAGTTCATTCCGGAAAACGGCGGCGGCGCCGGTGTGCGCTTCCGCAAGCCGTCAGCGCCGGAATAGGCCTCACTTACCGCAACTCCTGTGCAAGATCGCTGCGGCTTCAACGCGGTTTGGCCGCTGTTCTTTTGCAGCTTATCCGCGACGGGATAGCTGGTCCTACGCGGTTTGGTTGCGCCTCACCGACAGCGGCTTCGCGTCAAGCGAGGCTATGCGCGGCGAGCTCGCGGTGCATTTGGCGGCCCCTGCAGCAGTCTGGCAGCGCATTTCTGGAGAGCTTGACGAACAGCTGGTAGCGCTCGGCGCCTATGGAGCGTTTTCTGCAGCTCTGTCATAGTATCGCAGCGATGTGACGTGATCTCGTTTATTCCCGACGGAGCGAGGGAGCTTGATGGCAGGATAAAAGCGCACACATTGCGCGGCGGTCGGGTGGTTTTGTTTACAGGATATTTTCTAGATCTCGACACATTGCGACGCTGGACAGAAATGTTCCGGCTTCGCGAGGGTCCTGTTGGCTGAATGACTAGCCGCACATTGTCATCGTCTGATGACCACGTGAAGGCCATCACCCCTCGGTTTCGGATCGCGGTGCCTGCCACTTCTGGATCGTGGCGGAGAGAAGGGCTTCTCGGCAGAACCGCCGCCCCTGATCGAGGCGAGTCGCCTCTCCACAACGTGCCTGCACTGACCGCCGATGCCCCGTACGAGCTTCGCGCGCATGTTGGTGAAGTTCTGCCAGCAGCGTGCCACGACCGTCCTGTCGCCTCGCGACGCCGACCTGTTCCAGAACTGGCTTCTCGATCTCCTCGCCGCGCGCATGCCACCGCCCCTGACGGAGCGCGACTATGACTGGCACGCGATCGCTCACGCCTCCGGTGTGGATCACGCCGATCTGCAGCGAGCCGGCTCCGTGCTTGCGCCCGGCCTTGATTCGCTGCGCCGTGAGTTGGCGCGCCGCGGCCACGTCACGGTGAAGCGTGCCACGGCGCGCCGCACACCACCTAGTTCGGAGCGGGGTACGCAGCCTCGTGGCGCGGACCAGCCGGAAGCTATGCCACGTCGACGCGGCCCTCGGGCAAAGCCGATCGTCGAGTTCCCTGAGAGCGACGGGCGGCCCTGGACCGACCCTCCCACATTCGCCGATGCGCTCGATCTTCACATGCGCCGCCATGGCGATACCGCCAAGCATCTCGCACGTGTCCTTGAGGCGAGCGCGGCCCGGGTCGATGCCACGGCACTCAACCTGTGGCGCCGCGGCGTGAAGGTGCCGCGCGCCTCGCGAAGTCTTGCGGCGCTTGAGATGATAGAGCGGCGCTACCGCCTGCCGCCGGGCTATTTCCGCTCGAAGCTGTCGAACGGAGACCGCTGCACCTCGGCGGGGACCATTGCCGGCGTCAGCCGTGCGGAGAGACGACGCCTCGCCTGGCATCTGCCGCATGATTTTGATCGGCGCCCGTTGAGGGAGAGGGAGGAGATCCTTGAGTGGGTGCAGCGCGTGGTGATCACGGGGACGACCGACTATAGGCGCTTCCAGGCTGCCGCCATGAAGCAGCGCTATTCGATCCGCTTTCCCGGCCTGCTCGACCAATCCGCCCCGCCGCGCGGGCTGTACCGGTTTTGCCGGGAGGAGGATGGATCGCTGCCGGATCCGGACCTTGCAAGTGCGGCGCTCGATGCGCCGCCCCAGCTGGCCGAGGAGATGACCGATCTCGTCCGGTTCAAGACGGCGACGCTGACGGCCTTCGGTTATCAGCGCAACGGTGTCTGGGGAGAGGAGACGGCATCTCAGAAGATCGAGCATCTCGGTCTGATGTTCGGTGCGCTGGCGGCGTCGCCCAGCGGCGCGGTCCATGGCTTCGGCGTGCCGCTGGAAAACCTGAGCTTCGGTCTGCTGGTCTTCCCGATCATGTGGGACTGGTACATCCAATGGCGGGAGCGTCGGCGCGGCTTCTACACCGCGTGGGAAGTCGACATGCTGCGGATCGCTGCCGCGCTCACCCGCGCCGAGACAGGCTGGCTGCGGCAGAACCCGCAGTTGGCGGAACGCATCCGTCCTATTCCCAATCTGATCACCGAGCGCGACGTTGCCGCTGCCCGTGCTGATTGGGACGCAGCCTGCGAGCAGATGCATCGCCATGGCCTCGCCCGCGCACGGGAGGTGCAGCGCGTAGCCCGTATCCATCGTGACCCCTTCGAGCCGATCATCGCGGTGCTGGAGGCCGACAGCCCGGTCGCCGAGTATCGCAAGATCACCGAGGAAATCGTGCGGCTGATGCCGGACGAGAAGCGCTACCCGCGCGCGGCGGCCGAGGCAGTGCGGGCCTTCCTTATGCTGCGGCTCGGCCTGCATCTCGGACTACGCCAAAAGAACCTGCGCCAGCTCCTCGTCTGTCCGCGCGGCCGGCTACCGACCTCGGAGCGTCGCCTCGCGGAGCTCAAGCGTGGTGAGTTGCGCTGGAGCGAGCGCGATCAGGGATGGGAGGTGCTCATCCCCTCCGTCGCCTTCAAGAACGCGAACTCGTCCTTCTTCGGCAGCAAGCCGTTCCGGCTGATCCTGCCGGACCTCGGCGGCCTCTATCACTATCTGGAGGCCTATATCGACCGGCACCGCCGGGTGCTGCTGAAGCATGCGGCCGATCCGGGCACGCTGTTCGTCAAGACGGTGAAGCTGACCAGCAAGGATGCCGCCTACTGCCAGAACACCTTCTACGAGGCCTGTCGAGAGAGACAGGCGATAGCTGATATGGTTTCTGAGCTTGGGATCGTGCCTAATTAGGCGCCGGACGTTGCGCGGTGTTGATTTCCATTGAGAGTTGACCCGGTAGGCACGGATTTTTCCATCGAGAAGTGACCCATGTTTCACCACGTCTCACGCGGCATGCGCGGGGGACAGCGGAGTGATCGACATGGAGT
>Ga0182736_1000063_pt1 | contig 214485 bp, 217 predicted proteins | sample eDN5th30CKraftBY_FD_128882 | JGI IMG/M metagenome (GOLD analysis project Ga0182736, IMG submission 128882) | Enriched backyard soil microbial communities from Emeryville, California, USA - eDNA 5th pass 30_C Kraft BY (version 2) (version 2) | ecosystem: Environmental > Terrestrial > Soil >...
CACCGCATCCGTCGGGCCGCCGGCCTTGACCATGATGATCGCCGTCCGCGGCTTCTGCAAAGAGTCCGCGAACTCCTGGTACGTGGACGCCGGAACGAACCCGGCCTCGGGGTGCGCATCGAGGACCGCCTGCGTCTTCTCGAAACTCCGATTGAACACCGCCACCGTGTTCCCCTCACGGCTGGCGAGATTACGCGCCAGATTCGAACCCATGACGGCGAGTCCAACAACTCCGATATTCGCTGTGGCGGTGGTCATGCGGTCTCCTTCTTGAGCTGTGCGGTCACAGCGTCGACGATGTCGTCGTCAGCGGCGAGTGCGGGGTCGACGACGGCGAGCAGCGCGCGAACCGGGTCGGTCGCGCGGAGCGCCTCATCGATGGCCTTCTGCTTGGCATCTTCGATTCCAACGCCGATGCCGGCGCCGGTCTGCTGCAGCCGGATCCACGCGACGAGCGCGCGCATGGATGCTGCGCCGTCCCGACCGGCGGCCCGCTCCGCGAGCACCACCGGTGCGATGCGGACGCCGAGCTTGGTCGCGCTCTCCATGGCGATCTGCGCGAGGTGGTGGGCGATGCGCCCGTTGTCGAAGCGCTCAGACAGCTTGCGACGGTACTCGGGCAACTCGAGCGACTCGGGCAGGTGACGCACGTCCTCGTCCCAGAGTTCTTCGACCCAGGCACGGCACTCCGGATCGGCCATCGCGTCGGCCACAGTCTGGTGCCCGCGCAGAAGTCCGGCGCAGGCGAGCAGCGTGTGTGCGCCGTTCAGCAGCCAGAGCTTCCGCCGCTCGTACGGCTCGATGTCGTCGACGAAGCGCGCCCCCGCAGTCTCCCACTTGGGGCGTCCGTTCGGGAAGGCGCCGCTGAGCACCCAGTCCGAGAACGGCTCGGTGACGACGGGTGAGACGTCCTGCCAGCCGGTGAGGTCCTCGGCGGTGGCGCGGTCGGCGTCGGTCGTCCGCGGGGTGATGCGGTCGACCGAGGTCGACACGAACGACACTTCGGCTTCGATCCACTCGGCAAGCGACGGATCGACGGCTTCGGCGAGCCCGAGCACGCCGGTGCCGACGAACGGCCCGTTGTCGGGGATGTTGTCGCACGGCACGACGGCGAGGCCGCCGGACCCTGATGAACGACGCGCGGCGAGGCCGGCGATCAGGCGCCCGAGGACGGACTCCGGATCGCGGCCGGCGCGGAGCGCCTCGATGTCGGCGGCGACCACGGGGTCGGTGAGGTCCGGGGCGCCGTCCTGACCGAGGCGGTACGCCGTCTCGGTCACGGTCAGCGTGACGATGGCGGTCTGGGGGGCTGCGAGCAGCTCCTTCAGGCGTGCGACGTCGGAGCCGGCATCCGCCTCGACGAGCACCGTCATGATCTCCGCGCTGTCGCCGTCCGCTGCACGCTCGATGAGCGTGTACAGGCCGTCCTGCGAGGCGAGCTCCTCGGCGGCCTGCGGGCTGCGACCCGTGAACGCGGCGATGCCCCAGTCCGCGGCATCCTCGGCCCGCGCGGTGTACCAGGCCTGGTGGGCGCGGTGGAAGGCGCCGAGGCCGATGTGGACGATCCGGGGCTCGACGGTTGCGGTGTCGCCGAGAACCGCGCTGCGGCTGAGGGCGGTGGTGGTCATGGTCACAGCTTGAAGACCTTTCGAGGCTGGGCGTCCACGAGGTCGTGGGCGATCTTGCGCGCCATCGGCTCGTCGATGCGGCCCTCGGCCACCAGGCGTGCAAGGAAGGCGGAGTCGAGCCGGCGGGACATGTCGTGGCGGGCCGGGATCGACAGGAAGGCGCGCGTGTCGTCGATGAACCCGGAGCTGCGGTAGAAACCGGCGGTCTCGGTCACTGCAGCACGGAAGCGCAGCACCGCATCCGGTGCATCCAGGAACCACCACGGGGCGCCGATGTACAGGCTCTGGTAGAAGCCGGCGAGCGGGGCGATCTCGCGCGAGTAGGACGTCTCATCGACGCTGAACAGCACGAGGTGGAAGTCGGGGATGTTGCCGTAGCGCTGCAGCAGCGGACGCAGGGCGTCGACGTAGGTCGTGGCGACCGGGATGTCATGGCCGGTGTCCGGTCCGAACTGATCGAACGTGGCGCCGCTGTGGTTGCGGTACACACCAGGGTGCACGGTCATGACCAGGCCGTCCTCGACGGACATGCGCGCGGACTCCAGCAGCATGTGTCCCTGGAACACGGTGCTCTCGGCATCCGTCAGCTCGCCGCGCACGGCACGGGCGAACAGAGCGGCGGCGTCGCTCGCGTCGAGGTCGTAGGTGAGCGGCTGCAGTACGCCGTGATCGGCCGAGACCGCGCCGTTCGCGACGAAGTGCGCACGGCGCGCCTCGAGCGCGGAGATGTAGCCGGCATAGTCGTCGACGGCCGAGCCGCTCCACGCCGCGAGCCGCTCGATGTTCCCGACGAAGGCCGGGTTCGCGGGGTTCAGGTACGCGTCGGGGCGGAATGTCGGGGCGACGCGGCCGGTGAACGACGGGTCGGCGGCGAGCGCCTGGTGGGGCGCGAGGTCATCCAGCGGGTCGTCGGTGGTGGCGAGGAACTCGATGCCGAACTCGTCGAACAGTGCGCGCGGGCGGAAGCTGTCCCGTTCGAGCACCTCCTGGATGCGGTCGTAGATCGCGTCGGCGTTCGAGGCATCCGGCTGCTCGGTGAGGCCGAACAGCTCGGTGAACTCGTGGCGCAGCCAGTAGCCGGATGCCGTACCCGAGAACAGGTGCCAGTTCTCGCAGAACCGGCGCCATGCCGCCCGCGGGTCCGCCGTGGGAGCGCCGCCGGAACGGTCGGGGATCGACAGCTCGTTCAGCGGGATGCCGGAGGCGTGCAGCAGCCTGGTCACGTAGTGGTCGTAGCGCAGCAGCAGCTCGGTCGGGTTCGGGAACGCCTCATCGTCGAGCAGCAGGCCAGGATCGACGTGACCGTGCGGGGAGATGATCGGCAGGTCCGCGACGCTTTCGTAGAGGCCGCGGGCGATGTCGCGTGTGCGCGGGTCGACCGGCAGCAGGCGGTCGGGGTCGGAGTGCAGTTCCATTGGTGCTTCCTTGCTGGATGGAATGGTTCGCGGATTCGTCACAGTCGGGTGCCCCAGATGTCGCCGCACCAGACGTTCTCGTTGAACGACCCGGTGAACTCGGATGCTCCGGTGATCTTCTCGACGGTGGCGCGGATGGCCTCGCGCGACGGCGCGTAGGAGTGGATCATCGTCTTCACCATCGGCACGTCGACCAGGTGGTTCGGCTGCTGGAGCGAGACGAACACGGTGGGCACCTCTGTGACGTACCACGGGATCTCCGAGGCCATCGGCGTCGACCAGCGGATGCGAACCGTGGCCTCCTGCGCGAAGCCCGAGACGTTCGCGAACACGATCGCGGCGTCGTACAGGTCGGCGTAGCCGCCGTTGGCCTCCTCGGCCATGACGGTGTGGAAGTAGACGCCCTCTTCGCCCTCGGCCTGGCGCTGCAGAGCGTTCTTGAAGACGTGGACCTCGAAGCCGGCGCGCTCGAGCTCTTCGCGGGCCACGTCGAGGTAGCCGCTCGGATCCGTGCCGGTGAAGTCCGACTGTCCCGTCACGCCGTACAGGCGGATGCGCGGGTGCGTGGACGGGCTCAGCGGCAGTGCGCTCTGGGTGTCCTTGACGAGGGTGATGGTGCGGTCTGCGACCTCGGCCGCGATCGCGCGGTGCTCGTCGCTGCCGATGGTCTCGAGCGCCGAGGCGGGTGGAACGAGCTGTTCGCGCGGCGTGGTGTGCAGGCCGAGCGAGGCCTTCAGGCCGAGGATGCGGGTCAGTGCCTCGTGCAGGCGTGCTTCGCTGACGACACCGCTCTCGATGCCCGCTCGCAGGTAGCCGAGGTCTTCTTCGGCGTCGCGGAAGAAGAGGAACATGTCGCAGCCGGCGGCGATCGCTGCAGGCACGGCGTCGCTGCGCTTCATCGCCTGGGTCATGCCGATCATCATCGACGCGTCGGTCAGGATCAGCCCGTTGAAGCCGAGTTCGCCGCGCAGCAGATCCTGCAGCAGCTCGGGAGCGAGCGTCGCCGGGAGGATCTCGGCATCCGTCAGCTCGGGGCGGAACCGGCGTGACAGCTCGGGCGCACCGATGTGACCGATCATGATCGACTGGACGCCGTGCGCGATCAACTCGCGGTAGACACGGCCGTAGCTCTCGTCCCACTCGTCGTAGCCGAGCGTGTTGTAGGTCGTTACGACGTGCTGGTCCCGCTCGTCGACGCCGTCGCCAGGGAAGTGCTTCATGGCGGCGGCGGAGCCGGTCTCGGACAGACCGTCGAAGTAGCGCTTGGCACGCTCGATGACGATGTCGGCGTTGTCGCCGAACGAGCGGGTGCCGATCACGGTGTTGCGCCAGTTGCGGTGGATGTCGACGATCGGCGCGAACGCCCAGTTGCAGCCGATGGCCGCCGTCTCGCGTCCGCCGACGAGACCGAGGCGGTAGGCGTCATCCGGGTCGGGGCTGGAGCCGGCGCCGAGGTGGGTGGTGACGAGGGTGCCGTCGTCGATGCTGCCGGCGCCGCCCATCTCGGGGTTCGAGGCCACGAGGAGCGGCACCTTGGCGACGGACTGCGCGTAGCGGATGTGCTGCTGCACAGTGGCCGAATCGGCACCCATGAAACGGATGCCGCCCACGCCGTGCCTGCCCACCACGTCGTCGAGGTACTTCTCGTCGAACGAGACGTTGAGGTTGATGAAAAGCTGACCGATCTTCTCGTCCAGCGTCATCGACGCGATGGTGCTCTCGACCCAGTCGATGGCGTCGCGATCGAGGTTGAATGGGGCGTGAGACAGATCGACCATGATGTTGTCCTTGATTTCGTCCGCGGGATCGGTAAGAGCCATTCTGTCGTCCCGTCCGATGTTTGTCAATCGGTTGCCAAAGGGCTGACGGCCAACATCTCACGGGGCTGTTGGCGAAGATGGTGTCAGCGGGTCGGCGTTTGGCAAGCGGTTGCGAAACGCGAGGGATGTACCTAAGCTGACCCTGTTCCCCTTGCCCACGCAAGGTTCCCAAGGCTGCGAACGAGCGAAGGCGGTAGTCAATGGCTGACACGACGGTGACCTGGACCCTCTCCGGATTCGGCGACGAGATCGATCCTGATCCCCACGTGCAGGTGGCGGTGCTCAAGGCCCTCGGCGCCGAGCACATCGAGGTCCGCAGTGCGTGGGGGGTGAACGTCGTCGACCTGAGCGACGAGCAGCTCGCCGATCTCGCGAAGCTGCTGAAGGATGCCGGCATGGGCGTCTCCGCCGTCGCATCCCCGATCGGCAAGGTCGACATCTCCCTCGACGCCGAGCTCGAGGTCGAGCGGCTGCGGCGCATCATCCGCGTCGCGCACGCGCTGGAGACCCCCAGCATCCGGATCTTCTCGTTCTTCCGCGGCGAGGACGTACCCGTCGAGAGCACGCGCGACGCCGTGATGCTGCGCATGCGCGCGCTCGCCGATGAGGCGGAGCGCGAGAAGGTCACGCTGCTGCACGAAAACGAGAAGGACATCTACGGCGACACACCCGAGCGCGTCCTCGACCTCGTCGAGACCGTCGGGTCATCGGCCCTGCGTCTGGCCTGGGACAGCGCGAACTTCGTGCAGGTCGGCGTCGCCCACCCGCACGACGACGGCTTCGCGAAGCTGCGCCCGTACCTCGATTACCTGCAGGTGAAGGATGCCGTGGCCGAGACCGGCAGCGTCGTTCCGGCCGGCCAGGGAGACGGGCAGGTGCTCCAGACGATCCAGGCGCTCGCGGCCGACGGCTACTCCGGCTTCGCGTCGCTCGAGCCGCACCTCGACGAGGCGCACGCGCTGGGCGGATTCTCGGGACCAGCCGCATTCGGCGAGGCCGCCCGTGCCTTCGCAGGTCTCCTCGCCCAGTCGGGCGTGGCAACGCGATGACCGTGCGTGCGGCCGTCATCGGGCTCGGTGACATCTCCGCGCTGCACCTCGCCGCGATCGAGCTCCTCGGCGATGTGGAGCTCGTCGCCGTCTGCGACGTGGATGCTGACCGCGCAGCGGCGGGAGCCGAGCGCCTCGGCGTACCGGCCTACGCCGACCACCGCGAGCTGTTCGCCGTCGAGAAGCCCGATGTCGTGCACATCACGACGCCGCACTCCGAGCACGCTGCGGCGGTCATCGACGCTCTGGATGCCGGCATCAATGTCATCGTCGAGAAGCCGATCGCCCGCGACCCGCAGCAGGCCGCAGCAGTCGAAGCCGCAGCGGAGCGCAGCAGCGCGAAGATCGCGGTGTGCTTCCAGAATCGCTACAACACTCCGGTGAAGGCCGCCAAGGAGCTGCTCGAATCGGGTGCGCTGGGTGCGATCAGTGGAGCCTCGGCGACCGTCATCTGGCATCGCACTCCGGCGTACTACGAAGCCGCCCCCTGGCGCGGGACGTGGGAGGGCGGTGGCGGCGGACTCCTGATGAACCAGGCCATCCACACCCTCGACCTGCTGCGCTGGCTGGTGGGCCCGGTGTCGTCGGTCGCCGGCACGGCATCCACCCGCGCCCTGCCGATCGACGTCGAAGACACCGCTGAGCTCACCCTCACGCACGCGGGCGGCATCCGCTCCGTGTTCTACGTAACCAACACGCACGCGGCGAACGCACCGATCACGGTCGACATCATCGCCGAGAACGGGCTGCTGAGCCTGCGCGACGAACTCACCGTGACGTATGCGGACGGGCGCGTCGAGACGGTCGCCGAGGAGACTCTCGCCACCGGTGAGCGCGCGTACTGGGGCGTGTCGCACGAACGCCTCATCGCCGACTTCTACTCGCGCCTCGACGACCCTGAGCCGTTCTGGATCACGCCGGCCGACGGCGCGCGTCTGGTCGACATCATCCACGAGGTCTATCGAGGGTCCTACCCCGAGCAGACCGCACAGCTCACACGAAACGGAGTACACCAATGACGGACAAGAAGGTTCGCCTGGGCATCATCGGCCTGGGAGCAGAGGGCGGCATGTACGCCAAGCTGATCTCCGAGGGCAAGGTGCCCAACATGGAGATCGGCGCGATCAGCGACATCCTGCCCGAGAAGAAGGCAGCAGCCGCCGACTACGGCGTCGCGTTCTACGAGGACTACATCGCAATGATCGAGTCCGGTGATGTGGACGCCATCGTCACCTGCGTACCGCACTACCTGCACCCCGAGATGGGCATCGCCGCCCTCGAGCGGGGGGTGCACACGCTGCTGGAGAAGCCGGTCGGCGTCTACACGAAGCAGGCGCGCGAGGTCATCGACTTCGCAGCATCCAAGCCCGAGCTCACGTTCGGCGTGTTCTTCAACCAGCGCACGAATCCGCTGTACGTCGACCTGAAGGTGCTCATCGACTCCGGCGAGCTCGGAGCCCTCCGCCACACATCCTGGATCATCACCAACTGGTGGCGTCCGCAGGGCTATTACGACCAGTCGGACTGGCGCGCCACCTGGGGCGGCGAGGGCGGCGGTGTTCTGGTCAACCAGGCGCCCCATCAGCTCGACCTCTGGCAGTGGATGTGCGGAGTGCCCAAGGCGGCCTTCGCGAAGCTCGGTTTCGGATTCCGCCGCGACATCGCGGTGGAGGACGAGGTCAACGCGATCGTCGACTTCGGAGACGGAGCCACCGGTCACTTCATGACGGCGACCCACGACCTCGTGGGCACCGATCGCCTCGAGATCCTCTTCGACAAGGGAAAGATCGTCGTCGACAACTCCAAGACGGTCACCATCACGCGCCTGAAGGACACCGAGCAGGTGCTGTCGAAGGACATGACGATGGAAGACGTCATGAAGCTCTTCATGGGCCAGTTGAACAGCGCAGAGCTGTACGAGACCGAGACCAAGGAGTACGAATCGGTCTGGGGTCTCCAGCACGCGACCGTGATGGAGAACTTCGCGGCGAACATCCTCGACGGCACACCGCTGATCGCACCGGGCCCCGACGGCATCAACGGCGTGCGCCTCGCGAACGCCATGCACCTGTCCGCGTGGACGGGCGAAGAGGTCGACATGGTCGACTTCGACGAGCAGCGCTACCTCGATGAGCTGAACGCGCGCATCCGCGCAGAGGGCACGTTCGCCGAGCGCAACTGACGATTCTCCACTGACGCCCCGTGCGTTCCGCGATGCGGAGCGCACGGGGCGTTTGTCGTATTCCGAAGTGTTTGTCTCGGGGATGTCACACTTTTGTCAATCGGTTGCCATTGCGCATCTGGTGCTCTAGCGTTGGCCTTGCCGCCGCGACCTACCCCGCGTGGCAACCGATTGCACCTCTTGGTCAATTGCACCTCAGTGTTGAGAATCCTTTCAAGGAGAGAACAATGAAGTTTCGTCCCCTAGCGGTCTCGTTGACCGCCATCACAGCAACAGCGCTCGTCCTCAGCGGCTGCGCCGGCAATGCCGGGAACGCCGGCGACGGCGACGGCGGATCAGGTTCCACCGGCGGCACTCTGACGCTCGGCTCGGTCTCGAACATCACGTCGTTCGATCCGGCGCAGGCGCACCTGGGCCACCAGATGCCGATCTACCAGGCGGCGTACGACACGCTCATCCTGCGCGAGCCCGACGGCACGCTCTCGCCGATGCTGGCCACCGACTGGACCTACAACGACGACAACACCGTCCTCACGATGGATCTGCGCACCGACGTCACCTTCACCGACGGCGCGAAGTTCGACGCCGAGGCTGCCAAGGCCAACCTCGATCACTTCCTCGAGGCGAACGGCCCGGACGCGAACCAGGCCAAGTCCATCGAGTCCGTCGACGTTGTCGACGAAGACACGATCGACGTCAACCTCACGGCAGCCGACCCGGCGATGACGTATTACCTCAGCCAGGCCCCCGGCCTGATGGGAAGCCCGGATGCCCTCGGTTCCGAAGGCATCAAGACCGACCCGGTCGGTTCTGGTCCGTACACGCTCGACACGGCCAGTTCGGTCAACGGTTCGCAGTTCTCGTTCACGGCGAACAAGGACTACTGGAACAAGGATCTGCAGAAGTACGGCAAGGTCGTCTTCAAGGTGCTCCAGGACCCGACTGCACGCGTGAACGCCGTCGTCTCCGGTCAGGTGGATGCCGTGCTGCTCGACGCGACGACGATCAGCCAGGCGGACAAGGCGGGACTGAAGAAGACCGCGTACACGGTCGACTGGCAGGGACTCTTCCTGTTCGATCGCGAGGGTGCCATTGTTCCCGAGCTCGCGGACGTTCGCGTGCGGCAGGCGATCAACTACGCGTTCGACCGCGAGACCATGCTCAAGGAGCTGCAGTTCGGCGAGGGCGAGGTCACCGCTCAGGTGTTCGGCAAGACGAACGACGCGTACATCCCTGAGCTCGACGACGCCTACTCGTACGACCCAGAGAAGGCGAAGGAGCTGCTTGCCGAGGCCGGCTACGAGGGCGGCTTCACGCTCAACATCCCGATGCTTCCTGGCACCGAGAGCATCATGGCCATGGTCAAGCAGCAGCTGGCCGATGTGGGCATCACGGTGAACCTCGCGACCTCGCCCCAGGACACCTACGTGCCCGACATCATCGCCGGCAAGTTCCCGACCGCCTGGTTCAGCGTCTTCCAGGGCGAGCCGTGGGTTGCGATCCGCCAGATGGTCGCGACGGATTCCGCGTACAACCCGTTCAAGACGACCTCGTCCGAGCTGCAGGCCGACATCGACGCCGTGCAGACCGGTGGCGAGGAGAGCGGCGAACTCGCCCAGAAGGTGAACCAGTACGTCACCGATGAGGCATGGTTCGCGCCCTTCTACCGGGTGAACCAGCTGTACTACAGCGACGACTCGAAGGTCACGCTCGTGCCGCAGGTCCAGCAGGCCGTGCCGAACCTGTACAACTACTCGCCGGCATCCTGACGGATGAGTGGGGGGAGGCAGACGCCTCCCCCCACGATCCCGGATCAATCAACGGACCGAAATGACACCATGCTGACCTTCATCCTCAAACGCCTCTTGGCGGGCGTCACCGTGTTGGTCGCCATCTCGGTGGCGACCTTCTTCCTCCTCTACTTCTCGAGCTCGAACATCGCGCGCAACATCCTCGGCGAATTCGCCACTCAGGATCAGATCGTCGCGAAGGAGCACGAGCTCGGTCTCGACCAGCCGCTGTTCGTCCGGTTCTTCCAGTGGGCAGGTCACGCGATCACCGGCGACCTCGGCACTTCCTGGATCACGAGTCAGCCCGTCGCCCAGTCGCTCATGCTGCGACTGCCGGTCACCCTGACACTCGTCATCGTCTCCATCATCGGCATCGCGATCATCGCCACGCTCATCGGTGTGGCCGCCGCAGTGCAGCGCGGCTGGATCGACCGCGTCGTGCAGATCGGAGCCGTCATCGGCGAGGCGATCCCCGAGTTCGTGCTCGCGATCATCCTCGTCACCGTCTTCGCGATCCAGCTCGGATGGTTCCCCGCGACAAGCAGCATCCAACCCGGTCTCCTCGACGCCGCCTGGATCGCCTCGCTGACCTTGCCGGTGATCGCGATCGTCGTCAACGGGCTCACCAGCAGCGCGCAGCAGATCCGCAGTGCCGTGATCGCGCAGCTCGAGAAGGACTACGTCCGAACACTCCGCAGCCGCGGCATCCCCGAGCCGGTCATCCTGTTCAAGCACGTCCTGCGCAGTGCCGCGCCGGCCGGGCTCACCGTCCTGAGTCTCCGCTTCATCGGAATGCTCGGCGGCGTCGTCATCATCGAGCAGATCTTCGCGCTGCCCGGCATGGGCGCACTCGCGGTGCAGTCGACCACCCTGGGCGACACGCCCCTGGTCATGGGTGTCGTCATGTACACCGTCATCATCGTCATCATCGTCAACCTGCTCGTGGATCTCGCGAACGGATGGCTCAACCCGAAGGTGCGTGTCTCATGAGCGAACCTGTCCCCGTCGTCGAGGTGAAGGCGTCGCAGGCGACCATCGCCCGCACGCACGTCTTCAAACGCATCATCCGCAACCCCATGGGGCTCACCGCGCTGATCGTGCTCGCCGTCCTCGTGCTCGTCGCGGTCTTCGCGCAGCTGATCGCGCCGTTCGATGCGAACTTCGCCAACATCTCCAAGACGCTGTCGTCTCCCGATTCGGTGAACCTGCTGGGCACGGACAGCGCCGGTCGCGACACTTTCAGCCGCCTCGTGCTCGGCACCCAGACGACGTTGCTGTCCGCGCTGCTGTGCGCGGTGGTCGCGATCGTGCTCGGTCTGCCGTCCGGACTCATCGCCGGGTACTACGCCGGCCTGTTCGACTCGATGTCGAACTGGGTCGTCAACGTCCTCATGGCCATCCCGGGCATCATCCTGCTGCTGACGATCCGTGCGGCGTTCGGGCCCTCGGTGTGGATCTCGATGATCGCATTCGGCATCCTCATCAGCCCCGGCTATTTCCGCCTGACCCGCACCGCGGTGCAGTCGGTCCGCAACGAGCTGTACGTCGACGCGGCGCGCGTCTCCGGCCTGAGCGACAGCCGCATCATCTCCCGCCACATCTTCTCGGTGGTTCGGGCGCCGATCATCATCCAGACGGCGATCGTCTGCGGTGTGGCGATCACCGTTCAATCCGGACTCGAGTTCCTCGGTCTCGGCGACCCCGCCGTCGCCACCTGGGGCGTCATGCTCGCCGAGGGGTTCAAGAACGTCTACCTCAACCCGTTGCTGCTGGTCTGGCCGGCGGTCGCCATGGGGCTCGCCATCGGTGCGCTCGTGCTGCTCGGCAACGCCGTGCGCGACGCGCTCGAGGACCGCGAGAAGATCAAGGCGACCAAGGGGGCCAGGCGGGTCGCACCGCGCAAGACCGAGATCGTGGAGCCGGAAGGCGACCACCTCGTATCGGTCTCGAACCTGGCCGTCGGCTACCCGCAGGCCGAAGGGGTCGTCAAGGAGGTCGTGCGCGACGTCTCATTCACGGTCGCTCGGGGTGAGGTGCTCGGCATCGTCGGCGAGTCCGGCTCGGGCAAGTCGCAGACCGCGTTCTCGATCCTGGGGCTGCTCCCGCCGGAGGCGCGCATCGTGTCGGGTGCGATCAAATTCGACGGCGAGTACACCGTCGCTCCCGGCGACGAGACCGTCAACCAGTCGCGGCTGTCGAAGCTGCGCGGCACGCGCATCTCGTACATTCCGCAGGAGCCGATGTCGAACCTCGACCCGGCCTACACGATCGGCTCACAGCTCGTGGCGCCGATGATGCGGGTGCTGGGCATCAGCAGGTCGGAGGCGAGGGGGCGGGCGCTGAAGCTGCTGGCCGATGTCGGCATCGTGAACCCCGACCGCACATTCGCCGCGTATCCGCACGAGGTCTCGGGCGGTATGGCACAGCGCGTCCTGATCGCCGGCGCCATCAGCTGCGAACCCGACCTCATCATCGCCGACGAGCCGACCACCGCGCTCGATGTCACGGTTCAGGCCGAGGTGCTCGACCTCATCCGCGACCTGCAGGTGCGTCTGGGTGTCGGCGTGATCCTCGTGACGCACAACTTCGGCGTCGTCGCCGACCTGTGCGATCGCGTGGTCGTGATGCAGAACGGTCGGCTCGTCGAGAGCGGCGAAGTGCGCGAGGTGCTGCGCAATCCGAAGGATCCGTACACGATCAGGCTGTTGTCCTCGATGCTCGAGGGCAAGGAGCCCATGAAGATGCTCGTGACCGCAGAAGGAGGCTCGCAGTCATGACTGCTTCGACAGACGCCCGCGCACTGCTCGATGTCGACAACCTCGTCGTCGAGTACCCGGGCAAGGGTTTCCGCGCCCGGCCGTTCCGCGCGCTCACCGACATCTCGATCGAGATCGGTGCGGGGGAGACCCTGGGGCTCGTGGGGGAGTCCGGCTCGGGCAAGACGACGCTCGGACGCGCTGTGCTCGGACTCGCGCCGGTGACGGCCGGCTCGATCACGTTCGAGGGCAAGGACATCAGTCATGCTTCGCGCAAGCAGCGGCAGAAGCTGAGCCGCGACCTGCAGGTGGTGTTCCAGGACCCGTACACGTCCCTGAACCCCGCCATGGAGATCGGCGACATCCTCGCCGAGCCGCTCGGCATCCAGGGCATCGGCAAGGCTGAATCGCGCAAGCGGGTCAAGGAGCTGCTCGACCAGGTGAACCTGCCCAGCGACGCGCTGCATCGTCAGCCCCGGGAGTTCTCCGGCGGTCAGCGTCAGCGTGTGGCGATCGCCCGTGCGCTCGCGCTCTCGCCGAAGCTCATCGTCTGCGATGAGCCGGTCTCGGCGCTCGACCTGACGACGCAGGCGACCGTGCTCGACCTGTTCCTGCGGATCCAGCGCGACACCGGGGTGTCGTACCTGTTCATCTCGCACGACCTCGACGTCGTGCGTCACATCAGTCACCGCGTCGCGGTGATGTACCGGGGCGAGATCGTCGAACAGGGCGAAGCCGCCCAGGTCACGACGGATCCGCAGCATCCGTACACGCAGAAGCTGCTGCTCGCCGCTCCTGTGCCCGATCCCGACCGGCAGCAGAAGCGTCGGGAGGACCGACGTCGCCTCGCCGCCGAGATGGCGGGCCAGAGCGCCTACCACCCGACGGAGGCCCCGACTGGCACCGTTCGCAGTGTATTACGGTAGATCGAGGTCTCAGGGGACCGCTCTCCCCGAGACTTCCCTGTACAGGAAGGAGCACCAGCGTGGCAGCTGACAATGCAGACACCGCGCCGGTGCGCAGGAAGCGCGCAGGGTCCGCGCCGACGATCTATGACGTCGCGAAACTCGCGGGAGTGAACCCCTCGACGGTCTCGCGCGCGCTCAGCCAACCGGGGCGCATCAACGTCAAGACCGAGGCGAAGATCCACGCGGCCGCGAAAGAGCTCAAGTACCGACTCAATCCGATGGCGCGCGCTCTGCCGACGGGGCGCACGAACACACTCGGACTGCTGATCGCGGACATCACCAACCCGGTGATCTTCGGAATCGTCCGAGGCGCGGAGAAGGCCGCCACGGCGAACGGCTACACGCTGGTCATCACGGAATCGCAGGAGTCGGGCGAGGTCGAGGCGAAATCGGCCGAACGCATCCAGCCCGCCGTCGATGCTCTGATCCTGGGGACCTCGCGTCTGGCCGATTCGCAGATCGTGGCGCTCGCGGAGGCGAAGCCGCTCGTGGCGCTGAACCGGCTGATCGAGGGCGTGGCGTGCGTCATGCCGAATCTCGAGCCGGGCGTCGACCAGGCCTTGGCGCACCTCAAACTGCTCGGGCACGAGTCCGTTCTGTTCCTCGCCGGACCAGCGGGGTCCTGGATCAGCACGCGAAGGTGGGAAGCACTCCAGAAGGGCGCGGCGGAGCGCGGCATGACGATCACGTCGATCGGCCCCAACCAGCCGACGCTCGACGGGGGGCAGGCCACGCTGTCGCGTGTCATCGCCTCGCAGGCGACGGCGGTCGTCGCCTTCAACGACATCATGGCGATCGGCCTGCTGCGTGCGGCCGGTGCACAGGACATCGCGGTGCCCGGCCGGTTCAGCATCATCGGGTTCGATGACAGCTTCGGCTCCGACTTCACGACGCCTCCGCTCACTACCGTCCGCTCGCCTCTCGCGGAGGCCGGCGAGATCGCGGTCACCCGGGCGCTGGAACTGATCGGAGCCGCCCCGGGGTCGGCCGGTGCACCGATCCCGGAGCAGGAGCTCGAGACCGAGCTGATCATCCGCGGCTCGACAGGTCCGGCGCGAGAAGCCTAGAAGTTGGTATACGAAGAAGGGGTGGTGCCGTTCGGCACCACCCCTTCTTCGTATCGGCGAGCGTTCTCAGAACAGGTCGCTGCGCCCCAGCGCCACCAGGTTGTCGTAGGAGGTCTGCAGGCAGTCGAACACGTCGCGACCGTACAGGTCGTCCTGCTCGACGAGCAGGTACTCGGCGTCGCTGGCGACGGCCTCGTCGATGATCTCGCCGAACTCGAGGTTCCCCTCGCCGACCTCGGCGAACTGCACGACGCCGGTGAACGCGCTCATGAAGGCCGCGAAGTCGCCCTTCTCCAGCGACGTGAACGCGTCGGTGGGCATCTGACCGATGCGGTAGTCCTTGAGATGGATCATCGCGACCCGATCACGGTACTTGCGGATCGTCGCCACAGGGTCCTTGCCACCGCGCTGGATCCAGTGCACGTCGAGCTCGAGGCCGACCTGCGGCGCGCGCTCGGCGATGATGTCGAGCAGCAGCTTGCCGTCGTACTTCGCGAACTCGATGTGATGGTTGTGGTAGTACAGGCGGATGCCGTCGTCGGCGAGTCGCTTGGCGTACTCGTTGGTCTCATCGGCGAACGCGAGCACCTTCTCGAGCGATGCCATGGAGTCGAACGGCAGCATCCCGATGCGCACCATGGTGGTGTCCAGACGCTTGCAGTCGGCGACGATCTTGTCGTAGTCCTCCGTCAGTGTGTCCATCGGCATGCCGATGGAGCGGAGGCCGGTCGAGAGCGAGGCGATGTCCATGCCGAGCTCGTCGCGCGACCGTTCGAGTTCGGTGACATTGGCCTCGGTCATCGGGATCTGCGAGATCTCGACGGCGTGGTACCCGATGTCGGTGATCTTCTTGAGCGTCTCGAACGCGCCGACCTCGGTGAAGCTGTCCTTGAGCATCATGGCTTGGACGCCGATCTTCGTCACCTTGTTCTCCTTCGTTGGAACCGGCCTTCATCGGCCGCGTGGGTGTTGGTGTGATCTGACCTCAGTCTGACATGCCGTACAGCTGTTGGCAATCGGTTGCTTTCTGTTGGCGTCGACGATACCGAACTGCTCACCATCAGGTCATTCACAGGATGGCAATCGCTTGCCAAAATGTTGCCGACGTGATTTACTGTGTTCATCGGCCAGTGAGATGCGCAAGGGTGCAGCCCGCGAAGAAGCGAAGGAAGGTCTCATGCCTCATTCACACACGACGGTGGTCCAGGTGAAGGACTCCGATCGGCTCAGCAAGCTGAGCGTCATCGGGTACGGCGCAGGCGACGCGGCGAACAACCTCGCGTTCACGACGGCGACGATGTTCCTCCTGGTGTACTACACCGACGTGGCAGGCATCTCGGCCGCCGCGGCCGGAACGCTGCTGCTCGTGGTGCGCGTGTTCGACGCCTTCGCGGACATCTTCGCCGGCCGCATCGTCGACAAGACCTACACGAAGCGGTTCGGAAAGTTCCGGCCCTTCATCATGTTCGGGTCGGTGCCGCTCCTCCTCCTCTCGGTCGCCACGTTCTCCGTGCCGCAGATCGGCGAGAGCGGAATGCTGCTCTACGCGTACCTCACCTATGCGGCGCTCGGCCTCGCGTACAGCCTCGTCAACATCCCGTACGGCTCGCTCGCCGGCGCGATGACGCAGGATGCCGGTGAGCGGGCGAAGCTCGCCAGCGCGCGGTCGATCGGCGCCATGGTCGTCGGCGCCGGCCTCGGCATCTTCGTCGCTCCGCTGATCGTTCCCGGAGCCGACCTCCAGGCGCTGTTCACCTTCATGACGCTCGGCTTCGTGGTCGTCGGAACAGCGCTGTACCTGTTCACGGCTTTCACCGCCAAGGAACGGGTCATCCGCGATGTGCAGCACGTCACCATGAAGCAGAGCTTCGCGACGCTGAAGAGCAACCGCCCGCTGCTGATGCTGTGCGTGAGCTCGTTCATCTTCCTCACCGGCATGCTGGCTCTGAGCACCGTGCAGCTGTACTACCTGCGCGACGTGCTGCACGCGCTGCCGCTGTACGCCGTCGTCTCGGGCGCGCAGATCCTCATGGCGTTCGCGCTCGCCGCCTTCATGCCCAAGATCGTCCGGACCTGGGGCAAGCGATCGGGCTACATCGCCGGCGGCATCATCATGGCCATCGGCGGAGCGATCATGTTCTTCAGCCCGTCCGACGTGGTGTGGCTCGGGTTCACCGGTCTTCTGTTCGCGCAGCTCGGCATCGTGCTCGTCAACATGCTCGTGTGGACGCTCGAGGCCGACACCGTCGAGTACGGCGAGTGGAAGACAGGCGTGCGCTCCGAGGGCATCATCTACGCGCTGTTCTCCTTCACCCGCAAGACCGGCCAGGCGGTCGGCGGCGCGCTCGCCGCGTTCGCGTTGTCCTGGGGAGGGTACGTCGCCGGTGCGGCAGAGCAGACGGCGCAGGCAGAGCTCGGCATCCGAGCCGGAGCCGGCCTCATCCCTCTCGTCTGCTCAGTCGTGGCGATGGCGGTCATGTTCTGGTACCCGCTCACCGACGAGCGCCACCGCGCGATCGTCGCCGAGATCGCCGCGCGCCGTAAGATCAACCACATCGACGACCCGATGAGCCCCGATCTGTCGACGGCATCCTTCCAGTCGCACCGCCCTGCCGGCGGCAACGTGCGGATCGACTGACCGCAACCCATCCCGTACGAATACTCCGCATAAGGAACATCATGATCATCGACAAGGCCGAAGTCATCGTCACCAGCCCCGATCGCAACTTCGTCACCCTGAAGCTGACGACGAACGAGGGCCTCACCGGCCTCGGAGACGCCACGTTGAACGGACGCGAACTGTCGGTCGTGGCGTACCTGCAGGAGCACGTCGTGCCGCTGCTGGTCGGCTCGGATGCCTCGCGCATCGAGGACACCTGGCAGTTCCTGTACCGCTCGGCGTACTGGCGCCGTGGACCAGTCACGATGGCTGCGATCGCCGCCGTCGACATGGCGCTGTGGGATATCAAGGCCAAGGCGGCTGGAATGCCGCTGTACCAGTTGCTCGGCGGCGCATCGCGCTCCGGTCTGCTCGCGTACGGCCACGCGTCGGGCAAAGAGCTTCCCGAGCTGTTCGACTCGATCCGCTCGCACCAGGAGCAGGGCTACCGCGCGATCCGCGTGCAGACCGGCGTGCCGGGACTTAAGGCCATCTACGGCATCGCGTCGCAGGCGGCCGACACCGGCGGCGGCGAGGCCCGCTACGACCACGAGCCCGCCCGTCGTGGAGCGAAGCCAGTCCAGGAGGACTGGGACACCCGCGCGTACCTCCGTCATCTGCCCGGCGTCTTCGAGGCTGTCCGCAACGAGTTCGGCCCCGAGATGCCGCTACTGCACGACGGTCACCACCGCATGACGCCGCTGCAGGCCGCGAAGCTCGGCAAGTCGCTCGAGCCCTACGACCTCTTCTGGCTCGAGGACTGCACCCCGGCCGAGAACCAGGAGGCGCTGAAGCTCGTCCGTCAGCACACCACCCAGCCGCTCGCGATCGGCGAGATCTTCAACACGATCTGGGACTTCAAGGACCTCATCCGCGACCAGCTCATCGACTACATGCGCGGCGCCGTCACCCACATGGGCGGCATCACTCCGCTGAAGAAGACCATGGATTACGCGGCGATCTACCAGGTCAAGTCAGGCTTCCACGGCCCCACCGACATCTCGCCGGTCGGCATGGCGGCGCAGATGCACCTGGGCCTGGCGATCCACAACTTCGGCATCCAGGAGTACATGCAGCACGGTGCGAAGACCGACCAGGTGTTCGAGCAGTCGTTCACCTGGGAGAACGGGCTGCTGCACCCGGGCGACAACCCCGGTATCGGCGTCGAGCTCAACATGGACGAGGCGGGCAAGTACCCGTACGAGCAGGCCTACCTGCCCTACAACCGCCTCGCTGACGGAACTGTGCATGATTGGTGAGAGGCCACGACTGGTGGGCGAGAGCGCCCCGCTGATCTGCGTCATGGGGGTGTCGGCGGCGGGCAAGTCCACCGTGGGCATCGCCCTCGCCGAGACGCTGGGCGTGCCGTTCGTGGATGCCGACAGCCTGCACTCGGACGCCAATCGCACCAAGATGAACGCCGGCACTCCGCTGACCGACGATGATCGTTGGCCGTGGCTCGACGCGGTCGGTGGTGCATTCGTCGCCGCGGCGGACACCGGGCTCGTCATGGCCTGCAGCGCGCTGCGGCGCGTGTATCGTGACCGCATCCGCTCGGTGTCACCCGACGCGGTGTTCGTCCACCTGACCGGATCGCGTGAGCTGCTCACGTCGCGGGCGTCGGCCCGGACCGATCACTTCATGCCGGCGTCGCTGCTCGACTCGCAGCTCGACACTCTCGAGGACCTGGGTGCCGACGAGGCCGGGTTCGACGTGACGGTCGACCGCGCGCCGGACGAGCTCGTCACGGAGATCGTGGAGCGGCTCGCGCGCTGACGGCTCGATAGAAGAAGGATCTCCCGGCTTCCGGATGCATCGGAGCCGCGAAACCCTTCTCGCATCGGTCTTGCCGCTCCCTCACACGAGCGGCAGCACGCTCGCGTAGGCATCCCGATGCGTCCCGGATGCCGGGGCGTCGAACACTCGCGCCGTCCCGGGTTCCTTCGACCATGCAGGCCAACCCGGATCTCCACCGACAATGAACGCCACGGCGGCCCCGTGCATGTCGTCCGCCAGGGCCTGCGGCGGAGCGACGCCTGCGAGATTCGCGACCTTCTCACGGTCGAGTCCGTCGAACCAGAACGGCACGTCGAGGCAGTGGCACGCCCAGCCTTTGGCGGGGGACACCCACGAGAACCGGTATGCCCAGGTCTCGGCATCCGCTTCTCTTCTCGCCTCAGCGACGCGAGGGATCAGCACACGGAAGACGTGATCGCTGATGAAGCGCCCGACCATCGCGGCGCCACCCTTCTTGCGCTGCGGACGATTGGCCCTGAGATACGCGCGGCGGGTCGAGCGGCCTCGCAGGAACGGCAGCAGCAGGACACCGGACGGCATCTTGCGGAACCGGCCGCCCTCGCGCTCGGCGACCATCGTGAACTCGTCGTCCGTCGAGCCGAGCAGGAGCGGCTTGTCCGATCCGGTGCCGGTTGCGAGCGAGTCCACCGTCGGATGCCGGACCAGCTCGCCGTCCACCATCGGCCCCCAGGGCAGCCCGTCGTTCAGCAGATCCAGGACCATGCCGATGCCCGTGCGGGGAGTCGCGGCCTTCGGCTGAAGCTGACGGATGCGGCGCTCTGTGAGGGCGCGGAACCCCTCGACATCCGGGGTGACCTCCCCGAGCGCGGCGATGCGGTCGGCGCGCGCTTTCGCGGTGGCCAGCGGGACGTCGGCGAGGGCGCCGGAGAACGACATCGCCCGATGGAACAGGTGCTGCGCCTGCGGCATCCCGAGCAGTGTGAGCACAGCGCCTCCGCCGGCGGACTGTCCGCCGATCGTGACGCGTGAGGGGTCGCCGCCGAACGCGGCGATGTTCTGCTGCACCCACTCGAGGGCGGCGATCCAGTCGAGCACCCCGCGGTTCGCAGGGGCGCCCTGGATGCACCCGAAGCCGTCGAATCCGAGCCGGTACGAGATCGAGACGGTCACGACCCCGTCGCGGTTGAACCGGGCGCCGTCGTACCAAGGGCTCGCGGGTGAGCCCTCCGTGTACCCGCCGCCGTGGATCCAGACCAGCACGGGGAGGCCCTTCGACGGGCTCAGGGGTCGGAGAGCGGGCGTGAACACGTTGACGTTGAGCGTGCTCTTGCCGGGGACGGCCGGCTCGGGGATGAGGTTGTCCTCCCCGGTGACGCGCAGCGGTGTGGCGCCGTAGGTCGTGGCATCCAGCGGTTCTGTCCACGGGTCCGGAGGGACGGGAGCCGCGAAGCGGAGCTTTCCGACCGGCGGCTTCGCGAACGGGATGCCGAGGAACGCGGCCGATGCGTCCGGCGTGCCGTGGTCGCGCCAGAGGCCGCGCACCGGGCCGGATGCCGTGTCGATGATGGGGGAGTCGGTCATCCGACGGCATCCTTCAGCGTCTTCACGTGCCGGCGCTCGTGGAGCACGAGACCGGGGCGATTCTCGACCTTGGCGGCGCCGTCCGCAGCCCAGCCGTGGCGCTCGTAGAACGCGCTCGCGCGCTCGTTGCCCTCGAGGACCCACAGGTAGGCGACGGTGTGCCCGGCATCCGCCAGCTCGCGCTCGACGGCGGTGATCAGTGCGTGCCCGACACCGGACGACCACGAGTCGGGCAGGGCATAGATGCCCCAGAGCTCCCCGGTGCCTGGGGCGTCTTCATCGCGCGCTTCTCCGAAGCCGGCCCAGCCGACGACGCGCCCGTCGCGCTCTGCGACCAGGGTCCGTGAGATCCGCTCAGGATCGCTGAGGATGCTGCGCCATCCGTCCGCGCGCTGCTCGACGGACAGTCCGTCGAGCACCTCCTGCGGCATCAGGCCGCGGTACGCCGCCTGCCACGATCGCACGTGGACCGCTGCGATGCCGTCGGCATCGGTGAGAGCAGCGGCGCGGACGTTCATCGCTCAGCCGGCGCTGCGGCGGGCTTCCCAGCCCGTCTGCACCATCTCGTCCACGGTGTAGCGCATCTTCCAGTCGAGATCGCGGGCGGCGAGCTCTCCGGTGGCGACGATCCGGTCGGGGTCGCCGGGGCGGCGGGGGCCGATCTCGGGGACGAAGTCGATGCCGGTGACGCGGACCACGGCGTCCATGATCTGCTTCACGGACAGGCCGTCGCCCGACCCGAGGTTGTAGGCCGGTTCGATGCTCTGCCCGCCGGACAGGCGCTGCGCCGCCGCGACGTGGGCGGCGGCGATGTCGCCGACGTGCACGTAGTCGCGGACGTTCGTGCCGTCAGGGGTGTCGTAGTCGTCGCCGAAGATCGCGGGCGTCTCACCGGCGAGCAGCTTCTCGAACACGATGGGGAAGAGGTTGTGCGGGCTGACATCGTAGACGGTCGGGTCTGCGGACCCCACGACGTTGAAGTAGCGGAGCGACGTGTGACGCAGCGGATGCTCCGACTCGGCCGTCGCGATCGCCTGGTCGCGCAGCATCCACTCGCCGATGAGCTTGGACTCGCCGTACGGACTGGCCGGCTTCTTGGCGGTGTCCTCGACGACCAGCGGTACGTCCGGCGTTCCGAACACGGCGGCGGATGACGAGAACACGATGTTGCGGACGTCGGCGGCCTGCATGGCCTCGAGGATCACGCGTGTGCCCTCGACGTTCTGGGCGTACGTGTGCAGCGGACGCTGGACGGAGACTCCCGCGTACTTGAAGCCGGCGACGTGGATGACGCCCTCGGCGTCGTACTCGCGCAGCGTGTTCTCGACGAGCTCGCGGTCGAGGATGCTGCCCTCGACGAGGGCCACGTCACCCGGAACGAACGACGGGACGCCGCTGGACAGGTCGTCCAGGACGACAGGAGTGAGGCCGGCCTGTGCGAGTGCGCGTACGACGTGCGCTCCGATATAGCCGGCGCCGCCGGTGACGATCCAGGACATGTGGCTCCTCTTTCTCGGTCCGTTCCATCCTCGCACGCGTCCGCCCGGCGTCCGGGTCGCAGAAACGGTCGTTCTCGCCTGCTCAGAGCAACAGATTTCGCGACCTGAACGTGACCGCGGGGCGCGATGCGTGCGCGAGCGGTGTCAGGCGTCGCGCGCGGCGCCGGCGGATGGCGTGACGGGGAAGATGTGAGGGGCGGTGAACCCGGATGCCGCGAAGGCGGCGGTCACGGCATCCGACACGGTCTGCGCGGCGTGCTGTTCGACGAGCGCGATCGCTGCTCCCCCGAAACCGCCCCCGGTCATCCGGGCGCCGAGCGCCCCGGCATCCAGCGCGGCCTGCACGGCGGTGTCGAGTTCTGCCACCGAGATCTCGAAGTCGTCGCGCATGGAGACATGCGAAGCGACGAGGAGATCGCCGAGCCCGCGCGCGCCGCTCTCTCGCAGCGTCCGCACGGTGTCGAGGACGCGTTGATTCTCGGTCACGATGTGACGCACGCGGCGGAACGTGACGTCGTCCATGAGTCCCTGCGCGCGGGGGAGGTTGTCGACCGATACATCGCGCAGCGCCGGGACGCCCATGATCTGCGCGCCGAGTTCGCACGATGCGCGGCGCTCGCGGTAGCCGCCGGTGGAGTGTGCGTGCGAGACGCGGGTGTCGATCACGAGGATCGCGAGACCGGCTTCGGCCATGCCGAGTCCGACGGTCTGCGCCTCGAGGGAGCGGCAGTCGAGGAACAGCGCCGCATCCGCCTCGCCGAGCATGGATGCCATCTGATCCATGATCCCGGTGGGGGCGCCGACGGCCTCGTTCTCGGCTCGTCGACCGATGCCGGCCAGGGCAGTGCGGTCGAGGCCAGTCGTCCAGAGGTCGTTCAGGGCGGATGCCGTCGCCCCCTCGATCGCGGCCGATGATGAGAGGCCGGCGCCGACGGGAACATCGGAGGCGATCGCGATGTCGACCCCGTGCTGCGCACCGTGCTCGACACCGTGCGCCGTCGCGCCGGCGAGCTGCAGAGCCCACGCGACGCCGAGCGGATACGCGGCCCATTCGGCGACGGCCGGCTGGGCCTCCGCCGTCGTCGGGAACAGTGATGGCAGCTCATCGAGAGAGACCTCGACGGGAGCGTCCGCGAACGTCGAAGCGACCCGGATGCGATCATCCGAACGAATGCCGACCGCGGCACAGGTGCGGTGCGGGATCGCGAACGGCAGAACGAAGCCGTCGTTGTAGTCGGTGTGCTCGCCGATCAGGTTGACGCGTCCCGGCGCGGACCAGATGCCGTCGGGGGCGTGGCCGGTGAGGTCGTGGAACAGCCGGGCTGCGGCATCCTGCGTCGTCATGCGGAGGCGCTCTCGGCGCGGGCGATGGCGTCGCGCAGTCGCTCGGCTCCCTGCTCGGGGGTGACCTCGGCGGCCCAGGCCCACATCGCGGCCTCGGAACCCGCGAGGAACTTCAGCTTGTCGGCCGCGCGCCGCGGACTGGTCAACTGCAGGTGCAGGCGGACGCTGTCGCGCCCGACGTGCACAGGGGCCTGGTGCCACGCCGCGATGTACGGGGTGGGCGTGTCATACAGAGCGTCGACGCCGCGCAGCAGCTTCAGGTACAGCGGGGCGAGTTCGTCGCGTTCGGCGGCTGTGGTCTCGGCGAGATCCGGCACGTGACGGTTCGGCATGAGGTGGACCTCGAGCGGCCAGCGAGCGGCGAAGGGCACGAACGCCGTCCAGTGCTCGCCGCGGAGGACGACACGGGCATCGTTCTGCTCGTGCTCGAGGATGCGCTGGAACAGGTCGGCCCCCGTGCTCTCGATGCTCTGCAGCAGCCGCGTGGTTCGCGGCGTGACATACGGATACGCGTAGATCTGGCCATGCGGATGCGGCAGCGTCACGCCGATGGCCTCACCGCGGTTCTCGAACGGGAAGATCTGCTCGATCCCCGGCAGCTGCGAGAGCGCCGCGGTGCGGTCGGCCCAGGCTTCGATGACCGTGCGAGCGCGGGTGACGGTCTGGGTGCCGAAGGACCCTGCGTGATCGGGGCTGAAGCAGACGACCTCGCATCGGCCGACGGCGGTGCGTGTGCGGCCGAGATCGAGCGCGGCGAGGTCGTCGAGTCCGCGCGGTGCGTCCGCTGCGGCGGACTCGTCGCCCGTGGCCTCAGCAAGAGCGGGGCCGAACGCGGGGGAGCGGTTCTCGAACACGGCGACGTCGTAGTTCGACGGGACCTCGGAAGGGTTGGTCGGCGACTGCGGTGCGAGCGGATCGGCGTCGGCGCCTGGCATCATGACGCGGTTCTGCCGGTTCGCGGCGACCGTGATCCAGTCGCCGGTGAGCACGTCGAGGCGCATGTTCGCTGTGCCAGGTCGCGGATCCAGCGTGCGAGCGTCGACCGAGCGGTCCGGGCCGAGGGTCGTGCCCGGGTCGTCGTAGTAGATGAGCTCGCGCCCGTCCGCGAGGCGCGTGGCGCGCTTGATGACGCCGGCGCCGAGCTTCGTCGCGCCGAGCTTGGTCGCGTCGGGCTTGGTCGCGTCGGGCTTGGTCGCGTCGGGTCGAGTGGTGCGCAACTCCGGAGAATCTTCCATGTTCACGTAAACACGGTAGCTGTCCCGGAGTGATAACGTCAACATTCCGGAGTTGTGCGCGACAAGAAGTGATGAACGGGGGCGCCGGTGACCGACGATCTGTCAGGCCTCGTGCCGCCGCGACCGCCGCGCCGCAGCACTCCGTCCGGCCGCGTGTCGATGGCGATGGTCGCCGGCCGCGCCGGGGTCTCCGGGCAGACCGTCTCCCGCGTCGTCAATGACAGCCCTCGTGTGGACCCGGCGACGCGAGCGCGGGTCGAGCAGGCCATGGCCGAGCTCGGATACCGCCCGCATCGCGCAGCCAGGGCACTGCGCACCGGTCGTTCGCAGATGCTCGGGATCGTCGCGACGACGCTCGCGACGATCGGCAACTCCCGGATGCTGCAGGCCGCAGCCGAAGCGGCCGATCGGCGCGGATACACCCTCATGGTCGTGACCGCGTCCTCGGATGTCGCCGACGCCTTCGCCCGTCTGCAGGATCAGGGTGTCGACGGGGCGATCGTCCTGAATGAGGCGTCCGCGCTCACGCACGCGGCCGATCTTCCCGCCGGGCTGCGGCTGGTGCTCGTGGACGCTGCCGCCGAAGAGGGGTTCCGGGGCGTGCGCAGCGATCATGCGGGTGGCGCAGTCGCCGCGACTGAGCATCTGCTGAGGCTCGGGCACGCCACAGTGCATCACGTGGCCGGCCCGGCCGACTCGTTCGCCGCCGTCGAGCGCGAGCGCGGGTGGCGCGCTGCGCTGACTGCGGCAGGTGCCGAGGTGCCGCGGGTCGCGCGGGGCGACTGGTCTTCGGAATCCGGCCACGCCGCGGCCGCGCTGCTCGAGGGTGCGACCGCGGTCTTCGTCGCGAACGATCAGATGGCGCTCGGTCTCATCCGCGGCTTCGCCGACCGTGGCCGCGCGGTGCCGGACGACGTGAGCGTCGTCGGCTTCGATGACGTGCCGGATGCCGCGAACTACCGCCCGCCGCTCACGACGATCCAGCAGGACTTCACCGTTCTGGCCGAGGCGGCCGTCTCGACACTCATCGCCGACATCGAGGGCGGCGGTGCGGTCGAAGGCGGGGGATCGGTCCACACCACTGCCACGACGGCATCCGACCCGCGCCTCGTCGCCACGCGCCTGATCGAGCGACTCAGCACCAAGCGCGCGTAGGCGCCACCCCTGCGGCTGCAAGGCCGTCAGGGTGGCCGACGTCCTCGTCGCCCTCCGGTTGCCTTCATCCTGATGTCGTGCAATGATACGGGAAAGCGCTTACCCACCAACGACGGTAGACAGACAGAACGGATCACACATGTCACAGGCGACGACCCGCGAGATCGGCATCATCATGAACGGCGTCTCCGGGCGCATGGGCTACCGGCAGCACCTGGTCCGTTCGATCCTCGCCATCCGCGATGAGGGAGGGATCGAACTCTCCGACGGCACCAAGGTCACCGTGAAACCGATCCTCGTCGGTCGCAGCGAGCAGAAGCTCGCAGAACTCGCCGCTCAGCACGACATCGCCGACTACACCACCGACCTCGACGCGGCGCTCGCCGACCCGCAGTGGGAGATCTACGCCGACTTCCTGGTCACCAAGGCCCGGGCTTCCGCCATCCGCAGGGCGATCGCCGCCGGCAAGGCGATCTACACCGAGAAGCCCACGGCGGAGTCGCTCGAGGAGGCGCTCGAGTTGGCCCGCCTCGCGAAGGATGCCGGTGTCAAGACCGGCGTCGTGCACGACAAGCTGTACCTTCCCGGGCTGCAGAAGCTCAAGCGCCTGATCGACTCCGGATTCTTCGGTCGCATCCTCTCCGTCCGCGGCGAGTTCGGATACTGGGTGTTCGAGGGCGACTGGCAACCAGCCCAGCGTCCGAGCTGGAACTACCGCACCGAGGACGGCGGCGGAATCATCAGCGACATGTTCCCGCACTGGAACTACGTGCTCGAGAATCTGTTCGGCGAGGTGAAGAGCGTCTACGCGCAGGCCGCGACGCACATCCCGGAGCGCTGGGACGAGAAGGGCGAGAAGTACACCGCCACGGCCGAGGACGCCGCATACGGCATCTTCGAGCTCGAAGGCGGTATCGTCGCCGAGATCAACTCGTCGTGGACCGTCCGGGTGAACCGCGACGAGCTCGTCGAGTTCCAGGTCGACGGCACGCACGGGTCCGCCGTGGTCGGCCTCTTCGGGGCCAAGATCCAGCCTCGCAATGCCACTCCCAAGCCGGTGTGGAATCCCGACCTCGAGGACAGCCACGACTACGACGACGACTGGCAGGACGTCCCGACCAATGACGTCTTCCTCAACGGCTTCCGCCAGCAGTGGGAGGAGTACCTCGCCTCTTACGTGGAAGGCACCGAGTACGCCTTCGACCTGCTCGCCGGTGCCAAGGGCGTGCAGTTCGCCGAGGCGGGACTCGCCTCGAGCGCCGAGGGCCGCAAGATCGTTCTCGACGCGCTGAGCCTGGACTGATCGATGAGCACGCTTCGTCTCATCTCCGCCGACGGTGAGCTGTCGGATGCTCCGCTGAACGAGACCGGCGCCTACACTCGGCCGACCTCGCCGCTGCGGAGTCGCGTCGCCTATGCGGCGGCGCACGTCGTCCCCCGCGTGCACGCCGACAACACGCCGGGGCAGCCGGCCGACATCGACTGGGATGCCACGCTCGCGTTCCGCCGCAACGCCTACTCATGGGGTCTCGGCGTCGCCGACGCCATGGATACCGCGCAGCGCAACATGGGTCTGGATGCCGCGGCGACCCGTGAGCTCATCTCGCGCAGCGCGCAGGTCGCCCGCGAGGAGGGCGGCTCGGTGGTCGTGGGCGTCAACACCGACCATGTCGACGATGACCGCATCACCCTCGACGAGGTGATCGACGCCTACAAGCAGCAGCTGCACTTCGCCGAGGAGCAGGGCGCCGGCCCCGTGCTGATGGCCTCCCGGCACCTCGCTCGTGTCGCGACGAGCGCGGACGACTACCGCCGCGTCTATCGCGAGGTGCTCGCCAGCGCCACCGTGCCCGTCGTGCTGCACTGGCTCGGTACGGCCTTCGATCCGGAACTCGAGGGCTACTTCGGAGCATCCGACTGGCAGACGGCCTCCGGCGTGCTGCTCGACGTCATCGCCGAGAGCGTCGACAAGGTCGCCGGCGTGAAGATGAGCCTGTTGAACGCCGAGAGCGAGATCTCGGTTCGCGAGCGCCTCCCCGAGAGCGTGCGCATGTTCACCGGCGACGACTTCAACTACGTCTCGCTGATCGGCGACTCCGGCGTGGGGGAGCGGTCGTACTCCGACGCGCTGCTCGGCGCGTTCGCCGCGATCACGCCGGTCGCCTCGGCGGCGATCCAGGCGCTGGATGCCGGTGACCAGGCCGCCTACGAGCGCATTCTCGGCCCGACCGAAGAGCTCAGCCGTCAGGTGTTCGCCGCTCCGACCTTCTACTACAAGACGGGCGTCGCGTTCCTGTCCTGGCTGAACGGCCACCAGCCCGCATTCCAGATGGTCGGGGGATTGCACTCGGCGCGCAGCCTGCCGCACCTCAGCAGGATCGTCGAACTCGCCAACACGTCACTGGCGCTGGAGAAGCCGGAGCTGGCCCTCCAGCGCTGGCACGGGATGCTGCGACTGAACGGCATCGAAACAGGAAGGCTGGACGCATGACCGCCCCGCACCCGCGCCTCTCGATCAACCAGGCGACCATCAAGCATGCCGATCTCGAGACCGCCCTGAGGGTGACCGCCGAGGCGGGCGTCGAGGCGATCGGGCTCTGGCGCGAGCCTGTGAACGAGGTCGGCCTCGACGTGGCTGCGCGCATGCTCACCGACTCGGGGCTGCGGTTCACCACGCACTGCCGCGGCGGATTCTTCACGATCCCCGACGGGCCCGATCGCCAGAAGGCGCTCGACGACAACAGGCGTGCGATCGAGGAGACCGCCACGCTCGCCGCCGCAGGGGCCGACGGCTCCACCGCCATTCTCGTGCTCGTCGCCGGCGGTCTGCCAGAGGGATCGCGCGACCTCGCCGGTTCCCGCGAACGCGTCCGCGATGCGATCGGCGAGCTGGTCCCCGACGCGCTCGCCGCCGGCGTCACGCTGGCGATCGAGCCGCTGCATCCGATGTACGTCTCCGACCGCTGCGTCGTGTCCACACTCGAGCAGGCGCTCGACATCGCCGGCGACTTCGACGCGAAGGCGGTCGGGGCGACCGTCGACACGTTCCACATCTTCTGGGATCCGGACGTCCTGACCCAGATCGCCCGCGCCGGCCGAGAAGGGCGCCTGGCGACCTATCAGGTGTGCGACTGGAAGACGCCGCTCCCCGCGGACGTGCTGCTGGGGCGCCACTATCCGGGCGACGGGGTCATCGACTTCGAATCGCTCACCCGTGCGGTCGTGGATGCCGGATACACCGGCGACATCGAGGTCGAGATCTTCAACGAGCAGATCTGGGCCACCGATCCGCTCGAGGCGGTGCGGCGTACAGCGGCCGGATTCAGTTCCGCTGTCGCACCGCACCTGTGATGCGCGCGCTGCGCGCGGACGGGCGCCTGCGCGTGTCCGAAAACGCGGACAGTAGGCTCTGATCCATGACATCTCAGCCGACCAGAGCGGGTCGGGGGTCGGCGCCGACTCTTCACGACGTCGCACGCGAGGCCGGGGTCTCGCTGGCCACCGCCTCCCGAGTCCTGAACGGCTCCGCGCGCAAGGTCGCCGAGTCCTTCCGTGAGCGGGTGGAGGGCGCGGCGGAGAAGCTCGGGTACACCGCGAACGCCTCGGCCCAGGCCACGGCTCGGGGCACCTCGGCCGTGATCGCCCTGCTCGTCGCAGACATCGCCGACCCGTACTTCGGTCTCATCGCCTCCGGCGTCGCCCGCGGAGCGGATGAACGCGGACTGATCGTGACGATCGCCGTCACCGAGCGCGATGCGGCGCGGGAGCGCGAGATCGTCAGGACGCTGCGTGGGCAGCGTCCGCGCGGGCTCATCCTCGCGGCATCCCGTGGCGGCGAGGAGAGCGCGACAGCCGAAGAGATCCGTGCCTTCGAGGCCCTCGGCGGCCGTGTCGTCACGTTCGGCAGCAGCGTCGCCGGCGAACGGACGGTGAGCATCGACAACGCGAAGGGCGCCAGGATGCTGGGTGCGGAGATGGCTGCTCTGGGCTACCGATCGGCGGTCGTGCTCGCGGCGGCCGACGGCGTGCTGACCTCGGACGATCGCGTCCGCGGCTTCACCGAGGGCTTCGAGGCCGACGGCGGTGTCGTGGAGCGGATCGAACGGGGCGACTTCCAACGGGAGTCCGGCTACGAGTCGATGGCGCGCGCACTGCGCGCCGGTGTCGACCCCGGGACGCTCGTCTTCGGAATGAGCGATGTGGTCGCGATCGGCGCGATGTCGGCGATCAGGGACGCGGGCCGCGTGATCGGCGAGGACATCGCGGTGTGCGGGTTCGACGATGTGCCATCGAGCGGAGACGTGACGCCCCAGCTGACGACCGTGCGCGTGCCGCTCAGCGATGTCGGGTACCAGGCGTTCCGGGCGACGGTCGATGACGACTGGACGGCTGAGCCGCTTCCGCTGCAGATCGTCGTCCGCGACTCGACACCAGGACGCGCGGCATGAGGGTCGTGTTCGCGCCGGACAGCTTCAAGGGCTCGATCACGGCGGCCGACGCCGCTGCGGCCCTCGCCGACGGCTGGACGTCGGTGGATCCGACGGCCCACATCGTGCTGCGACCGATGGCGGACGGCGGCGAGGGCACCGTCGAGGCCTTCGCAGCCGCCGTGACCGGGTCGGAGCGGATGCCGGTGACCGTGGATGGTCCGGCCGGCACTCCCGTGCAGACGGCGTGGCTGCTGCTGCCGCCGACGTCGGATGCTCCGCACGGTACGGGGGTGATCGATCTCGCCTCGACGTCGGGGATCGAGCTGCTCGATGAACTGCGCCCGTTCGAAGCCGACAGCTCGGGGTTCGGGCAGGCGATCGCCGCTGCCCTCGATCATGGTGTCTCGCGGCTCGTGCTGGGGATCGGTTCCAGCGCCTCGACCGACGGCGGCACCGGCATGCTCACCGCGCTCGGTGCGCGATTCCTCGACAGCGATGGGGCACCGGTCGAGCCTGGTGCCCGGGGCCTCGCGGACATCGCTGAGGTGGACGTCACTGCACTGCGCGCGGCACCGGACACGCTCGTCCTCACGGACGTGACCAATCCGTTGACCGGCCACCGCGGTGCAGCCGCGGTGTTCGGGCCGCAGAAGGGTCTGACCGCGCAATCCGACATCAAGGCGGTGGATGCCTCGCTGGCCAGGCTCGCTCGGCTGATGGATCTGGATCCGGACCTCCAGGGCTCCGGCGCTGCGGGAGGCGTCGGCGGCGCGCTCGTCGCATGGGGGGCGGTGCTGGCATCCGGTGCGCAGGAGGTCGCGCGCCTGGTCGATCTCGCAGGGACCCTCGAGGGCGCCGACGTCGTCGTGACCGGTGAAGGGTCGTACGACGGCCAGTCGGGGGACGGCAAGGTCCCCTCGTACGTCGCGGGGCTCGGAGATGCCGTGGGCGCGCGTGCGGCGCTCGCTGCCGGTCGCGTCACCCCGGATGCCGACACGGGGCCGTTCGCGGCGGTGGTGTCGCTGACCGAGCTCGCTGGATCGTCGGATGCCGCGCTCGCTGGGCCTGCACGGCACCTGCGGGCGGCGGGTGCTGCGCTGGCTCGCACGCTCATTGCGTGAGTGCTCGACGGGCACGATTCCCACGGCCAGAGCACGTGGCGGCGCCCTCGCGTTGACATCGTGAGACGGCGGCCATAGACTCGCAGAACGAGTTGGGAATACGCTTTCCCACTTCCTCCGACGAAGATGCAGAGGACCCATGTCGGCAACGCAGCAGAACGCAACGATGACCCTGGCGCTGGCTCAGGAACGCACCGAACCCAATGGCTTCGCCCGGTGGTGGTCGCGCAACTGGCACCCCGTGGTCTTCGTCGTCGCGGTGCTGGCGCTCTGGTGGGTGGCGACCGCGCTGAAGTGGGTCCAGCCGTTCATCATCCCGTCGCCGGGCGACACGTGGAACGCCTTCGCCGACAACGTGCCGTACCTGATGCAGCACACCTGGGTGACGACGTACGAGACCGTGATCGGCTTCGTCATCGCCGTAGTGGTCGGCCTCTTCGTCGCCGTGGTGATGGTCTACTCGAAGGGGCTCGAGCAGACGCTGTACCCCGTCATCCTGTTCGCGCAGGTCATCCCCAAGATCGCGATCGCCCCGCTGTTCGTCGTCTGGCTGGGTTTCGGCGCATCGCCGAAGATCCTCGTCGCCGTGCTCATGGCGTTCTTCCCCGTCGTCATCTCGGGCCTCGCCGGGCTCCGCACCGTCGACCCGGAGATCCTGCAGCTGACCTCGACCATGGGGGCAGGCAAGTTCAAGACGTTCCTGAAGGTCCGGCTCCCTGCCTCCCTTCCCGAGCTGCTCTCCGGGCTGAAGGTGGCAGCGACCCTCGCCGTCACCGGCGCGGTCGTCGGCGAGTTCGTCGGGGCCAACGAGGGGCTCGGCTACGTCATCCTCCAGGCCAACGGCAACCTCGACACCGCGATGCTGTTCGCGGCGCTCATCATCATGTCGCTCATGGGAGTCGTGCTGTTCGCGATCATCCAGATCGCCGAGAAGTTCCTCATCCCGTGGCACTCGTCCAAGCGCGACGTGGCCGCAGCCACCGTCCGTCTCTGAAACCCCCAACGAAAGCAGGAACACACTGATGAAGAAGTCAGGCAACATCCTCTCCGTCGCAGCGCTGCTCACGGCATCCGCCCTCGCCCTCACCGGCTGCGGCGGGGCGAGCGAGACCCCGGCATCGGAGGGCGACGCCGGCGGCGAGATGACCGACGTGACCCTGATGCTCAACTGGTACCCGTACGGCGAGCATGCGGCGTTCTACTACGGCGTCGAACAGGGCATCTTCGAGGACCACGGCATCAACCTCACGATCAAGGCGGGGCAGGGCTCGACGAAGACTGCCCAGGCCGTCGGACAGGGACAGGTCGACTTCGGGTGGGCCGACACCCCCGCCGTGCTGGCCAACATCGACAAGGGCGTCGCGATCAAGAGCGTCGGCGTCTTCCTGCAGACGACGCCTTCCGCTGTGCAGGTGTTCGCCGACTCGGGCATCGAGAGTCCTGAGGATCTCAAGGGCAAGACGATCGCCGTGTCCGCCGGCGATGCGCCGACCACGACCTTCCCGGTCTACCTGGATGCCGTGGGTCTCAAGGAGTCCGACGTCAAGCAGCAGAACCTCGATGCCGCCGGCAAGATCGCAGCCGTGCTCTCCGGTCAGGTCGACGGACTGATCGGCTTCGCACACGACCAGGGCCCGACCATCGCGGCCAAGAGCGGCAAGGAGATGCGGTACCTCCGCTACTCGGACGCCGGGCTGAACTTCTTCAGCAACGGCCTCGTCGCCCCCACGAGCACGATCGAGAGCGACCCCGAGCTCGTCAAGGAACTGGTCGCCGCGACCTCCGAGGCGTTCACCGCGGCGCAGGAGGACCCGGAGGCCGCGGTCGCGGCCATGGACGGCAAGGACCCGCAGATGCCGGCGAAGGACGTGCTGCTGGACCAGTGGCAGGAGACCATCAAGCTGCTCAGCACCGCGGCCACAGAGGGCAAGGCCCCAGGCACCAACGCGACCGAGGACTGGGAGGCAACGCTCTCGGTGCTCTCCGACGCGGGTCTCATCTCGGGTGACGGCGACGTCGACACCTACTTCGACGCGTCGTTCGCGCCAGGCGAGTAAGGGGCATCGGGATGCCGGCACCGCAGATCCAGGAGAAAGAACAGATGATGGCGACACCGGGCACGGACTCCGTGCTGCAGATCACCGACCTCGCGATCCGTTTCGCATCCAAGCGCGGGGAGGTCACCGCCCTCGAGGGGGTCGACCTCGACGTCCAGGAGGGCGAGTTCATCACGATCGCCGGCCCGTCGGGGTGCGGAAAGTCGACGCTCCTGAAGGCGGTTGCCGGCCTCACGACCCCGAGCGCCGGCTCGGTGCGGCTACGCGGCGACGAGGTCAAGGGCCCGCGGCAGGACATCGGCTACGTCTTCCAGCGCGCAGCCCTGCTGGAGTGGCGCAGCGTCCGCGGCAACATCCTGCTGCAGGCGGAGATGCGCGGCATGGACATGCGCAAGGCGCAGGCCCGTGCGGACGAGCTCATCGAGATGACCGGGCTGACCGGATTCGAGAAGGCTCTTCCGCACGAGCTGTCCGGCGGAATGCAGCAGCGCGTGTCACTGTGCCGCGCCCTGCTGCACGAGCCGCGCGTCCTGCTCATGGACGAGCCGTTCGGTGCACTGGACGCCCTCACCCGCGAACGGATGAACGTCGAGCTGAATCGCATCTGGAGCCAGACCGGCACCACGGTCCTGCTCGTCACGCACAGCGTCGCCGAGGCCGTCTACCTCGCCAGTCGTGTCATCGTGATGAGCCCGCGTCCAGGACGCATCCTCGAGGAGCACCGCATCGACCTGCCGGGGCAGCGCGACTACGCCGGCACGCTGGAGACGCCCGAGTTCCACCGCGTCTCCAGCCGCGTGCGCGAGCTGCTCGGGGCGCCTGCGGTCGCCGACTGAGCCGAGGCTCGCTTCCCGTCGCAGTTTTGGTCGCCCGGCCGCCGCTCCGGCGACCAAAACTGCGACGGGAACGGCGCGTCAGCCGACCAGAGCGGCGGAGACCACGGCGCGCGCCTCCGCCTGCACCTCGGCGAGATGCTCCGAGCCCTTCAGGCTCTCGGCGTACAGCTTGTAGACGTCCTCGGTGCCGGACGGGCGGGCCGCGAACCAGGCGTGCTCGGTCTGCACCTTCAGCCCGCCGATCGCGGCTCCGTTGCCCGGCGCGTGCGACAGCTTCGCGCTGATCTCCTCGCCGGCGAGCGTCGTCGCCGTGACGGACTCGGGTGCGAGCTTCGACAGCGTCGACTTCTGCTCGGGCGTGGCCGGTGCGTCGACCCGCTGGTAGGCGGATGCTCCGAACGCCTGCTCCAGCTCCCGGTAGCGCTCTGACGGGGACTTGCCGGTGACGGCGATGATCTCGGCCGCGAGAAGGCAGAGAAGGATGCCGTCCTTGTCGGTCGTCCACGCGCTGCCGTCTCGGCGCAGGAACGACGCTCCGGCCGATTCCTCACCTCCGAACGCCACGGAGCCGTCGAGCAGGCCAGGGACGAACCACTTGAAGCCGACGGGGACCTCGAGCAGTCTGCGGCCGAGCGACTCGGCGACGCGATCGATGATCATCGACGACACCAGTGTCTTGCCGATCGCGGCATCCCGCGGCCAGTCCGCGCGGTGCGAGAAGAGGTAATCGATGGCGACGGCGAGGTAGTGGTTGGGGTTCATCAGGCCGGCATCCGGCGTCACGATGCCGTGGCGGTCGGCATCCGCATCATTGCCGGTGAGGACGTCGAAGTCGCCCTTCTTCGCGACGAGGGATGCCATGGCCGAGGGCGAGGACGGATCCATCCGGATCTTCTCGTCCCAGTCCAGGGTCATGAAGCGCCAGGTCGGATCGACCTCGGGGTTGACCACTGTCAGGTCGAGGCCGTGCATCTCCTTGATGAGTGCCCAGTAGTCGACGGATGCTCCGCCGAGCGGGTCGGCGCCGATGCGGACGCCGGCGTTCTTGATCGCCTCGACGTCGATGATCGACGGCAGATCGCGGACGTAGGCGTCCCGGAAGTCGTAGCTCGGCAGGGCATCCCAGTCGATGTCGGCGAAGCTCTGGGCCTTGACGCCTTCGAGGCCGCCCTCGATCAGCTCGTTCGCGCGGTCGGCGATCCAGCTCGTGGCGTCGGTGTCCGCCGGCCCGCCGTGCGGGGGGTTGTACTTGAAGCCGCCGTCGCGGGGAGGGTTGTGCGACGGGGTGACGACGATGCCGTCGGCTCGGTCGGCGGCATCCGGAGCCAGCGTGCGGTTGTACGTCAGGATGGCGTGGCTGAGCGCCGGGGTCGGCACCCACGAGTCGCGGGAGTCGACGCGGATGTCTACGCCGTTGGCGACGAGCACCTCGATCGCGCTGCGCTCGGCGGGGAGCGAGAGGGCGTGGGTGTCCCGGCCGAGGAACAGCGGGCCGGTGATGCCCTGCTCGCGCCGGTAGTCCACGATCGCCTGGGTGGTGGCGAGGATGTGATTCTCGTTGAAGCTACCGGAGAGCGAGGAGCCGCGGTGGCCGCTCGTGCCGAAGACGACGCGCTGTGCCGGGTCGGACGGGTCAGGATGCCGGTCGTAGTACGCGGCGATCAGTTCGTCGACATCGATGAGGTCACTTTCCTCCGCGGGGAGGCCGGCACGGCTGGTCATGGGTCCAGTGTGCCCCGATCTCGGCTCGTGCGCACCCTGCGTGACGCAGACGGAAGCCCGACACAGGGCTAGGGTGAAACGCGTGACTGAACGGCGCACCTACAGCTACCTGGGCCCTGCGGGCACTTTCACCGAAGCGGCACTGGACCAGGTCGCCGAGGCTCGGGGGCAGGATTGGCGCCCCGTCCACAACGTCGGTGAAGCGCTGGGGGATGTGCTCGAGGGGCGCAGCCACGCCGCGATGATCGCGATCGAGAACTCGATCGAGGGCGGGGTCTCGACGACCCAGGATGCGCTGGCGACACTCCCAGGGCTCCGCATCGTCGGCGAGTACCTGGTGAAGGTGAACTTCGTGCTCGTCGCGCCGCGGGGGACGAAACTCGAGGACGTCACGGTCATCGCAGCTCATCCCGTCGCGTACGCGCAGTGCCACGGCTGGCTCGGCGAGCACCTGCCGAGGCACTCCCATGTTCCGGCAGCCAGCAACGTGGCATCCGCCATCGGCGTGCTCGACGGATCCTCGCCCGCTCAAGCGGCGATCGCGCCCCCAGGGATCGTGCAGCACTACGACGTGGACGTGCTCGCATCGGAGATTGGCGACAACACGTCGGCCGTCACGCGGTTCGTCCTCGTGACGCGCACCGCCATGCCGCCGGAACCGACCGGCGCCGACAAGACCTCGCTCATCGTCGAGCTGCCGCACGATCACCCCGGTGCTCTGCTCGACATGCTCGAGCAGTTCTCAACCAGAGGGATCAATCTCTCGTTGATCGAGTCGCGTCCGATCGGCGACGCTCTCGGACGCTACCGTTTCGTGATCGACGCCGATGGGCACGTGGCGGACGAGCGCATGGCTGACGCGCTGCTCGGCATCCGCCGATTCAGCCCTCGGGTGGTGTTCCTCGGGTCGTACCCCCGGGCCGATCGCCGGGTCGTGCAGTATCCGGACCGCTACGCCGACGACGTGTTCGTCGAGGCGCGCGACTGGCTGCGCGGGCTCATCACGGGTGAGCCCGACGCCTGAGGCGCTGCCGGTCGCCGAGCGGGGGCCGCGGTCCGCTCAGTGCTCTTCGTACCTCGGCCAGGAGCTTCCCGGCGACATGTGCGAGTACAGGGCGCCCTTGGCGACTTCGAGGCTGGGATAGCGCCCGGTCTCGGCATCCGCTGCCGCCATCACGACGATGTAGTCCTCGTCCTCGTGACGGATGCTGCCGACGACCCCGTTCGTTCCGTACGCGACCCAGAGGCCGCGCGTCTGCGTGGTGCTCATCATCGAACTCCTTCCCTCACCGGTAAGCCGACCGTACTCCCGCCCGCGCGTTCCGGCCAGCCCTCTGTTCGCTCGCGCCCCACGTGCCGTATCACTTCGGTCGGTTGCGAGCGCTCAGAACCGACCGAACCGATACGGCAATCGGCGACGGCGCAGCGTCGGCGATGGAGAGCGCGACGGGGCGCTACAGGGCGGCGGTGACGAGCTCGAGGGTCTGAGCGCGGCCGGTCGCGGCATCCATCGCCTCGGCGTCGTACGCGCCGGCGACAGGAGAGAGCATGACCTCGTCGACGCCGAACTTCGTCGCGAAGTCGCGGAGCTCCGCGGCGACGGACTCACCGGTGCCGACGAACCAGCGCGAGCGTGCGGCTTCGACCACCTGGTCGGTGGCGGGATCGGATGCCGCTGCAAGCGCTTCGTCGACCGTCTCGAGCGCGACGAGCGGCTTGTTCAATCGCAGGCGGGACATCATGCGCAGCTGCGGGAGGGCGCGCTGCTCCGCCTCCTCTGCCGTGGGGGCTGCGACGACGTTGACGGTAAGGAAGGTCCGCGGCTCGGGGTGCGCCTCGCTCGGCTGGTAGCCGGCGCGGTAGAGATTGAGCGCGCGTTCGAGCCCCTGGCCGGAGAAGTGATTGGCGAAGACGTAGGGGAGGCCCTGGGATGCCGCGAGCTGCGCCGAGTAGTCGCTGGAGCCGAGCAGCCACACCTCGGGGACGCCGACAGCGGCGGGCGTCGCGTGGACGTTGTACTCGCCGCCTGACGTGAAGCGCAGGGTCGCGCCTTCGCTGCCGAGGAGCAGGGAGATGTCCTGGACGTGACGGGGGAACTGCTCGACGTCGCTGGTTGTGCCCGCGGTCCGCAGCAGCTGGGTGATGACCGGGTCGCTGCCGGGGGCGCGGCCGAGGCCGAGGTCGATGCGCCCCGGAGCGATCGCCTCGAGGGCGGCGAACTGCTCGGCGACGATGAGGGGGGCGTGGTTCGGCAGCATGACGCCGCCTGAGCCGAGTCGCATCGTCTTCGTCCGCGTCGCGGCTGCCGCGATGAGAACAGGTGGAGAGGTGGATGCCACGGCAGGCATGTTGTGGTGTTCGGCGAACCAGTAGCGGCGGTAGCCGAGGCGGTCAGCGGTCTCGGCGAGCGACATGGAGGCGGCGATCGCCTCGGCGCTGGTCTGGCCGGTGCGCACCGGGACGAGGTCGAGCACGGACAGGGCGGGGGCTGCAGCAGTCATCACTTCTGGCAACCCGGCGGCGAGCGCGGGCATTCCCCCGCGTAGTCTTTGCGCATGGACGCCATGCTCTTCTACGTTCTCGTCGGCGCAGTGATCGTGGCGGCCATCGGGCGGTGGCGCGGGTGGCCCGCACCCTTGCTGGTCACGGTCGTGGCGCTCGCGGCATCCTTTCTGCCGTTCATCCCCGACCTGGATCTCGACGGCCATCTGCTGCTGAACCTGGTTCTGCCGCCGCTGCTGTATTCGGCGGCGTTGGATGTGTCGTTCGTGGGCTTCAAGCGGAGTCTGCCGCAGATCCGGCGGCTCGGGATCTGGCTGGTGCTGATCACGGCGGCCGCCGCCGGACTCGTCGCCTGGCTGATCTTCCCGGCTCTGACGCTTCCCGGGGCGCTGCTGCTGGGAGCGATCGTGGCGCCGCCGGATGCCGTGTCGGCCGCCGCCATCGGCCGAAAGCTCGGATTGCCCAGACGCATCATGACGGTGCTGTCGGGGGAGAGCCTCATCAACGACGCCACCTCGCTGACGCTGTATCGGGTGTTCGCGGCGATCATCGCGGGTGCGACGCTCACGGTGTGGGACGGCATCTGGCAGTTCGCTCTGGCCGTAGTGGTCGGCGTCGTCATCGGACTGGTGTTCGGCATCATCCTGCATCAGTTGCGGATGCGAGTGGCTGATCCGGTCGTCATCGGAACGTTCGGACTGCTCGTGCCGTTCGGGGCATATGCGATCGCCGAACACCTGGGCGGGTCGGGCGTGCTGGCCGTGGTCGCGATGGGGCTGTACGTCGGGTTCAACGCGCCGCGCACCGACTACACGACCAGGCAGCAGGAGGCGCCGCTGTGGTTGTCGGCGGATCTGCTGCTGGAGAGCTTCGTCTTCGCGTACATCGGCCTGCAGTTCAAGCGCGTGCTGAGCGACCTGGGCGACGAGTCGGTGTGGCACATCCTGCTGCTGTCGGGGGCTGTGCTGCTGGTCGTGCTGCTGGTGCGGCCGCTGTACATCTATCCGGCTCACGCGCTCGCTCGCTGGCAGGAGCGAGCACGATTGCGCCGCTGGGATCGAGCGGTGGCCGCAGGGCGGTTCGATGAGAGCCGGCAGAGACCGGGGCGCCCTCCGGTCACCGCGGAGCAGATGAAGGCGCGGCTCACCGAGCCGGCGCTGGACTGGAAGGACAATGCCGTCATCTCGTGGGCGGGCATGCGAGGCGTCGTGACCTTGGCGACGGCGCTCGCCGCGGCGGATATCGCCGAGCTGCCGACCGGACCCTCGCACGCGATCGTGATCGTCGCCTTCATCGTGACCGTCGCGACGCTTCTGCTGCAGGGGCTGACGCTGCCTCTGCTGATCCGTCGGCTGGGTGTCGCGGGGGATGCGGATGAAGAAGCGGATGCCGCGGCCATGGCTGCCGTGCGCGCGCGGAGCAGGGAGGCGGGCAAGGCGTTCCTGGCGTCGCAGCGTAAGGTTTGGGCGGGCAAGTACGGCGAGGCGGAGATGAAAGCGTTCGACATGTTCGCGTCGCGGATGACGCGGGTGGAGACCGACACGGATCAGGCGCAGGAGGTCGAGGATTCGATGCCCAAGCCGTCATATGAGGACCTCGTGGCGCTGTCGAAGGGGTGGCTGCACGTGCGGCGCGAGGTTCTCCTCGCCGAGCGCGACGCCGACAACCTCGACGAGGAGCTGATGCGTGAGCTCATGACGGCGATCGATGCCGAAGAGCTTGCGCTCGACACCCGCGGTGCGACGCGGACGCCGGGGCGGGCGTAGCTCTGGGTGCGCGCCGTCAGCTCGCGCAGGTGGTGAACGACTCGGCCATCGTCTGAGACACGAGGTCCTTGGCGTCCTGCGACGTCTGCAGGTCCTTGCCCTCGGCGAGGTTCGCGAGGTCCTGGTCTGATACCTCGGATTCGAGGAACGCGTCGGCGACGCAGTCGAGCTGCTCGTCGGTGAGGGCGTCGCCCTGGCCTGCCTCTTCGAGGATCGATGCGATTCCGTCGCTGAGTTCGTCGGCTGAAGGACGGCCTGCGCCGCCGCCGGCGCACGCCGTGAGGGAAATCGCCACGGCCGCCACAGGAAGGGCGAGGAGCAGGCGGGTGCGAGTGCGCAGGTTGCTGTTCATGGCGTCAACGGTAGGCGGCCGCGACCGGTGCGTCGATGGGTAGGGGTATCCGGGTGATGTTTTTGTGGCGGCTAACGCGAATTGCGTGGATGCTGCTTGGCCGCGCGCTCGTTCCCGCGCTTGTAGTTGCCCGTCCAGCGAGCCATCGCGCCCTGCGGGTCGGAGCTCACGTCTTGGAGGAACTCTTCGGCGCGAGCGCCGCGAAGAACAGTCGCCTTGCGGCCGTGGTGCGTGATGGTCACGGTGTCGCCGCGCACCTCGTATTCGAACCCGTGTGCTGTGCTCATCAGTCCACGGTCCCAGAAGCCGGTGCCAGCACGAGCAGCTCGCCCACTTCGCACTGCAACGCGTCGCAGATCGCCCGAAGCGTCGAGTACCGGATTGCCCGAGCCCGATCGTTCTTCAGCACCGACAGATTAACGATCGAGACGCCCACCCGCGCGCTCAGTTCCGTGAGTGTCATGCCCCGCTCGGCGAGCAGCTCATCGAGCCGGCAGTGGATGCCGGTCTCCTCCTCGTCCGAAGCCGCCGGGGTCATACCAACCCCTCCGTGTCCTTCTGCAGCCTCGCGCCGTGACGGATGAGCACCGCGAGAACGGCGAGGGCAAGCGCGCCCCACAGCGGCCACCAGTCCAGTGGCCCGGGCCAGATCGGTGTCGGCAACTCCGCGACAGGATGCTCTGCACGGACGAACTCGAACGCCACGTTCGCGAGCTGGAACGCTGCGAGCCCCGACAACAGTTGTCCGGCGAATCCGGTGAGCACAAACACGCCCGCGCCGATCCACGACAGCTTCACGAGAGTTGCCGCGAACGGCACACCGTGAATGATCCGCCCGCACAGAATCACCACGAAGACACCGATCGTGATGGTCGGGACCTGCATCAGGACGTTCCCGACGGCCTGGAGTAAGCGGACCCAGACGTCCGCCTGAGCCACCGCTACGCGCACCTGATCGATGTCGACGAACATCAGATACGTCTCAGGGGAGTCCCATTCCCGGGGAAAGCCGCGAACATCCCACGGTTGGAAGGGGGCGACGGAAGCAAGTGCGTGCACTGCCGTCAACGGCTGGAAAGCCAGCACAGACTGGTTGATCGCTACGACCGCACCCCACCCTGCAGCCACCACACCGACCAACTGCGTCAGATAGATGATCCCCGGTGCTCTGTCGCGCGGCTCGACGCGGTTGCGTCGTCGCAGAATGACGACGGCCGCGATCACCGGAACGAGGAAGAACGCGTAGTACAGCGAAGTCGTGAACCACATCAGACGAGCCCTTCCGTCTCGCGCTGCAGATGCGCGCCGCGACGCAGGACCGCCGCGAGAGCAGCGAATGCGAGGCCTGCCGCGATCGGCCAGAATGGGAAGTTCACGACGAACGCCTCCTGCGGCCACCACGCGGCGAGCACGTCCTCCACGCCGGCCACCTCCTCATAGCCTCCGCCGGAATACGAGAGCAGCTCTGCCGACGCCATGCTCCCGGCGATGTCCGACAGCACCTGAGCGGCGACGCCGCCTGCGCTGACGATGACCGCGATCACCATCGACGCCTGCGCCAGGACCGGAGCGAAGGCGCGCCCGCGGATCAACTGGAAGCAGGCGAGAGCGACCATGCTCGCGATCGCACCCGGCAGGATCCACCACAGTGCCTGGCCGATCGCCCAGCAGATGCGCGCCCCGAAGCTCAGACCGTTCACGACCACGTCGGCGGACACGAACCCACCGCCCTCTCGCGTCGCCGTCGTCCCCTCCACGAACGCGCCGTCGGGCAACGTCGGCCAGTAGGTCTGCGTCGGGACGGTGATCGGCACTGCCGTCTGAACCAGCGTCGTGATCGTCGTGACGATCGCGCCGACCAGCGCGATTCCCGCCCACAGCACCGCGACGGCAAGAGTCACGCGAACCAGCGAGGGGACGCCATCCGGCAGCATGCGTCTGTGCGCACTCGGACGGAGGAACACGACGATCACCGCGATGCACAGCGCGACGACGAGCGCGGCAGCGGCGAACCACAGGAACATGCCCATCAGAAGCCTCCATATCGACATTCGTTGTTATCGATGTTCGTTAACATAACGACTCTCGATAACAAGATCAACCCCCACGTATGCCGACGGCGAACACGGCCTCAAGCGGCGCACCGGATAGTTACTCTCGTAACCAAGCACTCCCGGACCGGAGAGTGCCCAAAGGAGTTGACATGTTCGAGAGATTCACGGACCGAGCCCGTCGTGTGGTCGTCCTCGCCCAAGAAGAGGCGAAGATGCTCAACCACAACTACATCGGCACCGAGCACATCCTGCTCGGCCTCATCCACGAAGGTGAGGGCGTCGCAGCCAAGGCGCTCGAGAGTCTCGGCATCTCCCTCGACGCCGTACGCGAGCAGGTGCAGGACATCATCGGCCAGGGTCAGCAGCAGCCGACCGGCCACATCCCCTTCACCCCGCGCGCCAAGAAGGTGCTCGAGCTCAGTCTCCGCGAGGCCCTGCAGCTCGGCCACAACTACATCGGCACCGAGCACATCCTGCTCGGCCTCATCCGTGAGGGCGAGGGCGTAGCCGCACAGGTACTCGTCAAGCTCGGCGCCGACCTGAACAAGGTGCGCCAGCAGGTCATCCAGCTGCTCTCCGGCGCCCCCGGTCGCGAGCCGGCCGCCGTCGGCGCGCAGGCGCACGACAACGCCCAGAGCGGCGCCCAGGGCGGATCGGCCGTCCTCGACCAGTTCGGACGCAACCTCACCCAGGCGGCGCGCGACAACAAGCTCGACCCGGTCATCGGCCGCGAGAAGGAGGCCGAGCGGGTCATGCAGATCCTCTCGCGCCGCTCCAAGAACAATCCCGTCCTGATCGGCGAGCCCGGCGTCGGCAAGACCGCCGTCGTCGAGGGTCTCGCCCAGGCCATCGTCAAGGGCGACGTTCCCGAGACGCTGAAGGACAAGCAGCTGTACTCGCTCGACCTCGGTTCGCTCATCGCCGGATCCCGCTACCGCGGCGACTTCGAAGAGCGTCTCAAGAAGGTCACCAAGGAGATCCGCACTCGCGGCGACATCATCGTCTTCATCGACGAGATCCACACCCTTGTCGGTGCAGGTGCCGCCGAGGGCGCGATCGACGCCGCCAGCATCCTGAAGCCGCTCCTCGCACGCGGCGAGCTGCAGACGATCGGCGCCACGACGCTCGACGAGTACCGCAAGCACTTCGAGAAGGATGCCGCGCTCGAGCGCCGCTTCCAGCCGGTGCAGGTGAACGAGCCGACGCTCCCGCACGCGATCAACATCCTCAAGGGGCTGCGCGACCGCTACGAGGCGCACCACAAGGTGCAGATCACCGACGGCGCTCTCGTCGCAGCGGCGAACCTCGCCGACCGCTACGTCTCCGACCGCTTCCTGCCTGACAAGGCCATCGACCTGATCGATGAGGCAGGGGCCCGCCTGCGCCTGTCGATCCTGTCCAGCCCGCCCGAGCTGCGCGAGTTCGACGACAAGATCGCCAAGGTCCGCGAGCAGAAGGAAGCGGCCTCCGAGGAGCAGGACTTCGAGAAGGCCGCAGCCCTGCGCGACGAGGAGAAGAGCCTCCTCGCCGAGCGTCTGCGCCTGGAGAAGCAGTGGAGAAGCGGCGACGTCGCCACCCACGCGGTCGTCGACGAGGGCCTGATCGCCGAGGTTCTCGCGCAGGCCACCGGCATCCCGGTGTTCAAGCTCACCGAAGAGGAGTCCAGCCGACTCGTCTTCATGGAGAAGGCACTGCACCAGCGCGTCGTCGGTCAGGAAGAGGCGATCGCCGCCCTGTCCCGCACGATCCGTCGCCAGCGCGCCGGTCTGAAGGACCCGAAGCGTCCCTCGGGCTCGTTCATCTTCGCCGGCCCGACCGGTGTCGGAAAGACCGAGCTCGCCAAGGCGCTCGCCGAGTTCCTGTTCGATGACGAGGCTGCGCTCATCTCGCTCGACATGAGCGAGTTCGGTGAGAAGCACACGGTCTCGCGTCTGTTCGGTGCCCCTCCCGGATTCGTCGGATTCGAAGAGGGCGGCCAGTTGACGGAGAAGGTGCGCCGCAAGCCGTTCTCGGTCGTTCTGTTCGACGAGATCGAGAAGGCCCACCCGGACATCTTCAACTCGCTGCTGCAGATCCTCGAGGAGGGTCGCCTCACCGACGGCCAGGGTCGCGTCGTGGACTTCAAGAACACCGTCATCATCATGACCACGAACCTCGGTTCGTCCGCGATCGCCGGTGGCCCCGTGGGCTTCCAGATCGAGGGCAACGCCCAGACCAGTTACGAGCGGATGAAGGGCAAGGTCGATGAAGAGCTCAAGCGCCACTTCAAGCCCGAGTTCCTGAACCGCGTCGATGACGTCATCGTCTTCCCGCAGCTGTCGAAGGACGAGCTCGTCCAGATCGTCGATCTGTTCGTGAAGCGCCTCGGCGACCGTCTGCTCGACCGCGACATGACCGTCGAGCTCACGCAGGCGGCCAAGGAGCGGCTCATCGACATCGGCTTCGACCCGGCGCTGGGCGCCCGGCCGCTGCGCCGTGCGATGCAGCGCGAGATCGAGGACCAGCTGTCGGAGAAGATCCTGCACGGTGAACTGAACCCCGGCGACCACGTGAAGGTGGATGCCGACGGTGGACAGTTCCTGTTCGAGACCGGCCCGCGCGGCGAGAAGGTCGCTGTCGGAATCAACACCAACGGCGGCGCGATCACCGCGACACCCGACCTGGCGGCAGCCTCGGGCGAGTGACGCATTGACGAGAGGGGGCGGATGCTTCGGCATCCGCCCCCTCTCGTGTGCCCGTGCCGGGGCACAACTGCGGACCCGAGGCGCGACACGCCGCGGATTCCCGCTGTCACACGGCGCGTCGTTCCTGGCATCCGAAGCTGTGCTCCATCGACGCGGCGCACAGGGTCTCGCGGCGGCGAGTTCTAGGCTTGAGGGGTGAGCTACACCGTCCGCCCAGCGCGCAGCGCCGACATCCTCGGCATCCATCACCTGCTGTCGCCCCTGGTCGAGCGACGCATCCTGCTCGGCAAGGACCTGGCGGTGCTCTACGGCGCCGTACAGGAGTTCGTCGTCGCCGAGAAGGACGGTCAGCTCATCGGATGCGGCGCACTGCACGTCATGTGGGAGGACCTCGGCGAGATCCGCACGCTCATCGTGCGCGACGACTGGCTGCGACACGGCGTCGGCCGCGCGATCGTCGAGGCTCTCGAGTCTCGCGCCGACGAGCTGGGGCTGACAAGGCTGTTCTGCCTGACGTTCGAGGTGGACTTCTTCACCAGGCGAGGCTTCTCGCAGATCGGCGAGCAGGTCGTCGACCCCGACGTCTACTCGCAGTTGCTACGCAGCCCCGATGAGGGCGTTGCCGAGTTCCTCGATCTCGCCCACGTGAAGCCGAACACGCTCGGCAACACCCGGATGCTGAAGAATCTGTGATGGTGCAGAGCACATGACCCCGAGCAAAGCCGTCTACCGGCGCAGACGACTCTTCTTCTTCAGCGGGATCCTGTTGCTGCTCGTGGCGATCGCCGTCGCCGTATGGCTCATCATCGCCCAGCCATGGGCAGACGCCGCGAGCGGCGACCCTGATCCGGCCAAGACGCCGTCGGCGAGTCCGACTGCCTCCGACTCCGAGACCCCGGCACCGACGGCTACCACTGACACGCCCGGCCCCGAGCCCACTGAAACCGCGGCGGGGACGGCCCCTTGTCGCTCGGCCGACGTCGTGATCGAAGCGGTCACCGACGCGGAGAGCTACCAAGCGGGCACGAACCCCAGACTCTCGATCTCGCTGAAGAACAGCAGCTCGGCCGACTGCACGATCGATGTCGGCTCCGCGACGCAGGTGTTCACGGTTTCCAGCGGTGACGACGTGTGGTGGCGTTCGACTGACTGCCAGGAGAATCCGAGCAGCATGGTCGTGACGCTGAAAGCGGGCCAGGAGGCCACGAGCGCTGAGCCGATCACCTGGGATCGCACCCGCTCCAGCACCTCCACCTGCGAGGAGAAGAACCGGCCGCGAGCCCCCGGTGGCGGAGCTTCGTATCACGTTGCGGTGTCGATTGGCGGGTTCGATGCCGTGAATACGCGACAGATCCTGCTCTACTGATCCATCTGGGTTAGGATTGATCGACTCTCGGCATACATCGGCGAAGACCATCCCCAGTGGCGTCGTATTCAGCGTCCCCAGCGCTTCGACATTTCGCGGATCGAGAGTCCGAGGGCCCTTTCGAGTCGTCCAATCCCCAATGGATGGCCCGAAAGGGCCCCACTTTATGCTTGAAGACATGGCAGCGAAGAAGTCCCCCAAGCCCCGTCCAGAGGAATTCCGCTCTGAAGCGCTCGCTCAGGCGCTCGAGAAGCAGGACGTAGCGGCGGTCGCACTGGCACTGCGCCACGGCAACACCGTCGTGCCGCTGCTTCGTGCCGGCGTCCGGGACAACCCCCTCGACGGCGGCGAGGTCTGGACGTTCCGCGACCCGAACACGGGCGACGTCGCCCTGCTGCTGTTCAGCGACGCGAAGAACAAGCCGGCGAACCTGCCTCCCGGCGTCGGGATCTACTCGCCGCAGTGGCTGCAGCAGTTCCTCACCCAGCACCGCGAGACGATCACGACCGTGTTCCTCGACATCGCCGGCCCTCACCCGATGCAGGCGTCGCCCGATGAGCTGCTGAAAGCGTTGGGGTAGCCAGGCGTCAGAACGGGGGGATGGCGTCCTCGTGACGACGAGGCGCGGCGGGCGCTGACCGGGGGATGCGCATCCGCACTGCGTCCAGAGCATCCGCCAGCTTCTCGGAGCGTTCGTCGACGACGCGTGTGTAGCCGAGCCTCGCCGCTTCACTGCGACGCTGAGCCGCCTGCGTCACTGGCCGGATCTCGCCCGCAAGCGACAGCTCGCCCACCGCGGCGGTGGTGCGCGGCACCGACACCCCGGTGATGGCACCGGCCACGGCGATCGCGATCGCCAGGTCTGCGGCCGGCTCGGTGAAGCGCACCCCGCCCACCGTCGAGACGTAGACGTCGAGCTTGGACGTGGCGATGCGTCCCCGCTTCTCGAGGATCGCCAGCACCATCGCGACACGCGCAGAATCCAGCCCCGACACCACGCGACGCGGATTCGGCGCCGAGGTCTCGACGGTCAGGGCCTGCACCTCGACGGGCATTGCTCTGCGCCCCTCCATCGCGATGGCCACGCACGTGCCCGGCTCGGTGGAACCATGGCCGAGGAACAGCCCCGACGGGTCGGGAACCTCGGCGATGCCGTCGCCGGTCATCTCGAAGCATCCGACCTCATCCGTGGGCCCGAACCTGTTCTTCAGCGCGCGAATGAACCGCAGTGCCGTCTGTCGATCGCCCTCGAAATGGCACACGACGTCGACGAGGTGCTCGAGGATGCGAGGGCCGGCCACCTGCCCGTCCTTCGTCACGTGACCGACGATGATGATCGGCAGATGCCGTTCCTTCGCCACGCGGATGAGGGTCGTAGCCACCTCGCGCACCTGGCTCGGCTGGCCGGCCGCGCCGTCGGACAGCGAGGACGACACGGTCTGCACCGAGTCGACGATCACCAGCTGCGGCTTCACCTCATCGATGTGCCCGAGGATCGTCGCCAGGTCTGTCTCGCTCGCCAGATACAGTTCGTCGTGCAGCGCACCGGTGCGCTCAGCCCGCAGTCGCACCTGTGCCTGGGATTCCTCCGCGCTCGCATAGAGAACCCGCCGCCCGCCACGGGCCGCTTGAGCGGCCACCTCGAGGAGCAGAGTCGACTTGCCGACGCCGGGCTCGCCGCTGAGCAGGATCGCTGCGCCGGGCACGATGCCGCCACCGAGAACTCGATCGAACTCGCCGACACCGCTCGATCGGCGCGGCGTGTCCGTGGTCGTCACCTGCGTGATCGGCCGGGCGGCTCGATCGAGGCCTGGTGCGACGGCGCTCACACGCGGCACGACGGTCGATGCCTCCTCGACGGTTCCCCACTGCTGGCACTCGCCGCAGCGGCCGACCCACTTCGACGTCGTCCACCCGCATTCGGAGCATTTGAACGGGGCGGGAGCCGGACGACGAGTTGCCATGTAGCAAGGCTATCGACGGGATCCGACATCCCTATCACCGAAAGGCATTATTCACGGCCCCGAAAACCACAGCTGACCAGGAGGTAGCAATAATCGAAGTATGGCTACCGCCCGGCCCGCATGCGGCCCGATCTCGACCTACTCCCGGGTGCAGATCCTGCACCTGGTGCAGTCGCGATCCCGCCGCACGATCGGCGAACTGTGCGAGGCGACCGGTCTCCATCAGAACACGATCCGCGAGCACCTGCAGCGCCTCGTCGAAGGCGGCTACGTCATCGTCGAGACCGAGCACCGCACCACGCGCGGACGGCCCCGCACGCTGTACAGCGCGGCCACCGGCACCCCCGAGGCATCCAGTCCCGTCGCCCGCGACAAGGTGACGGCCGCGGCTCGCCGCGGCGACCTCATGCGTCGTGCGCTGCCGGCCACGGCATCCGATCTCGGCCGGCAGGCCACCTATCAGCTCGACGCCCTCGTCGAGCACCTCGAAGAAAGCGGATTCGAGCCCGTCATCGACGACCGGAAGCTCACGATCGACCTCACGCCGTGCCCGCATGCCGCGGCCCGGCCCGAGGACCGCCCTGTGCTGTGCCGGGTGCATCTCGGTCTCATGCAAGGGGTGCTCACGCAGGCGGGCGGCCCACTCGCCGCCGGCTTCGTGCGCGACCCCGCGCTGCCTGAGGAGTGCACTGTGCAGTTGACGAGCACCGTGCAGTTGACGAGCACCGTACAGCTGAGGGACACCGCGGCCTGATCGCCGTCTGAGAGAGGGAGTCATCTGATGGAGTGGCTGGATCCGCTTGCATTGGCCAGGTGGCAGTTCGGTCTGACGACCGTTTACCACTACCTGTTCGTGCCGCTGACGATCGGCATGGCGCTCGCGGCGGCGATCTTCCAGACCGCGTGGGTGCGCACTGCGAAGATCCACTACCTGCACCTGACGCGCTTCTTCGGCAAGATCTTCCTCATCAACTTCGCCATGGGCGTCGTGACCGGCATCGTGCAGGAGTTCCAGTTCGGCATGAACTGGTCGGACTACTCCCGCTTCGTCGGCGACGTGTTCGGCGCACCGCTCGCGTTCGAGGGGCTGCTCGCCTTCTTCTTCGAGGCGACGTTCATCGGCGTGTGGATCTTCGGCTGGGACAAGCTGCCGAAGAAGCTGCACCTGATGAGCATCTGGTTCGTCGCGATCGGCAGCATCCTGTCGGCGTACTTCATCATCGCCGCCAACGCGTTCATGCAGAACCCGGTCGGCTACGAGTACAACCCGGTCACGAACCGCGCCGAGCTCGTCGACTTCTGGGCGCTGCTGACGAACCCGGTGGCGCTCGCCGCGTTCCCGCACACGATCTTTGGCGCGCTCATGTTCGCGGCAGGGGTCATCATCTCGGTCTCCGCCTGGCACATCTACCGCGGGCAGCACCTCGACACCATGCGCGTCTCGCTGAAGTTCGGCCTGTGGGGCATGCTCGTCTCCACCGCCGGCGTCGCCCTCACCGGTGACCAGCTGGGGCTGGCCATGTACGCCGCGCAGCCGATGAAGATGGCCGCGGCGGAGGCGACGTTCAACACCGTCTGCGGCGCCGATGCGTCCTTCAGCCTGTTCACGCTCGGCACACCGGACGGCTCGTCCGAGCTGTTCTCGATCCGCGTCCCCTACCTGCTGTCGCTGCTGTCGACGCACACGCTCGACGCCTGCGTGCACGGCATCAACGACCTGAACGCCGAATACGCCACGACATACGCAGATCTCGGGATCGACAACTTCGCACCGGTGCTGTGGATCACGTACTGGGCGTTCCGCTGGATGATCGGGCTGGGCATGCTGCACGCTTTCATCGCCCTCGTCGGTCTGTGGGTCACGCGCAAGGGCGCGAAGCGGCCGGTGGCGAAGTGGATGTGGAAGATCGCGATCTGGTCGTTCCCCCTCGCTCTGCTCGCGAACATCGTCGGATGGGTCTTCACCGAGATGGGGCGCCAGCCGTGGCTGGTGTTCGGCCTCATGTCGACCCGCGACGGCGTCTCGCCCGGCACCTCGGGGCTCGAGGTCCTCATCTCGCTGATCTCGTTCACCGTGATCTACGCCGCCCTCGCCGTGGTCGAGGTCCGGCTGATCGTGAAGGCCGCGCAGAAGGGGCCCGACACCGACGAGAAGCCCGCAGACGAGACGGCCCAGCTGCCGTCGGTCGTGTACTGAGAAAGGCGAACACCATGGATCTCGCAACACTGGATCTCCCAACCCTGTGGTTCGGAATCATCGCCTTCCTGTTCGTCGGCTACTTCGTGCTCGACGGCTTCGACTTCGGCGTCGGCATGTCGCTGCCGTTCCTCGGCGGCGTCGGCAAGAACCGCGACGATGTGACACGGCGGCAGATCATCAACACGATCGGCCCTGTGTGGGACCTCAACGAGACATGGCTCATCGTCGCCGGCGCCTGCCTGTTCGCGTCGTTCCCCGAGTGGTACGCCTCGCTGTTCAGCGGCTTCTACCTCGCACTCCTGATCATCCTGCTCACGCTCATCATGCGCGGCGTCTCGTTCGAGTACCGCCACCAGGGCAAGTCGGAGAAGTGGAAGGCTGGCTTCGACCGCATGATCGTGATCGGCTCAGCCGCGCCGGCGTTCCTCTGGGGTGTCGCCTTCGCCAACATCGTCCAGGGCGTCGCACTGGACGAGCGCCACGTCTTCATCGGCACCGTGTTCGACCTGTTCAACGGCTACGGGGTGCTCGGCGGACTCACGACGCTGCTCCTCTTCTTCACGCACGGCGCCACGTTCATCGCGCTCAAGACCGACGGGCAGTTGCGGTCGGATGCCCGTCGCCTCGCCTTCCGCGCCGGAGTCGTGACCCTCGTGGTCGCGGCCGTCTTCCTCGTCTGGACGGTCGTCGCGCACTTCTCGATCGCCGTCCTCGTGCTCGCCGTGCTCGCCGCGGTGTCGCTGGTGCTGTCCATCGGGGCGAACCTCCGAGGTCGCGAGGGCTGGGCGTTCACGTTCGGCGTGACCACGACGCTGTTCGCCGTGGTCACGCTGTTCGCCGCGCTGTTCCCGAACGTGCTGCCGTCGACGATCGATCCGGCGTTCAGCCTCACGATCGCGAACGCCTCGAGCACGCAGTACACGCTGACGATCATGTCGTGGACGGCGCTGGTCGCTCTGCCGCTGGTCATGCTCTATCAGGGGTGGACGTACTGGATCTTCCGCAAACGCGTCACCCGTGCCTCGATCGAGGGGGCGCCGGTCCACGCGTGAAACCCGTCGACCCGCGCCTTCTGAAGTACGCCGGCGCCGCGCGAGGATTCTTCGTTCTCGCAGCGGCGATCGGTGTTCTGCAGACGGCGGTCGTGATCGCGTTCGCCTGGTTCCTGACGGATGCCGTGACCGGCGCGCTCGCGGGGCGCTCTGTGGTCCTTTCGCTGGTGTGGATGCTGGCACTCGCGCTGCTGCGCGGCGCGCTCATCGCGGCATCCGATTTCGCGGGGATGCGAGCGGCGGCTGCGACGGGGACGCAACTGCGTCGGGCGCTGATCCTCGCTGTCCGGCGGCTCGGCCCCGGATGGCTCGCATCGCGCAACCAGGCATCCCTCGCGGTGACCGCGGGGCACGGACTCGAGGCGCTCGATCAGTACTTCGCGAAGTACCTGCCCCAGTTGGTGCTCACGGTGATCGCGACGCCCGTGATCGTCATCGTCATGTGGTGGCAGGACTGGCCGAGCGGACTGACCGCGATCATAACCCTGCCGCTGATCCCGATCTTCATGATCCTCATCGGCATGGCCACGCGCACCGTGCAGCGCAAGCAATGGCAGACGCTGCAGCATCTGGCCGCACGTTTCGCCGACACCGTGCAGGGGCTGGCGACGCTGCGGCTGTTCGGGCGCGAGCGTCGCGCCGCGACACAGATCGAGGCGACCGCTGATCAGTACCGGCGCGAGACGATGAAGGTGCTGCGGTTCTCATTCCTGTCGGGCTTCGCGATGGAGTTGCTCTCATCGCTCGCCGTCGCGCTGATCGCGGTGGCGGTGGGATTCCGGCTGCTTGCGGGGGACATGTCGCTCGAGGTCGGGCTGTTCGTGCTGCTGCTGGCGCCCGAGGCGTTCTTGCCGATCCGTCAGGTCGGAGTGCAGTTCCACGCCGCGTCAGAAGGTGTAGCGGCGACGGAGGACGTTTTCGGCGTGCTGGATGAGGCGACAGCTGCACGGGCCACCCCGCACAACTCCGGAGTTTTTCCTCAGAACGTTGTTTTCTCGGGTCACGGTCGCTCGCCCGAGGCAGTTTCTCCTGAGTTATGCGTCGAGAACCTCCGCGTCCGCGACCTCCCTCCGGTCTCGTTCACGGCCGAGCCCGGCACCATCACCCTGATCGAGGGTCCGAGCGGCTCCGGAAAGTCCAGCGTCATCGCCGCACTCCGCGGCGCCGCGCCCTTCGACGGAACCGCGACGCTCGGCGACACCGATATCGGCCGGCTCACCCTCGACTGGCTCGCCTGGGCCGGCCAGGCTCCTGGCCTGATCCGCGGCACGATCGCGGCGAACGTCTCACTCGGCGCCGAGGCAGACGCCGCCGGCATCCGCCGCGCATTGGATGCCGCGTGCGCCGAGGACCTCGACCCGGAGCATGAGCTCGGCGTTCAGGGGAGCGGACTCTCCGGCGGTCAGGCGCAGCGGGTCGCCGTCGCCCGCGCCCTGTACCGCCATTCCCAAGATCCGCGGCGCGTGCTCGTGCTCGACGAGCCGTCGAGCGCGCTGGATGCCGGCACCGAGGCGCGCCTGTGGGCGACGCTGCGTCAGCGGGCGGATGCCGGAGCCACGATCCTGCTGGTCTCGCACCGTCGCACGGCACGCGAGATCGCCGACGAGATCGTCTCTCTTTCGACAGATTCAGGGACGGGGTGAGCGCGTGAACGTCCAGTCCACCCGCGTCCGAGACATCCTGCGCCTCGCGCAGCCGCCGCTGCGGCGGTTCCTCCCCGGGCTCATCTGGGGTGTGTTCTCGGCGACCGCCGCCGTCTCACTGCTCGCAGTCAGCGGCTGGCTGATCGTCAGCGCCTCGATCGTCGACTCGCTCGTTCCGCTGTCGGTCGCGGTGGTCGGCGTCCGGTTCTTCGCTGTGTCACGGGCGGTGTTCCGCTATCTCGAGCGCCTGTCCGGGCACGACGCCGCGCTGCGCCAGCTCGCGACGACCCGCTCCGACATGGTGCGCCGGCTCATCCCGCTCTCGCCGGCAGGCCTCGGCCGCACCGACCGCGGAGCGGTGCTGTCGGCCCTGGTCGATGATGTCGAGAATCTGCAGAATCTTCCGCTGCGGGTGGTTCAGCCCCTCGCCGTCGCGGGTGTCGTCGCGGTGGGAGCCATCGTGTTCGTCGGCATCATCTCGCCGCCGGCCGCTCTCTCCCTTGCCATCTGCCTGATCGTCGCCGCCGCTTTGGCGATCGGGCTCGGGTGGGTGTTCGGCGCTCGCGCAGAAGCTCGGGTCTCGCACGACAGGGCCGAGCTCTCGGCATCCCTCGTCGACTACTTCGGCAGCCTCGACGTCCTGCTCGCGTACGGCGCCGAACCGGCGGCACGTGCGCGCATCGAGCGTGCCGATGCCGCGGTCCGCCGCACCGTGACGCGAGCCTCGGTCTCACAGGCGATCGCTGCCGGCGTCGTCTCCGTGCTCGCGGGAGTCGCGTCGGCGTGGGCGGTGGCGGCGGCATCCCCAGGACTGGACACGGGCGCGATCGACGGCCCATGGCTCGCTGTGGTCGTACTCGTGCCGATGGTCGTGTTCGAGGTCTTCGGCGCCGTGCCGGTCGCCGCGGCGTCCTGGCGGAGCGTTCGCGCCAGTGCGCAGCGGGTCGTCGACGTGCTGCCCGCATCTGTTCCCGACGAACTCCGACCGGATGACGGCGCCGAAGAGGCGCCGTCCGGCACGGCCCTGCACCTGCGCGACGTGCGTGCGACGTGGCCCGGCGGCGCGCCCGCGCTGCGCGACGTCACGCTGGATGTCGCACCGGGGGAGCGCGTGCTCGTCTCCGGCCCCAGCGGCGCAGGCAAGAGCTCACTCGCTTCGGTGCTCGTCGGATTCCTCCGAAGCGAAGGGGAGTTCACGATCGGCGGGACGGATGCTGCGACCCTCAGCGGCCCGGCGCTCCGGCGCACGATCGGGCTGTGCGAGCAGCATCCGCAGCTCTTCGACGAGGACATCCGGCAGAACCTGCTGTTCGCGCGCGACACGGCGAGCGACGACGAGTTGATGGCCGTGCTCGAACGCGTGGGCCTCGGCGGATGGGTGCGCGAACGCGGCGGGCTCGACGCCCGAGTGGGTGACCGCGGGGCCCTGGTCTCCGGCGGTCAGGCGCAGCGCATAGCGCTGGCGAGGGCGCTGCTGCGGGGCTTCCCGGTGCTCGTGCTCGACGAGCCGACGGCCGGCGTCGACCCCGAGGCGTCCGACGCGCTGCTGCGCGATCTGCTGGGTGCCGCGGGAGAGCAGTCGGTGCTGCTCATCTCGCACGTCGCGCCGCCGGAGGGGACGGTCGACCGCGTCGTCCGGATCGAGGCGGGGCGCACGGTCTGAGCGGACGCGCGTCCGCCAGGTGGTTCGTTACTCCGTTCCGCCCTCGTTCTCCCCGCGGATGAGCCTCTGGATCTGCTCCTCCGGCAGCGGCTGGACGGATGCTGATGACAGCTCGACGTCGGGATCGGACGGCGACCCGCCGATCGTACAGACGGATTCCGCGTCGTAGCCGTTGGTCTTGGCCGGCACGAGCACCAGCCATTCGGGCGTCACGGTGCGCTTCTCGATGCGCGCCCCGGCGGGCTCGAATACGACATCGGTGTCGTATGCCGACGTGGTCACGTCGATACAGATCTGCACCAGTTCATCCGTGGTGAATGCCGCCGGCGGAGCGGAGGGCTGCGTGGACGTCATGGGTGTCGGCGTGGACGTGCGGCCGGTGGTCGCCGTCGGAGTCGGTGTCGAGGTGGTCTGCTCCGCGGTCGGCGTCGGCGAGGGCTCCGGTGCGCACCCCGCGAGCGATCCGCCGACGAGAAGCAGCAGAGCGGCAGGGACGAGGGCGACGGTTCGGATGCGGGTCATGGCCTCATCGTAGGGGAGCCCTAGTACAGCTCGACCGGCGGCTCCATCACGATGCCCTGCGCCTCGAAGGCGCGGCGGCGCTCCTCGATGCGGCGATGCTGCTCGACCTGCGCCTCATCGATCAGTGCTGGGTCGAGCGGAACGCTCTCGACGTGCGGCGTTCCGCCGCCTGCGGCGATGTACGCATCGAGTTCGGGCCCTGATGTCAGCGAGGTGATCAGCGAGTATCGCGGCGTGCTGCCGCGGTGCCAGACCGCATGCCAGAAGCGCTGCGTGTCGACGACCATGCGGGTGCCGGCGGGAAGGGCGAGCCGCTGTTCGGTCGCCGGGTCGAAGCGGTCTTCGCGGAGGATGAGCAGCGAGTCCGAGTCGTCGGTGAGGTTGACGTACGAACGGACCACCCAGCCGGTGCCTTCGTCGTTGAGGCGGTTGTTGTCGTCCTGGTGGAGGTTGTAGACCGCGTCGGCGTACGTGTTCGGCTGCAGCTCGATCACACGGCAGCGGCCGACGTTCGCGCCCGGCTCCTGAGCGAGCCTGGTCAGCGTCGGGGCCTTCTCGACCTGCGAGGGGATCCAGATGCCGTCCTTGTCGGTGCGCGGGGGAGTCTGATTCCAGAAGCCGTTGCACTCGATCTCGCCGGCGTAACTCGCCAGCGGGGCGAAACGGGTGACGCCGGACGACCGCCATCCGATGTATTCGAGCTCGCGCCATTCGGCCGGATCGATCGGGCGCTCGAGAGGGGACAGGACGACGTAGCCGGTCTCTGCCAGCGCAGCCGACGTGATGAAGCTCATGGGAACAACCTCCGTAAGGTCATCCTAACCAGCGCGGTGGTCCGTGACGGGATGTGTCGCCGGGGATATTCAGCTGCGGGTCGCGTGGCTACTCTGGGCGCATGACTCAGCCGCAGGGTGCCCTCCTCGTGGGCAGTGTGAACTATGACGACGCCGAGACGACGATCCGCACCGCCGCCTCTCTTCTGCGCGGCCACCTGAAGCGGATCCCCGACGGCGAGGTGGGCAAGCGGTTCCATTGGATCATGTTCCAACCCGATGTGCTGGGGCAGGCGGACGGCATCGAACGGGTGGGTGATGAGCCGATCCCGTTCCCGGCCGGCCTGGATGCGCGCCCCCTTCGCATCGGCGACGGGGTGGATGCGGCATCCATCACGCTTCCGCCGCTGGGCTACGCGGATGCCGCGATCGAGTCGTACCGGGTGTTCACGCGGCTCCGTGACGAGGGAGCGGTGCCCGCGGGCATCCGTTTCCAGGTGTCGCTGCCGACGCCGGTCGCGATAATCTCGTCGTTCTTCTCGGGTGACGATCGTGCCGCGATCGAGCCCGTGTACACCACCGCGCTGCTCGACGAGCTCGCGCGGATCCTGGACGCGATCCCGCATCAGGATCTGGCCATCCAGTGGGATGTCGCCAGCGAGCTGGGCATCATCGAGCGCGCGTCGGGATACGGCGCGCTGATGGATGCCTGGTGGGAGGGCGACCCCTTCGACGGACTCGTCGCTCGTCTGGTGGCGCTGGTCGACGCGGTGCCGGAGGGCGTCGAGGACGGCATCCATCTCTGTTACGGCGATGCCGGGGAGAAGCACTTCATCGAGCCGCGAGATGCCGCGACCCTCGTGCGTTTCGCGAACGCCGTGATCGCGGGGGCGTCTCGGTCGCTCTCGTGGCTGCACCTGCCGGTGCCGATCGAGCGGGATGACGCGGCGTACTTCGCGGCGCTGGCTTCCCTGACGCCTGTTGCCGAGTTGTATCTCGGGCTCGTGCATCGGGAGGACGGCATCGAGGGGGCGCAGCGGCGGATCGCCGCGGCATCCGCTGTCGTGACATCCTTCGGCGTCGCCACCGAATGCGGCATCGGACGCGCGCCGGACGGAACGACGGAGGGCATCCTGCGCACTCACGCCGAAGTCGCTGCGGCCTGGTGACTCGGGCGCGCGCTTCTCGATTCGCGCGAGCGGCCGGCGTCGCGTAAACTCTTCCGCGGTGACGTGTCCGAGCGGCCGAAGGTGCAACACTCGAAATGTTGTGTAGGTTCACCCCTACCGTGGGTTCAAATCCCACCGTCACCGCCATGGAAACCCCCGAGAGATCGGGGGTTTTTCCGTATTCGATGACCCGAACAACTACCCTGTCTGAGGTGGACGATGGAGGGTGGACAACGTGATCCTTGAGTCGCCACGAGCCGGAGCGCCGAAATGATGCAGGGCTCGCAGACCGTTCAGGTCGCACGTGAGGGCATCCATCGCGAGGCGACGGTGTCGTGGAGTCACGCGTACCCCGTCTGGACGGTCACGATCCGCTCGGACGGGTTCGGGACGACGCAGGTGAGCGCTGACGACGCGTTCGAAGCGCTGTGTCTCATCCGGGAGGAGCTGGAGCCGCTGGGATGGCACATCGGGGTCGCCGGTGCGCTCCCGAACGTATGGCCGAGCGGCATGGCTCGCGATCAGGGCGGTGGGCTGCGGGCCTATCGCCTGACTCCCCAAGGCGCAGGGGATCTCGTCGACACATTCGCACCGATCGATCCGGGCATGACGGTGACCATCGCGGAACAGCGCGCTCAGGCCGACAGGTTCTTCGAGAGGCCTCATGGACGTTCGTGAAACCGGGCCGCACCTCAGCGAGATGATCGTCGTGCACCTGGCGAACTACGTCACCTGCCTCGTGAGGTGAGTCTGAGGGGCGAGAATCTCGCCCCGGTCAGTGCCTGCTGTTCTCAGCGGTCGCGGAATCCTCGTGCTCGGCATCCGGGTCCACGCGCCGACGCGGCCTTCGTCTTGTTTCCGGTCCGCGTGTCTCGCGTGCGCCGAATCGCCAGCCGAGGACGACGGCTGGGCATGCGGATGCAGCCATGATCGCAGCGATCGGCCACCACCCTGCCGGGTCTCCCAGACCATCACCCGTCAGCCACACGGCGAGCGCCGTGGTGAGCACGCCGACGACGAGCCCGAACAATCCGAAGATCAGCTCGTGCACCCATCGGCGGCGCTCGCCGCGCAGCGCGCGTCCGATCAGGTATGCCAGCGGCGAGCCGATGAGGAGGGCGCCGAACGACCACGGGAGCGTGAGCGACAGGACTACGACGCCGTAGCCGCCCATGGTGAGGAGCAGGCAGAGCTGATGGACGACGATGAACCACAACCACGAGGCGATCGCTCCGCGAAAGAATTCAGCACGAGAGAAGGCCATCGGCTCCTCATCGGTCCTCGGTGTCGCCTTCGCTTCCGTTCCCACGCCCCGACGGTATCAGTGCTCTCCGTCCCAGCTGAGGGAGATCAGGCCACAGGATGCCTCTGCCGTCACTCCAGTTGCGAATATCCGCCCCAGCCGGAGCCGATGAGGGTGTTGGCCTTGAGCCTGCCCGTTCCGTCTCCTGGATACAGGTAGAGGTTGCCCGCCGCGTTGCGCGCGACGATGTCGACGTGCTTGTCTCCGTTGTAGTCGACGCCGCCGGTGAATGCGGTGAACGAACCCCAGCCTGCTCCGACGGCTACCCGCGCGCTGAAGCGACCTCCGAGACCGCGGTAGAAGTAGAGCGTGCCGTCCTTCGACACTGCCATGATGTCGCCGATGCCGTCGCCGTTGAAATCGCCGCCGGCGATGAACTTCATGGTGTCCCACCCGCTGCCGACGGTGATGCGCGGCCCGGAGAGCGTTCCGCTGCCGTCGCCGCTGTAGATGGTGAGAACGCCGCTCGCCGATACGCCGAGCACATCCTGAAGGCCGTCGCCGGAGTAGTCCGCGCCCGACGCCACGTGCAGCATGTCGTACCACCCGAGTTCGAGGCGGTCGTACCGGTCGAAGCCGCCGCCGGCGCCTCCGGCGTAGTACTCGAGCAGGCCGTCGCTGCGCACAGCGAGCATGTCGGCCCTGCCGTCGGCGTTCAGATCGGTGTGCGTCAGATGGCGGTAGAGACCCCACCCGCTGGTGATGACCGAGGCAGGAAGCAAACCCCCGCTGCCGTTGCCGGCTAGGAGCTGGAGATCGCTGTCGCCGGCGATGCCGAGCAGGTCGGCCTTGCCGTCACCGTTGAAGTCGGCCGAGGACACCGGCGAGATCGGCACAGTGCGTAGACCCGGGAACACCAGGGGAAGAGGCTTGCCGCGCGTGACGGTGGACAGGCAGACGAACCCGTTGTTGACCGCGGTGTACACGGATCCGTTCCGCCACACCTCGAAGTGCAGGTGGGCGCCCGTCGAGTTGCCGGTGCTCCCGACGACCCCGATCTGCTGGCCGCGCACCACGCGCACGCCCGGGGCGACGGACCCTTGCGAGACCATGTGCGCGTACCGCGTGACGTATCCGCCGATGTGCTGGATGTCGACGTAATAGCCGTAGCCGCTGCTGTACGCGCGCGTCTTGATGACGCCGTCGTACGCGGCGAGGATGGGCGTGCCGCCCTGACCGGAGATGTCGATGCCGTCATGACCTGGCCTGCTCGTGCCGCGGCATCCGTCCCCCACCCTGGATTGGATGGTGCCGGATGCCGGGTAGACCATCTGCCCGTCCGTCGCCGCCGACGCCGGAGCCGCCGTCGTGAGCGAGGGGATGATCCCGATGAGGACGGCCACCGTCGCGAGCATGGCGAGGCCCGTGAAACGCCAACGGGGCATCCGCTTCATCTCGAGTGTCCTCCGCCTCGGCCGGCCCCGGCGGGCGCAACAGTATCGAAGGTCACCGTATCAGCGCCTCGACGTTCCGGGCGGACGGCTCAACGCGAGATGCTGTATCGATACGGTCGGTTCTCCGCGCTCAGAACCGACGCAACTGATACGGCATCCTCAACGACGGCATCCTCAGCGACGGCAAGCCCGCGGCGCGCGTCACCGAGCGGCGGATGCCGGAGCCGAGACGAGCTCCTCCTCCGCCGTCAGCCCACGGCCACCGCGGAACCGCGCGGCCGGATGCGACTCCGCGACCCGCGGCCCTGCCCCGTGCACGCGCTCGCGCAGCGTCTCGCCGGGCGTGTACGCCTCGCGCAGTCGTCCGCGCCGCCGCAGTTCGGGCACCGCGTGCTCGATGAAATCCTTCGCGGTGTCGTACGAGTGGTACTGCACAAGATTGATGCCGTCGATGTCGTGATCGTCGAGCCAGCTCTCGATCTCGTCGGCGACCTCAGTCGCCGAACCCACAGCCATGAACGGTTTGCGGTGGAAGCCCTTCATGTTCTTCAAGAAGTCCGCGATCGTCACATCCTGCGGCAGGAACGCCGCCTGCACGTCGTCACCCCGGCCCTCCCTTCGCAACGCCTCGCCGATCGTGATGTCGCTGTCGTGGGCGGTCGGGTCGAACGGCAGGCTCGCATGCGCGAGGACGCCGTCGATGCTGGCGTACTCCTCGTACTCTGCCAGTTTCCGCTCGGCCTCGGCTCGCGTCGCAGCCACGATGACCGTCGCACCGACGACGAACTTGATCGCATCGCGCGGCCGCCCCTGACGCTCCAGCTCGTCACGAATGCGACCGATCGTCCCGCTCACCTGCTCGAAGGACGTTCCGCCGGTGAAGATGAGCTCTGCGTGGCGGCCGGCGAACTCGATGCCGCGCGATGACTGCGTCGCCTGGATGAGGAACGGCGTCCGCTGCAGAGACGGCGACGACAGGTGCGGGCCGGCGACCGAGAACCGCGGTCCCTCGTGATCGATGTACCGGATCTTCGACGGATCCGCATAGACGCCTCGCTCGCGATCCTCGATCACGGCGTCGTCATCCCACGACCCCTCCCACAGCTTGTAGAGCACGTCCAGGTACTCGTCAGCGATCTCGTAGCGGGTGTCGTGATCGACCTCTCCCGTCAGCCCGAAGTTGCGCGCGGCGTTCGGCAGGTACGAGGTGACGATGTTCCATCCGACACGACCCTTGGTGAGGTGATCGAGCGTCGACATCCGCCGGGCGAATGCGAACGGCGGCTCGTAGGTCGTCGAGAACGTGATGCCGAAGGCGAGGTTCTTCGTCACGGCCGCCATCGCCGGCACTACGAGCATCGGGTCGTTGCTGGGGATCTGCAGCCCCTCACGTATCGCCGTCTCCGGCCCGCCGCGGAACACGTCGTACGCGCCGATCACGTCGGCCAGGAACACGGCGTCGAACCCGCCGGCCTCGAGCAGCTGCGCGAGTTCGGTCCAGTACTCGATGTCGTTGAATCGGGTGCGGCTGTTGCCGGGGAGCCGCCACAGGCCATGCGTGATGTGGCTGACGCAGTTCATCTCGAACAGGTTGAGGATGAGGCGCTTCGGTTCAGACATGGCGGGGGATGCTCCTTCCGAGCCCGCCGCTTGCGAGCCGTTCCCGATCCTGCCGCGACCGCCGTCGGCGCGCCCCTGCATGACGAAATGCGCCGCGACGTGACGAACTGTGACGCTCCGCGGCGTCGCATGACGCGGCCCCTTCCCACGGCGCGAAGACCTCGCCATGCTCGGTCTCGTTCCGTTGGGCAGCATCCAGCGCCCACCAGCATCTGAGACATACGGCATCCACGAAAGGCATCCGCACGATGACCACTCACCGCACCCGCAGACTCGCTCCGATCGCAGCGATCGCAGCCGCCGCGATGATGGCACTGACCGCCTGCGGCACGTCGTCGGCTGCCACCCCGGCGGCAGACGCCGAGCGGGTCGATGGCGGCACCATCGTCTACGCCCACCAGCAGGAGCCGCAGTGCCTCTTCGGCGGCTGGATCGAGCAGGCGTACATCTCGTACCAGTTCATCGACAACCTCGTCTCGCTCGATGAGGACGGCGAGGTCGTCCCGTGGCTCGCCGACAGCTGGGAGGCGTCCGCCGACGGACTCACCTACACGCTGAAGCTCAAGGACGGCGTGAGGTTCACCGACGACACCCCGGTCGATGCCGAGGCCGTCGCCTACAACTTCGACTACTGGGTCGCCGGCGGCAACAGCACGGCCGCCGTCTGGCTCGGCGGATATTACGAGTCGGCCGAGGCGCTCGACGACCTGACGGTCGCCATCCACCTGAGCAAGCCCTACACGCGTTTCCTCGAGAACCTCAGCCAGTCGTACTTCGGCATCCAGTCGCAGCACGCGCTCGAGACCAGGACAGACGAGGAGAACTGCGAGCAGCCGATCGGCTCGGGTGCTTTCAAGGTCAAGGAGTGGAACCGCGGCGAGAACGTCCTGCTCACCCGCAACGACGACTACACCTCGCCGCCGGCCAACGCCAAGCACACCGGCGCTGCATACGTCGACGCGATCGACTGGCGCTTCGTCGCCGACGGCGTGACCCGTGTCTCGGCTCTCCGCTCCGGCGAGGCCGACGCGATCTACGACGTCCCGGCCCTGGAATGGGCGGGCCTCGAGAGCGAGGAGTGGGACCTGCTCAAGTACGTCACGCCAGGCCGCCCGCAGCAGATCTCGTTCAACACGACGCGCGCGCCGTTTGACGATGAGAGCCTCCGCAAAGCCTTCATCTACAGCCTCGACCGCAAGACGATCGTCGAAACCATCGGCCACGGTGTGATCCCTTACGAGGGCAACGGCGGCGTGAGCCAGGCGACGCCGGGTTACAGCGAGAAGGCCGCGGACTTCTACGACTACGACCCGGACGAGGCGAACAGCCTGCTCGACGAGGCCGGATGGACCGACCGCGACGCCGACGGATACCGCGTCAAGGACGGCAAGACCCTCGACGTCGTCTTCCCCTACAACGCCGGAACGATCATCAACGCCGACGGCGCAGCGATCTTCCAGGCCGTGCAGGAGCAGGCGAAGGCGACCGGGTTCAAGGTGAAGCTCATCCCGGTGCCGCCGTCCGAGACCTGGGCGGGCAAGTACGCCGGCCCCGACACCTACGACATCTCGGCGGGGTACTGGACGTCGGTCAACGCCGGCATCCTCTACATCAACTGGCGTCAGCGCACCGAGGACAACCCGAACTTCTCCAACAGCGCCTTCTACAACGACCCGGAGCTGGAGCAGATCATCCTCGATGCCAACTCGACCGCTGACATCGACGAGCAGAACGCGCTCTACGAGCAGGCGCAGGAGTACATCGCCGAGCACGCCACGGCCTTCGGCCTCTACGACCGGCTCAGCACTCTCGGTGTCAGCCCGCACCTGCGGGACGTCTGGCAGGAGAACGCACAGGGAGGACCGACGTTCTATGACGCGTACTTCGTCGAGTGACGTGATTCAGAATCCGGATGCCGGGGTGGGGGCCCCGGCATCCGGTGGGGGCGCCGCGGCGGTTCCGGGCAAACCGGCACGGGATGCCGCCACCGCCGCCCGCCGCCGGTCTCAACAGGCCCGGCGCATCGTCTCCCGCCTGATCGGAGCGGTGGTGGTGCTCTGGGGTGCGGCGACCGCCGCCTTCCTCGCCCAGGTCGCCCTCCCCGGGGACAGGGCCACGGCGATCCTCAACATCCGCACCGGTCAGGCGCAGGAGCGTACGCCGGACGAGCTGGCCCCGATCATCGAGGCCTACGGGCTCCACGACCCGGTCCTCGTGCAGTACCTGCACTACATCACCGGTCTTCTGCGAGGCGACCTGGGGACGTCGTACCAGCAGTTCCGGCCGGTATGGGACCTGATCGGCGAGCAGCTGGGGGCGACGTTCGTCCTCAGCCTGGTCGCGATCGCGCTGGCCTGGGTGATCATGGTCGTCTGGGTCACCCTCACCGCCGGACGCAGCCGCCGAGTGAGCGCATTCGGGTCGATCGCCGACACGGTCGCCGCAGCTCTCCCGCCGTACTGGCTCGGCATTCTGCTGCTGCTCGTCTTCGCCCTGAACCTGCGCTGGTTCCCTGTGATGGGCGGCACCGGCATCATCGGCATCGTTCTGCCGGCGCTCACGCTGGCCATTCCGCTCGCGGGCTTCATGGGGCAGTCCGTGCGCGCCGAGTACGAGCGGGCGCTCGAGCAGCCGTTCGTGCTGAGCGCGCGGATGCGCGGCATGGGCGACCTGCAGATCCGGCTTCGGCACGTACTGCGCCACGCATCGCTGCCGGCGGTGACGCTGACCGGCTGGGCGATCGGAGCGACGATCTCGGGCGCCGTGATCGTCGAGCAGATCTACTCCCGGCCGGGAATAGGGAAGACCCTGGTCTCCGCGGTAGGGGCGCAGGACCTTCCTGTCGTCACCGGAATCGTGATCATGGTCGCGCTGGCGTACGTACTGGCGAACCTGCTCGTCGACGTCGTCTACACGCTGATCGACCCGCGATTGGAGAAGTCATGACCGACACCGCACCGGTTCTGACCACGACGGCCACCGAGCGCCGTCGGGTCGACCCAGGCCTCGTCGTCGCGATCGTGCTGACCGCGTTCTTCGCGCTCGCCGCCATCGTCCCTTCGCTGCTGGCAACCGCCGAGCCCACGGCGCAGAGCTTCGCCGACGCCCTGCGGCCGCCATCGTTCGACCACTGGTTCGGAACGGACGAGTCCGGCCGCGATCTGTACAGCCGGGTGATCTTCGGCACCAGGGAGTCGCTGCTGATCGGCATCGGCGCCGCGGGGATCGCTCTGGTCGTGGCGCTCGTCCTCGGTTCGCTGGCAGCGCTCGGCGACCGGTTCACCTCGGCGATCGTCAACCGCGGCATCGAGGTCGTCTTCGCCTTCCCCATCCTGCTGCTCGCGCTGCTGCTCGTGTCGATCCTGGGAGCCTCGGCCTGGACCCAGGTCATCGCGGTCGGCGTCAGTACAGCGCCGGGGTACGCGCGCATGGTGCGAGGTCAGATCCTCGCCGCCAAGAACGCCGGATACGTCGAAGCTGCGCGGGCCCTCGGGCACAGTCGTCGCCGCATCCTCGCCAGGCATGTGCTGCCGAACGCCGTCCGCCCCCTGGTGGCTGTGTTCACGATGGCCGTCGGGCAGTCGATCGTCTGGGCATCCGGTCTCGCGTTCCTCGGCCTCGGTGTCGCACCGCCGTCGTCGGAGTGGGGCGCCCTGCTCGACGCCGGACGCGCATACATCCTGCAGGCGCCGTGGCTCACCTTCGTCCCCGGACTCGTGATCCTCGTCCTCGCGCTGACGGCCACGTCGCTCGGAAAGCACATCCAGAACAGCCTCGAGAAGGGCGAATGACATGACCATCGTGGAAGAAACAGCACCGCCGGTCGAAACTCGAAAGGCTCCACGCCTGAGCGTGCGCGATCTGCGGGTCGGATTCGCCAAGGGCGGTCAGACGCGCCGGGTCGTGCACGGGGTCACGTTCGACCTCGGGCCGGGACGCTGCGTCGCGATCGTCGGAGAGTCCGGATCGGGCAAGAGCGTCACAGCGCGCACGCTCGTGGGGCTGACGGGCGCGGATGCCGTCGTGGAGGCGGCCGCGATCATGCTCGGCGATGCCGATCTGACCGCGCAGACCGACCGCACCTGGTGCGGCATCCGGGGTCGGCGAATCGGATTCGTCCAGCAGGATGCCCTCGTCTCGCTCGACCCGCTGCGCCCGGTGGGTGCGGAGATCGGCGAGGCGCTGCGCCTGCACGGCTGGAACGATCGCGTCGCCCGCAGACGCAAGGTCGTCGAGCTGCTCGCGAGCGTCGACGTCCCGAACCCCGAACTTCGTGCCAGCCAGCGACCTGGAGAGCTCTCCGGCGGCCTGCGCCAGCGGGCCCTGATCGCATCGGCGCTGGCACTCGACCCCGAGGTCATCATCGCGGACGAGCCGACCACCGCGCTCGACGTCACAGTGCAGGCTCAGGTGCTCTCGCTGCTGCACGACGCGAAGGTGCGCGGCACCTCGATCATCCTGATCAGCCACGATCTGTCCGTGGTCGCCAACCTCGCCGACGACATCCTCGTGATGCGCGGTGGCGAGGTCGTCGAGCAGGGGGATGCCGCGGCCGTCCTGGCCGTTCCTCAGCATCCGTACACGCAGAGCCTGGTCGATGCGGTACCCGGCGGGCACACCCGAGGGGAGCGCCTCGCGCCTCAGGCCAGTACGGTGCCGAACCTGCACCTCGCCCGCGCTCACAGTGCCGATCAAGGCGCTGTCGATCAAGGCGCAGGCGGGCGCGGCGAGCCCGTGCTCGAGGCGCGCGATCTCGTGAAGAACTTCGTCACGCCGGATGGCCGACTCACCCGGGCGGTCGATCACGTCTCGTTCGCCCTGCATCGGGGCGAGACCCTGGGGATCGTGGGGGAGTCCGGGTCGGGCAAGAGCACGACGGCGCGCATCGCGCTGGCCCTCGAGACGGCGGATGCCGGTGAGGTCGCGCTGCTCGGCCGGCCGTGGTCGGCGGTCTCAGAGCCGCGGCGTCGGGCGCTGCGGCCGCGGATCGGTGTCGTCTATCAGGACCCGCTGAGCTCATTCGACCCTCGCTGGAACGTCGAGCGGATCCTGCTCGACGCGATCCCGGCCGATCTCGGACTGAATCGGGCTCAGCGGGCGCAACGGGTGCGTGACCTGCTGGCGCAGGTGGCGCTTCCCGCTGCCGTCGCCGAGAGGTTCCCGCTGCGGCTGTCCGGCGGTCAGCGCCAGCGCATCGCGATCGCGCGGGCGCTCGCCACGTCGCCCGAGATCCTCGTCCTCGACGAGGCCGTCTCCGCACTGGACGTCTCCGTGCAGGCCCAGATCCTCGACCTGCTGGTCGACCTGCAGGACGAGTACGGCCTCAGCTACCTCTTCATCTCGCACGACCTCGGAGTCATCCACCACATGAGCGACCGTGTGCTGGTGATGAAGGACGGCGTCGTGGTGGAAGAGGGGGAGTCCGACCAGATCTTCCACGCACCCGCGCACCCGTACACGCAGGAGCTGGTCGCGTCGCTGGCGAGATTGGAGGGCTGATCTCTTCTCCAGCGCAGAAGATCGCGTGAATTTCACACGCTGATTGGTGCGAGAACGGCTTCTTCTTGCCCAAGAGTGGACGTATCGCCACCGTCCGCACAGCAAAGGAAGAATCATGACCGCCTACCAAGACGACATCGACGCCATCCAGGCTCTCAAGGCAGAGGCCGGGTCCAGCTGGGACGCGATCAACCCCGAGTCGGTCGCCCGCATGCGTGCACAGAACCGCTTCAAGACCGGGCTCGAGATCGCCCAGTACACCGCAGACATCATGCGCCGAGACATGGGCGAGTACGACGCCGACCACTCGGTCTACACGCAGTCGCTCGGTGTCTGGCACGGCTTCATCGGTCAGCAGAAGCTCATCTCGATCAAGAAGCACCTGAAGACCACCAACAAGCGCTACCTGTACCTGTCCGGATGGATGGTCGCCGCCCTCCGCTCCGAGTTCGGGCCGCTTCCCGACCAGTCGATGCACGAGAAGACCGCCGTTCCCGCGCTCATCGAAGAGCTCTACACGTTCCTGCGTCAGGCCGATGCCCGTGAGCTCGACCTGCTGTTCACGAAGCTCGACGACGCCCGCGCGGCCGGCGACGACACGGCAGCGGAATTCATCCAGTCGCAGATCGACAACTACGAGACGCACGTCGTGCCGATCATCGCCGACATCGACGCCGGCTTCGGCAACCCCGAGGCGACGTACCTGCTGGCCAAGAAGATGATCGAGGCCGGTGCGTGCGCGATCCAGATCGAGAACCAGGTCTCGGACGAGAAGCAGTGCGGCCACCAGGACGGCAAGGTCACCGTGCCGCACGAGGACTTCGTCGCGAAGATCAACGCGGTCCGCTACGCATTCCTCGAGCTCGGCATCGAGAACGGCGTGATCGTCGCCCGTACCGACTCGCTCGGCGCCGGCCTCACGCAGAAGCTCGCCGTCACCAGCACTCCCGGTGACCTCGGCGACCAGTACAACTCGTTCCTCGACGTCGAGGAGATCGACGGCGCCGACCTGGGCAACGGCGATGTCATCATCAAACGCGACGGCAAGCTGCTGCGTCCGAAGCGCCTGGCGAGCAACCTGTACCAGTTCCGGGCGGGCACCGGAGAGGACCGTGTCGTGCTCGACTGCATCACCTCGCTGCGCAACGGCGCCGACCTGCTGTGGATCGAGACCGAGAAGCCGCACGTCGAGCAGATCGCCGGCATGGTCGACCGCATCCGCGAGGAGATCCCGAACGCGAAGCTCGTCTACAACAACAGCCCGTCGTTCAACTGGACGCTCAATTTCCGCCAGCAGGCGTACGACCTGTTCGAGAAGGAGGGCAAGGACGTCTCGGCCTACGACCGCAGCGCACTCATGAGCGTCGACTACGACGAGACCGAGCTGGCGCAGCGCGCTGACGAGATGATCCGCACGTTCCAGCGTGACGGCTCGGCCCGCGCCGGCATCTTCCACCACCTCATCACGCTGCCGACGTACCACACGGCCGCGCTGTCGACGGATGACCTGGCCAAGGGCTACTTCGCCGAAGAGGGCATGCTCGCCTACGTCAAGGGGGTGCAGCGCCGCGAGATCCGCGAGGGCATCGCGACCGTCAAGCACCAGAACATGGCGGGCTCCGACATGGGCGACAACCACAAGGAGTACTTCGCGGGGGATGCCGCTCTCAAGGCCGGCGGCAAGGACAACACGATGAACCAGTTCAGCTGATCGCTCGCGATCACGGAGGGGTCTCGGCGCTGCCGGGCCCCCTCCGTCGCATTCACGCCCGCCGGTAGCGGATGTGCGTCGCCAGGGGTGAGTGCAGCACTTCGACGGGCTCGAAGTCGAACCGGCTGCCGTCGAAGATGCGCTCGCCCGACCCCAGCAGCACAGGAGCGATGTCGAGGGTGAGTTCATCGATGACCCCGGCATCCAGCGCCTGCCGGACGGTGGATGCACCCCCGGCGATGTCGACGCCGCGCTCGCCCGCGACCTCCAGCGCCTGAGTGTAGGCCGCGTCGAAGCCGTCGGTGACGAAGTGGAACGTGGTCCCGCCCTCCATCGCGATCGGTTCGTGCGCGTAGTTCGTGAGCACGAACACCGGGGCATGGTAGGGCGGTTCATCGCCCCACCATCCGCGCCAGTCCTCATCCCACTCGCCGCGGATGGGGCCGAACATGTTCCGCCCCATGATGTACGCGCCCCTGGGACGCATGAGCCAGTCCGCCGCGACGGCGTCGGCGTCGGTCGCTCGCTCGTCTCCGATGTGCCAGCGATGCAATTCGATCCCTCGGACACCGAGGGGATCGTCGCGACTCTGGCTCGGGCCGGCGACGAACCCGTCGAGTGAGATCGACATGTGGCAGGTGGTGTCCGGCATCCGTTGCCCTTTCGTCGGTGCGCACAATCTAGCCGATCCGAGCATCGGGGGAATAGTTGCTTTTGCGCGACAGTTGACCATGAGCAACTAAAGCCTTATAGTTGACCGGTATCAACTTTCCTATTCAGGAGCACTCCCACTTTGACTCACTCTTCCTCCTCCGTTCCGGAGACCCAGCGCTCAGCGCGCGAGGTCTTCACCGCGATCTCCGGCCTCGTCGTCGGCATGTTCGTCGCCGTGCTCTCGGGCACCGTCGTGTCGACATCGTTGCCCGTCATCATCGCCGATCTCGGCGGCACCCAGTCGCAGTACACCTGGGTCATCACCGCGAGCCTGCTGGCGACAGCCGTCTCGACCCCGATCTGGGGCAAGCTCGCCGACCTCGTCGACCGCAAGGTCCTCGTGCAGATCTCGCTCATCCTGTTCACGGTCGGCACGGTCATCGCCGGCTTCTCGACCGACACGAACATGCTCATCGCGGTGCGCGTCGTCCAGGGCATCGGCGTCGGCGGCCTCATGTCGCTGGTCATGATCGCCGTGGCCCTCATCATCTCGCCGCGCGAGCGCGGCAAGTACATGGGTGTCGTGGGTGGCATCATGGCGCTCGCCACCATCGGCGGCCCGCTGCTGGGCGGGCTCCTCACCGACGCCTGGGGCTGGCGAGCCAACTTCTTCGTCGGTGTTCCGTTCGCGATCGTCGCGCTCGTCCTGCTGCAGTTCACCCTGCACCTGCCGAAGCCGCAGAAGGCGAAGGTGTCGATCGACTACTTCGGCATCGTACTCCTCGCGGTCGGTGTCTCCACGCTGCTGATCTGGGTGTCGATGGGCGGCAGCCAGTTCGAGTGGGACTCGTCGACGAGCATCACCCTCGCGATCGTCGCCGGTGCCGCCATCGCCGCCTTCATCGCGGTCGAGTTCTTCGTGAAAGAGCCGATCGTGCCGATGTCGCTGTTCCGCAATCGAACGTTCACGCTGTCCGTCGTCGCGTCGATCGCCATCGGCGTCTCGATGTTCGCGACCTCGGTGTTCCTCGCGCAGTACTTCCAGCTGGCGCGTGGCGCCACGCCCACCGAGTCGGGTCTCATGACCATCCCGATGATCGTCGGCCAGATGGGCGCTTCGATCATCATCGGCCAGCTCGTGAGCCGGTTCGGCAAGTGGAAGGGCTGGATGCTCCTGGGCTCCGTGCTCACGACCGTCGGCGTCAGCCTCATGGCGACGCTGCGCTACGACACCCCGTTCACGCTCGTCGCCGTGTACATGTTCGTGCTCGGCGCCGGCCTCGGCATGGTCATGCAGAACCTCACCCTGATCGTGCAGAACGACACGCCCCCGACGCAGCTGGGCGCCGCGTCCTCGAACGTCAACTTCTTCCGCACCATCGCCGGCACCATCGGCGTGACGATCATGGGATCGCTCATGTCGACCAGCGTCGCGGACTATGTCAAGGGTGGCCTGTCGACGTTCACCCCGACCAGTCCTGAGGAGATCGAGGCTCTGAAGCACCTGGCATCCGGCAACGTGCCGAAGGTCAATGAACTGCCCGATGCCATCCGGACGGTCGTCGAGAGCGCGTACGGCAACGGCATCGCCGATTCGTTCATCATCGCCATCCCGCTCGCCGTCATCGCGATCCTCGCGATCGCGTTCATCAAGAACAAGCCGCTGTCGACCAAGAACGCCGCCGAGCAGCTGCGCGATCAGGCCGAGGAATCGGCGATCGCAGTCGGCGAGGCCGAGGTCGGCGCGACGACGGCGACCGGCAGCATCCGGATCGCGAACCTCGAGAACGCGAGCCCGTCGACGAGTTCGGTGACGGTGCTCGAGCGTGAAGATCGGGAACGAGGCGACTGAGCATGGCGGCCGCAGAGACCGCGGTGTCGGATGACGTCGATGACGCGCTCGCAGAGTTTCAGGGTCATCTGAACCTGATCTTCGCGAGGGCGCGGACGCTCTGGAAGGAGTCGGCCGCGCGGCTCCACCCCGAGCTGCAGCCCGCCGGCTACAAGCTGCTGACGTTCATCGCCCGCGCGGGCAGTGCGAACGCTCATCGACTGGCCGACACCTTCGAGATGGACAAGTCGGTCGTCAGCCGTCAGGTGCGGATGCTGGAGGACCTCGGTTTCCTCGAATCCCGCCCCGATGATGCCGATGGACGCCAGCGCGTGCTCACCGCGACGCCAGCCGCGTGCGAGACTCTCGCCGATCTGCGACGAGACCATGCGGAGCGGCTGCGCCAGACGCTGTCCGAGCTGACGCCCGAGGAGATCCGCGCCGCGTCCAAGGTCTTCCGGCTCATCGCCGAGATCTGATGCCGACTGAGCAAGCCCCGCCGCCGGGAGCGGCGGGGCTTCGCCCTAAACTGGCGAGCATGAGTGTGTCGTCCGCTGGGTCGGATACCGGGTCCGCACCGGAGGATGCCGGCGCCGGCGGCAGCATCGGCGAAGGCCCCGACCTGGACATGGCTGTAGCGAGGGTCGAGCAGGAGCTGGGGCGGCTGTTCGCACGCATCCGCGTGAGCTGGCGGGAGGCCGCCGCGACGGTGCATCCCGACCTCCAGCCGCTCGGCTACCAGGTGCTCACGTCCATCGCGAGCGGCAAGGCGACGTCGGCCGGCGCGATCATCGAGCGCCTGCAGACCGACAAGTCGGCGGTGAGCCGGCATGTGCGTCAGCTCGAGGAGCTCGGCCTCGTCGAGAGCGTTCCCGATCCGGAGGACCGGCGCGCTCGTGTACTGGTCGCCACCGAGCTCGCGCAGGAGCGCATCACGGTCGCCAGGGCAGGATACGAGACGCGCATCAAGGAGCGACTGCACGCGTGGTCGGCAGCCGATCTCGATCACTTCGTGGATCTGCTCGGTGCGCTCGGGCGCTGATCAGCGCGGCGGACCGGACGACTGACGCACGATCAGCTCATGCGTCGTGGCGATCGTCCGCGGCTCATCGCTGGCAGGGCGGACGATGAGGGCGACGGCCTCGCGCCCCATCTCGAACATCGGAATCCGCGCTGTCGTGAGAGCCGGGGCGACATCCGCCGCGACGGCGACGTCGTCGAAGCCCACGACGGACAGGTCCTCCGGGACTCGGACGCCGTGCCTGCGCAACTCGCTGAGGATGCCGATGGCCATGGCGTCGTTCAGGCCGATGATCGCGGTGACGTCGGTGTCGAGCAGTTCGCGGGTGCCGACGATGCCGCCCTCGCGCGTGAACTCCTGCGAGACGACGGTCAGCGCCACGTCGCTCGAGCTGACGCCCTCGCGCAGCCCTGCCAGGCGATCGGCGACGGTGCTGAGATCCGAGGGGCCCGCCACGACGCCGATCCGGCGATGACCGAGCTCTGCCAGGTGGCGCCCCACCGAGACGCCCGCAGCGTGATTGTCCGGAAGCACGGCATCCACCGGAAGGTGATGGCGTCCGATCACGGCGACACGTCCTCCAGCGCGCGTGAAGTCGGCGAGCGCGTGCTCCATCGTGCGCTCGCGCGTGGCATCGGCGTAGCCGGAACCCGCGATGATGATCGAGCCGATCCGCTGGCGCACGAGGGACTGCACCTGGGCGAGTTCGCTGGCCGGGGTGCGCTCCGCCTGGGCGATCTGGACCGACCGCGACTCCAGCGACGCGCTGTGGATCACGCCACTGGCGATGTCCGCGAAGTACGGGTCGCCGATCTCGTGCACGACGAGCCCGATGGTCGGCACGAGCCCGCCGGCGAGTCCTCGTGCGTGCATGTTCGGCTCGTACCCGAGCTGTTCGGCGACGCGGCGGACGTGGGCTGCGACCTCGGGTGAGATGCCCGATCGGCCGGTGATGGCACGGGATGCGCTCGCCAGCGAGACGCCCGCGGCTTCGGCCACGTCGGTCAATCGCGGAGCACCAGCAGCCTTCACGTGTGTTCCTCTCGGAGGGAGGACCGTTGCTTTCGTCCTTGAAGCCCCACTATAGTGACGAAAGCGCTTACGTAAGCGCTTTCGTAGGGCTCGCCCGTCGCAGTGCCACCCCGGACGAGTGGCAGTACATCGCATCGGCACATCACCATCACCGACGACGTTGAGAGGTCTTTGATGTACGAACGAACCACGAGGACGACGGATACGAGCGGGCCGGGTAACTCTCGGGCCGTCGGCAGACGCACCGCGGCAGGAGTCGTCGCGCTCGCCGTCGTCGGATCGGCATTGACGGCGATGCCCGCGGCTGCAGCAGAGTCGTTCACCGAGGTGCTCAGCTTCGAGCAGTACGAGCGCACCGCTCTCGACGGACAGGACGGCTGGACGGCATCCGGCGCCCTGCGAGTCATCGCCGATCCACTCAACGGGAACAACCAGGTGCTCGAGTCGGTCGGCGGGGGAGAACAGGCCTACCGGACGATCCCGGCGATCGAAGAGGGCGACACCGGCACGCTGTTCTTCCGGTTCATGCGCACCGGCAGCGTCGACACGTCCTTCGGGGTGACGGATGTGGATGCTCCGAACGACTACGCGAACAGCCGTGCGTACGTGAACAACCAGAACGACGACGTCATGCTCGTCCGTGATGGCGGCAAGTTCACACCGGCCGGCGCCTGGTCCAAGGACAGCTGGCAGTGCGTCTGGATCGTCGCCGACAACGCGGAGGACAAGGTCTCCGTCTACAGTCAGGGCGGGCCGTACGAGGAGATCACCCGTCTGCCTGAGGGCACCGAACAGCAGTTCGGATTCCGGCAGTCGGTGAACGGCGCGCTGGACCGCTTCTTCTGGAAGAACGGTGCGTCCAGCACCGGCCGCCTCATGCTCGACGACGTCGCCGTCGATACCACCGGCGAGAACCTCGAGATCGCGACGGGGAACCCCGGCGACTGCGCCCCGGGTGAGACCCCGGTCGACCCGCTGCTCAATCCGCTGCCGGACCCGCCGCGATCCGATCTCGGCATCGAGGTGACCGAGCTCGCGCAGCTCCCGGAGTCGCACACGACCCCGGCCACGCAGGACCCGCGACTGGTGCGGCACAACCGCATCACGCACCTCGACGAGGTGCCCGACGGAACCGGTCGCCTGATGGTCCCGGACAACAACGGCACGCTCTACCTGGTCGACAAGAAGAGCGGCGACTACGTCCCGTACCTCGACGTCCGTGACGAGTTCCTCGACAACTTCCACAACAGCGCGGGCCTCGGCACCGGGCTCGGCGCAGCGGAGTTCGACCCCGACTTCGCCGACAACGGAAAGTTCTACACCGTCCACACCGAGGGAGGGACCGCCATCACGGAGGACACCCCTGACTTCCCCGAGTTCGGGAACACCGAGTTCCACAGCGTGATCACGGAGTGGACGGCGGATGACCCGTCGGCGGCGACCTTCACCGGCAGCCACCGCGAGATCATGCGCATCCCGTTCGGCGGCCGCGTGCACACGGTGCAGCAGATCGCCTTCAACCCGACGGTGGAGCCGGGGGATGCCGACTACGGCAACCTCTACGTGCTCGTCGGCGACGGCGGTACGGGTGTCGGAAACGGCAACCCGCAGGACCTCGCGACGCCGCAGGGCAAGATCATGCGGATCACCCCCTCCGGCGACAACAGCGCCAACGGCGAGTACGGTGTGCCGGCGGACAACCCGTTCGTGGACGACGCCGATGCGCTCCCCGAGATCTATGCCGTCGGCATGCGCGATCCGCACCGCATCAGCTGGGATCCAGAGGGCGATCACACCATGTACCTCGCGCACATCGGCGAGTGGCAGGTCGAGTCGATCTACGCGGTCGAGCCGGGTGACAACTTCGGCTGGTCCGAACGTGAGGGTCCGTTCCTCGCGGAGAACCGCCAGATCTATCCGCTGCCGGATGACGACGCCGAGAACGGCTACACCTATCCCGTCGCCGCGTACGATCACAACCGCGACCCCGGTCAGACAGGCGACGCCGGCGTGGCTGTCAACGGCGGCTTCGTCTACCGCGGCGACATCCCCGAGCTGCGGGGCCGCTACCTCTTCACCGACCTCGTGCGCGGATGGGTGCTGTCCGCAGACTCCGATGAGATGGTGCGAGGCGACGGAGACATCGACGATCTCGCACCGATCGAGGAACTGCGCGTGTTCGTCGACGGACAGGAGACCACGTTCCAGGAACTCGTGGGGGACAAGCGCGTCGACCTCCGGTTCGGGTCGGATGCCGATGGCGAGCTCTATCTGATCGCCAAGGCGAACGGAAAGATCTGGAAGGTCACCGGAGCGAAGACGGTCGACCCGTCGCCGTTCGTGCTCCCCGAGCTCGCTGAGAACCTCGTCACCCGATACGACTTCGATCACCCGTCCGCCGGCGCGGCCACGTTCGAGACCGACCAGGGCAGGTCGGGAACGGACATCTCGCTCGTCAATGGCGGGGTCGAGATGCGTGTCGCCGATCGGGCGTACCCCGGTGCGGGCGAGGCTCTGCAGACGCAGCAGATGAGCCCTGGCGCCGCGTCGAACGACGACTGGAAGGCCGGCGTCTACGACGCGTCAGGAGTCGACTCGCTGAAAGCGCTCGGCGACACCGACAAGATCTCCGTCATGGGATGGTTCAAGCCGACGGGAGACCACCCGGCGCTGAACTCAGGGACCGAGAATCCGGACGACGTGTACAACGCGATCGGGCTGGCCGGCGTGCTCACCGGCACGTCGAACGGACATGACGTCCGTGCACTGCTCGAGGTCATCACCGTGGACGGCGAGCTCAAACTGGTCGCCCTCGGGCGTCGAGTGGACGGCCAAGGCTCGTGGACGTTCGCCGCGGACAAGCCGTGGGACGAGATCCTGCAGAAGGGCAAGTGGGTGCACCTCGCGGCCACGTTCGATTTCACCGCAGGGGAGATGAAGCTCTACATGAACGGTGAGGAGCTCGCCGGAACGTACACGGCATCCAATCCGTGGGGATCGGGTCCGGTATCCGCGTCGGCACCCGCCGGAATCAAGATCGGCGGAAGCTTCCCGCAGAACGACCGTGAGGCCAACCCGTTCAACGGACGGATGGACGACATCGCGATCCTCGACACCGTCCCCACGGCCGAGCAGATCGCGGCGCAATACGCGCTGTTCGCCGTGCCGCCGACCGAGGACCCGGTGCCCCCGACCTGCACGCCGGCGGGGACGCCGATCACCGACGTGATGGCTGCGGACGACTGGACGCCCCGAACCCCGGCCAAGTGGGACTTCCCCGGGGATGAAGTGGTCCTCACAGAGGCGGGCACCGACCCGAATGACGGCACCCGCCGTCCGTTCGAGTACGCCGTCCTGGTCGAGGGGCCCGAGCTCGGTTCCTTCGACCTCTCGGCGCAGGTCCGGCTGGACGAACCGGCTTCCGTGAACAACCGCGATGTCATCCTGGTGTTCGGTTGGAAGTCCGACACGGAGTACTACTACACGCATCTGTCCCAGGACAACACGATCTACGCCCATAACGGCATCTTCAAGGTCGACAACGCGGATCGTGAGCGGATCGATGACCAATGGGACGGCAAAGTGGGAGCACCACCGGCAGTCACGGATGAGCAGTGGCACGACGTGCGAGTCGTCAGGTGCGTGGACAGCGGAGACATCGCCGTGTACGTCGATGGCCTCGACACACCGCTGTTCACGGCGAACGATGACACGTTCGGCGAGGGCCGGGTCGGCTTCGGCTCGTTCGACAACTTCGGACGGCTCCGCAACCTCACCGTCACCCCCGCGCTCGAAGACGCCACAGCCCCCGCGGTGACCGTGAAGGAGGGTGCGGACTTCACGGTGGGCAGCGGCGGCGTCTACAGCAAGGTGTCGTTCAAGCTGCACGACGAGGGCAAAGTCTCACGACTCACCCTCAACGGGGTCGAGAAGGATCTGACGGATGACGTCTGGTCCGACCTCAACTCCGTCACCCCGGGACAGTTCGGCGCGGTGGCGGGCAAGAACACCCTGGTGGTCTACGACGTCGCCGGCAACGCCACGACCGTCGCGTTCACCCTCGACGTCACGGCGCCGACGGTGACCGTGAAGGAGGGCGAGCAGTTCACGGTGGGCGCGGACGGCGTCTACAGCAAGGTGTCGTTCAAGCTGAATGACGCGGGCAAGGTCTCGCGTCTCACGCTCAACGGAAAGGGCAAGGACCTCACGGACAACGTCTGGTCCGACCTCGACTTCGTCGCACCGGGTCGGTTCGGAGCCGCCGAGGGGGAGAACACCCTGGTGGTGTACGACGTCGCAGGCAACGCGACGACCCTGAAGTTCACTCTCGGAGCGGCCACTCCGTAACGACGCAGGAAGGGCCGTGGGAGCGCAGGTCGGCTCTCACGGCCCTTCTTCGCGTCCGGTTCAATTCGAGCCCGGGTCAGACAGGCTCGTCGACGTCGACCGGCGTGGACTTGCGGATGCCGATCCACGAGACGATCCCGCCGGCAGCCATCAGTGCAGCCGTCACCCAGGCCGCACTGTGGAAACCGTCGAGATCGAGCGTGCCGCCGACGATCGTCGACAGCATCGCGACGACGATGAGCCCGGCCACACGCGAGATGGCGTTGTTCACGGCGGAGGCGATGCCGGAGCGATTCTCGTCGATCGCTCCCAAGACGGCCGAGGTCAGCGGCGCGACCGTCAGTGAGAGACCGAGGCCGAGCACGATCATCGCGGGAAGCACCTGCCACCAGTAGCTGAAGTCGGGTGCCACGGTCAGGAGCAGCAGGGCCCCGGCCGCCATGAGCAGAGGGCCGACGGTCATGAACAGGCGCGGCCCGAGCTTGCCCGCCCACGCTCCGGCCTGCGAGCTGAGCAGGATCATCAAGATCGTGATCGGCAGGCTGGCGAGCCCCGCGACCGTCGCGGGAAGGCCCGCACCCTCCTGCAGGTAGACGCCGATGACGAAGCCGTTGAGCGAGAGCGCCGCATAGATGAAGAGCGTCGCGAGGTTGCCCCACGCGAAGTTGCGGGCGTTGAAGAGCGACAGCGGCATCAGCGGAGCATCCGACGTGCGCTGGCGCAGCAGGAATCCGACGAACAGGGCGACTCCGGCGACAGCGGGGATCCAGATCGCCGGCGAGCCCCACCCGAGATTCGGCTGCTCGATGAGTGCGAACACCACAGCTCCGAGACCGACGGCGCACAGCAACCCGCTCCACCAGTCGACGCGCACTCCGCGCGGATGATCCGGCAGTTGCAGGCGGGCGAGCAGGACCAGCGTGATGCCGATGGGGATGACATTGATGAGGAACACGAAGCGCCACGACAACAGATCGACGAACAGTCCGCCCAGCAGCGGGCCGGCGATCTGCGCGCCCGTGGTGAACGCTGTCCAGACGCCGATCGCGCGGGACTGAAGCTCGCCGCGCATCGTGGCCATGATGAGCGCGAGCGAACTCGGCACCAGCAGCGCACCCGCTGCGCCCTGAAGCGCGCGGGCGATGATGAGGGTGAGAGGTTCTGGCGCTGCCGCGACCGCGATGGATGCGACGCCGAAGGCGATGAGCCCGATGCGCATGATCCGCACGCGCCCATAGGCGTCCGACAGCGAGCCGGCGAGCAGGATCAGCGCACTGAGCGTGATGAGGTACGCGTCGACCACCCACTGCTGCGTCGCGATGCCGCCGCCGAGCTCGTCCCTGATCGCGGGAAGGGCCACGGTCACCACCGTGCCGTCCAGGAAGGTCACGAAGGACGCGAGCACGGCGATCGTGATGACGAGCCGCTGCATGGCGGAGAAGGCTGACACGAGGATGAGACTACGCCCTGGCCGAGTGGTGAGGGGCGGGCTTCGAAAGATCACCATCGACGCGCGACGGCGACAGGTTTACGCTGGCGACAGGCGGGTGGATCGGCCCGTCATCCCGGCGCGAGTCGTGCGGAGGCTCGGCCACGATCCGGAGCGAGGTGTGCGGATGGACTCGATGATGATGGGTGCCATGTCCCAGGACATGAAGTCGATGAGCGGCGGCATGGAGATGATTGACATGGCCGTCATGCAGGCGTGCATGGACGCGTGCGCGGCCTGCGAACAGGCCTGCACCGTGTGCTCGATGCAGATGATGGATTGCGCGCCGGCCTGCATGAACTGCGCCGACATGTGCAACACGATGATGCGATCGATGCTGCGGATGCAGGGCATGACGCCGGCGGTGATGATGTCGATGCTGGATGCCTGCATCGCCATGTGTCAGCTGTGCATGGACGCCTGCATGGAGCACGCCGACCACAGCGAGGTCTGCAAGATGTGCGCTCAGTCCTGCAAGGCCTGCATGGACGCCTGCATGGACATGAAGAAGATGATGATGGCGGCCGCCTGACCCCGCGGGCTCAACCCGCGGGCCGTTGAGCGGAGGCGACGGGCGGGTCGTTGAGCGGAGGCGCGCAGCGCCGAAGACGAAACGGGCTGAGCGAGCGCAGCGAGTCGAAGCCGAGACTCCCTCAGACGGCGACGTTGAACCGCACGCGCCCGACGGCGAGCACGTGGTACCGCGTATGCAGGGCGACCGGCGTTCCCGGGGTCGCCTCCAGCGCAGCACCCTGGGCGCTCCAGAGCGCCCACTCCTCACCGTTCAGTGTATGAATGCGCACTTCGCCGGTGGCGGCATCCGCTCGCTCGACGATCCCGTCGACCCACTCGCTAGGCGTCGCCGACGCGAGGCGAGCCTGGATCAGGTGCAGAGCGTGGCCAGGAGCGAACGATGAGCAGACATCGCCGTGGTCGCACATGCACGCCGCACGCCCGCTCACCTCGAGGGCGGATGCTGTGCGGTGCGCGGTGGACACGATGGGACTCCTGAGCTTGGATGGCCGGGTTCGGACGGCCGAGTTCAGCGGATGCTGTGTCCTCACGGTACGCCGCCGCAGGCGAAGGGCCAACGACGCCCGAAACACAGCGCAACACTCCCCGCCGTGACACACGCCGATCCGACGGGTAAACTCGCCGGGTGCTGTTCACGGAAAGCGCCCCGCGGGCGCGGAAGGCGGTCACAGGCGCTCATCGCGCCGGCGGCAGAGGCTGAGCATCGGCCGGAGGCGGATCCCCGTCGCCGGCAGTTCGCCGTACCCGGCATCCATCTGAGCGATGCCGTATTCCTCTCACGTCTGAACAGAAAGCATCATCATGCGTCCCCTTACCGAGCGCGAGATCCGCGCATCCTTCATCAACGCCTCCCGCAAAGAGGTCTCGTCCCTGTCACTGCCGTCCGACTTCGCCGAGCTCGACTTCGACCGGCTCGACTACCTCGGCTGGTCGGACCAGAAGTTCGCTCGCCGTGCGTACGTCGTCACCGAGGTCGACGGGGTTCTGACCGGCGTCATGCTGCAGCGTGCCGAGCAGCGCGTCCTCTCCCGAGCGCAGTGCTCGTGGTGCGATGACGTCACCCTCCGGAACGATGTGCAGATGTTCACGGCGCGCAAGGCCGGCACAGCCGGTCGCAACGGCGACACGGTCGGCACCCTCGCGTGCTCGGAGTTCGGGTGCTCGCACAACGTCCGGCGGCTGCCGCCGCTGGCGTACGAAGGCTTCGACCGTGAAGCCGCGCGCGAGCAGCGCATCGCGCGGCTCGGAGAGAACGTACGCGCGTTCCTGCGGGCCGTCGCCGGGTGAGGCAAGGCTTCGACTCGCTTCGCTCGCTCAGCCCGTTTCGTCTCGCTCCGCTCGCTCAACGCCCCGCAAGCTCAAGGGCCCGCAACAGCTGTTTCCGCGGGGCGTTGAGCGGAGGGCGAAGCCCGAAGACGAAACGCGTTGAGCGAGCGTCAGCGAGTCGAAACGGACACGCTCATCCCAGCGCGTCGCGCACGGCGAGCACGCCGCTGAGTACCTCTTCATGCGAGGTGCTCAGCGGCGACAGCCCGAGGCGGATACCGTTAGGGAACCGGAAGTCGGGGATCACGCCGTCCGCCCAGAGCGTCTTCGTCACCTCGGCGAAGTCCGGGTGGCCGATCGTGACGTGGCCGCCGCGCTGCGCGGCATCCCGAGGGCTGAGCAGTCGCACCCCGAGCGGCGCGAGCTCCTCATCGAATGCCTGCACGGCGAGGCCGGTGAGAGTCTTCGACTTCTCGCGCACCGCACCGATCGATGCGGCCTCGATCAGGTCGAGCATCCCCTGCATGGCGAGCATCCCGAGCACCGGTGGGGTGCCGCTGATGAACTGGCGGATACCGCCGGCCGGTGCGTAGGCGGAGCCCATCGCGAACACGTCGCCCGCTCCCATCCAGCCCTGGATCGGCTGGCGCAGCACGCCGTGATGGCGCGCGTTGACGTACGCGAATGCGGGGGAGCCCGGCCCGCCGTTCAGGTACTTGTACGTGCAGCCGACGGCGAGATCGACGCCGCATGCGTCGAGCTCGGTCGGGATGACGCCGACCGAGTGGCACAGGTCCCATAGCACCAGGCCCCCTGCCTCGTGCACGGCATCCGTGATCGCCCTCATGTCCGCCAGCGCACCCGAGCGGTAATCGACATGACTGAGCACGACGAGCGCGGTGTTCTCGTTCACGACCGCCTCGATGTCGGCGACCTGCACGCCGGCGATCTGGTCGGCAGCGATCCAACGCAGCGTCATCCCGCGCTCGGCGGCGATGCCCTCGGCGACGAACCGATCGGTGGGGAAGTTGCCCTCCTCGATCACGATCTCCGCTCGACCCGCCTGTGCGTCGACCGCAGCGCGCATGAGCTTGTACAGCAGCACCGTGGTCGAATCGGCGACGACCGTCTGCCCGGCGGCGGCGCCGAGAGCGACCCGGCCGATCCGATCGCCGAGCTCGGTGGGCAGGTCCATCCACTGCTCGTCCCACGAGCGGATCAGGCGCGTGCCCCAGTCCTCGCGGACGAATGCCGCGAGCCGGTCGGGCAGTTCGCGCAGGGGCCTGCCGAGTGAGTTCCCATCGAGATACGCCGCGACCCCCGGAGCCTCGACGAACGCGTCGAGGTGGGAAGCGAGCGGGTCGCGGGCGTCGAGGTCGCGGGCGAGGGCGAGCAGGTCTGACACGTCATGCCTCCAGATCGGCGGTGGTGAGGGGGCGCGCGATGAGCGGATCGGCGTCATCCGGCGATCCGCCGGGGAAGAACAGCAGGCGGGATCCGGAGTCGCGCGGATCAGTCGGGTCCAGGCACTGCAACAGATCCGAACCGTCGATCCCGGCATCGCGCAGAGCGGCGATCTCGTGCGGATTCAGCCCGATGGGGGTGGGGCCGTTGCCCATGTCCGTGCCGTAGAGCACGCGGCCGCCGGCAGTGTGGAAGCTCCGGATGTTGTCGACCGCGGTGTCGTACTCCTCGCCCCCGTGGATGGCGAGCGTCGAGATCCAGGACGCGGATGCCACTTGCGCTGCCGTCTCGGCGTCGCTAAGCCTCTCGGTGAAGGGCGCGTGCGCGAGGCGCTGGGCGCCCAGGCGGACCACGCGCTGTGCTTCGCCCCGCCCCTCCGCATGGGCGACGATCGGCATGCGGTGGGATGCCGCCATCCTGATGATCGTTCGGAGCATGTCGTCGGAGAAGACGGGCCCCGCGGTGCTGTTGCTGGCGACCTTGATGCGTGCGGCACCGGCATCCTTCATCTCGAGGATGCCGCGCTCGGCGGCATCCTCGTCGGCGATCTCGCGCACGGAGCCGGCCGGAGCCCATGCCCGGCCTCCCGGATAGCCCCCTGGCGGGGTGAGGAAGGCGCCGGCGAAGAGGATCTCGACGCCCGCCGACCTGCGTAACTCCGGAGTTTTTCCGCCGATCGGCGCGTATTCGGCCGCATCGGGCCATGTTCGCGTCAACACTCCGGAGTTGTGCAGAGCTATCACTGCCAGGACGGCTGGGTCCCCGCCGAGGTCGACGACCCGGCCGAGCGTCGAATCCGCGAGCAGCCCGGCATCGACGAGCTGCAGGTGCACGTGGTGATCGGTGAAGCCGCCCGTGACGACGCCGTCGAGCCGGGGCAGCCCTGCCGTCGACCCGCCCGGCAGCAGCCGAACACCGTCGGCGTCCGCAGCGACCACGCCCTCGTGCCAGTCGCCGCCATCGAACCAGGTGACCGCCCTGCGCATCACGCCCCGATCTCGGTGCGGACCGTGTAGAGCTCCGGGAAGAAGGTCAGTTCGAGCGCCCTCTGCAGGAAGCCGACGCCGCTCGATCCGCCGGTGCCCGGCTTCATCCCGATCGTGCGGGTCACGGTCTTCAGGTGCCGGAACCGCCAGAACTGGAAGTTGTCCTCCAGATCGACCAGGTCCTCGCACGCCTCGTACAGATCCCAGTGGGTGCGCGGGTTCTCGTAGATCTCGCGGATCGCCGGCACCAGCGACGAGTGCGGACGATACGGCTCGCGCACGTCGCGCTCGAGGATCTCGGCAGGGATGGAGATACCGCGCCGTGACGCGTAGCGCAGGAACTCGTCGTACAGCGTCGGCCGTTCGAACTCGGCGGTGAGCAGCGCGAGGTTCGCCGGGTGGTCGCGGAACACCGACAGCATCCGCTCGTTCTTGTTGCCCAGCGCGAACTCGACGGCTCGATACTGCACGGACTGGAAGCCGGACGAGTTGCCGAGTGATCCGCGGAACTGCGCGTATTCGGTCGGGGTGAGCGTCGCCAGCACCGACCACTGCTGGGTCATGACGTCCTGGATGCGCTTGACGCGCGCGACCCGCTTGAGCGCCTCGCGCAGGTCGTCGCTCGCCAGCAGATCGCGCGCGGAGGACAGCTCATGCAGCAGCTGCTTGAGCCACAGCTCCGTGGTCTGATGCTGGATGATGAACAGCATCTCGTCGTGGTGCTCAGGGCGCGAGACCGGGTGCTGCGCGTCCAGCAGCTTGTCGAGCTCGAGGTAGGACCCGTACGTCATGCGTCCGGAGAGATCGGTGACGATCGTCTCCTCCAGCTGCCGCTCGTTGCCGGTGGAATCGGGGGAGTCGGCCGTGCCCGTCGCGTCTGTGCCCATGATGTCCGAGGATATCCTGAACGATCGGTCAGGCGTCAGGCTCAGTCCGTGTGCGCATCCAGGAAGTCGATGGTCTTCTGCAGAGCGGTCTGCGCATCGGGCATGTCGAGATGGAATTGGTACTCGTGCGGCAGCGCCGGCTCGTGCGCCGCAGGCCAGAACAGGGTCGTGACATCGACGCCGAGCTCATCGAGTCGCTGCGCCATCGGGATCGACTGCAGCCACGTGAGCCCGTCGCCGTTCCCGCCCGAGATATACGTGGTCGGGAAGTCTGCCGTGACCCAGTCGACAGTCGACATCGTCGCGCCCGTCGAGTTCTCGGCCCAGCTCTTGGAACCCGCGTATGCCCACATGGCCGACTTCAGGCCCCAGCCGGCGACGCCCTGGAGCGCGGCCAGGGCTGCGAGGTCGTAGACGCCGCAGTTCAGCACGGTCGCGACGACCTGGTCGGCGTCCAGCGCGGGGTCGATCGACATGATCTCCGCGTAGTCGGGATTGGTCATGATCGTCGCCATCTGGCTGGCGAGCTGCCCACCGGCCGAGTCGCCGGCGAGCACGATCTGCGACGCGTCGACGTTCAGTTCACCGGCATGGGCGTCGACGTAGGCGAGGGCCGTGTTGAGCTGATGAACGGCGGTGGGATAGGTGCCCTCCGGCCCGATCGTGTAGTTGACGGCGATTGTCGTGTAGCCCTCGGCCGCGAGGATCCGCATGTAAGGGTCGACGTTCTCCTTCGAGCCGGAGATCCACGCTCCGCCGTGGATCCACACGATCGTCGGCAGCGGCCCAGTGGCGGATGCCGGTGTGAAGACGTCCATGGTCGTGTCGCTGCCGTCATCGTCATAGGGGGCGTCGAGGGTCTCTGTCAGCTTCGTGTCGGGGACGTGTCCATCCATCTCGGCCGCGGTCGCGTCGCCGCCCTGGGTGAACACGGCGCGGATGGCCATCGCCGACGGCCACGGCGTGATCGCGCCGATGATCGCGACGACGAGCACGATGACGATGATGATCCCGAGGGTGATCCGGGTCTTCCGCCACCGGTGGTGCGGCCTCCTCGCTCCGGATGCAGAATCGATGGGTGCTTCGGCGTGCTCGTGCGCGGTCATGTATGCCCCTCCGGGAATCAGTGTGACAGAGGCGTGCGCTCGCGGTCACGCCGCTGTCTGCAGGCCCCGACGGAGGTGGTCGAGTCCGTACGCGAACGCCGCATCGACGTCACCGCCGAGGCGGAAGGCCCCCGCCAGCTCCATCTGCAGGAAACCGGTCGCCCAGGCGGTGAACAGACGTGCGGCGTCGAGCGCGTGTTCGTCACCGACGAGCTCACGGGCTGTTGCAAGCACCGGTTCCGCGGCCCTGTCGAGCGCGTCGATCGGTGCGGATGCCGTGAACATCAGCCGGAATCCCTCCGGGCGCTCGTGCGCATACGCCCGGAACTCGCCTGCGAGAGCCGGGAGGTTGTGGCCGGCGGCGTCCAGTCGCTCGGCGAGCTCGGCGATGGTCGCCTCCGCGACGGCTGAAAGCAGGGCGTCCCGTCCACGCACGCGCTTGTACAGCGAGGGCGCGCGGACGCCGACACGGATCGCGACCGCCTGCATGGTCAGCCCGTCGGGCCCTGCATCTTCAAGGATCTCGCGGCCTGCTTCGATGATCTCGGCGAGTGACGTGCGCTCGGGTGTCGGCATCCGAACCTCCATGGCTATTGACATTAGCCATGATAGCTACGTATTGTAGCCATCGCAACCAGCCCGAAGGGAACGCCATGAAGCTCGCACCGCATCTGCATCGCCTCGGCAACGACATCGTCGCTTCGTACCTCATCGACCTGCCGGACGGCATCACGCTCGTGGACGCCGGACTGCCTGGTCACTGGAAAGACCTGCAGCGCGAGCTCGAGGTCATCGGTCGTCCGCTGAGCGACGTCCGCGGTCTCGTGCTCACGCACGGCGACAGCGACCACATCGGCTTCGCGGAGCGCCTGCGGCAGAAGACGGGTGTGCCCGTGTTCATCCACCGGGCCGACGCCCATCGGGTGCGAACGGGGGAGAAGCCGAAGACGCCGATGGGCCCCGCCCATCTCGGGCCTCTGGTGAAATTCTTCGCCTACGGCCTGCGCAAGAACGCGGTGCGCACGCGTCACGTGCAGGAGGTCGTGGAGGTCGCCGACGGCGACGTCCTGGGACTGCCCGGTTCACCGGTCGTGATCGGGATGCCTGGGCACTCGCCGGGCAGCATCGCCGTGCACATCCCCGCCGTGGATGCCGTCTTCGTCGGAGACGCGCTCACCACCCGCCACGTCCTCACCGGCCGTGAAGGCGCGCAGCCGGCGCCGTTCACGGACGAGCCGGCTGAGGCGCTGGCATCCCTCGACCGGCTCGCCGTAGTGTCGGCATCCTGGGTGCTGCCGGGGCATGGGGCGCCCTGGCACGGAACGCCGGCAGACATCGCGGCGGCTGTTCGCGCCGCCTGACGGGAACGATCTGCGGACATGCGTCCGATCTGCGGACGTTTCGTCGGAACTCGCCCGCAGATCGGGGAAACCTCCGCAGATCGGGGCGCGGCTCAGCGTCTCGCGAGCACCTCGTCGGTCGTGGCGAGCGAGATCTGCGGCGGGTACAGCCCCATCACCTGCACGGCTGCGGCGTGGTTCTCGGCTGTCGAACCCGCGCAGGCGTCGGTCGCCACCGTCACGCGTGCGCCGGCGTCCGCAGCGGCCAGAGCCGTCGAGATCACGCAGCAGTCCGTCGAGACGCCGGCGAGCACGAATCTGCCGCCGTGGCCGACGACGGACTCCAGCTCCGGCCCCCACTTCCCGAACGTCGGCAGATCGAGGGTCGCGCGGGATGCCAGGCCGACGGCATCCGGCACGACGTCGAACAGCTCGTCGGTCGGAGGCTGATCCGCGAACGGCCACGCCGCGAAGTACTCGCCCCATGATGTCGAGCGATCGGCGGTCGGCATCCATCGAGTGACGAGCACGCGCTCGCCGAAGGCGTCGGCCAGCTCACGGATGCGCGGCATCGCCTCCGCGAAGAACGGCGAGCCCCACGCCGAATCGGGAGAGGCGAAGATGTTCTGCGGATCGATGACGACCAGCCACTCCTCCGGGCCCGTTGGGCCTGTTGAAGCGTCGCTCACGCTTCCTGCTGCCGGATCTTCGACGCGCGCGCGAACCACGTCACGAGGAACGACAGCACCAGAGCGAAGAAGACACCGAGGTTCGCAAACGCCCAATCGCCATCACGGCCTCCGATGAGGAACAGCAGGTAGCCCTGCCAGTTGTTCCACGGGGCGGCATCGGCGAAGTTATTCACGACGAGCCCCCATCCGATGACCGATGCGACGACCATCGTGATGATCGACGTCCAGTCCCAGGCGCCGTAGCGCCCCTTCGCGTCGAACAGGGCGTCCTCGTCGTAGTCCTTCTTGCGGCGCAGGATGTCGGCGATGAGGATGCCGGCCCACGACGCCAGCGGAACGCCGAGCGTGATGAGGAACGACTGGAACGGCCCCAGGAAGTCGGTGGCGAAGAACACCACCCAGATCGTCCCGAGGGTAAGGATGACTCCGTCGATCGCCGCGGCCGATGGTCGGGGGATGCGGATGCCGAGGCTGATCAGCGTGAGTCCGGAGGAGTAGATACCGAGCACCGCGCCGGAGACGAGCGCGAGAACCGCGGTGAGCAGGAACGGGACCAGCACCCAGATCGGCAGCAGGGTCGCGAGGGCGCCGATCGGGTCGGCGCCGACGGCATCCATCAGCGCATCGTCCGAGCCCGCCAGCAGCAGGCCGAACACGACGAGGAGAACCGGGGCGATCGCGCCGCCGAAGGTGTTCCAGAACACGATCGCGCCGTCGGACGCCGTGCGCTTCTGATACCGCGACCAGTCCGCGGCGATGTTGATCCACCCCAGTCCGAAGCCGGTCATCACCATGACGAGGGCTCCGATCACGGCGCCGATTCCGCCGCTCGGGCGCGCCATGACGGCCGCGAAGTCGATGTGCGGGATCGTCAGGATGACGTAGAGGATCGTGACGACTCCCGTGATCCAGGTCAGCACCGACTGCATCTTCATGATCGTGTGATACCCGAGAACGGATGCCGCGACGATGAGCGCCGCGACCACGACGGTGGCGATGATCTTCAGTGCGACGCTGTCTCCGTCGCCGCCGAGCTGCGTGATGACCGTGGCAGTGGCGAGCACGGCCATGATCGACAGGAACGTCTCCCAGCCGATCGACGTGAGCCACGACACGATGCCAGGGACCTTCTGTCCGTGCACGCCGAACGCCGCTCGGGAGAGGACCATGGTCGGCGCCGATCCGCGTTTGCCTGCGATCGCGATCAGCCCGCAGAGGGCGAAAGACACGACGATGCCGATGATCGACACGAGGGTGGCCTGCCAGAACGAGATGCCGAAACCCAGCACGAACGCCCCATAGGACATGCCGAACACCGACACGTTCGCCGCGAACCACGGCCAGAAGAGGTCGCGCGGCTTCGCCGTCCGGTCGGACTCTGGAATGATCTCGATACCGGCGCGCTCGATCAGCCCGGGAGCCGCCGCGATCTTGTCTGACATGCCCCCATATTGGCACCGCGGACGGTTTGAGTGCGTCAGGCGCGGAAGAACGCCTCCGCGACGCGGGTCAGGTCGTGCAGATCGCTGACGCCGGCGAGCTCGCGTGCCGAGTGCATCGACAGGATCGGGATGCCGACGTCGACCGTCCGGATGCCGAGACGAGTGGCTGTGATCGGGCCGATCGTCGAGCCGCACGGCACGGAGTTGTTCGAGACGAATTCCTGTGAGGCGACCCCGGCGGTATCGCACCACTGCGCCCAGGCGGCGGATCCGACGGCATCCGTCGCATAGCGCTGGTTCGCGTTGATCTTGAGGATCGGACCGGAGCCGAGCAGCGGCTGGACGACCGGGTCGTGCTTGAAGACGTAGTTCGGGTGCACCGAGTGGCCGACGTCACTCGACAGATGCCAGGATGCCGCGAACGCGCGGCGCTGTTCGGTGGCATCCGCCCCGAGGCCGGCGTACACGCGCGCCAGCACGTCCTCGAGGAACGGGCCGGCGGCGCCGGAGCGCGACGCAGAGCCGAGCTCCTCGTGATCGAACGCCGCGAGGACGGCGATGCTGCCGCTCGTGGATGTGTCCTTCGATGCAGCCGCGAGCGCCACGACGCCCGCGTGGACGGATGCCAGGTCATCCAGGCGCCCGCTCGCGAAGAACGCGTCGTCCCTTCCGAAGACCGCACCGCGCGCGGAGTCCGCCACGACGGCGTCGAAGCCGCGCACATCGGCCGCGTTCACGCCGGCCGAGGATGCGAGCTCACCGAGCAGGTCTTCCTCAACCGGGTCGCCGAGACCCCACACCGGCTGCGTCTGCATCTGCTTGTCGAGGGTCAGCGCCTTGTTCGCCTCGCGGTCGAGGTGGATGGCGAGCTGGGGCAGGCGCAGGAGCGCTCCGGTGTCGGCGAGCACGACGCGGCCGTCGGCGAGGGCGAGCCGTCCCGCCAGTCGCAGCTCGCGGTCGAGCCAGGAGTTCAGCAGCGGACCGCCGTAGATCTCCACCCCGGCCTGCAGCCAGCCGCGCGAGCCGGTCGTCGGCTGCGGCTTCAGCTTGAATCCGGGGGAGTCGGTGTGGGCGCCCAGGATCTGCGCAGGGGTCGTCGGCGCGGCGTCCGCGGGCACGACCCAGGCGATCACGGCGCCGTCACGCACCACGACGAAGCGCCCGCCCGGCTGTGCCGGCCAGTCCGCCTCCTCGTCGAGTCGGACGAATCCGGTCTCCTCCAGGCGACGGGCGACTTCAGCGGCTGCGTGGTAGCTGGAGGGAGAGGCGGCGACGAAGTCGGCGAGATCCTCGGCGTGGGAGAGAGCTGCGGGGGTGACGGCCATGTCTTCGATCGTATCCGCGCAGCTTGGCCCCCACCTGTTCACAACGGGGTGTTATGGTGTCGCGCGACAGTGCCTAGGGTTCCGGGGCTCACGCCCGACTGGTCCGAGCGGCACCACGGTCGGCCTTCGCAGGTCGGTCGTCATCTGACAGGACAAAAGCCCGGAGGAGCCCGTTCGTCGCGCCCGCTGACGGACAGAAGGCTCCCGTGTCGGCATTCGCTCTGGTCCTCGTCTTTTCCGCCGCTGTCGTGCACGCGGCGTGGAACATCCTCGCTCACGGCATCAGCCGTGCCGGCATCCCGTTCCTCTGGTGCGGCGCCGTCGCCGGCGCCGTCATCTGGGGCGCGGCGATTCCGCTCACCGGTGGGATGCAACGGAGCGATCTGCCGGGATTCATGATCGGTGTCGGCGTCTCCGGCGTCCTGCATGTCGCGTACATGCTCGTGCTGCAGCAGGGCTACCGGGTGGGAAACCTCTCCACGGTCTATGCGACGGCGCGCGGCAGCGGACCCTTCCTGTCGGTTCTCGCAGCGATCCTGCTGCTCGACGAGCGGCCGTCCGGCTGGGCGCTCGCCGGGGTGCTGGCGATCATCGTCGGCGTGCTCGCGCTCGGGCTCGTCGAACGACGCCCCCGCGGCGAGGGCCGGAGCGGGGTCGATCCGTCGATCGTGTTCGGGCTGTTGACAGGGCTCGCGATCGCGACGTACACCATCTGGGACACCCATGCCGTTCGCGAGTGGCACCTGGCGCCCGTGCCGTACATGGTCGGAACCTGCGTGGTGGAGATCGTCGTCTACTCCGTCATGCTGCGGCGCAGATGGCGCGAGACGGTCGCATTCGCACGGTTCCAGTGGCGTCGGGTGATCGCGTTCGGAGTCCTGTCGCCGCTGTCCTACATCCTCATCCTCGTCGCAGTGACGATCGCACCCGTCGCGCTGGTGGCGCCATTGCGCGAGGTCAGCGTCGTGCTGGTCAGCCTGTTCGGCGTCTTCGCGCTCAAGGAGAGCAGACCCCTCGCGCGACTGGTCGCATCTGGAATCGTGGTTGCGGGCATCGTGCTCCTCGCCCGCTGATGGTTGCCGTCAGCGGAAGTTCACGAGACCGGCCTGGGCGGCCGTGACGAGGATCTGCACGCGATCGCGCACGTGCCACTTCGACATGATGCGGCCGAGGTGCGCTTTGACCGTGCCCTCCGACACGATGAGCGTGCGCGCGATCTCGGAATTCGACATGCCCTGTGCCAAGCACTCGAGCACCTCGCCCTCGCGCTCGGTGAGAGTCTCGAGCTCTTCCACACCGACGCCGGACGGTGTCTCGTCGCGGACGTGCTTGATGAGCAGCGAGGCGATGGAGGGTGAGAGCGAGCTCGCGCCGCTGTTCACCTCGCGAACGGCGGCGAGGATGCTCTCGGCGCTCGAGTCCTTGAGCATGTACCCCGAGGCGCCGGCGCTCAGCATCGGCAGCACGGTGTCGCTGCCGTCGAGCGTGGTGACGGCGAGGATCCGCACCTCTGGCCAGCGCTCGGAGATGGCCGCAGTCGCCTCGATTCCGTTCATCTCGGGCATCTGCACGTCCATCATCACGACGTCGGGGCGATCCTTCTCGACGAACGCGATCGCCTCAAGCCCGGTCTCGGCCTCGCCGATGACGTCGACCTCGGCATCCCGTGAAACGAAGTGGGACAGCGCGGTGCGCACCAGTGGGTCGTCGTCGACGATGAGAACGCGGATCTGCGGCATGGACGAAGCCTAACGGTGGGCACTACTGCCCATATGGCGTATGTAGACGTTTGGCTATCAAAGAGTGAACGGATGTCAGATGTGCGCCGTGGGGATCGCCGAGAAGATGAATACAGACATCCGACAAAAGACCTAATCTAGGTGGTGAAAACTATGACTTTTTGGGAGCAGCTTGCCCGTGCGCTTGGTATCTATCGCTAGAGTACCTGGCGAATAGGAGATACGAAAGCTATGGCAATAAGCCAGTCCATCCAGAGCAACCCAGGCGGGTTGCGGTTGGCGCGTGACGAAGTCCTCAATCGCCTTGAGCGAATCGTCATGCTGGTGGTGATCGGCGGCGTCATAGCCCTGGACACTTTCACCTACATTTCTTCCTCCTCGTTCGCCAATCCCATCGCGTTCCTGACCAGCAGCGCAGCCACGGCGTCATTCGCCCTGTTCCTGTGGCGACCCTGGGTCGCCTCTGCCTCGCTTGCGGTTCTTTTCGCACTCTCTTTCGCAACCAGTACACAGTTCAACGTGATCGTCGCGGCGGCGATCGCGGCCGGCCTAGTCATGAGACTGGGACGAACCGCACTGATCGCCTCCTACGCGGGGTTCTTCCTCGTGGCGACGGCGATCATCGCGTACACCGACGGTGGCGCGACAGTGAACGTGGGTATCTATCTCGTCATCGCAACCGTTTCGGGCGCGATCGGCTTCGCCCTGCGGGTCGCCTCGGCCCGTGGACACCGTCTCGAACAGCAGCTCGTCATTCAAGCCGAGCAGGAGAAAGAAGCAGTACTCGCCGAGCGGCGATGGATCGCCGGCGAGCTTCACGACAGCATCGCGCACCACCTCACGGTGGTCGCGCTCCATGTCCAGATGCTGGACGACCCGACCATCAGCAAGGATTCGCAGGAGGCCATCCGGTCCGCGGCGAAGAAGGCGATGGCCGACCTCCGGTTCGTCATCGAACTCGCCGATGACGGACCCCGCGCCTCCGCGGTGCAGACCGGAGACCTCGCCGAAGCCATCGATGAGGCGCGCTCCGAGATCGAGTCCGCTGGACACGCGGTCGTCAGCTCCGGGGACCCGAGCGATGAGCGCCTGCCGCGCGTCGCCGAGATCGTCCTCGCGCGCATCGTCCGCGAATCCGCCACCAACATCCTCAAGCACGCAGGGCACGGTGCGGTCCACATCGACCTCGACGTCGATGACGAAGCCGCAGCCCTCTCGATCCGCAGCCCCCTCCCGGCCACCCCTCGACGCGACCTGCCCTCGAGCGGGACAGGCCTGAACCGGATGGCCGAGCGGGTAATAGGAGCGAGCGGCGCATTCAGCGCTCAGGCCGTGGACGGCGATTGGCAGGTGTCGGCGAAGCTGCCGATCACGTGAGTTGCCCGGGGCCGGCCGAGTGCACTGGACGAATGGCCAGCACATTGTCGACGTACGTTACTTGGACTTGTCATGCCAAGTCACTAGTTTCGGAACTACCCCAGAGAAAGCGTCCCCAGCGCTGACCGCGGGCGCGACCATTTCTGACTCTTCGCGCTCGCGGTCATTTCTTGTTTCGGACGCTTTCCGACGCCGCCATTCGCGCCAGTTCAGCGCGCGTTCATGCGCGAATCGCCTCGGCGAAGGTCGGGTAAACGCGAGGCAAACTCTTCCGAGAACGGCGCGGAACGCCTGACGCCGAGTGTCACAGTGGTCTTCGATCCCTCGGAGCGAAAGGCCCTCATGTCGCGTCACCCTGTGGCCTCGGACCGCGCCGATGTCGTCGTCGTCGGCGCGGGCATCGTGGGCCTGGGTGCGGCATACGCGGCCGCACGTCGAGGGCTTCGCGTGATCGTCGTCGACCGGACGGCGTCGCCCGTCGGGGCCACTGTGCGGAACTTCGGTCACATCTGCATCGGCGCGCAGACCGGACTCGCCCGCGAGTTCGCCGACGCGTCCCGTGACATCTGGCTGCGACTCGCCACGGATGCCGGGTTCTGGCTTCGCGAATCCGGAACGCTCGTCGCCGCTCGAGACACCACCGAGCTCGCCGTCCTCGAACGCGCCGCGCGTGACGGCGACCGTGACGGCGACATCGAACTCCTCACGGCAGAAGAACTCCGGAGTCACGCGCCCGTGCGGGTCGGAGTCGCCGGCGGAGCGCGCCTTCGCACTGATCTGCAGACGAATCCGCGCGAGGCTGCGGGTGCGATCGTCCGTCACCTCGTAGCGCTCGGCGTGGAGTTCCGCTTCCGCACTGCGGTGACGGCGGTCTCCAGCATCCGGGTCGAGACGACGCGGGGCGCGATCGACTGCGGACGCGTCGTCGTCGCCGTGAATCACGACGTCGATCAACTGCTGCCCGAGATCGCCGAAAGAGTCGGTGTCGTCCGGTGCGCCCTCGACATGATGCGCGTGAGCGCCATGACGCCTCGCCCGCTGGCCGCCCCGTTGCTCACCGCCTGGTCGCTCCTTCGCTACGGACGTTTCGCCGCATTCCCCGAGACCGTCGCGCTCCGCGAGCGTCTGTACGCGGAGCGCCCTGAGCTCGCCGGCCTCGACCTCAACCAGATGTACACGCAGCTGCCGGACGGCTCGCTGATCCTGGGCGATTCCCACGTCCGCGGCATCCAACCCGGTCCTTTCCAGCCGGAGCCCGCCTTCGATGCTTTCATCGCAGAAGCTGCTGCGCTGCTGGAGCTAGACGATGTTCGGGTCATCGAACGCTGGCAGGGGGTGTACGCCTCCGGGCCGGAGGAGTTCCTCATCGAACAACCGGAGCCCGGCCTGCACGTCATCGCCGCGACCACGGGGATCGGCATGACGACCGGACTCGGTCTCGCCGAACGCATGATCGCCGATTCCGCGACTACAGAGTCCGCGACCACGGACCCCGCGACCACAGCCGCATACGAGCGAGCACCGCAGCTCGCAGCAGAAGGAGCATCATGAACGCCATCGAACTCGTCGTCCTCGACATGGCAGGGACGACCGTCCGCGATGACGGTGTCGTGGAGCAGGCATTCCAGCGGGCGGCTGAACGAACGGGCGTCGCTGATCGGATGCCATGGCCGGAAGCCCTGCAGTACGTCCGGGACACGATGGGGCGTTCCAAGATCGATGTCTTCACGCATCTCGCCGACGGCGACGTGGTCGCAGCCGCTGCTGCGACAGCAGCGTTCGAAGGCGCGTACGCCGAGATCATCGCCGAGCAGGGCGCCCAGGAGATCCCCGGGGCCGCCGACGCGATCGCCGTTCTTCGGGACTCGGGCATCAAGGTCGCACTGACGACAGGATTCGCGCCGGTCACACGCGATGCCCTCATCGACGCCCTCGGCTGGCGAGACCTCATCGACCTCGCGCTGTCCCCGGCGGATGCCGGCCGCGGACGCCCTGCACCCGACCTCGTGCTCACGGCGCTGCTGCGCACCGGAGTGTCGGCTGTGCAGGCCGTCGCCGTCGCCGGCGACACGAGCAGCGATGTCGAGACCGGCCGTCGTGCCGGCGCGGGCTTCGTCGCCGGAGTGCTCTCGGGGGCGCATGATCGTGCCGCGCTCGACGGCGCCGATGCGGTGCTCGAGACCGTCGCGGAACTGCCCGCTGCGCTCGCCGAACGGGGTCTGCTCGGTACCGTCCTTGCAGCACGGACGTCGTGAGATGCGTGTCCTTGCGCCGCACGAAGAGCGGCACGACGTCAATCTCAGACCGGCAGCGACCGCGAAGGTGTGGCTCGGCGTCGGGCAGGAGCACGAGACGGTCGCCGTGCCCGGGGTCGCCCTCGGCCATGCCGACGTGCTGATCGCGATCGAACTCTCAACGGTCTGCGGCTCCGATGTCCATACGGTCGCGGGGCACCGCTCAGCGCCGACGCCACTGGTGCTCGGGCACGAGAGCGTCGGCCGGATCATCGCAATCGGCGATGACGGCGTGAAGGCCGTTGACGGCACCGAGCTGCGCATCGGGGACCGCGTCGTCTGGTCGGTCACCGTCTCGTGCGGAGACTGCGACCGCTGCATGGCGGGGGTGACGCAGAAGTGCCGCACCGTGCAGAAGTACGGTCACGAACGGATCGGCCCGCGATGGGAACTCACCGGAGGGTTCGCAACGCATGCGCATCTGCGGGCTGGAACCTCGATCGTGCGCGTTCCCGAGGCACTGCCGGCTACCGTGCTCGCACCGGCCTCCTGTGCGACGGCGACAGCCTGGGCGGCGGTGAGTCGCGGAGCGGGTGGGCATGTTCTGGAGGGAAAGCGGGTGCTCGTCTACGGCGCGGGTCTCGTCGGTCTGACCGCCGTCGCGATCGCCGCGGATGCCGGTGCCGAGGTGACGGTCGTCGACCCGTCACCCGTGCGACGAGCGTTAGCGCAGCGGTTCGGGGGGACCGCGGTGACGGCGTCGACAGGACCGGCGGACATCGTGATCGAGGCATCCGGCCACGCCGTGGCCGACGCGATCAAGGCGGCGGATGTCGGAGGCGCGGTCGTGCTGGTCGGGAGCGTCTTCCAGGGTGAACCCGTGCCCTTCGACGCCGAAGATGCTGTGCGGCGCCTGCTGACGATCACCGGCGTTCACAACTACACAGGGCACGAGCTCGCGGCGGCCGCGGCATTCCTCACCGGCACGGGACGCGCGTATCCGTTCACAGAGGCGGTCGGGGCTGTCTATCCGCTCGCCGACGTGGATGCCGCGATCACCGCAGCCTCCGCACCGGACGCGCCGCTGCGCGTGGGGATCAACCCGCGCTGAGCCTGTCGGGTCGCCGATTGGACGGGGACGCCCGCAGGCAGCACGCTGGTCACGTGGCCTCGAATCCGTCTTCTTCTCGCCCCGCCGTCGGGGTGGCGCTCGTCGTCGGATCCTGCCTGTCGCTGCCGTTCGGCGCGGCCGTCGCCGCGCAGCTGTTCCCCGCGCTCGGCGCGTGGGGAGTGACCTCGCTGCGCATCGGTCTCGCCGCTGTGCTGCTGCTCGTGTTCGTGCGCCCACGGGTGCGCGGGTGGACCAGGCGGCAGTGGGGAGCGGCCGTGCTGTTCGGAGTCTCGCTCGCTGGGATGAACGGCTTCTTCTACGCCGGGATCGAGCGGGTGCCGCTCGGGCCGGCCGTCGCGATCGAGTTCCTCGGTCCCCTCATCCTCGCGGCCGTCCTCACGCGCCGACTCCTGGACGGCATGTGGGTCGGGATCGCTCTGATCGGGATGGCGCTCCTCGGGCTCGATGGGATGCTCGGTGCCGAACCGCTCGACCTCCTCGGCGTCTTCTTCATCCTCATCGCTGCGGGCTTCTGGGTGTTCTACATCCGCATGAGCGCCCGCGTCGGCGAAGCGATTCCCGGCAGCGGTGGCCTCGTCGTGGGGCTGCTCGCGGCGTCCGTCCTCCTGCTCCCCGTCGGCATCCCGACGGTCGCCGCTGTCGGCGCATCGGGAGACATGAGCCTGCTGCTGCTCGCGCTCCTGACCGCGGTGCTGTCGTCCGTCATCCCGTACAGCTTCGAACTCGCCGCTCTCCGCCGCCTGCCGCAGCGCGTCTTCGGCGTGCTGCTGAGTCTCGAGCCGGCGTTCGCCACGCTTGCGGGGTGGCTGGTGCTCGGCCAGTCGGCGACGCCGTTGAAACTCCTCGCGATCGGGCTCGTCGTCGCTGCCAGTGTCGGCACCGCCCTCGGAGCACGGCGTGACGCCAGGGGAGCGGAGCCGCCGCCGTTCACGGGGACGATTCCCGTCGTCCCGAACTGACTCCGCGATCAGGTGGCGACCGGCAGCGGGTACCGCCGCCGCAGGATCACCCGCTGCCCGAGCGTCCAGGCCACCGTCACCGTCAGATACAGCGACGCCGCGAGCGGTACGAAGATCGCGAACATCGCAGTCAGGTAGTGCAGAGCGCTCATCATGCGCAGCACCGAGGGGGACGAGAGCGGGGAGTCGTCGACCGGCGTCGGGCGGAAGACGCGGCGTGTGACCTCGGCGACGGCGATCATGATCGCGATGAGTGCGAGATAGACGAGCAGGGTCGGCAGCGAGAAGGGGCCGGCGAAGAGCATGTGCACGAGGCTCGTGCCCAGCGTCGCCCCGAACAGGTCGTGTGTGAGCAGCTCGTTCGCGTGGCCGGCGATGTCGGTGCGCAGGAACAGCGTGTACAGGATGCCGACGACGGGGGCCTGCAGCAGCACGGGCAGGCATCCGGCGAAGGGCGAGGTGTTCTCGTCCTTGTAGAGCTGCATCGTCTCGCGCTGCAGCCGCTCGGGGTTCTTCTTGTGACGCTTCTGCAGTTCGCGCAGCTTCGGGGCGAGGCGTGCGCGGGTCTGCTCGGCTTTGGCCTGGGAGATGCCGACCGGGATGAGGACGGCGCGGATCAGGAGGGTGACGAGGATGACGGCGGCCGCGGCCGCGGCGGTGCCGGTAATCGGCTCGAGCGCTGTGGAGAGCGCAGTCAGTGCGCCGTATGCGGCGTCGAGGATCGCCGCGATGGGCGGGAAGGCATAGAGGTCCAAGGGAAAGTCCGTTCTGAGTGTCGGGAAGGTCGGCGTGTGCCGTGCTCCCGTCACGAACGGACGGTCACACGGTGCGCGCGACTCCCGGCGCCCTCGGACGAGGGTGGCCGTCGGCATCCGGATCGCTCTGGGCGAGCAGGATGGATGCTCCGATGGCGCGGAGCGGATGCGGTGCCGAACCCTGACCAGCCCCGACGACGCCGAGCGTGATCGCGACGATGAGCGCGGCGACCGTCAGCAGGGCGAGGGCGAGGGTGAGGGCGGCGAGGTCGAGCGAAGCCAGATCGGGCATCGCGACCAATCCGAGCGCAGACAGCATGAGCTGCAGCAGCTGCTCGAGTCCGTCCACCATGTCACAGACGATACCAGCGGGTGGCTGAGGCGTAGCTTGGGGAGCATGAGCGATCTGCGCGAGCTTCTGGGCATCCGGCATCCGATCCTCCTCGGCGCATTCGGCGGCATGTCGTCCGTCGCGCTGACCGCCGCGGTCAGCGAATCCGGCGGTCTGGGCGCATACGGCCTCTACGGATACGACGGGGCCCGCATCCGCGAGACCGCCGCCGACCTGCGGAGGGCGACGGACAAGCCTTTCGCCCTGAACACCTGGCTGCCCACCGGCGACGAAGCCCTGCCCGGCCCGCAGCACTCCGTTTTCGCTCAAGCGCTGGAGCCGTTCTACGAGGCCGTCGGTGTCGAGGTGCCCCACCGCCCGGAGCGCTACCTCCCGTCGCTCGAGGAACAGCTCGAGGCGATCTGGGATGCCGCGCCCGCAGCACTCAGCGTCGTGTTCGGCGTACCATCGGCTGAGGTCGTCGCAGAGGCGCATCGCCGTGGCGTGCGGGTCATCGGCACGGCCACCACCGTCGCCGAGGCCGTCGCGCTCGAAGCCGGTGGCGTCGATGCCGTCATCGCCTCGGGGGCCGAGGCCGCGGGGCACAGAGTGTCGTTCCTGCGCCCGACCGAGGAGTCGCTGGTGGGCACCATCGCGCTCGTGCCGCAGGTGGTGGATGCCGTGTCCGTCCCCGTCATCGCGGCCGGCGGCATCGCCGATCGGCGCGGGGTGGCGGCCGCGCTCGCGCTCGGCGCCTCGGGAGTCCAGGTCGGCACCGCGTTCCTCGCGACGGCGCAGTCAGCAGCCACCGACGCGCATCGTGCGGCGATCCGCGCGACCGCAGCCGACGAGACGGTCCTCACCCGCGCGATGAGCGGGCGACTCGCACGCGGCGTCCGAAACCGTGCCGTTCGTGCGATCGAGGCGAGCGGCACGATTGCTCCGTTCCCGATGCAGAACTGGCTCACCGGAAGGTTCCGCGCGGCGGCAGGCGAGCAGAATCTCGGCGAGCTGCAGTCGCTGTGGCTCGGGCAGGCGGCGCCGCTCGCTCGCCATGACGATGCGCGTGCGGTCTTCGAGGAGCTTCTCGCCGGAGTGTGAGCATGTTCTAGGCTGGATGACCGCGGCTGTCCGGTCGTGCAACCGATCCGAGGAGCATCCGTCGTGATCCGAATTCTTTCCGAACCTTCGCGACCGCTCGGGCGCAGGATCGTCGCGCTCGCGATGACCGCGCTCGTCGCGGCCGGTGTGATGTTGGGCGTCGCCGCCCCCGCGACGGCCGCGGAGGGCAGCGGCGAGACCTTCGTCATCGGCACCGACACGACCTTCGCGCCGTTCGAGTTCACCGACGAGAACGGCGATCTCGTCGGCATCGACATGGATCTGCTCCGCGCGATCGCCGAGGACCAGGGCTTCGAGGTCGAGATCCGCCAACTCGGGTTCGACGCCGCCGTGCAGGCGCTGCAGTCGAACCAGGTCGACGCAGTCATGGCCGGTATGTCGATCACCGACGAGCGCAAGAAGGTCTTCGATTTCAGCGACCCGTATTTCACCAGCGGCATCCAGCTCGGCGTCCTCGACGCCAGCGACATCCAGTCCCTCGACGACCTCGATGGCCAGACCGTCGCCGTCAAGACCGGCACACAGGGCCAGACCTTCGCCGAGGACAACAAGGACGAGTACGGCTTCCGCGTCACCCCGTACACCGATACCACCGACATGGTGGATGCCGTCAAGGCCGGTCAGGCCGTCGGCTACTTCGAGGACTTCCCGGTGCTCGCCTACGGCATTCAGCAGGGGTCCGGCTTCCGCCTCGTCGGCGAACCGGAGCTCGGCGGTGAGTACGGCTTCGCGGTCAACAAGGGCATGAACGCCGAACTGCTCGAGATGTTCAACACCGGTCTCGCCAACGTCACCGAGTCCGGCGAGTACGACGAGATCGTCGACCGATACCTCAGCGACGGCGAGGAGTCGACGCAGCCCACCGACATCATCTCGGTCGCCGTGAAGTACTGGCCCGCCCTCATGGAGGGCCTGTGGCTGACGATCCTCTCCACAATCATCGCGATCGTCGCCGCATTCATCCTCGGCATCGTGTTCGGGTTCGGGCGCCTGTCGAAGTTCCTGCCGTTCCGCTGGCTCGCCACCGCCTATGTGTACGTGTTCCGCGGCACCCCGATCCTCGTGCAGGCGTTCTTCGTATTCTTCGCCATCCCGCAGCTGTTCCCCGGAATCACGTTCAACCCGTTCGTCGCCGGTGCGATCACGCTGTCGCTGAACACCGGTGCGTACATGACCGAGATCATCCGCGGCGGCATCCAGGCCGTCGACCCCGGGCAGAACGAGGCCTCCCGCTCGCTCGGTCTCGGTCACTGGAAGACGATGCAGAAGGTCGTCCTGCCGCAGGCGTTCCGCATCATGATCCCGTCGTTCGTGAACCAGGGCATCATCACCTTGAAGGACACCTCGCTCATCAGCGTCATCGGCCTCGCTGAGCTCACGTTCCAGTCGAGGCAGATCATCGCCTCTACCTACCTGTCGGCCCAGGTGCTGACCATCGTCGCCATCATCTACTTCGTCGTGATCACGCTGCTGACGCTGCTCGCGAACCGCCTGGAGAGGAAGTTCAACGCATGAGCAAGATCGACGTCCGCGACCTGCACAAGTCGTTCGGGAGCAACGAGGTCCTCCAGGGGATCGACCTGACCGTCGCCGACGGCGAGGTCGTCGCCGTCATCGGACCGTCGGGCTCGGGCAAGTCCACGCTGCTGCGCTGCCTGAACAAGCTCGAGGAGCCGACCTCCGGCCAGGTGATCATCGACGGCGTCGACCTCACCGATAAGAGCGTCAAGCTCGACGAGGTGCGTCAGCGCATCGGCATGGTGTTCCAGCACTTCAACCTGTTCCCGCACATGACCGTGCTCGAGAACATCACCCTCGCCCCGATCGAGCTCGGCCGCATGTCCAAGACCGAGGCGCGTGAGCGCGCACTGGCTCTGCTGGAGCGCGTCGGCCTGTCCGACAAGGTCGATGCCAAGCCGGCATCCCTCTCGGGTGGTCAGAAGCAGCGCGTCGCCATCGCGCGCGCGCTCGCCATGGACCCCGAGATCATGCTCTTCGACGAGGCCACCAGCGCCCTCGACCCGGAGATGGTCGGCGAGGTGCTGCAGGTCATCCGCGACCTGGCTGAGGGCGGGATGACCATGGTGCTCGTGACCCACGAGATGGGCTTCGCGCGCGAGGTCTCCGACCGCACCGTGTTCATGGACGGCGGCGTCGTCGTCGAAGAGGCTGTGCCTGCCGACCTGTTCGGGGCTCCGAAGAGCGACCGCCTGAAGGACTTCCTCGCGAAGGTCCTGTAACGCCCGCGCCTACAGGATGACGGTCGAGCGGCCGTGCACGATCACGCGGTCCTCCGCGTGCCACTGCACGGCTCGCGCGAGCACCAGGCGCTCGACGTCCGCGCCGCGGCTCTGCAGCTCGGCGGCCGACTCGGAGTGCGTGACGCGCGTGACGTCCTGCTCGATGATCGGGCCCTCGTCGAGGTCTGCCGTGGCGTAGTGCGCCGTTGCGCCGATGAGCTTCACGCCGCGCTCCTTGGCGCGCGCGTACGGGTTCGCGCCGATGAACGCCGGCAGGAACGAGTGGTGGATGTTGATCACCGGCGCCCCGATCCTGCCGATGAAGTCGTCGGTGAGGATCTGCATGTACCGCGCGAGCACGACGAGGTCGACGTTGCCCTGCAGCAGCTCGAGCTGGCGGGCCTCCATCGCCTCCTTCGCGTCGTCGCCGGTGCCGCGCGGGATGTGCACGAACGGCACGCCGAACGAACGCACCGACTCGGCGAGGTCGGGGTGGTTCGAGACCACCATCGTGATGTCGACGTCGAGCTGCCCTCGCTGCTGGCGCCACAGCAGCTCCATCAGGCAGTGGTCGTACTTGGACACGAAGATCGCCACGCGTTTGCGGCGCGAGGTGTCGTGCAGCGACCACTCCATGCCGAACCTCTCGGCCACCTCGTCGATCGACGCCTCCAGCGCCGGACGCGCGGCGGCGAGCCCCGGAAGGTGGATCACGGTCCGCTGGAAGAAGCGCCCGCCCTCGGCATCCGTCGAATGCTGATCGAGCGAGATGATGTTCGCGCCGTGCTGGGCGAGGACGTTCGCGACGGCGGCGACGATCCCGGGCTGGTCATCGCAGGCGATGAGCAGACGTGCGGTATCGGTCTGAGACATGGATGCTCCTTGCAGGGGTGTGCATCGATTCTGCCGCGTCCGCGCCTGAGGTGACGAATCGGTAACCTGATGGGATGACTTCCGCAGCCCGACTGCTCGCCGATGCGCGCACCGTGCTGGCCGGGATCCCGAAGGAGGGGCTCGGCGAAGAGCGCTCCTCGCGCTGGAGAGGCGACCGGATCCTGCGCATCGGTGAGGCGTGGCACGTGGGCGTGCTGCTGCTCGCGGACGACCGAGTGCTGGCGACGGGGGAGGTGCTGCGAGCGGCCGATCCAGGACGCCGCGGGTACACGGCCGAATCGGCGCGCGAGCGTGCGGCGAGGCGCCAGATGGCGCTGCGCGGGGGCTTCCGCGAGGGCGAGGTCGCACACGTCGGCTGGTCGGTCATCGACGTGGATGCTGTGGATGCCGGCGGCGCGTCCGGTCCGCTCGCGATGCGCGACGGCGTCGTGTCGGTGCGCTGGTCGGGGTCGTCGTGGCGGCCGCTGGAGAAGTATCTGCGGGAGCAGCTGGAGTTGCTTGCTGGTCGTTGAGCGAGCCGCAGGCGAGACGAAACGAGCCGAGCGAGGAGCGCAGCGACGAGTCGAAGCCGCTCAGCCCACCAGCCCCGCGAACCGCCGCAGCAGGTCCGTGCCCGTGGGAGACGACGCCAAGACGCGCTCGGCCGTCAGGTCGTACTCGTGCGGGTCGAAGTACCCCGTGGTCCGGTAGTAGGCCATGCGGCCGACGAAGTCCTGCGGCGTGACTTCGGGGTGGAACTGCGTCGCGTAGAGCCGACCGCCGACTCGATACGCCTGCACAGGGCAGTCGTCGTTCGTCGCGAGCAGCACGGCTCCTGGCGGCGGCTCGATCGAGCCCTCCTTGTGCGCTGTCAGCACCGACATCTCCGGTGCGGAGGCCCCGAACAGCGGGTCATCGGCTGCGGCCGCTGTGATGCGGATGCTCGTGGCGCGGGTGGACTCCGGTACCGCCGTGCCGACGGTGCCGCCCAGCATCCGCGTGACGACCCCGATGCTGTAGCACGTGAACATTCCGGCGAGGTGCTCGGCGACGGCATCCTGAGCCAGACGTTCTAGGTCGTTCTCGACGCGTCGCTGCAGGTCGCTGCGCTCTTCGGAGACGACGTTGAACGGCGACCCGCCGACGACGACGCCGTCATAGCGATCCGCGACCGATGGATCCAGGGGCTGGTCCAGCAGATCCCACCGGTCGAGCGCGGGTGCGCCGAGAGCGCGCCGGAAGGACTCGTGTTCGGCATCCGCCGCGCCCTGCTCCGGCCTCACGCATACATACAGGATCGAGGCCACCTCAAGATTCTATTCGCCGCCCCGGGAATACTCGCCGTCGGCCCGCGTTGAACTTGAGTGCCGTACACTCAACTTCATACCTGAGCGAAGTCCGCTCAACTTTCAGGAGGAAACGTGCCCAACGACTTCAGCGACACCGGCGCCGGCTCTTTCGACGACTTTCTCGCCCGATACCTTGCGGGCGAGCAGTCCCGACAGGCCCGATCCATCGATCTCAGTCGCTTCCTGACCGCGCGCACACAGCGCATTCTGCAGCGCGCAGGTCGATTCGCCCTCGAGCGCGGCCAGACCGAGCTCGACGCTCTGCACGTGCTGCGCATGATCGTCGAGGACGACACCGTGGTGCGCGCGATCGAGAACATCGGCGTCGACCCGGCACAGATCATCGAGGCCGTCGAGTCGCGCCTCCCGCTGCCCGGCGAGGCGACGGCCGTCGACGCCGCGACCATCACGTCGAGCGCGAGCCGAGCGCTGTTCCACGCGTACCAGGTCGCCCGTTCCTCCGGCGCGACTTACATCGACCCCGAGCACCTGTTCTTCGCGCTCGTGCTCGGCCAGGACGTGCCGGCCGGGCAGGTCCTCGCGCGCGCCGGCGTCACCGCCGAGGCGCTCACTCAGGGCGCGCGCGAGCACGTGTCGGCCCCGGTCGATGGTTCGGATACAGAGGGAGAGTCCACAGCATCCGACTCGCCCATGCTCGACAAGTACGGCATCGACCTCACCGCCCGCGCCGGTGCCGGCGAGCTCGACCCGGTGATCGGCCGCAGCGACGAGATCGAGCAGACCATCGAGATCCTCAGCCGCCGGACGAAGAACAACCCCGTGCTGATCGGCGAGGCCGGCGTCGGCAAGACCGCGATCATCGACGGTATCGCCCAGGCGATCGTCGACGGTGCTGTCCCAGCGCAGTTGGCCGGCCGCCGCGTGATCACCCTCGATCTGCCGGGCATGCTCGCCGGCACGCGCTATCGCGGAGATTTCGAGGAGCGTCTGACCAAGACGATGGACGAGATCGCCGCCCGCAAGGACGAGGTCATCGTCTTCATCGACGAGGTGCACACGGTCGTGGGCGCTGGCGGTGCCGGCGACGGTGCGATGGATGCCGGAAACATCCTGAAGCCCCGGCTCGCCCGCGGCGACCTGCACATGGTCGGCGCGACAACGCTCAAGGAATACCGCCAGATCGAGAAGGACCCGGCGCTGGAGCGCCGCTTCCAGCCCGTGAAGATCGATGAGCCGTCCATCACGGATGCCGTCCTGATTCTCGAGGGCTTGAAGGATGCGTATGAACAGCACCACGCCGTGACGTACACGGATGCCGCTCTTCGCGCAGCCGTGAGCATGAGCGCCCGATACCTGCCCGACCGCGTGCTGCCCGACAAGGCGATCGACCTCATCGACCAGGCCGGAGCCCGACTGCGGCTGAAGCTCGGCCTGCCCGTCGACACGTCCGCGCTTCTCGCCGAGCTCGCTGATCTCGAAGCGCGCAAGAACGCCGCCGTCTCCGCGGAGAAGTACGAGGAGGCTTCGCATCTGCGCGACGAGATCACTGCCACGCAGGTTCGGATCGACTCGGCATCCGGCCGCACCGACGAGGCCGACGCCGTCGTCGATGAGCGAGAGATCGCCGAAGTGATCGCTCGTGCCACCGGCATCCCCGCCAGCCGTCTGACGGAAGGCGAGCGCGAGCGTCTCGCCGACCTCGAGACCGAGCTGCACGCCCGTGTGATCGGGCAGGACGCCGCCGTCACCGCGGTCGCTCGCGCCGTTCGCCGCAGCCGCACCGGCATGGGCGACGCCCGTCGCCCTGTCGGATCGTTCCTGTTCCTCGGCCCGACCGGTGTCGGCAAGACCGAGCTCGCGAAGTCGCTCGCCGACCGCCTGTTCGACGACGAGAACGCCGTGATCCGCTTCGACATGAGCGAGTTCGGCGAGCGGCACACCGTGTCGCGCCTCGTCGGCGCCCCTCCGGGATATGTCGGCTTCGACGAGGCAGGGCAGCTCACCGAGCGCGTGCGGCGCAACCCGTACTCGATCGTGCTGTTCGACGAGATCGAGAAGGCGCACCCCGACGTGTTCAACCTGCTGCTGCAGGTGCTCGACGACGGGCGCCTCACCGACGGGCAGGGCCGCACCGTCGACTTCCGCAACACGGTGATCGTGATGACCTCGAACATCGGGTCGGAGTTCCTCGCCTCGCGCTCCGGCGCACTCGGCTTCGTGTCGAGCTCGGATGCCTCGGCGAACGGCTTCGCGTCTGCCGCCGATCTGCGGGCGCGCGTCATGGGCAAGCTCCGTGAGGCCATGCGTCCGGAATTCCTGAACCGCATCGACGAGATCGTGCTGTTCCAGAAGCTGTCGCGTGAGGAGATCGCGGAGATCGTGCGGCTCATGCTGGGTGCGACGTCGGCGCGGCTCGCGGCGCGTTCCGTGTCGGTCGAGGTGACGGATGCCGCTGTGGACTGGCTCGGTGAGCACGGCTACGAGCCCGAGTACGGGGCCCGCCCGCTGCGCCGGCTCATCCAGCGCGAGGTCGACGACCGCGTCGCCGACCTGCTGGTGTCCGGTGAGCTCGCCGACGGCGGCGCCATCCGCGTGGATGCCGACGCCGACGGCATCCGCGTCGAGGTGCCGGTGCTGGTCGGCTGATCTGGCTGAACGGCCCGCGGGAGGAGCTAGCGGGACGAGTTCGCGGTGCGCCCGCGGACGATCCCTATGAATGTCTCGACGTCCTCCGTCGTATGGTCTCGCAGCCAGGCGAGCGCGACGGAGGACGTCGGTGCATCCCGGAGCGGCCGGTAATCGGCATCCTTGCGCTGATGCAGACGCGCGAGCGACATCGGCACGATGACGATCCCCACCCCCGTGGCGACTGTCGCGATGGCATCCGTCGTCGTCTCGAGCGCCGGGAAGTTCGGCGCGATGGTCGGCAGGCCGAGCGGGCCGAGCACGTCGTCGAGCGGCGTGATCAGCACCTCGCCGGCGAGGTCCTCGGCTGTCAGCTCGTCCGCCGCCATGAGATGCGATTCAGCGGATGCCACGACCACGGGCACTTCTTCGTACAGCGGGATCACGTGCAGCTCGTCGGGGTCGTCGATCGGGCGGCGAACGAGCGCGGCATCCAGATCCTCGAGAGCGGCGCGCTGGGTAGCCACCTCGATCGGCACGAGTTCGAGCGGCACCCGGGGCATCCGCTGCTTCCACGTGTCGATCCACTTGCCGGGGGTCGCTCCGGGGACGGCCCCTAACCGAAAGGCGCGGGGCTGGGACGAGGGCGATGCCATGCGTTTCAGGGTACTCGGCTGTTCATGTCGAGTTCACGGTGCGGTCAGGATCTCGCTCCGCGCACGTCGCTGGGCGGGCTTTAGCTCGTCACGTCGGCTGCTCTGCCGAACAATTCACCCTGCACCCGCACCTTCGAAAGGTTCCCCCATGCAGTCCACCCTCAAGCGCGGTCTCGCGATCGCCGCTGGTCTCACCCTCGCCTTCGGTCTCACGGCGTGTGCCGCGGACACTGCCGACTCCTCGACCGACGGCGGCACCGCCGATGCCGGTGAGGGCACCTTCGCCTCCGGCGACTCCGACACGCTCGTCTTCGCCGTCCTCCCCGACCACGAGGGCGCCGACCAGGACGCTCAGCCGATCGCCGACTGGATCGCCGAGATCACCGGCAAGAACGTCGAGTTCTTCCAAGCAACGGACTACACCGCCGTCGTGCAGGGCCTCGCCGCCGACCAGATCGACATCGCGCAGATCTCGGCCTTCACGTACTTCCAGTCGCAGAACGCCGGCGCCGACATCGAGCCGATCGGTGCGCAGATCACCCAGGAGGGCGCCGAGCCCGGCTACTTCTCCGTCGCCGTCAAGTACCCGGCAGCGACCGACGTGACGTCCCTCGAGGACTTCGCCGACCAGCCGGTCTGCTTCGTCAACCCGACCTCCACCTCGGGCTTCGCCGTTCCGATGGGCGGCCTGCTCGAGGCCGGTGTCACCGTCTCCGACGACAACCGCCTGTTCGGCGAGGAGCACGACCTCAACGCCAAGAAGGTCGCCCAGGGCACCGACTGCCAGGTCGGGTTCGCGCAGGACATCGACGCCGACCCGCTGATCGAGTCGGGCGAGCTCGAAGAGGTCACGCGCGTGCAGGTCCCCGCAGCGCCGATCGTGATGCAGGCCGCTCTGCCGCAGGACGTCAAGGACCAGCTCACCGCTGCCCTCGCCGACAGCACGCAGTCGGACCTGACCGACGCCGGAATCGAGCTCAACGAGTTCCTCACCGACGGCTGGTTCGGCTTCGGCAAGGTCGACGACGCGTACTACGACCTGATCCGCACCCTGTGCACCGAGATCGCCGACGAGGTCGAGGCCTGCCAGGCCTGACCCTGACTCCGACCACGTAGACCCAGCCAGGAGCAATGCACATGACGAACAGCGACACCCCCGCCGTCCGGATCACTGATCTGGGCAAGACGTACCCCGGAGCCAAGGCCCCGGCTCTCTCGGGGGTGTCGTTGTCCGTCGAACCCGGCGAGATCGTCGTGCTGCTCGGGCTCTCGGGCTCGGGCAAGTCGACGCTCCTGCGTCATGTGAACGGACTTGAAGTTCCCACAGAGGGTGCAGTCGTCTCGCTCGGCGAATCCGTCGCCTCGTTGCGAGGGCGCGACCTCCGTGCACTGCGCGGCCGCATCGGGTTCATCTTCCAGCAGTTCGAGCTCGTCGGAGCACTCACGGTGCTCGAGAACGTGCTCACCGGTGGCCTGTCGACGCTGCGTGGCCCGCGCGTCGGCATCTTCACCTATCCCCGCGCCCAGCGTGAGAAGGCCCTCGGTCATCTCGACCGCGTCGGCCTGCTCGAGTTCGCGTACCAGCGGGCCGACCAGCTCTCGGGTGGGCAGCAGCAGCGCGTCGCGATCGCCCGTGCGCTCATGCAGGATCCAGAGATCCTGCTCGCCGACGAGCCGGTCGCGTCTCTCGACCCCGAGTCGAGCAGCCAGGTGATGGCGCTGATCCGCGAGATCGCCGCCGAGCGCTCGCTCACAGTCATCTGTTCGCTGCACCAGGTCGACCTCGCGCTCAGTTGGGGCGACCGTATCGTCGGCCTGCGCGCCGGTCAGGTCGTGCTCGACATGCACACCCAAGGCCTCAGCCGCGAAGAGGTCATGGAGATCTACGGCCGTGTCGCCACGACGACGAGCGAGATCCAGGCACTCGAGGACGAGCTCGCCGAGGCGCGCGAGCAGATCCGCGAGCGCGAGGCGGAGCGCTCGGCATCCCGCGAACGCCTCGCCGAGGACTTCGCGAACGAGGAGCCCGCGTGACGATCACCGCGGAGCGCCCCGCTCTCGCAGAACGCATCGCGACCGTCCCGCGTCCGGCGCCCCGACTGTCGAGTGTCGTCTCCTACGGCGTCATCATCGCGATCCTCGGCCTCGGCGTCTGGTCGTTCATCGGCCTGGACTACAGCCTGAAGAGCCTGGAGACCACAGGGCACAACATCTCGCGATTCCTGAGCATGGCGCTGCCGATGCAGTGGCCGGGGTGGAACGTCACGGCTGAGGTCGGTGCCGGCGGCGCCAAGATCTTCACCACGACCTGGGTCGGCTTCGAGCCGATCTGGGAGATGTTCCTCACCATCGTCATCACCCTCGCACTCGTCGTCGCCGGCACAGCGCTCGCCGCGGTGCTGTCGGTTCCCGTCGCGTACGGCGCAGCCAGGAACACGACCCCGCACGGCCTGGTGCTCGGGCTCTGCCGCGGGATCGGCGTCGTCGCCCGCGCGATTCCGGATGTCGTGTTCGTCGTCGTCTTCGCGTTCCTCTGGTTCAATTCCGGGATGCTGCCCGCGATCGTCGCGGTCGGCCTGCACTCGGTCGGCATGATCTCGAAGATGTTCGCCGACGCGATCGAGCAGATCGACGAGGGGCCGCGCCTTGCGATCCGATCCGCGGGTGGCTCGAAGGCGCAGGAGTTCTGGTCGGGCGTCGTGCCGCAGGTGCTGCCGGCCTGGGTGGCCGTCACCCTGCACCGGGCTGACATCAACCTGCGCGGCACGGTCATCCTCGGTGTCGTCGGCGTGATCGGTGTGGGCTACGAGCTCGATGAGGCGCTGCACGGCGGACCAGCCGGCATGCGCCGCGTCATCCCGATCGTCGTCATCATCATCGTCCTCTGCGTGCTTTTCGAGATCGTCTCGTCGTTGCTGCGCACGAAGCTGCTCGGCGTGCAGCCCACCGGCAGGGGGTTTGGGAACGCGGTCGCCCGCGCCGTCGCGCGCAACCGAGTATCCACCGAGGGCGCCACGAGCACCGGCACGATCAGGACGCAGGACCGCAACGCGCGCATCGAGGCAGCCATGCATCGACCGTGGGATCGCAGCCGCGTCAGCAATACTCTGTGGATCTGGCTCGGCATCCTCGTCGTGGTCGGCGCATTCCTCTACACGGCGCCCGACGTCACCAGGATGTTCTCGCCGTCGTGGAACGAGATCGTCGATCCGACGCGCGACCGCGCGATCTGGCCGCCGCACTTCGGCAGCCGCGGCTGGGACGACGTTCTGGCTGCGGTGGTCACGACCATCCAGATCGCCTTCGCAGCGACCCTGATGGGCGCGATCATCTCCGCGGTGGTCGGGCCGCTTTCGGCCCGCAACGTCGCGCCGAACAGCTGGGTGCGCAACACCTTCCGTGGGATCGCGCTGGTGATCCGCGCCATCCCGGACCTCGTCGTCGCGATCCTGTTCATCATCGCGGCCGGCATCGGACCGCAGGCGGGCGCGTTGGCGCTCGGCATCGGCGGTGTGGGTCTGCTTGCGAAGCTCATCGGCGACTCGATGGAAGAGGTGCCGAACGGCCCGGAGCGCGCTCTCGAGGCGGGTGGCAGCACCCGCACGCAGGTGTTCTTCTCATCGACGATGCCGATGTCGGTCCCAGCGATGGTCAGCCACCTCATGTACCTGCTCGAGCAGAACATCCGCTCCGCGACGCTGCTCGGCATCGTCGGCGCCGGCGGTATCGGATTCCTGCTGCTGAACGCTCTGCAGGGGCGGCACTTCGACGAGGTGCTCGCCTACGTGCTCGTCATCATCGGGATGGTCGTGCTCGTCGAGAGCGCGTCGATCCTGATTCGCCGGGCGCTCAAGTAGCAGGGGGCTCACGCCGCCAGCCACAACCCCTTGCGGTCGGTGGCGATCCGCAGGCCGGCTGCGACGATCTCGTCGTCGCCGATCTTCGCTCCGCGCGCGATGCGCGCCCCTGCCCCGATCTCGGTGCGGACGCCGATATGTGCCCCGTCTCCGACGGCGGCGCCCTGGCCGATGTGGGCATGGGCGTCGATGTAGGCGTTCTCGCCGATCACGGCATCCGGTTCGATCCACGCTCCGCGGATCACCCTGGCTCCTGCGCCCACGCGAGCCCCTGGTTCGATATAGGCGCCGACCTCGACAACGGCCTTCGGATGCACCTTCGCGCCGTGCGCGACAAGGCCACGGCCGTTGACGTGCTTGCGGTAACGCAGCGTCGTGCCCTGGTCGTCCTCGATATCGATGTAGTTCTTACCCAAGATTCCTCCCAGTCCGGACATCCCCGGATATATCAACAACCACGGGAGAGGGGGATTCATTCCCGCTCAGGGATGATCTTCAGCGCTGGCAGCTCGGGCACCAGAAAGTGACCCGTTCGCGCGTCGGATCGGCGCCCTGTTCACCGCGTCGGACCGGGGTTCCGCAGCGTCGACACGGACGATTCCCGCGCCCGTAGACCCAGGTGGTCTGACCGGGCCGGTTCACGCCTGTGAAGGTGCGATCAGCGCGATCGCGATTCGCGCGGATCGTGCGCGCACCGAGGTCGACGAGGGCTGCAGAATCGACGTCCGCAGCGGGCGTGGTCGGCAGGATTCCGCGCAGGAACAGCAGTTCAGCGGCGTACTCGTTGCCGAAGCCCGCGACGTTCCGCTGGTCGAGAAGGGCGACGTGGATGCTGCGCGAATCCGCGCTCACGCGCCGCGCCGCCTCGGCGGCGTCCCAGTGCTCGGACAGCGGGTCGGGGCCGAGGTGACCCACGATCTGATCCTCGTGGCTGGTCCGGACGAGCTCGATGTCGGCGATGTCGACGCCCACGGCTTCGTGCTGGGCCGTGCCCACGATCGCGCGCACCTTGAACGCCGGATGCCGCCACTTGTCACCGGGTCGGTAGACGAACCAGGCGCCGTCCATGCGCAGATGCGAATGCAGCGTGTACTCGCCGATGCGCAGCAGCAGATGCTTGCCGCGCGCGACACAACTCTGGACCGTCGCACCGGTGAGATCGGCAGTGGCGGCCTGGGGGACACGCAGGTCGAATCGCGTGACCTCGTGCCCGGCGAGAGCGTCGTCGAGTCGTCTCGCAGTGCGGAAGACGGTGTCGCCCTCAGGCACGCGAGTATCCCGGCGGCGGAGGAGGCGGGGAGACGGGCGCCGGGGCGCCGTCCGCAACGGGAGGTGTCGCTTCGCGCCGCCCGGCGGGCGTGGAGACGACACCTTGCGCCACCTGCTGCCCGGGCTTCGCCCGACGCAGCAGGTCGTGGGCGAGCAGGGTCGAGCCGGCGACAGCGGCCGGCATCGTGACGATCGCACCGAACGGCACCAGGAAGCACAGCTGCGTCGCGACCCCGAACCCGATGACGCGTGCACGACCGGCGCGCAGCATCCCTGATCGCGAGTATCCGGTCAGTCCACGGGCATCGAATGCTCGGCCGGTGAGCTCGCGGGCCAGAACCCGTCCGTTCAGCAGCACGCCGATGACGGTCGCCGCGATCCCGCCGATCACGGGGATGAACCCGATCAGCAACGTCAGCAGCGCGACGAGGAGACCCATCAGGACGAGCCGGATGCCCTCGCCGACCGTCGACCAGAATCCGGTCTCGCCGGTGGGCTCCTCGCCGAGCGATCGCTCGATGCCGCGCCAGATCCGCTGGTAGAACGGGTCGCCGATCGTGAGGGTGAGGGCGGTGAAGACGGCGGCCGCCAGTGCCAGAGCCGCGACGATGATCACGGCGCCGAGTCCGAACCGCACCAGCGCTTGCCATGGCTCGCTCCAGCCGTCGGCGAACGGCGTCATCCAGTCGGTGATGGGTCCGAGCCAGATCAGGAGCGGGATGATGGCCGCGAGCAGCACGGCCCAGGCGATGAACGCGGGGATGAGGCCGAGCGCCATGAGTCGCGTGTGCGTCTTCCACATCCGGAAGCCGCGCAGCAGCGTCCCGACGCCGGCGAAGAACTCGCGGAACATGCTCAGATCACCTTCCGAAGGGCGTAGCCACGTGGGGTGGCGACGAAACCCGCCTCCTGCAACGCCGTCGCGAATGTCGTGCCGTAGATCGGCTCACCGTTGATCTTCTCGACGGTGAGGGTCTCGAGACGCCGCGCGCGCGAGGTCGCGACGAGATCGGATGCCGCGGCACGCAGCGCTTCTGGATCATCGTCGAAGGCCAGCACGGTCCTGCCGCCCCTCTCGAGGTACAGCACGAGCGATCCATCGACGAGCACGACGAGGCCGCCGGCCTTGCGGCCGGGTCGGTGCGAGACGCCCTCTCGGCGTGGCCACGCGAGCGCCGCACCGTACGGATTCGCCGGGTCGGTGGCGGCGAGCGTGATGGCTCGCAGCGGAACAGGGTCGGGCAGATTCGCGAAGGTGCGGAGGCGATCGACGGTTGTCGATGCCGCGAACTGGGCGGCTCCCAGCTTCTCGATGACGTAGCCGCGACGGCAGTGGCCCGCCTGCTCGAAGCCAGCCAGGATGCGGTAGGCCTGCGCGAAGCCGCCCGGTGTTCCCTCGGACTGCACCGCGCCGCGCGTGACCACCCCGTAGCGGTCGAGCAGAAGGCCTGCCGACACGGTCGCCCTGCGGCTCGCGCGCGACTCGCTCCCTGCGGGGGCGGCGGCGTCCGCCGGCAGCAGCGACCAGCGTCCACCCGTGGCTGTCGGCCGAGCAGTCTGCCCTGCGCTCGAGAACGAGACCCCGCGGAATGTCCGGGTGCGCGGAGCCCGCCGCACAGACTTGTGCGCCTGCGATCCGCCGGCGAGCAGGGTCCGCACCGGTGCGAACGTGTCGTTGGTCACGCGGCCGGACCACGTCAGGCTCCACAAGGCCTCGAGCACCGACTGCTCGTTCTCGGCTCCGGCCATCTCCTTGAGCTGCGCTGCGAAGTATGCGCCCCCGCGGCTGAGCGCATCGAGCAGAGCCTGTTCGAGCGCGTCATCCGCTCCCTCGACAGGTTCGGGGATCGGCAGCGTGAACGGCGCCAGGTCTGCGGGATGCAGCGACACCCAGCCGTCGCGCCCCGGCAGGGTGCCGTGCCCGGCCCAGACGACCTCGCCGCTCGACGTGAGTTCGTCGAGCAGAGCGGGGGAGTAGTCGCGCACGCGTGAGGGCAGTACGAGCGATTCCCATGCGCTGGCCGGGATCGGCACACCGGCGAGCTGCTCGATCACTGCCAACACCCCGTCGACGCCCTCGAGCGGTCGGGTGAGATGCTGCCAGTCGGGCAGGAACCGCGCGTACGCCTCCGGTGCGACCGGTTCGACGCTGCCGCGGATCGCGGCGAGCGAGCGCATCCGAAGCCGGCGGAGCACTTCGGTGTCGCACCACTCGTTCTCGGTTGCGCTCCCGGCCGCGTCGGGCAGGAAGTACCCGCTCGTCACGCGTCCGGACTGCTCGAGTCGCTGCAGGGTGTGCCGTGCGACGGCTGCCCCCAGGCCGAAGCGCGTGGCCACGGCATCCGTCGTGAACGGTCCGTGCGTACGCGCGTGACGCGACACCAGGTCGCCGAGCGGATCGGCGACCGGCTCGAGGAAGGCCACCGGGATGCCGGTGGGAAGCGCTGCGCCGAGAGCGTCGCGAAGACGCCCGGCATCCTCGATCGCCGCCACCCGTGCGGTGCCGGCGATCGTGACCGGGATGGCACGGCGCGCGGTGATCAGAGCGTCGAGGTGGGAGGACGCCTCGGCTTCAGAGGCGGCTTCGACTCGGTCGGCGTCGCCGTCCTCGCTCAGCCCGTTTCGTCTCCCCTTCGGCTCGCTGAACGACCCGCGGGGGGAAGTCGAGTCCTCCGGCTCCAGCCGCGCAGCGACCTCGGCGGCATCCAGCGGGCCGAGCGTGCGCAGCAGATCGGCGACGCCCTCGAGCCCTCGGGCTCGCCGCGAGGGGTCCAACCGCTGCGCCTCGTGCTCGAACTGAGCGATGACCTCTGGGTCGAGGAGTTCGCGCATCTCCACCGTGCCGAGCAGTTCGCCCAGCAGTGCCGGATCCACCGAGAGCGCGGCTGCCCGGCGCTCGGCCAGCGGCGAATCGCCCTCGTACATGAACGCGCCGACGTACCCGAACAGCAGGTCGCGCGCATACGGCGAGGGCTGGGCTGGCTCAGTCTCGACGAGCCGCACGCGACGCTCGGCGATCGCGTTCGTGAGCCGGCGCAGCGACGGCAGGTCGTAGACGTCCTGCAGCACTTCGCGCAGCGTCTCGAGGATGACAGGGAACGTGGGGTGGCGCCTGGCCACCTCGAGCAGCTGCGCCGAACGCTGCCGCTGCTGCCAGAGCGGCGTGCGCTTGTTCGGGTTCATCCGGGGCATCAGCAGAGCACGCGCGGCGCACTCGCGGAACCGCGAGGCGAACAGCGCCGAACCGCCGACCTCCTCGGTGACGATGTGCTCCATCTCGTCGGCTTCGAAGACGAACAGGTCGGCGCCGGGTGGCTCGGCGTCGGCATCCGGAATTCGAACGATGATGCCGTCGTCACTCGCCACCGCCGAACCTTCGACGCCGAGACGTTCGCGGACGCGCGCATTGATGGCCAGCGCCCACGGTGCGTGCACCTTCATGCCGTACGGGGAATGCAGGATGACGCGCCAGTCGCCGACCTCGTCGCGACCGCGCTCGACGGTGAGGTTCCGGTCGGTGGGCAGCGTGCCGGTCGCCTCGCGCTGCTCGTGGAGGTGTGCGAGCAGATTCGCCCGTGCCTGCTCGTCGAGACCCGCGTCGATCAGACGCTGGGAGGCCTTCTCCGGCGGCGCAGCATCCACCTCGCGCGAGAACGCGCCGAGCGCCTCCCCGAGCTCGTAGGGACGACCGATGCCGTCGCCGTGCCAGAACGGCACCTTGCCCGGCTGCCCGTAGGCCGGAAGCACGTTCACCCGGTCGTGGGTGATCTCGGCGATCCGCCAGCTCGTCGTGCCGAGCGTGAAGACGTCGCCGACGCGCGACTCGTAGACCATCTCCTCATCCAGCTCGCCGACGCGCCGACCGGCGCCCTCGCCGGCGACGAAGACCCCGAACAGCCCGCGGTCGGGGATCGTCCCGCCGCTGGTGACCGCGATGCGCTGCGCGCCGGGGCGTCCGGTGAGGGTGCCGGCATCCCGGTCCCAGACGAGTCGAGGGCGCAGCTCGGCGAACTCGTCCGACGGGAACCGTCCGGCGAGCAGGTCCAGCGTCGCCTCGAACGCCGAGCGCGGCAGCGACTGGAACGGCGCCGAGCGCCGCACCGTCTCGAACCACTCCTCGACGCTGATCGCGTCCAGCGCGCACGCGGCGACCGTCTGCTGGGCGAGGATGTCGAGCGGATTGCGCGGCACGGCGATCGCCTCGATCTTGCCGGCCAGCATCCGCTCGGTGACGATCGCGGTGTGCAGCACGTCGCCGCGATGCTTGGGGAAGAGTGCCGCGCGGCTCACCTCGCCGACCTGGTGACCGGCTCGCCCGACGCGTTGCAGACCGGATGCCGCGGACGGCGGGGCCTCGACCTGGATCACGAGGTCGACGGCGCCCATGTCGATGCCGAGCTCGAGACTGCTGGTCGCGACGACGCAGCGCAGGACGCCCGATTTGAGCTCTTCTTCGACGAGTGCCCGCTGCTCCTTCGAGACGGAGCCGTGGTGCGCCTTGGCGAGCACGGGGTCGGCGCCTGCGGTGGAACCGGCCTGGGCCATCATGGCGGCCGGAGGCGCTGACGAGTCGGGAAGTGGGACGCCGATCCGCTCGGAGTAGATCTCGTTGAGCCGGCCGGTGAGGCGCTCGGCGAGGCGGCGGGAGTTCGAGAACACAATGGTCGAGTTGTTCTCGAGGATGCGGTCGACGATGGCCTCTTCGACGTGCGGCCACACCGACCCGGTGACCTCGGTGTACTCGGCGTCCGTGTCGGCCGAAGCGTCTGGAGCGCCGGGCGGAGGAGGCGGATTGGTCATGTCGTCCATCGGGACGGTCACGGTCAGCTCGAACGTCTTCGACGCCTTGGGGGCGACGATCTCGACGGGCGCCGACCCGCCCAGGAACCGTGCCACCTCATCGATGGGGCGCACGGTCGCCGACAGGCCGATTCGCTGCGCCGCGGCATCCGCCCCCGCGGTCCGCCGGAGCGCGTCGAGACGCTCCAGGCTCACGGCGAGATGCGCTCCGCGTTTGGTCGCGGCGACCGCATGCACCTCGTCGATGATCACCGTGTGCACGCCTCGGAGCGTCTCGCCGGCGCGGCTGGTGAGCATCAGGTAAAGCGACTCCGGCGTCGTGATCAGGATGTCCGGCGGATTCGAGACGAGCTTGCGTCGATCGCTTGATGTGGTGTCACCGGATCGGACGCCGACGGTGACGCCTGGGGCATGGATGCCGAGCCGGCGAGCCGACTGGCCGATGCCGACCAGCGGCGACCGGAGGTTGCGCTCGACGTCGACGCCGAGCGCCTTCAGGGGCGAGATGTACAGGATGCGGGTGCCGGTGGCATCGGTTCCTGAGCCTGTCGAAGGGGCATCCGCCTTCTCGCGGAACACGCTGTCGATCGCCCAGAGGAACGCCGACAGCGTCTTGCCGGAACCGGTCGGTGCGACCACGAGCGCGTGCTTGCCGGCCGAGATCGCATCCCAGGCTCCGGCCTGCGCGTTCGTGGGCGCGGCGAATGCACCCCGGAACCAGTCCTGCGTGGCCGGGGTGAAGCGGTCGAGGACATCACCCACATGTCCATCATCGTGCAGGCATCCGACATGCGCTCTCGACAATGTCGGCGCCGCGGGGGATGGTGGTGTCATGACCGACCACACGACGAACTACAGCGGCACGTTCATCGAGGTATCAGAGGACTGTCCGATAGATCACGGTGCCGAACCGCCGATCGCGGAGAACCTGTCGATCGCCGCGCTGCACTACCGGCTGATCTCCGAGAAGCCATACGGGCGCACGTCGGATGACGTTCTCTTCGAGACTCACGCCCTGCGGAGGGGAATCGATCCGAGCGACGCGGCGGCTCGCGCGGAGTTCTTCTCGAAGGGGCAGCCGTGCCTCCGGTCGTCGCCGCTCGGCAAGCGCTACGGCTGGGGCACGCACCACGATGCGGAGGGACGCGTCGCCCTGGTGCCGCGAGATTCCGAGGAGTACGCGGCACTCGCCGCCGACTCGTCGCTCGCGCACACCAGGGCGATGCGCAGCAGTCGCGCTAAGTAGTCAGCGCGGCGACCTCGGTCAACCGTCCATCGGCCTCGATCTCGAGGATCAGATCGAGATCGAGTCGGGCGAGGAACGCGTCGTCGTGGCTGACGATGAGCACCGCGCCCCGGTAGGCGCGCAGCGCCTCGACGACCTGATCGACCGTGTCGAGGTCGAGGTTGTTCGTCGGTTCGTCGAGGACGACGAGGTGCGGGGCCGGGTCGGCGAGCAGCAGCGTCGCCAGAGCCGTCCGGAAGCGTTCACCGCCCGACAGCGTGCTCACCGCGCGATCCGTCGTGTTCCCGCGGATGAGGAAGCGGGCGAGGCGGTTGCGCAGCTCCTTCTCGGGAATCTCCGGTGCCGCCAGTGCCACGTTCTCGATCACCGAACGCGAATCGTCGAGTCCGTCGATCCGCTGCGGCAGATACCCGATGCGGTCGGTGTGGGCGTGCGCGTCGACGGTCGGCGGATCCGTCTCAGCCGCATAACTCCGGAGAATCTGCAGTTCGGCGCGCTCCGCGGCCGAATCGGCGCGGATCTGCGAAGAAACTCCGGAGTTATGCGGGGTGCCGGATGCCACCAGCCGCTGCAGCAGCGTCGTCTTTCCGACGCCGTTGGCACCGACGATGGCGACGCGCTCGGGCCCCTGGACCACCCAGGACCGCTCGGCGTCACTGATGGTCGCGATGCGTCGGCTCCTGGCCACATCGGGATCCGGCAGCTCGATCTTCATCGAGGCATCCCCGCGGACGCGATGCCCGGCCGCGTCGAGAGCCTCGCGGGCGATGCTCTCCTTCTCGGCGACCTCCGTGCGCAGCCTGCCGGACGACACCTGCGCGGCCATCTTCCGCCCGTTCGCGATGATCTTGGGCACGCGCTTCTCCACGAAGGCCTTGTTGGCGACACGAGCGCGACCCGCGAGCTTCGTCTCGGCCTCGATCCGCTGACGCTTCTCCTTCTTGAGGCTCTGCTTGGCATCGCGCTCTGCCTGACGCGCGGCGTTCTGCTCGGCCTCCAGCCAGGCGCGCCATTCCGAGTACGGCCCGCCGAACACGCTGAGGGTGTGTGCGTACAACTCGGCCGTGTCATCCATCAGCTCGAGCAGCGCGACATCGTGGCTGACCACGATGAGTGTGCCCTTCCAGGCGTGCACCATCGCGGCGAGCTTGGCTCGCGCCTCGCGGTCGAGATTGTTGGTCGGCTCGTCGAGCAGCGTGATGGGCGCGCGGCGCAGGCGGATGCCGGCGATGGCGACGAGCACGGCCTCGCCGCCCGACAGCTCTCCGACGCTCCTGTCGAGGAACGACGGGTCAAGGCCTGCGTCGGCGAGGGCCACTTCGGCGCGCGCCTCGATGTCCCAGTCGTCGCCGACGGCATCGAAGTGCGCCGGGTCGACGTCGCCGGAGGCGATCGAACGGACGGCGTCCAACGGCGCGGCGATGCCGAGGAGATCGGCGACCCGTCGATCCGTGTCGAGCGTCAGGCGCTGCGGCAGGTACGCCACGTCGCCTGCCGTGACGATCGCGCCGGAGGTCGGCTCGAGGTCGCCGGCGATGAGGCGCAGCAGCGTCGACTTGCCTGACCCGTTGCGTCCTACGAGTCCTGTCCTGCCGGCGCTGAACGAACCGGTGACGTCGTCGAGTGCCGTCTGGCCGTCGGCCCAGGTCAGGGTGATGCGGTCGAGGGTGACCGATGAGTGTGTGGTTGGTGCGTGCATGAGTCTGTCTCCGGGGTGTGCGAATGCACTGACACCGGCAGCCGGCCGGGGCGCGTCGGAGCGAGCGCCGGATCGGCAGGGCGAGGCCGTGAGGCATGGTCGTGTCAGCGCGCGGAAAGATGGGCGCGGAGGCGACGACTCAGATCAATGAACTTCCAAACACGGCGGACAGGACTCGTCGATGCTACCCGGGCGTGTCGCACTGCGCAACCGTCGGGCGTGTTGCGCTGTCCGTCGTGAGAGGGATGCCGCCCCGACCTCCCGCGCGTACCGTTGAAGGATGGCTGACAGGGACATGAGCACCGGCGAGGCCCGCCAGCGCGCGAGCTGGGGAATCGGCATCGCCCTCGGCATGGGCGTCGGCGTCGCGATGGGCTCCGCACTCGACAACATGGGCCTGGGCATCGCGATCGGCATTGCCATCGGCATCGCCTTCGCGCTGGCGTTCGGCGCAGCGGGTCGCCGTCAGCGGCCTGACGACACGGCAGACGACGTCGCGGCGGACCCGACCTTCGATGACGAAGCCTCTGGGGCAAGCGGGTCGGACATCGATCCGGACACCGATGACCGGGACGGCGGCTCAGTCCGCTGAGTCGTCCAGCCACTTCTCCAGGAAGACCCGCACATCCAGCAGCTCGTCCTCGGAGACGCTGTGCGTCAGGCCGGGATAGACCCGCCCGGTGAGATCGGAGTGGTCGGGAAGCCACTGCGCTGTGTGATCGATCAGCGGCTGGGGGATGACGTCGTCGTTGGTGCCTCGGCCCCAGAACACCCGAGGCTTCGACGCGCGCAGCCCCTCGTCGTCGGGAAGATCGCCGGGCGTCGCGTAGCCGCTCAGGGCGACGATCGCGCCGAAGCGGGCGGCATCCAAACGCATGGCCTGCAACGACACGGCAGCGCCCTGCGAGAAGCCGAGCAGCGCGACCTTCGGGACATCGGCCGCCTCGGCGTCCAGCCAACGCAGCAGAGCTTCGGCCGCCGCGGTCGTCCCCTCGGAACTGCGGCTCTCCAACCCCTCGATCGGGTACCAGGAGCGACCCGGTGACGGCCACGGCGGGGTGAGGGGCGCGGCCACGGATGCCACGGCGATCCCCTCGGGCAGGAACGGTCGCAGCGCGAAGAGGTCGTTCTCGTCCGAGCCGTAGCCGTGCAGCATCACGAGAAGCGGCAGGCCGTCACGGTGCGCGGGCGCCCAGCGAGTGGCATCCGCATCGATATTCAGGAGGTCGCTCACACAGCCATCCTGCCAGCGCGCACCGACACTGGTAGAAATGGATCATGGCGGTGCGCACACCAGATCCAGACCCTGACGGCGAGAGCGACGATCTCTCGCAGTACAGCGAGCTGCCCTCCGACGCGAACAATCCGGCCTGGCTGAGCGAGTTCGAGCTCGCCGAGGCTAGGCGTCGTCTGCCCATGCTGTACGTCGAGGCCATCCCCGTGCGCACGGATGGCACTGGTCAGGTCACCGAGTTCGGCATCCTGCTGCGTTCGACGCCGCTGGGTGAGATGACTCGCACGATCGTGTCCGGACGCGTGCGGTTCGGTGAGACCGTGCGCGACGCGCTGTTCCGGCACATCGAGAACGACCTCGGCCCGATGGCCTTTCCGCTCCTGCCTCCGCAGCCGGTGCCGTTCACCGTTGCCGAGTACTTCCCGCTTCCCGGTGTCAGCGCGTATCACGACGACCGGCAGCATGCGGTGTCGCTCGCGTTCGTCGTGCCTGTCACCGGAACGTGCGAGCCGCGTCAGGACGCCCTCGAGGTCACCTGGTTCTCGCCGGAGGAAGCGGCATCGGATGCCGTCTCCGACGAGATGGAAGGCGGACGGGGCGCGCTGATCCGCACCGCGCTCGCCAGCCTCGGCCTGCTGCGCTGAGCACCTTCCCGCCGAGACCCCGTCTTACGCTCGACACCCCGTCGTAGATCCGAGATTACGACGGGGCCTCGGAGACAAGACGGGGTCTCGCGCGCCTTCAGGCGGTCGTCAGGCGTCCCAGCGCGGCGATGAACGCGTCGACGTCGGACTCCTGCGTATCGAAGCTGCACATCCAGCGGACTTCGCGCCGCGCGGCATCCCAGTCGTAGAAGCGGAACACGTCGCGCAGCTGGTCGGCGATGCCCTCGGGCAGCGTCGCGAAGACGCCGTTGACCTGGGTGGGCTGGGTGAACTCGACGCCGCGGATCGTGCCGTCGGCGATCCCCGCCTCGATGCCGGCCCTCAGGCGCGCGGCCATCGCGTTCGAGTGCGAGGCGTTGCGCTTCCACAGGTCGCCTTCGAGCAGTGCGATGAGCTGAGCCGAGACGAAGCGCATCTTGGAGGCCAGCTGCATCGAGTATTTGCGGCTGTAGATGAGACCGTCGGATGCCTCGGGGTTCACCACCACGATCGCCTCCCCGAGCATGGCGCCGTTCTTGGTGCCGCCGAAGCTCAGCACGTCGACGCCGGCATCGCGGGTGAAGGCGGCGAACGGCAGATCGAGCGCGGCTGCGGCGTTCGAGATGCGTGAGCCGTCCATGTGCAGGCGCATGCCGCGCTCGTGCGCGTGGTCCGCGAGGGCGCGGATCTCATCGGGGGTGTACAGCGTGCCGAGCTCGGTGGACTGCGTGATCGAGACGACCAGCGGCTGCGCGCGGTGCTCGTCGCCCCAGCCCCAGGCCTCGCGGTCGACGAGCTCGGGGGTGAGCTTGCCGTCATCCGTCGGGACGGTGAGCAGCTTCATGCCGCCCATGCGCTCGGGAGCGCCGCCCTCGTCGACGTTGATGTGGGCGGTGGATGCCGCGATCACCGCGCCCCAGCGCGGGAGCATCGACTGCAGGCCGACGACGTTCGCGCCGGTGCCGTTGAAGACCGGGAAAGCCTGGATGCCGTCGCCGAAGTGGCTGCGGAAGACCTCCTGCAGCCGCTCGGTGTACTGGTCCTCGCCGTAGGCGATCTGGTGGCCCTCATTCGCCGCCGCGATCGCCGCGAGGACTTCGGGGTGGATGCCGGAGTAGTTGTCCGACGCGAATCCCCGGATCTCAGGGTCATGGAGTGGATCATGCAGAGTGCTCACCGCACAAGCCTACTTGCGAAGTTTCCGTTGGCTCTGTGCAATGTCCGTCCCCATGATTAGTGTTTTCCGCATGGACCGAACCGCGGCTCGGCGGGCGTTCGCAGGCGTCCTGGTCAACACGCTCATCGCCAATGTGACGACGAGCTTCCTGTGGTTCGCGCTGACATTCTGGGTGTACATCGAGACGCAGTCGGTGCTTGCAACGGGCATCATCGGCGGGGCCTACATGCTCTTCGTCGCGCTGTTCGCGATGGTGTTCGGTACCGTCGTCGACCGGCACCGCAAACACGCCGTCATGCTGCTCTCGAGCGTCGTCTCGGCCGTCGCCTTCGGCGCCACGGGCGTGCTGTATCTGTTCTTCACCGAGGCGCAATTGCTCGACCTCGGGGCGCCGTGGTTCTGGGTGTTCGCCGGCATCATCCTGCTCGGAGGTGTGATCGAGCAGTTGCGCAACATCGCGCTGTCGACGACGGTGACCCTGTTGATCGATGAGGAGAAGAGGGCCAACGCGAACGGCCTGGTCGGAACGGTGCAGGGAATCGCGTTCCTGGTGACGAGCGTGTTCTCCGGGCTGTCGATCGGCTTCCTCGGCATGGGATGGACCCTGGTCATCGCCATCTTCTTCATGGGCGTGACCTTCGTGCATCTGCTGTTCATCCGGATTCCCGAGGCGGAGCCCGTCCCAGACCCGAACTCTTCCGGCGCCCTCGACTTCCGCGGCAGTGTGCAGGCGATCCGGATGGCGCCCGGCCTGTTCGCCCTGATCATCTTCTCGACGTTCAACAACCTCATCGGCGGCGTCTACATGGCGCTGATGGACCCGTACGGGCTGACGCTGTTCAACGCTCAACTGTGGGGGATCGCCCTGGCGTTCGCATCGACCGGCTTCCTCATCGGCGGCGCGCTGGTGGCCAAGTTCGGGCTCGGTAAGCGGCCGGTGCGCACGATGCTGCTCGTCGTGATCGCGATGGGGCTGCTCGGCGGGGTGTTCATGCTGCGCGAGTGGTGGCCGCTCTACGTCGTCGGCATGTGGTTCTACATGATGCTCGTGCCGCCGGTCGAGGCGGCGGAGCAGACCGTGATCCAGAAGGTGGTGCCCTTCCAGAGGCAGGGGCGCGTGTTCGGCACAGCGGCAGCGGTCGAGGCGAGTGCGGCTCCGGTCACGGCGTTCCTCATCGCCCCGATCGCCGAGTTCCTCATCATCCCGTACATGGACAGCTCGGCCGGTCGACAGCGGTGGGGCTGGCTGCTCGGCGAGGGAGATGCGCGCGGGATCGCCCTGGTCTGCCTGTTCGCCGGGCTCATCATGGTCGTCGCCGCCGGTCTGGCGTTCTTCACCCGTTCCTACCGCAAGCTCACGCTGCTCTACGAGAACGCACCCGAGCAGCAGATCCCGGACGGATCCGATACCGCGGATGCTCCGCCGGTCGTCCCCGGCGTCCCGCCGGAGCGGCGCGACTGACGTTCGGCTTCAGCCCAGTTCGATCACGCGATCGTTCAGCTCGTCCGCCGCGGCATCCCATAGCCGGACAACGGCCGTTGCAAGAGCATCCGGCTCAAGCGCCTTGGCTCGGAAGATGACGGATGCCGCACGCAGCGGCTCGCCGGCATCCCGAGCGTGCTTCGCGAACCCGTGCGCGACGGCGCGCGCCCACGCTTCACTCGCAGCCTTCACCGCCGCGTAGTTCGCGCCCCCGGCGAGGGGGCGGGCGACCGCCGTTGATGACACGATCGCGAAGCGTCCGGCATCCGACGCCTGCAACAGCGCGTCGAACGCGCGCGACGTCGCACGGACGGCCTCAAGCGCCGGCAGGAGGGCGGCGAAGTCATCATCGGATTGTCCGATGAGTCCGCCGCCCCCGCGCCAGCCGCCGACCAGCGGAATCACCGCGTCGACGTCCTCGAGCGCCCCAGCAAGCCTGTTCATGTCTTTGAGCGAGGTCGCATCCGCCATGTGCGTCTCGGCACCGGCATCCCGCGCGGCTCCGAGGCCGGCCGCAGACCGGCCGGTCGCGATCACGCGGGCACCGGCATCCACCAGTGCCCGCGTGATCGCTATCCCTGCCGCGCTCGTTCCCCCGGCGAGCACGATCGTGCGTCCCTCAGCAGTCATCACGCGCCCGATGCTTCAGAGCGCTCGGCCGAGTCAGCCATCCGTGCCACGGATGCCCGAGGTCGACTCGATCACCGGTCGCATCTTCTTCTCCAGCGCCTCGAAGAACATCGAGAGCGGGAACTCGTCGTCCATCACCGCGTCCGTGTAGCCCTTCGGAGCTCCGGCGAGAACCTCGTCCGACAGGCCGCGAGCCCAGGCGGATGCCGGATTCGGCGTCAGCACGCTGCGCACCAGTTCGTAGGCTGCCAGCCAGTGCGCCGTCTTCGGACGGTCGATGGAACGCCAGTACAGCTCGTCGATGCTCTCGCCGAGGGCGATGACGGCATCGGCCACACCGTCCCAGTCGAAGGTGAGCCGGGTGTCGGTCCAGTGCAGCACGCCGTGCTGGTGAAGCCACGCGAACAGCAGCTGTCCGCCCAGTCCGTCGTAGTTGCGCACGCGCGAACCGGTGATCGCGAAGCGGAAGATGCGGTCGAAGATCACGGCGTACTGCACGAGCCCGGCGTGCTCGAGCATCTCCTGCTCCGAACGCGAGAGCTCGTCGGTGCGTGCGGAGAGAGCGCGGTGAATCGCGACCGATTCCCTGAAAGCGGTCAGGTCGCAGCGCAGCTCTTCGAGCGAGTACAGGAAGAACGGCATCCGCTGCTTGATCATGAACGGGTCGAAGGGCAGGTCGCCGCGCATGTGCGTGCGGTCGTGGATGATGTCCCACATCACGAACGTCTTCTCGGTGAGGTCCTGGTCGTCGAGCATCCGCGCGGCGTCGTCGGGCAGCTCGAGCTTGGTGATCTCGGATGCAGCGCGGACGACGCGGCGGTACCGGGCGGCCTCGCGGTCCTGGAAGATCGCGCCCCACGTGAACGTCGGGATCTCGCGCATCGCGACCGTCTCGGGGAACAGCACGGCCGAGTTCGTGTCGTAGCCGGGGGTGAAGTCGATCAGCCGCAGCGAGACGAACAGCTTGTTGCCGTAGTCGCCCGCCTCGAGCTCGGCGATGAACTCGGGCCAGATCGTCTCGACGATGAGGGCCTCGACCAGCCGGTCGGGCGACCCGTTCTGGGTGTACATCGGGAAAACCACGAGGTGCCGGATGCCGTCGATGCGGTGCTGCTGCGGCTGGAAGGCCACGAGCGAGTCGAGGAAGTCCGGAATGCCGAAATCCTCCGCGGCCCAGCGTTCGAAGTCGCGCACCGACGCGGCGAGGTACTCGGCGTCGTGCGGGAACGCCGGGGCGAGAGCGCGGATGCCGGCCACGATCGCGGCGACATGTCGCTGCGCGGCGTCGCGCGCTTCAGCATCCGGAACCGATCCGTCCTTCACCTGCAGTTCACGGATCGCGATGGCCGCGTCCTTCAGCATCCGCCAGGCTGCGCTGGTCTCTGCGCGGGCTGCGTCCTCGACGACCTCGGGTTCGCCGATGATGGCAGTGGTCTGAAGAGGAGTGGACATCGGGACCTCCGATCGATGACTCAGCGGAAAATATCCGGCGAAAGCGTAAGTGTGCCGATATTATTCCACCTATGGAGGATGCTGTCGACCGCCGGATCATCGCCGAGATCTCCCGAGACGCCCGGGCGACGCTCGCTCAGCTCTCGGACGCCGTCGGGATGTCGACGTCGGCCGTGCAATCCCGGCTTCGACGGCTGGAATCCCGTGGCGTGATCACCGGGTACCGGCCGGTTCTCGACGCCGAGGCGCTGGGCAAGCCCTTGTCGGCGTTCATCGAGATCACTCCCTTCGACCCGGCGCAACCAGACGACGCACCGGAGCTCCTCGAGAAGTTCGCCGAGATCGAGGCGTGTCACTCCATCGCCGGTGAGGCGAGCTACATGCTGTTCGTGCGGGTCGCGTCTCCGCGGGCGCTGGAGGAGCTGGTCAACACCATCCGCGCCGTCGCCAATGTGCGCACGCGAACAACGATCGTCCTGCAGACCTATTACGAGAATCGCCCGATCGCAGTCGAGCCGGATTAGCGGTCCCCGAGCCTGTCGAAGGGTAATCTGCGGTCATGTCATTCCAGGCTTACCTCGATGCCGTCGAGACCAAGACGGGACTCACGCCGCGCCAGATCGTCGACCTCGCTCGTGAGAAAGGCTTCGACCAGAGCACCAAGGCCACGCCGATCCTCGAGTGGTTGAAGGCGGACTACGAGCTCGGTCGCGGCCACGGCATGGCGATCGTGCATGTCATCACGAAGGGCCCGCGGATCTCCGCCAAGCACGTCGACTCCGGTGGAACGCATGCGGACGCCAGTGACACCCTGTGGCTGGACGGCAAGGACAGCAACCCGAATCCGTAGCGCATCAGCGCGCCGACTAAACTGACCCTCCGTGGCAGCATCCTCGAAGCGCAAGAAGTCGGCGACGAAGCGGAAGCCGGTCCGCACCAGCGGAAATCCGGCCAAGCGACCCATCGTCGAGGCTCCGCCGATCACCGCGGAGGACTGGATCGGGGCCGCCCGTCTGCGCACACTGCCGCTCGCCGTCGCCCCCGTCGTCATCGGCACCGGGGCGGCGCAGCTCGTCGATCGTGAGCTGCACTGGGTCATCGCGCTCGCCTGCCTCGCGGTCGCGGTTCTGCTGCAGATCGGCGTGAACTTCACGAACGACTACAGCGACGGCGTCCGCGGGACCGATGCCCATCGGGTCGGTCCTGCCCGCCTGACGGCATCCGGCCGCGTGAATCCGCGCACGGTGCTGATCATCGGGTTGTCCTTCTTCGCGCTCGCCGCCCTCGTCGGCCTCGCGATCGTCATCCGCACCGGACAATGGTGGATGCTGGCGGTCGGGGCAGCCTGCATCGTCGCGGCCTGGTTCTACACGGGCGGCAAGCGCCCCTATGGCTACATGGGACTCGGCGAGGTCTTCGTCTTCGTGTTCTTCGGGCTCGTCCCCGTGCTCGGAACGACGTGGGTTCAGGCGTTCCACCTGCCTCAGGAGGCGTGGCTGGGCGCCGTGGCCGCTGGGCTCTTCGGTTGCGCCGTGCTGCTCGCGAACAACCTCCGCGACATCGATCAGGACCGCGAGGTGGGCAAGCGCACGCTCACCGTGAAGATCGGCCGCCCCGCGACGCGCGTGCTCTTCACCGTCTTCATCGTCGTGCCGTTCCTGATCGCAGCCTTCATCGCGCTGCTGTACCCGATCGCCTGGCTCGCGCTGATGGCGCTGCTCGCCGGCATCCCGGCGATCGTCATCGTGTGGACGTACCGTCAGCCGCGCGAGCTCGTCGTGGCGTTGGGGCTGACCTCGCTCACGGCTCTGCTGTACGCCGGCGCGCTGTACTGGGCTTTCGTGGGCTGACGGCTAGCGTCGGCCGAGCGTCAGCTCTCGCGCGGAGGGTTGGGCTCGCTGGGGGCCGCGTCATCGATGGCGGCGTCCTCGGCACCGGCATCCTGCTGTGCGCCCGTCTGCTTGCCGGGGCCACGTGCCTCCCGGCGCTCGTAGATGTCGGCGGATGCCCCGGAGAGCGGCTTGCGGAGGAACAGCACCGACAGGCTCGCACCGATGAGCGCGGCGAAGATGACGGTCAGCCACCAGTATTCGCGCAGGATCGGGAAGAAGAACCACATGATCGCCAGAGGTACGAGAAACGCCAGCAGCCGCAGCACGGAGTACACGAGAATAGGCGGCAACTTCATCTCACCAGTCTAGATCGGCGTGAAACCTCCCGACATTCTTCGTCGTATTGCGAGATCTTCGCGCGGATGCTGGGAGTGCAGGACCGCGGCCGGTAGCGTCGATGTCATCGCGGCGATCCGGGTGGTCCCGGGCTCCGGTTCATACCCGGAAGTGCAGCGGGTTCGACTCCCGCCGTCGCGTCTACGGCTCAGGTTCGAGCGTCCACCGTCCGAGCGCACCCCGGGGCCCGCCATCGCGGAACCCGCTTAGACTGGATACGTGTTCCGGGTATGGGCTGTTCTGGCTTTCCTCGCCCTAGTCTTCTGGGTGTTCAGCATCGTCGACTGCGCAGTGCAGCCGGCGACGCGGCACCGCGGTGTGCCCAAGGCCGCCTGGATCGCCATCGTCGTGCTGATCCCCGTGCTCGGCGGCATCCTCTGGTTCGTGATCGGGCGCCGCCGCCGCAGCGACCAGGAGAGCATGCGCTCCGTCGCCCCTGACGACGACCCCGAGTTCCTCCGCAGCCTCGGCAACAGCGAGCAGGACGAACGCATCCGGCGCCTCGAGGAGGAACTCGCGCGCCTCGACGACGAGACCGACGGCCCGGCCGCGGACTCGCGTTCATGACCTCATCGCCTGCTGCGGATGCCGCGGCATCCCTGCTCGCGGAGCTCGTCGCGTCCGGCATCCGCGACGTGGTGATCTCGCCCGGTTCCCGCTCGCAGGCGCTCGCGCTCGCAGCCTCGCATCTCGCCCGCCAGGGCGCGATCCGCGTGCACATCCGCATCGACGAGCGCGTCGCCGGCTTCACTGCGCTCGGCCTCGCCCGCGAGAGCGGGGTTCCGACTGCCGTGGTCTGCACCTCGGGCACCGCCGCTGCCGGGCTCCTGCCCGCTGCCATGGAGGCATTCCACTCCGGAGTCCCGCTCCTCCTGCTCACGGCGGACCGCCCGCCGGAACTGCGCGGCGTCGGGGCGAATCAGGCGACGATCCAGCCCGGCATGTTCGGTCCGTTCGTGCGCTGGCAGCACGATGCCCCCGTGCCGGGCGACGGTTCTTGGGACGGCCTCGGCGCGCGCGCGACCGCAGCCGCCATGGGAGCGGATGCCGCGTCCGACGCCCTGCCGGGCGTCCGCGGCCCCGTGCATCTGAACCTCCCGACTCGTGAGCCGCTCTCGAGCGCTCTGCCGGACGACTTCGCGGCGGTGGCCGGCACGGCGCCGACCTCGGATGCCGGTGAGTCGTATGCCCTGGAACGCGGACCCCGTACCGTCGTCCTCGCCGGCGCCGACGCAGGGCCTGCGGCCGAGGAGATCTCGTTCGCCGGATCCTGGCCGCTCATCGCCGAGATCGTCAGCGGCTCGCGCTTCGGACGCTATGTCGTGCACGGCTACCGCGAGCACCTGCGCGATGAGCAGCTGGGCGGCCGCATCGAACGGGTCGTCGTGCTCGGGCATCCGACCCTCAGTCGGGAGGCGACTGCGCTGCTGAAGCGCGACGACGTCGACATCGTCGCCGTGCGCTCGGGTGGCGAGTCGCTGAACCTCAACGGACGCACCCGTGCCGCGGCATCCGTCTCGGTCGCGGAAGGCGAAGTCGACCGCGCCTGGCTCGGCGAATGGATGCGGGCGTCAGCCGCCTCCGTCATCGACCTCAGCGAGAACGCACCCGACCAGGAGGGCCTGCACTCCACCGACCTCGGGGCGCGCCGCGATGCGATGCGCGCCGAGCTCGAAGCCGTTCGTCGCCCGCTCGATCGCGAGTTGCTCGTCGACGCCGTGTGGCGTGCGACCTGGCCGCACGACCGGCTGATGTTCGGGTCCTCCAGGCTCGTCCGTGTCGCCGACGCGGTGCTCGGCGGCAAGAAGGTTCCGGTGCATTCCAACCGCGGGCTGGCTGGGATCGACGGGACAATAGCCACCGCCATCGGCATCGCGATCGCCAGTCAGGCCGACGGCGCGGCCGGAATCACGCGCGTGCTGCTCGGCGACCTCGCCTTTCTCCACGATGTCGGCGCACTGCTGCTGCCGCCCGACGAGACCGAGCCGCGCATCCAGGTCATCGTCGGCAACGACGGCGGCGGCACGATCTTCGACGGGCTCGAGGTGGCGGCCTCCGCCCCGCGTGCTGATCTCGACCGTGTCTTCTACACACCTCACACCGCTGGACTCGAACAGCTCGCGCTCGCGTACGGCTGGGCCTATCAGCGCATCACCACGCGCGCCGCGCTCGACCAGGCGCTGACCTCGCCCGTGGCAGGCCGCCAGATCATCGAGGTTCCGCTGCCGCGTGAGTGAACAGGACAGACTCACGGCATGGAGCGGCGAACTGCGGGGCTTCGGGCACTCGGCGCGTTCTGATCCTCGCGCGATCGGGCAGGCCCGGGCAGGATGTACGCATGAGCAAGCGAGGCTGGAGCGCAGAAGCGACCGAACTGCTGCGCGTAGGGGAGGGCTTCACGCTCTCCGCCGTCGACCCGGGCAGTCACCCCGGCTACCGCGGCGACAAGAAGGACGGCGAGAAGGACCTCGTAACCGGCATCCAGAGTCTTGGCGAACTGCAGGAGCGGCTGTACGCCGCGAGTCGAGGCGGTGACGCGCACGACTCCGTGCTGCTCGTGCTGCAGGCGATGGACACCGCGGGCAAGGGCGGCGTCGTCCGGCATGTCGTCGGCGGTGTCGATCCGCAGGGCATAGAACTCGTCGCGTTCAAAGCTCCGACGGACGAGGAGCTTGCGCACGACTTCCTCTGGCGCGTCGAGAAGCGGCTGCCGCAGCCCGGCTTCATCGGCGTCTTCGACCGCTCCCACTACGAGGACGTCCTGATCGGCAAGGTGCGCAAGCTGGCCTCTGACGACGAGATCGAACGGCGCTACGACGCGATCACCGAGTTCGAAGCCCGGATCGCGGGATCCGGTACGCGCATCATCAAGGTCATGCTGCACATTTCGGCCGACGAGCAGAAGGAGCGCCTCGCCGAGCGCCTCGATCGTCCGGACAAGTACTGGAAGTACAACCCCGGCGACGTCGACGAGCGGATGCTGTGGCCCCAGTACATGCAGGCATACCAGGCCGTGCTCGACCGCACCTCGGCTGAGCACGCGCCCTGGTACGTCGTGCCGGCGAACAGCAAGTGGTACGCGCGCCTCGCCGTCCAGGAACTGCTGCTCGCCGTTCTCCAGGACATCGATCCGCAGTGGCCGGCCGCCGACTTCGACGTCGAGACGGAGAAGAAACGCCTCGCAGCGAGCTGAAGCCTCAGGCCAGCGCGTCGACCAGCGGGCGGAACTTGACCCGCGTCTCGAGCAGCTCGGTCTCGGGGTCGCTCGCCGCCACGATCCCGGCACCCGCGTATGCCGTGACGGCGATCGCGTCCGCCGACGGGGTGAACTGAGCGCACCGCAGCGCGATCGCCCACTCGCCGTTCCCCTCGCCGTCGATCCAGCCGACCGGCCCCGCGTATCGGCCGCGGTCGAACGGCTCGATCTCGCGGATGGCCGCCACAGCGACTTTCGTCGGCGTGCCGGCCACAGCGGCCGTCGGGTGCAGCGCCCCCACGAGATCCAGTGCCGATCCGCCGTCTGAGAGCTCTGCTTCGACATCGGTGGCCAGATGGAACAGGTTCGGCAGCTTCAGCAGGAACGGCTGCTCGCTCGAAGCCATCGCCCGAACGTGCGGGCGCAACGAGTCGAGCAGACTCTGCACCGCGTACTCGTGCTCGTCGATGTCCTTCGTGCTCGACGCCAGATGCGCCGACGCGGCGGCATCCTGATCGGCATCCGCACCCCGCCCGATCGTCCCGGCGAGCACGCGCGCGGTCACGGTGCCGTCCTGCACCGTGACGAGGGTCTCCGGGCTCGCACCGACGAGACCGTCGACCGCGAACGTCCACGTGTCGGGGTAGCCGGTCGAGAGTGCGCGGACGAGTCGCCGCAGGTCGGACCCGCTGGGGATCGTCCCTGCCAGATCGCGCGCCAGGACGATCTTGCTGACCGCGCCGCTCCCGATGCGATCCAGTGCCGTGCGCACGGATGCCTGATAGCCGTTCGGCGACTGCGCACCTGGCCCGACCGTCCCGGCCCAGTGGGGTCCGTACGCGCACGGGTCGATGGTGGCGCCCGGCTGATCCTGCGGCAGCTCATCACCGGCGATGGCGATCCGGGTGATCCAGCCGCGCCCGGCGCGTTTGCCGAGGATGATCGACGGCACGATCAGGATGCTGTCGGCCTCCGACCCTTCGTCGAAGGTGAGCGCTCCGAAACCGACCAGGCCCGTCCCCGGCACCCCCACAGGGTCGTCGACCTCGGCGTTCGCGACGATCTCGCGCCAAGCGTCGGCCATGATCGCGCTGCGCAGCACGCCCTGCCCGGCCGAGACGCGGATGGATGCCGGTGCTGTGGCCGGATCCGAGGAGCCGACCGCCACGATGCCGTCGCCGCGACGCAACCAGGCGAGCGGCCGATCGGGGTCGGCATACGCCAGTAGATCGTCGACCGGATCGAACTCGCGGGTCTGCACGATCAGGCGTTTGGTCACCCATCCAGGATAGTTCGTCGGGCGATACCGGTCGGATGCCGCCACTAGGCTGGCCGCGTGAGTTCCCGCCCCGAACCCGGCACCGAGATGATCTTCCAGTGGCGTAAGTGGGACGACTCGCCGCACTGGCGTCACGAGTGCGTCTATCTGGGGTCCGACGAGTGGGGCGACTGGGTCGGGCAGCCGATCGGATGGCACAGCATCCGTCCCGGCGCGGAGTTCCACGCCGAAGCGCCCAACGTCACGCTCGTTCCGCCGTCCGGTGACTTCGCCCTGACCGTGAACCGCGATCATCCGTTCGGGATGCGGATCTACATCGATCTGGGTTGGGACGTCCGCTGGTCGGATGACCCGCTGCTGGCGACCGGCATCGACATGGACCTCGACGTGATCCGGCTCGAGAAGGAGAGGGACCCGGCGGAAGGCCCGAGCGGCACCTGGGTCGACGACCGCGACGAGTGGGCGGAGCACAGCATCCGGTACGGCTATCCGGCCGACGTCATGGCGCGACTCGAAGCGCTGACGCTCAGCCTCGAGGAGCGCGTCCGCGCCCAGACCGCGCCCTTCGACGACGCGACCGCCGACCGCTGGCTCGACCGACTCCAGTCGCTGCGGCCGGACAGATCTAGACTGGAGGAGTGAGCCAGCCCAACCGCGCCGACCTCGGCAAGGACCCGAAGCGCGTCAGCGGCATGTTCGACCAGGTCGCGGCCGGATACGACCGCACGAACACCGTCATGACGTTCGGCAATGACGCGTTCTGGCGTGCGGCGACCACCCGTGCCGTCGCACCGCAGCGCTACGAGCGGATCCTCGATCTCGCGGCGGGCACGGCATCCTCCTCGGCATCCCTCGCCGCGAGCGGAGCCGACGTCGTCGCGGCGGATTTCTCGCCGGGGATGCTGGCCGAGGGCGAGCGCCGGCACGGCCACCTGCCGAACCTCTCGTTCGTCGAAGCCGACGCCACGAACCTGCCTTTCGCCGATGACGAGTTCGACGCGGTGACGATGTCCTACGGCCTGCGCAACGTGCAGGATCCGAAGAAGGCGCTCGCCGAGCTCTTCCGCGTGACCAAGCCGGGCGGGCGCATGGTGATCAACGAGTTCTCCACGCCGCCGGCGAAGGTGTTCCGTGGGCTCTACCGGTTCTACAACGCGCAGGTCCTCCCGCGGGTCGCGCGTCTGGCCGGCACCAACGGCGATGCCTACGACTACCTGAACGAGTCGATCCGCGACTGGCCCGACCAGAAGCGCCTGTCCGCCTGGATCCGCGAAGCGGGCTGGACCGACGTGGCCTACCGCAATCTCTCCTTCGGCATCGTCGCGCTTCACCGTGCGACCAAGCCGCTCGACCAGCCCGCGGCAGACGCCGCAGCGGCGACCGACCGGGCGTGAGCCACAGGTAGGGTGGGAACCGTGACTTCGAGCCCCGCTGCCCCGGGTTCGCGCCTCGCGAGCCGTCTCGGCTTCAGCGACCGCGTGTTCGTCGGGCCTGCCGCACGCCGCATCGCACGGCAGATCGAAGAAGGGCTCGACCTCGTCGAGAACGGCCTCGCTGAAGAACTGCGCGTCGCCGACTCCATCGCCGACGCCTCTGCTCGTTATCTGTACGAGGCCGGTGGAAAGCGCATCCGCCCCGTTCTCACGCTGCTCACGGCACAGCTCGGCGAGGGCAACATCGCGCCGGTGATCGACATCGCCAAGGCGCTGGAGATGACCCACCTCGGCTCGCTCTACCACGATGACGTCATGGACAGCGCCGACCGCCGACGCGGAGTACCAGCAGCGCACGCGGTGTGGGGCAACAACGTGGCCATCCTCACCGGTGACATCCTGTTCTCCCGCGCGAGTCAGCTCATGTCGCACTACGGCGACCGCGCGATCCGGCTGCAGGCCGACACGTTCGAGCGGCTCGTGATGGGGCAGCTCCACGAGACCGTGGGCGCCCAGCCGGGTGATGACCCGATCGAGTTCTACCTCCAGGTGCTCGCTGACAAGACCGGCTCCCTCATCGCCGCCGCCACCCAGGGCGGGGCGATCTTCTCCAACGCCCCTGCCGAATACGAGGAGCCGCTTCGGGTCTACGGCGAGAAGGTCGGCGTCGCGTTCCAGCTCCTCGACGACGTGATCGACCTGTCAGCGAACCCGGCCGAGACCGGAAAGGTCCCGGGCACCGACCTCCGAGCCGGGGTGCCGACCATGCCGTACCTGCTCCTGAAGGCGGAGACGGATGCCGCGTCCGCCGGCCTCGCGACGCGCATCGACGACGGCGTGGCCAGCATCGCCGACGGGGCGGATGCCGTCATCCTCGATCAGCCGCTCGCTGAGCTGCGTGACCACGTCGTCACCCAGAAGACGCTCGAGCTCGCCCGCACCTGGACCCGGGATGCCATCGCAGCCCTTGCGCCGCTGCCCAAGGGCACGGTGCGCGATGCGCTGATCCGCTTCGCAGAGACACTTGCAGACCGCAGCAGCTGATCGCATCCGTATCGCTGCAGCATCCGAAAGGACACCCATGACCAAGCTCAGGCTGGCCATCGTCGGGGCAGGCCCGGCTGGCATCTACGCCGCTGACATTCTGCTGAAGACCGAGCGATCGTTCGACGTGTCGATCGATCTGTTCGAGCAGCTCCCCGCACCGTACGGCCTCGTCCGTTACGGCGTGGCCCCCGATCACCCGCGTATCAAGGGCGTCGTCAACGCTCTTCGCGACGTGCTCGACCGCGGCGACATCCGTGTCTTCGGCAACGTGCGCTTCGGCGAGGACATCACGCTCGACGACCTGAAGAAGCACTACAACGCGGTGATCTTCGCCACCGGCGCCATCCGCGACACCACGCTCGACATCCCGGGCATCGACGCGGGCGGGTCCTTCGGCGCAGCCGACTTCGTCAGCTGGTTCGACGGCCACCCCGACGTGCCGCGCGACTGGACGCTGGATGCCGAGTCCGTCGCCGTCCTCGGCAACGGCAACGTCGCGCTCGACGTGGCCCGCATCCTCGCCAAGCATGCGGAGGACCTGCTGCCGACCGAGATCCCCGACAACGTGCACGCCGGCCTCGAGGCATCGAAGATCACCGACGTCCACGTCTTCGGGCGCCGAGGGCCGGCCCAGGTGAAGTTCACCCCGCTCGAGCTGCGCGAGCTCGGTGAGCTGCGCGACGTCGACATGGTCGTCTACGACGAGGATTTCGACTACGACGAGGCATCCAAGGATGCCGTCGCCAGCAACAAGCAGGTCAAGGTCATCGACCGCATCCTGCAGCAGTGGCGCACGCGTCCGTCGGTGAACAACGCCGGGGGAGAGGCGTCCCGCCGTCTGCACCTGCACTTCTGGGCGAAGCCGGTCGAGATCAAGACGGATGCCGAGGGCAAAGTCGCCGCGATCGTCTACGAGCGCACGCAGTCGGACGGCTCCGGTGGCATGACCGGCACGGGCGAGCTGAGAGAGATCGCGATCGGGCAGATGTACCGCGCGGTCGGTTACTTCGGGTCGCCCTTGAAGGATGTCCCCTTCGACAAGAAGCACGGGGTGATCCCGAACCGCGAGGGTCAGGTCATCGCCAAGGACTCCAATCAGCGCGTCCCCGGCATCTACGCCACCGGCTGGATCAAGCGCGGACCGGTCGGACTCATCGGCCACACGAAGTCCGATGCGATGGAGACGGTGCAGCACCTGGTTAACGACCAGGGCTCGTGGTGGCAGCCGGCCGATCCGTCGGAGGCGGCGATCCCGGCACTGCTCGAGTCTCGCGGCATCCAGTGGACCGACCTCGACGGCTGGCACCGACTCGACGAGCACGAGGTCGCCCTCGGTGCGCCGCACGAGCGCGCGCGCATCAAGGTGGTCCCGCGCGACGAGATGGTGCGCATCTCCCGCGGGGAGTGAGTCACCCGCGGCTAGGCTGGCGCCATGACCGCCTGGCTGCCCGACGTCCTCGGCGACGAGTTCGAGCAGACCACGCTGCCGCTGGGTGAGGACCATGAGGGCGAGGTCGTCGCGACGCTCGTGCGCGCGCTGCCCGATCCTCTCCCCGAACCGCCGCGCGGGTGGAATCGATTCGTGCGCCGACTCCGCGGGCGGCCCGTCGAGGTTCCGCCGCCGCTGCTCGACGGCGTCGACGTGCTGTACGTGCACGGATGGTCCGACTACTTCTTCCAGAAGCGGCTGGCGCGGTTCTGGACCTCACGCGGTGCCCGGTTCTTCGCGCTCGACCTGCGCAAATACGGCCGCAGCCTGCGCGACGGGCAGACGCCAGGGTACATCGCCGACCTCGCGACCTATGACGAGGACATCGAAGCCGCTGTCGCGGCCATGGAATCCGATGCCCGTGGTTCTCGTCGGCTCGTCCTCATGGGGCATTCGACCGGTGGGCTCGTCCTCAGCCTGTGGGCGTCGCGGCATCCTGAGGCGACGGACGCCGTCATCCTGAACTCGCCGTGGCTGGAGTTCCAGCTCGCGCCGCTGCGTGCTGCGATCACCCCGATGGTCGAACTGCAGGCGCGGCTGCGCCCGATGGAGGCGGCGCCCCAGATCGATCTCGGCTTCTACGCACGCGCGCAGGCGGCCGTCGTCGACCCCGATGACCTCATGGAGACGAACCCGGAATGGCGCCCGGTGCCGGCGATGTCCGTTCATGCCGGGTGGCTGCGCGCCATCCTGCACGGGCACCGTACCGTCGCCGAGGGGCTCTCGATCACGGCCCCGGTGTGCGTACTGCTGTCTGCTCGGTCGGCTCTGCCCACGCGCTGGTCGGATGAGCTCACCTCGGCCGACACCGTGCTCGTGGTGGAGGGCGTCGCGCAGCGCGCCCTGCGTCTGGGATCGTCGGTCACCGTGGAGCGGATCGACGGCGCACTCCACGACGTGTTCCTGTCGCGCAAGTCAGCGCGCGACGAGTCGTACGCCCGGCTGGAGCGCTGGGTCGTCGGATGGGCGGCGAGCAGCCCGCGAAGTTCGTGATGGATGTCACGACCGCGAGAGCCTCATCGGGGCAGACTGAGTTCGTGCCCAAGGACCCCTTGATCGATGACGATCAGCTGGACGATCTGGAGCGCGAGCTCGTCGGTCGCGCTCGCGGACGTGTGCTCGAGATCGGTGCGGGGCGCGGTGAGAACTTCGGGGCGCTGCCGCCCGATGTCGTGTGGCAGGGGCTCGAGCCCGACGACGTTCGGCGGGAGGAACTCGCACGTCGGGCGCGCGAGTGGGGGCACGCCGCCGTACCGATGGCGGCCGGGGCCGAGAGCGTACCGCTCCCGGACGGCTCGATCGATGTGGTGGTCGGGACATACGTGCTGTGCACGGTGCCCGACGTCCGCGCGGCCCTGAACGAGCTGCGGCGCGTCCTCGTTCCGGGAGGACGGATGCTGTTCGTCGAACACGTGCTCGCGCCACGGGGATGGGTGCTGCCGCTGCTGCAACGCGCAGCGACCCCGTTCACGGTGCACTGGTGCGCGGGGTGCCATCAGAATCGCGACACGCTCTCGAGATTCGCGGAGGCCGGCTTCATCGACGTCGATGTCCGCCGCGTGCGGGTCAGTGATCGGCCGCTGCCGCCGACACCTGTCGTGCTCTATGAGGGTCGCGCGCCGGCGTGATCCGGGAGTGGCCGGAGGTCAGCGGTAGTTGATGGACTGCATCGGGGTGTTTGCCAGTGGTTGCCCGCAGGTGAAATCCGCGGAATTACGCGGATTTCTGGTTGTCGTGGGACGGGCCTGAAAGGCGTGCGCGGAGAATTCTGCGGACTTTTTGCGGACTGGCTGCGGACTGCCGCAGGGGGATGCCGGCGCCATTCGGCGGTAGCCGCTCGCCTGTATGTCGGTGAAGGTGTCTCGGGTGCCACTGATCGTGACGGCCGTTTCCGTCGGTCGGATTGTCGCGAGCGCGTAGGCGTAGAAGGCGTTGAGCGCCGCTCACCTCCCTCCGACGGCGAGAGTGTAGCGGCGAGGAAACGACTCCGTTCCTGCCGTTCGCTATTTGCAGACTCCGCTCTCCGCTGCGCTGCGAGCTCCGCTTAGCAACCGCTCACTCGGGCACTGCGTCGTCCCCTCGCCGCGTGATCAGCCGATTGTCGGAGCGAGGGTGAAACTCGAGGCAGGAGCCGTTTCGGGTGCGTGATCGTAACGGGCGTTGAGGGCGCAAGCGGCTATCCAGACACCCACAGGGTAGGCAGTCGTGAGAACGTCACCAGCACGCCTGGTGCGTCAGACGAGCTCGCTTACCAGCTGCTCGATGCGTGCACGGATGTCGTCGCGGATGGGGCGGACCGAGTCGATGCCCTGACCTGCCGGGTCGTCGAGCTCCCAGTCCTCGTAGCGCTTCCCGGGGAAGAACGGGCAGGCGTCCCCGCAGCCCATCGTGATGACGACATCGGAGGCCTGGACCGCTTCGGTGGTGAGTACCTTCGGGGCTTCGGCGGTGATGTCGATGCCGAGCTCGGCCATGGCGTCGACGGCGATGGGGTTGATCTGGTCGGCGGGCATGGATCCCGCGGAGCGGACTTCGATGCGGTCGCCGGCGATGTCGCGGAGGAATCCGGCGGCCATTTGGGAGCGGCCGGCGTTATGGACGCAGACGAACAGGACGGACGGCTTTGCGGTGGTATCAGTCATAGTGACTCCAGGTAGTGAGTAGCGGTCAGTTGAGGAGATCGTCGACGAGGGTGCGCACGCGGGCGGTGATGTCGTCGCGGATGGCTTCGACGCCTTCGCGGGAGGCGAGGGCAGGGTCTCCGACGGCCCAGTCGTCGTAGCGGACGCCGGGGATGATGGGGCAGACATCGCCGCAGCCCATTGTGATGACGACATCCGCAGCCCTGACGGCATCATCAGTCAGCGGCTTCGGGAATCGCTCGGCGGCGCCGTCGCCTTCGATCTCGGCGAGCAGTGATCGCACGTGCGGGTGGATGACATCTGCGGGGCTGGAGCCGGCTGAGCGGGCGATGATCCTGCCGCCTGCGAGCTGATTGACCAGTGCGGCGGCGAGCTGCGAGCGGCCGGCGTTCGCCACACAGACGAACAGCACCTGCGGGACTGCTGTGTCGCGGTCGCGGGTGAGGTCGCTCAGGCGCTGCCGGGCGAACCGCTCCGTGAGCGGGATCAGAGCCGAGGTGACCCGGGCGGTGCGAGCGAGGGCTGTGTATGACTCTCGGACGATGGTGAGGACGGTTGCTGAGTCGATCGCCGGGATCTCTGCGGCCAGTTCGTCGGCGAGATGAGTGACGCGTGCGTCGAAGTCTGGTCGGCGCGCCTCGTCGGCCGCGTCTTCTGTCCAGGGTGCAACGGTCGCGGGAGCAAATGAATCCAGCAGCGTGGTGACGGCGCGGCGGCGGTTCGGGTTGATCTTGTACCAGACCCAGGTGCCGCGGCGCTCAGAGGTCAGCACGTCGACGTCCTTGAGAACCCTGAGGTGATGCGACACGGTCGGCTGTGACACCTCGGCGAGCTCAGCGAGGTCGCAGACGCAGGATTCCCCGCGCGGGTCGGAGGCGATCGCGGACAACATCCGCAGGCGCAGGGGGTCAGAGAGCGCCTTCAATGTGGCTGCGACGGACGACGCCGCGTCCTGCCCGATCGCGTGCGAGGCGACCGGACTGCAGGCGTCCTCAGCGGTCAAAGTGACATTCATCATGGCGTCCTTACCTCGGTGCATGGAGCTGCGGCGTATGGGTCAGTGTGGAACCACTTGCGTGCTGCCCAGAGCGAGACATAGACGAGCCCCACAAGTACCGGCACTTCGATTAGCGGGCCAACGACGCCCGCGAGGGCCTGACCCGACGTCGCCCCGAACGTGCCGATGGCCACGGCGATGGCGAGTTCGAAGTTGTTGCCGGCGGCGGTGAAGGCCAGTGTCGAAGAACGCGCGTAACCCAGTCCGAGGGCCTTGCCGGTGAAGAGTCCGATGAACCACATGACCGCGAAGTACACCAGCAGCGGCAGTGCGATCCGCGCGACGTCGAGGGGCCGAGAGGTGACCTGTTCGCCCTGCAAGGCGAACAGCAGAACGATGGTGAACAGCAGGCCGTAGAGTGCCCACGGGCCGATCTTGGGCAGGAACTTCTCTTCATACCAGTCGCGGCCCTTGCGGCGTTCGCCGATGAAGCGGGATGCGAATCCGGCCAGCAACGGGATGCCGAGGAAGATGAGCACGTTCAGGGCGATCGCTCCGACGGAGAAGTCGAGTCCCTGCGTGTCCAGTCCGAGCCATCCGGGGAGGATGGTGAGGTAGAACCAGCCGAGCAGTGAGAATGCGACGACCTGGAAGACGGAGTTGATCGCGACGAGCACGGCGGCGGCTTCGCGGTCTCCGCAGGCGAGGTCGTTCCAGATGACGACCATTGCGATGCATCGGGCGAGCCCGACGATGATGAGGCCGGTCCGGTATTCGGGCAGATCGGGGAGGAACATCCAGGCCAGGGCGAACATCAGCGCGGGGCCGATCAGCCAGTTCAGCACGAGCGAGGAGATGAGCAGCTTCTTGTCGCCGGTGACCGCGGCGACCTTGTCGTAGCGGACCTTCGCGAGCACCGGATACATCATCACCAGCAGACCCAAGGCGATGGGGATCGAGATCCCGCCCACTTCGAGGCTTGCGAGCAGTGGCGATACGCCGGGGACGAAGCGTCCGAGGAGGATGCCGGCGACCATGGCGAGCCCGATCCACAGCGGCAGCCAGCGGTCCAGGGTGGACAGGCGGCGCGTCGTTGACGTCGGTGCGGGAACGGTTGCAGCACTCATGCGAGCAGCGCCTCCATCTTCTCGGCGATAACAGGCTTCGGGTGCGCGCCGATGAGGATGTCGGTGCGGACACCGTTCTTGTAGAAACCCAGGGTGGGGATCGACGTGACACCGGCGGCCACTACTGTCTCCGGGTTCTGGTCGGCGTCGAGCTTGACGATCTTGATCCGGCCGTCGTATTCGGTGGCGAGCTGATCCAGCACAGGTGCGATCTGCTTGCAGGGTCCGCACCAGGTGGCCCAGATGTCCACGACAACGGGGAGATCCGCATCGAGGACCTCGGTCTGGAATGTGGCGTCGGTGACAGGTGTGGGGGCGCTCATGCGAACACTTCCTCGATTTCGAGTTCGATCGTGTTGCTCTCGTCGAGAGCGGACAGGTAGTGCTGGGCGTCCTGCGCGGCTGCGCATCCGGTGCCCGCAGCGGTGATGGCCTGGCGGTAGGTGTGGTCGACCAGGTCGCCAGCCGCGAACACTCCGGGAAGGTTCGTGCGGGTGGAGGGGTGTTCGACGAGCACGTAGCCGTCGGCATCCGTGTCGATGATCCCAGTGACCAGTTCGGAGCGCGGGTCATGGCCGATAGCCACGAAGATGCCGGTTGCCGAAAGCTCGCGTTCTGCTCCGGTGACGGTGTCGCGGAGGGCGACAGCGTGCACCTTCTCGGCACCGATGATGCCTGCGACCTCACTGTTCCACGCGACGTCGATCTTCGGGTGATCCAGCACCCGCTGCGCCATGATCTTCGAGGCACGGAACTCTTCGCGGCGGTGCACGACAGTGACCTTCGACGCGAAACGCGTCAAGAACAGCGCTTCCTCCATCGCGGAGTCGCCACCGCCGACGACCACGATCTCCTGCTCACGGAAGAAGAACCCATCACACGTCGCACACCACGACAGGCCATGGCCGGTCAGCCGCTCTTCTTCGGGCAGTCCGAGCTTGCGGTAAGCGGACCCCATCGTGAGGATGACGGCGCGGGCACGGAAGGTCTCACCGGCGCCGGTCTCGATGACCTTGATCGGACCCTCGAGGTCGACGCTGACGGCGTCGTCGAGCAGGATGCGTGCGCCGAAACGCTCGGCCTGCGCACGCATCGACTCCATCAGTTCTGGGCCCTGCACACCATCGACGAACCCGGGAAAGTTCTCCACCTCAGTCGTCGTCATCAACGCGCCACCCGCGGTGACGGAACCTGCGAGCACCACTGGTTCGAGCCCCGCACGAGCCGCGTAGACGGCGGCGGTGTACCCGGCGGGTCCGGAACCGATGATGACCAGCTCAACCTCTTGAATCGACATGTGTCTATATTGACATCCATCGATGCCGAATGCAATCATGCTGAAAAGAGTTCACCTGCCCGTCACCTGGCGAGCGGATCATTGCCAGTGCAGCGATCGTGCTGCAGCCTAGAAAGCAGAATCACGATGACCCAGCCAAGGACCGTCCTGTTCATATGCAAGCACAACGCGGGGCGTTCGCAGCTGGGCGCCCACCTACTCACACATGTCGGCTCCGAGCAGTTGGTGGCGACGAGCGCGGGTATCAGCCCGGCAGAAACGATCAATCCGGTGATTGCTGAGTCGTTGCAGGAACTCGGGATCGACACGAGCGCCGCCCGTCCGCGTGCTGTCACGGTCGAGGATCTCGCGTCCGCCGATGTGGTGGTGTTGATGAAGCCGGGACTCCCGCTCCCTGGTCCTGTCGGCGGAGAGCTGGTCGAATGGTCCTTCCCTGACCCGTCGAACTGGGAAGCCGACGGCGTGCGGGAACTGCGTGACGCTGTCGCCGAGAAGGTCCGCCAACTCGCTGCCCGCCTGGTCGGCTGAGATCGCGAAAGGGTGAGACCTCGATCTGAGGCCTCACCCTTTCGCATGTGCGGTTAGCCGACCGGGATGGGACGCAACCCGATCTGCACCACGGCCGGAGCCGGGGCTGCACAGCAACTTCCCGCGTTGTCGTCGAAGTCACCCGACCCGCCACACACGCCGGTATCCGGCAGGACGAGATCCTTGCGCGCGGCGGCTTCGTGATCTCCAGCGAGATGTGCCGTAACGCTGCGCACCTGCTCGTATCCCGTCAGAGCAAGGAACGTCGGTGCACGCCCGTAGGACTTCACCCCAACGATGAAGAACCCGTGCTCGGGCTGCGCGAGCTCTCTGGCACCTGTTGCCGATACCGAACCGCACGAGTGGATGTTCGGGTCGATCTCCGCGGCGATCCCGGCGACGGCATCGAGAGCGGGGTCAAGGCTGATACGCAGCTCGCGCAGCATCTCCGTGTCGGGCCGGAACCCGGTCAGGGCGAACACATGAGCGACGCCCACGACCTCACGTCCGTCCTCGGCGATGATCGTCAACGCCTCATCCTCTTGACGGATTTCCGCGACCCGGAATCCGGTGACTAGGTTCACCAGACCCTCATCGATCATCCTGCGGGCGCGAGAGCCGAGCGCAGCGCGTTCCGGGAGCTCATCGCCGAGCCCACCACCGAAGACATTCATGGCGCTCCCGCGACGCAGAAGCCACGTGACGCGGGTGCCGGGCGATCGCCTGGCCAGTTCGCTCAGGCGCAGCACGGCATGCGTGGCGGAGTGCCCGGCGCCCACGACGACGACATGCGACCCGGCGAGTTCGGAGACGTCGTCAGGGATGCGGTACGAGATCGAAGCCGAGGCCCTTGCTTCGCCGAGCGCGGGGAATCCATCACTGCCCGCCGGATTCGGAAGACCCCACGTGCCGCTTGCATCAATGACGGACCGGGCGCCCAGGCGCGATTCATGCCCGTCTGAGTCGACCAGGTGCACGATGAAGGGCTGACTCTTGCGCCCACCGTCGACGACCTTGTCACGCCCCTGACGAGAGACGCCCGTCACTGTCGTGGCGTACCTCACCTGCTCTCCCAGAACGTCGGCGAGCGGCGCGAGGTATTCATTCACCCATTCGGCGCCGGTCGGGTATCCCGAGGCTGGGGCACTCCAGCCGGTGGATTCGAGGAGACGTCGTGCCGCCGCATCGGTCAGTTCCGGCCAGGCCGAGAAGAGCCGTACATGGCCCCATTCCGAAACTGCTGCTGCGGGCCCCTCGCCACGCTCGAGGACAACGACGTCCACACCGCGTTCGGCAAGGTGCGCTGCTGCGGCAAGCCCCTGCGGGCCCGCCCCGATCACGACAACTGGAAGCTCATCCATCACATCTCCTCAAATCGAAGTTATTCGATATGAAAAGAGTTCCGCATCTATCGAAGAATGTCAATACGTGTCAGACTAGCCCCGTGAGCTTGCCAACCACCATCGAAGCGAACACCTGCTGCGTGCCGCGCATCACATCTTCGCTCACCGCAGAGGACGCGGAACGTGTCGCCCGCGTGTTCAAAGCACTCGGGGACCCCACGCGCGTCAGGCTGCTGTCGTTGATCGCGGCCGGCGCCGGCGGTGAGGCATGCATCTGTGATCTCACAGAGCCGGTGGGGCTTTCGCAAGGGACGGTCTCTCATCATATGAAGCTGCTCACCGATGCCGGTCTGGTGACGCGGGAGCAACGGGGTAAGTGGGCGTACTTCGCTCTCAATGACGGCGCGCTGGATGCGGCGGCTGACGCACTTCGTTCGGTATGACCGCTGTGGAGGCGCCGCCCCGCTCGGGTGAGCGTGTGGCCGCGCTCTCCGTAGGGCGGGTCATCAGCTGGGGAATCCGTGCTCTATCAAGCGGCTTTCACGGTCATCGCCTGCCGGTACGGTGCGCGTCGTCGCGGCGCAATGACGATCCTGACCTTGGCCGGCGGCCTCGCCTCTACCGCAGCTTCTTACGGGGAAGCGATCGCCCGCAGCATGTGCACACCTGGTCGGAGTCAGTTGCGATGAGTGAGGATGGCCTCTCGGATCTGCTCGACCGTCGGGAGACCAGCGAGACCCGCCAGGGTTGCATAGATTCGGCAGGCTAAGTCGACGCTGGTATCAGCACCGGGGAAGAGGTCTTCTCCGTTCAGGGTGATCGTGGGGGATCCCGCGAAGGGAACCTCTGCCGCGTCTTTTTTAGAGCGGATGAGTCGATAGTGCAGTTCTGTTGCTTCGTGGCCCGTCTCTCGTAGGGCTTCGGAAACACGACGCCCGGCTTCGATCCAGCTGGGGCATTCAGCGATGTGTAACGGTTCGATCTTCATGGTTCCAGGATCCTCCTTATTCGGTGCTCAATCTTGGGGGTGCATGGGTGATCCCACTGTCGTCGACGATGAGCATGTCGCCGGCGTTGGTGATCGCGATGGCCTGTGCGGTCCCGTGAATGGTTCCGACCTCTGTCCATTGCGTCGCTCCCGCGGTGATGACCCAGATCTGCCCACCGATTCCGACGCCGACGCCGACGCGCAGAAGGTGGCGCCACGAGGGTCACACCGGAGGTCCACCGAAAACGATCGTTTTCGGCTATCTAGCTCACGAATCCGGGATTCGGTTTCCAGAAACGTGCGCCGTAACGATCTTTCGGCAGGCGTATTCGGCGAGAGCCGGGGGGATTCGACCCTCGGCGTTAGCGGCCTGTTGCCTCATCGAGGGCGTCGGTCAAGTCGCTGAGCTGGGTGAGCTCGAGTAGTGGTTTCGCGGTGCCTGGACGCATGCGAGCACTCGAATGCCGTGGTCATCATCCCGGTCGACAGTGACGCGGACGAGTCCGTATGGATTGGCGGTGCCAACGTCGACGAGACGACGGCGGATGTCGTCACGTGGCTCAGTGACGACACGAACCCTGCACGTCGGCCGGCGCTCGTCGACATCCGGCAGTTCTCGCCGACCCGACTAAACCGACACGAGCTGGAAGAAGAGGTCGAGCGGGGGCGGTGACGCGTCGCATGCAGGCCGACACAGCTGGCGCGAGTACATGCGCACGAGGAATCGAACTGCTTGCGCTTCACCGGTCCGGGCACTTTCGAATCTGCCGCGAGTCAGCGAACGAGGCGGGCGATCGCCTGAGACGCTTCCCGGACCTTCTCTTCGGCGATGTCGCTGCCGGCGCGAGCTGCATCTGCCACACAGTGGCGCAGGTGGTCTTCGAGGAGCCCGACGGCAACGCTCTGCAGGGCGCTGGTCAGTGCGGAGATCTGAGTGAGGATGTCAATGCAGTACTTCTCGTCCTCGACCATGCGGTGGATGCCGCGTGATTGTCCTTCGATGCGCTTGAGGCGAGCAAGGTAGCGGGCTTTGTCCGTGAGGTACCCGTGCTCTGTGTGGTTGCAGGACGTTGTAGGGACGGTGGTATCAGCCATCTGGATCTCCGGCGGTTGTGGTCAGCGGTTCAGGATGACGCGGGTCGTGGTGTCGGGGCGGAGGTCGAGTCGGCGCAGCAGTTGTGCGTTGAGGGCGACGACGATGGTGGATAGTGACATGAGGATCGCTCCGACCGACATCGGGAGCACGAATCCGATGGGGGCGAGGACGCCGGCGGCGAGAGGGACGGAGATGATGTTGTATCCGGCAGCCCACCAGAGATTCTGCTTCATCTTCCGGTACGAAGCCCGTGACAGTTCGATCACGGAGAGTACCGAGCGGGGGTCGTCGCTTGCGAGGATGACACCAGCAGAGGCGATCGCGACATCTGTGCCCGCACCGATCGCCAGCCCAACGTCGGCCTGCGCGAGGGCAGGGGCGTCGTTGACGCCGTCGCCGACCATTGCGACCTTACGGCCCTCGTTCTGGAGTTGTTGGACCTTGGCGGCCTTGTCCTCCGGGCGTACTCCGGCGAAGACGCGGTCGATGCCGAGGTCTTGGGCGACGGCCTGCGCCACGGCTTCCGCGTCGCCGGTAATCATCACCACTTGCACGTCGAGTGCGTGGAGGGCGTCGACGGCTTCCCGGGATTCCGAGCGCACCTCGTCGGCGAGTTTCAACGCGCCGACGACGCGGCCGTCCTGGATGACGTGCAGGATGATCGCGCCATCCGTCCGCCACTGATCGGCGACCGGGAGCTCGTCGGCGTTCTCCTCGGTGAGCAGGTGCGGTCCACCGACTCGGATGATCTTCCCGTCGACGGTCGCTGTGACGCCCACAGCGGGCGAGGAAGTGAAGTCGCCGTTGCGCGGGATGGTGAGCTGCTTGTCGGCGGCTGCGCGCACGATGGCCTTCGCGAGCGGGTGCTCACTATCAGTTTCTGCGGCGGCGGCCAGTGCGAGGATCTGGTCGGGGTCGGTGCCGTCGACGACGGAAATCTCGGAGACGACGGGCTCGCCCTTGGTGAGGGTGCCGGTCTTGTCGAACAGGACCGTGTCGATGGTGCGCATGCTTTCGAGCGCGAGCCGGTCTTTGACGAGAACGCCGCCCCGGGCGGCGCGTTCGGTGGCGATTGAGACGACCAGCGGGATGGCCAGGCCCAGCGCGTGCGGGCAGGCGATGACGAGGACGGTGATGGTGCGGATGACAGCCGCGTCAGGCAAGCCGACCAACGTCCAGACGATCGCGGTGATCGCCGCAGCACCCAGGGCGAACCAGAACAGCCATCCGGCGGCGGTGTCCGCGAGCCGCTGTGCGCGGGACGAGGAGCTTTGCGCTTGGGTGACGAGACGTTGGATGCCGGCGAGGGTCGTGTCGTCGCCGGTCGCGGTGATCTCGACGCGAAGCCCGGAATCGGTGGCAACGGTGCCGGCTGTGACGTGGTCGCCGCTGCCGCGTTCCACGGTGCGGGACTCGCCCGTGACCATGGACTCGTCCATCGAGGCCCGTCCGTCGACGATGCGCCCGTCGGCGGGGACGCTGCCACCCGGCCGTACGATGACAACGTCGCCGACGACGAGATCGGTCGGTGAGACCGTGACGACCTGGTCATTCTCGACGCGCTCTGCCTCATCGGGGAGAAGAGCGGCGAGTGAGTCCAGGGCGGAAGTCGTCTGGGCGAGGGAGCGCATCTCGATCCAGTGCCCGAGAAGCATGATGACGATGAGGAGGGCGAGCTCCCACCAGAAGTCTAGTTCGTGATGGAGCACGCCGAGCGTCGCGCCCCAGGAGGCGGCGAACGCGACGGTGATCGCGAGGCCAATGAGCAGCATCATGCCGGGCTTGCGAGCGCGGAGCTCGCTGACTGCACCGACGAGGAACGGCTTTCCACCCCACGCGTACATGACAGTGCCCAGCACCGGGGATACCCAGGACAGACCCGGAATATCGGGGAGGGTGTAGCCGAGGATCATCGAGAACATGCCCGACAACGCGACCGTGGGGACGGCGAGGACGAGCATGATCCAGAACAGGCGACGGAACTGCCCGACGTGGTCGCCATGGCCTGCATGACCGCCGTGTCCAGCGTGGGTGTTGTGACCGGAGGGCGCGTTGTCGCTTCCGTGGTCTCTGTGACTGTGCGCGGCCGCGTCTGACTGCGGTGCATGCGCCATTGCTTGATGTCCCGCGTGCGCATCGTGGTCAGTTTCGGTCGTCACTGCGGGGGTCGACGCCGCGTGGTCGTGGTGGGCGTGGGTGTGCTCCGCGCCGTCGTTACGCGAGTGGCTCATGGGCCTATCCTCCTCGGAATTGAGAACCGTGGGGCTGACTTGTCTGGCGTGCCCCGCACCGTGAAACGGTGTCAGGCAGCAGCGGTGGCGTACTTAGCCGGGTCGGCGTCGAACGCGGGCTCGCATCCAGCGCAGCAGAAGTAGTACCGGGTGCCGTCGTAATCGCGGTACAGGCCAGCAGCTTCTGCATCCGCCTTGATGACGGTGCTGCCTACCATCACAGGACATTCGGCGAGATCTTCCGCGGGCGGGGTGAGGAGATCCTTGCGTCCTTCGGCGTCGACGGAACCGTGGCTGTTGCGGCTGCAGCAGGATCCAGTGGAGTCTGACATGTTTTGTTCCTCTTTCTCTCAAACACCGGAGTGCGGCGTCGGTATGCCTAACGATATACCCCCTGGGGGTATTCCGCACTAGGATATACATGGCGGCGCTGAAGGATCAGGGCGGGCGGCCGCATAGATCGTGGTGTTAGCATCCTGCACGGAATGGAGGAGGCCGAGTATGCACGTCGCAGTTCGTGGCGCACGTCCGCAGTTGTCGTTGCGCGCGTTGTTGATGCTCGGCGGGGCCACGCTGATGGTTATCGTCGGCTTGCTGGCGATGCACACCTTCACCTCCGAACCTGCGGGACACGGATCCGTCGGACTCACCCACTCCGCAGCCGGGGAGGAGCACGCCACCGTAGCGGCGTCAAACGTCGCGAGCGAGTCCACCGCGTGTGAGGGTGCGTGTCATGTGAACACCGGACATGGGCAGGGTCACAACGAGATGCTGATTGCGTGCGTGCTGGCGTTGCTTGCCGGTCTGCTTCTCCTCCTCCCTCCGATATTGATTCAGCGTCACCGGCTGCCCCCTCACCGTGCTGTAAGCCTGGTGAGGTGGGAAGCGATCGGGATCCTTCCCCGGGCACCCTCGCTGACGTTCCTTTCGATAAGTCGCACCTGAGTAGTCGCCGCCGACCCTGATGGGTCGGATTCCTGGCGCCGTCTGGCGTCATCATTTGCGAACCCTCACACGACGTATCGAAGGAACAACCATGAATAAGAAGATTCCCGTTGCTGTCAGTACGGGTGTACTGACCCTTGCACTGGTTCTCACCGGCTGCGCTGACAACAGCACGGCACCGTCCAGCGAATCCACCTCCCCGTCTCAGTCGTCGTCGACTTCGGCAGCGAACGAGGCTGACGAGATGTTCGTCACGATGATGATCCCTCATCACGAGCAGGCGATCGAGATGGCCGACATGCTGCTAGCTAAAGACGGTGCCGACGCACGCGTGGTGGAACTTGCCGAGCAGATCAAGGCGGCGCAGGGCCCCGAGATCGACAAGATGCTCGGATGGCTCGAAGACTGGGGTGTGGAGTACGACCCCGACTCCATGGGAGGCATGGATCACGGTTCGATGGGCGGTGACGACAGCATGATGTCCGAAGAGGACATGACCATGTTGGAGAGCGCGGATGCTGTCGAGGCGAACAGCCTGTTCCTGGAGCAGATGATCGTGCACCACGAAGGTGCCGTCGACATGGCGCAGACGGCGCTTGATGATGCGCAGAACCCGGACGTCCTCGAGCTCGCGCAACAGGTGATCGACGACCAGACGGCGGAGATCGCCACGATGCAGGAACTCCTCGGCCAGCTGTAGGAATCCTCCGGGCGGGCCGGTATCCGATCGTCCCGCCCGGACCTGTCATCCGTGCTGCCCCATTGCGGCAGCAGTCAGACGTCGGCGTGCTCTTGTTGCGCGTCGTGAAGCCAGGCCCGCTTGAGGCCACTAACGGAAACCATCATGAAACGCTCACTCCTTCTCGCAACCGTCACTGTGACCGTCCTGGCGGCTGTCGCCACCGGATGCACCGCGACACCGCTCGGCAACCCGGACTCAGCTCCCCGCATCGACCACATCCACGGCATCGCCCAAGATCCCCGGGGCGATGATCTGCTGGTGGCCACGCACAACGGAATCTTCACTCTCACACCAGATGGGGATATCTCCGGCCCGATCGGCGGTCACGCCTTCGACGCCATGGGATTCACGGTCTCGGGAGACGCGCTGTTCGCCTCCGGGCATCCCGGCGAAAAGACCCCGGCCGAACTCGGATCGCCCAACCTCGGCATCATCCGCAGCGACGACTACGGGAACACTTGGTCGCCTATTGCTCTCAACGGAACCACCGACTTCCACATCCTCACCGCGGCCCCGGACGGCACCCTCTACGGCGTCCCCTCTAGCCAAGTGAACCTGCTCACCAGCACAGACGAGGGAAACAACTGGACGGAGCGTGCGTCCCTCGGCGCCGCTGATCTCGCGGTCACCGAATCCGGTTTGTACGCTGCAGCCGAAGAAGGCGTTCTCTTCAGCAGCGACGGCGGTAACACATTCACTCCAGTCGACGGAACACCTGTGCTCTACGCGCTGGAGGCTCGCACCGATGGCACTCTTCTCGGCGCAGGCACCGATGGCGTCCTGTGGACAGAGGATGAAAATGGAACCTGGCATCACCTCGAATCCCTCCAAGGCGCCGTTCAAGCCCTCACGGTCATCGACGACCGCGTCATCCTCGTCGATGACCGGGGCATCGTTGAAGTCTCACCGGACAGCACCACTGTGCTGAGTCCCGCCCAATAACGCGGGCGCAAAGACCTGTGCCCAAGGATTCCTCGTGAAAGCGCCCAAGAACCCCTTTCGGAACCTCGTGTTGTTCGTCATCGTGGCGACGGTCGCCGTTGCTCTCCTCGCCGCTGCTAGTTTTCTCGCCATTGGAGCGATCTTCTGATGACCCCCACCGGCTCCAGATCCCCCTTCGACTCGATGCACCATCTGACGGCCGTGCACTCGTCCTCACCCGGCGCGCCTTCGCCTCGCAGTCCCGCGGAGCGGACGCATCGAAGGCTCGTGCGTCTTGGATATATGCTCTTGATCTGCGGTCCAGCCCTCGCGCTCGCGCATCTGATCAGTGATGCCCAATCGACCGACGTCGCTTGGTGGACGTACACGATCGCCAGCTTTGACATCGCCGTAATCATGGTCATTGTCGCCCTGGCTCTGATCCTTCGAGCTCCACCCAGTCACGCTGCAGAAACGGAATAATCGTCACCGCACAGTAATCGCTGCGACGATGATCTGCCGCTGAACTACCATGCCCTCCCGGGGTATTCAACGGGGTCCCCGGGAGCGAGGTGCGGTCGTAGTTTAAAGACTCCACAATGACGAGAGGAGCCACTATGACTGTCGCGGCGGAAATGCTCCGCACCTACCCGAAGGACCTTGGCCAGGCTGACCGGAAGGTGCTGGTGGAGTGTATCGAGGCGTGCGTTGAGTGCGCGCAATCATGCACCGCATGCGCCGACGCGTGCCTGAGCGAGGAAATGGTTGCCGAGCTGACGAAGTGCATCCGCACGAACCTGGACTGCGCCGACCTCTGCGAAACCACCGGACGCATCCTGTCCAGGCACACCGGGTACGACGCCAACCTCACCCGCGCAACCCTCGAAGCGTGCCGCACGGCATGCGCGAGCTGCGCCGACGAGTGCGAGAAGCACACGATGCACGAACACTGCGCGGTGTGTGCTGCGGCCTGCCGGCGATGCGAAGATGCCTGCGCCGCGCTCCTCGCAACCCTCTGAATAGCCACCGCGACGGCGTCGTGCAGTTCTTCGCTACCCGCATCAATCCAGTGATGCCCGTTGACCAGGCCGAAGCAGACTAGCGAGCGCTCTTACCCCACACGTCGTCATCAATCGCGCTACCGCGCAACGAACCGAGACGACAGGTGAGGAATATGTCGAAGGACGCGCACGAAACAAATGGACGACAAGCAGGGGCGAAAAAGCACGGATCGCTGACGATGTACTTGCGATTCGCGGCGATGATTCTCACCGGCATGGTCGTGATGTATTGGACGATGTTCGCTGGAGTGTGGGAATGGGGGCACATACGCTTCAGCGAAAGCCGCGTCTTCATGGCGCTCACTATGGGCGGCGCCATGGGGCTGGTCATGCTGGCCTGGATGCTCAACATGTACAAGCACAGGAAAGCGAACATTGCGGTCATCATCGTCAGCGTTCTCCTCCTCGGAGGAGGCATCGCCCTCGACCGCAGCCAGATCACCGTCGACGACACCGCGTACATGCGCGCAATGATTCCGCATCACTCGCTCGCGATCACCCGATCCGAGCGAGCACAGCTGCAGGATGTCCGCGTCTGCGAACTTGCGGTTGAAATCAGCGAAGCGCAGCGCCGGGAGATCCTCGAAATGGACTGGCTCATCGCCGACATCGAAAGCAACGGCCTCGCGCTGACGGCCGAGGACGCGCAAGACCGACCCGTTCCAGACTTCGAACGGGCAGCCGACCGCCAGTGCTCGGACGACGGATGACGATTGGTAGCGATAATCGATCGATCATGGCTTGTGCTCCGAGAGCCTGCCGGAAACGATCGTTTCCGGCGCGGTATCACTTGGTTGCCGGGGCGGTCGCCGCTAACGGGAGCCGGAACCCCGTTCTGGCATGGGCCTTCGGTTGGTGCCGCGACCGGACTTGCTAGCGGTCGAGCTGCGGAGGGCGCGTTTGTGGCGGGCGTACTCTTGTCCGATGACTCGACCTCTCACGAAGTGGCATTCCGCGCACGCAGAGCTCGACCTACGTCGGGATGTGCCTTCCATAGCCGCGCCGGGAGAAAGAACGGGGCGATGATGTTGGCGACGCATCCGGGTGAACCCCACCGCGGCGATCTCGCTGGGCGGCTCAACTGGCTCAGAGCCGGAGTGCTCGGCGCGAACGACGGCATCGTGTCGGTCGCGTCGCTCGTCGTCGGTGTCGCGGGGGCGACGACCGATTCCGCGACGCTGCTCGCCGCGGGTGTCGCCGGTCTCGTCGGCGGTGCGATCTCGATGGCGCTCGGGGAGTACGTGTCGGTGAGCAGCCAGCGAGACAGCCAACGGGCTCTGATCGAGAAGGAACGAGGAGAGCTGGCCGATAATCCTGCGACCGAGCTCGAGGAGCTGGCGGGCATCTATCAGGCGAAAGGTCTTAGCCCGGCGACCGCACGCCTCGTTGCGGAGGAGCTCACCGCGCACGACCCGCTGACCGCGCACCTCGAAGCGGAACTAGGCATCACGGAGAATCAGGTGGTCAGTCCGTGGGCGGCGGCGGGGGCCTCCGCACTTGCCTTCGCACTCGGAGCGCTGCTTCCGCTCTTGGCGATACTGCTCCCGCCTCCCGAGATCCGGGTGCCGGTCGCTTTCGCGGTGGTGCTGCTGGCGCTCGCGCTGACCGGATTCCTGAGCGCGAGGATCGGCGGGAACCCCGCGCTGAGGCCCACGATCAGGGTGGTGCTCGGTGGGGCGATCGCGCTGGTGGTCACGTTCGCGATCGGTACGCTGCTCGGGACGAGTGGCGTTGCCTGAGAGACAGATATGAGTTGCCTATCGGGAGCCGTTCCTTAGACCTGTCTCAGAGTCGGCGCAGCACGATTCCCCTATGACCACTCTGACGACGAGACCGCGTGCTTCCGTCCCCGCCGCTTCCCCTGAGCCACGGCGGGCAGCCCATGGCCGCGCGCGGGTCTGGCGTGCAGCGGCGATCACGGTGATCTGGGCGACCAGCCTGTTCGTCGTCGCTTTGTGGATCGCCTGTGGTGGAGTGACCGCAGTCCTGGGAGTCAACGCCGAGACCGTCACGACGCTCGGACGCCTCACCGGGTTGGTCGCGGCGAATCTGCTGCTCTATCAGGTGCTGCTGATGGCGCGCGTCCCGCTGTTCGAGCGCGGATTCGGTCGCGACGGGATCACGCGGCTGCATCGCTTCGTCGGATTCTGGTCGTTCTGGTTGATGGGCGCGCACATCGCACTGCTCGCGGTGGGCTACGCGATGGCTGCCGGCATCAACCCGCTCGTCCAGCTGTGGAGCTTCATCTGGGAATACCCCGGCATGCTCCTGGCGACTGCCGGCACTCTGCTGATCCTGCTCGTGGTCGTCACCTCGATCCGGCGTGCTCGTCGGCACCTGCGGTACGAGTCCTGGCACCTCCTGCACCTGTACGCGTACCTGGGCGTCGGGCTCGCGCTGCCGCACCAGCTGTGGACGGGCGCCGACTTCCTGTCCTCACCGATCGCGACCGTCTACTGGTGGTCGATCTGGGCGCTCTCCGCAGGATCGGTACTGCTCTTCCGTATCGGGATGCCGCTGCTGCGGTCCACTCGTCGGGCCCTGCGGGTGGCGGGGGTCGAGGCGGACGGTGCTCGGGGCGTCACCATCCGGGTCACCGGTCGCGACCTCGCGACGCTCGGTGCCAGGGCTGGTCAGTTCTTCGTCTGGCGGTTCCTCGATGGACCAGGCTGGACTCGCGCGCACCCGTTCTCGCTCTCCGCTGCGCCGGGAAGCGAGCTGACGTTGACTGCCCGTGTGCTGGGCGACGGCACGCGACGCCTCACCGCGCTGCTCCCTGGCACCAGGGTCATCGTGGAAGGACCATACGGGGAGATGACCGGTGAGCGCAGGACCGGGACGAAGCTGCTTATGATCGGCGCAGGCGCCGGGGTCGCACCGCTCGTCTCGCTGCTCGAGACGGAAGGCTACGGACCGGGAGAAGCGATGCTTATCACCCGGGAGTCCGCGGCCGAGGACGCTCTTCGGCAGGAGGCCATCGCTCACCTCATCAGTACCCGTGGCCTGAGCTACCTGCCGTTCATCGGCCCGCGATCTTCCGGCGCGTCGAGCTGGATCCCTGCCACGCACGAGGCGTGGTCGGGCGCAGATCTCCTCCGCCATCTCGTGCCGGAGCCGAAGGACCACGACGTGTTCATCTGTGGCGGTGAGGCCTGGATGAAAGACCTCAGGCGCGACCTGGTTGGCGCCGGGTTCCCCGCCCATCGCATCCATTCCGAATCGTTCACGATCTGAGCAGGGAGACGGCCATGAAGAAGATCCTCTACACGCTGCTCGCGACCGTCAGCGGACTCGTGCTGCTGTTCAGCTACCGAACGTCTCTGGAGGCGGTCACCCCGACCGACGCCAGTGCGGCGACAGCGGGCAGTTCATTGACGACCGCCGAGACCGGCGCGAGCGGCTCGGGAACCACATCGACGAACTCGGGAACCATGTCTGGCACCGGCCTCGCCGACGGAACCTACACCGGCGCATCATCGCAGACCCGCTACGGGCCGGTGCAGGTGCAGATAACCGTCTCCGGTGGACAGATCACGGACGCACAGGCGGTCGATTACCCGAACAGCAACGGTCGGGACCGGCAGATCAACGGCACCGCGATCCCGAGGCTCGTCTCGGAGACGATCCAGGCGCAGAGCTCGAAGATCCAGATGGTGTCCGGTGCCACATACACGAGCGGTGGCTACCTCTCGTCGCTGCAGAGCGCGATCGACCAGGCGCAGAGCTGATGCGTACCGCGAATGAGGTGACGCGGGTCTGGGTCGAGGAGATCATGGGCATTCCGATGAGCATCCATCTGATTGCTCCGGGGGAAATGACCGACGAGGGCGCCGACCGGGCAGTGCGAGCATGCTTCGACGAACTGCGTGACATCGACCGGGTCTTCTCGACATATCGCACTGATTCCGACATCAGCCGCATCCGTCGCGGTGAACTCTCCATCGCCGACGCTGACAGCAGGGTGGCGCTGGTCGCGGATGCCTGCGAACGCGCCGAAGAGGAGACTGGCGGCCTGGTCTCCGCCCGGTGGCGGGGAAGGTTCGACCCGACGGGATACGTCAAGGGCTGGGCGGTGGAAGCTGCGGGCCGTCGGCACCTCGAGCCGCTGCTGGCTGCCGCGACCGCGGTCGGCATCAACGCCGGAGGAGACCTGCAGCTGTTCACAGCCGAGGGAGCCGACTGGCGATGGCCGGTGGGAATCGCCGACCCGCACGACCGCGGTCAGTTGATCGCGGTGGTCGACGTGGTGAACGGTGCGGTGGCGACCTCAGGGACGGCGGAGCGCGGGCATCATATCCTCGATCCGCGCACCGGTAGGCCCGCGACAGGCACCGCGTCGGCCACGATCGTGACCGACGGTCTCACGCAAGCGGACGTCTGGGCGACCGCTGCCGTGGTGGCCGGCCCGGCGAACCGCTCGTGGATCGCGGCTGCGGGGTCGCGCACCGGCATCGTCGTCGATGCTGATCGTCGCGTGACCCGCTGGCTCGGCACGACGATGGTGGACGTGCAGACGACGACGGTCGGTTCGCATCCGATCGGAGGAGACGCACTCGTTCAGGGATGAGCCGGCAGTGTGAGCAGGAAAGTCGTGCCGGATGCTGTCGACCGTTCGACCTCGATGGACCCTCCGGCACGGCGAGCGACATCTCGCACGAGTGAGAGTCCGAGACCGAAGCTGCGAGGGCGCCCACTCTCGCGCGGACGCGCGAAGCGCTCGAAGACCTGCTCGGGCGAGATGCCTTCGATCCCGGAGCCCTCGTCGATGACGCGCACCGTCACGTTGCGGGCGTCCCGCGCGATGCGGATCGAGACGGTACCTCGCGCCGGGGAGTGCTGCACGGCGTTGTCGAGCAGCGCGACCAGGATGCGGACGAGCGTGACTTCCGGCAGCTGCGCCTTCACCTCCTGATCCACGGTGATCGCGAGCGAGACCTCGGAGCGCTTCTCGCTCGTCGTCATCGCTGCGACCGCTGTCGCCGCCGCTGTCGCGACGTCCGCGTTCCCGTCGGCGAACGATTCTCCTTCCGCGGCGATGAGCAGGTCGTTGAGCACGTCGGCCATCATGTCCGCATCGCGCCGGAGGTTGGTGAGACCCGCTCCGAGGTCCTCGCCTCGGTCATGACGGCGTTGCAACACCTGGATACGGCTCGTCAGCGCCGTCAGCGGCGTACGCAGTTCGTGGCTCGCGTCGGCCACGAAGTTTCGCTGCCGACGCAGCGCCTCCCCGAGCGGGCGGACCGATCGTCGAGCGGCGACCGCGGCGACAACCCCGAGCAGCACCACGCCGATCACTCCGATGATGATCACGGCCGGAACGATCACGTCGATGTCGACGATGAAGTCGTCCCGCGTTCCGGCGGGACCGCCGAACCAGCCGCCGCCGTGCTCCTCGCCTTCGCGGCGCGACGTTGAGAGCACCACCGCGATCAGCACGCCGATGCCGATCGCGACGATCACACCCGACGAGACTCCGACCCAGAGTCCGATGGATAGCGCTGCGCGACGCACGCGTCGATTATCGGCGTCGCTCATGACGGTGTTCCCGCGCGGTAGCCGCGTGCGCGGACGGTCTCGATCATGTCGGGGGACGTCTTGCGCCGCACATAGTGCACGTACGTGTCCACCGAACTCGTCGTATCTCCTTCATGGAACACGGCGCGGAGGATCTCGTCCCGACTGAACACGTGCTCGGGGCTGGTGCTCAACAGCTCCAGGAGCGCGCTCTCCGTCGCCGTCAGCGCCACTCGGATTCCAGATGGATCGTACGCGGCCTGGGCGTCCGGCGTGAACACCCACTCGCCGAGGCGTCGACGTACCCCATCAGCCCTGAACGCGCGTCGCAGCGCCCGAAGGCGCGCCAGCAGCTCGTCGTAATCGAACGGCTTCACCAGGTAGTCGTTCGCTCCGCCGTCGAGACCGGTGACACGATCGTCCACGGTGCCGAGCGCGGTCAGCATCAGGACCGGCGTCGTGATGTGCGCGGTACGCACGGCACAGATGAAATCGACGCCGTCCATGCCGGGGAGGCGTCGATCGACCACCATGGCGTCGTATCGCCTGCTCAGCGCGAGCCGGAGCGCGGTCTCGCCGTCCGCGGCATGCTCGACGTCGTACACCTCTTCCAGCACTTCGACGGTCAGCGCAGCGATCTCCGCATCATCTTCAACATAGAGCAGCGAACCGCGTGGCCCCTGTGCCGAGTCGCCCATGGTCGTCGTCCCGTCTTCCGCGATCGAGACCATCAGCGTACGCCCGGCGCAAACCGGGTCGGGTAACCCGGATGATCTTCCGCATGCCGTCGTCCGTCACACCAGAAACGATCGTTTTGGCGTCACTGGCCCGGTGGCTCCTTATGAGGCGCCACAAACGATCTTCGGAAACCCCTCTCGGCAGGGATTTTCGGCGCACCACGTCAAGAGGCGTTGTGTCCGTGATCGCTTAGACAGAACTAGCTGACAGCTGGAGGTGTGGGTGGCGTTCAGCTCTCGTCTGCGCTGCTGGGCTGATGTTCCACCGCTGGCGCGCGTCCTTCTTGGTACACGGAGGGTTCGGGTTCGGGGTGTCGTCGCCCCTGGACGACGAATAGCGCGATGCCGAGGGCGACGACGACGACGGATGCCCAGACGTTCGCGGGGATGCCGAACAGGGCGTCGCTGGTGGGGTCGATCCTGATGGCCTCGAGCCAGCTGCGTCCGAGGCCGTACCAGATCATATAGAGGGCGAAGGTTCGTCCCCACCGGAACCGGTATCTGCGCTCGAGGAGGAGGATGATCGCCACGCCGATCAGGTTCCAGATGATCTCGTACAGGAACAGCGGGTGGAACAGCGTTCCGGCCGGGAGGCCGTCCGGGAACATGGTGTCCGTCGGCAGGATCTCGAGCCCCCACGGCAGCGTGGTGGGCAGCCCGAAGAGTTCGTGGTTGAAGTAGTTGCCGATCCGACCCATGGACTGCGCGATGAGCATCGCGGGCGCGAGAGCGTCGGCGAAGGACCACAGCCGGATACCGGTTCGTCGGCAGCCGATGTACGCACCGACAGCGCCGCCCAGGAGGGACCCGTAGAGGGCGTTGCCGCCGTCCCAGATGGCGAAGATGTTCCCGAGGTTCGCGCCCGGATAGAAGTAGTCCCCGACGTGGGTGAACACGTGATAGAACCGGGCTCCGATGATGCCGATCGGGACAGCCCAGATGACGATGTCGACAACCACGCCGTCCTCCGCGCCTCGTGCCGACAGGCGTCGTTGGGTGATGATCACGGCGGCGATGATCCCGGCGATGATGCACAGCGCGTAGGTGTGGATTGTGAGCGGCCCGAGGGTGAACTGTGCCCACGACGGTGGGGGGCTGGGAAGACTCGTCAAAAGCACGAAGCACCGCTCCTCATCTGGCATCACTGTGAATGCTTCAACACATCATTGTTCAGCGCCGGTCCCATGCGAACAGCGCCCTGGGAAGACTAACGGTGTTCGACACGGGAATCGTCGAACTCCTCCCAGGTCACCAGGCGAGGGCCCCGAGGAGCGGGCCTGACCGGTTCAGGCCAGGGAGAGGAAGAGCTTCTCCAACTCGGCGGGGGAGGTGACGTCGTCGGCGTCCGGATCGGTGAGGCATTCCCGCAGCGCGGTCGAGATCACGAGGAATCCGGCCCGGTCGAGGGCCTTCGAGACGGCGGAGAGCTGCTGCACGACGTCGCGGCAGTGCGCGTCGTCCTCGACGGCCGTAATGACCGCCGCCAGCTGGCCCTGAGCTCGCTTGAGGCGGTTGACGACTTTGCGCTTGGCTTCGGGGTCGTGGACGAGCGGGTCGCCGGTGACGAGGGTGTCGGTCATGGGTGGTCCTTCCGTCGAGTTGACAACCACTATACCCCCTGGGGTATCGTATTCACATGAACTGATACTCCCCGGGGTATCGCCGAGCAAGGAGATCAGCGTATGTGCAGAGCAACGAAGTGCCACACCTGTGGAAAGACGACCTGGACCGGGTGCGGTCAGCACGTCGCATCCGTGCGGAAATCCGTGCCCGCATCCGACTGGTGCAATGGCAGCCATACCCGTGCCGAAGTCCAGGCCGCCCAGTCTCAGCGGGGTGGCTTCTTCGCCCGCCTGTTCGGACGGTGATCGGCGATGGCAACTGTTGAACTGACCACCGGGAACTTCGAACAGCTCACCCACGCCGAGGGCATCGCGCTGATCGACTTCTGGGCTGAGTGGTGTGGACCCTGCCGGGCCTTCGCCCCGGTATTCGATGCAGCATCCGACAGGCACCCCGACATCCTCTTCGGGAAGGTCGACACCGAGGCCGAGACCGCTCTGGCCTCCGCCCACCGCATCACCTCGATTCCGACCCTGATGGTCGTCCGCGACGGCGTCCTGGTCTACCGGCAGCCGGGAGCTCTTGCCGAACCGCAGCTCGAGCTGCTCATCGAGAAGGCCCGCGAACTGGACATGGACGACGTCCGCCGCCAGCTCGCCAACACCGCTACCCCCTGAAAGGACCTGGCACCATGTGCGCACGAATCACCTGCTCCTCCTGCGGCAAGCCCACCTGGGACGGCTGCGGCCAGCACATCGAACAAGCCCTCGCGGGCGTCCCCGTATCCCAGCGCTGCACTTGCACGCACTGACCCAGAAGAAAGCGACGGAGACCCTTATGCTCCTCGAACGCCTCTACGACGACGACCTCGCCCACGCCAGCTACATCATCGGCTGCCAGCGCACCGGTGAAGCGATCGTCGTCGACCCGCGCCGCGACATCCAGGTCTACCTCGACCTCGCCGCGAAGAACAGCATGACCATCACCGCGGTCACCGAGACCCACATCCACGCCGACTACCTCTCCGGCACCCGCGAGCTCGCAGCCCGTACCGGGGCGACGATGTATGTCTCCGGCGAGGGCGGCCCGGACTGGCAGTACGGTGTCGGGTTCCAAGACGCCACCCGGATAATGCACGGTCACCGCATCACGGTCGGCAACATCACGGTCGAGGCGGTCCACACTCCCGGGCACACCCCCGAGCACCTGTCCTTCCTCGTCATCGACGGCGCCACGACCTCCGAGCCGGGCTATGTCCTCACCGGTGACTTCGTGTTCGTCGGGGACGTCGGACGCCCGGACCTGCTGGACGAGGCCGCAGGCGGCATCGACACCCGCTTCGACGGCGCACGGGATCTATTCGCGAGCCTCCGCGACCACTTCCTCACCCTGCCCGACTACGTGCAGGTGCTCCCCGCGCACGGGTCGGGGTCCGCCTGCGGCAAGGCGCTCGGCGCCGTCCCAAGCTCGACAGTCGGATACGAGCGGCGTTTCGCCTGGTGGGCTCCCTACCTCGAGGCCGGCGATGAGCAGGGATTCATCGACACGCTGTTGAACGATCAGCCCGACGCACACGCCTACTTCGCACGAATGAAGCGGCAGAACCGCGTCGGACCGGCCGTGCTGGGCGAACTTCCTCCGCTCCTCGAGCGCAGCGTCTTCGATCTTGACGCCGACATCGACGCCGACCGGGTCATCATGGTCGACACCCGCCACCACTCCCTCGTGCACGAGGGCACTGTTCAGGGCGCGCTGAACGTGCCCGGAGTCGCGAAAGCAGCCAGCTACGGCGCCTGGGTCTACGACCCCGACACCGAGACGCGGCCGCTCGTCCTCATCATCGACTCGGGGGACGCCGCGGCCCGGTTCCGGGATCATCTGCTGCGGGTCGGCATCGATCAGGTCGACGGGTTCATCACCACACTCGATGGCCTCCCCACGGTGCAGCCCAAGACGATCGCCCCCACCGACCTGGACCAGGTCGACGCGGCGCTCCTCCTCGACGTGCGAAACCGTACCGAGTACAACGCCGGGCACATCCCCGGCGCCGCGCAGCTCTCCGGTGGTCGGGCCCTCTGGCACACCGACGAACTGCCCGCCGGCAAGATCCTCACCTACTGCCAGAGCGGCGTCCGCAACAGCGTCGCCGCCAGCGCCCTGCGCCGGGCCGGCCTCGACGTCATCGAGATCGAAGGCAGCTACAACGCCTGGCTCGCCGCGACGCCGTCTCGGCCGACGGCCGCCTGAGCGGCCGAGGAGCTCGAGTGGACACCTCCATCATCCTCGCGATGACTCTCGCGGCCCTTGTCGGTGTCGCACTCGGGCTCCTCGGCGGCGGGGGCTCCATCCTCACTTTCCCCATCTTCTCCCTCGTCCTGGGCATCGGAACGAGGGAGACGATCGTCTCCTCTCTCTTCGTCGTCGCTATCACCAGCGCCGTCTCCGCCGCCTTCCGTGTGCGCCGACGCGAGGTGCGCTGGAAAGTCGCCGGCGTCTTCGCGGCGACCGGCTTGATCGGGGGAATCGGTGGCGGGATGGTTGGTCAGCTGCTACCAGAAACCGTGCTCACCGTTCTGTTCGCGGCGATCATGATCGTCACAGCGATCGCCATGATGCGGCCGCGACGAGGACGCGCGGCGCGCCCTCCGACGCGGCCGGTCGTCCGTGGAATCCGAACGACAGCTACGGGACTCGGCGTGGGAGTCCTCACAGGGGCACTGGGAGCAGGCGGCGGGTTCCTCATCGTCCCCGCCCTCACCTTCCTCGGCCAGCCCATCGCCGCTGCAGTGGGGACATCGCTGCTAGTCGTCGCCGTGAACTCGTCCGCCGGCTTCCTCACCCAGATCACGACCGTGGCCATCCACTGGCCCATCGTCCTCACCTTCACCGCGCTCGCCGTCGCTGGATCCTTCATCGGTCTGGCACTGTCGCATCGCCTCCCGGCTGCCGGCATCCGGACCGGGTTCGGGGTTCTGGTGCTGGCCGTGGGGCTGACCATGCTCGCCACCCTCATCATTCAGACGCTCTCCGCCTGACCACCACCAGAAAGAAGCCCATGCCTCACGCGACCGACACCGCGCCCCGCACCGGGGAACACGTCGACGGATACGAGGTGCCCGTCCTCGACGAGCACGCCGTCCGCATCGCCGCCGGCATCCTCCTCGCCATAGGCATCACCGCCCTTACCATCACGCTCGCCTCCGACAGCATCAGGCCGCTGCAGATGTTCGGCATGTTCTTCCTCCTCGACATGACGACGCGCGTACTCATCAGCGACCGGCTGTCCCTCACTCTCGCCCTCGGCCGTGCTCTGACACGCCGCCGCCGTCGGCACTGGGTGGGCGCGCCGCAGAAGGTCTTCGCCTGGTGGCTCGCCCTCGGTCTCGCTGCTATCTCGTGCGTGACGATGAGCGCTGGAATGGTCCCGCTACCCGTGACTCTCGGGCTCTGCGGAGTCTGCTTCACAGTCCTGCTCCTAGAAGCCACCCTCGGGTGGTGCGCGGGATGTGCCCTGCACCAACGCTTCAGTAGGCAGCCCACCCGCCACTGCGCCAACGGCGCCTGCGACCGCTGACACTCTCGCTCCCTCACAACGAAAGGACGCACATGGGCCGCCTAACCCTCACCACCCTCGCCGTCATCACCGCACTCACGCTCACCTCCTGCGCCAGCACACCCACACCACAGGCTGACCTCGGCCCCGACGCGGTCATCATCGACGTGCGCACCCCCGCCGAGCGCGCCACCGGCCACCTCGACGGCGCCCTCCTGCTCGACGTCACGGGCGGCGACCTCCAAGCTGCGCTGCCGGACCTTGACCCCGAAGCCACCTACCTCGTCTACTGCCGTTCAGGTAACCGGGCAGGAGTCGCCATCGACCTGATGAAGCAGGCCGGCTTCACCGACCTCCTCAACCTCGGCTCCCTGGAAGACGCCGCCGCCACGACAGGCCTCCCCGTCGTGCAGCCCTGAGACGTACGTGCTCGCCCCCACGAGCACGTACCTGCGTGCACAGCACGCCACCGCATCGCTCGAGCACTGCCTCGCGATGCACAGTCGGGGCGGGGTCGCCAGATGCCCGCCCCGACTGTTCAAACCTGCTCGCCTTAGCCCACCGAAAACGATCGTTTACGGCGTGATTTCGTATTCTGCTCTGCGAGGGGTGCCGCAAACGTGCACCGGAAGCCGGTTTCGGCAGACTGTTTCGGCGCGCTGGAGGGCCGAGCCTCGCGCTCGATGCCGAGCTTGAGGGTCGAGGAGCGGCGGCGTCGGTGGATGACGAAGAAGGGGCGACCCGAGGCCGCCCCTTCTTCTTGCGTGAATCGTGACTCAGTGCCCGGCGCCGAGGTTTCCGGTGAGGCGGCCGTGGAACGCTGCTGCGGTGTCGTTCAGGCCTTGGATGGTGACGGTCTTCCCGTGGTTTTCGTACTTGGTGACGATGGCGTCGAGGGCGGCCACGGTGGAAGCGTCCCAGACGTGGGAGTGACTCATGTCGATGACTACCGTGTCGGGGTCGTCGCCGTACTCGAACTGGGTGGTGAGGTCGTTGCTGGAGGCGAAGAAGAGTTCTCCATCGACGGCGTAATGCGCTGTGTCGCCGTCGTCACTGAGGGTGCGGGTGACGCTGACGAAGTGTGCGACGCGTCGGGCGAACATGATCATCGCGGCCACGACTCCGAGGATGACGCCAACGGCGAGGTTGTGGGTCCAGACGGTGGCGATGACGGTGATGAGCATGACGGCGGTCTCGCTCTTCGGCATGCGCTTGAGCGTGCTCAGGCGGATGCTGTGCCAGTCGAAAGTCGCAATCGAGACGAGGATCATGACGGCGACGAGCGCTGCCATGGGAATGATCGCCACCACGTCGCCGAGCGCGAGCACGAGGACCAGCAGGAAGACGCCGGCGAGGAAGGTCGAGATCCGGGTGCGTGCGCCGGAGGCTTTGACGTTGATCATGGTCTGGCCGATCATCGCGCAGCCACCCATGCCGCCGAACGCGCCGGAGAGAACGTTCGCGGCGCCCTGTCCAAGTGCCTCGCGGGTCTTGCGGGAGTGGGTGTCGGTGATGTCGTCAACGAGCTTCGCGGTCATGAGCGACTCGAGCAGGCCGACCACGGCCATAGCCAGCGCGTAGGGAGCGATGATCTGCAGCGTCTCGAAGGTGAGCGGCACATTCGGAATGAACAGCGCCGGCAAGCTCTCGGGAAGTTCTCCCTGATCGCCCACGTTCGGCACGTTCCACGCGAAGACCACGACTGCCGCGGTGAGCAGCACGATCGCGACGAGTGGCGCCGGGATCACCTTCGTGATCCGCGGCATGAGATACATCACCAGCAGGCCGACCGCGACGAGCGGGTAGACCAGCCAGGGAACGCCGATGAGCTGCGGAAACTGCGAAGTGAAGATCAAGATCGCCAGAGCGTTCACGAACCCGACCATCACCGAGCGCGGGATGAACCGCATCAGCTTGGCGACCCCGAGCAACGCGAGGACGATCTGGATGAGTCCACCGAGCAGGACCGTGGCGATGAAGTAGTCCATGCCGTACTCACGAGCGACGGGCGCGATGACGAGCGCGATTGCTCCGGTGGCCGCGGTGATCATGGCAGGGCGTCCGCCGAGGAACGCGATCGCGACGGCCATGATGAAGGACGAGAACAGGCCGACTCGGGGGTCGACGCCCGCGATGATCGAGAACGCGATCGCCTCCGGGATCAGGGCAAGGGCGACGACGAGGCCCGCGAGGACTTCACGGGTCAAAAGGCGCGGGCTGCGCAGCGCCTGCATGACGGTGGGTTCGATGCGGTAACGCGACGCGGAGTCGCGGGTGGGGGTGACGGCAGTCATGTGCCCTCCGGGTGCTGGGCTCTCTCGTGAGAGCGCGGGAAACGAATGGGAGCGCAGCGGTGCGCAGGCGTCGGTCAGGCCGACACGGAAAGATAAGGGGAGCGGGCGCGAGAGCCGCGCCGATCTAGACTCTAACGTAACGTGAGTGTTGTGGGGAAATCAGTGGAAGACGAACACAGGACCGTCGAGACGATGCGGATCGGCGAAGTGGCCGAGCGCACGGCGCTCTCGTTCCGCTCGCTTCGACACTGGGACGACGTGGGGCTCGTGCAGCCGTCCGCGCGCACGGAGGGCGGGTTCCGGCTTTACACCGAGAAAGATGTCGATCGCATCCTCATCATCCGCAGAATGAAACCGTTGGGATACACCCTCGACGAGATGCGCGAACTCCTCGACGTCGTCGACGCCCTCACCGTCGACCCGAGCGACGTGGCGTTGCGCGCCCGGATCGATGACATCCGCGACGGCGCCGACCAGCGTCGCCAGAAACTCACGGAGCAGCTCGCCATGGCCGACGAGTTCGTGCAACTGCTCGGTCAGCTCTAAAGAGAGACGGATGCACCGCGTTGGAGGCCTCGGCCCATAGTCGATCGGTCTGCCGAAAACGATCGTTTGCGGCGCGGTGAGTGAAGGCACACCAGATCGAATGCCAGAAACGTGCGCCGCAAGCGGGTTTCGGTAGGCGTATTCGGTGGGGTGTGAGCCGGATGTACTTACACCCAGGCCCCAGAGATGTCGCCTGGGGTGAAGCCGTTCCAATAGGTCATCAATCACTGTATAGTTCAGTGTGTGCTGACTATTTCCTCACGCCTCGATGTCATGAACCGGCTCGGCCGGGCCATGGCCGATCCCACGCGTTCCCGAATCCTAATGTCTCTGCTCGGTGGACCGAGCTACCCGGCTGTGCTCTCTCGTGAGCTGGAGCTGACGCGTTCGAACGTGTCGAACCATCTCACCTGCCTGCGTGACTGCGGGATTGTCGTTGCCGAGCCGGAGGGTCGCCAGACTCGTTACGAGATCGCCGACCCGCATCTTACGGCTGCGCTCGTCGCGCTCGTGGACGTGACGCTGGCGGTCGATGAGCACGCGCCGTGCGTGGACTCTGCGTGCACGGTGGCTGGCTGCTGTGGGACGGGGGCGGACGCGTGAGCGCGGCGTGTGGCTGCGAGCACGAGCCTGCCCAGCCTGCCACTGCGGCGGAGGATGAGACCGAAGAGGTTGTGCGGCCCTGGTGGAGGGACCGTGGGATCATGGTGCCGGTCTTCTCCGGTGTCGCATTCCTGGCCGGTCTGATCCTTGAATGGTCCGGCCTCGAGATCCCGGCGCTGGTGTTGTTCTGGGCCGGTCTGCTCCTCGGTGCGTCGACGTTCACGCCCGGCGCGATCCGGAAACTGTTCAAGGGCAAGCTCGGTATCGGGCTGCTGATGACGATCAGCGCGATCGGCGCGGTCATCCTCGGCTACGTGGAGGAGGCTGCGGCTCTGGCGTTCTTGTACTCGATTGCTGAGGCGCTCGAGGACAAAGCGATGGACCGTGCCCGGGGCGGGCTGAGGGCGCTGCTGAAGCTCGTGCCGGAGACAGCGACCGTGCTGCAGAACGGCGTCTCCGCGCAGGTGCCCGCGAGAGAGCTGACGGTCGGCCAGGTCATGGTGGTCCGTCCCGGCGAGCGGATCGCAACCGACGGGATCGTCCGTTCTGGCCGCTCCAGCCTGGACACCTCGGCGATCACCGGGGAGTCGATCCCCGTCGAGGTCGAGCCCGGCGATGCGGTGTCGGCCGGTGCGATCAACAGCGCCGGCGCGCTGGAGGTCGAAACGACCGCTGCGGGCACCGACAACTCGCTCACCACGATCGTGGAGCTGGTCGAGAAGGCGCAGACCGAGAAGGGCGAGCGTGCACGTCTCGCGGACAGGATCGCCCGCCCGCTCGTACCCGGCGTTCTGATCCTCGCAGCGCTCGTCGCGATCATCGGGTCGCTGCTGGGCGATCCAGAGGTGTGGATCACCCGCGCGCTTGTCGTGCTGGTCGCCGCTTCTCCGTGTGCGCTGGCGATCTCGGTGCCGCTGACGGTCGTCGCCGCGATCGGCGCAGCAAGCAAGTTCGGCGTGATCATCAAGTCCGGCGCCGTCTTCGAGCGCTTCGGCACGGTCCGCCACGTCGCGGTCGACAAGACCGGCACCCTCACCCGCAACGAACCTGCGGTCACCGCGGTGCTCACTGCGAACGGCGTGACCGAGACACAGGCGCTGGCCTGGGCGGCCGCACTGGAGCAGCACAGCACGCATCCCCTTGCCTCTGCGATCACCGCCGCGGCCCCGGGCACACCGGCAGCTGCAGATGTGACCGAGCAGGCCGGGCACGGCATCGACGGCACTGTCGGCGGATCGAGAATCACCGTCGGCAGTCCTCGCTGGCTGGACGCGGGCGACCTCGGGAAGCAGGTCGCGGAGTTGGAGGAGCAGGGCATGACCGTCGTGATCGTCCACCGCGACGGAACCCCCGTCGCCGCGATCGGCGTCCGCGACGAACTGCGCCCTGAAGTCCCCGAGGTAGTCCGGACGCTCACCAACCAAGGCGTCGGCGTGACGATGCTCACCGGAGACAACGCCCGCACCGCTCGTGCACTGGCCGCGCAGGCCGGGATCAGCAACGTGCGCGCGGAACTGCGTCCCGAGGATAAGGCAACCGCGATCGGCGAGCTGTCAAAGGCGGGGCCGGTCGCGATGATCGGCGACGGAATCAACGACGCACCGGCCCTCGCTGGCGCAGACATCGGTATCGCGATGGGCGCCACCGGCTCCGACGCGGCAATCGAATCCGCCGACGTGGCCTTCACCGGCCATGATCTGCGCCTCATCCCGCGAGCGTTCGATCACGCCCGCCGCGGTCGACGGATCATCAACCAGAACATCATCCTGTCGCTGCTGATCATCACTGCACTGCTCCCGCTCGCGCTCTTCGGCGTCCTGGGGCTCGCGGCCGTCGTCCTGGTCCACGAGGTCGCGGAGGTCATCGTGATCCTCAACGGTCTGCGCGCCGCACGCACCCGCACGCCACGACTGGAAAGCTGATGCTCGCAACTATCGGTTCAGCGATCGGCCTGTTCGCGGCAACCAACATCGACGACATTGTCGTGCTCACCGTGCTGTTCCTGGCTTCCAGTCGAGGGAAGCCCCGGCCGTGGCAGATCGTCGCGGGCCAGTATCTCGGGTTCATCACCCTCGTCGTGATCAGCGTGATCGCCGCTCTCGGTCTCACCATCGTTCCGGACGAATGGGTCGGTTTCCTGGGTCTGATCCCGCTCGGCATCGGCATCTGGACGCTCATTCGCGGCCTGCGCCGTAACAGCGATGACGATGATGACGACTCCAAGATCACCGCGGTCGGACTATGGGGCGTCGCAGGGATCACGATCGCCAACGGGGCCGACAACATCTCCCTCTACACGCCGATCTTCCGCACCAGCGCCCCCAGCGACGTCGCGATCATGATCGTCGTATTCCTGATCCTCGTCGCGGTCTGGTGCGCGGCCGGCCGGCTGATCGGCACCAACAAGGCTGTTACCGAGGGGCTGGAGCGCGTCGAGCACTGGCTCGTACCGGCCGTGTTCATCGGCCTGGGCCTGTTCATCCTGATCGAATCTGGGGTCATCGTCCGTCTGATCGAGGTGCTCGCATGACCTCCTCCCAGTCAGAGGCTCATCCGCCCGCTGCGCGCAAGCTGTCGTCGACCCGGCGGCGGCAGCTCACTGGTGGAGCGCTCTTGATCGCCGTGGTCGTCGTGCTGATCGATCAGGGAACCAAGGTGTGGGCCGAAGCGACCCTCACCGACCGTGAGCGCATCCCGCTGATCGGTGACCTGCTGGGTTTGCAGCTCGCCTATAACCCCGGAGCGGCATTCTCCTTCGGGGAAGGCTTCACCTGGGTGTTCGCGCTGCTCGCTGTCGCCGCCACGGTCACAGCGATCGTGTTCGCGTTCCGAGTGCAACGCGTGAGATGGGCGATCGTCATCGGCGCGCTCGGCGGCGCTTCCGCCTCACACGCAGGCGACCGCCTTTTCCGGGACCCCGGATTCGCCCGTGGTCACGTCGTGGACTTCCTCGCCTACGGAAACTGGTTCATCGGCAACATCGCCGACATCGTAATCTTCGCCGCAGCGATCACCGGAGCAGTTTTCATGATCCGCGCCGGGGATGAGAGCACCGAGTGAGATCCGTTGTGCGGTGGTGGGACACCCATCAACTCGCCCTCTACATCGGCGCGATCGCCGTGGGCAGCCGTTGAGTGAGTTCACGCTTAGGCAGGCGGGCGGTCGCGATGTAGGCGCAGAGCCACCCACCAGCCGCATCGTCGACAGATGAAAGCGCGATCGTCTCCGAGTGCGTGCAGCTTCTTGCGTGGCAGATGTCGCCCGCAGCACGTGCACGCAACGTCCTCGTCAGTCGCCATGAGCGGAGAGCGCCTCTCGAATCTGTTCAACCGTTGGCATCCCGGCCAGCCCAGCAGGGGTGCTGTAAATACGGCAGGCGAGGTCATTGCTTCGCCCCGACCCCGGAAAGAGATCGTTGCCATCCAGGGTGATCGTGGGGGAGCCCGCGAACGAGACTGCGCCCGCGTCCTCCTCCGTCCGGATGAGTCGGTAGTGAACCTCCGATTCGTCGTGGCCTGTTTCTCGTAGCGCCTCAGAAACACGACGGCCAGCCTCAACCCAGCTGGGGCAACCGGCGATATAAAGCAGCTCAATCTCCACGACTCAATCATCCTCGACTTCGCTGTTGATGTCGTGCCCGGGCTACCACCGAAAACGATCGTTTACGGTGATCTCGTCGACGGCGAAGGCAAAGTGCGCGACACGCCGAAGAACGATCCACCGAAACCCCCTGCCGAAACCAATTCGCGCCGAAACGCATGTGGTACGTATTCGGCTGACCACGAGAGCGGAACCGATTCCGTCATCAGAAGCCCGACAATCACGCGTACGACCTAATGCAATGCACGCAGGCACCAATAGTGATTGCTAGTTACTTGTTACTCGCAAATGGAGTAATCTTGTACTGTGCGAGGTGGCTTGGAGCGCTGGAAACGAGGTGGCGATTCGCGCGGTGTTCGCCACGCGATCTCCTACGCGCTTGAGGGAAGGTGCGATGCCCACTTGCCCCACTCTGCCGTGGTCGAGGTGCTCGAGAACTACAGCGGTACCGGCGGCTCGACGGTGGCGCGCTTCGTCGTCGAGGATGGAGTGGTCAGTTCCGACGAGCTCTCAGCAGGCGGACTGCGTGTGTGGCTCACCGGCCATGATCCGGTCACGGGGGAGCAACGCGGCACGTCCCTCATGCGACCTGATGCAGACCTGCTCCTGGACGGAACGCTGAATCACCCCAAGTCGTACAGCATCGCCGCATTGCTGCATCCTGATTTGGCGGCAGAATTCGAGGCGCTTCAGGACCGCATCCGCAACCGCGTCATAGCACTTTGGCAACGCGAGCTGAATGCGCGTCGAGGCCACGGCGGACTCATCCGCGAGTCCATCGCTCGGCTCGAGGTCGTCGAGTTGCAACACCGTCGATCCCGCGCGCTGGACCCGCATGCGCATCGGCACCTCTGGTTGAACGTGAAAGTGCGCGGTGACGACGGGAAGTGGACCAACGTTGATTCACGAGTCGCGATGAAGTTCCACACCGTCATCAATGCCGAGGGTGAGCTCGCCGCCCGCACGGATCCGCGATGGATCACCGCACTCACCCGTCACGGCTACACGATCGGTGCGGACGGGGAGATCGCGGAGCTCGCCACCGCAGTCGCGCCGATGTCTCGGCGATCGGCGCAGATCGAGACAAATCGAGTCCGTTTGATCGCGCAGTGGGAGGCCGCGCACAGCGGAACCAGGCCGAGCGTCGAAGTGCTGCAGCAGATTGACCGCAGAGCGTGGGCAGTCGCGCGCCCTAACAAGCCCTCCCTGCTCGACGAGCAATCTTGGGAAGCGACCGTGCGCGAAGAACTCGCCACGATCGATGCCGCACTCCTGACCTCGCGGATGCCGCGAGCAGCCGACCTCGTCGGCGTGGACGATCTGGATCTCGACATGCTTGCCGCCGCCGCGGTAGTCGATGCCGATCTCCGATCCACCGGAACCAGCGGACGGTTCAGCCACTATGACCTCCGCGCAGGGGCGATACGGGTGCTGTCGCGATCGGGCGTGGTCGCGGATCGTGCTGATCTCGATGCAGTCCTGCGCCGCATCACCGATCGCGCCCGTCGCCTGACTGTGAGCCTGTCGTCACAGCCGGCGGTTCCCGAGCATGTGAAGTCACTGATGGCGCGCGAGACGATGCGGCTGAAAATCCGTGTTGGCGAAGCGTTGGACGCGATCGCTACTTCCGGCCGATCGCTGTTGCCGGACGAGCTGCGGCGCAGAGCTGGATCGGTCAAGGCTGCTGACTGCCTTGACGCGTCCCAAATGGCGGCGGCGTGCGCCATCGCTGGCTCGATCGGCTTGGTGACCGTCATCGGACCAGCGGGCGCAGGAAAGACCACGATGTTGCGCGCGACACTGCACGCGTTGACGTCGCAACGACGGCGGATGCTCGTTGTCGCTCCTACCCGCAAGGCGGCATCGGTCGCGTCGCGTGAGACAGGAGCCGAGGCGTCCAGCGTCCATGCGCTTCTGTACGACTACGGTTACCGATGGTCGACCGACCCAACGGGATCGCAGGTGTGGCGCCGCCTCGAGATCGGTCAAGTGGATAGTGCCACCGGGTTGAACTACGACGGTTCACAGAGATACTCCTTGCGCCTGGGGGACCGCATCGTGGTGGATGAGGCCGGCGTCCTGGACCTGCAAGCGGCGAACGCCCTACTCGAGCTCGCCCTCGAAGCCGGCGCCGGCGTGGCGATGGTCGGCGACCCGCACCAGGCGCTTCCGGTCGGCCATGCCGGAGCGATGGCATCCGCGATCCGTCACGCACCAGCATCCATTGAACTGGACACGGTGCACCGCTTCCACGACGCGGACTATGCCGCGCTCACTTTGCAGCTCCGCAACCCGCGCGACGGTGCGCACGCCCTCGAGCTCGCCGAAAGACTCTATGCGGGCCGACACCTGCAACGAGTCGACAGTGTCGAGGCCGCAAGAGAAGCGATGATCGACGGATACCTCGACGCCGAAGGCCGCGGTCAACGCGTCGCGATAGTTTGCGGAACGAACAGCGAGGTGGATGCGGTCAACGCATTGATCCAGGGTCGACGCATCGAGTGCGGCGAACTCGACCCCACCCGCGTTGCGGCGGGGATGGGGGAGCAGCGACTCCTGGTCGGCGACGCCGTGCAGACCCGCCGCAATGACCGGCGCACCGGAGTCGACAACCGAGCGCAGTGGATCGTCAGCCGGATCGAGCCCGACTTTGTTGACCTCCTCTCACCCAGCGACAGTGGCGAACGACGTCGGGTGAGTCGCGACTATGCGCTCGAGCACGTTCAGCTCGCATACGCCTCGACAGTGCACGGCGTCCAGGGAGAAACCGTTGATAAAGCGATTGTCGGCCCCGATGTGGATGCTGCCGGCCTCTACGTCGGACTCACCCGTGGGCGTCACTGGAATCACGCGGTGGTAGTCGCCAGGACGGATGCCGCAGCTAAAAGCTCCCTCGCCGCGACGATGTTGCGAGGCACCACGGAGGTCACTATCAGCGACTCGCTTCGCGCAGTCGAAGCGGAGCTACGGCGGGCTGCGCGAGACGAAACGATGAGGCCGCAAGGATTCGGAGTTGCTGGCGTAAGCACAGCCGGAATGTCTCGTTGACTAATCCTCGGATCGTTTGCGGGCCGCAGATCCGTACCGAGTCGGCTTCATTGGGGCAATCGCTACCTGCAAGGGCGTACCTCACGACGCTGTCATTCTTGTCCGTGCACTGCAGGAGGCCAACGGTCGCTCGGTGTGCGTGGCGGCGCAACTGATCTTCAACAATCTCGACGTAGAAGCCAAGCTGGCCGACGAGTCAGCGGGGCCCCGCGGTGCAAGACGCGACGGTCGGGCGCGACCCTCAGAAAATTTACGAGCTGTGCTGCGGCCGACCTGCTGTCGGAGTCGGCCGCACCTTCGGCTCGAGCGGATCGCGTCATTGTGCACTGGAAAACGCGTCCGCGATGTACTTCTCTACGTCCGACTCGCGCCAGCAACGGCGGCCGGCGATAATCGCCGACTGCGGGGCGGTGCCCATGTGTACCATCCAGCGTAGCTGCGCTGGTGTCCGACGCAAGCGGTCGGCTACGTCGCCGATGAACATGATCTTGTCCATTCTTCTCACCTCCGTTCGTAGTTGGAAGTAACTGGATACTCCAGTAGATCACGATATCTAGTCGCGCGCAATAGAATTTCGTAGTATCGTCGTCTCATGGCAAACGATGCAGAAATCGGCCGAAATGTGACGCGCCTTAGAGGTGGTGGGAGCCAGAAGGATCTCGCTGATGCGATGCGCAAAAAAGGCTTCCGATGGTCGCAGGCCACCGTATGGGCGGTCGAGAAGGGCGAAAGGCCCCTCCGACTGACCGAGGCCGACGCGCTCGGCCAGGTCTTTGGCATCCATCATCAGATGTTGCTTTCGACGGGCGATCACCTTGATCTCACGTTGCAGCTTCGCGAGTTCGGTGAACGTTTGGACGAGATCCACGAGCTTGCTTACAGTTCCTTCGCTGAACAGCGACAGCTCGCGGAGTCCATCGATCTGCTGCCCCCCGGTGAGTTGGATGAAGAAGTAACCATCGACGTCGTAAGGCGCACAGCGGTCGACGCTGCACTCGAAGGGCTGGCCCGGGCGGCGGAACATCATCGCGGACTTCTCGATGCCAACGAACTTATGGATGGTCCGGTAGCCCGATCCGCTCAGCAGTTCACCGAAGCCTTCGACACCCACGTGCGCGACCTGGTCGAAGGGCAGACCGGGCGTTTCGCGAGTGGAGATCGAGCCCACTAAGGAGCACTGATGGCATCCATCACGTAGCGAGACGACGGCGTCTGGCGCGCGCGGTATCGAGACGCGGCAGGTAAAGAACACGCCCGACACTTCGCATTGAAGCGCGACGCTCAGCGATGGCTGAACGAAGTCGCGGCAGCCGTGGTCACCGGACAGTACGTCGACCCGAAGGCCGGAAAGATCACATGGTCCGACTGGACGAGCGCGTGGATGCAACGGCAGACATGGGCCGAAGGAACGCACGAAGCGGCCACGGTTGCCGTATCCAGCGTGCCGTGGAAGAGCGGTTCGGTCGGCACCGTGAACGCCTCACACGTCCAGGCATGGATCGCGGGAGAATTGAAACGCGGGCTCGCGCCATCCACGATCAAGACGCGTCTCAACTATGTGCAGATGGCGTTCCGCGCGGCAGTCGCCGATCGCATCATTGCAACGAATCCCACAGCTGGAGTCAAGCCTCCACGCGCCCGCAAACTCGAAGCCACCATGCGGGTTCTCGGCCCCGACGAAGTCCACGCCGTTCTGGAGGCAGCTGGTGAGTTCCGAGGTTTCGTCGAAGTATGCGTTTTCGCCGGCATGCGCCTGGGCGAAGCGGCAGGCCTCCAACTCGCCGACATCAATTTTCTCGGCCGTTCAATCCGGGTGGCACGCCAGGTGCAGGGCTCCACGATCAAAGCCGCCAAGCTGGTGCCGCCTAAGTACCACTCCGAGCGGACCGTCTATGTGCCTGGTGAACTCACCGCCTCGCTTTCGGCACATGTCGCGCGGAACGCTGTAACCGACCCCGAAGAGCAACTGTTCACGACTCCGCTCGGTCGGCTCTGGAATCGCAATAACGCAGCGGGGGAGTGGCGACGCATCCGCGAAGAGGTCGGGCTTCCGGAAGACATCACATTGCACACGCTGCGGCACACGTTCGCTTCGAACCTCATCGCTTCCGGTTGCGACGTGGTCACGGTGCAGCGTGCGCTCGGCCACTCAACGCCATCGATCACGTTGAACGTCTACAGCCACCTCTGGCCATCGGCAGAGGACAAGACGAGGGCAGCGACCGCGGACTTCATGGCTCTCGCAGCGCGACCAACGGCCAGCGTGCGAGCCACATCCTAGGATTCTGCGGACTCCCTGCGGACTAAACCAGGAAAACCCCAGGTCAGAAGCATGCTCTACCGGTAGTTGATGAACTGCAGGTCGATGTCGAGGTCCGACCCCTTGAGCAGCGCGATCACGGACTGCAGGTCGTCGCGGCTCTTCGACTGCACGCGCAGCTCGTCGCCCTGGATCTGGCTCTTCACGCCCTTGGGGCCCTCGTCGCGGATGATCTTGCCGATCTTCTTCGCGTTCTCCGACGAGATGCCGTCCTTGAGCGTGGAGACGATCCGGTACTCCTTGCCGCTGGCGAACGGGTCGCCCGACTCGAGGCTCTTGAGCGAGATGCCGCGCTTGATGAGCTTGGACTGGAACACGTCGAGAACGGCCTTCGCGCGCTCTTCGGTGTTCGCCTTGATCAGGATCGACTCGCCGCTCCACTCGACCGAGGCGCCGGTGCCCTTGAAGTCGTAGCGCTGCTCGACCTCCTTGCGCGCCTGGTTGAGGGCGTTCTCCGCCTCCTGGTGGTCGACCTTGCTGACGATGTCGAACGATGAGTCTGCCATGGCGCCATCCTATCGATTCACGTTTGTCCACACGATCTTGGAAGCGCTTCCATCACGACCGTGCGTCCGTGTGCTTGTGTCACAGCTTGATATCGGCCGATCCAACCATTGCCTAAGGGCGGCTCTGCCGTGCATACTGTAAGCGCTTGCAGTTTTGTTGCAGGCGCCCATCAGCACTAAGAGAGGCCACCACCAATGAAGGTGAACAAGAGGGGCATCGTCGCCTTCGGCGCGATCGCAGCCATTTCCACACTGACGCTCGCCGGCTGTGCAAGCGGCGGCGCAGGCGATTCCGACTCCGGTGATGCGGAATTCTCCGGCGAGATCACGGTCTGGGTCGACGCCGACCGTGCAGGTGTTCTCGAAGACGCGGCAGACGCGTTCACCGAGGACACCGGCGTGAAGGTCACGCTCGTCCAGAAGGAGTTCGGCGAGATCCGCGACCAGTTCGTCCAGCAGGTTCCGACCGGCGAAGGGCCCGACATCGCGGTGGGCGCGCACGACTGGCTGGGCGTGCTCGCCACCAACGGCGTCGTCGCACCCGTCGAGCTCGGCGACAAGGCCGCCGAGTTCGAGAAGGTCGCCATCGACGCGTGGAGTTACGAGGGCCAGACCTACGGCGTGCCGTACGCGATCGAGAACATCGCGCTGCTGCGCAACACCGACCTCGTCCCCGAGGCGCCGACCGACTTCGCCGACATGATCGCGAAGGGCGAGGCAGCGGGAACCGAGTACCCGTTCCTCGTCGGCCTCGACCCCGAAGCAGCCGATCCGTACCACCTGTACCCGTTCCAGACCTCGTTCGGCGCTCCGGTCTTCGGCACCACCGCCGACGGCGGCTACGACGCCGCAGACCTGCAGATCGGCAACGAGGGCGGCACCGCCTTCGCCGCCTGGCTGAAGGAGCAGGGCGCAGCGGGTGTCATGAACACCAACATCACCGGCGACCTCGCCAAGGAGAACTTCAACTCCGGCAAGTCCCCGTTCTTCCTGACGGGTCCGTGGAACGCGCCGGCAGCCGTCGAGGCGGGTCTTAACATCGCCGTCGACCCGATCCCCGCAGCGGGCGACCAGGAAGCACAGCCGTTCGCCGGCGTACAGGGCTTCTTCCTGAGCGCTGAGAGCGAGAACCGCCTCGCGGCCAATGAGTTCCTCGTGAACTACATCGGCAGTGAAGACGTGCAGACCGCCCTTTACGAGGTCGGCGGCCGCGCCCCGGCCCTCACCTCCGCCTTCGAGGCCGCTGTCGCCTCCGACCCGATCACCGCCGGCTTCGGCGAGGTCGGCGCGACCGCCGTTCCGATGCCCAGCATCCCTGAGATGGGTGCTGTGTGGGAGTTCTGGGGTGTGACCGAGGCGGCCATCATCAACGGCGGCGACTCCGCAGCCCTGTGGTCGAAGATGGCCGCAGACATCCAGGCTGCAATCGGCTGATCCCTCTGAGAAGCGGGCGGCACCCGACACTCGGGTGCCGCCCGCGTCCGCCGTACCGCTGAGCACACCGAGGTTATCGATGACGACGCCCACCACAGACGAACGCGACGCTGCGATCCAGCGGACCCGACGTGACCGCAACCAGAAGCGCGCAGCGCACATCGCCGAACACGCCGGCGTCGGCTGGAAGCTGCTGCTGTTCAAGGTCGTCGCGCTGGGTGTCATCGACGCCCTCGCGATCTACGCGATCTTCGTGCTGTGGCGCAGCGATCAGATCGTCCCCGCGGTCATCGTGCTCGCGGTCACGGCGTTCGCGAACTGGATCTACTTCAGTCGCGGCAACCTTCCGGCGAAGTACCTGGTCCCCGGACTCATCTTCCTGTTCATCTTCCAGGTGTTCGCGGCGCTCTACACCGGGTACATCGCGTTCACGAACTACGGCACTGGCCACAACAGCGACAAGGACAGCGCGATCAACTCGCTGATGCTGTCCGCACAGGAGCGCGTGCCCGACTCCCCGGCGTACGACCTGAGCATCGTCGAGCAGCTCGGCGAGTTCTCCTTCCTCGTCACCTCCCCGGACGGCGACGTGTCGATCGGCGGCGACGAACGTCCGCTCGAAGAGGTCGACGGCGCCGAGATGGACGGCGGCAAGGCCACAGGGCTGGCCGGTTACAACACGCTCGGCTTCCAGCAGATCGTCGCCAACCAGAAGGCGATCGCCGACATGTCGGTGCCGATCAGCGACGACCCGAACGACGGCGCCCTGCGTACCCCTGACGGATCGAGCGCGTACGTCTACCTGTCGAAGCTGGTCTACGACGAGGCCGCCGACACGATGACCGACACGAGAACCGGCGTCGTCTACGCAGACACAGGGACCGGCGCGTTCACAGCGGAGGACGGCACCGAGCTGCGCCCCGGCTGGCAGATCAACGTCGGGGTCGACAACTTCGTCCGCGCATTCGCGGAGGAGTCCATCCGCGGGCCGTTCTTCTCCGTCCTGGTGTGGACGTTCGTTTTCGCGATCATGTCGGTGCTGACGTGCTTCGCACTCGGACTGTTCGTCGCGATCGTCTTCAACGACCCGCGCATGAAGTCCAAGCGCTATTACCGCATCCTCATGATCCTGCCGTACGCGTTCCCCGGGTTCCTCTCGGCACTCGTCTGGGCCGGCATGATGAACCAGGAGTTCGGATTCCTCAACGTCGTGCTGTTCGGCGGCGCCGACATCCCGTGGCTCACCAACGAGTGGTTGGCGAAGTTCAGCATCCTGCTCGTGAACCTCTGGCTCGGCTTCCCCTACATGTTCCTGATCTGCACCGGTGCGCTGCAGGCCATACCCGAGGATGTGCAGGAGGCCGCACGAGTCGACGGCGCCAGCGCCTGGCAGGTGTTCCGATCGATCAAGCTGCCGCTGTTGTTCGTCTCGGTCGCGCCGCTGCTGATCTCCTCGTTCGCGTTCAACTTCAATAACTTCAGCCTGATCTACATGCTCACCGGCGGAGGACCGCGCGATGTCTCGGCGAATGTCAACGTCGGCGCCACGGACATCCTGATCACCATGGTCTACAAGGTGGCGTTCGTCGGCTCGAGTTCCGACTACGGTCTCGCGAGCGCTTTCTCGATCATCATCTTCATCCTCGTCGCGACGATCTCGGTCATCGCGTTCCGGCGGACCAAGGCACTTGAGGAGCTGAACTGACATGAGCACCGTCAAGGACGAATCGACCACGGCGATCGTGACGCAGGGCGCAGGCGTCCGCGGTGAGGCGGCGGCTCCGCGCCGGCCGTTCAAGAAGTACTTCCGCGAGACGGGCTGGCGGCACATAGTCGGCATCGTGATCGGAGCCTTCGCGATCTTCCCGCTGCTGTACGTCTTCTCGGCGTCACTGAACCCCGGAGGCACGCTGCTCACGGCGAACTCGCTGTTCAGCAACTTCGACTTCATGAGCTACACAGCGCTTTTCACGTCTTCGCAGCACCCGTACGGCGCCTGGTTCATGAACACGCTCGTGATCGGCCTGGTCACGGCGTTCTTCACCGTGATCCTGGGAGCGCTCGCGGCATATTCCTTCTCGCGCATGCGCTTCACCGGCCGACGGTTCAGCCTGACGTCGCTGCTCGTCGTGCAGATGTTCCCGCAGATGCTCGCGATGGTCGCGATCTTCCTGCTGATGGTCAGGATCGGCGACATCTTCCCCGCGGTCGGACTGAACTCTCAGATCGGTCTGATCATGGTGTACCTCGGCGGTGCGCTCGGCGCCAACACCTACCTGATGTACGGCTTCTTCAACACCGTGCCTGCGTCGATCGACGAGGCTGCGAAGATCGACGGTGCCGGCCATGCACGGATCTTCTTCACGATCATCCTCCGCCTGGTCGCACCGATCCTCGCCGTGGTCGGCCTCCTCAGCTTCATCGGGACCTGCAGCGAGTTCGTGCTCGCGAGTGTCATCCTCATCGACCCCGACAAGCAGACCCTCGCGGTCGGCCTGTACAAGTTCGTGGCGGATGAGTTCTCGAAGAACTGGAGCGTGTTCGCCGCCGGCGCCGTTCTCGCCGCGATCCTGCCGGTCGCGCTCTTCCTCGCCCTGCAGAAGTACATCGTGGGCGGACTCACCGCGGGAAGCGTGAAGTGATCGGATGCCTCGCACCCTGACGGTCGCGACGTTCACAGGATTCCTCGTCACGGCGGTCGCCGTCCTGGCCGGATGCAGCGCGCAGCCGGCGCCGACAGAGCACGTCGAACCCGGCGAGGCGACCGGGGCGGGAGTTCAGCTGTTCCAGCTTCCCTGGACATCGATCGCCGATGAGTGCGAGCAGACGCTGGGCCCGGCTGGATTCGCATGGGTGCTCACCTCGCCGCCGAACGAGCACATCGTCGGCGAACAATGGTGGACGTCCTACCAGCCGGTGAGCCATCGCATCGAGTCGAGGCTGGGCACTCGCGAGGAGTTCGCCGACATGGTCGCGCGTTGCGACGCAGCCGGAGTCGAGATCGTGGCGGATGCCGTGATCAACCACATGACCGGACAGAACACAGCTGGCACGGGCTTCGCCGGCACCGCGTTCGAGCACTACGACTACCCGGGACTCTACGGTCCTGGCGACTTCCACTACTGCGGCCTGACCGCGAGCGGCGACATCGAGGACTACGGATCACGTGAGCAGGTGCAGGACTGCGAGCTCGTCAATCTCGCCGACCTCGACACCTCATCAGAGGCGGTGCGGGCGAAGACCGTCGGCTACCTCGATGATCTGCTCGCGCTGGGCGTCGCAGGCTTCCGCATCGATGCAGCCAAGCACATGGCGGCCGACGACGTCGAGGCGATCGTCTCGCAGCTGCCGGAGGGCACCCGCATCCTGAGCGAGGTCATCCGTGGCGCAGGGGAGCCCGTTCAGCCCGAGGAGTACACCGGGTTCGGAGACGTGTTCGAGTTCACTTACGGGCGTGATCTCGCGCAGCCCCTGCAGTCCGGCGTCTGGTCCGACCCGACCCTTCGGGACGCCGATGACGAGTACGTCCGTGCGCAGCATGTGCCGTCCGACCGCGCGATCGTGTTCGTCGACAACCACGACACCGAGCGCGGAGAGGCGAAGATCACCTACAAGCGCGGCGACCTCTACGTGCTCGCCAACGTGCTCATGCTCGGCGATGACTACGGCACGCCGGTGGTGTACTCCGGCTACGCGTTCACGGATCGTGATGCCGGACCCCGCGCCGACGAGGACGGCCGAGCGCAGGACGCATCGTGCGCCGGCGTCGACGGACCCGTCGATGCGTACGAGGACGGCGAACGAACCTGCGTGCAGTCGTGGACGGCGATCCGCGGGATGCTGGCGTTCCGCAAGGCCGTCGGCGATGCGCACCGGATGCCGGGAGTCGAGTCCGGCGACGCATACGGCTTCGAACGCGAGGCACGCGGCGTCGTCGCCGTGAACCAGGGCGAAGCGGCCGAGACGCTCGAGATCCCCACGACCATGTCGGCCGGAGACTACTGCGACGTCGTCTCCGGCGGACCTGACGCGGCCACAGACGACGGATGCCGCGGCGCAGCGTTCACGGTCAGCGACGGTATTGCGACACTGAAGCTCTCCGGGCATACCGCGGCCGCCATCCACATCGACGCGGCTGCGCCGCCGGCATCCTGAAGGGAACCGACATGACCTCCGTTCTTCCATACCGTGTTCTTCCACACCACGACGGCTCCGAGCTGTACGTCTCCGATTCGGCGCCGCAGCTCGGCGACGTCGTCACGGTTCGACTCCGAGTGCCACAGGGCTACGGCCCGCTCGCGGCGGTGCGCACCCGATCGAACCCCGACCACGAACCCGAGTGGACGACGGGTCGGCTGGTCGGCAGCGCGGACGGCTGGGACTGGTGGGAAGCGCCGATCACAGTGCGCAACCGTCGACACGGGTACCGCTTCGTGCTGCAGCACGACGACGGCACGGTCGAATGGGTCAACCAGTCGGGCGTTCATCGTGGTGAGACGCTGGATGCCGAGGATTTCGCACTCGTCGCGCACCCGGCGCCGCCGGCCTGGCTGAGCGACAGCGTCATGTACCAGGTGTTCCCCGACCGCTTCGCGCGTTCGGCGCAGGCGGACGAGCACCCGACGCCGGACTGGGCGATCCCCGCCGCATGGACTGATCCGGTCGACCCCGCGATGCCCGGACGATCGCAGCAGTTCTACGGCGGCGATCTCCCCGGTGTCATCGAGCACCTCGACCACCTCGTGGAGCTCGGCGTGAACCTGCTCTACCTGACGCCGATCTTCTCTGCAGGGTCCAACCACCGCTACGACGCGTCGAGCTTCGACCGCATCGACCCGCTGCTGGGCGGGGAGGAAGCGTACATCCGCCTCATCGAAGAAGCGCACGCCCGCGGCATCCGAGTGATCGGTGATCTCACCAGCAACCATTCCGGCGACCGGCACGAGTGGTTCCAGCAGGCGCTCGGCAACCCCGGCGCTGAGACCGAGAGCTATTACTACTTCACCGACGACGGGAACACCGAGTACGTGTCGTGGCTCGGCACCCCCACGTTGCCGAAGTTCGACTGGTCCTCCGCGGCCCTGCGCGAGCGCTTCATCTCAGGTGAGGACTCCATCGTCGCGAAATGGCTGAAGCCGCCGTTCAACGCCGACGGCTGGCGCATCGACGTGGCGAACATGACGGGACGCCTGGGCGACGTCGATCTGAACGCCGAGGTGCGCGGTCTGCTCCGCGAGACCATGCTGCGCATCGATCCCGACACGGTTCTGCTCGGGGAGTCGACCAACGACGCGATCAGCGATCTGCAGGGCGACGGCTGGCACGGTGCCATGACCTACCCGTCTTTCACGCGCCCTGTGTGGGGCTGGTTGCGCGGCGACGAGTTCGAGCCGTGGACGACGGCTGAGGGCGACGTCCGCACCGAGCCCTGGTTCTTCGGTCAGCCCATCGGAGGCATCCCTCGGTACACCGCCGAGGACGTCGCCGGGGCGATCACGCGGTTCACCGCCGGCATCCCGTGGCGGGTGCGCCTGGGCAACATGCAGCCGCTCGACACGCATGACACCGGACGGTTCGCGACCAACGCGGCCCCGGGCACGGTGCCGGTGGCGCTGGGACTGTCGATGACTCTCCCCGGTGTCCCCGTCGTCTTCGCCGGTGATGAGTTCGGCATGGTCGGCGCCGACGGCGAGGCATCCAGGACTCCGATGCCGTGGGGGAGCGAGGCGGACCCGTCCGTCGCTCCCATACTCGAGCTGTACCGCTGCCTGGTGCGACTGCGTCGCGAGCACGTCGTGCTCGGCACCGGCGGAATGCGCTGGCTCCACATCGACGACGAGACCATGGTCTTCGTGCGCGAGTCGGCGGACGAGTCCGTGCTCGTGCTCGCGACCAGAGGGGGAGCGGACGTCACGATCCCCGTCGGTGCGCTCGCCGGAGCCGCCCGCGCCGAGGGTCTGCACGGCGATGCGACACTCGCCGTGGCATCCGACGGCGGCGTCCTTCTCATCGCCGACGGGCCGGCGTTCGCGGCATGGTCCCTGCCGGGTGTCGAGGTGCCGGGCGCATGACGACACCCGCGCGGTACGAGGCGATCAGCCAGGGGCTGGCCGCGGGCGTTCGCGAGCGAGACGGATTGATCGGGCTCGTCCTCCTCGGCTCTGCCGCGGACAGCGCGCGATTCCGCCGCGATGAGTGGTCTGATCACGATTTCTTCGCGATCACGGCTGACGGCCGAGGAGTCGATGTGCGGCCTGACCTGTCCTGGCTGCCCGATCAGGAGCGGATCGTGCTCACAGCTCGGGAGGGCGAGATCGGCTTCGTCGCCCTGTACGACGACGGTCATGTGTGCGAGTTCGCCCTCGCGGATGCCCCGGAGCTCAGTGGCGCTGTCGCGGCGGACGCGACGATCGTGGTGGACGACGCGGAGCAGACCGTGGCCGGGCTGGTCGGGCGTGCGCAGGCCAGGGCGAACACGGCCGACTCGTTCGACCCGGCCAACGATGCGCGTCTCGTGCTGGTGAAGCTGCTGATCGGCGTCGGCAGAGTCCGGCGGGGCGAACGACTCAACGGCGGAGCCTTCATACGTCAATGGGCGGTCGCGCACCTGGCGAAAGCGATCCGCGGACGATTCGCCGAGTCGTCGACGTCCCTGCGCGACGTGAATGATCCGATGCGCCGGTTCGAGCGGGACTTCCCTGATTGGGGAGAGCGCATCGCCGTCGCACTCGCGCAACCGGAGGAAGATGCCGCGAAGGCGCTCCTCGCGGTGCTCAAGGAGCTCGAGCGCGGCTGGGACGAGTTCCCGACGAAGGCGGTCGAGACGGTCGAAGTCCGGCTCGGCTGGGCGTGAACGCCCCTTTCGTCGTCGTACTGATCGGGTCGGAGCGACCGCACAGCGTGTCCAGCTCGGGGACGGGCGCGCACGGTCGTACCGTGGGAGCATGGCACGGGCAGACGGCAGCAACATCGCGATGAGCTGGATCGCAGGCGTCATCAGCGCCGGCATCGTCGCGGCACTGCTCTGGCTCGCCCTGCCGATGGGCCCGGTCATGGTGCAGTTCGTCGGCGACACGCTGCGCACTGTGGCTCCTGGTACGGCGGAATCTCCCTGACCCACCGCGAAAACCCTGCGGCAGCGGGTCAGACGACACGTCGGCACGCCTGCGCTCGGGCGCGGTGCCGCGGCGATATCCTCGCACTGCAGATAACGAGGAGAGGCGCCCCCTATGAGTGACCCCGAGGTCCCCCAGCACGAGCAGAAGTCCGACGTCGACGACGTCGTCGACAGCGCCAACGCTGGCCTTGCGGAGGCCGAGGCAGCGCGCGCCGATGTCAACGGCGCCTCCGTGGCCGACGACGCCGATGCCCCTGACATCGCCGCCGCGGAGAGCGCTGGCGCGCCCGCGGACCGCGAGGCCGTCGACCCCGATCTGGCAGCGTTCGACGCTGCAGAGCGGGACCACCCCGGCACCTTCGCGGCATCCGGCGACGGCTTCCGTTCGTCGCGCACCGACTCGTCGCCCTTCGATTCTTCGGACGCAGATTCTTCGCGTGCGGACGAGACCGGTGGCTTCCGCCCCCGGGACCACTCCGCAGCGGTCGCCGACGCGTCGATCGCGGACTCCGCTTACCTGTCGTCGGCCGCCGACGACACCGAGACTCGGGTCGTCCCGTCCGAGCCGACCGTTGCGGAGACCGTGGTCGCCGTACCGGTGACGCAGGCGCAGCAGCCCATCTTCGTCCAGGCGCCCGAGCCTCCCCGTGAGCGCGGCAACCGCGGCACCGCCGGGGCGATCGGTCTGCTGGCGACGCTCGCGTTCGCGGTCCTGTACCTCGGCATCACGCTCGGCCTCGGCGCGCTGGCAGGCGACGTCACGGCGGATGGTCTGGTCGATGCCGTTCTGGCGCCGCTGATGACCTGGGCGTTCTGGACCCCCGTGGTCGTCTTCTTCATCGGATTCTGGCTGCTCGGCGCGATCATCAATCGCGGTCGTTGGGGCCTGTGGGTCGTGTTGGGCCTTCTGGTCGGCGTCGCGGCGTACTTCGGCTACATCCTCGGTCAGCTCTTCGAGGCGCCGTTCTGGCTCGTGACGGCATCCGAGGCATCCGAACTGGTCGGCCAGCAGCTGTTCACCCCGCTCGCCCTCGCAGCTTTCGTCCTGGGCCGCGAGCTCACCATCTGGTTCGGCGCGTGGGTCGCCCGCAGCGGCGCCCGCAAGACCGAGCTCAACGACGAGGCCCAGCGCGAGTACGAGCGCACGCTCGAGGCCGGTCCGCAGCTCTCGAGGTAGTCGGATCATGACCACGTCAGACCCCCGCGGCCCCGCGCCGGCGGGGGTCTCGGCGAGTCTGGCCACGACGATGACGACGATCGGCTTCTTCGCGCTCGCCGTATTCGGGCTCGGGGCGCTGAGCATCGCGACCGATGCCGACATCATCCCGGTGCCCGGCCTCGGGCAGGCGCCGGGCATCACCGGCATGATCATCGCGATCATCGTGTTCGCCGGCATCCTGTGGCTCGCCGTCCGGATCGCCCGCCCGCGGTTCCGTTCGGTGTGGACGATCGCGATCGCGACGACACTCGCGCACCTGCTGGCGGTCGGATTCACGGTCCTCGTCGTCACCGGCGAGTTCGTCACCGCGCTGGCCGTCATGGGCGGGTTGATCACCGGGGGAGCGAGCCTCATCGTCCTGGTCGCTGCGGCGATCGCCGGCTGGGCGGGCGTCGCCCTGCGCCGCACGCGCGCGAGTCGACCCCGCTGGCCGTGGGAGCGTGACGACGCCGGCTGAACGGGATGCCGGAAATCTGCGGTGTTCGCGCTCGTTCCCCGTACCCTTGACCTGTGGAGCGCTCACTGGAGACGCAGGTGGACCTGGCCGTCGAGGCCTGGCTGCGATGGGTGCCGCGCTGGGAGCCGGCGACTCATCGCGGTCGCGTCGCGCCGTGCCGCCGCTGCCTCGGGTCGCCGATCCTCTCCGCCGTCGGAATCGGTTCGAACGTGCCGCACGGCGTGCAGCACGGACTCTCCACGCGCATCAAGACGGTCGTCGACCACGCGGTCGCCGAGTACACCGCACGAAACCTGCCGATGCTGCAGGCCGAGCTCGATCAGCAGGCGGCGCGCAATCGTGCCCGCAGCTATCGCCCTTCAGAGGACCTCGACCCCGAGTACGAGGGGATGCCTCTGGACCCGGACCCGGTGCCGGGCGCTCCGTTCCTCTTCACGATCGCCGGGCTCGCCGATGACGATGTGGCCGAGCTGCCGCCGTTGCCCCCGCTCTCCGACGAGGCCAAAGCGGCGCTTCGGCAGGAGGTCGCCCTCGCCGACGAGTACGCGAACATGGTCGGGCGCGAGATCTGCGGGATGCTGCTGCGCCACCGCCTGGCGGTGCAGGCGGCGATCTCGCAGCATGTGGAGCCGCAGATCGAGGCGATGCTCGCCGAGCTCACGCGGGCGCTCGACTCTCCGTTCGATCCGGAGACGCCGTAGCAGCGATCCCGCGATCATTTGACCGCTGCGTTACGCAGGATTACACTTGATCAGGTGTGTGCACGTCTCGGCGTGCCTGCACACGGGCTCCGATCCGTATCGGTCAGCCCCCACGGCATACCCATCACACCAAAAGCGCGTCTGATCAGGCGCGCCGGTGGGTCATGATGTGAAACCCATCACGCTGTCACCGTGCAGCATTATGAGGAGAGAACGTGCCAACCATTCAGCAGTTGGTTCGCAAGGGTCGCTCGCCCAAGGTCACCAAGACCAAGGCGCCCGCCCTGAAGTCGAACCCCCAGCAGGCCGGGGTATGCACCCGCGTCTACACCACCACGCCGAAGAAGCCGAACTCGGCGATGCGCAAGGTCGCACGTGTGAAGCTCCGCAACGGCACCGAGGTCACCGCCTACATCCCCGGCGAGGGCCACAACCTGCAGGAGCACTCGCTGGTGCTCGTCCGCGGCGGTCGTGTCAAGGACCTCCCCGGTGTGCGTTACAAGATCGTCCGTGGCGCCCTGGACACCCAGGCAGTCAAGAACCGTAAGCAGGCTCGTTCCCGCTACGGCGCGAAGAAGGGTTGAGTTAGATGCCTCGTAAGGGTCCCGCCCCCAAGCGCCCCGTCGTCAACGACCCCGTATACGGCGCTCCGATCGTCACCTCGCTGGTGAACAAGATCCTCGTCGACGGCAAGAAGTCGCTGGCCGAGTCGATCGTCTACGGCGCCCTCCGCGGTGTCGAGGCGAAGAACGGCCAGGATGCCGTCGCCACCCTCAAGAAGGCGCTCGACAACGTGCGCCCCACCCTTGAGGTCCGCAGCCGCCGCGTCGGTGGCTCGACTTACCAGGTGCCGGTCGAGGTCAAGCCTCACCGCGCCAACACGCTCGCGCTGCGCTGGCTCGTCAGCTACGCGAAGGGTCGTCGTGAGAAGACGATGACCGAGCGTCTCCAGAACGAGATCCTGGACGCCTCGAACGGTCTGGGCGCTGCAGTCAAGCGCCGTGAGGACACTCACAAGATGGCCGAGTCGAACCGCGCGTTCGCTCACTACCGCTGGTAACAGCCTCGCCCGCCTCCGGTCTCCGCATCGGAGGCGGGCACCCCCTCTCTTCGCAGTCGCACTGCTAGACAGAAAAGGACACTCCTGTGGCACAAGACGTGCTCACCGACCTGAGCAAGGTCCGCAACATCGGCATCATGGCCCACATCGATGCCGGAAAGACCACCACCACCGAGCGCATCCTGTTCTACACGGGCGTGAACCACAAGCTGGGCGAGACGCACGATGGCGCCTCGACCACCGACTGGATGGAGCAGGAGAAGGAGCGCGGCATCACGATCACGTCTGCCGCCGTGACCTGCTTCTGGAACAACAACCAGATCAACATCATCGACACCCCCGGTCACGTGGACTTCACGGTCGAGGTGGAGCGCTCGCTCCGCGTCCTCGACGGTGCCGTTGCCGTCTTCGACGGCAAGGAGGGCGTCGAGCCCCAGTCCGAGACCGTGTGGCGTCAGGCCGACAAGTACAACGTCCCGCGCATCTGCTTCGTCAACAAGATGGACAAGCTCGGCGCCGACTTCTACTTCACCGTCGACACCATCGTCAAGCGCCTCGGCGCCAAGCCGCTCGTGATCCAGCTCCCCATCGGCGCTGAGAACGACTTCGTCGGCGTCATCGACCTCGTCGAGATGCGTGCCCTGGTGTGGCCCGGCGACTCGAAGGGCGATGTCACCATGGGCGCCTCTTACGAGGTGCGGGAGATCCCCGAGGACCTCAAGGAGAAGGCTGCGGAGTACCGTCAGCTGCTCCTCGAGACCGTCGCCGAGACCGACGACGTCCTGCTCGAGAAGTTCTTCGGTGGCGAGGAGCTCACGGTCGCCGAGATCAAGGGCGCCATCCGCAAGATGGTCGTCGCCTCGGAGATCTACCCCGTGCTCTGCGGATCGGCGTTCAAGAACCGTGGCGTGCAGCCGATGCTGGACGCCGTCGTCGACTACCTCCCCAACCCTCTCGACGTCGGTGCCATCGAGGCGCACGACCCGAAGGACGAGGAGAAGGTCATCGAGCGTCACCCCGACGCGAAGGACCCCTTCGCAGCGCTGGCCTTCAAGGTCGCCGTGCACCCGTTCTTCGGTCGCCTCACCTACGTCCGCGTCTACTCGGGTCACCTCGACTCCGGTTCGGCCGTGGTCAACTCGACCAAGGGCAAGAAGGAGCGCATCGGAAAGATCTTCCAGATGCACGCCAACAAGGAGAACCCGGTCGACTCGCTCACCGCGGGCAACATCTACGCCGTCATCGGCCTGAAGGACACCACCACCGGTGACACCCTCGCCGACCCGGCCGCCCCGGTCGTCCTCGAGTCGATGACGTTCCCCGAGCCCGTCATCGAGGTCGCCATCGAGCCGAAGACCAAGGCCGACCAGGAGAAGCTGGGTGTCGCCATCCAGAAGCTCGCTGAGGAGGACCCGACCTTCCGCACGGAGCTCAACCCCGAGACCGGTCAGACGACCATCAAGGGCATGGGCGAGCTGCACCTCGACATCCTCGTCGATCGCATGAAGCGCGAGTTCCGCGTCGAGGCGAACGTCGGAAAGCCCCAGGTGGCCTACCGCGAGACGATCAAGAAGGCCGTCGAGAAGCACGACTACACGCACAAGAAGCAGACCGGTGGTTCTGGTCAGTTCGCGAAGATCCAGTTCAACATCGAGCCTCTTGAGGTCACGGCCGACAAGACGTACGAGTTCGTCAACTCGGTCACCGGTGGTCGTATCCCGCGCGAGTACATCGGCTCCATCGATGCTGGTTTCCAGGATGCGATGAACGTCGGCGTGCTCGCCGGCTACCCGATGGTGGGCGTCAAGGCGACCATCGTCGACGGTGCTGCTCACGACGTCGACTCCTCGGAGATGGCGTTCAAGATCGCCGGATCGATGGGCTTCAAGGAGGCCGCGCGCCGCGCGAACCCCGTGCTCCTCGAGCCGCTGATGGCCGTCGAGGTCCGTACTCCTGAGGAGTACATGGGCGACGTCATCGGCGACCTGAACTCGCGTCGTGGCCAGATCCAGTCCATGGAGGATGCCGCAGGCGTCAAGGTCGTCCGCGCGTCGGTCCCGCTGTCCGAGATGTTCGGCTACATCGGCGACCTGCGCTCGAAGACCTCCGGTCGCGCGGTGTACTCGATGGAGTTCGACTCGTACTCCGAGGTCCCCAGGGCCGTCGCCGACGAGATCATCCAGAAGACCAAGGGCGAGTAAGCCCTGAACCCGGCCGGCCTCCTTCGCCGGAGGCCGGTCGGACAACACACAACTTCACAAAGCCCTCTCTACTAAACTGAGAATCAAACCCCGTAGAGAACCGGTCACAATCCAGTGCCCGGCAATCTCTACACGAACGTCCTGAGGAGGACCCAGTGGCCAAGGCCAAGTTCGAGCGGACCAAGCCGCACGTGAACATCGGAACGATCGGTCACGTTGACCACGGCAAGACGACGCTGTCCGCAGCCATCTCCAAGGTGCTCGCTGACAAGTACCCGTCGGACACCAACGTCCAGCGTGACTTCGCTTCCATCGACTCGGCGCCGGAAGAGCGCCAGCGTGGTATCACGATCAACATCTCGCACATCGAGTACGAGACCCCCAAGCGCCACTACGCGCACGTTGACGCTCCCGGCCACGCCGACTACGTCAAGAACATGATCACCGGTGCTGCTCAGATGGACGGCGCCATCCTCGTGGTCGCCGCCACCGACGGCCCGATGGCTCAGACCCGTGAGCACGTTCTGCTCGCCAAGCAGGTCGGCGTTCCGTACCTGCTCGTCGCGCTGAACAAGTCCGACATGGTCGACGACGAGGAGATCCTGGAGCTCGTCGAGCTCGAGGTCCGCGAGCTGCTCGCAGGCCAGGGCTTCGACGAGGACGCTCCTGTCGTCAAGGTCTCGGCGCTCAAGGCGCTCGAGGGCGAAGAGAAGTGGGTCGACGCGATCCTCGAGCTCATGCAGGCCGTCGACGACAGCGTTCCGGACCCGGAGCGTGACCGCGACAAGCCGTTCCTCATGCCGATCGAGGACGTCTTCACGATCACCGGTCGTGGAACGGTCGTCACCGGCCGCGCCGAGCGCGGCACCCTCGCCATCAACTCCGAGGTCGAGATCGTCGGCATCCGCCCGACGCAGAAGACCACGGTCACTGGTATCGAGATGTTCCACAAGCAGCTCGACGAGGCATGGGCCGGCGAGAACTGTGGTCTGCTGCTCCGTGGCCTCAAGCGCGAGGACGTCGAGCGAGGCCAGGTCGTCGTGAAGCCGGGCTCGGTCACCCCTCACACGAACTTCGAGGGCACCGCGTACATCCTGTCCAAGGACGAGGGTGGCCGTCACAACCCGTTCTACACGAACTACCGCCCGCAGTTCTACTTCCGCACCACCGACGTCACCGGCGTCATCTCGCTGCCTGAGGGCACCGAGATGGTCATGCCCGGCGACACCACCGACATGACGGTCGAGCTGATCCAGCCGATCGCCATGGAGGAGGGCCTCGGCTTCGCCATCCGTGAGGGTGGACGCACCGTGGGCGCCGGTACGGTCACGAAGATCATCAAGTAAGTTCGCTTGCTTCACAGCGGGGTCGGGCCTTCGGGTCCGGCCCCGCTGTCGTCGTTTCTGTGCTGCGCTCTTCCGTCCGGCGGTCTCCGCGTGCACAATGAGAGGGCCGCGGGGATGTCTCGCCGGCGACACGGCCTCTGAAGGGGGATCTCATGGGTATCGACGACATCGTCAACAAGGGCAAGGATCTGTACGAGCAGAACAAGGACAAGATCGCGGAGGCGGTCAAGAGCGAGCAGGCCGAGGACGTCAGCGACAAGGTCCTCGACGGCGTGGCCGATTTCGCTAAGAAGATCGCGCCCGGAGCCTCTGAGAAGATCGATGAGATCCGCGATTCCGCCGACAAGTCGATCGGTAACGAGTAGTCGCATCACCCTCGGGCGGCGCATCCTCGGATGCGCCGCCTTCGCCGTGTTCACGCGGACGACGGGCGCGACACGCCCGGGTTTGCGTAAGTGAAATCCGGCATGGCAGAATAGATAAGTTCCACATTCCAGCGGTGCGCCCAGTGCGTCCGCAGGATCACTGCCAGGGCAGTGCATAGACGGCATCCGTTCTCCCGAACAAGAAGATGCAGGGTTCTAGGCCGCGGGCAGCAGAACATCACCACCTCCACCAGGAGGTTCTGCCGTGCGCTGAGAGGCGTGCGGGCTGACAGAAGAACAGTGGTGCGCAGCTCTTCAGCCGGCTCAATGAGTCGAGTTGATGGGGGGAGTGCCTGGCGTGAACAGCGCCGACGTGCGTCCAATGCCCCTGGGTCACCCGATCCAGGACGGTAAGACGCTTTAAAGAGAGTGAGCAGACAATGGCGGGACAGAAGATCCGCATTCGCCTGAAGTCGTATGACCATGAGGTCATCGACACGTCGGCGCGCAAGATCGTCGACACCGTGACCCGTGCGGGCGCGACTGTCGTCGGCCCCGTGCCGCTTCCGACGGAGAAGAACGTGGTCGCCGTGATCCGTTCTCCCCACAAGTACAAGGACAGCCGCGAGCACTTCGAGATGCGCACGCACAAGCGTCTGATCGACATCGTCGACCCGACGCCGAAGGCCGTCGACTCGCTTATGCGTCTCGACCTCCCGGCTGACGTCAACATCGAGATCAAGCTGTAAGGATCGACATGGCTGACATCAACGCAAAGATTTCCAAGGGGATGCTGGGCACGAAGCTCGGCATGACCCAGGTGTGGAACGCGGACGGCAAGCTCGTCCCCGTCACCGTCATCGAGCTGGCACCCAACGTGGTCACTCAGGTCCGTACGCCCGAGAAGGACGGCTACAACGCTGTTCAGATCGCGGCCGGTCAGATCGACCCCCGCAAGGTGAACAAGCCCCTCACCGCTCACTTCGAGGCCGCCGGCGTCACGCCGCGCCGTCACGTCACCGAGATCCGCACTGCGGATGCTGCTGACTACTCACTCGGTCAGGAGATCACGGTCGACGGCGTGTTCGAAGCGGGCCAGCTGGTCGACGTCGTCGGCACCAGCAAGGGCAAGGGCACCGCGGGTGTCATGAAGCGCCACAACTTCAAGGGCGTCTCGGCATCGCACGGTGCACACCGCAACCACCGCAAGCCCGGCTCGATCGGCGCATCGTCGACCCCGAGCCGCGTCTTCAAGGGCATGCGCATGGCCGGCCGTATGGGTGGCGAGCGCGTGACCGTCCTCAACCTGACGGTGCACGGCATCGACGCCGAGAAGGGTCTGCTGCTCGTCAAGGGCGCCGTCCCCGGTGCTCGTGGCCGCGTCGTCTACGTCCGCAACGCAGTGAAGGGGGCCTAGTCCATGGCTGACTCGACTCTCGCGCTCGACGTCCTCAAGGCCGACGGCAAGAAGGCCGGCTCCATCGAGCTGCCCGCCGCGCTCTTCGACGTCAAGACGAACATTCCGCTCATCCACCAGGTCGTCGTCGCGCAGCTCGCGGCGGCTCGCCAGGGCACGCACTCGACCAAGCGTCGTGGCGAGGTCTCCGGTGCCGGCCGCAAGCCCTTCAAGCAGAAGGGCACGGGTAACGCCCGTCAGGGCTCGATCCGCGCGCCGCACATGACCGGCGGTGGCATCGTCCACGGCCCGAAGCCGCGTGACTACTCGCAGCGCACCCCCAAGAAGATGATCGCGGCCGCCCTCCTGGGTGCGCTCAGCGACCGCTTCCGCGGTGACCGCCTGCACGCCATCGAGTCCTTCGGCATCGACGGTGCGCCTTCGACGAAGACCGCCGCGAAGTTCCTCGCGACCGTCGCCTCGTCGAAGAACGTGCTGGTCGTGACCGAGCGCAACGATGAACTGACCACCAAGAGCATCCGGAACCTTCCGAACCTCCACGTGATCAGCTTCGACCAGCTCAACGCCTACGACGTGCTCGTCTCCGACGACATCGTCTTCACCCAGGCCGCTCTCAAGGGCTTCATCGCCTCCAAGACCGGCGCAACCGAGGAGGTCTCGGCATGACCGAGCAGAACGGCGCCCTCCAGACGGCGTTCAACAAGGACCCCCGTGACGTCATCCTGAAGCCGGTTGTCTCTGAGAAGAGCTACTCGCTGATCGACGAAGGCAAGTACACCTTCCTCGTCGACCCGCGCGCTTCGAAGACCGAGATCAAGCTCGCCATCGAGAAGATCTTCGATGTCAAGGTCGCGTCGGTCAACACGATCAACCGCGTCGGCAAGGCCCGTCGCACCCGTTTCGGCACCGGTAAGCGCAAGGACACCAAGCGCGCCATCGTGAGCCTGAAGTCGGGCACCATCGACATCTTCACGGCAATCGGCTGATCCGGGGGATAAAGGACAATCATGGCTATTCGCAAGTACAAGCCCACGACCCCGGGTCGCCGTGGCTCGTCGGTGGCTGACTTCGCCGAGATCACTCGATCGACGCCGGAGAAGTCGCTGCTGCGCCCGCTCTCGAAGACCGGTGGTCGCAACAACCAGGGCCGCATCACGACCCGTCACATCGGTGGTGGACACAAGCGCCAGTACCGTGTCATCGACTTCCGTCGCAATGACAAGGACGGCGTCAACGCCAAGGTCGCTCACATCGAGTACGACCCCAACCGCACCGCGCGCATCGCGCTGCTGCACTACTTCGACGGCGAGAAGCGCTACATCCTCGCGCCGAACAAGCTGAAGCAGGGCGACATCATCGAGAACGGTGCATCGGCTGATATCAAGCCGGGCAACAACCTCCCGCTGAAGAACATCCCGACCGGTACGGTGATCCACGCGATCGAGCTCCGTCCCGGTGGAGGAGCGAAGCTCGCTCGTTCGGCTGGAGCATCCGTTCGCCTCGTCGCCAAGGACGGCCCCTACGCGCAGCTCCGCCTGCCGTCGGGTGAGATCCGCAACGTCGACGCACGCTGCCGCGCCACGATCGGCGAGGTCGGCAACGCCGAGCAGTCGAACATCAACTGGGGCAAGGCAGGCCGCAGCCGCTGGAAGGGCATCCGCCCGACCGTCCGCGGTGTCGCGATGAACCCGGTTGACCACCCGCACGGTGGTGGTGAGGGCAAGACGTCCGGTGGACGTCACCCCGTCTCCCCCTGGGGTCAGGCTGAGGGTCGTACCCGTCACGCCAACAAGGAAAGCGACAAGTACATCGTGCGCCGTCGCACCGCCGGCAAGAAGCGCAAGTAGGAGTAGAAGAAGATGCCACGGAGTCTCAAGAAGGGCCCCTTCGTCGACGAGCACCTGCTTCGCAAGGTCGTCGTGCAGAACGAAGCCGGTACCAAGAACGTCATCAAGACCTGGTCTCGCCGGTCCATGATCATCCCGGCCATGCTGGGTCACACGATCGCGGTCCACGACGGTCGCAAGCACATTCCTGTGTTTGTCACCGAGACCATGGTCGGTCACAAGCTGGGCGAGTTCGCGCCCACCCGCACCTTCCGCGGCCACGAGAAGGACGACAAGAAGGGCCGTCGCCGCTGACGCGGGGACGATAGAGGAGAGAGAAATGGTGGAGTCCATCGCACGCGTGCGACACATCCGCGTGACCCCTCAGAAGGCTCGTCGTGTCGTCGCGCTCATCAAGGGCAAGCAGGCCCAGGAGGCTCTGGCGATCTTGAAGTTCGCCCCGCAGAGCGCCAGTGAGCCGATCTACAAGCTTGTCGCGTCGGCCATGGCCAATGCACAGGTGAAGGCGGATCGCGACGGCGAGTTCCTCGACGAGCAGGACCTGTACGTGGCAAACGCGTACGTCGACGAGGGCACGACGCTCAAGCGTTTCCGCCCCCGCGCTCAGGGTCGCGCTTTCCAGATCAAGAAGCGCACGAGCCACATCACGGTCGTGCTCTCGACGCCTGAGGTCGCTGCTGCGGCTGACGGCGACAGCAAGAAGAAGGCGAGCAAGTAATGGGCCAGAAAGTAAACCCGTACGGCTTCCGCCTCGGAATCACCACGGACCACGTGTCCCGTTGGTTCTCGGACTCGACGAAGCCGGGCCAGCGTTACGCCGACTACGTGGCCGAGGACGTCAAGATCCGCAACCTGCTGAAGACTCAGCTCGACCGCGCCGGTGTCTCGAGCATCGAGATCGAGCGCACCCGTGACCGCGTCCGCGTCGACATCCACACCGCCCGCCCGGGCATCGTGATCGGTCGTCGTGGCGCCGAGGCCGAGCGCATCCGCGGCGACCTCGAGAAGCTCACCGGCAAGCAGATCCAGCTGAACATCCTCGAGGTCAAGAACCCCGAGGCCGACGCTCAGCTCGTCGCCCAGGGCATCGCCGAGCAGCTCTCTGCTCGTGTGGCGTTCCGTCGCGCGATGCGCAAGGGTCTGCAGGGCGCTCAGCGCGCCGGCGCCAAGGGCATCCGCATCCAGGTCTCCGGCCGCCTCGGCGGCGCGGAGATGAGCCGCTCGGAGTTCTACCGCGAGGGACGTGTGCCTCTGCACACGCTGCGCGCGAACATCGACTACGGCTTCTACGAGGCGAAGACCACCTTCGGCCGTATCGGCGTGAAGGTCTGGATCTACAAGGGCGACCTCACCGCCAAGGAACTTGCCCGCGAGCAGGCCAACGCGCCGAAGTCCCGTGGTCGCGATGACCGCGGTGGCGACCGTCGTCGTGGCCCGCGCAACGAGGCACCTGTTGCAGAAGGAGCGTCGGCATAATGCTCATCCCCCGTAAGGTCAAGTTCCGCAAGCAGCACCACCCGGGTCGCTCGGGTCAGGCTACCGGCGGCACGAAGGTCTCCTTCGGCGAGTACGGCATCCAGGCCCTGACTCCCGCTTATGTGACCAACCGTCAGATCGAGGCAGCTCGTATCGCGATGACGCGTCACATCAAGCGTGGTGGAAAGGTGTGGATCAACATCTACCCCGACCGTCCGCTCACGAAGAAGCCTGCTGAAACCCGCATGGGTTCCGGTAAGGGTTCGCCCGAGTGGTGGGTCGCAAACGTCAAGCCGGGTCGCGTCCTCTTCGAGGTCGCTGGTGTCAGCGAGGAACTCGCTCGCGAAGCACTGACCCGAGCCATTCACAAGCTGCCTCTCAAGGCACGCATCATCAAGCGCGAGGAGGGCGACGCGTAATGGCGATCGGCACCAAGGAGCTCGCCCCGGCGGAGCTCGACACGTTCGAAGACCAGCGCCTCGTTGAGGAGCTGCGCAAGGCCAAGGAGGAGCTGTTCAACCTCCGTTTCCAGTCGGCCACAGGCCAGCTGGAGAGCCACGGCCGCATCCGCGCCGTCAAGCGCGACATCGCGCGCCTCTACACGGTGATCCGCGAGCGCGAGCTGGGCATCCGTGCGACGCCCGCTCCGGTCGAGGCGCCGGCGAAGAAGGCGTCCAAGTCGAAGGCGAAGAAGACCGAGGATTCCTCGTCTGACGCCGAAGGGAAGGCTGAGTAATGGCCACCAAGAAGGAAGCGGAAGCTCCCGTCTCGCACGACGTGCGTGACGAGGACGCTCGCGGTTACCGCAAGACGCAGCGTGGTTACGTCGTCAGCGACAAGATGGACAAGACCATCGTCGTCGAGGTCGAGGACCGCGTGAAGCACCCCCTGTACGGCAAGGTCATCCGCCGCACGGAGAAGCGCAAGGTGCACGACGAGAACAACTCGGCGGGCATCGGCGACCTCGTCGTCATCAGCGAGACCCGTCCGCTCAGCGCCACCAAGCGCTGGCGTCTGGTCGAGATCGTCGAGAAGGCCAAGTAAGCCCTCGGCTTGCTTAAGGAGTAATTGTGATTCAGCAGGAATCCCGCCTCAAGGTCGCCGACAACACCGGCGCGAAGGAGCTGCTCACGATCCGCGTTCTCGGTGGCTCTCGCCGTCGTTACGCAGGTCTGGGTGACACCATCGTCGCCACGGTCAAGGACGCGATCCCGGGCGGCAACGTGAAGAAGGGCGACGTCGTCAAGGCGGTCATCGTTCGCACGAAGAAGGAAGTCCGTCGTCCGGACGGCTCGTACATCAAGTTCGACGAGAACGCCGCCGTCATCCTGAAGAGCGACGGGGAGCCTCGCGGCACCCGCATCTTCGGCCCGGTCGGTCGTGAGCTTCGTGACAAGAAGTTCATGAAGATCGTCTCGCTCGCCCCGGAGGTTATCTGATCATGGCGAACATCAAGAAGGGTGACCTGGTTCAGGTCATCACCGGCGCCAAGCAGGAGCGTGGCGGCGACCGCGGCAAGCAGGGCAAGGTCCTCGAGGTCCTTTCCGAGCAGAACCGCGTCATCGTCGAGGGCGTGAACTACGTCACCAAGCACACCCGCGTCGGTCAGACGCAGCGTGGCACCAAGACGGGTGGCATCGAGACCCTCGAGGCTCCCATCCACATCTCGAACGTCGCACTCGTCGACCCCGAGACCAAGAAGCCGACCCGTGTCGGCCGCCGGGTCGAGGAGCAGACCAAGGACGGCGTCAAGCGCACCGTCCGCGTGCGTTACGCGAAGAAGTCAGGTAAGGACCTCTGATGAGCACCGACACTGCCGCGCCGGCTGGCAAGATCCAGCCGCGCCTGAAGCAGAAGTACAAGGCCGAGATCCAGCAGAAGCTGCAGGATGAGTTCGGCTACCAGAACGTGATGCAGATCCCCGGCCTCGTCAAGGTCGTCGTCAACACCGGTGTCGGTGAGGCGGCTCGTGACAGCAAGGTGATCGATGGCGCGGTCGAAGACCTCACCAAGATCACCGGCCAGAAGCCGATCGTCACGAAGGCCCGAAAGTCCATCGCGCAGTTCAAGCTGCGTGAGGGCCAGGCCATCGGCGCGCACGTCACCCTCCGTGGCGACCGTGCATGGGAGTTCATCGACCGCCTGGTCTCGCTGGCGCTGCCCCGCATCCGCGACTTCCGCGGGCTGTCGGCCAAGCAGTTCGACGGCCACGGCAACTACACCTTCGGTCTCCAGGAGCAGAGCGTGTTCCACGAGATCGATCAGGACAAGATCGACCGCGTCCGCGGCTTCGACATCACTGTCGTCACCTCGGCGAAGACGGATGACGAGGGTCGGGCACTGCTCCGCCACCTCGGCTTCCCGTTCCAGTCGGAGGACGCCAAGGCGTGACGCTTCGAACCCCCGCCCGTCGGGCGGGGGTTCCGCGTGCGCTTACAATTGAAGATTGCGACTCATCGAAGGTCGTCTGTCGTGTAACGGCAGCCGAAACCTCATGACCAAAGGAAAAAACCCATGACAATGACAGACCCGGTCGCAGACATGCTGACCCGTCTGCGCAACGCGAACTCGGCTCACCACGACACTGTGTCGCTGCCGTCGAGCAAGCTCAAGACGCACATCGCCGACATCCTCCAGCAGGAGGGCTACATCGCCGGCTACGAGATCACCGACGCACGCGTCGGCCAGAGCCTCACCCTCACGCTGAAGTACGGCCCCAACCGTGAGCGTTCGATCGCGGGCATCAAGCGCGTGTCGAAGCCGGGTCTGCGCGTTTACGCGAAGTCCACGGAGCTCCCCAAGGTCCTCGGCGGCCTCGGCGTGGCCATCCTGTCCACTTCCTCCGGTCTCCTCACGGACCGTCAGGCTGAGCAGAAGGGCGTGGGCGGAGAAGTTCTCGCCTACGTGTGGTAATCCCAAATGTCGCGTATTGGACGACTTCCCATCGAGATCCCCGCGGGCGTCACCGTTTCGGTCGACGGCCGTGCGGTTGCGGTGAAGGGCCCCAAGGGTGAGCTCACCCTGAACGTGGCCAAGCCCATCGAGGTCGCGGTCGAGGACAACCAGGTGGTTGTCTCCCGTCCCGACGACGAGCGCGAGTCGCGGTCGCTTCACGGCCTGACCCGCACGCTCATCAACAACAACATCATCGGCGTCACCCAGGGCTACACCAAGGGCCTCGAGGTCGTCGGCACCGGTTACCGCGTGCAGCAGAAGGGCAGCTCGGTCGAGTTCGCTCTCGGCTTCTCGCACCCGGTCCTGATCGACCCGCCCGCCGGCATCACCTTGACGGTCGAGGGCACCAACAAGCTCACCGTGAGTGGCATCGACAAGCAGGCTGTCGGTGAGGCAGCTGCCAACATCCGCAAGATCCGCAAGCCCGAGCCGTACAAGGGCAAGGGCGTGCGCTACGCCGGCGAGAACGTGCGTCGCAAGGCCGGAAAGAGTGGTAAGTAACCATGGCTCTCAAGTCAAAGTCTGACGCCCGCGCGCGTCGTCACAGCCGCCTTCGCAAGAAGATCGTCGGCACCGAGTCGCGTCCGCGCCTCGTCGTCAACCGTTCGGCTCGCCACGTCTTCGTCCAGCTGGTCGATGACAGCAAGGGCCACACCGTCGCCTCGGCATCCACGCTCGAGACCGAGCTGCGCTCGTTCGACGGCGACAAGACCGCCAAGGCCCGCAAGGTCGGCGAGCTCGTCGCCGAGCGCGCGAAGGCCGCCGGTGTCACCGAGGTCGTGTTCGACCGTGGTGGAAACCGCTACGCCGGTCGCGTTGCGGCCATCGCCGATGGCGCCCGCGAAGGGGGGCTGGCACTGTGAGTGACAACAAGGAGAACGAAGTGACCGAAACGGCTGCTGCCGCTCCGGAGACGGCCGCTGCCACTGAGGCAGCCGAGCCCGCTCGCGAGCAGCGCGAAGGCCGCCGCGGCGGCCGTGACCGCAACCAGGGCGGCCGTGACCGCAACTCGCGCGATCGTGGCGACAACCAGTTCCTGGAGCGCGTCGTCACCATCAACCGCGTCTCGAAGGTCGTGAAGGGTGGTCGTCGCTTCAGCTTCACCGCTCTCGTGGTCGTCGGTGACGGCAACGGTCTGGTCGGTGTCGGATACGGCAAGGCCCGCGAGGTTCCCCTGGCCATCTCCAAGGGTGTCGAAGAGGCCAAGCGGAACTTCTTCCGCGTGCCCCGCGTCGGCACCACGATCCCGCACCCGGTGCAGGGCGAGGCTGCTGCCGGCGTAGTGCTGCTGCGCCCGGCTGCTGCCGGTACCGGTGTCATCGCCGGTGGTCCGGTCCGCGCCGTGCTCGAGTGCGCCGGTGTCCACGACGTCCTGTCGAAGTCGCTCGGCTCGTCGAACACGATCAACATCGTGCATGCGACCGTTGAGGCGCTGAAGGGCCTCGAGGAGCCTCGTGCTGTCGCGGCCCGCCGTGGTCTCGACTACGACGCCGTCGTTCCGGGCATCATCATCCGCAACGAGGCAAAGGCCGCCGCTGCGGCCGCTGCAAAGGTAGGTGCCTGATGGCCGCCCGTCTCAAGGTGACCCAGATCAAGTCCAAGGTGAGCGAGAAGCAGAACCAGCGCGACACGCTGCGCAGCCTCGGTCTCAAGCGCATCGGTGACACCACCGTTCGCCCCGACGACGCGCAGACGCGCGGCTACGTCAAGACCGTCGCACACCTCGTCAAGGTTGAGGAGATCGACTAATGGCTGAGAAGAACGTTTCGGCCGAGGCCGAGAAGACCACGAAGAAGGCTGCTGCTCCCAAGGCCGCTGCCGAGAAGAAGGCTGCTCCCAAGGCCGCTGCCAAGAAGCCTGCTGAGAAGAAGGCTCCTGCTCAGGCCGCTGACGCCAAGGCTGAGACTGCTGCCAAGAAGCCGGCCGCCAAGAAGGCCGCTCCGAAGGCGGATGCCACGGCATCCCGCCCCGGTGTCCTCAAGGTCCACCACCTGCGTCCCGTCCCCGGCGCCAACACCGCGAAGACCCGTGTCGGTCGCGGTGAGGGCTCCAAGGGCAAGACCGCCGGTCGCGGAACCAAGGGCACCAAGGCTCGCAACACCGTTCGGGTCGGCTTCGAGGGTGGGCAGATGCCTCTGCACATGCGCACCCCGAAGCTGCGCGGGTTCAAGAACCCGTTCCGCGTCGAGTACCAGGTCGTGAACCTGGCCAAGCTCGCGGAGCTGTACCCGAAGGGCGGCGATGTCACCGTCAGCGATCTGGTCGCCAAGGGCGCTGTTCGCAAGAACGAGAAGGTCAAGGTTCTCGGCAACGGCGACATCGACGTGAAGCTCACCGTCTCGGTCGACAAGGTCTCGGGTTCTGCCGAGCAGAAGATCGTGGCTGCGGGCGGATCCGTCAAGTAACCGCATCAGAGAGGGGTCGGAGATTCTCCGGCCCCTCTCTGCGTTACGCTGGTCTTTCGGCCGTCCGCCGCGGACTGGCTACCCTTTTCTGGAGGAACGCCCTTGTTTAGCGCTATCGCGCGGATCTTCCGCACTCCCGACCTGCGTCGGAAGATCGGTTTCACTCTGGCGATCATCGCCATCTACCGGCTCGGCTCCCACGTTCCGGCTCCGTTCGTGCACTTCCCGAACGTCGAGGAGTGCCTGCGCATCAACGCGGGCACCGAGGGACTGCTGAGCCTGGTCAACCTGTTCTCGGGTGGCGCGCTCCTCCAGCTCTCCATCTTCGCCCTGGGCGTCATGCCCTACATCACGGCGACCATCATCACGCAGCTGCTGCGCGTGGTCATCCCGCACTTCGAGGCGCTCCACAAGGAGGGCCAGGCCGGGCAGGCCCGTCTGACGCAGTACACCCGCTACCTCACGATCGCGCTTGCACTGCTGCAGTCGACGACTCTGGTGACGGTCGCTCGCAGCGGTCAGCTGTTCGGCACCACTGACGTCGCCGCGTGTCAGCAGCTCCTCACGAACGATGTCTGGTGGGCGCAGCTGCTCATCATCATCGCGATGACCGCCGGTACCGGCCTCATCATGTGGTTCGCCGAGCTCGTCACCGAACGCGGCATCGGCAACGGCATGTCGCTGCTCATCTTCACGTCCATCGCCGCGACCTTCCCCGCCGCGATGTGGACGATCTTCGAGACCAACGGCTTCGAGACGTTCCTGCTGGTGCTCGCGATCGGAATCGTCGTCACCGGGCTTGTCGTGTTCGTCGAGCAATCCCAGCGGCGCATACCCGTTCAGTACGCCAAGCGCATGGTGGGCCGCCGCACCTACGGCGGCACGAACACGTACATCCCGATCAAGGTGAACATGGCGGGTGTGATCCCGATCATCTTCGCGTCGTCGCTGCTGTACATCCCGATGCTCGTCGCCCAGTTCAACACCCCGCAGGATGGCACGGAGCCGGCCGGCTGGGTGGTCTGGGTCTCGCAGTACTTCACCACAGGCGACCACCCGCTCTACATGGCGGCGTACTTCCTGCTGATCATCGGGTTCGCGTACTTCTACGTCGCGATCACGTTCAACCCTGTCGAGGTCGCCGACAACATGAAGAAGTACGGCGGGTTCATCCCCGGCATCCGTGCCGGTCGGCCCACGGCCGAGTACCTCGACTTCGTGCTCACCCGCATCACGTTCCCCGGCTCGATCTACCTCGGTCTGATCGCGCTGATTCCGCTGATCGCACTCGCGACCGTCGGCGCCAACCAGAACTTCCCGTTCGGTGGCGCATCGATCCTCATCATCGTCGGTGTGGGACTCGAGACGGTCAAGCAGATCGACGCACAGCTCCAGCAGCGCCATTACGAAGGGCTTCTCCGTTGACAGCATCCGCACGACTTCTCATCGTCGGCCCGCAGGGCTCCGGCAAGGGCACGCAGGGCGTGCGCATCGCTTCGGCCTTCGGCATCCCGGTCGTCTCGACCGGAGACATCTTCCGCGCCAACATCAAGGGCGGGACCGAGCTCGGCCTCAAGGTCACGGCGATCCTCGATCGCGGCGACCTCGTGCCGGACGAGCTGACCGGTGAGATCGTACGCGACCGGCTGTCGCAGGACGATGCCGAGAACGGGTTCCTGCTGGACGGCTATCCTCGCAACGCCGCACAGGTCGGGCATCTCGACGAGTTCCTCAGCGGCCGTGGTGAGGCTCTGGATGCGGTGATCCTGCTGGACGTCCCGCGGGACGAGAGCATCTCGCGCCTGAAGCTGCGTGCCGAGGAGCAGGGTCGTTCGGACGACACCGAGGACGGCATCGCGCACCGCCTCGACATCTACGAGAAGGAGACCGAGCCGATCCTCGCCGTGTACGGCGAGCGTGGCATCGTCGACCGGATCGACGGTGTCGGCTCCCTCGACGAGATCACCGAGCGCATCATGTCCGCGCTCGCTGCGCGCGGGCTGACGCTCGCTGCCTGACGTGTTCCGTCGCTCGATCTACAAGACGCCGGCTCAGCTCCGGTCGATGATCGAACCCGGTCTCATCACCGCGGCGTCACTGGATGCCGCGGGCGCCGCGATCCGCGCCGGGGCGACGACCGCCTCCGTCGATGAGGCTGCGTCTGCCGCCGTACTCTCCCGTGGGGCCGAGTCGAACTTCAAGCTCGTGCGCGGCTACCACCACACCACATGCATCTCGGTCAACGAGCAGGTCGTGCACGGCATCCCCGGCGCGCGCGTGCTCGAGCCCGGCGACATCGTGTCGGTCGACAGCGGCGCCCAGTTCCAGGGATGGAACGGCGACAGTGCGCGGACGTTCGTCGTTCCGGACCCGGCGCGTCCTGATCTCGTCGCCGCTCGTTCAGAGCTCTCGCGTGTCACTGAGGGATCGATGTGGGCGGGCATCGCAGCGATGGCATCCGCCGGTCACATCGGCGAGATCGGTGCAGCGATCCAGGAGTACATCGAGGCTCAGGGGCCCTCTGCGGTCTCCGGCGAGACGTACGGCATCCTGCGCGAGTACGTCGGCCACGGCATCGGCCGCAAGATGCACGAGGCGCCGAGCGTGTTCAACTACCGCACGCCCGACCCCGGTGCCGAGGTGAAGCCGGGGCTCGTGCTCGCGATCGAGCCCATGGTCACAGCGGGATCCGAGGAGACGTTCGTCGAGGACGACGACTGGACGGTCTCGACCGTCGACGGCAGCGACGGGAGTCACTGGGAGCACAGCGTCGCGGTTCATGCCGACGGCATCTGGGTGCTGACCGCGCCCGACGGCGGCGCGGCCGGCCTCGCCCCCTTCGGCGTCGTTCCCGTTCGCCCGGCGTAGCCCCCGCGCTGCCCCGCCGCCCCGCGCCCCGCGCCCGGCATTTCGCTGAGAAATCATCTGCCACTCGAGACACCACGTGGCGAATGGTTTCTCACGCGCGCGTTGATGTCTCGCGACGACGTGTCGGGGGCTGCTCGCGCGGATCCCGCCGCAACGTGGCGAGCATCGCCTGCTGGGGATGCGACACACGCCGCACACCCGAGGCATCGAGAGCCCGTGCGAGCGGATCGACCTTCCACGCGTCGGCGAATTCCCATCGCGCCACGGAATGCCCGTGGCGTCGCAGCCGGTCTTCACGCCGCTTCTCATCGGTCAGGCTTTGAGCTGCCTGCTCCGGGTCATCGAGCTGATACTTCTGCCAGCCGTCGGCCTCTCCGATCGTCCGACTCGTCGGGAAGTAGAAGTCGCCGCGGTCCAGTGAGCCTTCGTAGCGGAACTCCTTCTGCAGTTCCGGGGTCTCGAAGCCGCACCATTCGATGACCGCTCGGCTGACGCTCTCTGACGGGGACTCCGCGGCGCCGTCGGCATGCGCGAGGAGCCAGGCGAGGCGTGCGCGACCCCGGCGGTTCTCCTGCTCGCCTGCCCGAATGCGGATGTCATCGAGACTCAGTGGACCGCCCTGGACGGTGGAGATCGCTGCGTCCATGACGGCCAGTGCTCGGGCCGGCGGAAGCGCCCTGGCCAGGTCGACGACGGTATCGAGGATGCCGGTGGTCAGCAAACCGTGCACGCGATCGAACTCGCGCGGATCGTTGCTGGTGTGAACGACGACGTCGCCGAATCGGCGTGATCGGGTGCGATCCGGATCGAAGAGGTGGATGTCGCGGGTCTCACCGAAGCGGGGGAGGCCGTGCACGACACTGGCGGATTCGAATGCGAGGATCGCGTCGGGGTGACTCAGTGCGAAGGCATGCACTCGGACGGCGTACTTCGCCCAGGACGGGAGATTCTCGTACTGCTCACGATCGACGTAGGTGCCCTTGCGCACGCGATGGAGTCTTTGTGGAGAAAGCGGTATTCCGAGCATCCGGCAATCCGCCGGCGTGAGCAGTGCCGACGGAGATGCGAGTACGGCGCGATCGGCGAGGAGCAATGGCATTCCAGCATCCTGCATCGCGCGCACACGAGGAATCCGCGCTATCCACATATTTCCAACGAGGCGCCGAGTTGCTGCAGGTGTGCAGGACAAGACGCCAGGCCGAGACACCATTCGACGGCTGAGACATCACGTGGGGCGTGGTGTCTCAAGCCAATGATGGTTTCTCGGGGACAAGAGGCGGGAGGCCGCTCACAAGAGGGGCATAGGATTACGCGGGAAGATTGGACAGCCCCCTGCCCTGACCCGCTCACAGCGCGGGCCTGAAAGAACGGAAAAGCATGGCCGCTGCTGCCAAGAGCAACACCAACTGGTTCGCGATCGGAATCTCCGCCGCGGTCGTCGTCGTCCTCGTTGCCCTCGGCGCCCTCGTCGTGGTCCTCAACAACCAGGCGACCGCACCCGGAACGGCCCCGAGCAGCGCGATCGTGAACGAGGAGACCGGCGCGATCAGCTTCGGCGAGGGCGAGACAGAGGTCGACACGTTCGTCGACTTCATGTGCCCGATCTGCGGCGACTTCGAGGACACGTACGGCGAGCAGCTCCAGAGCGCCGCAGCCGATGACAAGATCACGCTGAATCTGCACCCGATCTCGATCCTCGACCGCTACTCGCAGAACACCGAGTTCTCGACGCGTGCCGCGAGCGCCGTCTACTGCGTCGCCGCCGAGGCCCCCGACTCCGCTCTCGATTACTTCAACCTGCTCTTCGCCAACCAGCCGGAGGAGAACACCGCCGGTCTGTCGGATGACGAGCTCGCGTCCCTCGCCGATCAGGTCGGTGCCGGCGCGGCTGCTGACTGCATCGCCGACGGCACGTACAAGCGCTTCGTCACCTCGCAGACGAACGACCACGACATCCAGGGCACTCCGACCGTGGAGATCGACGGTGAGCGCATCGAGAACTCCGAGATCGGCGCGCGCTTCGCCCAGATCCTCGGCTGAGCAGATCCTCGGCTGAGCACATCCTCGGCTGGGCAGGGCCGACTCTGAGCGGGCCGTTCCTTCGGGACGGCCCGCTGTTGTCTGCCCGAGTTGCCGCACGGAACCGAAGCGGATAAGATAGAGCGTTGGTGCCTTGCGCCCGGTTTCGGCGTGTCCGTCCGATGCTGGCATCACAATCATCCATCCACCGCAGATCGACCGGTCTGCAGAAGCGTCAGCGAGGCTATGGCTAAGAAAGACGGTGTCATCGAGATCGAGGGCGTCATTTCCGAGGCGTTGCCCAACGCGATGTTCCGCGTTGAGCTCTCCAACGGACACAAGGTGCTCGCCACGATCTCTGGCAAGATGCGGCAGAACTACATCCGCATCATCCCCGAGGACCGCGTAGTCGTGGAGCTCAGCCCCTACGACCTCACCCGCGGCCGCATCGTCTACCGCTACCGCTGATCGGTCGAGAAGTAACGCCCCAGGCTTTCCGCCTGCCCGGTGAAGACAGCGAACAGGAAACACAATGAAGGTCAACCCCAGCGTCAAGCCCATCTGCGATCACTGCAAGGTGATCCGCCGTCACGGCCGCGTCATGGTGATCTGCAAGAGCAACCCGCGCCACAAGCAGCGCCAAGGCTGATCTACCGGATCTGACACACAACTCAATACGAACAGGCAGGATCAAGACGCCGACCCTTCGACAAGCTCAGGGGCCACGGCTGACACCTCGGGACAGAGGCCCGGGTCCACATCCTGCCCCACACCTCTACTCATCCCAGGAGAAACCGCATGGCACGTCTTGCCGGCGTTGACATCCCGCGCGACAAGCGCGTGGTGATCGCCCTTACCTACATCTACGGCGTCGGCCGTACCCGCTCGGTCGAGATCCTCAAGGCCACCGAGATCGACGAGTCGATCCGTGTCAAGGACCTTTCCGACGACCAGCTCATCGCACTCCGCGACTACATCGAAGGCAACTACAAGGTGGAGGGTGACCTGCGCCGCGAGGTCGCCGCAGACATCCGCCGCAAGGTCGAGATCGGCTCCTACGAGGGCATCCGCCACCGTCGTGGCCTTCCGGTCCGCGGTCAGCGCACCAAGACCAACGCCCGCACCCGCAAGGGCCCGAAGCGCACCGTCGCCGGCAAGAAGAAGGCCCGCTAAGCAGCGGCCAGGGAACAGGAGAAAACTTTCATGGCTGCACCTAAGGCCGCCGCGCGCAAGCCGCGCCGCAAGGAGAAGAAGAACATCGCGCTGGGCCAGGCCCACATCAAGTCGACGTTCAACAACACCATCGTCTCGATCACCGACCCGTCCGGCGCCGTCATCAGCTGGGCATCGTCCGGCGGCGTGGGCTTCAAGGGCTCGCGCAAGTCGACCCCGTACGCCGCTGGTATGGCTGCCGAGTCGGCTGCCCGCCAGGCTCAGGAGCACGGCGTCAAGAAGGTCGACGTCTTCGTGAAGGGTCCGGGCTCCGGCCGCGAGACCGCGATCCGCTCGCTCACGGCCGCTGGCCTCGAGGTCGGTTCGATCCAGGACGTGACGCCTCAGGCTCACAACGGCTGCCGTCCGCCGAAGCGTCGCCGCGTCTGATCCGGCTCGTGTGTCGCTCGCCATTCCTCGGCGAGCGGCACACGCCCGATCACGGGCACGAACTTCACAACTCAAGACCTCACCCACCACATGTCATATAGCGGGCATGTGATCGAAAGGAACACAGAGTGCTCATTGCACAGCGTCCCACACTGACCGAGGAAAAGATCGCCGAGAACCGCAGCCGGTTCATCGTCGAGCCGCTCGAGCCCGGCTTCGGCTACACCATCGGAAACGCGCTGCGTCGCAGCCTGCTCTCGTCGATCCCCGGCGCTGCTGTCACCAGCATCCGCATCGATGGTGTCCTGCACGAGTTCAGCACCATCCCCGGCGTGAAGGAGGATGTCACCGAGATCATCCTCAACATCAAGCAGCTGGTCGTCTCGTCCGAGCGCGACGAGCCCATCACCGCTTACCTGCGCAAGACCGGTGCGGGTGAAGTGACCGCCGCTGACATCTCGGCTCCGGCCGGTGTCGAGGTGCACAACCCCGAGCTCGTCATCGCGACCCTCAACGACACCGCCAAGTTCGAGCTCGAGCTCACCATCGAGCGCGGGCGCGGCTACGTGTCTGCCACCCAGAACCGCAACGAGTACGCCGAGGCCGGGCAGATCCCCGTCGACTCGATCTACTCGCCGGTCCTCAAGGTCAGCTACCGCGTCGAGGCGACTCGTGCCGGTGAGCGCACCGACTTCGACAAGCTCATCCTCGATGTCGAGACGAAGAACAGCATCCTCCCGCGGGACGCCGTCGCCTCTGCCGCGAAGACCCTGACCGAGCTGTTCGGCCTCGCTCGCGAGCTGAACGTCGAGGCTGAGGGCATCGAGATCGGCCCGGCACCTGTGGAGCCCGTGCTCTCCAGCGAGCTGTCCATGCCGATCGAAGACCTCGACCTGTCGGTCCGCTCCTACAACTGCCTCAAGCGCGAGGGCATCAACACGGTGTCCGAGCTCGTGGCTCTGTCGGAGACGCAGCTCATGAACATCCGCAACTTCGGCCAGAAGTCGGTCGACGAGGTGCGCGACAAGCTCATCTCGCTCGGTCTGTCGCTCAAGGATTCGGTGCCCGGTTTCGACGGCGCCCACTTCTACGGCGCAGGCGAAGACGAGTCCTTCTGACCTTCCCGAATATCTGACCAGGAGTTAGACGAATATGCCTAAGCCCAACAAGGGACCCCGCCTCGGAGGCGGCCCCGCCCACGAGCGCCTGCTGCTTGCCAACCTCGCATCGGCACTGTTCACCCACAAGTCGATCAAGACGACCGAGACCAAGGCCAAGCGCCTGCGTCCGCTCGCTGAGCGCATGATCACGTTCGCCAAGCGCGGCGACCTGCATGCGCGCCGCCGCGTGCTGTCGATCCTCGGCAACAAGGAGGCCGTCCACGTCCTCTTCGCCGAGATCGCGCCGCTTGTCGCCGAGCGCGAGGGTGGCTACACCCGCATCACGAAGGTCGGCAACCGTAAGGGCGACAACGCCCCCATGGCCGTGATCGAACTCGTTCTCGAGCCCGTCACCCCCAAGGCGAAGAAGGCCGCACCCAAGGCTGAGAAGGCCCCCAAGGCCGAGAAGCCCGCCGAGGATGCCGCTGACGCCGGTGCCGAGTCGCAGGAGGAGGGCGCAGCCGCTGAGGCCGTGGCCGCCGCTGCACTCGTCGACGGTGAGTTCGGTGCGGACTCCGCTCCCGCGAACGAGGACGGCTCCGCCCCCGAGGGCTTCGACATCAAGGGCAACAAGGACTCCATGAAGTTCCACCGCCCCGATGGCCAGTGGTACGAGCAGACCGTCGCCGAGGTGTGGTTCCGCACCGCTGAGGCTGCCCAGGCTGCAGGCTTCACCGAGGCCGGCGAGTAATTCACCGCGCAGAAGGCCCGCCCATCCCGATCAGGGATGGGCGGGCCTTCTCGCGTACTCGGCGAGTCCACGCCGGCGCCGTCGACGCGGGGGAGGATGCTGCCCGCGCTAGGCTTGCGCGAGTGAGTGAAATCCAGGATGCAAGGGTCCGCGGCCCCCGCGCGTACCTGACCTTCATCATCATCGGCCTGATCGCCGGCCTGCTCTCCGGACTCTTCGGAGTCGGTGGCGGCACCGTCATCGTCCCGCTGCTCGTGCTGATGCTGCACTTCGACCAGCGCCTGGCCGCCGGCACCTCACTCGCCGCGATCGTTCCGACGGCCAGCGTCGGCGTTATCTCGTACGCGGTCAGTGGTTCTGTTGCCTGGATCCCCGCCCTCATCCTCGCCGTCGGCGCCGTCATCGGCGCGCAGATCGGCACGCGCCTGCTCCCTCGGATCTCGCAGAGCGCCCTCCGATGGGGCTTCGTCGGATTCCTCGTCATCGTGATCGTCAGCCTGTTCCTGGTGATCCCGTCGCGTGATGCCGTGTTCGAACTCGGCTGGATCAACGGCGCAGCGCTCGCGCTCGTCGGCGTCGGCACAGGGATCATCGCCGGGCTGATCGGCGTCGGCGGCGGCGTCATCGTCGTTCCCGTCCTGATGCTCGCCTTCGGCACCAGCGATCTCGAGGCGAAGGGGACGTCACTGCTCATGATGATCCCCACAGCGATCTCCGGGACGATCGGCAACCTCCGCCACCGCAACGTCGACCTGCTCGCAGCCGGCATCATCGGTGTCTCCGCGTGCACGATGACGGCGCTCGGCGCGTGGCTCGCCACCCTGATCGACCCGTTCCTCGGAAACATGCTCTTCGCCGCGTACCTGGCGTTCATCGCCGTGCAGATGGCGATCAAGGCGCTGCGCGCTCGGCGCCGCTGAGCCCCGCACCTTTCGCGGCCGCCCGTAGAGACCTCCGCGGCATCCGCTCGGTAGACTCGTCTGGTGCCTGTGAACAACGAACTGATCGGCCGGGAGTTCCTGCCGACACCGCCGTACCTGGTCGGCCGCGAGAAGGTGCGCGAGTTCGCCCGCGCCGTCTTCGCCGACGCTCCGCTGCACACCGACGTCGAGGCCGCGCGCGCCCTCGGCCACGCCGATGTCGTGGCGCCTCCGACCTTCGCGATGGTCATCCAGGACCTCACGCTCCAGCAGCTTCTCGCCGAGCCGGACTCCGGCATCGTGCTGGCCCGTACCATCCATGCCGAGCAGAAGTTCAGCTACTCGAAGCCGATCGTCGCCGGTGACGAGCTCACCGGGCAGCTGAAGGTCACCGGCATCCGCATGATGGCGGGAAACGCGATGATCACCAGCGAAGCCGAGATCACGGATGCCGCGGGTGACCACGTCGTCACCGCGACGAGCGTCCTGCTCGTCGGCTCCGACGATGAGGAGGCAGCGGCATGACGTACGAAGTCGGAGACGTGATCGCCGAGCACACCGTCCACCTCACCCGCGAGTCCCTCGTCCGTTACGCGGGTGCATCGGGCGACTTCAACCCGATCCATTACCGCGACGACATCGCGGCATCCGTCGGTCTGCCGGGCGTCCTCGCCCACGGGATGCTGACGATGGGTCTCGCATCGTCCGTCGTCGTCGCCGCTCTCGACGCCGACGCGAAGATCACCGAGTACGGAGTGCGGTTCACGCGACCCGTCGTCGTC